>Ga0209128_1000009_pt1 | contig 215819 bp, 203 predicted proteins | sample ETNvirnome_6_100_FD_184072 | JGI IMG/M metagenome (GOLD analysis project Ga0209128, IMG submission 184072) | Marine viral communities from the Pacific Ocean - ETNP_6_100 (SPAdes) (version 2) | ecosystem: Environmental > Aquatic > Marine > Oceanic | place: Pacific Ocean | collected 2013-06-19
CTTATCCGGCCGGAAGATTTAAGCGCTCAATCCATTCGGCAGGACCTTGTTGGCCTGCTTGAAGAGGATTACTGAATGACTGGAGGCTCTGGAGGAAAGCTCTGACTCGAATGTTCGCTTTTGTTTATAAGCTGACAATCAGATATCGCAGCCCTCCGCCTTTTCGAGAATCATGTCAGCAGCCTTTTCGGCAATGGCAATCGTAGGCGCGTTGGTATTGCCGCTAATCAGCCGTGGCATGATGGACGCGTCCACCACACGGAGGCCTTCGAGTCCGTGCACCCTGAGTTGTGGGTCCACGACCGCCATCCTGTCAGTTCCCATTTTGCAGGTGCCCACCGGGTGGTATACCAGGCCCACCTTTTCCTTCACCTTTTCGATGATCTGCTCATCGGACTGGCGATCTGCACCCGGGTGGAGTTCCTCACCCCGATAATCGTCAAAGGCCTTCGCCGCGAGAATCCGGCGGGCCTGGCGGATACCATCGACCATGGCTTTGCAGTCATCGGGATCGGCAAAGAAGTTGTAGTCGATTTCCGGCGCCGCAAACGGATCGGCCGACGTTATGGTTACGTTGCCTGAGCTCTTCGGCCGCAGCACACAGACATGCACTGAATAACCGGGGTTGGACATGAGTTTCAGGTCCCGACCGCTATCATCAAACAGCAGCGGCAGCATGTGGAGCTGAACATCCGGGCGATTAACGCTGTCACTGGATTTGATAAAACCGCCAGCCTCGGTGATGGATTTAGCGAGCTTGCCCCGTTTACTGAGGAAGTATCGGATGGTATCCGGGAGCATTTTCAGCAGGCCACCGAACGAGGCAGTGAAGCCACTGTTCTTCCTGCTTGAGACCAGCGGCGATTTTCAACCCAGTTGTCCAAATGACCACGTTTAAGCGGCCAGTTTATTGCGCTCAATTTCCTGCAACTTGCCAGGGTTAAGCGATACCGGTCCGGTCACTTCCCAGTTTCGGGTGGGGCCAGACCAGCGCCGTGGATTCCGGCGCTTTGCTCTTTCATAAACCATTTTCCGGTGTGCCAGGCGTTCGTAATCAGTGCCACGGTGGCGATCCGCCGGTGTCACGAACCGGATACCGCTGTGCAGGTGCTGTTCGTTATAGGCATCCTCGAACGCGAGCATCCAGTCACGCACGGCCGTGAGCGACTGAAAGCCCTTTGACGGCCACTCGGGGCAGTATTTGACCGTCCGGAACAACGACTCCGAGTATGGATTATCGTTGCTGACTCTCGGCCTGCTGTGGGACATCAACATGCCCAGATCTGCCAGGCGAGCCTTGAGTGTATAGGACGTCATTGGTGCGCCGTTATCAGAGTGCAGGACCGGTGGGTCAAGCCAACACCCTTCCCGCAACAGGGCACGTTCAACCAGCCTTCGGGCCAGATCACCGGATTCCGCTTCATGGACTTCCCAGGCAACGATCTTGCGGCTGTAGATGTCCATGATCAGGTACAGATACCAATGTTGGCCACGCACCGCGGACGGACAGTAACTGATGTCCCAACTCCACACCTGATTCGGGCCTGTCGCGGTGAAGCTCGTTGGCTCCGGTACCTTGCGAGGCGGCTTCATGCGCCCCCTATAATTCTGTTGCTGGTGCTTTTTCAGTACCCGATAAAACGACGACTCAGAGGCCAGATAGACCCCTTTGTCAGCCAGTGACGGCACGATCTGTGACGGTGGCGAACTCCGGTACTGAGGTTGATTGCAAGCACTCAGAATGGCCAACTCCTCGGCCTGGGTGAGTTTATGGGGCTGTTCAACCCGCTCCGCATCAGGACGGCGATCTTCAGCCACCCGACCGCCGGGACTGCGCCAGCGCTTCAATGTGCGCTCGCTGATATCCACCAGCTCTGCGACCTTATATCGGGCTGCACCACCGGCAACGGCTTCATCAAACAGCTCCAGGAGCCTTGCACGTTCGTCCAGCGGCGTCAGTCGTCCTCGCTGCTGTCCGGATCTTCGCCGTACAAGGCTTCGAGCTTTTTTGACAGCACCAGCAATGAGGTGGTCTCAGCCAGAGCCTTGTCTTTGCGGCGCACTTCCGCCTTCAGTTTTTTGATGGTTTTCCGGGACTCTCGTTTCTGCTTCTGAGCCGCTTTATCCCGGTCTTCCTGCATGCCAGCACCCTGGAGGCAGGCTTCTTTCCAGCGCTGTACCTGTTCTGGATACAAGCCTTTCTCGCGGCAATAGGCGCTAAGTTCGGCTTCAGACATCGAGGCCGTTTCCACTACAACGGCCAGCTTGGCTTCGGGGGACCAGTCTTCCCCGGTATTGCGATTACCTGGCACGGGCATTCCTTGTTGTCGACACTGTTTTAACCAACTATACAGAGTCACATCCGATATGCCTTCCTCCGCCGCCACCGACACGACACTTCGGTTCTGCGGAGGTAATAGTTTCTTCAACACTGCGGCTTTTCGTTCTTCGGAATAACGTGGCATGAATGCTCCCATGCCGCCCCTGATTGGTTAAATTCAGACGAAACCGCCTACTGGACAACTAGGCTGACAGAGGGGGCCAGGACGCAGGCGTCCACATGCTCCTGAAGATTCTTACCCACTCCCGGTAATTCGTGCAGGCCCCGAATACCCAGGTTTTCCAGGATGTCGCGGTCTCCGATGCCGGAAAGCTGAAGCAACTGGGGCGAGTTGATCGCTCCACCGCTTAGAATGATTTCCCGGTTTGCCCGCAACACCCGATCTCTGCCCTTGTGGCGGAGCTCTACCGCAACAGACCGTTTGCCCTCGAACACCACTTTTTTCGCCTGTGCGTCGGTGAATACAGTCAGGTTCTGGCGAGTCATGGCCGGCTTCAAATAGGCGTCGGCGGCACCGAATCGACGGCCATTCTTGATGTTCAGGTGGAAATAGCCCACGCCTTCCTGGTTGGCGCCGTTAAAATCGCTGTTGCAGGGAAAACCGGCCTGCCGTGCCGCATCTACGAAAGCTTCGGACATCGGGTACTCCGCTGTTTCCGGTGCACTGATGTGAAGGTTGCCACCTTTGCCGTGATAAGGGGTTCCGGAAAGCGTCTCGTGGTGTTCCGATTTTATGAAGTAAGGCAACATCTCCCGATAGCCCCAGCCTTCATTACCGAGTGCCTCCCACTCGTCGTAGTCCTCTTTCTGACCGCGCACGTAGAGCATGCCGTTTATTGACGAACTACCACCAAGCCCTTTTCCCCTGGGGGTAAACAAGGGCTCACCATCTCGCAGTTTCTGGTCGGGCCTGGCGTTGAATGCCCAGTTGTACTTCTTGAGAAACATGTGGGCGGCAAAGGCGCCCGGCGTCCGGATCGTGAACGAATCCCCACCCGGCCCCGCCTCCAGTATGCAGACCGAGTATCTGCCATCGGCTGAAAGCCGATCCGCCAGTACGCTACCGGCAGAGCCGGCACCGACCACGATGTAATCAAAATTCTCGTTCACGGTTTTTCCCCCACCGGTTCAATGATGGAGAAGTTTGCTGGTGGTTTTTCCAGCATTTGCAGCAGGCCAAAGAAGGCATCCACTGCCCCCTCGACCTGGATCTCGCCAGACTCCACCGCCTCCGGGAAGCTGGTTTTTTGAAGAAGGATATTATCCAGTACCGCTCGGTGCATACTCACACTGGCGTGGGCACGCTCGTCCAGCTCCCCCGACCGATGGGTCAGCGTGGCGTTCTGAAGGTTCAGCCGATAATCCTCACCCTGGTCGGTAATAGACCAGTTGATCACCAGATGCTCTCCGGCGGCTTTTTCCGGGTCAATCCTTACTGCCATCGAATCAAAAAACATACTGATTTGCAGTGCCTGCATCAGGTCTGGCTGCAGCCCCACATGTTTCGGCGTGATTAGGCCGTGGCGCAATTCGTGCGCACCAACGAGGTAGGCGCTACGCCAGGTGCCCGCCTCGGCCTGGTAACCAAGCTGCTCCAGAGCGTCCGCGCCCAGTTCGCGCGCTTCACGGTTTTCAGGGTTGGCATACACGAGATCTCGCATCACTGATGCAACCCAGCGATAGTCGCCGTCCGCAAAATCTTCGCGGGCCTTTCGGAGCACTTCTGCCTCACCGCCCATGTAGTCGATGGTGCGTCTCGATTCTTCACGAGGTGGCAAAGGGTTAAGGTTGGCGGGATTGGCGTCATACCAACCCATGTAGCGCTGATATACACCGCGGGCATTGTGGCTGACGGTTCCGTAATAACCGCGCGCTGACCATTCCTGGTTCAGGCTTTCAGGTAACTGCAGGTTTTCAGCAATATCGCCTGGCAACATGCCACGGTTCATCATACGAACCGTCTGATCATGGATATACTTGTACAGGTCCCTTTGAACTTCCAGAAAATGCGTGATGTCTTCCGGGTTCCAGATCGGCCAGTGATGCTGGGCCACCAGAATGTCCGTGCGATCAGCGAAGCGAACCAGTACCTTGTCGATAAACCTGGACCAGGAACTGGCGTCGCGAATGGCGGCTCCGCGGATGGTGTAGATGTTATGCAGGTGCTGACTTGTGATCTCGGCGGTGTTGAGCACACGGAACTGAGGGAAATACATCATCATCTCAGATTCGGCTTCGGTGCCGTGCGCCATCTGGAAGTCAATCTCGATACCATCGATGGTCAGGTTGGCGTTGTCAGGCACGGTATCGGTGGGAGCAATAAGGCTGAGCCCACCGCTACCCAGTGCCTTGCCAAGCCCGGTGTCGACATGACCTCTCACGCCCGGAGTCAAACCAGCGCCGAACTGGTAGGTGGCGCGACGGGTCATGGCGTTGCCGGCAATCACATTCTCTGCAATTGCATGCTCCATAAACCCCTCTGGAGCATAGATCCGGACCTTCCCGGCTCGAACATCCTCCTCATTAACGACACCCTTCACACCCCCGAAATGATCCGCATGGTTGTGTGTGTAAAGCACTGCCACCACGGGCTTTCTGCTTCGATGCTGGTAATAGAGTTCCAGACCGGCGCTCGCCGTCGCGGGAGTCAGAAGGGGGTCGATGATGATCAGGCCGCTGTCACCCTCAATGATGGTCATATTGGACAGATCCATGTTGCGGACCTGGTACATGCCTTCGACCACTTCGAACAGCCCATGGATCGCATTCAGTTGCGCCATGCGCCACAGGCTTGGATTGACTGAATCCGGAGCGGCATCGGCCTGCAGGAAGGCGTAGGGCGCCATGTCCCAGGCCACGTGACCTTCATTATCCAGCACCCTGCCATCAGGCAACGCACCCAAGAAGCCACGGCGAGCGTCCTCAAACGAACGGGTATCGGAAAACGGCAGCTCATTCAGTACCGCCTGGTTTAACTGTGCCGTCACGTCCGTTGCCGGCTTGGAGGTTTCGGCCTGAGCGATCATCGGGAACAGTAAACCGGCACCGAACGCTGTCAGCATGGCCTTCTTGAATAGGGGTAGCATGCGGAATCTCCTCTTTTTGGCGGCACCTGGGTTTTGTTGGTTTCGAATCGTGCGCCACGTAACTGCAGTTTGAAGCGAGGTGTTCCGTTCATCCAATGCAATGTTTCTTGACTTAATATGCGCAAAACGCATAGATATAGTGCCATGGACACACGACACATCCGGCATTTCATGGCGTTAGTTGAGTGCGGCAGTTTTGCCCGCGCCTCGGAAGTCGTGCACCTGTCTCAACCGGCTTTAAGTCGCAGCATCCAGGAACTGGAGCGCCAACTCGGGGCCAGACTGTTCGATCGGGGGCGCTTCGGGGTGGTTTTGACCGCGCACGGGCGAGCCGCTCTACCCCACGTCCGGGGCCTGCTGGCAGCGGCAGAATCTTTAAGACAGGAAGTCGAGGCCATCGACGAGCTTGAGACAGGCGAATTGAATATCGGAACCGGCCCCTACCCGGCGCTGGCACTGATGGATAAGGTCTGTGCCCGGTTTGTGGATCAGTATCCGGGAATCCGCCTCAACATTCGGACAGATAACTGGCAGGATTTACGCCTTGCGCTGTTGGACCATGAGATAGAGCTCTTTGTGGCCGATACCGGCGAGTTGTCTGGCGATCCCGATCTGGAAATAACCCACTTGCCGCAGCCCGAAGTTGTTGTGTTTTGTCGTCATGATCACCCGTTGGCTCAGGCGACGGGGGTGGTATGGGGAGATTTACTCGATTATCCAATAGCCATGACACGTGTTCCTGAAGATATGGAACGGAATATTCAGGCCATGAGCGCGCAACAAGGGGGGCTGAAACGAAGAATCGAGTGCGACAATATTGCCATGCTTGCGGCCATTGTTACTGGCAGCAAGGCCATCAGTATCGCACCCAGACCTATAGTGGCCGATTTGCTTGATAGCGGAAAGGTGACAACCGTTTCTGTATCCGGGATTGAGACTCTTCGGACCCGCTATGGTGTCTTGCAGCGTTGCGGGAGGCCGCTTTCACCGGCGGCAGCCAAGTTCCATTCCATGGTTCTGGAATTCGCAAAACTGAAATGAACCAGGAACATGGCATTTAAGGCGCATTCCAGAAAGCCAGGTTTGTGAAGCAGGGGCCAACATGATTCAGACCGGACCGTGATCAATGGCGGAAAGGGCCTCGTTCACCTGGAACACTTTGCCGTTGACCTTCGGCACACCGAATTCTTTCAGCCGGGCCGTATGCTTGTTCAGATAGGCCCTTGCACTGCTCTCATCTTCGAAGAGATAGATACCGCCCGCCTCGCAGGAGTCGGGATTTTCTGTCCAAATCTTCCAGAGAAACCCCGGCTCCCTGGCAATAGACTCGGCAAGCTCGGCCATCGCACTCGCCATCTCATCGCCAAACGGGCCGTCGTAAGGAAAATCCAACTGTAGCAGGGTTCTCATCGTTCACGTCCTCCTGAGTTCATCAATGCATCATAGCCCTAACCCACACTAGTGCAGGCAGGCGTCATTTTCTGGCCCACAAGCCATTTCCCGGAACTTCAACTCTCTCCCGACACCGTGGAATCCAGATCCGCAAGCACTCCCGGTATCTCCTCAGCTTCTGAACGTCGGTTCAGCAGCAACGCCTGCGCAATACCCGCCAGAATGATCAGGGCGCAGCCGGCCAGCTGGAGGCTATTCAGGCCCTGATCAAACAGTATCCACGCAAGCGCCACAACGGTAATGGGCTCCAGATAAGCCAGGGTGCCGAACGTGGCCGCGGGCAGAGACCTCAGAGCGATAACGGCCAACAGGATGGCCAGGAAACCCGGCAGAATACCGGCAGCAATCAACCACCCCCACTGCGCGCCGGAAATGACTTCGCTCTCCAGCAGCACCAGCGGCAACATGCACAAAGCACCAGCGAGCATCTGGTAACCACTGCGGCTGAACACATGAACACGGTCATCCATGGAACGATTGGTTAACATAAACGCCGAGTAACAGAGCATGGCGCAGAAAGCATAGGCCAGACCGATGGCTTCTTCTGCCCGTCCACTCAGGTTGAAGTTGAATTCCATCATCATGGCGAAGCCCAGCAGCGCGAATCCGACCAATCCAACACTGGCCGAGGTGAGGCGCTCTCCGAGAAAGAAATGAGCCGCCACAGAGGCCGTCACTGGTGCCAGATAAAGCACCAAAACAGCGTTCGCCATACTGGTGTAATCCATTGCCAGGATGTAAAACATCACGAAACCCGCCAGGAAAGCACCGGTTACCAACACCTTCATACCGGGCCACATAAAGATCTTGCTGTGTTGCCTGGTTGCCAGCAGATAAACCGCCACCAAAACGGCCCCAATGAAGAGCCTATAGAAGGTAACCGTCTCGGCCCCCACCCCCGCATAGACCGAAATGGCACCGATCGTTCCCATAAAAACTGCGGAGAACGCTGCGGATAGTAAAAAGACTCCGGATCTCGATACTGAAGTCATGCTACCTCTGAATTAATGAATACCCCGTTTAGTCCCGCCTCGGCAAAGGGCAGGCCTGCGCTACACGAACAGAAGGCGCCTCCAGACTATTTAAATAACCCCAAACGCCAGCATCGCATCAGCAACCCGGCAAAAGCCTGTGGTATTGGCGCCAAATACGTAGTCTCCCGGCCGGCCGTATTCTTCAGCGGTTTCAAAACAGGAGCGGTGAATTTCGATCATGATGTCCTTAAGGCGGTGTTCGCTGTAATCGAAACTCCAGGAGTCCCGGGAGGCGTTCTGCTGCATTTCCAGCGCGCTGGTAGCCACGCCACCGGCATTAGCCGCTTTTGCAGGACCAAATAAAATGCCGGCGTCGCGGAACAACTTCACCGCGTCTGGAGTGCACGGCATATTGGCACCTTCAGCAACCGCCAGGACGCCATTGCGAATCAACGCCTTCGCGTCGCCCCCGGTCACCTCGTTCTGAGTGGCGCACGGCAGGGCTACCTGACAGGACAGTTCCCAAATGGACGCCCCGCGCACGTAATCGCTTCCATTCTGCCGCCGGGCGGCATAATCGCTGATTCGGCCGCGTTCCGTCTCTTTGATCTGGCGAACCAGCCCAACATCGATTCCGGCCGGGTCGTAAACGTAGCCACTGGAATCGGAGCAGGCGATCACCCTGCCCCCAAACTGCTGAACCTTCTCCATCGCATAAATTGCGACGTTCCCGGAGCCGGAAACTACCACGTCCTTGCCCTCCAGATCGGAACCTTGAGCCGCCAGCATCTCCCGGACAAAATAAACCGTTCCGTAACCTGTCGCTTCCTTGCGCACACGAGCACCGCCCCATCCGAGGCCCTTACCAGTCAGCACGCCAGATTCGTAACGGTTGGTGAGGCGCTTGTATTGCCCGAACAGAAAACCAATCTCCCTGGCTCCTACGCCGATGTCGCCTGCTGGCACGTCGGTGTACTCGCCAATATGCCGATACAGTTCGGTCATGAAGGATTGGCAAAACCGCATGATCTCATTGTCAGATCGGCCCTTGGGATCAAAGTCGGAACCACCCTTGCCTCCGCCGATCGGCATACCGCTCAGAGAGTTCTTGAAGATCTGCTCGAAACCCAGAAATTTCACCACGCCCAGATTGACGGAAGGATGGAACCGCAAGCCCCCCTTGTAGGGCCCAAGGGCCGAGTTGAATTCAACGCGAAACCCCCGGTTGATCTGCACGGTACCAGAGTCATCCACCCAGGGGACCCTGAAAATGATTTGCCGCTCTGGTTCGCAAATACGCTCAAGGAGCTTCGCTTCCTTATACTCGGGATGCTTGGCAATCACCGGCGCCAGCGAGTCGAGAACTTCCAGAACGGCCTGATGAAATTCAGGTTCCGCGGGATTTCTCAGGACGACCTGCTCATACAGCTGGTCAAGGGGGGCTTTCTGGTGCATGCATCTTCCTCGTTCAGTTTGCGTGAGTCACATGGATAATTTTCAGACGCAGCTGGTTCTTTCCAGCCAAAGGCCAATCAATACGATCGCCTACCCGAAGACCCAGCAAGGCTGCACCCGCCGGAGCCAGGACGGATACACACTCCTCGCTTCCGTCTCGCGGGGTCGAGTACACGAGTCTCTTCGTGTACTCGGCGTCGTTACTCTCATTTTTAAAATGGACCAGAGAATTCATGGTGACGGTGCCGGAAGGCAGCTTTTCGGCATCAACCAGAGTTGCTCTATCAAGCTCGAGCGCAAGCGCTTCGGCTGTTTCAGTGCCATGTAGCTGTTTCTCCAACATCGCAGATAAACGATCAAAATCCTGTTCTAAGACATAAATAGCTGGACGTTCGGACATACCGACTCCTATAGGCCCGCAAGGCAAGGTTCAGTTAGGGGATGTGTTCAGAGGGTTTCGCCGAATTCGACGAGGGATTCGACGAATTCAGCGAAAGGAATGGCAAATACGGCGAGGCCCGGCAGCCAGAAATGCCGCCGCTGATAAAACGGAATGGATGAAGTAAAAACCGGTTTTCATTTTGAAACTCAGCGACTCTGAAAAAGGAAAAATCTTAGCAAGCTACGTTAGCTCAGTTCACGAGGAAATGAAACGATGAAAAGGTCTGAGGCTAGACCATGCCCACAATTCGAGGGCTTTCTCAAACCCACATCGCGCTCATTCCCAGCGTGTCTGCGAATAGCTGAATACTGGCAACGACAACCCCCAGCGAATGGCCGCCATACGCAGAAGCAGCCCGAGACTGAAAGCGGCCAAAAGAGTGACATTCTCGCCCACCCCTTGGCGAAGCAAGGTCAGGTACAGGAAAGCCACCATCAGTGAAACGCTGGCGTAGAGTTCGTGGCGCAGCACCTGCGGGGTGCGGTTACATAAGATATCCCGGATGATACCGCCAAAGATCCCTGTTGTGATGCCGGCCATGACCACCACCACGGTGTCATAGCCCAGCTTGAGCGCGACATTGCAGCCAATAACCGTAAAAGCCACCAGACCTATGGCATCCAGAACCAGAAACAACTGATGCAGATGCCGCATGAAGCGCGCAATCACGATGGTGACCAGGCCACCGGTAATGGTCATGTAGATATAGCGAGGGTGCTGGGTCCAGGTGACTGGGAAATTACCCAGAAGAATGTCCCGGACAGTTCCGCCACCAAGGGCGGTAAAAAACGCAATTACAGCGACACCAAACAGATCCATGTTCCTCCGCCCGGCGGTGAGGGCTCCCGACATGGCTTCGGCGGTAATGGCAATCATATAGATAGAGGTCAGCACACAGGACTCCTGAGTTTCTGTGGCCTCTCCCCCTGTCCCTGATACCTGAGAGTTTACAGAGCCTGGCTCTGCTTGCCCCTTCGGTGGACTGCGGTGGCAGTCGCTCTCCAGACGGCGTTAGATGATGCTCGCAGTACCTGTGCCTGAGCGTTTATGGGAGTTTGCGCCTTCGGCGGGGCCAACGGCCCACTCTCCTGCGAGACCGGGCATTATAGAGAGATAGGAAGCTAACGTCGAGCGAGGCGGCGGGCTGATAGGCTCAGAATTTTTGACTAATTCTTACTGGTTACTCCGTTATCTTTTTGAAGAGGCGCCCTTTATGCTGCTTTTCCAAGCAGACATTCCTACACGGATTCACTAAGCAGCCTTCGACGGCTTGTGGCCGCTATCTAAGGACACCCCATGAAACTACAAACCATCCTCGCATGCAGAAATATGAGCATGAGCACACCAAAGCCTGGTCAGCGAGCGTAAATAAGGCAGATGCCTACGTCTTCGTCATTCCCGAGTACAATTTTTGCCCGCCGCCATCGTTCACGAACGCGTTGAACTACGTCTACAACGAGTTGAACTACAAGCCTTGCGGGTTTGTCAGCTACGGCGGTGTTTCCGGTGGACTCCGTTCAGCCCAGGTTGCCAAGCAGCTGGTTACTACGCTGAAAATGATGCCGATGGTGGAAGGAGTAATGGTGCAGATGCCGTGGGAGAAACTGGATGACCAGCGCAACTTCCTCCCTGCCGAGCATCACACCGGCTCTGCCAATGCCATGCTGGACGAAATGGCGAAATGGGCAACGGCCCTGAAGTCGCTACGCTGAACACCAGAGTAGTTGAGCAGATTCCCCGGTTAGCAAACCGGGGAATCTGTAGCTTCTACTTCAACGGGCATCAACCCTGCCGGTTTATCAGAACACGGCCATCACGAATAGACGCGGCAACCGGCAACTGGCCCAACAGCACCTCGTAGGGCGACTGCCCCTGCAGAACAACACAGCGAGCCGGAAGTCCCTCCTCGATGCCGTATTCGTCCAGATCCAATGCTGCAGCACCGTTGTCGGTGATCAGCTCCAGCGACCGATCAATCCAACCCATGCCCAGCATGTGGCAGGCGTGCAGGCCTACGTCCAGGGTACGGAGCATGTTGCCGTTGCCCAGTGGATACCAGGGATCGCGGATGGAATCCTGGCCGAAGGCCACCTTCAGCCCCGCATCCAGCAATTCCGGAACCCGGGTCAGGCCACGGCGTTTCGGGTAACCATCGAATCGTCCCTGCAGGTGCAGGCTTTCGGTGGGCATGGACAGGAAACGCAGGCCGGATTTCTTCAACAAGCGGAACAGCCGGCTGCAGTAATGGTCGTTGTACGAGCCCATGGCACAGGTATGGCTGGCGGTGACCCGTGAGCCATAATCCAGCTTGAGCGCCTCGGCAGCGAGCACCTCCAGGAATCGGGACTCGGGATCGTCGATCTCGTCGCAATGCACGTCTACGAGAAGGTCGTTTTTGTGGGCCAACGCCACCAGCCATTGAACCGATTCAACGCCGTAATCTCGAGTGAATTCGAAATGGGGAATGCCACCGACCACATCGGCCCCCAGACGAACCGCCTCTTCCATCAGCTCCTTGCCCTGGGGAAATGACCAGAGACCTTCCTGGGGAAAAGCGACAATCTGCAGGTCTACTGTGTCAGCAACGCGCTCACGCACTTCCAACATAGCCTTCAGCCCTGTCAGCTTGGGGTCTGTCACGTCCACATGGGTGCGGACGTGCTGAATGCCGTTATCGGCAAACAGCTTCAACGTCTGTTCGGCCCGGCCAATGACGTCGTCATGAGTCAGGCTGGCTTTGCGTTCAGACCAACACTCGATCCCTTCAAACAAGGTACCACTCTGGTTCCAGCGTGGCTCGCCGGCGGTCATGGCCGCATCCAGGTGGATGTGCGGCTCCACGAAAGGAGGAGCGACCAGATTCCCGCCGGCGTCCAGCTGGTTCTCGGCAACACTTTCAGTCGCATCCTGAGCCGTGATGCTGCTGAATTTTCCATCGGTGATGGTCAGCCGGAACAATCCCTCACGGCCCTGAAGCCGGGCATTGATAATAGCGTTCAGATTTTCACTCATAACATCTCCACACAGATTTTCCGCTGGTTTGAATCATGGCCTCGACAACAGATGGGCCAGCACCAGGGTTTTGAAATATTCATTCGGTTCAGCCGCCGGAGGCATCTCCGCGACCAACCGATTCATCCGGTTCCGGATGGTATTTCTATGGCAGCCAAGGGCTTCGGCCATGGCGCACTGGTTTCCACGTTCCTGGAGCCATGACTCCAGAAGATCACGACTACTGTCCAGCAACCCGGCTTCCACCCCAGGCAGGTACTGCCGGATAAGTCCTTCGAGCTGATGACTGCCGATACCGGCTATCAACGCCTCCGCCAGCCCGCCTTCCCGGGGCTCTTGCGACCGCTCCGATGCGACAATCGCCCGGGCAATGGTTTCGGTCACATCCACCATTGGCAGCGAGTAAGGCTGCTCAAACAACGGCATGGCCAGCTCATCCGCCAGACGACTTAACATGGCCGGTAGCTGCCCGATGTAGGCATCGCCGGTCAGCACAACCAGCCCCGATATGCCGCAGTCCCGGCCTTCATAGAGGCACTCGGCCAGGTTGGCCGGGCTACGATGGCGGCTGATACCGGTGACAAATACCAGCTCGCCACCCCTGACCCAGTTGCTGAAAGACCGGTTCTCCGCCAGATAAGGCCAGCGTACCGTGTTGTCTGCGCCGGAACTCCCACCCCGCAGATGGATGGCCCCGAGGCCAGGGAGTTCCGGAATGTCCCGGCACGTCAGGGCCATTTACACCGCTCCCAGAACCTGGGCCCGGCGATCACGCACAGCCTCACTGACCACAAGCACTACACCATAACTGGCCGCGGCAACCAGTACGCCAACAATCGGCGCGATCCATGGCGAGGTATAGGCCGCTGCCGAGCCTATGGCATAGGCCGCCAGCCCGGGAACGTTGAACGCGGGCAGAGTCGCCGTTTCGAGTGACGGATACTCGCGTTTGTAGCCGATGAAATAACTGGCCATGATGACGCCGCCAATGGGCGGGATGAAGGTTCCAAGCAACACAAGGAACGGGATAAGCCATTCATACATACCCAGAACAGCCAGCACTGTACCGATAGCGGCACCGCCCACTGTGACCAGCTTGCGCCGGCGGGTCCGAATCATATTGCAGCCGGCCACGGCAAAGTTGTATACGGTATTATCCTGCGTTGTCCAAAGATTCAGGAAGAGCATCAGAATACCCAGGGTCGCCAGCCCCTGCGCCACCATGATGTCGACGATATCCGCCTGCTGGTAAACCAGAGCACCAAAGGCGCCAATCAGCGTCATCAATCCATTACCGAGGAAGAACGCCAGTAGGGTCGCAATGACCGCCGTTTTTCCGGATTTGGCAAAACGGGTCCAGTTGGTAGCCTGGGTGCCTCCACTTACGAAAGTGCCGAACACCATGGTAATGGCCGCAGCTACGGTCATTTCGTCTGAGGGGGTAATGGCGAGTAATCCCGAAAATCCACCGGCGTCCGAGGTGGCGATTGTCATACTCACCGCTACCAAAATAATCATCGCCGGCACCGCAAAGCGGGACAGCATTTCCAGCCCCTTGTAGCCAATGAACGCGGTGATACAGAAGCCGAAACCGAACACCACCATCAGCGGCGTGGTCCAGCTCTCGGGCAAGCCCGTCAGCTTGACCAGGAGAACGGCCATGGTCGCCGTGCCCCAGGCGTACCAGCCGATCTGGGTAAAGCCCAGGATGAAGTCGGAGAGTTTGCTACCCAGCTCACCGAAGGTAAAACGGGACATCAGGGCCGTATTCAGCCCCGATTTTGCAGCGATGTAGCCAAGAATGGCGGCGTAGGTACCCAGAAGAAGGTTACCGGCTGCCAGCACCAGCAGCATCGTTGAAAAATCGAATGCAACACCGATACTGCCGCCCGCCCACATGGTGGCGGTGAAAAAGGTGAAGCCAAGCAGAACCAGGCCCATGGACCAGATACTGCGACGCTGATCCATGGGCACCGGGCTGAGCGGGTAGTCCTGTTCCTGAGGAGTCACTTGTGAGGTCATTGCCTTGTCTCTCTTTGATGAAAACACGAGAGAAAGATGGCAACGTCTGTGCCATGTGGTCCTCACGGCCATGATTTGAGAGAGTGGATGACACCTGACCTGTGCACTTTGCACAATCACGCCAGGTCAGGATGTAGTCGCATCCCGGGTTCGCCCTGACCTGGTGCAAAAAAGCAGGCCAACGCTCATTTCAGTGCAGGACTGCCCAAAGACCAGACCCTGCAATACCGGCAATCCTGGATGGGAATGATCAAAAGAACGCCTGAATCCCGGTCTGGGCTCGCCCCAGAATCAGGGCGTGAACATCGTGGGTGCCTTCATAGGTGTTCACCACTTCCAGATTCACCAGGTGTCGCGCCACCCCGAATTCATCACTTATACCGTTACCCCCGAGCATATCCCTGGCTAGGCGGGCAACATCCAGAGCCTTGCCGCAGGAATTGCGCTTCATGATGGAAGTGATCTCGACGGCAGCCGTGCCCTCATCCTTCATCCGACCAAGACGCAGGCAGCCTTGCAGGGCCATGGTGATATCGGTCTGCATATCTGCCAGCTTTTTCTGGATCAGCTGGTTGGCCGCCAGCGGCCGACCGAACTGCTTACGGTCCAGCACATACTGGCGGGCGGTGTGCCAGCAATCCTCGGCGGCACCCAGAGCACCCCAGGAAATACCGTAGCGGGCGGAGTTCAGGCAGGTGAACGGCCCCTTCAGCCCTCGCACGTCCGGGAAGGCGTTTTCTTCCGGCACAAAGACGCCGTCCATCACGATCTCGCCAGTGATCGAGGCCCGCAGCCCTACCTTGCCGTGAATGGCCGGGGCACTCAGGCCCTCCCAGCCCTTCTCCAGAACAAAGCCGCGAATTGCGCCGTCATCGTCCTTGGCCCAGACCACGAACACGTCAGCGATCGGGCTGTTAGTGATCCACATCTTGCTGCCGGTCAGGCGGTAACCGCCGTCCACCTTGCGGGCGCGGGTCGCCATGTTGCCGGGATCAGAGCCATGGTCTGGTTCGGTCAACCCGAAACACCCAATCCATTCTCCGGAAGCGAGTTTGGGCAGATACTTCTGGCGGGTTTCCTCATTGCCGAATTCGTAGATGGGCACCATCACCAGGGATGACTGCACACTCATCATGGACCGGTAACCGGAGTCCACCCGCTCCACCTCGCGAGCGATCAGGCCATAACACACGTAGTTCAGGCCGCTACCACCGTATTGTTCGGGAACTGTACATCCCAGAAGGCCTGTCTCGCCCATTTCCCGGAATATCTCCGGGTCGGTCTGTTCGTTGCGGAAGGCTTCCAGCACTCGGGGCCTGAGCTTGCTTTCGGCAAACTGGCGAGCACTCTCGCGCACCATGCGTTCGTCTTCGGTCAGTTGCTGGTCCAGCAACAGCGGGTCTTCCCAGTTAAAACTTGCCTGGTTGGCCATGATGTTTTGTCTCCGTGTTGTGTTTCGTATTTGGAAAGCGCTCGGGCCCCATTCGATCCAACTTGTCTAAGATCCTGGCATCTGCGCAGATTAACGGTGCTTCCACTCGGGCTGACGTTTCTCGAGAAAGGCGGTCATACCCTCGCTTCGATCCTCGCTGGAAAAACTGGACCACAGCAGCCGGCGTTCGTATTCAACGCCCGCTCTCAAAGGTGTCTCGAACGCCTGATTCACCGCATCCTTGTTGATCATGGTGGCCATCTGCGAATAGCCGGCGATTTCCCCTGCTACCGCCATGGCCGTATCAAGCAGATCGTCAGTTGGCACGACCCGGCTGACCAGACCACTGCGCTCAGCTTCCTGCGCATCCATCATTCGACCGGTCAGGCACAGGTCCATAGTCTTGGCCTTGCCAATGGCCCGGGCCAGCCGCTGGGTACCACCGGCTCCGGGCAGGGTGCCAATCTTCACTTCCGGCTGGCCGAAGCGGGCGTTATCGGCGGCAATCAGCAGGTCACACATCATCGCCAGTTCACAGCCACCGCCGAGTGCCAGGCCGGCCACCGCGGCAATCACCGGCTTTCGGCATCGGGTCACGGTTTCCCAATTGGCGGAGATGAAGCGCTGACGGTAGGCCCGGGAAAAGTCCAGGGCATGGACTTCGGCAATATCCGCGCCGGCGGCAAAGGCTTTTTCGTTGCCGGTAATGACAACGGCGCGGATGGCCTCATCCGCTTCCAGGACTTCCAGAGCGGAAGTCAGTTCGTTCATCAGCGCGTTGTTCAACGCGTTGTAGACCTTTGGTCGGTTGAGTCTGACCAGGGCCACAGCCTCATGCTTTTCAAGCAATATGTTGCTGTACTCCATAACCATCTCCACTAACAGATTTTTTCTTATTACTTCTCTATAAAAGCTATGGAAGCTTATTTGTCCGATTTTCAGAGGCTACACCCGAATATTTTTTAAGGCAACATGTTGACATAATATTTTGAGAAGGCGTATGTTGAAACTGACAAGGCAAAGACCTGCTTCTGCGGTCAGCCCATCCAACAAAAACAAACCGGACACAACAGGTGAATCAGATGGACACAGGCATCACTCTCAATCCGGAACGCCGCGCCGCCATGGTCGAGAGCGGCGCATGGAACGACAAGCGCATTACCGACTACCTGGACCAGGCCGTGGCCAGCACCCCGGACCGGGAAGCCATCGTCGGCTACCAGGTCACCAGCGATACCCGCACCGCCCTCACTTATCGGCAACTCAATAACAAAGTCACCCGCATGGCGGCCGGCCTGGCCGGCATGGGCATCGGTAAAGGCGACGTGGTGGCCTGCCAGCTACCGAACTGGTGGCAGACCACCGCCCTGCATCTGGCCTGCATGCGTATCGGCGCGATTCTGAATCCGCTCATGCCTATTTTCCGGGAGCGGGAACTGCGCTTCATGCTCAAGCATGGCGAGGCCAAACTGCTGGTAATACCAAAGGTCTTTCGTGGCTTTGACTACGAGGCCATGATTGACGGTATTCGGGGGGAGCTGCCGGATCTCGAAACCCTGCTGGTCATCGGGGGAGAGGGCGAGCGTAGCTTTGAACAACGTCTCACGGAAACCCCCTGGGAAGAAAAGCAAGACACCAACGCCCTGTTTGCCGAGCGCCAACTCACCGCCGACGACGCCATCCAGATCCTCTACACTTCCGGTACCACCGGCGAACCCAAGGGGGTCATGCACACCTCCAACACCCTGTTTTCCAATGTGCGTCCTTACGCCGACCGCCTGCACCTGAGCTCGGACGACAAGGTGTTGATGGCCTCTCCGGTGGCCCACCAGACCGGCTTCATGTACGGCATCATGATGCCCATTTACCTGGGCACCACCGCCATCCTCCAGGACATCTGGGACGCGGACTATGTCTGCAAGGTGATTGCTGCCGAGAGACCGGCCTTCACCATGGCCGCCACTCCGTTCCTGGCGGATCTGGTGAAAACCGCACCCAAGCACGAGGGTGAACTGGATTCCCTGCGGATCTTCGTCTCAGCCGGCGCCCCCATCCCAAGTGCCGTGGTGGAACAGGCCGGCAAGGTTCTGAAGGCAAAGATTGTCTCGGCGTGGGGCATGACCGAGAACGGCGCGGTCACCATGACCTGCCCGGAAGATCCCGCCGAACGTGCCAGCCAGTCCGACGGCAAGGCCCTGCCCTTCATGGAAGTGAAAGTCACCGACTTCCAGGGCAACGAACTGCCTGCCGGTGAGGAAGGCAACCTGCTGGTTCGGGGCTCCAGCCTGTTTGTTGGCTACCTCAAGCGGCCCGAACTCTATGGCGTGGATGAAGCCGGTTGGTTCAACACCGGCGACCTTGCACGCATAGACAAGGACGGTTACATCCGCATCACCGGTCGTACCAAGGATGTGGTCATCCGGGGCGGTGAGAACATTCCGGTCGTGGAGGTGGAGAACCTGCTCTACAAGTTCCCTGGCATTGTCGATGTCGCCCTGGTGGGTTGCCCGGACGAACGGCTGGGTGAGCGCCTGTGCGCCTATGTCACCCTCGACGAGAACGCCACCGATCTGACCCTGGACCAGGTCAAGGCCTATCTGACCGAGCAGCAACTGTCCAAAAACTACCTGCCCGAATACCTGGAAGTGATCGAGGCCATGCCTCGCACCGCATCCGGCAAGATCCAGAAATTCAAACTGCGCGAGCAGGCTAAAGATGTACGCCTGGAGACGGCCAAGCGCGGTTAATCCCATTGATCTAACAGCTACAGGAGCAAGTCATCATGAGAGGCCTTAACGGAAAAACAGTCATCGTGACCGGCGGCGGGGGCGGCATTGGCCGCGCCGTGTGTCGGCGCTTTGCAGAAGAAGGCAGCGCGGTGGCCGTGCTGGACCGTGATGAAAGTGCGGCCCAGGCCACGGCAGACCTAATCACCGAAGCCGGGGGCAAGGCCCGCGCCTACGCCGCCGACATTACCGATTACGCCGCGATTACTGACACCGTGGCGACCATCGAGAGCGATCTGGGCGTGCCCACGGTGCTGGTAAATAACGCCGGTTTCGACCGCTTCATGCCGTTCCTGAAAACCGAGCCGAAACTGTGGGACCAGCTGATTGCAGTGAACCTGACCGGCGCCCTGAACATGCACCACGTGGTACTGCCGAAGATGATTGCTGCCGGTGGCGGCAAGGTCATCAACGTCGCTTCCGATGCGGCCCGCGTCGGTTCGTCCGGCGAATCCGTCTATGCCGCCTGCAAGGCCGGCCTGGTGGGCTTCAGCAAGACCGTGGCCCGGGAACTGGCCACCAAGAACGTGTGCCTGAATGTGGTCTGCCCCGGTCCCACAGACACTGCCTTACTCAAGGGCGTCGCGGAATCCGCACCCAACCCGGAGAAATTGCTGGAAGCCTTCCGCAACGCGGTGCCCATGAAGCGCCTGGCCCAGCCCGAAGACTACCCCGGCGTCATCGCCCTGCTCGCCAGTGACGATGCCAATTTCATTACCGGCCAGGTGATCAGTGTGTCCGGCGGCCTGACCATGGCCGGGTAAGCGACCAGCTAAACGATTTAGGAGAACGCACCATGAATTACGAAGACATCCTGTACGACGAGAACAACGGCGTCGCCACCATCACCATCAACCGTCCGGACCGCTACAACGCGTTCCGCGGCCAGACCTGCATGGAACTGCTGGATGCCTTTAACCGCGCCGGCTGGAACAAGGACATCGGCGTCATCGTGTTCACCGGGGCTGGTGAAAAAGCCTTCTGCACCGGCGGCGACCAGGGCGCCCACGAAGGCCAGTACGACGGTCGCGGCCTGATCGGCCTGCCAGTTGAAGAACTGCAGCGCACCATCCGGGAAGTGCCCAAGCCGGTGATTGCCCGGGTCAACGGCTTCGCCATCGGCGGTGGCCACGTGCTGCACGTGATCTGTGACCTGAGCATCGCCTCGGAAACGGCCATTTTCGGCCAGGTCGGCCCCAAGGTCGGCTCCGTCGATCCCGGCTTCGGTACCGCCTACCTGGCGCGGGTCGTGGGTGAGAAGCGCGCCCGGGAAATCTGGTACCTGTGCCGCAAGTACAGTGCACAGCAGGCACTGGATTGGGGCCTGGTCAACGCCGTGGTGCCACCGGAGCAGCTGGATGAGGAAGTGCAGAAGTGGTGTGAGGAAATCCTTGAGAAGAGCCCCACCGCTCTCACCATCGCCAAGCGCTCGTTCAATGCCGACAGCGACAACATTGCCGGCATCGGTGCCCTTGGGATGCAGGCATTGAGCCTGTATTACGACACCGAAGAGTCCAAAGAAGGCGTGAAAGCCTTCAAGGAAAAGCGCAAGCCGGACTTCCGGAAATTCTACAAGTAAGCAGACCGACCCGGTGGCCACCCGTCACCGGGGCATAGACACTCCCGGAGAACACCATGAATTTCGGATTCAATGAAGAACAGAACGCGATTCGCGAGGTTGTGGCCCGCTTCAGCGCCGAGGTGCTGGCTCCGGGCTATCGCAAGCGGGATCAGGAAGGCGTCATCGAAAAGGATGTCATCCGCCAGCTCGGCGAGATGGGGCTGCTTGGTGGCGAACTGCCGGAAGAGTTCGGCGGCAGCGGCATGGACTGTGTTACCAGTGGCCTGATCATCGAGGAAATCTCCAAAGGAGATTTCAACGTTGGCTACATCCCCCTGCTGACTTCCCTGAACGGACAGATCATTGCCAGCCACGCCGCGCCGGACCTGGCGAAGGAGTGGCTGCACGGCATGACCTCCGGCCAGAAGGTGGCGTGCATTGCCCTGACTGAACCCCACGGCGGTTCCGACGCTGCCAACTTGCGCCTGAAGGCGGAGAAGAAGGGCGACGTGTACGTGCTCAACGGCGAGAAAACCTCCATCTCCATGGCCGACCAGGCCGACGTGGCGGTGGTGTTCGCCCGCACCGGCACGGTAGAGCAGCGCGCCTCCGGCATCAGTGCGTTCCTGGTGCCCATGGACAGCCCGGGCATCACCACCACCCGGTTCGAGGACAACGGCCAGCGCGCCATCGGTCGCGGCTCGATTTTCTTCGATAACGTGGAAGTGCCCGCCGTCAACATGATGGGCGACGAGGGTAAAGGCTTCAAACAGGTCATGCAGGGTTTTGATTACAGCCGTGCCCTGATCGGCCTGCAGTGCCTGGCCGTCGCGCAACAATCCCTGGATGAAACCTGGCAGTGGCTGACCGAGCGAACCGCCTTCGGCCAGAACCTGTCCGCGTTCCAGGGCCTGACCCATCCGCTGGCGGAATACCAGACCTATGTTCATGCGGCCCGCATGCAGTGCTACCACGCACTATGGCTCAAGGACAACAACCTGCCCCATAACGCCGAAGCCGCCATGAATAAATGGTGGGGGCCGAAATTGGCCTTTGATGTGGTTAAACAGTGCCTGCTGGCCCACGGTCACACCGGTTGGGGTGAGGACCTGCCGTTTGCCCAGCGCCTGAGAGATGTTCTTGGTCTTCAGATTGGCGATGGCACAGCCCAGATCATGAAAAACATCATCGCGAAGGAATACCTACCGAAGTAATCAAACTGATCAACCTGACAAAAGCAACAAGAACCCAAACCAAAACAAGTTTCGTAGCGGAGATGGAACAATGAAAAATACAAAAAAGATTCTGCCCTCAGTCGTTGCCTCAATTCTTATGGCAGGCAGTGCCCAGGCTGCCATATCTGGAGATACGGTTAAGCTTGGGTATCTCGCTGACATGTCCGGCACGTACCGTGACCTTGCCGGCCCGAATGGTTTGACGGCGATGGAAATGGCGGTTGCTGATTTTGGTGGCAAGGTCAACAATGCCGCGATTGAGGTAGTCAGTGCTGACGACCGCAACAGCCCGGACGTTGCCTCCAGCACCGTGCGACGCTGGGTAGAGAATGACGGAGTCGACATGGTTGGCGGGTTGGTGGCCTCTTCTGTGACAATCGCCACCACGAAGATCCTTGAGGAGAACAACAAACTGGGACTGATCTCCGGCTCCGCAGCCTCAAGCATCACCAACGAACACTGCACCCCAAATCATATTCAGTACGTCTATGACACCTACGCACTGTCCATTGGCACTCCAACCGCAATCGTTCAGGAAGGCGGCAAATCCTGGTACATATTGACCGCAGACTATGCCTTCGGTCATGCCATGGAGGCGGACGTCACACGGGTTGTAGAAGCCAATGGTGGTAAGATTCTGGGAAGCATCCGCCATCCATTCCCGACTCCTGACTTCTCTTCATTTATTTTGCAGGCCCAGGCTTCTGGCGCCGATGTCATCGCTCTGGCAAACGCCGGTGCAGATACCACCAATGCGATCACCACTGCGGCAGAATTCGGTATTACCCAGTCAGGCCAGACCATTGCCGGGCTTGTCGTATTTATCAGTGACATACACGCTCTCGGTCCCCAGGCGGCTCAGGGGCTGCAGCTTACTACCGGTTGGTACTGGGACATGAACGACGAGACTCGTGAATGGTCTGATCGTTTCATGGAAGAGACCGGCACCCGTCCAACCATGGTGCATGCGGGCATCTACTCCAGCACGATGCAATACCTGAAGGCGGTGGAAGCTACTGGCTCGGATGACTCCCAAACTGTCCGCCAGCATCTGATAGAGACTCCGATCAACGACATGTTTGCCAAAAACGGTCGTATCCGTGAGGACGGCCGCATGGTTCATGACATGTTTCTGGCTCAGGTGAAAACTCCGGAAGAATCTACCGGCGAGTGGGATCTGTACAAGATCGTTCGAACTATTCCCGGCGACGAAGCGTTCCGACCGCTTTCCGAGAGCAAGTGCAAGCTGATCACCAACTGAGTGAAGACTGCGACTACGGAGTTTCCTGCGAGATCTCAGGAAACTCCGGATTCACAGTGCCCTGCTCCTCCGGCGTGACCCAAGAAAATGCGGAAGATCACCCCGGATCTATGTGAAGATATCGTTGATGAATAGACTCAAACGTCGTGCGAACCATTCTTTACCAACGGGATACGAAATGATCGTCAACGAATCCGGAGGCATCCCCAACCGCCTGTTTTTCCGTCTGTTCCAGACAGGAAACATCCTGCAACGCCAGGTTCAGAATGAAATGGGCATCAGCGCCGTGCAGTGGGCAGTACTGGGTGCATTATCTCGAGAAGGATTCGAAGATGGCACCTCATTCAACCAACTGAAAGAGTACCTCTACGTCAGTCGCCAAAACCTCGATGGCGTGCTCAAACGAATGGAACGAGACGGGCATGTTGTTCGGATACCGGATCCCCAGGATCGCCGAGCTCGACTCGTGGTTCTTACCGAATCTGGCCGCACTTTCTGGAATCGACTTCAGGACACTATTGCCGAATTTTACAGACAGGCCATGCAGGGGATGAGTTTTGATGACGGCGTCAGCCTGCTTCACCTTCTGAAAAAGCTTCAGCATGAACTCATCGACATATCCCTGGAATCGAACATCCCAGGGGAATGATCGTGACTAGCTAACGCCCTCTCCAAAAATCAGCAACGGCAATCAGGCCGGCTCAAACCGCTCCTGTAGCCACGCCTTGATCTCGTCAGACTCATACAGCCAACGATCACTGCCATCCTCCTGATGAATCTTCAGGCAGGGCACCTTGATTTGGCCGCCGCCGGCTTCCAGCGCCGCACGATGTTCCGGGTCATGCTGGGCGTCGCGGGTTTCAATGTTCAGACCGAGCCGTGCGATTTCCTTTCTTACCTTGATGCAGAACGGGCAGGCCTTGAACTGGTACAGGGCGAGATTTTTGCTGGCCTCGTCGGCGCGGGCTTGCTCTTCAGCACTGCGGGTCACGCTTTCAGGCGTGCTGAGCTTTTCACTGAGCAGCATGAAGGGCGTCAGTACCAGACGCAGGGTGCGAAAAAAATAGCGAATAATAACTCTCATGAGTAAGACTCAAACTCCGGGTTTCTTGGTAAAAGTCGGCCTGAACGATGTCGGCATTCAGGATTGATTTGCGTACTTGATAGCGGTGTACGAGGATATCATTTCAACAGATGAAGTGTTCAGAGTAACGGGGGCAGACCCCTCATTGATGGAGAATCCGATGTCTGAGTCCGGCACCAAATCTCTGCGCAAACCCCTGCGATTCTGGGGTTGGGGCTATGCGGATGAGGATCTGCATCCCGAAGAACACGCCATGATCGAGACCGTTACGAAAATGTTGGTGCCGGAAGGCCTGGTGGAGATTGAGCCACCAAAGGTTGAAGACTTTGACCTCCCAGCATCCCGGTTGCTTTCTGTTCCCGAGCATCTCTCAGACATCATTTCCACTACGAACTACGACCGCCTGGTGCACAGCTACGGGAAGTCCTACGCCGACATGGCCAGGATGCTGATGCGAAAAGTGCCCAACCCGCCCGATGCCGTCGCCTTTCCCAAGACGGAAGACGATATCCAGCAACTGTTTCGCTATGCGGCCGAAGACAATATTGCACTGATCCCGTTCGGTGGCGGCACCAGTGTCTGCGGCGGCGTTGAGCCCGATGTTGGCGACACCTACCAGGCGACGATCAGTGTCGATATGGAAAACCTGAACCAGATTCTGGAGATTGATCCTATCAGTCGTCGCGCCCGGATCCAGGCAGGAATCAAAGGCCCGGATCTCGAGCGGCAACTGAAGCAACATGGTTTGACACTGCGCCATTACCCACAGAGCTTTCCGTTCGTGAGTCTGGGCGGCATGCTGGCAACCCGCGCTGGCGGCCATTTTGCGACCGTATACACGCACATCGAAGACATGGTGGAAGCAACCCGGCTGGTCACGCCAAAAGGCATCATCGAGACCCGCGCTCTGCCCGGCTCAGGCGCGGGCCCTTCGGCAGACCGCATGATCTGTGGCTCAGAAGGTACGCTGGGGATCATTACCGAAGCCACCATGCGATTACAGCATCGACCAAAGTGGCGGGCCACGGCGTCCGTCCGCTTTGATCGCTTCATGAACGGTGTCGATGCTGTCAGACAGATCGCGCAATCGGGTTTATTCCCGTCGAATTGCCGTCTACTGGATGAGGCCGAAGTGGTGATCAACCGGATCGCTGACAAACCCTGCGCCATTCTGGTTCTTGGTTTCGAATCCGCAGATCATCCGCAAGACCAGAAAATCGAGCGGGCCGTCGCCATTGCCGAAGAACATGGCGGTGTTCTGCAAAAAGATGGCATTAGCTATAACCCGGATCATGCAGAAAAAGGGTCCAGCGAAGCCGAGTCCTGGAGAAATGCCTTTATCCGAATGCCCTACTGGCGCAATCGATTAACCGCCATGGGCATGATTGCCGACACCTTCGAAACCGCGATCACCTGGGACAGGTTCCCGAGCCTTTACAAGGCAGTAAGATCAACCATGGAGTCCGCGCTTCGCGAGATCACGCAACGACCATTTTCATTCTCCTGCCGCTTTACCCATGTTTACCCGGACGGGCCTGCGCCCTATTTCACGTTTTATTGCGTGGGCGACACTACCGGCGATCTGGGCAAAGCCCTGGAAAAGTGGAAACAGCTCAAGCGCATCTCCATGGAAGTGCTGGCCGAGCAAGGCGCTACCGTCACCCATCACCACGCCGTTGGCCGGGATCATCGCTTTGGCTATGAGCAGCAGACATCACCGCTGTTTCGTCAGACCCTGGCGGCGGGCAAGCACTTCCTGGATCCTCAGGGCATCCTGAATCCGGGCGCTTTGTATGATCCGCAGGATAAAAACGTTGGCATTCGGGGGGTATTGGAAGACTGAGGCAACTCTCTCAGTCCTGATGCACACCGTTGAAACGTCCCCGCAACCAGGCAGTCCGGAACGTCTCCGCCGCCACCCCGGCCAGGAATCCGAAAAACGGGTCAGCCCAGAAGGTAATCAGTGCGGTGATTCCGATCACCGGCCAGCAGGATGGTTTCGCGGTCCAGAGACGCCTGGTGAGGCCAAGCTCGACAGCTGCGACCATGAGCAGGGCGCCGAGACCGGCCGCGGGTACAGCCGCGATAAACGACAGCCCGCCGGGTACGATTGCCACCAGAAGCAACCCCACGCCCAGCAGGACGGGCGCAACGCCCGTGCGGGCACCGAAGCGATAGTGTGCCGCAACACCCCCAGCGCCATGACACATGGGCAAGGCACCGAACGGAACCAGGCACAGGTTGGCCAAGCCGGTTGTAACGGAAAGACGCGCAGGCGAGACCCGGGACTGGTCGCCGAAATAATCCCCGACCACCAGGGCCGTCAGAACGATCGCGTTGGTGATGGTCAGCGCCAGTTGTGGCAGCACCAGGATGGAAAATCCCTGCTGCCAGTCATCCATTGAGGGCAGCTCCGGCATCGAGAAAATTGCCGGATCCACCGGTAGCGGCAGCCCGGGCGAGCCCAGCAACGCCCCGAGAACCATCGCCACGGCAAGCCCCAGTAATGCCGCAGGCCAACTGGGGAAAAGTTTCAGGGTGACGGCCAGCAACGCAAGGACCAGGAGCCCCAACGGCAAAGAGGTGGTCATCAATTCCAGGCTCATGCTGGCCAACAACAACCCCAGCCCCAACTGCAGGCCGCTCAACACCGAACCTGGCACCAGGCGTGCAGCCCGGTTGATCCACCCGGTTGAACCCAGAATCAGAAGAATCGCGCCGATCAGAACACCACTGGCAACAAGGCTCTGGGCGCTGACCTGGGTGGTAAGCAGAAGCGCGGCCACCGCTTTCATGGGTTGCACGGGTACTGGCAGGCGATAATAAAGCCCGGTGGCGATATAGAAGAGGGCAAATCCCAGCAGAACCGGTACCGGCGCCAGCCCGGCCACGCCAATGGCTCCGAGGCTCAGTGGCAACAGTGTACCAATGTCACCCAAAGCGCCGCTGAACTCTTTGACAGTTCTGTTTCCGATTGACCCCATGCAGGCCCCTGCTTGATCTGCCTGTTTATTATTTTTGCTCAGGCGTTGTACACAACGTTTCCAAGCTCACTGATATTATAACCACCCAATGCCTCCGCTCGCTGAACAAATCGTTCACTGCGAGCAAAACCCAGCAAACGCTGCATGGCCGGCTCGAAGTAATGGCGCCTGCGCATGGCCAGGTCAAAGTGCTCCTGCTGCAGGGGAATAAATGCCAGCCCCTGGCGCCTGGCAGCCGCTTCAATACCCACGCCCACATCCGCCTCCCCCTGGCGAATGGCCAGTGCCAGATCGTCCTCACTGAGCGAGGGATGGGCGGCCCAGGTAAGCTGACTGCCATCTATACGATGGCGGGCAAGCAGCCCCTGCAGCAGATGGCTGACACCGGCATCGGGCTGGCGGTGGGCAAGGCGAAGGCCTGGTCGGGCGATATCCTCAAGCCGCGTGAGTCCGTGAGGGTTGCCGGGCGCCAGGAGGAGCCCCTGCTGGCGCTTGGCCCAGCGAATCAGCACCAGGTCCCTCATGCCAGTCAAACCCAGGGTGGCCGGATCGTTGTATCGCTCACTCTCCGCGTGCCAGATGTGCATGCCAGCGACCATCGCGCGCCCGTCCACCAGGCGCTGAACCCCATCGCCGCTACCCTGGCACAACATGGCAAGCTCGGCGTTGCTCTCCTTTACCGCCCACTCCAGCAGCGGGTCCTGGCTACCCACTAGCACCGGCAGCGTTGGAGCACTGATCGCATCGTCACCTTCAAGGTGGTTCATCAACCACAAATCAATACGCTGGCGCGGGAACAATAGCTTTCCTGTGACCCGAACGCAGGGAATAACACCCTGGCTGACGAGATCATAGACCTTGCGTTCTTTCAGGCGCAGATACTCAGCAGCCTCGGCCGTAGTGAGGTAGGCGGGAAGGGGCATCAGAATCTCCGGAGGATCAGGTAAAGCATCAGGCTGTTTTTGACTGCATATTTTTCAGCAGGCTGTGCAAAGCGTAGTTAAAAACGCCACGATGCTCAACATTAAGGGAGACGCAGCTGTGGAAGAAAATGCGTTTTACGTGGCGCTGTCGCTACTGGTGAACCTCGACGCTTCGCTGTACCAGATCGTGGTGCTTTCGCTACAGGTTTCGCTTCTGGCGGTCCTGATAGCGGCGTTTTTGGGGTTTCCCCTGGGTGCGGCAGTTGCATTGTGGCAATTCCCCGGGCGCGGCGGTGTGGTTGTTGCGCTGAATGCCTTGATGGGGTTGCCTCCGGTTGTGGCCGGGCTCGGCGTTTACCTGCTGTTATCGCGGGCCGGACCTCTGGGTGAACTGGGCCTTCTGTTCACGCCCAGCGCCATGGTGATTGCGCAGGTGATACTGGTATTGCCCATTCTCGCCGCGCTCTCGCGCCAGAAAGTGGAGGAGTTACTGGGTGAGTACCGGGAACAGTTCGTATCGCTGGGCATGTCCCGGGCGCGGATGATGCCCACCCTGTTGTGGGACGCCCGCTTTGCCTTGCTGACTGTTCTGCTCGCAGGGTTCGGCCGGGCCAGCGCAGAAGTGGGCGCTGTCATGATGGTAGGCGGCAATATTGATGGCGTGACCCGGGTCATGACCACGGCCATTGTGCTGGAGACAAGCAAGGGTGCCCTGCCCCTGGCGTTGGGCCTGGGCATTGTCCTTCTGACACTGGTCATGGTGATCAACGCCACGGCCTACATTTTGAGTGAAACGGCTAAAAGGCGCATGGGATGACTTCACTGAACGTGCCCGTTAACAACCCGATCGAACTCAGTGCACCGCCGTCGCTGCAATTCGAGAGCGTCGAGTTCAACCCTTTCGGCCACCGGCTTTTTGGCCCCTGTTCGTTCAAGCTTGACGGACCCGGCCCCACGCTGGTGATGGGCCCCAATGGCGCCGGCAAAAGCCTCATGCTGCGACTGGCGCACGGACTGCTCACACCGACGGAGGGCGCCGTGAGCTGGTCAGGCGCCAGCGCGCCCCGCCAGGCCATGGTTTTCCAGACGCCGATCCTTTTGCGCCGTTCGGCGCTGGCCAACCTCCGGCACGCACTGGCGGTCAACAATGTGCCACGCAAGTTGCGCACAGAGCTGGCTCTCGAAGCCCTGGCCCGGTTTGGCCTCTCCTCCTGCGCCGACACGCCTGCGCGGGTGCTGTCCGGCGGCGAGAAACAACGCCTGGCACTGGCACGTGCCTGGTCGCTTTCACCGGCAGTGTTGTTTCTGGATGAACCCACCTCCGCACTGGATCCTGCCGCGATTAAGGCCGTGGAACTCGCCGTACAGGAATTTCACAAGCAGGGTACACGCGTCGTAATGACCACCCACGATCTCCACCAGGCCCGGCGACTGGCCGGCGATGTCCTGTTTCTTTCGGAAGGCAAGGTACAGGAACACACACCAGCGGACATGTTTTTCCGTGCCCCGGTCTCGCGGCAGGCACAGGCCTATCTCAACGGCGAGCTCGTAGCCTGACCCACCAATAAGAAACCGCATCGGACCACCGATTTCTTGGTGAATGAATACCAAAAGGAGAAAACAAAATGAAAAAGACCCTTAACCTGGTTCTTGCAGCCGTCACTACCGTGGGCCTGGCCTTCAGCGCCCACGCCGAAGATTACATAACGCTGGCCTCGACAACCTCAACCGAGAACTCGGGCCTGTTTGATTCGATCCTGCCAAAGTTCGAGGACGCCACTGGCATCGAAGTGCGCGTTGTCGCCGTTGGTACCGGCCAGGCCTTCGAAATCGCCCGCCGTGGTGATGCCGACAGCCTTCTGGTGCACGACACCGCCGGCGAAAAACGTTTTGTGGAGAACGGCTACGCCACAGAGCGGGCCGACGTGATGTACAACGACTTTGTATTAATTGGCCCTGCCGATGATCCGGCCAACATCAGCGCAGCGAAAACCGCCGCTGAAGCGCTGTCTGCCATTGCCGAAGCAGAGGCACCGTTTGCCTCTCGTGGTGACGACAGTGGCACCAACCGTGCAGAACTTCGCCTGTGGGAAAGTGCCGGTGTTGAACCGGGCGGCAGCTGGTATCGCGAACTGGGCAGCGGCATGGGCCCGACCCTGAACACTGCCGCCGCCATGGATGCCTATGTGATGTCAGACCGCGCAACCTGGGTCGCGTTTGAAAACCGCCAGAACCTGAAGCTGCTCTTCGAAGGTGACAAAGTGCTGTTCAACCAGTACGGCAGCCTGCTGCTTTCTGAAGAGAAGCACCCGCACCTCAAGCATGAGATGGCCGCGAAATGGCACAACTGGCTAATCTCCGAAGAAGGTCAGCAAGCGATTGCCGACTTCAAGGTGGATGGACAGCAACTGTTTTTCCCGAACGCCAAGTAATTCAGCAGGGCCAAGGGTCACTGGCCTCACCCTGTCTAACCCTGTATTACCTGAACCCCGGCGCTGCCGGGGTTTTTTATTGGTGTAAGGCAGCTGTTTTTCCCCAATGCCAAATAGGCTAATCTCTGGCAATCTCCGTAGATATTCCATTCCGCGGCATTCACGAAACGGCTACAACAAAAATGACGATTGATCCCATACTTCCCGATCCCAAAGATCCCCGACTGTCCCGGCCGGTGGAGGGTGTTGACGAAAACGGCGAGGCCAAATCGATCAGCGTGATCGAGGAACGCCCCCTGACGATCTACCTGAACAGTCAGGAAATCGTCACCGCCATGACCATTGGCGATCACCCGGAGTATCTGGCCCTTGGCTTCCTGTTGAACCAGGGCATGCTGAAAGAGAGCGATCAGGTCACCGGGATCGATTTCGACGAGGAACTTGAGGTCGCGGTGGTGCGCACGGCGGGCGTTACCGATGTTGAGGACAAGCTGGAGAAGAAAACCCGTACCTCCGGCTGCGCCGTGGGCACGGTCTTCGGCGACATGATGGCGGGCCTCGAAGGGCTGTCGCTACCGGACACCCCGGTACACACCAGCAGCTTTTACGATCTCTCCTATCAGATCAACCACACGCCCAGCCTGTACATGGAAACCGGCGCCATTCATGGCACCGCGCTTTGCCAGGGCCAGACAATCCTGGCCTACATGGAGGACGTTGGACGGCACAACGCGGTCGATAAAATTGCCGGCTGGATGCACCTGAACAACATTTCTGCGGCCGACAAGGTCCTCTACACCACCGGACGACTGACCTCGGAAATGGTGATCAAGACATCGCTGATGGGCATTCCCACGCTGATCAGCCGCTCGGGTTTCACCGCCTGGGGCGTTGATATCGCCCGGCAGGTCGGACTGACTCTGATCGGACGGATGCGAGGCAAGAAATTCACCTGCCTGAGCGGCCAGCATCGTCTGGTGTTCGATCAGGACTTGTCGCAGGTACCCGATGAAGACAAGAAGCTGCGTCGCAAAGGCGCTCAGAATGATTAATGGAGGCACTGCATGACTGATTGTGCAGTCATCCTGGCGGGCGGCCAGGCAAACCGCATGGGCGGCGGCGACAAAGGCCGGCTCATGCTCGGCGACCAGTCACTGATCCAGCGGGTAATTGAGCGGATCACGCCTCAGGTCGACGCCGTGGTGTTGAATGCCAACGGCGATTCAAGCCGGTTTGACGACCTGGGGTTGCCGGTAGTGGCCGATTCCATCGAGGGTTTTCCGGGGCCGCTGGCAGGCGTGCTCGCGGGCATGGACTGGGCCGCCGAACAGGGCCATGACTGGCTGATCAGCGTTGCGGCCGATACTCCGTCCTTTCCCAGGGATCTGGCTGTCAGGCTGGCTGAACATGACACCCCGGTGGTGCTGGCGGCCACGCCGGACCCCGAACGGGGCCGGCTGCCCCAGCCGACCTTCGGCCGCTGGCAGGTCGCTTTGCGGCATGATCTGCGAGCCGCCCTGAACGATGGCGTGCGCAAGATCCGCCAGTGGACACAGGCCCAGGGCGAAACCCTGGTAGTGTTCGACGAGGGCGACTTTTTCAACATCAATACGCCGGACGATCTGGCCTGGGCGGAGCAGCACCTGAAGTGAACGTAATAGGCATCGTAGGTTGGAAAAACTCCGGAAAGACCACACTGGCCGCGGCTCTGATTCGGGAGCTCTCCAGCAGAGGGCTAACGGTCAACTCGATCAAGCATGCCCACCACATGGTGGATGTGGATCAGCCCGGAACAGACAGCTACAAGCACCGGGACGCCGGTGCCCGTGAGGTCATACTGGCCGGTGGTCAGCGCTTCGCGATCATGCACGAACTCCGGGGGGCAACAGAGCCAACGCTGGACGAATTACTGTCCCGGCTGGGCCCCTGCGACTGGGTGGTGGTGGAGGGTTTCAAGACCCACTCCCACGCCAAGATCGAGGTGCACCGGCGGGAGGGTTCGCGGTCACCGCTGTTCACCGAGGATCCGAGCATTGTTGCCGTGGCGTCGGACTACGCTGCCGAGTTCTCGGGACCCGTGTTCGACATCAACGATATCCCCGCCATCGCTGATTTTATTCTCAACCGTCAGCCAGCCTGAACAGCCCAACCAGGAGCCGAAGATCCATGAAACCGCTTCGCAACGACTGCTTTGCCCTACCCCCCGGCGTCAACTGGACCCCGGTTGAAGAGGCCCTTGAGCGTTTGCGTTCACGGTTACATCCTGTGGTGGAGATTGAGCGCGCCGTTCCCCTCTCCCAGGTAAACGGCCGCATCCTGGCAAACGATGTCCATGCGCCCCGGCCTCATCCCCCAAGCAACAATTCCGCCGTCGACGGCTATGCCCTGGCCGGACCGGTGACGGACGTGCCCTGCACCCTACCCCTGGTCGAAGGTCGCAGTGCCGCCGGTGAGCCATACACAGGCCAGGTGCCCGAAGGCCACGCAATCCGGATTCTGACCGGAGCGGTCATTCCAGCCGGCACAGATACCGTGGTTCTGGAAGAAGACTGCGATGTCGCGGATGGCCATCTGCACCTGAACGGCACGCTAAAAGCAGGCGCCAATGCCCGCAAAGCCGGAGAAGACATAAAGGCAAAGGACAAGATCCTCACAACCGGAACCCGCCTGAGCCCGACCCAGATTTCGGTACTAGCCAGCGTGGGCGTGGAATCCGTCGACATCTATCAACGACTGCGAGTTGGTGTGCTGTCCACTGGTGATGAAGTGAAACCGGTCGGGGCAACTGTTACCGACTGGCAGATTTACGACGCCAACCGCCCTATGCTCAGCGCCCTGGTTTCGCAACTGGGCTACGAGCTCGTGGATCTAGGCCATGCGCTGGACCGGGCCGAAGAGGTGAAAGCAGCGCTTGAGCGCGGCGCGGAACACTGCGACCTGATCCTGACCAGCGGTGGCGTGTCTGCCGGCGACGAAGACCACGTGTCAAAAACACTGAAAGCCCATGGCGACATCAGCAACTGGCGCATCGCCATCAAACCCGGCCGGCCTCTGGCGCTCGCCATGTTCCAGGGCACGCCGGTCGTTGGGCTGCCGGGTAATCCGGTGGCCGCCTGGGTCTGTGCCCTGCGGTTTGGTGCTCCGGCCATGGCGTTGTTGGCAGGCGCGGAATGGTTTGAGCCACAGGCCTATGTGATGCCGGCCAATTTTTCCAAGAACAAAAAACCCGGGCGCAGCGAGATGCTGCGGGCACGGGTTCGGGATGGGCAGGTTGAGGTGTTCGGTTCGGAAGGCTCCGGCCGGGTGACCGGCCTGGCCTGGTCCGACGGACTGGTGGAACTGGATGAAAGCGCCCAGCAGATAGAGCCGGGCACCCCCGTGCGGTTTATTCCCTACGGCAGCTTCGGGCTGTAATCAGTCAACGCTGCCGTGCACCGCAAAGGCCTCCAGTGAAGCATCCTGCGGCCCCCGGGAACGGTAGGTTTCCTCGACACCCAGCTCGGTCAGCGTGCGGCTGACCATCAGCAAGGTGTTGTCCTCGAAGTCTTCACACATGTTGCGCATCTGATCGATTTCTGCACAGGCCACCGGATAGGCAGCATCAATACTCGGCGCGCCATAATGGTCAACAAATGTCTGGGCGAGGGTTCGTCGCACCTGCTCCAGTTCCGGCTCGGTGATATTGCATACACCCACGAAACTGGCGCGGCCGCCAGACTCAATGCTGTACCAGCCATTAGTGAACGCCTGGCGGGCTTTCCCTTTCAGGTCTGCTTCGGTCCAGTTGGAAAACTCGAAGCCACCGGAGATCGCCCATTCGCCGCTGGGCGCAGGCTTTTCAAATACGTTCTCGTCCGATATATCCAATTGCAGGGTTCGGGCCAGCTTCATACGTGCTCCGCGAATTCAATCAAGCTCAATGTCTCGGTCATCACATCCTGACGCAACAGCATCCGGCCTTTCTCATCCAGGCCAACAAAAAGTCCGGGCCGGGGCCGTTCGATTGTCTTGCCCAACGTGTCACAGCGGGGCCGCCATTCGTTGTGCACCCGCTCGAAGCCACTGTCCATAAAGTAGGTCAGCCACAACAGCGTGTGTTTGGACCAGCTTTCCAACAGGGCCATGGGCGTGATTTCAACGCAGCCTTCTTCGTACAGACAGGTTTCGTTCGGATTTTCTCCCGGCTCGTCGGTCATCGGGATAAAGGGCACCTCAACGCCAATGACCAACCAGTTAGGATGCGCTTTCGGATCAGACACGTCCGCAGCAAACCGGACGCTTCCGCAGACAGCTCCGTTGACCTTGATGCGGTCGGGCCATACAAAGTGTACGGGGACTTCGGGCGGGGCCAGAGCACCCAGACTCTCGGCCAGACCTATCTGGGCGACATAGACCGCCTGAATGGCCTCTTCCAGGGGTGTTTCCGGCGCCAGCACCAGGGCCGCACGCAGGCTGTCGCCTTGCTCGGAGTAGAACACCGTGCCGGAGTCAACGCCCGCAATGGCCCGGCTCACGGCCTTGTCAAAAGGGTCGGTGTGCCTGGGTACCACCTCCCCGGTCAGTAACGGTGGGAACTGGGGTGTATCGATCATTGGATGGCCCGGGCGTAGACGTCAGAGGCAACAATTTCATCGGCGATGCGCTGGAACGCTTGCGCCTGGGGACTATCCGGCTTGGATACCACAATCGGCACTCCGCCATCCGATCCCACCCGGATATCGAGATCCAGCGGAATCTCTCCCAGGAACGGCGAACCGAGTTTCTCGGCTTCCGCCCGCGCGCCACCGTGTCCGAACGGATGGTGCTCTTTGCCGCAGCCATCGCAGATAAACGAGGCCATGTTTTCAATCAACCCGAACAGCGGCACATCCATCCGCTTGAACATATCAATACCCTTGCGGGCATCCATCAGGGCGATGTCCTGGGGCGTCGAGACGATAACCGCTCCTGCAACAAAGAACTTCTGGCTCAGGGTCATCTGGACATCGCCCGTGCCCGGCGGCAGATCCACCAGCAGCACATCCAGCCGTCCCCATTCCACCTGGTTCATCATCTGTTGCAGGGCGCCCATCAGCATCGGCCCGCGCCAGACGATGGCTTCGTCTTCCGGGGCCATCAGGCCCAGGGACATCAGCGTTACGCCGTGGTTTCTCAGCGGCAGGATGGTGCTTCCATCCGGGCTGGACGGCCGACCGGAAACCCCCAGCATGCGGGGCTGGCTCGGGCCGTAGACGTCGGCGTCCAGCAGGCCGACCTTGAGACCTTTCGAGGCCAGGGCAACCGCCAGGTTGGACGACACGGTGGATTTGCCAACGCCACCCTTGCCCGAGGCGATGGCGATGATCCGATCAACGCCCCTGGGGTTTTTGTCCTGAGGCCGGGGAGCGTCGGTTCCGATCAGGTTCGGTTTTTTTCCTACTTCGGTGTACTCAACCATGATGTGTCCTGTTGTTTTTAGCTGTCCAGATAATCATCACTGGTGCGGACCCTGGGGCGTTCACCGGCCGCCATGGGTGCGTTGTCACCATGGAACTGGGATTTGACCCGACAGTCGTCGCACATCTTGATCAGCTGCACGTTATCAGAGTTCTTGTACATCCAGTGCTGGTTTTCCAGTTTCTCGACGATCCGGTTAATGGTGCTGGCAACGCCGAACGGGGTTCCGCACTTGATGCATTCGAATGGCTCCTCACCGTGCAATGCCCGGGCACTCAGCGCCGCCTTGGACACATCCAGCTGGGGCTTCAGGGTGATGGCGGTCTCAGGGCAGGTACTCTCGCAGATACCACACTGGACACAGGCGTTTTCCGTGAACTGGACCTCGGGGCGATCCGGGTGGTCACCAAGGGCGCCCGTCGGGCAGAGTGATACACAGGCAAGGCAGAGCGTGCATTTATCGGAATCAATTTCGATCGCACCGTATGGCGCGCCTACAGGGAGCGGAATCGGCTCTTCGATCTTGTCCGACATCGCAGCCACTGTCACCCGTGTGATATCCCGGCGACCGCCAACCAGCAGAACCGGATCGCTCACTCGCCCGGCATTGTCACCCGCATCGCAGAGTTCGATGGCGGAAATGACCCGCACCCGGCTCGGCGAGTTGTGGGTGCCTTTGAGCATGGCCTGGGCCAGTTCCACTTCCGCAGTCACCGCCCGGCGATCCAGCTCATTGTCCGCAAGGATCAGAACCTCGGCGTAGCCGGCGCCGAACGCCGCCATGATTTCAGCGTGCCCAATCCGGTCGACATGCTCGAGCCCCATCGGGATCAGATCATCCGCGAGGCCATTATCGTAGCGGGCCAGGTTGGCAATGGCCTCTGTGCCAGCCTCCAGGGTATGGAACACCAGGCGTGGCGATTCGTGAGTATGCTCGCGATAGACCTTGGCCATCACTTCAACAGCCTTGGTGATCGCCTCGAATGGCGTCTCATTCATGGTCACCGCAGAGGTGGGACAAACGGCGGCGCAGGAGCCACAGCCGGCGCAAATGTCCGAATCGATCTGAATATGGTCGCCAAAGGAGAAAATGGCTTCCGTCGGGCATACATCCAGGCAACGGGTACAACCGGGCTTGTTGGCCCGGGAGTGCGCGCAGAGCGACTCTTCGAGCCTGAAGTACACGGTTTTTTCGAACTCACCCACCATTTCCCTGGCCGTCAGGGCAATGCGCTCCAGCTCGCCGGTCTTCTTCGGGTCGGCCCAGAAGTAACCGTTGCGCTTCTCGTGGCTGGGAAATGCCGGGGCACCGCCACGCAGATCGATGAACACGTCGCATTCGCTGCGGGCGGTGGGCTTGGCTGCCTCATAACCCAGCTCACCGCGACCGGCCGGATGCAGGGGTTGCAGGTGCGCAAATTCCAGCTTGAAATTGCCCAGTGCGCCGTAGGCGCCCGTCAACTGCCCTTTGGCCACGTCGTAGGCAGCAGATGGCAGCTGGATCGGGCCGGCATCATTAACAATGCAGGTCACGCCCAGTTCGTCCTGCACCAGTCCGGCCATCCTTATGGCCTGTTCGGTGGGACCCACAATGCAGCACACGCCGCTGGACTGGATGGTTTTTGCCGGCGCCATTGGTGCCGGCAGCTGGGCAGCGGCAACCAGGGCGGCCTGCTTGGCGTGCAACCGTTCGGGCTTCGCGTCGGGGGCACTCCAGCCGGCGCGATCCCGGATATCAATGGATTGGAGCGGCGCTGAGTGCTGGGTCTCGGCGTAAACGTCCTCCGCAAGGCGCTCGAAAAAAGCCGCCTGCTGGCCACAGGCAATAAGCACGTCACTGCTGGCGCCCAGGTGCTCGGCGGCAATACTCATTTCGTTGCCGCACAGTTGATCCACTGCGATGACCTGATCCGCGGCCGCGGCTTTGCGCAGGGCCTCTGAATCGAAGGTCTGTGATTTGTCGCAGCTACATAGTAATAGGGTCTTGGATGCCGTCATCAGGAGTTTGACTCTTTCGTTGTTTTTATACGTGTACGTTTCCGTATCGCTTTTCGAGCATGCCACAGGCATTATCTTTTGGACAATTGGATAATCGTTTGTGCCCTGCTATTTTTACGCTATTACAAAAAATGAGAAGCACCATGAGTAGTCGTACAGATCAATGGCAACGCGAATTGAAGGTCGGCGCCGTCGTTCGCCGGTCTCCGGGGGTCACTCGTTGGGCAAAGGTTATCTGGAAGCCTGTTGCCGTCATACCGGGGGCGCCTGAGGCGTTCTGGAAAGAAATGGTTCGCGAGGGCGACGTGGTCGATTACCACGCGGGCACGGTTACGATGGAGCTGTTCCGGGCCGATGTTGAAGGCTATCTGGTCTCCCTGAACATGGCTGCCCCTTCGGTCTGGATCATCCTGGACAAAGATGTAACGAGCCAGTCGCCGTCCGGGTGGGTTGTCAGCACCGTCACAGCCAGCGCCCATGAGGCTCTGGATGCCCTCGACAGTGGCGAAAGCATTGTCGAGGCGGTTCCTATTCCTGAATCCCTTGCAGCCTGGATAAAAGAGTTTATCGATATGCACTATATCGAGGAGCCGTTCAAAAAACGTCGTCGCGACGAAGTCCGCGTGGATGGCGTTGAGGACGCCAAGGGCGACCCGCGCATACGTCAGGAAAGTGACGTTTTTCGTGCTCCCTCGAACATCAAAAAGCCGAGAATTCAGTGATGGCCGAATCACGTCTTCAGCGCTGGGCGCGCAAAAAAGCGGAAGCTGGCAAGCAGGTGGAGCAGCCCGCCCCACCGGCTGTTGAGCCCGAACCAGCCCCCGAAGAACACGAGTTTGCAGTCAACGAGTCGCTACCTGAAAACGAACTGCTGGAAAAATACGGCTTGCCCGATCCGGAAAACATCCAACTCGGCACCGACATCACCGGATTCATGCGCAAAGAAATCCCGGAGTTCCTTCGCCGGAAGGCTCTCAGGGGGCTCTGGAAATCCAACCCGGTTCTTGCGGTTCTGGATGGACTGAATGATTACGACGAGGATTACACCCTGGCTTCCACGGCCGGCCAGACAGTGACGTCCTTATACAAAGTGGGCGAAGGCCTCGTCGACAAAGCCAGGAAAGCCGCTGACGTCGTGGAAGACCAGTCTATAGAGCAGGTGCGATTGTCGACGGATGAGTCTGATTCGACAATTACCCAGGAGCCGGAGCCCGATGACACCCTTGAGCCTGAGGACATGGCAACGCCGACGGAACCTCCCGAACAACAGCTGGCCCAACAAGAAACCAGCCAACCGGAAGAACAGCCGGAACCAAGATTCCGCCCCCGGATGCGTTTTGACTATTAGCAGAATGCATTTCAGCTATTAGCGAATCGATGGCGGGTTAGGCCACTATTCAGAAATCTGTACTAGAATAGTGTGACAGACCGCAAATAATAATTAGAAGGAACATGAGTTGAGCAACACTGCGGAAATCCAGTGCCCGCGTTCCGTCTCCGAAGAGGATCGTGCCAGGGCCCAGATCTATCAACTGCTGGGCGTCCTGCTAGTGGACCCACCCTCCAGTGAACTGTTGCAGGGATTGGCGTCTTTGCAGGGCGACGAGACACCTTTGGGTTCAGCCTGCAAAAATTTGGCTGCTCTCGCCGAACGTACCAACCCCTACGATGCCGAGCGGGAATTCAACAACCTGTTTGTTGGCCTCGGGCGTGGTGAACTACTCCCCTACGCCAGTTATTACCTTACCGGCTTCCTGAACGAGAAACCCCTGGCAGAACTCCGAACCGACCTTCGGACCAGGGGCATCAAAGCCCGCAGTGACGTGAAAGAACCAGAGGACCATATCGGCACTCTGTGTGAAATCATGGCGGGCATTATCACCGGCGGGTTTCCCTGCGATAGCGGGCTGCCCTCGCAGAAAGCTTTTTTTGATGCCCACCTGGCGAAGTGGGCAGCACTGTTTTTTACCGACTTGGAAGAAGCGCAAAGCGCCGTTTTTTACGCGCCGGTCGGCTCGCTCGGGCGAGCCTTCATGGCGGTGGAAGCCGACGCCTTTGCAATTCAGTAACCGGGACCTGAAGGTCTCTTAACCCAGGGGGAGGTGTCCAATGGACAACCCGAAGCGTGAAAACAGCCGTCGCCGTTTCCTGCAAATGGCCGCTGCTGCAGCACCGGCTGCGGTGGCAATGACGGTTGCACCGAACGCCGCAGCGGAGGTCGTCAGACAAGACGCGCCGAAAAGCCGCGGTTTACGTGATACCGAACACACACGTAAGTATTTCGAATCGGCTCGCTTTTAACGGGGATTTGAGTTGATCGAGGTTGCGAAAGGCCCTTGAGAGATTCAGCTTTCCGAAAAAACGAGAATAATAAAGAGAGAGGTAAACGACATGTTAAGGAAGAAGACCAACGGGGTAGCGAAAGGCTCCCGTGCAGGCTCTTTGCTTTCTTCTCTCGCTGCCAAGACTCTGGACCGTCGTCAGTTCCTGACAACGTCTGGCGTGGCAGTGGGTGGTCTGGCCGCACTGTCGCTGTCATCGGGACGGGTTGAAGCTGCGGCCCCAACGACCGGGGGTGGCGAAGTCGTCGTCAAAAAATCCGTTTGTACGCACTGTTCGGTAGGCTGCACGGTCGAGGCTGAAGTGCAGAATGGAACATGGATCGGGCAGGAGCCTGGTTGGGACAGCCCCTTCAATCTTGGCGCGCACTGTGCCAAAGGGGCTTCTGTACGGGAGAGTGCCCATGGCGAACGTCGTCTCAAGTCGCCCATGAAGATGGTCAACGGCCAGTGGCAGAAAATCTCCTGGGATACCGCCATCAACGAGATCGGCGACAAGATGCTTCAGATCCGCGAGGAGAGCGGGCCCGACTCGGTCTACTGGCTGGGCAGCGCGAAGTTCAACAACGAGCAGGCCTACCTTTTCCGTAAGTTTGCGGCCTACTGGGGCACCAACAACGTCGACCACCAGGCCCGGATCTGTCACTCCACCACCGTCGCCGGCGTAGCCAATACCTGGGGCTACGGCGCAATGACCAATTCCTACAACGACATCCACAACTCCAAAGCCATCTTCATCATCGGGGGTAACCCTGCCGAAGCGCACCCGGTCTCGCTGTTACATGTGCTTAAGGCGAAGGAAGAGAATAACGCACCTCTCATCGTCTGCGATCCGCGTTTCACACGCACTGCCGCGCACGCCGATGAGTTCGTCCGTTTTCGTCCGGGCTCCGACGTTGCGCTGGTCTGGGGCATACTTTGGCACATTTTCGAAAACGGTTGGGAAGACAAAGAGTTCATCCGCACCCGGGTGTGGGGCATGGATGAGATTCGTGAGGAAGTAAAACGCTGGAATCCGGAAGAAGTCGAGCGTGTAACCGGCGCTCCGGGCGCTCAACTCGAGCGTGTGGCCCGCACTCTGGTCAACAACCGCCCGGGTACCGTTATTTGGTGCATGGGTGGTACCCAGCACACCAATGGTAACAACAACACCCGGGCCTACTGCATTCTCCAACTGGCACTGGGCAACATGGGCGTTGCTGGCGGTGGCACCAACATCTTCCGGGGGCACGACAACGTTCAGGGTGCTACCGACTTGGGCGTGCTCGCCGACACTCTGCCCGGCTATTATGGTCTGTCCGCTGGCGCCTGGGCCCACTGGTCAAGAGTCTGGGAAGAGGATCTGGACTACCTGAAAGGCCGCTTTGCCGTGTGGGACAAGAACGGCAAATCCAAAGCCATGATGAACGAGAAAGGCATTCCGGTATCCCGATGGATTGACGGTGTCCTGGAAGCCAAAGAAAACCTGGAGCAGCCAGACAACACCCGGGCCATGGTGCTGTGGGGCCACGCGCCCAACTCCCAGACCCGTATGACGGAAATGAAGGAAGCGATGGAAAAGCTCGACCTGTTGGTTGTAGTGGATCCCTTCCCGACCGTTTCTGCCGTACTCCACGATCGCAAAGAGGGTGCCTACCTGCTGCCCACGACCACCCAGTTCGAAACCTACGGCTCGGTAACCGCGTCGAACCGTTCTCTGCAGTGGCGAGAAAAAGTAGTAGAGCCGCTGTTCGACTCCAAGGTCGATCATGAAATCATGAAGCTGTTTGCGGACAAGTTCGGCTTCACCGATCGCATGTTCCGCAACATTGCCATTGATGGAGACGAACCGTCGATTGAGGACATCACCCGCGAGTTCAACCGTGGCATGTGGACCATTGGCTACACCGGCCAGTCCCCTGAGCGCCTCAAGAAGCACATGAAATATCAGCACCACTTCGACAAGACTACGCTGCGTGCAGTCGGTGGACCTTGTGATGGTGATTTCTACGGCTTACCGTGGCCTTCATGGGGCACACCGGAGATGAACCATCCGGGCACTGCCAACCTGTACGACATGTCGTTGCCGGTTTCCGAAGGCGGCCTGACGTTCCGGGCCCGCTTCGGAGTCGAGCGTGATGGCGAAAGCCTGTTGGCAGATGGCGTCTACTCGAAGAACTCCGAGATCAAGGACGGCTACCCGGAATTCACCATGCAGATGCTAATGGATCTGGGCTGGGATGGCGATCTGACGGCTGAGGAGCGGGCCAGTATTGAAGCCGTGGCCGGCCCGGAAACCAACTGGAAGACAGACCTGTCTGGCGGCATTCAACGTGTGGCAATCAAGCACGAGTGCGCACCTTTCGGTAATGCCAAGGCCCGCACCGTGGTCTGGAACTTCCCGGATCCGATACCGCTGCATCGCGAACCGCTATATACCAACCGTCGTGATTTGGTTAAGGATTACCCGACATACGAAGACAAGACTTTCTGGCGGGTGCCTACCCTGTACGAGTCCATTCAGAAGAACGACTTCAGCAAGGAGTTCCCGATCATCCTTACCTCCGGCCGTCTGGTCGAATATGAGGGTGGTGGTGATGAGACTCGCTCAAACCCCTGGCTGGCTGAATTGCAACAGGAAATGTTCATCGAGGTTAACCCACGCGATGCCAACAACCTGAACATCCGTGACGGCAATGATGTCTGGGTTTCCGGCCCCGAAGGCGCGCGGATCAAGGTCAAGGCCATGGTGACCGAACGTGTCGGAGAGGGGGTGGCCTTCATGCCATTCCACTTTGGCGGGCACTATCAAGGCAAGGACCTGAGGGACAAGTATCCCAAGGGCGCAGACCCCATCGTTCTGGGCGAATCCACCAACACGGTTCAAACATACGGGTATGACTCGGTCACGCAGATGCAAGAGACCAAAGCCACCCTGTGTTCGATTATGCCGGCATAACAAGAGGTGTAAATCATGGCACTTGAGGGAAAAGCACGCGCAAAATTCCTGGTCGATGCCGAACGCTGCATCGAATGTAATGCTTGCGTAACGGCCTGTAAGAATGAGAATGAAGTCCCCTGGGGTATCAACCGCCGGCGCGTGGTGACCATCGGAGATGGTAAGCCTGGCGAACGCTCGATCTCGGTAGCTTGCATGCACTGTTCAGACGCGCCTTGTATGGCCGTTTGCCCTGTGGATGTCTTCTACCAGACCGAAGACGGTATCGTGTTGCACTCCAAGGATCTGTGTATTGGTTGTGGGTATTGTTTTTATGCCTGCCCCTTCGGTGCGCCTCAGTTCCCCCAGGCGGGCAACTTTGGCAGCCGGGGCAAGATGGACAAATGCACGTTCTGTGCAGGCGGCCCTGAAGAAGACAATTCAACAGCTGAGTTCACCAAGTACGGCCGCAACCGCATTGCCGAGGGCAAGCTGCCAATCTGTGCCGAAATGTGCTCGACCAAAGCGCTGCTGGCCGGTGATGGCAGCGAGGTGGCAGACATCTATCGCCAGCGTGTGGTGAGCCGTGGTTTCGGTTCCGGCGCCTGGGGATGGGGCACGGCCTATGGGAAGAAGGTCCCTTAAGCCCGCCATGAGTTTCGGGGCCCCCCGGGCCCCGCAAAACTCATGGCGGCAACGAACTCTTCTTCTTGATTCTTTTGGGGTGCTCGCATGAAGCGTAAGTTGTTAGGTGCTGTCGTCCTTGCACTGGCGACACTGGTGTTTAATCCTGTCTGGGCGCAAGAGGCCCCCGCGGTTGATCGCACGTCTACCGGGGGTGCTCAAACCCTGGAAGACATCCTGGCTCGTCAAAAACAGTTGGAAATTGACGAGTCTTTTCGCTCGGAAAACCTGGGTAATCCTGCCAATGCGGCACCGATCAGTGGTCGACTCGGCACCCTGGGAGGGCGCTCGGATTCCGACATCTATCGTGCCATTCGATACAACAAGATTGACCCCAGTACCCAGGCCCGGGGGCCTGCCGCTGACGTCCTGATCCAGGACGGAGGCATACCCTGGTACAAGTTACGAGAGGGGCCGGTCATCACTTACGGTGGCAGTGCAATCCTGGCTATCATTGCGCTACTGGCAGTGTTCTATTTTGTGCGCGGAAGAATCAAAATCACAGGCGGCCCTGCGGGCACCACGGTTGAACGATTCAAAGCCATCGAACGATTTGGTCACTGGCTGTTGGCGGGCTCGTTTGTCGCATTAGCTATAACGGGGTTAATCACCTTGATGGGTCGCAGTTTCCTCATTCCGGTTATGGGGCCCGAGGCCTTTGCCACTCTGGCTGCCGGCTCCAAATGGCTTCACAACAACATTGCGTGGGCCTTTATGTTGGGGCTGGTGATGACCTTCTTCATGTGGGTGGCGCACAACATCCCCAACAAGCTCGATTGGCAGTGGCTCAAAGTGGGCGGCGGCATCTTCACCAACGCCCATCCGTCAGCGAGGAAGTTCAACGCCGGTCAGAAAATTGTTTTCTGGACCGTGATGTTGCTGGGTTTTTCAGTCTCGTTGTCGGGCCTGTCATTGTTGTTTCCGTTTGAAATTCCAATGTTTGCCAAGACGTTTGGCGTCGTGAACACTGTTTTGGGAACGGATTTGCCGACAGTGCTGACGCCGCACGAAGAGATGCAGTATGCCAACATCTGGCACTCTATCGTGGCGTTTGTGATGATGCTGGCCATCATTGCCCACATCTACATCGGCTCGGTCGGCATGGAAGGTGCCTTCGACGCTATGGGTAACGGCCAGGTTGATCTCGAATGGGCTCGTCAACACCACGATCTGTGGGTCGCTGAGGTTGAAGCCAAACAAGGCAAAGGAGGTTCGTCGTGAAGGTAATGATTTCGGCTTTTATCGCGGCCCTGCTCATTGCCACGGCTGCACCAATGGTGCTGAACCAATTTGGCTGGTCGTCGGCGGAACAAACCAGCGCAGAGAGCGTTCGCCTTGACTGATCAGTCCGAGGTATACCAGATCGACGCCGTCGGTCTGGTATGTCCTCTCCCCATCCTGCGCTTCAAAAAACGGACCAAAGACCTGCCCGGCGGAACACTGGTCGATTTCCTGGCGGATGACCCCACCGGCCGAAAGGACCTTCAGGCCCTCTGTGATATCACCGGCCACCGGATTGAATGGACCAGAGAAGAAGAAGCTGGCGTCACTCGTTACCGCATTTCCCTGGCATAAAACGGCATCGAAATCGTCAATCTTTTCCTACACTTCACCACGCCCTCTTGGAAAATCAGGCGCCAACCCCCTATCTTAAATTAGGACTCCTAATAATTGGAATTCCGATGAGTTCAGACCCACTGTGGGAAATGATGATGCCTGAAAATGTCGAGGGACTGGCCCGGTCGATTCCTGGTGCTGCGGAAACCATGACCTTCTGGAGGCACGAGTGGCGGATCAAGTCAGCATCCGGTGTTGTGAAATGACTGAGTGGTACCGGCACTCCCAAACAGCGTGAAAACGGAGACATATGCTGGAATAGCGTGATCATTGATGTAACACGGGAACGTCAGATCCATAGCAAGCAAACCACCGTAAGCCTACCCTCATTTCTATTTAATACAGACTAAAAGGCCAAACAATGAGCGACAACAGTCGACCGGTAATTCTGACTGCCCGGCAAATAAGATTCCTGCAGGACCTGATCCTCGAAAAGCAGTACCAGCTTGCCGCTCAGCAGTCAGAGAATCAGCAGAGCACTGATTACAGTCAACTCAGCGAGCAGATGAGCCACACAACAGATCTGCTGATGCAGCTGACCGACGCATTGCCGGAAGATTGCGCAATTCCCCTCCAGGAAACTCCGGAAATCCCGGCGAGCACCTGCCCCTAGTGACCACCTCGTGGATGCTTGCGGGCTTCCAGGTTACCCAGCGACATTTTCACGTCTCGATCCGAAAGTTCTGGAAGATCGTCAAAATTCGAAACTCGCGGAAATTTCGAATCGATCACAGTCGCCAGCGTATCGTCGATGCACAGGGTGTCTGCCACGGCCTGATGACAACCGGGCATCAGGATTGCCCTGATCTCGCCGATTTCTCTTGTTCCCGTCTCAACGTCTCCGGAGCGACTGGCGCTGATCACGGTGAGCTTTTCGGCCCAATCCACAGCGCGGCCATCAACAGGTTTCGCCTCAATCCGCTCACAGGCTGTCAGGGTTGCTTCAAGCAACGTTCGGAAGTTAGCTGATTCAGCCAGCCGCTCGGCCTTTTCGCGAGCACTGCGATCTTCGTCAGGCACCAATAGTATGTAGGGCGTATTATCAACAAAGACACCCCAGTAGTCGGCCGCAATGGCTTCGGGTTTCGGGTAATAAACCCCAGCGGTCAGGGTCGAATGCTTTTTCCTTCTAGCCAGGAAGGCGCCTTTTTTTTCACAATCCAATTCTTTGCCTCGGTCTTTTCCGGTTTTCACTTCTTGCACGGGTCGTCCAGCAATGGCCATTGAACGATAGGCTCGAGCCCCATCGGTGGATCATTTCGTGGACGCAGAAATATGGTGATTGCAAGAAGGTTTTACAAATCCGCAGCCAGGCCTGTGCCTGCCGAGCGACATTTCCGCTCTTTTGGCAGCACATATGCGTCGTAATCTCTGGAATGATTCACGAATGACGCAATAATGATTAAGGAAGCATCGATCCCGGCCGATATAAAAAAAGATCGCAGTAATTTGCGTGCTCCAATAGTCCGTAAAGCTTATAGATTCTGGGGAATCAGCATGTCTATCAGAAAACTGTTCATCGTCTCGATTGCCGCTGTTCTGCTGGTCATCGCAATACTCGCAAGCGTTGTGATCGCTTTAAACACGCAGAAAACGATCACGGCAGATGTCGCTGAAAGGCAGAGTGATCTTGTCGAGGAGATCACCGGAATGCTCTCCATCACCGACGAGCTCATGTCAAAACGGGTGAAGAATTCGCTGAATCTGCTCATTGAACGCGGCCAGCAACTCGGAGCCGCCAGGATCCAGGGAACCGAACCGGTCGCAGGCAAACCCGTTCCGGCACTGTTTCTCGGCGACACCATGATCAACAACAACTTTGACCTGGTGGATGGCATAACCGGGATCATGGACGGCACAGCCACTCTATTCGTCAGGGATGGACAGGACTTTGTCAGGGTTTCCACAAACGTAAAGAAAGACGATGGATCCCGTGCCATCGGCACCAAACTGAATATGGCGGGCGCGGCCGGGCAGGCCATTAGCCGGGGCGAAGCCTACTTCGGACAGGTCGATATTCTCGGCAATCCCTACCTCACCGCTTACAGCCCTATCCGTAACGCCTCAAACCAGATTATCGGCATCTGGTATGTGGGCTATTCAGCGGACCTTGAAGAACTTGAAGCGGCCATCACCTCATCCAGCCTGCTGGAAAGAGGATTTCTCGCCCTGGTGGACGACAAGAATCGACTGCGCATGCACTCCAGCTCCATTGAGTCCGATCCACTGCAAAACCTGCTGGAATCTGAGCCGGAAGACTGGAACCTTGCACGTACTGCGTTCGATGCCTGGGGGTACCAGATTATCACCGGCTACTCGGAAGACGAAGTGGCAGCCATGGTTCGCAATCAGACCATCAAGACGGTCATGGCAATTCTGATCGGCGGACTGGTGCTGATCGGCTGCCTGAGTGCCCTGGCACAACTGGTTGTGGCTCGACCTCTCCAAAAAATGATCGATGCCATCAACGACATTGCCAGCGGCGAAGGCGACCTGACGGTGAGGTTCAATGCAACCGGCAAGAGCGAATTGGACGTCATGGCCCAAGGCTTCGATCGCTTGCTAGACCGGTTACAAACTACAATTTCAGAAACCAAAAGATCCTCGGAAAGCCTGCTTGAGGCCTCGTCGAGTCTAAGGGGCATAGCATCAGACTCCGCCACCGTCGTCTCGCAACAAACCGAGGAGACCGAGCAGGTTGCAACCGCCATGAATGAGATGACAGCAACCGCTCAAACTGTTGCCGAAAGCGCCTCCAGGGCTGAAAACATTGCCAAAGAGGCGGATGGTCTGGCCGAAAGTGGCCAATCGCTCATTGCCAAAACCACGGCGAAAATACAGAGCCAGCTCGACAACAACCAGAGCTCAGTGCAAACCAGTGCTTCGCTGAGAGCTGCATCGGATAACATCGGCAATATTCTTTCCGTCATAGAAAACATTTCGGAACAGACTAATCTCCTGGCGCTTAATGCAGCGATTGAGGCAGCGCGAGCCGGAGAACACGGCAGAGGTTTTGCGGTGGTGTCAGACGAAGTCAGAAACCTGGCCCGTCGGACCCAGGAGTCCATCAAAGAGATCCAGGACCAGATCAATCACCTGCAGGAAGGCGTTGCCGGTGTTACCGACGTTATTGAGGTGGGCAGTCAGCTAGCAACTGAAACCAACGACATGATCCGCGAAACCGGCAACGCGATCGAGGCACTGCGCGAGGGCGTTCGAACCATTCGGGACACCAACATTGAAATGGCAAGCGCCGCCGAGCAGCAGAGCCAGGTTTCTGAGGACATCAACCAGCGCCTTGAGCACATTCGGCAAATGGCTGGTAGCAGCCAGGAGAACGCCGCATCAACCAATGAGGCGGCAGAAACGTTGAAGCAACTAGCGGAAAAACTGAAGTCTCAATTGGACTCTTACAGGACCTGACCCAGTTTCCATACCCGGCAATCATTCTTAAATAACGAACGAATCGATCGGATATATATATTTTTGTTCACAGCAAAAGCCTCGGATACTACGCGTATTAAATACTCCTGATTCCGAGGCCCTCGCATGTTCGATGTTCAGGCGATCGAATCCTTGTTCTCACTGCTGGTACCGCTGCTTTTCGGTGCCGGAGCAGTCGCGACCGGATTGGCAACCAACCAGAGCAACCTTCTCGCACGGTCATTGACCTTCAAGCTTGCCTTTGTATCGGCTTTGGCCGCCGCAATCGGAAGTTGGTGGTGGCCGGTCGATGGCGTCTGGTTCAGTCACGCGCCTCTGGCCTCAATCATGTTGCTGCTTATCACTTTGCTGGGAATGGTGCTGGGACGCTTCTCGGAGAGGTATCTTGCGGGGGATCCCGGCCAGCGCCGATTTATGATCTGGCTTCAGGTGATCCTCGCCAGCGTGGCCATGATCGCCATCACCAATCATTTGCTGGTGTTCCTCGTCAGCTGGATTGCCATCAGCGTAAGCCTGCACCAGTTGCTGATGTTCTTTCCTGATCGCCCGCGCGCCGCCCTGGCGGCGCACAAAAAGTTCATTTTTGCCCGAATTGCGGAGCTCTGCCTGGCACTGGCGTTCCTCCTGCTTTATGTCCAGTACGACACGCCCTTTATTGATCGGATTCTGGTCCAGGTATCCGGTGCAACAGAGGTGCCCGCCGGCGCCCAGATCGCTGCGGTTTTGATGGCTGTGGCTGCTTTGCTCAAATGCGCACAGATGCCTTTCCACGGTTGGCTGATTCAGGTGGTGGAATCACCCACGCCGGTTTCCGCCCTGCTTCACGCCGGCGTTGTAAACCTTGGCGGTTTCCTGATGATTCTGATGGCACCGCTTATTTCAGAAGTAAGCGCAGCCCAGTGGCTTTTGCTGGCCGTGGCAGGCCCCACGGCGGTGTTTGCCAGCCTTGTTATGATGACCCGTATTTCCATCAAGGTAAGGCTGGCCTGGTCAACCTGCTCCCAGATGGGCTGGATGCTGGTTGAGTGCGCTCTGGGGCTGTACGAGCTGGCGCTCCTGCATCTGGTTGCGCATTCCGCTTACAAGGCACACACCTTCCTGAACGCCGGCAATACCGTTGAGTTGTCGATGAAAAAACGCCTGGTTGCCGTCAATGAGCCCGGGCCAAAACAGTGGCTGGCCGCTGCCGCCCTGGCGGGCCTGTTCATGCTGCCGACTGTTTTCCTGTCCAATGAGGCCGGCACGGCGCACATGTTTTCATGGATTGTGCCAGGCATCGCCCTGACGATTCTGCTCTCAGAGTTCCTGTCAGCCGGCGGCGGCGTTCTCACCGTTGCCCGTGGCCTGGTTATTGGTGCTGCCTTCTGGGCACTGTACTGGCTACAGAAAACCTTCTTCGGTTTGCTGCTTGCGCCACCGGAAAGCCAGGCAAGCCTGCTGGAAGTGGTTTTTGTCGCTGCCCTTATCGCAATACTGGTACGCGGCTACTACCAGATTCGCTACCACCGTTTCTCACCCGCAGGCGCCAGGCTTTATCGGTTCCTGTTCGCCGCGGGCTACCTCGATGAGTGGTCCACCCGTCTGACCCTGAAAATATGGCCTGCCAAACTGCCTGATGTCGTGCGGCCGCGAGCCGTGGTCAGCGTGTCTTCAACCTCTGGTTCCGGGGAGTCCGCATAATGTTAGCGTCGAGCCTTAATGCCACCACCGAAACAACCGCCGATGCACCAGATTGGCAGGCAGCTGTCACCGATGCCTGCGGGCGAATCGCGCCGTCGTGGCCACTGGATCAGATGATCGCGGTGAACCCATTCTGGGAAATGCGGGACCTGCCATTTACCAGGGTCGCCTCACGCATGGCGGCGCTGAATGGCACCTGCTGCCAGAACCAGGCTGCCCTTGGCGGCCGGGGCAATGGCCCGGCTGCTGCCGAGACCGCCAGCATGCCCGAACACTGGCAAAACCTCAGCGCCCAACTCGATCGCAATCGCGACACCGCCCATCAGGTGGGCTGGCAGGACGAAGTTGTGCACCAGATCAGCCAGTTTTGCGGCGACTATTTCCAGCGCCTGGATGCCGGTGATTTCAAGGCCGATGCCCAGGATCTCTATCACAGCTGGCTGGAAATGACCCGGGCTGACCGCGGCATTGCCATCGTCATGGGGGAACCGTCGCTGCCGTCCCAGTTCCAGGTCTTACCCGATCAACATGAAAAGCTGATAACCGACGCCCTCAATGCCCTCGCAGCGGAACCAGACTATGCACCGGACTATGCCCATGCACTCTTGCTGGACATCAACGGATGGTCATCCTGGGCCGCTTACCTGAGGTGGCAAGCGCGACTAAGTGGCCGCGAGGAGGATCTGCTGCCGGGTCTGCTGGCCATCCGACTAGCCTGGGAGCTCGCCATCTGGCGCCATGTGCAACACGTTGGCGGGGCCATCTTCGCCGAACTGAAACAGGGGTGGCTCAAACAGTGGTACGCCTGGCCAGAGATGCTGCAGACCCATGAACAATCTCAAACCACAGGCTGGCGCCAGCAAACAGAGGCTGAGTCGGCCTACCAGGCACAGCTGGCTGAAAAGCTTCTCACCAGGCCTGAAAATGAGTCGCAAGGGCATCAGCCACTCAAGCTACAGGCGGCATTCTGCATTGATGTTCGCTCGGAGGTCTATCGTCGCGCGCTGGAAGCCCAGAACCCCGCAATCCAGACCCTCGGGTTTGCCGGATTCTTCGGCCTCCCGATTTCGTATCGTCCCAAGGGCACCGACTTTTGCCGGCCGCAATTGCCGGGCTTGCTGGCGCCGGCGCTCGAGGTTACTGAGGCCGAACCTGCCGGCAGTTTCAGCCGGCAGTCATTAGCCAACCACTCCCACTGGTCACAGTTTTCCAACGCCGGCCCGGCGAGCTTCAGCTTTATCGAGAGCATGGGCCTGGCAGGTCTGGGACGCATGGTTCGCAAAACCTTTTTTGGCAAGTCCTCGGATAACCCGGTCGATCAACTCCATAAGGGACAGACCGAGTTCGAGATCCGCCAGAACGGGACCCTGCTGGGCGCTGCGGAGAAAGCGGAGTTGGCCGGGGGTATTCTCCGGGCCATGACCCTGACTCATGATTTTGCGCCCACCGTTCTCCTTGTTGGGCACGGCAGTAGTACGCGTAACAATCCCCATGCAGCGGGCCTCGACTGCGGCGCCTGCGGCGGACAGACCGGTTCGGTAAATGTTCGCGTACTTGCCGGCATCCTGAACGACAAGGACGTGCGTGCGGCCCTGGCTGAGCAGGGAATTTTGATCCCCTCCGAAACCCGGTTCGTGGGGGCACTGCATAACACAACCACCGACGAGGTCGAGTGCTCAGGTGATGTTCCCGACGAGATCCGGGGTTTCCTGGCCAATGCCGGCGCCCAGGCACGTCGTGAACGCGCCCTGCGGCTTGGTATCGCAAACGAGAGCGATGTTGACAGCGCCATCAAAAAGCGCAGCCAGGACTGGTCCGAAGTTCGGCCGGAATGGGGTCTTGCCGGCAACGCAAGCTTTATCGTGGCGCCTCGTTCGGCCACGCGACACCTGGACCTGGGTGGCCGCAGTTTCCTCCACGACTATCGCTGGCGCGAGGATGAAGGCTTCAACATCCTCGAACTGATCATGACCGCGCCCATGGTGGTCACCCACTGGATCAACCTTCAGTACTTCATGTCTGTTACCGACAATCTGCATTACGGTAGCGGCAACAAGGTCCTGCACAACGTGGTTGGCGGCCACCTGGGGGTTTTCGAGGGCAACGGCGGCGATTTGCGAATCGGTTTGCCGCTGCAGTCGGTACACGATGGCCAGCGTTGGGTTCACGAGCCCCTGCGCCTGAGCGTTTACCTGGCCGCACCGAAAGAAGCGATTGCCGAGATCGCCCGGAAACACAAGGTCGTAAAGGATTTGATCGGTAACGACTGGCTGTATCTGTTCCGGATCAACGACGAGCACACCTCGATAGAGCGTTTTTATCAGAATCAATGGCAAACTGTTGCCTGTGACTCCAATCGGTAAACCCTGAGACCTTATGCCCGCAACCATCAAGTTAGACGCGACCCAATCCGCTGACGTTGAGAAAGCCGCCAGCCTGCTTCTTGCCGGCCATCTCGTTGCTGTGCCCACCGAGACTGTCTATGGCCTCGCGGCCGACGCCAGCAACGAACAGGCGGTCAGAAAAGTGTTTGAAGCAAAGCAGCGCCCGGTCGGACACCCTCTGATCGTGCACGTTGCGTCACCTGACAGGGTCAGACTCTGGGTCGACCACCTGCCGGAGACCGCCAGGCAGCTGATCCAGGCATTCTGGCCGGGGCCACTCACACTGCTACTGCCAAAGAAAAGCGGCGTCAGCGATTTCATTACCGGCGGCAACCCGGGCGTGGCGGTCAGGATGCCGGCGCACCCGGCCACGCTGGCAACCATGGAGCAGCTCGGCCGGGATCTGGTTGCCCCATCTGCGAACCCCTATGGCAGGATCAGCCCGACCACCGCAGAGCACGTGCTCGCGGGCCTGTCCGGAAAGATCGAGGCGGTTCTGGATGGCGGGGACTGTTCAGTGGGCATTGAATCCACCATTGTCGACCTCACCGGCGACACGCCAGTTATCGCCCGGCCCGGGCAGATCGCACAGAGCGATATCGAAGCCTGCTTGGGAATCACGCTCGCCCCGGGCAAAAGCGCCAGTCAGGCGGTGCCGGGGAGCGTAAAGCGCCACTACCAGCCTGTTACGCCTACGGTTGGAGTGGCCACGGATCAATTCGCCCGGCTTCTGCCCGAAGTTACATCGGCAGGCGAAAAGATTGGCGTGATCTGGTGGCAGTCGCCCCCAGACGAGCGGGCATCCGAGGCCATTATGCTCAGCGCCGATCCGAACGAATACGCTCGCATGCTCTACACCGCCATGCACTCGATGGACAAGGCAAACGTCGATCGGATCGTGATTGAGCTTCCGCCCAGGGAAAGCCAATGGCTGGCCGTCCACGATCGGCTGGGACGGGCCTGTACCGAACAATTCGCCTAAGCCGGCGTGCCCTGGCATGCAGGGCAGTAATACAGGCGCCGGCTGGCCATCATGGTTTTAACTAGCGGCGACGCGCAATCGTGGCAGCGTTGGCCATCGCGGTTGAACACCATGTGTCGGCGCTGCCCGAACGTCCATCCTTCTTTTTTGAGCCGCTCTGCCCGCTCGGGCGGATTGGTGATGCCCTTCAACCGATAGGTTCGCTGCACCAGGGTCAGGATGGCCTCGGCCAATTTCGACTGCTGATCGGCGTCCAGATCACGGGGCCGTGCCCGGGGTGAGACACCCGCTTCAAAGAGGATTTCCGAGCGGAGGTAATTACCGATTCCGGCAACGAACGCCTGGTCCAGCAGCAAACCACCCAGGTTCCGGCCCCGGAAACGCTTGTCGTCAAACACCGCCAGAAGCTGATCGACGCTGACATCCTGATTGAGAGGGTCCGGCCCGAGCCGTGACAGATAAGGCACCTCGCTCAATTCATCGGGCCGAACCAGTTGGATGTCGGAGGCGCTGTACAACCGGGCCGCTTTCTTCGGACCGATAATGGCAAATCGCAGCTGCCGGTTTGTACTCGGTTCCCGATCGGGTTTGCCCATGCGCCACTTGCCATACAGCTGGTTATGGCTGTAAACGCACCACGGCCCGTCTTCATCTGTGGCCTCAAAAAACACCAACACGGCTTTGCTCCGCGCCTCCACTCTCTCGACTCTGCGTCCCCGAAGGGCACTCTCGAAAGGCTTCAGGTGTTCAAAGGCAAAAAACACAGATTGCGCTGTCTTGCCGCCAATGGCCTTATGAATGTCATCGACCATGCGGCGTATTTCGGGACCCTCGGGCATACTTGTTTCCGCTCCTGACCAGTCTCTCTGCATCACGGGTAAGCTAAACCCTACGTTGCTTCCAGCAATTCGGAGTTGTCGGGTCACAAAGTTTTGCCCGGATCCAGGTAAGCCCTTTGCTCAACCTGCTCGTAGGTTCTGATGTATTCAACGTAAGAGCAAGGTGAGTCATGAAGGACACCAAGCTGGCTCTGTTCATCGCAGCAATCCTGATTGTGCTGGCGGCCGCGACGCGGGAGGAACCGTCTGCCTCTGAAAGCTGGGCGACGACCCGGGTTGTTCCTCTGGTCTTTGCAGAGGAGCTCGGCGCCGATCAATGGCCACCTTCGATGAGGGATCGTTTTCTGAACGATACGGAAAACCAGATCAGAATGAGTCAGCCTGACAGGGTAATGCGTGATGACCGCGGCCCCGATGAGTGGCTGCCGTCTTCAGGTCAATGCGATTACATGGGCAGGTTCATGGCGGTGATGGAGCGCTACCAGCTCCACCACCGCGAGCCCCATTGGCGGGACTGGCAAACGAAAAGGCAGCGCTGTTATACCCAGTTCCAGTAGAAGCAGCCTGACGTTCCGAAGCGGGATGCCTAGCGTTTGTCGTCTGGCCCAATCAGGTCAGACAGCTGCTTGCGAAGGGAATCAACATTTTCTTCGCCGCTTTCCTTGAGCTCATCCAGTTTTTTGCGACCATCTGAGATTTTATCTTCGACCGAGCGCAATGCATCGGAAGCGCTCTGCTGGATATCCGCGCTGGCCTTCTCGTTCTCGGCTTCCGCTTCTTTGGCTTTGGCCTTGGCTTTGAGGGAATCGGCTTGTTTTTCCCATTCTTCTAGCTGGGTTTCGGCCTTTTTGATCAGTTCGTCTTTCAGTGACATGAAATGCCTCCATTGCTTGATTGGCGGATATTTAACCATATCCTCGAGAAATAGAAACGGAAACGCAACCTAGGTCCAACCGAATAGCTGCCTCAGTCCGCTTTTGACGATTGATCCGAGCTGTCAGACTCCGAGCTACCCTTGCGCTCGGGCTGCAACTCCTCTTCAACCCAGCGCCTCACCTGATGTCGATCCTTTCGGCGAACCAGCTGTTCGCTGTGAATATTTCGGGGAAAAATCTGGGGCCCACCTTCGTGGCTGAGAGAAAAACTGCGCCGTACACCCACCGGATACTTTGTGGGCCCGTGAATCACAGCTGCCCGGATTTCAACGCCGGTTATGTCCTCGAACAGGTAATCGCTTTCGCTTTCTTCACTACGACGCCCCAGGATGATGTTCCGGAACGAGCCCAGCACCAGATACCCACCGGGCTGCAAGGGCCCCTGCCGAAGCACCTGGTGCACGTTCGCGTCGTCCGCCCCGACCCGGCGATACTCGGTCACCGTCATGGTCTTCTCTTCGCCTGCCCGGGTATAGAGAACCACCTGAACGCACTGCACGTGCACCGTTTCCTTGCCCATGTTCACCAACAGACACAAGGCATCCGGGTTTTCATTCTGGGCGTGATGAATCACAAGGTAGGGCCGGTTGTTTCGTTTGTACTGCAGGAAAAACAGCTGGAAGTAGACAATCCAGACGATCGCCATGATTGCGCTGCTGACAGGCGCGATGTAATCCATTTATTAATTCCCTCCCGATTCCAACACTCCGAAAAGCCAGCTTGCTTTGAACCTTCCATACTCAACTGGATAACAGGATCCCAATCGGAGATAATAAACGCGATTATTTAACACCAGTGCCATTCGTTAGTCTCTGGTCATGACCATTTACAGCGTTATTCAATTAGTCATTTTTTCGGTTCTGTTGCTCAATACCGTGCACCTGATGCCAGCTTTTGGCCGCTGTCTGAAGGGTGCAGAATCGGCATTCCAGTCCGGGTATCTCTGCGCCATGCTCACCATGCGCCTGGCCCGCAACATTCTGGGCCTGATCCTGGTAACCGCCAGCACCGCGCCCAACCCGGAAATTCACGCCCTGGTGCCCAAGGGTATCCTGCTGTTCCTGGTTCTGGCACTCATTAACGCCGCCCTGACCCAGTACATGGAACGAATCCGGGTGGAAGAGGGCGCCCGTTTCTAGGCGCCTCGCTGTCAGGCGTAAAGCGACTCGATCACCTCGGTATATTTCTCGTAGATATTGCTCCGGCGGACTTTCATGGTCGCCGTTACCTCGTCATCGTCGTGGTCCAGTTCCTTCGTCAGCAAGTGGAAGCGTTTGATCTGCGCCACCTGTGGTAGCTGCTCGTTGCCCTTGTTTACTTCTGCCTGGATGAGGTCATTCACCTGCGGCTGCTCGGTCAGGCTCCGGAAGGTGGTGTAGGCAATGCGCTCCTGCTCTGCCCACTTTGCCACCGTATCGAAATCAATCTGGATCAGCGCAGACACATATTTTCTGGCCTCACCGATCACAATGCATTCCTTGATATAGGGACTGGCCTTGATGGTGTTTTCGATTTCCGTTGGTGAAAGATTCTTGCCGCCGGCGGTGATCATGATGTCTTTCAGACGGTCGACGATCTTTAGCTGGCCATCCCGCCATTCACCCACGTCACCGGTGTGCAGCCAGCCATCCTTCAAAGTTGAAGCCGTGGCCTCGTCGTTCTTGTAATATCCCTTGAACATGCTGCCACCGCGCATGATGATCTCGTTGTGCTCCCCAAGCGTTACCTCAACCCCGGACACAGGCACACCCACGGTTCCCAAGCGCACGTCATCAACGGGTTGCGCCGTGGCAACGCCGGTGCTTTCCGTCTGGCCGTATACTTCTACCAGGGGAATGCCGATGGTCCGGAAGAACTCCAGTATGCCGGTTGATATAGGGGCTGCCCCGGTGAGCGCAATACTGCATCGGCGCAGGCCGATAAAATTCTGCAAGGCGCGCAACACAAGCCAGTAACTGATGCCATACAGGCATTTCTCCTTCAGTTTCCAGTCTGCGCGGGGTTTCGTGGCCATAGGCGAACACACCCGGATTGCCCATTTGAACAATGCCTGCCGCAAACGCCCGGTCTCCTGAATCTTGATGTAGATGGACGAGTGCAGTTTCTCCCATATCCTCGGCACCCCCAGGAAAAAGGTCGGCGCAATCTCCCGCAAATCCTCCTGAATGGTCCGCAGGCTCTCGCCGAAGCTGACCGTACTGCCCACATAGACCGGTGCAATGTTGGTAAAGGCCTGCTCTGCAACGTGGCAAAGCGGCAGATAGGAAAGGCTCGAGCCGTGTTCGTCCGCCTGCAACAGCTCAATAAGCCCCGGCGCCGCGGCATGAAGGTTGTGCCAGCTGATCATTGCCCCCTTGGGTCGGCCGGTGGACCCGGAGGTATAGATCATCAGGGCGGTGTCATCCATATGCTGGCTGTCCAGCAATTCATCCACCAGGTTGGGATGCTGCGTTTCGAATTCCCGGCCCCTGGCCTCGATATCCTCGAATGCCGACGGCGGCTCCGGGTAATAGCGCAGGCCCTTCATATCAATGGCAATGCAGTGCTTCAGTTTGGGCAAATCTGGCCAGGCTTCCAGCACCTTGTCGGTCTGTTCCTGATCTTCGCAGATCGCAAATTCCGCGTCGCTGTGCTGCAGGACATAGGCCACCTCGTTCCAGGGACTGGTGGGATAGACCCCGACACAGATGCCCTGCACCAGGCCGATGCCCATCTGGCCGATGACCCACTCCACCCGGTTTTCCGAGATAATGGCCACGTGGCCACCCGGTTCGAGCCCCATGGCACGCAGCCCCAGCCCGAAGTGCCGGGCCCGCCGGTAATAATCCTGCCAGGAATAGGCCTGCCAGATACCGAAGTCCTTCTGGCGCAAAGCAAGGGCGTCCGGCCGCTCCCGGGCATGGGCCCGGAGCATCTGTGTCAGCGTGAGGTCAGGGATGGAAGGCGTTGTCATGACAGCCACCGTTTACGGCGTTTGTAGTGCTTGATGTCTCGATAACTGCGGGCCTCACCTTCCTTGCCACCCACACCCAGATAGAATTCCTGAACATCTTCATTGGCCGTGAGTTTGTCTGCCGGGCCGTCGATTACGATCTTGCCGTTTTCCATGATGTAACCGTAGGATGCAACCGCCAGTGACACCGCGGCATTCTGTTCCACCAGAAGAATGGCAGTCCCCTGTTCCCGGTTGATTCTGGCCACGATGGTAAAGATCTCTTCCACCAGCAGCGGCGCCAGACCGAGGGAGGGCTCATCCAGCATGATCAGGTCCGGCTGTGCAATCAGCGCCCGACCCAGGGCCAACATCTGCTGCTCGCCGCCGGAGAGGTAACCGGCCAACTGCTTGCGGCGCTCCTTCAGTCTCGGGAAATAGTTATAAACCAGCTCATAGCTGTCACTCAGGGACGGCTTACTGCCACTGAGCGCGTAGGTGGCGGCAATCAGGTTCTCCTCAACCGTGAGGTCCTCGAACACTCGTCGGCCTTCCATGACATGAAAGAGTCCGTCGCGCACAAGCCGCTCCGGCGGAACACCTTTTACATCCTTACTCCTGAAGCGTACTTCGCCGGCAGTGACCTCTCCGTCTTCCAGGGTCAGCAGCCCTGAGACGCTTTTGAGGGTGGTGGATTTACCAGCACCATTGGAGCCGAGGAGCGCTACAATGGCCCCCTTCGGAACCCGCAGTGACAGGCCCCGAAGGACCTGCACTGACTTGTTGTAGACTACCTCGATATTATCGATTTCCAGTAAGGCTTCCATACAGCCCCTCAGTCGAGGTGGATCCAGTCCGACACGGGCTCATAGCGGCCCTCGTCAGCGTTCACCCGCCAGATACGGCCTACCGGGAAAGACATGTCCCGCACGGTCACGGGAATCCCGATGATACCGCCGGTGTCCCAGTCCTCGATGGAGGCCAGGGCCTCTGCCATGTTGTCCGCGTTCAGCTCTTTGCCGGCATCCAGGGTGCGCTTGATCACTTCGGTCCAGACCATGGCGTTGAACCAGCCCTGGATATACCCGGTGGGACGGTAGCCGGCCTCCGGATCACTCTTCTCGGCCTGGGCCCTCAGGGCATCCAGCATCGGGCCACTTTCCTCACTGTCGTAGTAGTTATAGGGCATCACGCCCATGTAACCATCAGCATCTGCACCCATCTTGTCGATAATCAGCTTGTCCGAAGACCAGAAGGTACCCATGAATTGGGTATCCAGGCCCATCTGGCGCATCTGCACCATGAATTCGTTGATCGGTGACAGCACATAACCGTGGAAGACCACGTAATCGGGGCGCACCCGACGCAGTTTCAGCACCTCGGCAGAGACGTCGACACTGCCGGGCTTGGTGACAATTTCTTCCACCACTTCAATGCCCAACTCGGCAGCGCGGGCCTTGCCATTCTCGATCGGGTCCTTACCAAATTCGGTATCGCTATAGACAAACGCCACGTTCGGCATATCGCCGCCTTCACCCTGGGATGCGATGTACTCGAGGATGATGCCGAACATCTGGCTGTAGTTCGGCCCCGGAATGAACTGATACGGATAGGTTTCGTTGTCGGTCAGCACGGTAGCGAAGGACGCGCCGCTCATGAGCGTGTTGCCCTGGCTGTTGAGCTCCGAGGCGATGGCCTTCATGAAACCGGTGCTGTCGCCGTAATAGGTAGCCGGCGAGCTGCTGCCGGAGATCTTCTTGAAAGCCGCGACCGAACGGTCCACCTCATAGGCAGTGTCTTCCATGACGTATTCCACGGGATGACCATTGATGCCGCCCTGGCTGTTGATCCAATCGGTGTAGTCGGTGAGACCGGCATGGAGGTGAATACCGGCAAAGGCAAAGACACCGGAAAGCGGTATGGAGCCACCGAACACGATGGGCTCTTTATCCTGAGCCATCGCCGGGGCAGCAACTGTCAGTGCAGCGACCAGGCTACCAAGCCCGGCAAGCCGGCGACCTTTTTCGAGGATGTTTCTGAACATGTTTCTTCTCCTTGCTGCTTCTTGTTGTTGGTGGTGCATGGGCCCGAGGTAGCGAGCCCGTTGAAACACGATTAATTCCTGAACGGCCACAGGCGGAAGAAGCGACGGATCCGGTGCCAGATCTCCGCCAGGCCGTGGGGCTCGAAGATCAGAAAGCCCACGATCAGGGCGCCAAAGATGATTTCCAGCATCGGCGACATGAACACCGGCGCATTCGGATAGAAAGGCGTCAGCGCGGCGGTCAGCAGCTTCAGGGCTTCCGGCACCAGGGTCATGAAGGCGGCGCCAAGAATGCCACCCAGCAAGTTCCCCATACCGCCGACGATCACGGCCGCCAGATAGAAAATGGACATGGAAAGCGGAAAGCTCTCTGGCGTGACCACCCGATAGAAATAGGCGAACAGGCCGCCGGCGATCCCGGCATAGAACGAGCTGAGCGCAAAGGACATGAGCTTGTAGCGCAACAGGTTAATGCCCAGGATCTCCGCGGAGATATCCCGGTCGCGAATGGCGATAAAGGCCCGGCCAATTCTTGTCCGGAATACATTCCTGGCACCCGCTACCATCAGCACCGCCAGCGGCACAATGATGAAATACATCATGAAATCGCTCTGGAAGGTCAGACCGAACAGGTGCGCCGGCTCCAGGCTCAAGCCACCCATCCCGCCGGTTACCGATTCCCACTCGGCGAAGATGAAATGCAGGAACACGCTGGCCGCGAGAGTCGCGATGGCCAGATACAAACCTTTGACGCGAAGCGAGGGCAGGCCGACGAGGATCCCGACGGCGGCTGCCATGAGGCCGGCCAGTACCAGGGTCACCGGGAAAGGCAATGCGGTGTTAATCGACAGCCAGGCAACGGTGTAGGCGCCCACACCCATAAACCCGGCCTGCCCCAGGGAAATCAGTCCGGTGAAACCGGTCAGGATGTTAAGGCCGGTAGTACTGATCACCGCTATGCCGACCAGGCACCCCAGGTAGAGAAGATAGGAGTCCACCAAAAAAGGGAATACCAGCAAGATCAGCAGGAAGAACCCCAGCCACAATTTCTGGGTCTGGCTTGTCCAGATTGCCTCATCGGCCTCGTAGCTCTGTTTTGCGTCACAGATGCGCATCTTAAACTCGCTCTATTTCGTGGGTGCCGAACAGGCCGTAGGGGCGGATCACCAGGATGATCGCCAACACCAGAAAAGTTGCCGGCATCCGGTATTCACCGCCCAGATAGGCGCCAGCTACCGTCTCCAGCCAGCCGATGAACACGCCGGCCACCAGGGCGCCGAGAATACTGTCCAGGCCGCCTACGATCACCACCACAAGAACACTCAGGCCAATGATCCCGAACTGCGGGCTGAGGCCTCCGGTGGCCGCCACCAGCACACCTGCCAGGGATGCCGCAAGAGAGCCAAACACCCACGCCATGTTGAACACCCGGCGCACATTGATGCCCATGGAATAGGCTGCCGCCTGATCCGAGGCGGTGGCTCGCAGGGCCACGCCACCCCGGGAGAACCGGAAATACAGCAGGTAGACAATAAGAAGGGCCGACCCGATAAGAAAGCCGTAGGCAATTTTCGGGGCCAGATACAGCTCGCCGATAAACACCGGCTCGCGAGGCAGGAAATTGGGTAGCAACTGCGGATCCGCCGTCCAGACGAACTCCACCAGACCCACCAGGATGCTCGCAATGCCGATGGTCACCATCACCACTGAAATCGGCGACTCGCCCAGCATCGGCCGGATCATGGTCTTTTCAATGACGCCACCGAGAATACTGCCGCCGATGACAGCCAGCGGAAGGGCAATCCAGGGCGACATTTCCATGCCACCGGCAAACGCCAGGAACAGGTAGGCCGCGAACATCATGATCTCGCCGATGGCGAAATTGATCACCCTCGTCGCTTTATAGATGATCACAAAGCCCAGGGCGATGAGGGCGTAAAGGCCGCCCATGGCAAGGCCTGCCAGGCTGATTTCGCCGAAGAACAACCAATCCATCAGGCGGCCTCCCCCTCGGCATTGAGCTTTTTGCGAAGGCTCTCGATATCACTGTTGCCCAGGTAAGCCTTGATAACCTCGGGGTTGTTCTGAACGTCCGCAGGCAGGCCTTCAGTGATGACCTGACCAAAGTTGAGCACCGCGATGTGGTCGGAAATATCCATGACCATGCCCATGTCGTGCTCCACCATCAGCACGGTGACACCCCACTCTTCCCGAATATCGAGAATAAAGCGGGCCATGTCTTCCTTTTCCTCCCGATTCATACCCGCCACCGGCTCATCCAGCATCAAGACTTTCGGCTGCATGGCCAGCGCCCGGGCAAGCTCGACCCGCTTTTGAAGGCCGTAGGAAAGGCTCGCAACCGGCTGGCGACGAATGTGGTCTATCTCGAGGAAATCGATGATGCGCTCTTCCACATCCCTACGGACAGCCATTTCCTCACGCCGGGCCGGGCCGAAATAGGCCAGCGCACTGAGCAGTCCGCTCTTCATGTGCACGTGGGCGCCCAGCTTGATGTTGTCCAGGACGGTCATACCCCGGAACAGGGCAATGTTCTGGAAGGTTCGGGCAAGGCCCAATGCTGCCCGTTTCGGCGGCTTGATACTGCCCGGCAGCGTCTGTCCCTGATAGCGGATGGTGCCCTGCTGGGGTTTGTAGAAGCCGGAGATGCAGTTGAACAGCGATGTTTTGCCGGCACCGTTCGGGCCGATAATGGTTGTTACCGTGTTTTCAGGCACCCGGAAACTAACGTCCTGCAGCGCCTTCACACCACCAAACGACAGAGACAGGTTGCTGATTTCGAGGATGCTCACACTACCTCCCGGCACCCCTGGCGCCGGGTACACAGGCACACGAACACGCCTGGAAATACCCATCTCACGCCCGAAGATGATTGTAATTTTTGTTTTTTCTTGTCGTCGGGGTTAGCCCCGATCCAGATTTAAAGTAGTCCATTCAGGCAACATTAGGCAAACCGTCTATCCTGATACCCGAACGACAACCATCATCATGACGCAGGGTTCTGATCTTCAGACCTGCCGAACAGGGAGGGCGATTCATCATGACAGACACGCTGGTAACCACCGCTTTTGATGCCGGAACAGGGGTAGCCAGGTTGACCTTTAATCGCCCCGAGGCCCTGAACGCCATTAATGTGCCCCTCGCAGAGGCCTTTCTTGCGGCAGTCGAGCATATTAATAGCCTTTCCGGCGTTCGGTGCATTGTCCTGGCAGGCGCAGGGCGAGCCTTCATGGCCGGCGGAGACGTGTCGAGCATGGCCGGAACGTCAGCGCAGGCAGGCAAAGCGATAGGCGCGATCCTGGATGCCGTGAATCCCGCCATCCTGCTACTTCGCAGCATGGACGCACCGGTTATCGCTGCGGTCAGGGGCGTCGCCGCCGGCGCAGGGCTCAGTCTCACGCTGATGGCCGATCTGGTGATCGCCGAGGAAGACGCGAAATTTCTGGTCGCCTACAACGGTATTGGCGCGGTTCCGGATTGCGGCGGCAGCTGGGCCCTGGCCCACAAGTTGGGCGCTGGTCGGGCGGCGGAGCTGATGTTGCTGGGACGGACCTTGAATGCCGGCGAAGCAAAAGACTGGGGAATGGTCAACGAGGTCGTCCCGGCCAGCGAATTCGAGAGCCGGGTGAACCGGATGATCGAAAAAGTCGCCAAGGGACCGACTCGGGCCTTCGGTGCCTTTCGCCAACTGATCGATCGTGCCAACGGTGACCGGTTGGCCGCCCACCTGGAGGCAGAGCGCGCGGCCTTCCTTGAAATGACCCGAACCGAGGATTTTGCCGAGGGCGTGTCGGCATTTCTGGCCAAACGGCCGTCAGGGTTTCGCGGCTGCTGACGCCGTTACGAATTCGGCCCGGTTGCGGCCATTGTGCTTGGCCTGATAAAGCGCCCTGTCCGCGGAAGCCATCACGTCTGAGAAGGCAGCATGTTCGAGAGCAAGAGAGGCGCCTCCGATGCTTGCCGACAGATGAACCGGAACACCGTCAACCTCGCGACCGGCCTCAACAATGCGCTGTAACAGCCGCCCGGTTACAGCTTCAATCGCCTCGCGGTTGTTATTACGAAGCACGGCCGCAAATTCTTCCCCGCCAACACGGCCAATGATGTCATCATCCCGGAGTTCCGCTTTCATCAGGTTCGCCACAATTCTCAGTACCTCGTCGCCAGTGGCGTGCCCCCAGCGGTCGTTGATCTGCTTGAAGTGATCGAGATCGATCATGAGAACGGTGATCAGTGAGCGGTCTTCCCGCGCCTTTTCAAACGCCAGATTACCCTCCCGGTAAAAGGCCCGTCGATTGAACAGTTGAGTAAGGCCGTCTCGCTCTGCCAGCGCGACCAGGGCCTGTTCGGCACGGGTAAATGCCAGCAACGGAAGCGCCATGGCCGTCGCGCTCACCAGCAACAGGTGGTTCACCAGAATCAGTTTCAGCAGCCCGTGCAGATCCAGCGGGGCACTTCCTGTCACGGAGACTGCAATCACCAGTACCTGGGCCATCATGAGCGTACCGTGGATGCCGAACAACGTTTGCAGGATCCGCAGAGGCAGCCGCGGTTTGCGTTCAATGGAAGCCAGACGATAGATCGCCAGGCTAAAGACCAGTGCGGAGAACAGTGCCGTGAGGAATCTGGCAGCCACCGGATCCCACCCTGTGCTCACAACCAAACCGAACAGATAGAGTAGAGACGCTCCGTACAAAAAACGGGAGGAACCTCGGGTGCCTGCCATGGGCAACTGCACTAGGGCATGTATCCCTGCGAGGAGCAACAAGGGAGACCCGCCAAGCGCCAGATGAACCGTAAACTGCATGAGCGCGGGCGCTTCGGTTATCTCATTAACTACCGCTAACGCCGTGCCCGCCACAAAAGTGAGACAGGCCAGTGCCCAGAGCAGGAAACAACGTTCACGGTGGCGAAGATGGTAGATTGCCCAGAGCATGCCGCCGATCAGGAGGTTAATCATGATCGAAGTGACCAGCAGCGTTGGCAGGTGCATGTTCAGATCCATAAAGGCACAGCGTTCCAGGCTATACAATGGGATTCGTCAGGGTACCAGCTTCCCGCCCAGGCCTGCGCACGTGCCATGTAGCGTTTGGTATGATAATTGTCACAGATTGACTCGACATCCATGCACTCACTGCGAGATCCCATGAATCCGACCATAGACCTTCTGAAATCCCATCGTTCGATACGCAAATTTACCGGCAAGAAAATTCCCGAGGACCTGCTCCGGGAGTTGATCCGCGCCGGCCAGTGCGCCGCCACCTCGAACCACGTGCAGGCGTATTCAATCATTCACGTGATTGATCCGGACAACCGCCGGAAAATCGCCGAACTCGCGGGCGGACAGGACTACATCGCCGATTGCTCGGACTTTCTGGTGTTCTGTGCCGACATGCGGCGCTCTACCGATGCCGCCGGACGGGCCGGGGCAGACGTGGTGCGGGGGATGACTGAGCAGCTTCTGGTTGCCACCATCGACACCAGCCTGATGGCCCAGAACGTGGCCATCGCCGCGGAATCAGAGGGGCTGGGTCTGTGCTATATCGGGGGCATACGCAACAACCCCGCGGACATTAGCGAAATTCTCCGGCTTCCCGAACATGTCTATCCGGTGTTCGGTATGTGCCTGGGCTACCCGGACCAGAACCCGGAGGTGAAGCCACGCCTGCCGGTGGAGGCGATTCTCAGGGAAGATTACTATTCCGATGCACGGGACGAGGAGCTGGTCGCCGGGTTCGATCGCACCATGAACGAGTACTATCGGGAACGCACCGGTGGCAACAAGGACACGACCTGGTCTGAGCAGCTCAAGCCGCTGTTCACCTCGAAACTGCGACCGCACATGCGCGACTTCCTGCGCAAATGCGGCTTCGAGATGAAATAACCGCTAGGCAGTTGCTCGCGGCCTCGTGACCCGGTCAACCAGATACACGAGGCCGTGATAGTCGATACCGCTGTGCCGGCTGAGCCCGATTTCGCAGGTTCGGCTGGTGGATATTCCTTCCTCGCAGCCGGCCGTCTGCTCTGCCAGTGTCTTCAGAGAATGGGCATTCAGCTCGGGCACATTGAAGCCCTTGTCGCCGGCAAAGCCACAGCAGTGGATACCCTCGGGCACCACCACCTGGGTGCTGCACCGCCGGGCGATATCGATCAGTCCCTGCGACTCCCCAAGGTGCTGGGTGCTGCAGGTGACGTGCACCGCCAGCGGGGTCTGCTCCGGCTCGAAGTCCAGACGCTCGTAGAGATGATCCCGAATGAACCGGACAGGATCAAACAGCGTCAGGCCGGCTTCTTCGGCGGCTTCGCGGATCTGCAGTGTGCAGGGGCTGGTGTCGCAGTAGATCGGATCAACGCCATTCCGGCTGGCCCGCAACAGCGCCGAAATCAGCTCATCTTTCTTGGTCGCCGCCTGGTCCGGATAGCCCTTGGAGGCAAATGGCTGGCCACAACACAAGCTGTCCAGGGCCTCCGGATACACCACCTGGTAACCGCCCTTCTCCAGCAGCCGCCGGGTCACTTCGATCAGCGGTTCCTGCGCCTTATCGCCCCGCGCCGGGCCCATGGTCCGGGACACACAGGCCGCCAGATACACCACCCGGGGCCTGCCATCGGACGGTTCCGGCGCGTTCGGTGAAACAAACCGCACCGGCTGGGGCAGACTCGGATCCCACTGGGCGACCCGACCACCAGACACCTTTCGAACGCCGCCACTGAGCCGGGTCAGCAGTGGCGCACCCAGCAGTCTTTCGGCCATTGATGCGCTGGCCAGCACAAAACGGGTGGCTTTCAAGGCGCCGGCAAAATGCTTTGCCAACTGATTGGCCACGGATTGACCGGTGGCCTTTTCACTGCGCAGCTTGCGCACCAGATCGCCGGTATTGATACCCACCGGACAGCGCTGGGCACAGAGGCCGGTTGCGGCACAGGTATCCAGGCCATGGTACTGATAGGCTTTTTCCAGTTCGGCAGTGTCTTCGCCGGCACGGCGGCGAGCCTGAATATCCCGCCAGATCACAATGCGCTGGCGCGGCGACAGAGTCAGTCCCTCCGACGGACACACCGGCTCGCAGAAGCCACATTCAATGCACTTGTCCACCAGCGGATCGGCCTCGGGCAAGGGCTTCAGATTCTTGAGATGGATCTGCGGATCCTCCGAGAGCACTACATCCGGGTTGAGCAAATTCTCCGGGTCCAGCAACCGCTTGATCTGCCACATCAGTTGCCAGGCATCGTGCCCCCATTCCAGTTCCACGAACGGCGCCATGTTGCGACCGGTACCGTGTTCCGCTTTCAGCGAACCACCAAACTCCACCGCCACCAGCTGCGCCACGTCTTGCATGAAGGCTTCATAACGGGCAACTTCCGCGGGGTCGTCAAAGCCCTGTGGAAACACGAAGTGCAGGTTGCCTTCAAGGGCGTGGCCAAAGATGATCGCGTCGTCATAGCCATGCTTCACGAACAGCGACTGGAGGCGGGTGACCCCCTCGGATAGCTGATCAATCGGGAAGGTCACATCCTCGATGATCACGGTGGTGCCGTTCGGTCTGACTGCCCCCACGGCAGGGAAGGTACCCTTACGAATGGCCCACAGCTGATCAGACACTCTGGCGTCGCGGGTAAAGTCCACCTGCTGCTCCAGCGGGAATTCAGCGAGGCACGCCCTGATCCGGGTCAGCTGCTCATCCAGAACCTGCGAAGACGACGCCCGGGTCTCCACAAGCAGCGCGCAGGCGCTTTCCGACAGATCATGAATCCAGTCCGGCAGGCCCGGCTTGTCCTGCACCGAACGAAGACTGCGTCGATCCAGCAGTTCCACCGCCGCCACCGGTTGTGAGCGCAGCGCCGACGCTGCCCGGCAGCAGCTCTCCGCATCCCGGAACACCAACAGGGCCGTGGCTTTGTCAGGGTATTCGGGAACGGTGTTGTAGGTTACCGCGCTGACGAAACCCAGCGTGCCTTCGGAGCCCACCATCAGGTGCGTCAGGATGTCGAGTGGACAGGTAAAATCCACCAGGGCGTTCAGGGACAGGCCGGTGGTGTTTTTCAGGCGGTATTTATGTCGAATACGCTCCGCCAGGTCGGGATTCTCCCGGGTATTGATGGCCAGCTTTTTCAGGGCCGCCAACAGATCACCGTGGCTGTCGCGAAACGCCGAAACGCTTGCCGGATCCTCGGTATCCAGCACTGCCCCGTCGGCCAGCACCAGCCGCATTCCGGCCAGCGTATGGTAGCTGTTCTGGGCCGTACCACAGCACATACCGCTGGCATTGTTCGCAACAATGCCGCCAATCTTACAGGCGTTGATGGACGCCGGATCCGGTCCGATCTTGAAGCCCTTGGGTGCCAACCAGGCATTCGCCTGAGCGCCAATCACACCCGGTTGCAGACGAATCTGGCGGCCTTCTTCCCGGATGTCGTGGCCGTTCCACTGATCGCCCAGAACAATCAGGATCGAATCACTGATCGCCTGTCCGGAAAGGCTGGTACCGGCGGCCCGGAAGGTCACCGGGACCTTGTGGCGGCGGGCGATGGCCAGGAGATCGACAACCTCTGCTTCATCCTGAACCCGCACCACCACCTTTGGGATCAGGCGGTAGAAACTGGCGTCGGTTCCGAACGCAAGGGTGGACACCGGATCGTTAAAGACCCGGTTTTCGGGAATCCGTTGCCGGATATCGGCCAACACTTCCGGGGTAAAAGTCATGCATCCTCCAGAACCAGCACAATGAGCTCACGGGGGCCGTGGGCGCCATAGGCCAGCACCTGTTCGATGTCCGCGGTCTTGGACGGGCCAGACACCAGCAGAACATTTGTTGGCAGCCCCGCCGCCCAGTCCTGAGCCACCATCATGTCATACAGATTGTCGTGAATCTCGCTGGCCTTGAGCAGGGCAATGTGTACCGGCGGCACCAGGCTCATCAGCCGCGGTTCATGGCGATCCGGCCAGAGCACGAGCGTGCCGGTGGCGGCAATACCGCCAAGGGTACCGGTCAGGCTGGCCTCCACGTTCCAGAACAGCTCTTCTTTCCAGGCTTCCACCGGCTGATCGTAGGCCAATAACTCGACCTTCTGCTCCGTGGCCTCGAAGTAAGCCTGCAGCGCCCGGCCATGTTCTCTCGACGGGGCGCACAACAGGTTGGTGAGGTTGCGTTTGTTCAGCAGCTGCGTCACCAGGTCCGGCCAGCTGTCAGAATGGCACTGGTGCACTTCCGTGTGGACCGCTTCCATCAGGCTACGCAACCGGTCGATCCGGTCTTCCGGCGCGTACCGCCAGGGGACCGTAACCAGCCGCTCATCAAATTCGTCGGGGCGGGGCGTGGTGCCGGCGAGGCTGTTTCTCAATTTGCCAAGGATGTTCGCGCGGGCGCTCATGATGGCCGACCTCCGTTCTGGTCAAGGTGCCGGGCCGCCAAATCATGCAGGGAGCGGCGGGCCGGCACCGGCGCACTGTGATTCTCGGTCCAGGAGCCGGCTTTTTTCGGGGCCAGCACCCGGAATCGGGTCGCGGCCCAGAGAAAACTGCGATACAGCGCCGGCCGGGTATTCAGCATCTGCCAACCACGCCAGATCCACCTTTCCGTCCGGGAATATTTGGCGCCGCCACCTTTCACCTGCTGCGGTTGCTCCGGGTTTTTCACGTTCTCCTGACGTAGGCGCTGCAGAAGTTCAGGAATGGGAATCTTGACCGGACAGACCTCGCCGCAGGCTCCGCACAGAGAGGAAGCACTGGGATGGTCCGGCACCTTGTCCAGTCCAGCCATGTGCGGCGTGATGATCTTGCCAATGGGGCCTGGGTAGACCTCACCGTAGGTGTGGCCGCCCACCCGGGTATACACTGGGCAGTGATTCATGCAGGCGCCGCAGCGGATGCAGTTCAGGGTCTGGCGCATCTGGGCATCGGCAAAAGCGCCGGTGCGGCCGTTATCCAGCAGCACCAGGTGCACCTCTTCCGGACCATCCAGCTCGTCGGGCTTGCGGGGGCCGGAGATCAGGTTCACGTAGGTGGTAATGGGCTGACCGAGGGCCGAGCGCGTCAGCAGGGACACCAGGGGCACCACGTCCCTCAGGTTCGGCACCACTTTTTCAATGCCTGTTACCGCAATGTGCACGGGCGGCGCCGTCGTGCTCATGCGCCCGTTGCCTTCGTTTTCCACCAGCAGCAAGGTGCCGGTTTCGGCGATGGCGAAGTTCACTCCGGAAACACCCACATCCGCTTCCATGAATTTCCGGCGCAGGGTCCGGCGACCAATCTGGATCAGTTGGTTAACGTCTTCGGTCTCCGGCTCGCCCAGTTTGTCGTGGAACAGCTTGGACACCTGCCGCGCGTTCTTGTGGATCGCCGGCATGATGATGTGGGAGGGCTTTTCGTTGTCGAGCTGAACAATGTATTCCCCCATGTCGGATTCCAGGCATTCGACGCCCCGCTCCGCCAGGTAGTCGTTCATCTCCATTTCTTCGCTGACCATGGACTTGCCTTTCACCACCTGGCTGCCCTTGCGGGCTTCGATGATGCCATGCACCAGGCTGTTGGCTTCCTCGACGGTCTCCGCCCAGTGAACCTTGACGCCGTTCTCCGTCAGCTTCTGTTCAAGCTGCTCCAGCAAATCCGGCAGACGGGAAAGGGCACCGGCCTTGATCCGGTTGCCCAGTTCCCTCAAGCCTTCACGCTCGTCGGCATCCGGAAAGGCGTTGGCCCGCTTGGTCATCAGCGAGTCCATGGCCACACGGAAATTGTTGCGCAGCTGACCGTCCGCAAGGGCTTCTTCGGCGCGGCCCCGGAAGTCCGGGGTCAGCTCGGTAACCGGAATACGCTGACTCATGCCACCTCCCCTGCGTTGGCGCCGTTGGTACGCTCCCAGAGGAAACTGGCCAGGTGCCGGCCCCGGAAGCTCTTTTTCTGTTTCTCCAGCGACCCGTTGATGTTCATCAGGCAGCCGCCGTCGGCGGTCACCATTTCAACCGCGCCGGAGTCGATCAGTGAACGGGTCTTGTCTTTAACCATGGCCCCTGAAACTTCCGGCATTCGCACCGAGAAGGTGCCGCCAAACCCACAGCATTCGCTTTCATGGTCGTGATCGATACGTTCGACACCTTCAAGCTGCTGCAAGAGCTCGCGGGCGTGCAGGTGGGTGTTCATTTCCCGGCGGGCCGAACAGGAGGTGTGCAGTGCAATCTTGCTGGGCGCGCCCCGGTCCGCCAGCTGCACCCGGCAGACTTTCAGCAGGAACTCGGTCAGCTCGAAGGTGCGCTCGGCGAGCGCTTCTACCCGCTTGAGCGTGTCCGGCTCATCGGCAAACAACGCCGGGTAATGGTGCCGGAACATCCCGGCACAGGAGCCGGACGGCACCACGACCGGCAGACCCGATCGATCGAGGATATCCAGCTGGGCGCGGGCCACTGCCTTGGCCTCATCCCGATATCCGGAAGTCCAGGCGGGCTGCCCGCAACAGCTCTGCTCCTTGGGGAAATGTACGCGAACACCTTCCCGCTCCAGCAGGCGAATGGCATCCAGCCCGGCCTCAGGAAAGAACAGATCCACCACGCAGGTACCGAACAGAGTGACCGCTTCCGGCTTCTCCGGGTAATGCCGGTCGGCTTCCCGCTCGGGCGATACCCGGGTGGCATTGGGAGCGGCATCGTAAAACAGCTGACTCATTGATTGCGCCTCAAGACAGTCTCAGACAGACAAACTGAAAATTGGTAATACCAATTTACACACAGTAATAACCAAGGTATTCGAGACCGCTTGCTGATGTCAAAGTTTTCCGCAGCAGACTTCAGTCTAACCATCGCAGATACACCGGGACTTGGCCTGAATCGCGCCCTGTGGTATTGGTATTACCAATAAATTCTTGGACAGGAAATTCGTTCTTATGGACGTCGGACAGATCGCCCCACGCAGACTCGCGGACACCATCGTGGAACAGCTGGAAACGATGATTCTGGAAGGCACCCTGCAACCGGGCGAGCGGCTGCCCCCGGAACGGGTATTGTCGGAGCAGTTCGGCGTGTCCCGCCCTTCCCTGCGGGAGGCCATTCAGCGGCTGACCGCCAAAGGCCTTTTGATCAGCCGTCAAGGCGGCGGCAACTATGTCACCGAATCCCTCGGTGGGAGTTTCAGCGATCCGCTGATTCCTCTGCTTGAAAACCGGCCAGACGCACAGCGGGATCTGCTGGAGTTTCGTCGCACCCTGGAGGCAGACTGCGCCTATTACGCAGCCCTACGCGCGACGGAGGTCGACAGGGCACACCTGAAAACCGCCTATGAGGCGCTTCAGGCCTGCTATAGCAAAGATAGGGATCGGGATCTGGAAGCCGAGGGCGCCGCCGATGCCCGGTTCCACCTGGCGATTGCCGAGGCGAGCCATAACGTGATTCTCCTGCACACCATCCGAAACCTGTTCAACATGCTGAAAAGCAACGTGGTTACCAACATCGGCGGCATGTATCGAAGAGAGGCGGAGACCCGGCAGGGTCTGGTGGATCAGCACCGGATGCTGTACGAAGCCATCACTGAAGGCAGGGCCGAGGAAGCCCGGGAACTGGCCGGCAAGCACATCCAGTACGTTCAGCAAGTACTCTCAGAACGCAGTGAGAGCCACCGCCGACTGGAACGATCCCTGCGGAGGGACAAGCTCGCCCGATCCTGAGCGCATGCGATCAGGGCCTCAGAGCAGGCGATTGATCTCCTTCCACAACCGGCGGTAGGCGTCGGCGGCCACCGAGCCGGGCGCCAACAGTTCCACCGGCGTGCCCTCCTCACCCATCTTTTCCACCACGCTGGCGTTCGGGATGATGGTCTTCAGGCCCTTGGGCAGAATCTCATCCTGGGCATTGATCAGTTCCCGGTGCAGGCCCTTCCGGCGGTCTGCCATGGAATAGAACGGGTGCAGCTTCGATGGCTTCAGCTTCTTGTCCCTGGCGAATTCCTGCAGCTGTTTCCAGCTGTTAAGTGACAGCCAGGTGGGAATCACCGGCACGAACACCTCGTCGGCCGCCTTCAGCACCTGCTCGGAAAGCCGGGACAGCGACGGCGGGCAATCCAGTACCACGAGACTGGTTTCTTCAGACAGCGGCGCCAGCCACTGTTTGATCAGGTTGCTGCCATCCTCCTGATCCAGCTTTACATCCAGGTTGCGGAAACTGGTGTGAGACGGGATGAAGTCGAGGTTTTCGTATTCACTCTGATGGATAAAGTCGGCGATGGGCGTCTTGCCTTTGAGCAAGTGCGAGAGCTTGTGCCCTTTCACCTCATCAGCCCCCGCCAGATACCAGCTGGAGGCGCCCTGGGGGTCAAGGTCCCAGAGCAGTGTGGGATAGCCTGCCTGGCTGGCCAGATAGGCGATATTCACGGCGGCGGCGGTTTTGCCAACACCGCCCTTCAGACTGTAAAACGCAATGGTCCTCATCCTGTCAGATCCCTTAATCCAGGCATAAAAAAACCGGGGAAGTCCCCGGTTAAAGCATTCACACGATGCACAACACAATGCATGTCGTCCTGATGAGTTTTCAGGCTATGCTTTTCCGGTGACAGTTTGATGACAGCCTTCAGGCCATCCTCAAAATTCCCGCATCCTTACTGGCTTACTTTCTCCCAGACGGTCAGCTCGGAGAAGCTGTGCTGGAACTTGTTTCTCGTTTCCCTGATGACAAACGGCAGGCTCCAGGGTTCGAACAACAGCCGGAAATGGGGCGCCAACATCTCCTTGAGGCCGTCGAATGTCGAGAAATCTTCACCGTTCTTCTTGAACCCGCCAACCCAGTGTTCCCTCGGCGTGTACTCTTCCAGCCAGGTATAGGGTGAGGCAATCACCAGAAGCCCGAGTTCGTTAATCCGCTCATGAATGGTCTCCAGAAACAGCGATGGCTGGTACAGCCGGTCGATCAGGTTGCCTGCGAGTACCAGATCATACCCCGTGAACTGCGATGGCAGATCGCAGGCGTCGCCCTGATGAAAAGACGCGCGCTCAGCGGCCTCATCCAGCCCGAGGGACGCAAGAGACTGGTCCTGAAAGGTCACCAGCTCCCCCTCCTCCGGGCGCGCATAACGCACCCTTCTGTCACTGGCGACTTCCTGGCATTTGTTGACGAACGCCCTGGAAAAATCAATGCCGTCCACGTGCCGGAAATGGCGGGCCAACTCAAGGCTGGTGCGGCCCACGGCACAACCAATATCCAGCGCACGATCCAGGGGCCTGCCATCCATCGCATGCATGGCGGCATCCGCCAGCGCCTTGGGGAAGTTGGCCTCTCCGTGCCACCGCTCGCCAAAGTGAAATTCCAGGTATTGGGCGAGTGTGGTGTCGTTTTCATAGTACTCGGCTTGCTGCAAGAGAATTCTCCTACCCTGAATGGTTCAACGGCTTCATCTAGCGTAACAGGAAGTTGCCAATACCCTGATCAATAACCGTCTCTTCCGAGCGATCCTTGAGAGGTACGCCGGAAACCTCCTGACGGCGAGCCTCCCTGAGCAAATACCCGAGCCGCCGGCTCGCCTCTTCGAACGACAACCCAGCCGGGCGGATATTGGATATGCAGTTTCGGCTGGCGTCAGTCAGTCCGGGCTCCGGCGCCCAGGTCAGGTAAAGCCCGAGGCTGTCTGGAGAACTCAGGCCGGGGCGCTCACCAATCAGCACCACAACACATCGGGCGTTAAGCCGGTTACCGACATCATCACCAATCGCAACCCGTCCCTGAGAGACAACGATCAGGGGCGCCAGTTCCCAGGTCTGATCATCGGCCTCAAGATTCGCCAGCAGCGCCTCGAGAAACCCCACGGCGTTTTCCTGTACGCCATAGGAGGACAAGCCGTCTGCGACCACGAGAGCCAGGTCGACCGGTGAATCACCGGTGTGGCCCTGGCGGTCCAGCGCCTCACAGGATTTCTGGCTGAGCCTGCGCCCGAGATCCGGGCGTTGCAGGTAGGTTATCCGGTCGCTGGCCTGACTTTGCAGATGAACCGGCTCATGGGGCAATAACGCTTTTCTCCGCTCGGTCAGTTCGGCCAGGTCCTTCATCAACGCTGAGGTATCCAGTGGCAGATGGACCGCATCCCTTGCCTGGGCATGGGCGAGCTGAAACGCCAGCATCTCATGCGTGGGCAGGCTGATACCGGCCCGGCCAAGACCAATCCGTGCATCGGTCCAGGCTGAGAGCCGGCGCCAGGGGTTGGCGATTACTGAGGGCTTTTGGCCAGTCATGATCCGACCCCTCCGGGCAAACTGGCCAGGCTTTTCCGGAAGGCTTCTGGTAACCCGTCTGCGGGCACCTTGCCCGCGCCATCCTGGAAAATCTGCATGCGGGTGAGCCACTGTTCGAATTCCGGCGCCGGCCGTTTGTCGAGCACCCGGCGAACGTAAAGGGCATCGTGAAACGAGGTGGTCTGATAGTTCAGCATGATGTCGTCGGAGCCGGGTATACCCATGATGAAGTTACAGCCGGCCACGCCCAATAAAGTCAGCAGGTTGTCCATGTCGTTCTGATCGGCCTCGGCATGATTGGTGTAGCAGATATCACACCCCATTGGCAGGCCCAGCAACTTGCCACAAAAATGGTCCTCCAGGCCGGCCCGCGTGATCTCCTTGCCGTCATACAGGTATTCCGGCCCGATAAACCCGACCACGGTATTCACCAGAAGCGGCTCGAATTTGCGGGCCACGGCGTACGCCCTGGCCTCGCAGGTCTGCTGATCGACACCGTGATGGGCATCGGCCGACAGCGAGCTGCCCTGGCCGGTTTCGAAATACATCACGTTCTTACCCACTGTGCCGCGGTTTAGAGACAGCGCTGCGTCCCGGGCCTCGGCAAGGGTGGCCAGATCAAATCCGAAACTCCTGTTCGTGGCTTCGGTGCCGCCAATGGACTGGAACACCAGATCCACCGGAGCCCGATTCTCGATGGCTTCCAGGGTATTGGTTACATGGGTCAGTACGCAGGACTGGGTGGGAATCTCGTACTTGCGGATCACCTCATCCATCAACTGCAGCAGCCGGACACTCTGGGCCACGTTGTCCGTGGCAGGATTAATTCCGATCACCGCATCGCCGCTGCCATACAGCAACCCGTCCAGGATGCTGGCGGCGATGCCTGTTATATCATCCGTGGGATGATTGGGCTGGAGCCGCGTCGACATCCGCCCCGGCAGGCCGACGGTGCTCCGGAAGGCGGTTTGCACCCGGCATTTCTGCGCGACCAGAATCAGGTCCTGGTTGCGCATGATTTTGCACACAGCCGCCGCCATCTCAGGAGTTATCCCGGCGCGGATACGCACCAGCATCTCGGGCGTGGCCAGATCGCTCAGCAACCAGTTCCGGAAGTCGCCCACGGTCAGGTGGGAAACCGGCTCAAAGGCCCCGACATCGTGATCGTCGAGAATCAACCGGGTAACCTCATCCTGCTCGTAGGGTACGAGGGCTTCAGTCAGAAAGGTCTTCAGGGGCAACTCGGCCAGAGCCATCTGGGCCACCACCCTTTCCTCGGCGGTATGGGCGATGACGCCGGCCAGCCGGTCACCGGAGCGCGCGGGCGTTGCCTTCGCCATTAACTCTGCCAGCGTTGCAAACTGCCATCGCCGGTTTCCCAGACTGTACCGATACATTGCCCTCTCCCTGAGGTTCAAACTCCTACTATCTTAGGTGAATATCACCCGGGCAGATCAATAGCACGGTTAGTTTTCGGTGGGCGACCCTGTTCTGAGCAATCCCGTGAGCCAGTCCGTCAGCTCGGGATAAGCGTCGAGATCGAGCACGAATTCCTGCCCCCTGGCAGCACAAGACAGATAGCACCAGGGCGGTTCCAGGCACCACCTGTCCGGCCTGGTGTGATAGCTCAGGGGAGGCCGTTTATCGCCGGGATAAAACCCGGCGGGCAGGCGCCACCGCGTGGGCAGGCGGCTCTGCGGGGCGGTCAGGACCAGGTCCTCGCGAAGCTTCGGAAACACGCCACTGCCGGACCAAACCTCTGCGCCGCCTGCCAATGGAAACGACAGTGAGGACGTGTAGAGCGTATTGCCTGGATCCGGCTCGCCGTGGAGGTGCGGATGATACCGGGCCCATGGCAGGGCATCCGGACCCAGTTCGTCAACAGTATGAACCTGGTCAATATGGAGCCAACCCCAAAGGGCATGGAACGGACGGGATCCGGGTACAAACCGCCAGCGCCGGTTATGCATTTCGGCGTGGCGAAAAACGCCGAAGAACAGAAACAGATCTCCCGGCTCAACTCCCTGATTGCGAAGGTGTCCCTGGGCTGAGCCAGTCTGACCCAGCAGAGGTCGCCAGCCTTCTCCACGGGGGTAGGCACCCGCTATCAGATCCGGATCCAGGTGGGCACCGTGACTACCCCGGATTCGGCCACCGGTGAGATCCCGGGCAATCTTGCCGAGCCTGCGTTTGTCGAAAACCACATCGTCATAGCGGATTCGGGACCGGGTATCAGGAATAGGCAAAACGCACAGCGAGCCATCCGGCAGGACCGGGCTGGGACATCCACCGGCAGAAGAATCAAATCCTTTTCGGCTGAGTATCAATCGCATGGCATTACTCGAAAAGCATGAAGGCTGAACGGGCGGTAAATGCTATCTTAGACAAAACAAAAATGCGCGAATGTCACTGACCGGAACCGCCAACACCATGAGAATTGTCTGCATCTCCGACACCCACAGCATGCACCGCCAGATCCAGGTTCCGGACGGCGACCTGCTGATTCACGCCGGGGATTCCCTCGGGGTTGGCACACTGGACGAACTCGAGGATCTGGACCAGTGGTTCTCGGAGCTGCCCCATACCAACAAGATACTGATTGCCGGAAACCACGACTGGTGTTTCCAGGACGAACCGGCAGAGGCCCGGGAACTGGTGCGTAACGCTCATTATTTGCAGGACAGCCCGTTGGAGCTTGCCGGCCTGAAGTTCTGGGGCAGCCCATGGACGCCAGTGTTCTTCAACTGGGCATTCAATCTGGAACGGGGCGATGCCATTGCCGAGCGCTGGGCCCGCATCCCCGGAGACACCGATGTCCTTATCACCCACGGGCCTCCCGCGGGTATTCTCGACCGAATCGAGTCTCCCTCTGGCATCGTGCGCCCTGGCTGTGAGGCCCTGGCCGAGCGAATCGCCAGACTGTCCCTGAAACTCCATATCTTTGGCCATATTCACGAAGGCCACGGCGAAGAACAGATTGGCGATTGCCTGTGCGTAAACGCCAGCACCTGTAACGGCAGTTTCAAACCGCTGAACCCGCCGATTGTGATCGATCTGTAGCACCGTTCGCGGCTTATCTTGAAACAGGCGCCGGCAGACACCATGTTTTCTATCTCTCGAATTCCACTTTTACTGCGGGAGCTCCATGCCTGACTGTCCTGATTACTCGCTGCTCGAACTGGCCTCCGTCCGCGAAGGCGACTCGGTAGGCACCACGCTTGCCAACAGCGTGGCCTATGCCCAACGGGCCGAGAAACTCGGTTTCAAGCGCTTCTGGCTGGCCGAGCATCACAACATGGAAGGCATCAGCAGCTCCGCGACGTCTGTCCTGATCGGACACATCGCAGGCAAAACGAAGTCTATTCGGGTCGGTTCCGGTGGTGTCATGCTGCCCAACCACCCGCCACTGGTCATTGCCGAGCAATTCGGAACACTCGAGAGTCTGTACCCGGGGCGGATTGACCTTGGACTGGGCCGCGCGCCGGGCACTGACCCGGTGACCGCGCGGGCCCTGAGGCGCGACGGCCTGGGTGCTGAACAGTTTCCTGAGGATGTCGCCCGGCTTCAGTCCCTGCTTGGCCCCCTGCAGCCAGGGCAGTCCGTGAGGGCCATTCCCGGCGCGGGCACCAATGTGCCGCTCTGGCTGCTGGGATCAAGCCTTTACAGCGCCCAGCTGGCCGCCATGCGCGGTCTGCCCTATGCCTTCGCCGGACATTTCGCACCCCGGCTCTACAGGGAAGCGCTCAGAGTCTACCGCGACAACTTCCAGCCCTCGGAAACGCTTGAACAGCCCTATGCCATGCTTGCCCTGCCAGCCGTTCCGGCCGATTCCGTTCAGGAGGCAGAGTTTCTGGCTACCACCAGCTATCAGCGCATTCTCGCCCTCTTCCGCGGACAACCGCTGTGGATGAAACCGCCTGTAAACAGCATGGACGGGCTCTGGAACGCGGGCGAGAAAGCCAGTGTGAAGGATTTTCTGGGTCTGCAATTGCTTGGCGATGCCGAAACCATCGGGAGACAGCTGCGACACATTCTCTCGGACATTGAGGTCGAGGAACTGATGTTCACGGTGGATATCTACGACCCAGAGACGCGCCGGCATGCGCTCGACATCCTGGCCCAAACCAGAAATGCCGGGCTGGCATTGTCCTAAAGCACGGATTCCACCGCGTCAATCAGCTCCGGATCCTGTGGGCGCACCCGGCTCGGAAAGGAGTCGACGACCGTGCCGGAACGATCAATCACATACTTGGTGAAGTTCCAGCGCGGGGGTTGGCTCTGCTCGTTGATGGCCCGGAACACCGGGTTGCCCTCGGCTCCGGTCACCGCTCCCGGTGCGATCATGGTGAAGGTCACTCCGAAGTTCTTGAAGCAAACGGTGGCCGCCTCGGCTTCGGAATCTGCCTCCTGCCGGAAATCGTCGCTGGCGAAGCCGACCACAATCAGCCCTTTCTCCGAATACTGTTTGTGCAGGGCCTCGAGCCCCTCGAACTGCCCTGTGTATCCGCAACGGCTGGCGGTGTTGACCACCAGCATGGGTTTGCCAGCCGCGAGATCACAGAGGTTTACCGTGTCTGTTGAGTGAAGCTTGCGTTGTTCATGATCGAGAAACGCCGGACAACTGTCCGCCATGGCTACCTGCGTTCCTGATAGACCGAAAATCAAAGCGGTGATTATCAGACCTCGTTTTACCTGTTTCATGGATCCGGATTCCCTGTTCAACTAGGTTTCTCTTATACGCCGCAACCGGACCGATGGCTCAGCCAGCAAGGTGGACAGGGCAGGCCCTGCTGCTCATCATTCAGGTGATTAAAGCGTTCAGCACCGGAGCAACATTCATCATGACAGACACCCCGATCCACGTCTTCCTTTCCCACGGCCTGGAGAGCGGACCCGGCAGCACCAAGATCCAGGCCATGAAAGCCGAGGCGGAAACATTTCCGGGCATTCAGGCCCACGCGATTGATCACAGCAGCACCCGGGATCCAGCGACACGGCTGGCCCAGATGCGCGAGGCAATGGCTGAATGCAATGCCAAGCCGGAAAACACCATCCTTGCCGGTTCGAGCATGGGGGGCTGGGTCTGCGCACGGACATCCTCGGAAACGCCTGTTCTGGGATGCTTCATGCTGGCGCCAGCCCTGGCGATGGCCCGGTATCCCCAATCCAGCCCGCTGATCCAGGCGGACCACCGTCAGATCATTCATGGTTGGGATGACGACGTGGTACCGGTAGCGCCGGTGCTTGATCTGGCCCGTGATCAGGGCCTTCCGATTCTTGTCCTGCCGGATGGGCACCGACTGGAAAACAGTCTTGATCGGGTCGTCAGTGAGTTCCGCGAATTCCTTCAAACCTGCCTTTCAGATATGAATCGACCGTGATTTCATGAACTTACGAAACGGTCAAAACCATCTCTGCTGAAACGATTGTTTTGGCCATTTTCTTGCGAAAACCACTTTGTTTTGCCAGTCTTTATTAATGTAACAATAAATTTCAGCAAAAAAACGAACGGAGAAAACCCGATGAGCAGCATGAGTAAGTTCAAGAAACTGGCCGGAATTTCAGCGTTCGCATTCGCTGCGATGACCATGGCGAACTCGGTAAACGCCGCTAACTGGCGCTATGCGCACGAAGAGTACGAAGGCGACGTTCAGGACGTATTCGCATACAAGTTCAAGGAATACATTGAGGATAACTCTGACCACACCCTGCAGGTATACCGTTTCGGCGAGCTGGGTGAGTCTGACGACATCATGGAGCAGACCCAGGCAGGCATCCTGAACTTTGTTAACCAGTCGCCCGGCTTTACAGGCTCCCTGATTCCGGAAGCGCAGATCTTCTTTATTCCTTACCTGATGCCGACCGACATGGATACGGTGATCGAATTCTTTCGCACCAGTAAAGCCATCAATGAAGACTTCCCGGAGCTTTACGCAGAGAAGGGTCTGGAGCTTCTCAAGATGTATCCGGAAGGGGAAATGGTTGTAACGGTTGATGAGCCGGTCACCCAGCCCGAGGACTTCAACAACAAGAAGATCCGGGTCATGACCAACCCGCTTCTGTCAGAAACCTATTCTGCCTTCGGCGCGACACCGACCCCGCTGCCCTGGGGTGAAGTCTATGGTGCGCTGCAGACCAACATGATCCAGGGGCAGGAAAACCCGATCTTCTGGATCGAGTCCGGCGGTCTTTATGAAGTGTCCCCGAACCTGGTCTTCACCAAGCACGGCTGGTTCACCACTGCCATGATGGCCAACCAGGATTTCTATAATGGCCTGTCTGACGCCGACAAGAAACTGGTTCAGGACGCTGCAGACTTTGCCTTTGAAGAAATCATTGTGCACATCGACGGTCTGGCAGACGAAGCCCTGGCCAAGATCCAGAAAGCCAGCGATGAAGTCACCGTCACCCGTCTGAACGACGAACAGATCGAAGCCTTCAAGGCCCGTGCGCCCCAGGTGGAAGAGAAGTTCATCGAAATGACTGGCGACAGTGGCAAAGAACTGCTGGACCAGTTCAAAGCAGACCTGGAAGCAGTTCAGAACAACTAAGACTAGAGGAACCACTCCCGCCGGCTCCGGCCGGCGGGCAGCTGTGCTAACCCCGCCCCGCCGGGGATTCCCTACCGGCAGGGAGCGACATGCTCTGGAGCAGACCCCATGTCCGAGAATTCCCCGGATCTTGAAGACGACACCGGCACCTACGAGTCCGGCCTGCCCGGATTTCTGGGGACCATCGATGAAATCATTGCCAAGGTCGAGGCGTTCATGCTGGCCGCTGGCGTCATCCTGATGGCAATCAATACCTGTGTGAATGTCATTGCGCGGTATGTATTCGGTGAAGGCCTCTTTTTCTCAGGTGAAATCAACCGGATCCTGATTATACTCATCACCTTTGCCGGCATCGGCTATGCAGCCCGCCACGGCAGGCACATCCGGATGTCCGCAATCTACGACGCACTGCCAGTCAAGGGCCGCAAGGTCTTGATGATCATCATCGCCCTGTTCACGTCTCTTGTGATGTTCTTTCTTTGCTACCACTCCTTCGGATACATCGAAACCCTTTACAGTCGTGGGCGTATTCTGCCCGCCCTGGGCTTTGAGATCTGGTGGATTTATATCTGGGTCCCGATCGGTTTTGCCATTACAGGTATTCAGTACCTCCTGACGGCCATCAAGAACTTCACCAGCAAGGATGTTTATCTTTCCACTGGGGTTGTCGACGGCTACGCGGATACAGAATCGGAAGTATGAACCCTGCAGCTGACGTTAAGGAAGGATAGGAAATCATGGCAACTATAATGATGTTGATCATGATCGGGTTGCTGCTGCTGGGCTTCCCGATGATGGTTCCGCTGATCACAGGTGCGGTGGTCGGTTTTGTAATGATGTTTGATGGCTTCGGCCAGATGGGCACCTTCGTCCAGCAGATGATGGGCGGTATCCGGCCCGCCTCGCTGATTGCGGTCCCAATGTTCATTCTGGCAGCGGACATCATGACCCGCGGTCAATCCGCTGACCGGCTGATCAACATGGTCATGGCGTTCATCGGCCACGTAAAAGGCGGTCTGGCCATCAGTACCGCCACGTCCTGTACCCTGTTCGGTGCTGTGTCCGGGTCTACCCAGGCCACGGTCGTGGCTGTTGGCTCCCCCCTGCGGCCAAAACTGCTGAAAGCCGGCTATTCGGATTCGTTTTCGCTGGCACTGATTATCAACTCCAGCGACATCGCCTTTTTGATTCCGCCCAGCATCGGTTTCATCATCTACGGGGTTATCTCCGAGACCTCCATTGCGGAACTGTTCATTGCCGGTATTGGGCCAGGCATCATGATTCTGTTCATGTTTTCGATCTATTGCCTGATCTACGCCCATATCAACAAGCTTCCCACCGAGGAGAAGTCCACCTGGGGCCAGCGAGCCGTGGCCATGCGGGAGGCCTTATGGCCGCTGTTCTTCCCGGTCATTATCGTCGGCGGGATCTACGGTGGCATCTTCAGCCCGACAGAGGCGGCGGCCGTTTGCGTGCTCTACGCTTTCCTGCTGGAATTCGTGGTGTTCCGATCACTGAAGCTTGCTGACATCTACCGGATTGCAAAGTCCACCGGCCTGATTACCGCAGTCGTGTTTATCCTGGTCGCCGTGGGCACTGGCTTCTCCTGGATTATATCCTTTGCCCAGATTCCCCAGGCGATTCTGGATTCAGTCGGGATCAGCGACATGGGACCGGTTGGCGTGATGATTACCATCTGTGTCGCCTTCTTTATTGCCTGCATGTTCGTGGATCCGATCGTGGTGATTCTGGTGCTTACACCAATCTTCGCGCCAGCAATCCAGGCTTCAGGCCTGGACCCGGTCCTGGTCGGTGTGCTGATCACCCTGCAGGTGGCCATCGGCTCGGCGACACCGCCGTTCGGCTGTGACATCTTCACTGCCATCGCGATTTTCAAGCGCCCCTATCTGGAGGTTATTCGGGGCACGCCGCCGTTCGTATTCATGCTGATAGCTGCTGCCGGGCTTTTGATTGCGTTCCCGCAAATAGCATTGTTCCTGCGCGACCTGGCCTTCAGGTGATCTGACCACCCTGGAGGGTGAATACAAAGGAGAGCGACATGTTCAAACGGATTCTGGTGGCAGTAGACGGTTCAATGACCTCCTTTGAGGCCTTGAGCAAGGCTATTGAGCTGCAAGAACTGACGGATGCAGAGATCTACCTGCTTTGCGTGTACAAGCATCACAGCCTCTTTGAGGCATCCCTGTCGATCGGACGGCCGGCTGAAATGGACATCCCGGATAAAGTGCTTTCAGAGTACGCCAAGGACGTGGTGAATCACGCGAAACAACTGGCTGCGGAGCGCGGCGGCAAAAACGTCAGAGGCTTCGTTAAAGCAGGCAAGCCTTCGAAGGTCGTTGTCGATTTTGCCAAGGACAAAGGGGTGGATCTGATCGTCATCGGTACCAAGGGTACGCACAGTGACAAGGATGGCCTGTTTCTGGGCAGTGTTTCGCATCGGGTAGCATCTCACGCGAAATGCCCGGTTCTTGTGGTTTAACCGTCTAACCAAAAACTTCGACCCTGTTACGGCCGGCTTCCTTGGCGCGGTAGAGCGCCCTGTCGGCCAGGGTCAGAATCTGCAACGGTTTCTCGCCACTTTCCGGCCAACTGGCAACACCCACCGAGACTGTCAGTGCGCCAAGATCTTTCTCCCGATGAATGATCGCCACGTCCCTCACTGCGCTACTGAGCTGGCTTGCCTTATCCATTGCCGCTTCTGATGTGGCTCCCGGCATCACCACCACGAACTCTTCACCGCCATAGCGGCAAACAAGATCACTCTCACGGAACTGTTTCTGGAGAATACCCGCAACTATTTTCAGGGCATTATCTCCAGCTTCATGACCGTAAGTATCGTTGAACTTCTTGAAGTGATCGATATCGATGATCAACAGCGACAGCGGAAGATCGTTGCGCTGTGCAACAGCGCTCTCATGCTCGAAAAGCTGATCAAAGTAGCGGCGGTTTTTAAGCCCGGTTAGTCCATCCTCGTACGAAAACTTCTGCAACTCTTCCCGAAGAGCAATGCTGGAGAGAGTAATACTGATTCTCTGAATGGCCTGATCCAGTGCCGCTAAAAGACGGGCCGAACCATACTCGCTCTCTGCGTTATCGAAAACGCCATCCCCCTCCAGCAGCAGAATGCCTTCAGTGACGTTACCCGCGCTGGCTGACTCCACATTCACCCAGAAGCAAAGCGTGGCACTCTCGACTTCTCTATCCACCCCTTCGGCGCCATGCCACTGTCTCAGTTGCGGCAGCCTGGAGGGTTCCGGCAGACCTTTGCGGGCGTCCAGCAACACCGGCAGAGGGACCGGGCGGCTGAATCCCCAGACAGCGACGCGATCGTACCGGTCGCTTGACCCCCTTTGATAGAAGGCGCCTTTCAGTGGGCTGCAGATATCCGGGAGCGCCCGTACAAGCAGACCGAACGCCTGCTTCAGGCCCAGACAGTCCTGGAGTTCGGTAAGAACGTCGCCCAGAATCCTGTTTTTCTCGTTTTCGAAAGTCAGCATCCGGACCCGTGCCTGCTCACGCCGGGCCAGTGCCTCTGCTTTGGCGGTACGTTCGGCCACCTTTTCCTCCAGAGACACGTTCAACCGCTTCAGAGCCTCCTGGGTTCCCGCATAGTGCCACAGAGAGATAACCACGACCGCCAGTGAGAACAGGAGCATACCCCAGCTAACCGGCACCCGTCCCCAGGGCAGAACCCCGTGGGCAACTGCCATATCTACAATCAGCAAGACACAGAAAATGCCAAAGGCCAGTAGCAATATCTGTTGTTCCCGCAACATCCGACGGATACGACGCAGCACCACGGCGAAAATGATCACCAGAGAAACAAGGAACAGGGCATCGAATGGCGGGAATGTCGAGGACAGATCAAACACGCCAGCAAGCGCGCCGAGCAATGCACCGACGAGATACACCAGATGAACCTTCCAGATCAGGTTGATTAACCAGGGGCGATGATTTGTCAGCCATTGTTCGAGCAGAAGCGCCAGCGCTACCGGCAGCATGTAGTAGGAACCGGCGGCCAGGTAATCCCACATCAACGGCTGATAGGCAATCAGCAGACTGGCCTGGCTTTCTGATACCAGCATCAGGGCCGAAGCGAGGGTGAACAGTGAAATACTGGCAAACGTCTTCTTTTCCGTCTGGAGTAACGCAAAAATGATCGCCAGCAGCGCAATCAGGGTAGCGAAGCCTGCGATTGCAAGAGCTTCGAGGGAATTCTTGAGGATGTACAACACCAGGTCCGGGTGGTCCATGATGGAGACTTCCCCCCACAGCCCAATGTCTGTGTAGTTGGAGAACACACGGAAGTATACGGGCTTGCCCTCATACCCCTCAGGCAGGAAGATTTCATGCCAAGGCCAGCCCTCAAAGCGGCCACGACCCTCGGCGTCGAACTCTCCATACTGGTAGATTTTCTCGCCGTCGACCCAGACCTGCACGATCAGATCGACACTGAAGATATAAAGAACGGGCTCCTGCCACTCCCCTGCGGGCAAAGTCACCCTGAACCAGACGTTTTCACGACCTTCGCGGCCAGGAGGGTTGGACGGGAAGCCAATGCTGGTCCACTTTTCCGGCGCATCCTGCAACACCCACTGGGGAACACCTTCGGAGGTAAACGGAGAGTCGCCCCAGCGGTATTCCCAACCCTGAGTTACCGGCTGCGATGCACCGTTGGCCAACGCGGGCATAAGGAAAACCAGGAGCAGCACACTTGAGAGGCGCAGCAGGCTTATAAATGACATCAGGAAAGCCATGGCGGCGGCCCCGAAAATAGACGGCAATAGCCAGGGCAGGGTCACGGTAAACCATGCCAGCAGGGGCGTGGCGCCCAGGTTCAGGGCGGCTTCTTCCAGCTGGGGATCAAACTTGCGCAGGCGGGCCGCGATCACCAGAGTGCTCAGAGTCGCGATGAAGGTCACCTGCCCCATCACCACCAGAGTCATTCCGGGCCGGAACAGATCCAGCTCGATTCCCCAGGCTGCCGACATATCATTGGCCATGCCGCTGTAGAACACCAGTATGGACACCCCCAGAATGACACCGGGAATCACCAATGGCAGCAGCATGAGCAGGTACAGGAATTCCTTGCCCCGGAACTGCACCCGTTCAAACAACACGGCATTAACACACCCCAGGGCAACGCTCACCAGAGTCACCCAGAAAGCAATTTTGGCACTGACCCAGAGCGCCGTAAGCAGCCCATCGTCGTGGAATAGTCCGGTACGGCCCTCACTGCCATCTGCGAAATACCAGTCCAGGGTGAAGCCTTTCCATGGCAGTGACGGGAAAGGCGCGTCGTTGAAAGCAAACACGGCCGTGACCAGCAGCGGCAAGGCCAGGTAAACGAAAAATGCCACCAGGTAGGCCAGATAGAGGCTGTCGAACAGACGGGACCGGGGTACGGAACGGATCATGGCTTCACCCTCACCTTCACCCCATCACCTTGCGCAACGACTGACCAGAGATTTTCAGCCCGAGCCAGACGATGACCGACGACATTACCAGCAGCAGAACACCGAGTGCCGCGCCCTGCTCCCAGTTAAAACGGGTAATGAACTGGGTGAAGATCTGCTCGGTAAACCAGGCACTGTCCTTCCCGCCCATGAGCACCGGCGTCAGATAGCTGCCAAGAGTGAGCATGAACACCACGATGCATCCGGAAACGATACCGGGCATGGCCCAGGGCACCACGATTTCGCGCAACACGGTGCCGTGACCGCCACCCAGGTCGTAACCGGCTTCCACCAGGTTTTCATCCATGCCATCAAGGGTTGTCACCAATGGGACAACCATGAACAGAAGGCCGTTGTAGACAAGCCCGATGATGACCGCCACATCGTTGTAGAGCATCTCCACCGGGCCATCCGCCCAGCCCAGGGCCTGAAGCCAGGAACTGAACAGCCCACTTTCGCGCAGCAGAATCATCCAACCGTAAGTACGTACCAACTCACTCGCCCAGAATGGAATCAGGCAGGCCAGAAACAGAATGCCTTTGGAGCGGCCTCTGGCAAGACGGGCAATGTACCAGGCAATGGGGAAGGCGATGATCAGCGTCAGAAAGGTGGTGAACAGCGACATCACCCCGGTGCGTACAAACGTCCGCCAATAATAGGCCTCGGTAAAGAAATTCTGGTACTGCTCAATGCCCCAGGCAATGGTGTCCCAGCTTTCCCGGACCTGGAACGAGACCCGGAGCATCTGAAGATGGGGCAGGAGCACCAGCAATACGATCCATAGCAGGAACGGAGTGAGCAGCAACCAGAGGGATAGGCGACTGACCGACGACCTCACAGACTGTCGGCTCCAAAGACCCTGGCCAGGGCCGGATTCCAGGCCAGACGGATTGAACTGTCGGCAGACAGCCTGGGTGCCGAGCCATCCTGAGGCAGGCGGGCGTATACCGGTTGCCCACAGTTCTCTGCCTCGACGCGGCTGTTGGCGCCATCGAACAGAGTGGTGCGCACTTTCGCCTGCAGCGATGAGAAGCCCGCACTGAGCGCATCCCCAGACAGCACCAGGGATTCAGGCCGGATATACAGTTCGGCCCGATGGCCGGTTCGAAGGTTGTCCGATGCCACTCTGCCCTGAACCAGCACACCATCATCCAGACGAATTTCGGCCAGATCATCCCGCACGGACACCAGCTCTCCGGACAGGCGATTGTTATCGCCGACGAACCCGGCGACGAACGGAGTGGCCGGTTCCCGATAAAGCTCTTCCGGCGGCGCTACCTGATCAAATCGGCCGTCCCGCATAACCGCCACCTGATCCGACATCACCATGGCTTCCGACTGGTCGTGGGTGATGTACACGAAGGTGGTTCCGAACTGTTTCTGGAGGTGTTTAAGCTCCACCTTCATCTGCTCACGGAGTTTCAGGTCGAGCGCGCCGAGGGGTTCGTCCAGCAGCAGGAGCGTGGGCTCCAGTACCAGGCAGCGCGCCAGGGCCACCCGCTGTCGCTGTCCGCCGGAAAGCTCCTGGGGGTTGCGGTGCTCAAGATCTGGCAGGCCGACCTGCTCCAGCACCCGGGCAATGCGCTTTCGCCGCTCTGCCAGAGGCATTTTCCGGCGCTTCAGCCCATAGGCGATGTTGTCACCGACCGTCATGGTGGGAAACAGGGCCAGATGCTGGAACACCATGTTCACCGGTCGACGATTGGGGGGCACATCGTTCATACGCTGGCCACGGATGTGGATGTCTCCCTGATCGGGTTTATCGAACCCGGCGAGGAGTCGCAACAACGTGGTCTTGCCGCAACCGGAGGGTCCCAGAATCGAGAAAAACGTGCCCGCAGGCACGTCCAAGGACACATGATCCACCGCGGCATTGCTGCCGAACCGGCGGACCAGTCCCTCACAGAACAGGTCCGAATCCATTCCCATGGGAATCAGTTCGCGGCCTGGACGCGATCCAGCACCTGACCTTCCATGGTTTCCAGCCCCGGCGGAACCGGCGGATACCACTTGATATTGTTGATGGCGGCGTCATTAAAGCTTTCGCGGTAAGCGTCCCGGAGATCGGCTTTGACAAACTCATCGGCACCTTTCGAGGCGGTGAAGTTGCCCGATGCATTGGTGATACGGGCCGCAATCTCCGGCTGCATCACAAAATTGATCCACTTGTAGGCGGCTTCTTCGTTCTCGCTGCGACGTGGAATCGCAAAGGTATCAATCCAGCCCAGGGCACCGGATTCGGGAGCCACAAACCGGATGTCCGGGTTTTCGGCGTTGAGCTTCCAGCCGCCGGCATCCCAGGCCATGGCCGCTTTCACTTCACCGGTGCGCAGCAGGGCCAGCAGTTGGTCGCCGCCGGTCCAGTAGGTTTTCACATTGCTCTTGCAGTCAATCAGCTTGTCCTCAACCTTTGTCATGATGGTCTCGTACTCGTCGCGATTGTCATAGGCCGCAAACGGGTCCATCCCCATGGCAAAGGCAAAACCGATCAGGGTCGGCCGTTTCAGCCGGTAGCTGACCTGGCCCTCGACACCGGAATCACACAGGTCGGTGTAATCGCTCACGATATCCGCAACCGAACTGTGCACGATCAGACCACTGGTTCCCCACACCGAAGGCACACCATAAAACTTGCCATCTAGCTCCGTGGACTCCTGGGTCGCCTTGACCATGGACGGCTGCAACTGGTCCGTGTTTACGCGGCTGAAATCGATGGGTTTATAGATATTGAACTGACGCTGAACGCCGACAACGCGGTCCTGGCTGGGCTGGGCCAGATCAAAACCCGCCCCGCCCGTGGCGCGGAGCTTGGAAATCATGTCTTCATTGTTGGAGAGGGTCACCTGTACATCAATGCCGGTCTCTTCTTCAAACTGAGCGACCACATCATCCGGAGCGTAGCCACCCCAGGTAATCAGGCGCAGCTCTTCGGCCAGCGTAGTGCCGGAAAAGCTGGCGGTGGCAAGGGCTGCAGACAGCAAAAAAGCACGGTTCCGTGTCGAGCGAGAGGGCATGATCATAACGTGTCCTTACTGATGGCAAGTTCAAGAGTTTGCTAACCATTTGTTATCAGGAAGTTATAGACCATGTATTGCAGTTTTCTGAAACCCGGTACGAAAAAACGGAGGCCGCAGCCTCCGTTTTCTATAGTGCCATGAAGTATCGACGCGCTTAACGCCCAGACTTCAGCATTTCCCAGTACTTGGCATACACCTGCAGGGCATCGTCGCCGATATCGGTCTGGAACTCGGCATTGATCATGTCGGTGGCGTTCGGATAGCTCGCACGGTTATTTGCAACCTCGTCCGGCAACAGATCCCGCGCCGCCAGGTTTGGTGTAGCGTAACCGATTTCCTCACTGATCAGCGCAGAGATTTCAGGTTGCAGCACGAAACTGATGAACTGGTGGGCGGCTTCCGGATTCTTGGCGTTCTTCGGAATCACGAAGCTGTCCAGCCAGGCGATAATACCTTCTTCCGGATACACGTACTCCAGCGACTCCATGGTGTCCTTGCCCATCACGGCCTCGCCGTTCCAGATCATGCCGACATCGGTCTCACCTTCCAGGTAGGGCATGCGAGGCGCGTCTGAGTTGAACGTGCGAACCGAAGGCATCAGCTCGGCGAGTTTTTCATAAGCCGCCTCGATTTCGTCCGGATTGGTGCTGTTGCCGGAATAGCCCAGTACCCGCAGGCCAACGTGGAAAACTTCCCGCATGTCGTTGGTGAGCATCACCCGGCCATCGAAACGATCTTCCCAGAGGTCTTCCCAGGCGGTAACAGGCTCACCTTCAATATCTGCAGTATCCACGGCCAGCCCCGTAGTGCCCCACAGATAAGGCACAGAGAATTGGTTCTCCGGGTCGATATCCAGGTTTACCAGCTCCGGATCCAGGTTATCGAAGCCCTCAATCTTGCTGCGATCAATCGGCAGCAGCAGGTCTTCCTGGCGCATCTTGCTGACGTAATAGGTCGACGGCACCGCAAGATCATAAGCCGCACTGTCATCCAGCAGTTTCAAACGGGCATACATGGCCTCGTTACTGTCGTAGGTGGTGTAGACCACTTGGATTCCGGTTTCCTCGGTGAAACGGTCGAGGACTTCCTGAGGCATGTACTCAGACCAGTTATAAAGGTTAAGAACCTGGGGCTCCTCGGAACTGCACCCCGTTAACCCCACCGCCAGCAAGCCGGCCAGTGCCAGTTTCTTCATCGTTTGCTCCTTACCAGAATCCATTGAGACAACATCAGCATAACCAGTGAAAACACCAGCAACAGTGTGCCCAGGGCATTCACCTCGGGTTTCAGGCCCACACGCACCATGGAATAGATGCGCAGGGGCAGAATTTCATAGCTCGGGCCACTGACAAACGTACTGACCACCACATCATCGAGAGACAGTGTAAACCCTAGCAGCCAGCCTGCCAGTAACGCCGGCATGATCACCGGGATCAGCACGGTGCGGGTCATCGTAAAATCAGAAGCGCCCAGATCCCGGGCGGCCTCGGGCAGGCTCTCGTCGAAACCACTCAACCGGGCCATGACCGTGATCACCACAAACGGGAGGCAGAAGGTGACGTGAGCCAGTAGCAGCGATACATAGCCGAGCTGCAATCCCACCAACAGGAACAGGGCCAGCAACGAAATAGCCAGGACAATCTCCGGCGACATCATCACCACAAACAGCATGCCGTTGAGCAGCTTCTTGCCCCGGAACCGGTACCGGTGCAGGGCCAGGGCCGTCAGGGCACCGATAACCGTGGACACCGTGGCGGCAGACAGCGCCAGCCAGAGGGAATTCCACATGGCATTGACCATGGCCCGGTTATTGAAAAGCGCCTCGTACCAGCGCAGGCTGAGCCCGCCCCAGGCATAACCGGTTCGGGATTCATTGAACGAGAACACCACCAGCACCACGATGGGCACATAGAGAAGGATGTAGACCAGAGTCAGATAGGTTCGGGGCAGCCACCGTGTCATCAGGCACCCTCCTCGCCAATTCGCCGCTTACTCAGGCGATGGGCGAACATGAGGAACGCCATGGTCACGGTAAGCACGATGCTGGCGGCAGCCCCGAAAGGCCAGTTGCGGGCATCGAGGAACTGGTTCTTGATCACGTTGCCTACCAGCAGGTTTCTTGAACCGCCCAGAATATCCGGAACGAAGAACAGGCCCATGGCCGGCAGCAAGACCAGCATCACGCCGGCCAGCACTCCGGGCAATGTGAGCGGAACTATTACGTGCACAAAGGTGGAAAGCCGACCCGCGCCCAGATCATGAGAAGCCAGCAGCAGCTCCTGCTTCAGATCCTCAAACACCGAATACAGTGGCAGGATCATGAACGGCAACAGCAGATACACCAGGCCAATGATCACTGCGCCCTCGGTGTAAAGCAGCTGCAGCGGCTCATCGATAAGCCCGACCGACATCAAGGCGCTGTTCAGCAGCCCATTGGTGGCGAGGATCAGCTTCAGTGCGTAGGTGCGCACCAGAGAGTTGGTCCAGAACGGCACGATCAGAAGGAAGATCAGGACCAGCTGACGTTGCTTGCCCACTTTGGACAGGGCCCAGGCAAACGGATAGCCAATCAGCAAACACACCAGCGTGGTCATCGCCGCCATGTACAGGGAATGCAGGAAGACGTCCAGATACAGGGGATCAAACAGCTGGCGATAGGCATCCAGATTCAGGGGCAGAGACAGGAACGAGACCGGGTCACGGGTCATGACACTGGCGCCTACCACCAGCAGATTCGGCGCCAGTACCAGGAACAGGAGCCAGCCCCAGACCAGAATCAGGACAGCGTTTTTGAACGGCTGCTGCATAATGCTATGCATCGGCCGGCAGTTCCTCTTCGCTCCTCTGGCTGGCTTCTTCTGGAAGCAGCCATTCCCAACCATCAACCCAGCTGACTTTTACGGGCTCTCCAAGCCGGTAATCAAACGCCGGGTCATCTTCATCAAAGAATTCACTGGCCAGAACTTCGGTGCCATCGGCGAGATGGATGACCGAATCCAGCGTGCTGCCCTTGTAATTGCGCTCGACAATCTTGCCTGCGACGCCGTTCTCGTCGTCAGGGTCGAGAACCCGGATATCTTCCGGTCGAAGCAAAACGTGCAGGCGCTGGCTTTCGCGAACCGGGAAATCCGGACGGCGCAGGGTTCGTTTGAGGCCGAAGACATCCACGGTAATGGAACCGTTCTGAACCGACTCAACGGTGCCCGGAAAAAAGTTCGTCTCACCCACAAACCGCGCGGTGAAGAGATTCGCCGGTCGCTCATAGACTTCCCGGGGCGTTCCCAATTGCTGAACGAGGCCATCCTTGAGCACCACCACCCGATCCGACATCGACAGCGCCTCTTCCTGATCGTGGGTCACAAAGACAAAGGTGATGCCGAGCTCCCGCTGCAGGCGCTTCAGCTCCACCTGCATGGTGCGACGCAGTTTGTAATCGAGGGCCGAAAGGGGTTCATCCAGCAGCAGCAGGCGTGGGCGTTTGACCACCGCGCGGGCAATGGCGACCCTCTGCTGCTGTCCGCCGGACAACTGATGGGGCTTGCGCCGGGCAAAATCCTGCAACTGCACCATGGCCAGGGCTTCATCGACACGCTGGCGAATCTCGTCCTTGGGACGTTTTTCCATCTTCAGGCCGTAGGCCACGTTGTCGAACACTGACATGTGGGGGAACAGCGCGTAGTGCTGGAAAACGGTATTCAGCGGCCGGTTTTCCGGGGCGGTGTGAGTGAGATTTTCTCCCGCCAGGGTAATGGTGCCCTCGTCAGGATGCTCAAAGCCCGCCATCAGGCGCAGCAGCGTAGTCTTACCGCAGCCGGAAGGCCCCAACAGGGTAATGAACTCGCCGTCGTAGATCTCAAGATCCAGACCGTCGAGCACCGTTTTGCCACCGAATTGCTTGGAAAGATTGCTCAGGGATAGCAGTGTCTGTTTCATCGGCGCTGCCCAAAGAATGAGCGGCCTATTTTTCCAGAAACCGACGCAAACAAAAAGGGGCGCCGGGGTATTACAGCCCCGGCGCCCCTTTGACTGACAAAGCCCTCAAGCCTTCGACGGGCTCTCAGGTATTGTCAGGCTTCAGTCTTCAGCCACACTGTTCAGATAGGCCTTGTCGGAAATGTTGGTCCACTGACGAACCTGCTTGAGGTAGTCACGCTGTGAATCGATAATTTCTTTCGCAAGCGGATCCTTCTCAGCGGCTTCGGCCAGCAAACGGTTAGTGGTGCTGCGCAGGGCATCAATGACTTCCGGCGGGAATACCTTGTGAGTTACATCCGGGTAGTCTTCTTTCATGCGATCCCAGGCCACGCCACTCTGGTGGGTGCTCTGGATGTACATGTCATAGGCAGCGGTGCGCATGGCAACCCGCAGGATCTCCTGAAGATCCTTTGGCAGCTCTTCCCAGGTCTTCTTGTTGATCAGGAACTGAACTTCCGCGCCCGGCTCCTGCCAGCCCGAATAGTAGTACTTGGCGATCTGGTGGAAACCCATCTGGAAATCCAGGGCAGGACCGACCCATTCAACGGCATCCACGGTGCCACGCTCGAGTGCGGTGTACAGCTCACCCGGCGGCAGGTTGGTCACGGCAACGCCCAGTTCAGACATAACCTCGCCAGCGAACCCCGGGGTGCGCATCTTCAGGCCCTGAAGATCCTCAAGTGAATTGATCTCCTCGCGGAACCAGCCACCCATCTGGTTACCGGTATTACCACCCGGGAAGGACAGCATGCCATAGGGTTCATACACCTTCTGCATCAGCTCCATGCCCTCACCGTGGTAGAACCAGGCGTACATCTCGGGCGCGATCAGCCCGAACGGAATGGTGGTGAAGTACATAGCGTTCGGGATTGAGCCCTTGTAGTAATAGGACGCGGTATGGCCCATGTCGTACTGGCCGTTGCGAACGAGATCGAAGATTCCGAAGGGGGCCTTGTGCTTGTTGGATGGATCTATGCGAATCAGCAGACGGCCATCCGACATGGTCTCTGCCATGTCCGCCATATGCTGAACAGTCTCCCCCAGTACCGGAGAGTTTGGCCCCCAGGTTTGCGCAAGGCGCAGGGTATAGCTTTCCTCGGCGGAGCTGGCACTGCTCGCGAAGAGCACCACCGACGCCAATATTGCTTTTAGCGAGCGGGTCATTGTTGTGGAACCTCTATTTCGTTGTTATGCGATGGCTTTTGTTAACCCTCGAATCTTATCCCGAGAGATCCAAGAAGACCAAATAGTGGCGAATGATCACTTCTTTTCATAAGCTCAAGATCAGACGGTTACCAAACTCAGAGAAACGGTGTAACGCCAATGCAGGAAAAGGATCTTTCGCAGCAGCGCGCGCGGTTGCAGGCCCTCCGTGAGAACTACGTCGCCAGGATGCCCGAAACGTTCGAGCGCCTGGAACATCTTATCGGGAGTATTCCTGCCCAAGACCTGCCCTCCGAGTCGGGCGACCTGAACTCGACTTTGACACTGTTAGTCCACGAGGTACATAAACTCGCCGGGTCCTCAGGCTCTCTTGGGCTTCATTGTGTGTCTGAAGCTGCAAGGCAACTTATGTCGCTTGCGGAGCTTTGGCACACCCACCCTCAGGACCCGATAACAAAAAAAGACCTGATGGCAAAACTGATCGCCACAATGCGCGAGTGCGATACCGAATCAACAATTACGGAGAAAAAAGAACCAACGCGAAAAGGGTCTCGCAAAATTCACATAGTGGACGACGACGAGCTCCTTGCCCAAGAAATGCTTACCTGGCTTCTGGAGGCAGGCTTTGACGCCGAGGCATTCTTCTCTTCCTCGGTCTATCTGGACATATTCGAAACCCTGTCGCGACCGGACATGATTATCATGGACGTTGCTTTCGGCGAGGACACGGCAGCAGGACCAGACACCGTAAGGCAGCTCCGCAACAGGCTCGGCCGTATGCCCGCGGTTATCTTTCTCTCAGTCCACGACGAAATGCCTGCCAGACTGGCCGCGCTGAGAGCGGGCGCTTCCCGCTACCTTGTAAAACCGATCAGCAAAACTCGATTGATGGACATTGCGCACGAATTTGCCGAGCGTAAACATACGCCCAAATACCGCGTTCTCATGGTGGATGATGATCAAACGGTCCTGCAGGCAGCAAAAATCCAGCTGGAGCAGATCGGCCTTGAAGTGCATGCTACCGACGAGCCTTTGCAAGCACTGAGAACTGCTCGCCAGATAAATCCGGATGTCATTATTCTCGATATCATGATGCCTGAAGTCTCAGGAACCGAGCTCGCCGCTATTCTCAGAGAGGACCGGCAGTTTGACGCTACACCGATCGTGTTTCTGACCTCTCAAACCCATCAGGATGAGAAAACTCTGAGTGTGGCACTTGGTGGTGACGACTATATATTGAAGCCTTTTGATGCCGATTACCTGACCGCTACCATATTCTCCAGAGCCAAGCGCTCTCGCCGACTGCGTCAGCTGATCAGCGAGAGCGCCCCTGGTTGATCAGACTTTGAACTGCCCGACCAGCTCCCGTAGGCTCTCACCAAGCCGCGCCAGTTCATGACTGGCCTCGTTGGTTTGGGTTACGCCGGTATCGCTACGCTGGGCAGCGTCGACAATGCGGACCACGTTCTGATTGACCTCTTCAGCCACCTGGCTTTGTTGCTCTGAGGCGGTTGCGATCTGGGTTACCTGATCATGAATCTTGCCAATCGAGGTCTCGATGGTTCGCAGCGCGCTGGTTGCATGATTGATCCTTTCGACCGTTTCCGTTGAACGGTTGCGTGATTTGTTCATCCGCTCCACCGATGCCTTGGATTCAGTCACAAAGCCGTCAATCATGGTACGAATCTGATCAGCGGACTCGGCGCTGCGTTTTGCAAGCTGGCGTACTTCATCAGCAACCACCGAGAAGCCTCGGCCATGCTCACCAGCCCGTGCAGCTTCGATGGCCGCATTGAGAGCCAGCAGGTTGGTCTGTTCGGTCACCGCGTGGATGACGTCCAGTACCTGCTGGATCTCATCGGATTTTTCCGCAAGGGCGTTGATACTGCGGGCCGTGTCCTCGATCTCCTCGGACAGCTTGTTCACCGCGCCCTGGGCACTGCTAATGGTTTCACCACCCTCACGGGCCATGCGGTCGGCGTCCGAGGCCGAGCTCTCAACCTCATTGGCATTGCCGGAAATCTGCTGGATGGTCGCGGCCATTTCATTGATCGCAGAGGCAATCTGGTCAGTCTCGGAGCCCTGTTCCTGAACCGAGGCCCGGGTTTCATTCGCGACCCGGCTGAGCTCTTCCGCCGCGGACGCCACCTGATCCGTGGTGGCGCCAACTTCTCGCATGGTGTCCTGAATCTTCACAACAAAGGCATTGAAACGACGACCGAGCTCGGCCAGCTCGTCGGTACCCTCATCCGGCAACCGCTGGCGGAGATCGCCCTCACCATCAGCAATTTCCTGCATCATGTTGCTGACGTTCTTCAGCGGCCGGGTCACGCTACGGCCAACGAATACGCCGATCACCAAAGCAATTACGACAACCACAACCGTCACCAGAAGGATAAAGCCCAAGGCCTCCGCCATACCCGCTTCAATGTCCTCGCGAGCAGCAGCGACCTGCCGGTCAATATCGGTAATGTAGACACCAGCACCGATCATCCAGTCCCAGTCCGGGATAATGGTGGAATAGGACATCTTGGGTTCTTCATTGCCGGAGGCAGGGTTCATCCAGTCATAGCCGTAGAAGCCCTCACCGCGGGCAGCGGCGAACAGATCGGCCACCAACCCCCTGACAACCGGATTCTTGGTCGGTCCTTCTTTGGAAGGGTCCGGGGCATAGGCCAGGTTGTATACATCCCTGGTATAGGCGAACACGTAGTTCGTCTCATCAAAACGGATCGAGCGCAGGCGCGCCGCTGCCGCCTCCTTCGCTTCCGCCTCCGTCATCGATGGGTCATTCTTGGCCTCCAGAACCACGGCCTCTGCGGCATCAATGAGATTCTGTAAACCAGCCTTCCGTGCTTCGAGGAGGCTGTTCTCAAGACGCTTGAGCTCATCTTCACCATTGGCCTGAATCTGACTGGCGGTGATCCACGCCAATGTTGCCGCCGTGACGAGTACCGGCACAAGTACTGCCACCAGCAAGCGCGAGCGTATTTTCACTTTACTCAAGACATTCATTTTTCCGAACTCTCCAGGGAATTTCCGTTGGTGAGGATTATCCACGGACCACTTGGCGTGATCTGTTCCAGTTTGTTAAGGCAGGTTTCAGCAGGCGCACTGATTCGCCGAGCCGCCTGCCATCGGACAAACCTTCCACCATTATTTTCAGCTAGGTACAGTAACGGCAGTAACCCGATTGTCTTGAGCGGGAATCAGACTAAAGGACCACTACGAAGGTAGGCCAATGAAGCACCTGTTTCTGGTACGCCACGCCAAGTCCAGCTGGGCCGATGAAACACTTTCTGACCGGGAACGCCCCCTCAGTGCACGGGGCGTCAGCCAACTGGCGCCGTTGGGAAATGCCCTGAAATCTGTCGGCGCGTTCGAAGGCGAGGTATACAGCAGCAGCGCCAGGCGGGCCGTCGCGACATTGCAAGGCATACTGCCCGACACAGTCGCAGCCGAGCGCTACCATACCCTGAGTGCGCTATATACCTTCGACTATCGGCGACTACTCGCATGGCTTGAAGAGCAGGCGGACGCTCCACAGATTACCCTGGTCGGCCACAACCCGGCGTTACTGGAACTGGCCCAGTCCCTACTGAAGCAGCCCCCAGAACAGCTACCCACCGCCAGCGTTATTCACATCCGGCTTTCGATCAAACACTGGCGCCAGATTGGTCGCGGCAAGGGCAAACTGGTGACTCTGATAACGCCAAAGGATTACAGCTACGCCCACTTCGAACGAAAGCTTAAAAAGAGAGCCAGAACCGCGGGGGACGATCCTGCAAGGGACATTCCCAAGGCCCTTCACCATCAACTTGATCGGCTAAGGCAACTGGAACGGGGCGTCGCCCTTGGCCTGGATGACGAATTTCTGCACCAGTACCGGATTGCGATTCGACGCAGCCGGGCCATCGCCGAATCGGTTCAGGACGTGACTGGTGACAAGTCGCTGGCCAAGGGGGTTAAAACCCTGAAGCGCCATGCAAGGGCAACGGGCCCACTGCGCGACCTTCACGTGTTTCTTCAGGACCTGCCGGAACTTTGCGCAGATGACGCGGAAATTCGGGCAGCCTTGCAGATCTGGTTCGAGCGCGAAGCCGCCAGCCATCATAAAAAGCTGGCAAAGCGACTGAAAAGCAAGCGCTACCAGGACAGCCTGGAACACTGGCGCAATCTGATTGATTCGCGAAAGTTTCAGAAATTGGCCGCAACACTCCGGCCGAAAGACATCCGAAGGGCCGTGGAACGTCGTATCAAGGAGTTCAATAAACGCACTGCCGAGCTGATGCATACTTCACCGGATGAAGATATCCATCGGCTGCGCAAGCAACTCAAACGAATCCGTTACCTGATGGAACTGGATGCAAAAACCTGGAAGCGCAACCTGAAAACGTTAAAGGAGCGGCAAGAGCTCTATGGCCGGTTCCAGGATCTGCACGTTCAGATTTTGCTTCTCGACCAGTTCCGCCAGGCGGCGCCAGAGGTACTGCCAGCCGCGCTCAATGGAATCGTGGAAACGCTGGGAAACCACAAAGCGAACGCCCGGAAACAGATTCTGACCCTTGGAGGACTCGATGGAGCCCCGTTATGACACCCTGTTTTACGACGGACAATGCCCACTTTGCGCCAAAGAGATCCGCACCCTGCGCAAACTCCAGCGTGGCAATCTGATCTTTGCAGACATCCATGAACAGCGCGACGGCAGCGCCAACCTGCCAAGTCACGAAGCTCTGCTCAGACGCCTGCACCTGATGACCTGGACCGGCGAATGGGTCATCGGCCTGCCCGCAAATGTTCGCGCCTGGTCCCACACGCCCTTTGGTTTTCTGTTCAAACCCCTGCTGTGGCCAGGTATCTTCCAGATTGCCTCGCGCATCTACGGGAAATGGGCAGACAAACGCTATGAGCGCAAATACGCCTGCGCCATCGGAGATAACGAAACCGCTTAATCATGCATGTACGGGGTGTCGCCTGGCGCCCCAAACCCTTATCCTGAGGTATAACCTTATTCCATCAGTATGAGGAGCTTACCCATGAAAACTGCCCACGATCTGGTTGAAGCCGCCAGGAAAGAGATTCAGGAAGTACCTCTTGATCAGGCGGAAGACGCCATCAAGAACGCTGACTTACTCCTCGATGTGCGTGATGCGGATGAGTACCGGGCCGGCCACATACCCGGCGCGGTCAATATTTCCCGTGGTTTGCTGGAGTTCAAGTTCACCAATGATCCGGCGTTCGAGAGCCGCGACATGAACATTGTGTGTTACTGCAAAACGTCCGGGCGAGCGGCTCTCAGTGCAAAAGCCCTGAAAGAAATGGGCTACATGCACGTGCAGTCCATCGCCGGAGGATTTGATGCCTGGCAGGAAGCCAACAAACCGGTTGCCAAACCCGAACTGCCGTCCTTCGAGTAACGGGCGCTTACAGGCAGCAGGCCTTGTGCTTTCGGCCACTCCCGCAGGGGCAGGGTTCGTTGCGACCGGGCTTCAACTGGCCCTCGCTGGTATCACCTCGAAGGTAATACCAACGGCCCTGCTCCCGGACAAAATCGGAGTTTTCTTCGAGAAACCCCCAGCCCTTGCCCAGACGGTAGACCGCACGAAAAAGCACCGAGCCACGATCGCCGGACTGGTTGGTGTCCAGGATTTGCAAGGAGGTCCAGTCTGGTGAGTCTTCCAGGCTAAGCGTCTCTGGCCGTGAACTCTCGTGCCAGGTGGCCCGCAGATAATCCGGCAGCTTGAGAACGAAGGCCGCGTACCGGGATCGCATCAGCGCTTCCGGAGTAGACGCTACTTCGCCCTGATGGAGAGGCTGGCAGCATTCGCTGTAGGATTTACCGCTGCCGCAGGGGCAGTTTCGATTTTCAGTCTGTAGAATCATCGGGCTTCGATCGTTTCGGCTATGCTCGTAATCCGGCAGTGTATCAATATCAAACCGGCGTTGCTCCGGCCTACTCCCCTGACCTTTTTGGTGATTTCCTTTGACAGATGTGTCGCTGTTACAGATTCTTCTGGCCAACCTTGCCATTCTTGCCGGAGCTTGCCTGCAAGGCGTGGCCGGCTATGGCATTGGCACACTGGCCGCGCCATTGCTATTCCTGATAAGCCCTGTGTTAGTGCCCGGTCCCCTGATCCTGAATGCCACTCTGCTCACTGTATTCATGCTGATCCGCAATCGCGGCGCATTGCAGGTCAGGGAAGTGCGTTTTGCCATCGGTGGCGGCGTTGCCGGGGCAGTCCTGGCAGCACTGACGTTGCTGGTAATTTCGACCAAAGGCTTCGAACTGACCTTCGGCATTCTTATCCTTGCCGGCGTAGCGCTCAGTGTTGGCGGTCTCAAGCCGGCGCTCAACGCACGGAACAGCGTGCTGGCCGGAGCCGCTTCCACCTACATGGGCACGATTACCGCCGTGGGTGGACCGCCAATTGCGCTGATTTACCAGAATGAAAAGGGTCCGCTGGTCAGGGCCAACATGTCGGCCTTCTTCCTGGCTGCCAGCGTGCTGAGCCTGTCAGGCCTGCTCGCCTCCGGCTACCTGGGAACCCGAGAGCTTTTCCTGTTCGCAGTTACTTTCCCGGGAGTATTCCTGGGCTTCTGGCTGTCAGGCAAACTGGTTCACCGTATGCCCTTTGAGGGGCTTCGCCCGGTAATTCTAGGTATCGCTGCCATCGCCGGAATGGCGGCGCTGATTCGCGGGCTGATCTCACTCTAGGAATCGGACCAGAGGCGCACGCGGAATCGGTTTTTCTTCCACAATAAAGCCAGCCAGAGCGCGTGAGCATTGATCAGGAACGCCAGAATCCACTCGAATGCATCGTCCTTGCGGCTGTAGAACTCGGGCGCCACGCCATTCAGGATGACTGAGAGAATGCCTACCGCCAGAATAAGCTGGCAAAGATTCAGCAGCCTCATGCCCGTGTTCTTCCACAACGGATGGCTGCGCAATCCGGAACTGACCATCAGCTCACAGATGAACGTGAGCGAGAAATACAGAACCACGCCAATACGGCGGATCAGGTTGAAGCCGTCCCCGGCGTGTCCCAGAGCCAGGGTATAGGCGCCGAGCGAAACGCTGGCCACCAGGCCCAGCCAGGGGACCCAGGCCACACCGCTGGAATGAACGCCGAGCTGGCGCAGCCACCGACCGTTAAGCCACCAGAACAGAATGCCCAACAGAGCCGCCGGCAGCATGGTACCTTTGAAAATGAAGTAAGAGGTGCCGTGACGACCAGTCCGGCTGATGCTGGTGCAGCTGTCCCAGTAGGGATTGCATAGCTCCACATGCCCTTCCAGCACTGAAACTGTAAACGTGATATGGATGGTTAACAGCGGGATAAGAGCCGCAGCCAGTGCAAGCCACCAGAGATGGAAAAAGCGGTGATCCGACATGACGGACGATTCCCGTTCAAGTATCGAAAAGCGAATGTCGACTGTGCTTCAGGCGCTTGACCCGCGCATGATAAGCGAACACTATTTGACCAGATTTTGCAATTCAGCCTCCGCTTTTATGTTCTTCTTCCGTCAAAATGGCAGCAGCGGGTGATAGGATCTAGTCATGAATAAAAGCCATCAGGAAATTGTCGAAACCCAATTAGACGTCGCCGAACTTGCGATCGGCATGCATGTGGTTCGGCTGGACCGCCCTTGGGAGGAGACCGATTTTCTGATTCAGGGCTTTGTGATCAAAGACCAGTCAGACATTGAGGCGCTACGCGCTCAATGCGGGTTTGTTTTCATTGAGGGACGGGTTCAGAAAACGAATACCGTTCATGAGGGAACCAACCGCAATCAGAAACCATCAGGATTGCGCCGGCTTTTCAAGCGCAAATCAGCATCAGAACCGGCACCCCAAAAACCTTCCGTACCTCGTAAGCGAGTCACCTACATCAATAAGGTCGACGCTGGCACTGAGATGGCTACGGCCAGGATCCGATTCGAGGACGCGCAAGAGACCGCCAAAGCGATCATGTCAGGATTGCGGGTCGGTCGCACCCTGGACATCAACAATGCGCGCAAAGTCGTCAAAGGATGCGTTGAAAGCGTGCTTAGAAACGAGAACGCACTGATGCTACTTACCAAGATCAAGCATCAGGACGCGTATACGGCCGAGCACTGCATCAACGTCTCGATTCTTTGCGCAGCGTTTGGAAAACATCTCGGTTTGTTACAGGGCGAAATCGAGACCCTTGCGCTCTGCGGTCTGTTGCACGATGTTGGCAAAACAAAAATCCCGGACGAAATCCTGAACAAACCGGGCGCTCTGACTCCGAAAGAGTTTGAGTTGATGAGGCACCACACGACTCACGGCAGAACGATTCTCATGGGCACCAGCCATTCGCTCAACACCGCGGTCGATGTTGCGTTCAGTCATCATGAAAGGATGGATGGCTCAGGCTACCCCAGAGGCCTCGAAGCACATCAAATTCCCTACTTTGCAAAGATCGTGGGCCTTGTCGACACCTACGACGCCATTACCAGTGACCGTGTCTATGATAAAGGCAGGGCGTCCATGCAGGCGCTGGATATCATCCACAAACACCGGGGTACCCAGTTTGACGCCGAACTTGCGGATGAGTTTATCCAACTCATCGGCATCTACCCGCCGGGCTCCATCGTGGAAATGATCAACGGAGAGGTGGGCATCGTTGTGGAGAGCCGGCCGGAGCATAAACTCAAGCCTTGCGTTCTGCTGGTCAGGGAGTCTGACAAAAGCGTGATGACACCTTACCGAACGGTCGATCTGAAGGTCAGCTCGGAGGATGCCGCAGGCGAAATCTATCGAATCGCCCGCGAGGTTCCGGACGGTACCCACAACATCGTACTTCAGGAGTTTGTAGATCAGGGGCTGATCGTAACCAGACCAAGAGCGCCCGCCGAGCAGCCCTGAAACCCAACCAACCTCTCTCAGCCTGGCCGTTTTGTTACCGCCATGGTCAGCCGCGAAACACAGGTAGTTTTCCCCTCTTCGTTCTCCAGAAGGATTTCCCAGACCTGAGTCGCACTACCAATGTGAATAGGCCTGGCTGTGCCATACACCCAGCCCTTGGTAACCGGGCGGATGTGATTGGCGTTGATATCCAGTCCAACAGCGACAGTTTTCGGGTTTTTCAGGCAGCAATTGGCCGCCATACTGCCAAGGGTTTCCGCCAGCAGCACCGATGCGCCGCCATGCAGAATGCCAAAAGGCTGTACGGTGCGTTCATCAACAGGCATACGGCCTTTGACATAGTCGTCGCCAATTTCAAGGTACTCGATACCCATGTAGCTGACCGCGGTGTTTTCGCTGGATTTTGCCAGGTGTTCAAGGTTCGGGGTTCTGGTCCAGATTGCCATAGGGGACTGGTCTCGATGTTGTTTGAAACGGATTAGAAGCAAGGTACCAGTTTATACAGATAGGATGCGAACTACCAAGCCCTCCGCTTTCGATCACCGATTGCTTGCTCAATCAACTTCTCGAACTCCAGCGCTGGGAGCGGGCGGCTGAAATGGTAGCCCTGGAAACGGTTGCACCCCATGCCAACAAGGCGTTCCAGTTGCCCTTTGGTTTCCACACCTTCGGCCACTGCTGACAGTTTGAGCGCAGAGGCCAAGGCCAGGATGGTCTCTGCGATAGCCGCATCATTAGGATCATCCAGGATGTCTCGCACAAACCCCTGATCAATTTTCAACTCATCCAGAGATAGGCGCTTCAAGTAGCCGAGGGACGAGTAACCCGTGCCGAAATCATCGAGGGAGATCCGTATTCCCATGCTTCTCAGGGTTCGAAGTGTTTCCTCCACCAACTCGAGATCGTAGGCAAGAGCGCTTTCGGTGATTTCTACTTTCAGGTTTCTTGGGGAGGCACCGGTTTTTCTCAGCAGTGCCATCACCGTCGAGCAGAACGAAGGCAGGTGAAACTGCCTTGCACTCACGTTGATCGAGACCTGGAGCTGCGACAACGCACCGCCTCGCTTCTTCCAGCTGGCCACCCGGGAGAAAACATCCTCCAGCACCCAGTAGCCGACCGATTCAATGAGGCCGGTTTCCTCGGCCAGAGGAATGAACTCGGCGGGAGAAACCATACCGCGCCCCGGACAGTGCCAGCGAAGCAATGCCTCAGCACCAACAGGATCACCTTTTTCGTTAACCATGACCTGATAGTGGACTGCCAGCTGCTTCCTCCGTATCGCCATCCTGAGGTCCGACTCAAGAGCCAGCCGCTCAGATACTTTCTTCTGCATCATGGAGTCGTAGAAGCGGATGCAATTGCGGCCGTCCTCCTTGGCCCGAAACATGGCCATATCGGCCTGGCTCAGAAGCTCTTCAAGGGACGTTTCGTGATCGTAAAACAGTGTGATGCCGATGCTTGGAGTGCCCGTATATTCTATGCCGTTGAGATTATAGGGCTCGTTGAGGGAATCGCGGATTTTCTCGCAGACTTTCTCAACCTTGGCAGCAGCATCGGCCGGCTCGGCGGGAAATCCCTTCAGAATGAGAACAAACTCGTCCCCACCGAGCCGGGCAACGGTATCCCAGTCCCGGACCGTGTTTTTTCAACCTCTCCCCCACCTGGACCAGAAGCTCATCGCCGGTCAGATGACCCGCGGAATCATTGATATTCTTGAAGTTGTCAAGATCAATAAATACCAGAGCACCATGATTATGATCCCGATTGCTCCCGGTTAACGCCTGCGCCAGGCGATCCCTGAGCAGGCGCCGGTTTGGCAGGCCGGTCAGTGGGTCGTAAAAGGCGAGCTTCTCGATTTCGGATTCCGATTGCTTACGGTCCGTAACATCGAAAAAATAGCCGTGCCAGGTCATGCTGTCGTCCGCTAATCGGGCTGGCACCGACCTGGCTTCCACCCAGGCCATCGTGCCATCGCATTTGTAGGCTCGAAAGTCGGTTTCAAAGGGGGTCATGCGCTGGCGAGACTCATTAACCTTTTCAAAAAAGGATGGCTTGTCTTCATCCTCGATCAGGTCGAGCAGAGGCTGGGCATCGACACCAAGCAGATCAGCCGCAAACCCGAAAAGATTTTCAACTTTCTCGCTGATGAAAGGAAAAGTTACATGTCCGTCGGGATACATCCTGAACTGGAAGATAACGCCCGGGAACTGGTCGGAATAACGATAAAGGCTATTCTCGAACCTGACGTTCCGGCCTGCCAGTATCTGTCTGTGAACAGATGCCCCCAAAACCTCACCAACCTGAAGCACGAACTCTTCTGTTTCTGAATCCAACACTCGAGACTGGTCAAGATAATCGAAACCCAGGATGCCCCGGACCTGACCTTCCAGCCTCAAACCAACCAGCACGAGACTGCGGATACTCTCCCGCTGGAACTCCAATTTCTCCTCTTCCGCATCAGGGGGCAGTTCTTGGACTTCGGGGATGACAAGCATCGATAGGGTTTGCAACTGATCCATTAGCCAGGGAAAACGGGCCATCGGTACGTTCTGAACTGCATCTCTCTGGGGTATAACGCCACTTCTGCAGGCTTCATGCGTGATGGAAATGGTCTGGGTAGCTTCGTCGAACATGATCAAATAGGAGCGATCAGCATCAAGCCGATCTCCAAGCTCAGCGATGAAGCTATGGATGCTGCCATCAAGCTCGTCGACAGTGGATCTCGACAGGCCAAGAGATAGCCTGTAAACGAACTCACGTTGATCTTGGGTCACTGCCTTCACCATCGCCATGGACTCCTTCCCAGCAATTCTTCCTGTTTGTTTTCTACCTGCTCGGAGTGTCTCTCTCAAGTTACGACAGGCGCCACATTAAAGTTCACGCCCATCTGAAAGAGACCTCCACTTAACCTGCTCCTGTGTAAAGGTCTTTATACCGCCGGATTAACTCATCGACCCGGCCAGTATTCACAAGCTCGTATAGGCTCTCCGCAATACGCTCCCTTAGCTCAAAGGAGTTACAAGGAGAGGCTTTGGAAAAAGTAAAGAACAGGCCCTCACGACTCACCGGGGGCGACAGGGAAACGAATTGATCAGCAATGCCCAGATATTCGAGTTTTACCCCGCCCTGCAACACTTCATAGAGGACATAATCCACCCGGTCAACCAGCGCCATCTGGAAGGATTGCTCAATCGACCTGACTCCCTCAATGAGGAGATTTTCTTCTGCATACCGGTCGAAATTCTGGCCAAAACTGTTGTTGATCAGTGTGCTGCCCCGCTTACCCATCAGGTCTGGCCAGTGGCGATAGACAAACTCCCGGCCTTTGGGGACCCAGACAGCGGTCGGCAGGTGCGTTATTGGCGGCAGCAAATAGTCCATATAGCCAATGCGTTCCGAGGTAATGAACGCGCCCGCCACCATGTCGATATCGCCCTGGCGTGCCATGCGCTGGACCCGGGCCCAAGAGCCTATGTCCCTCACTTCCACATTCACGCCCAATGGCTCCGTAATTTCCTTGAGCAAAGCAGGCACCGCGCCAATCAGATAGCCCGGGCGCTGCTGGTCGCGCCAGAGCAGGGGCGGATACTCCGGATTCCCGCTCACGATGTGCGTATTGCAGGAAGGGTCTGGCAATGCGTGAACCGGGGCCAGAAACACGGAAGCCACTGCGAATACAAGCGACCTACCGACAACAGAAGTAAATGACTTATTCAACTCTGACAAGACCCTCTTTGTGCCAGCCCAGACGGCCAGTTTCAACAACCTGGCGACGAATTCCCGGCACCGGCCGGATCATGAAAAGATCGCCGTTTCGGCCCACCATGGCACGGGGTACACCAGTTGCTTTGGCAATGTCAGCGTGCGCTTCCATGTGTTCAGCCTCACCATGAACCGGAATGGCAATGGCAGGCTTTACCCATTTATACATTAACTCCAGCTCTTCCTGCGCGGGATGACCTGAAGCATGAATTGGCAAATCAGCATCCTCGGCCGTGATTACCCTCACCCCCAACTCTTTCAGTCTGGTCACCAGCGCCTCGATGGATTCCTCGTTGCCGGGGATGGCGCGAGCGCTGAAGATTACCGTGTCGCCCGCCTCCAGCTCAAAATCCGGATGGGTACCAGAGGCCAGTCTGCGCAGAGCCGTTCGCGGCTCGCCCTGACTGCCCGTGGCCACGGCCAGTACTTCGTCCCGCGGGAGATACCCCAGATGTGCCGGATTGATCAACTGGTCAGCCGAATCCCACAGCCCTGCAGCCCTGGCGGCGCCACTCATATTGATCAAAGACCGGCCCAATAAACCCATATAACGGCCGGTTTCCCTGGCGATTGAGGCCAGAGTATGTAATCGGGCGATATTACTGCCAAAACAGGTCACTACAACGCGGCCTTCGGCGGAGCGGGTCGCTCTGAGCAATCCTTGATGCAAGGCCGCCTCGGATACCGAGTGACCCGAGACTGTGGCGTTGGTGGAGTCACACACCATGGCGTTCACGCCCTCGTTTGCCAGATCGGTGAAGGTTTTTGGCGAATAGCCATGGCCTACCAGCGGCTGCTCATCCAGCTTCCAGTCACCGCTGTGGAAGATGTTACCGGCGGCGGTGCGAATCATCAGGGCATTAGGGTCCGGGATGGAGTGAGTCAGCGCCAGCCACTGCACGCTGAATGGCCCGATCTGCTTGCTCTGGCCGGTCTCCACTTCGATGATCGGCACCCGGTGCAGCAGGTCGAACTCCGCGAGCTTGCGACGCAGAATTTCGGCCGTGAACCGGCTGGTGTATATCGGGCACTGCAGCAGCGGCCAGAGGTAGGGTACAGCTCCGACATGATCTTCGTGGGCGTGGGTAATTACCAGGCCCGCCAGCCGTTCACGGCGGTCAGCAATGAACGCAGGATCCGCCATTTGAACCGGCGGCTCGCCACGATGATGCACCGTGCCATCAGCAGCAATGCGACCAGGCTTTGGAAAGGTAACACCACAATCCACCATCAACCAGGCACCATCGTGGCCATAGAGGTTGAGGTTCATACCAATTTCACCGGTTCCACCCAAAGGCAGAAACCAGAGATCAGACTGTTCGGGAATCATTCAGCAACTCGGTCCATGTACTTCAACACCAGGTCCTCGTGTATGCCTTCCAGCTCAATCAGTTTCAGCGCCGCCCGAATGTCATCGGCATACTTCAGCACGGGAGAGTTCTTCGCAACAGCAATGTAAGAGCGCTCTCCCGGCACAAAGAACGGTGAAACCTTAACATCCAGCCCCAACTCTTCGACCGTGTATAAACCCACGAGCTCTGGGGCGATCACGACATCTACCCGACCTTTCTGCATCATCAGCATCAGGTTTTCGTAACGGGGCGCAGGCTCCTTGAGAAGTCTGTCATCACTATCAAAACGGGAGAAATACGACGCCCCTTCCAAAGTGCCAATGGCTCGTCCATACAGATCAGCGTAGCGCTCAATGCGGTTTTCTGCGTTAAGGTAAAAAAACAATCGCCGCTCCGGAGGAAATGCCGGCGCCACGAACTCCATGAGCTCGGTCCGTCCGGCGGTCTCCAGGGGCTCCAGGGGCTCCAGCATGACATCCACCTCACCCTGCTGCACCATCCTCAAGACCCGCCGGAAAGGCGCCTCCCGATAATGCACTTTCCAGCCCAACCGATCAGCAATTTCCTGGAAGATATCCACATATAGGCCCGTTGGCTCCCCACCCTCGATAATCCGGTAGGGGGGCGCATGATTGGCACCCACGGTTACGGTCAGCGCTTCCACGGTTTCCGTGCCCTGCTGGGCCGAAACAGGAAACACTAACGCCATCAGAACAGCGGTGGCGAACACTCGCATTCCAGTCATCCTTGCCTGTGAGGTTTTCAGATTCTTATGAGGTCTGGCCATCTGTCTCCAGTATAGACGGTTCAAGATCCGGGATCGTCGAATTTACGTACTGACGGTTGAATTCAGTCACTGATGGCACAATTTCATTATCACAGCAATCAAGAAGCGCCATTCATTCGTCAATGAAAAGGACGGACACCATGAAGATTCTGATGGTTCTTACATCCCATGACCAGATGGGCGACACCGGCCATAAGACCGGCTTCTGGCTCGAAGAGTTCACCGCGCCTTACTACGTGTTCCGGGATGCCGGCGCAGACATCACCATTGCGTCACCGAAGGGTGGCCAGCCGCCAGTCGATCCCAACAGCGAGGCCGAGGAAGCGCTGACCGAGACCACGCGTCGGTTCCAGCAGGATGCCCACGCCAAGGAATCCCTCGCCAGCACTAAAAAGCTGAGCGACGTGGACATGAACGAATACGACGCGATTTTCTATCCAGGTGGTCACGGCCCGCTCTGGGACCTGGTTAACGACGACAAGTCCATTGCCCTGATCAAGACAGCCTACGAGCAGGACAAGGTGATCGGTGCAGTTTGCCACGCACCAGCCGTGTTCAAAAACGTGGAAGTGAAACCGGGCCAGAACATCGTTGGCGGCCGGGAAGTAACAGGCTTCACCAACAGCGAGGAAGACGCGGTTGGCCTGAGCGGCGTGGTGCCTTTCCTGCTGGAGGACATGCTGAAGGAAAACACCGCCACCTACACCCGCGGTGACGACTGGGCACCGCACATCGTGGTGGACGGCAAGCTGATTACCGGGCAAAACCCGGCCTCTTCCGAGGGGGCAGCGAAGGCCGTTGTGCAGGCTCTTCAAGAGGCCTGATCCGGCAGTAACTGCAGGATGAATCCAGGGCCAGATGAATCTCATCTGGCCTTCTTTTTTGCTCCCAGCTTACTCCCCTGCGTGACTAATCAACTCGCCCGGAGCGCCCAGCTCCAGCAATTGACGAATGTGATCAGGTATCGCCACCTTGCCCATCACCGAAGGCTGAATCAGCACATAGGTGACGTCCGCATCGGCAATAAATCCGTCATCCCCATACCGGAAAAACTCCAGATGCAGGGTAAATGAGGTGTTTCCGATTCGCCCGGCGCGAATGCGGGTTTCCAGAACATCGTCAAACTTCGCCGGAGCCTTCCAGTTCACCGTCAGGCTCACCACCTGGATATCCAGGTCCTGATCCAGCAGGTGCTGATAATCGCCAAACAGGGTGCGAATGTATTCGTTGACAGCAATATCAACGAAATCCGCATAACGTGCGTTGAACACCACGCCCTGGGCATCGCATTCACCATAGCGAACCCGGAAGCGAAAACGGAAAGGCAACTCACCAGCCATGACGCGCTCCGATTAAAGTTCAGTTACTGTCGCCAACAGCTTCTCATATCTGTGCTAACGTTTTGAGGAATATCTCAAAAAAGCTGGCCATCGCTATGAGCAACCCCAAGCACACCCTTTTCTGGATGACGCTGTTCCTCGGCGTGGTCGTCATCGTCGGCGCCCTGATCCACAAGCCCCTGATTTCGGCCTTTATGGCCAACTGGGTTTTCAATCTGCTGATTCTCGGGGTTCTGATCATCGGCATCGCCCTCACCTACCGGCAGGTGTTCGTGCTGTTTCCGGAACTGAAGTGGATCGCTCAGTTCAGAACCGGACACGCCGGCCTTTCGGTGGTTCAGGAGCCCAAGTTGCTGAAGCCGCTGGCAAGACAGCTCGGCGAGGATGCAACCAAGGACCGGTTCACACTGTCTACCCTTTCCCTTCGAACCGTGCTCGATGGTATCCACTCCCGCATGGACGAACAGCGGGAAATCACGCGCTATTTCATCAGCCTGCTGGTCTTCCTCGGCCTGCTGGGTACTTTCTGGGGCCTGCTGGGCACCATCAACTCGGTCGGCCAGGTCATCACCGGACTGGATATGAGCCAGGAAGACTTCGGCAAGGTGTTTGCGGAGCTTCAGGAAGGCCTGCTTACGCCGCTTGAGGGCATGGGCACCGCGTTCAGCTCCTCTCTGCTGGGATTGGGCGGCTCACTGATACTGGGCTTCCTGGATATCCAGGCCGGCCATGCCCAGAACCGCTTTTATGACGGCCTCGAGGAGTGGCTGACTGGTGTGACCAACCTCGTGGACCGGATAGACGACGAGAAAGACCTGTCATGATCGGTTCCAGGCGCCGAAGCCGAAGCACTACCAACGTCTGGCCGGGATATGTGGATGCCCTTTCGGCCTTGTTGATGCTGGTCATATTCATGCTGCTGGTCTACGTGGTCAGCCAGCTCTACCTGTCCCAGACACTCTCTGACCGGGATACCCAGCTCGCCCGACTCAATGCCCAGTTGAACGAGCTCTCGGAATTGCTCGGCCTGGAAGAAAACAGAAGCGAGGCACTGGAAAATCAGTTAACCAGCCTTCAGGAGCGGAACAACAGTCTGGTCGGTCAACTGGAATCCACCCGTGAACAACTGATGCGGCAAACCGCCATGGCCGATGCGCAATCGGAGCGACTGGCCAGCATGGAAGAGTCGATTGACGAGAAAGACGATATATCGGCCAGCCAGCAGGCGATGATCCTGAGGCTGTCGAATCAGATAGCCTCCTTGCGAGAGCAACTCAGGCAGATCGCCTCCGCGTTGGAGCTCCAGGAACAGATGACCGCCGACAAGGAGCAGGAACTGGAACAGGTCAGCAGACGGCTAAACACCCTACTGGCCGAGCGCGTCAACCAACTCGAACAGTATCAGTCCGAGTTCTTTGCCCGGCTGCGGGATATTCTGGCCGGTAACGAGAACGTCCGGATTGTCGGCGACCGGTTCCTGCTGCCCTCCGAGCTGTTGTTTGCTTCCGCCTCGGCAGAACTGGGCGAAGAAGGCCGGCAGGAGCTCGACAAGCTAGCCAAACTACTGCTGGATGTATCCGCAAAGATTCCCGAGGACGTTGACTGGATCCTGAGGATTGACGGCCACACAGACATCCTGCCCATCAATACTCCGAGATTCCCCTCGAACTGGGAGCTGTCCACCGCCCGTGCCGTGGCAGTCGTGCGCTACCTTGCAGCGCAGGGGGTACCGGAACGGCGCATGGCGGCGGCCGGATTTGGCGAGTTCTTCCCGGTGGCGGAAGGCACCTCGCCGGAAGCCCTCCAGAGAAACCGGAGGATTGAGCTGAAGCTTACAGATCGCTAACTCTGCGAGTGGGTTAACAGGGCGCTCACTGTCCTGGTGTATGGCGCCTCAATGCCCAGGCACTCGCAGCGTCTCAGGACCGCACCGGCGATACTGTCGAGTTCGAGGGGCCGTCCCTTTTCCTTGTCGACCAGCATGGACGTCTTGATGGCGTTGAAGTTGCTGATCAGGTCGAACATCTCGGCCAGATCCTCAGGCCCGAGGTTCACGTCATCGGCCTTAGACGCTGCTACGGTTTCCGCCATCATTCCATGGACAATCTTCCGGAACTCGGGGTGGTGAGTAAGGCTCCGGGTATCAAGGCCGGTCAGGGCCGAGAGCGGATTCACACCGTTGTTGATCACCAGCTTGCGCCAGAGTTCGTAACGGATGTTTTCAGAGACGGTGGTTGGAATGCCGGCCGCGTTGAACAATGCTTCCAACCGTCTGAGCAGGGAAACGCGGGGATCGTCAGGTCGCTGCCTGGGCCAGGCACCCATCACAACCTGGGCAACGCCCTCGGCGAACACATGCCCGGGTTCGGTAATGTGGCCGCCAATGCGCACCGCAAGCCCACCCAGTACCCGATCCTCACCAACCACCCCGGCAATCACCAGCTCGTTGTCGACCCCGTTCTGGAGCGACAGTATCGGAACAGACGCGTTCTCCAGCCAATCGGAAATCTCATCCATGACCGGCGCTGTCGCCGTGGACTTCAGGGCGATGACGATCAGATCAAAGTCATCGGGTTCATGCTTCTGCATCAGCTCTGTGTGGGAAAAGGCCGGCAGTGCCTGATGCAGAATCTCGCCTTCATAATCCACAGTCAGGCCACCGGTTTTCAACGCCTTGAGATGATCACCACGCGCGGTCAGGACCAGCTCGTGTCCCGCCTGGGCGAGTCTTGCCGCGTAATATCCACCAATGCCACCGGCACCCATCATTAAAATCTTCAGACCTGCCAAGGGAACCTCACCGCTCAGAAAATGCCCGCCGAATTTGACACCCAGAGGAAGCAGACAAGCCGTTAGTCTGCAGGCGCCAGGCCCATTATATCAGGACCTGTGCCGAGGCAGCGCTCAACGGCCTGACCGACTGCCAGCAGCCGCTCTTCCCGCCAGGGCCCCATCAACAATTGAAGCCCTACCGGCAAACCCATCGAATCGAAACCGACCGGCAAACTCAGCCCACACAGGCCCAGATAATTCGCCACGGCTGTGTTGCGCAGAACCTGCATATTGGCCGCTACATAGGCATCAGGGTCCGCCAGACTGCTCACGGTTGGCGGCGTAAGCGTAACCGTCGGTGTCAGAAGAGCATCCACTGTTGATAGTTCTTCGGCCGCCTGAGCAGACAAACGATCAATCAGGGTACGGCGTTGAATGTACTCCCACGCGGGTAATCCCTCGGCTTTGTGAAGCCTGGCCGCCACATCGGGATCAAGCAACGATCTGTAATCCGGTAGCTCTTCCCTGATTAAAGCCGCCAGTTCCGGTGCTGCCACGCCGCCCTTGAGGAACATTGAATGAACCGTTGCCAGACCGGACAACTCAAACTTCACCAGCCGGGCGCCGGCAGCTTCAAGCTGTTTAAGGGATGCTTCGACAGTTTCCGCAATGCCGGGACTGCAATTCTCCCAAAAAAAACCATCCGGAACCCCCAGGGTCAAATGGGACAGGTCCGGGCTGGCAGGTATCCCGGCGCCTCTGCGAGCTAACATCGGGTCAAGCGCCTCGAACGCAAAGGCCAGATCCTCAACACGACGGGCCAGCAAACCGGGTGTATCCAGGGTGCTCGACAGCGGAACAATTCCGCGGGTGGACCAGCGCCCGCCTGTGGTCTTGAGGCCGGCCACACCCGTCATTGCTGCAGGAACACGCACAGAGCCGGCGGTATCAGTGCCCAGAGCCAGCGCCGCGGTTCCATTGATCAAAGACACTCCGGCACCTGAACTCGACCCGCCAGGCACCCGATGCTCATTCTTGCACCAGGGGTTTTGGGGGGTTGGCCAATGGGCGTTTGTTCCCAGCCCCCCGAAAGCGAACTCCACGCAGTGGGTTTTACCCACCACCGGAGCAAGTTGGGATTGCAAGGCTCGAACCAGAGGCCCTTCAGCCTCCCAGCTTTTCGGCAAGGCTCTCGCACAACCGGCGTAAGTGGGAAAGCCCGACACCCCGAACATGTCCTTTACCGATACGGGGATACCCATCAACGGCCCAGTGACGCCGCCGGCAGCCCTGACTTGGTCAGCGGCGCGGGCAAGCTCCAATGCCGGCTCCGGGCGCCAGCTGATGTAGGCTCGGTTATCACATTCTTTGCTGGCCTCGATCGAGGCTTCAACCAGAGACTCCGCTTTCACATTGCCGGAACGGAACCCTTCTGCAAGGGCTCTCATTGGCATCGATAGCAACATCCTCCCGGCTATGGCCACTACCTCATCCAGCCAAATCCGGACAGCATCTGGCCGGCATTATTCATACCGCTGCTAAACATCCGCTGTGGGAACTTACATCCGCCAAGCGTGAACGCGGCGTTCAGGAGGCACACGGTTGGATCTTCCAATTTACGGTGATGCCTGTTACCGGACTGGCCGCCCTTGAAGGAGATCGCAGCACCCCACTGCTGGTCCTGAACCCAGCCACTGATCATTTCCCGCAGGTGTCGGTCATGCAGCGATACCCGGCTTTCGCGCTTGTCGTCCAGGCAGATCACGAGAACTCCCTGCTCACGAATGGTTTCCAGACATTGCCCGACAAGGCGGTACTCTCCTTCACTCATGCCGGTATTAAGTCGGAGTTCACTGAGATCCGCCGGTTCTTCGGAAAGCAACGCCCGAAGAAAATTCTCTCTCCCCTCCGACGTTTCATTCTGAATAGCCGGTGCAAAGCCCCGGGCACTGAGCAGAGAAAAGACACGCTCCGAACGCTCATGGTCGCCTTTCAGGTGGGTGACCAACGGCGCCTGGAGACTTGTGTCCGTGCTTAACAGCAAAACACTCCTGACACTCTGCCCCCAGATCATCCGCGCTGGTCCGGAGCCAGCCTGTCGCTGAGCTTCCAGGCTTCGTGCATCACAAGAGACAAATAACACCGGCAGCTTGTCCACGATGTCCTCCAAAACTGGCCTATCGAGAGGCCGGGGCTTATTTCCCCAGCTTCTTTGCGGATTGACCACCGATACCGAAATGCTGCTTCGGCATTTCATTGATGATGATCCGGACACTCTCTACAGGCGCCCCTAGCGAACGGCAAAGTGCGTCGGTGACCTCCCTGATGAGCGCTTCCTTTTGCTCATCAGACCGGCCTTCCAGGATGTTGATCTGGGCGACAGGCATAAAAACTCCTTATTCGAATCGAGCGGATACCGTACCCAGGCCCTGATATCGGACCGTGATGTTATCACCGGGCTCAACCGTGATGGCTGCGGTAATACCGCCGGTCATGATGAAGGTGCCAGCCGGGATGTGTTCGCCTCGTTCAGCCAGCAGATTGGCCAGCATGGCGACACTGGAAGCCGGATGGCCCAGAACCGCGGCGCCGGCACCCACGTCCACCACTTCACCGTTCTTCTCGACCACAACACCCAGGGTTTTCAGGTCCACGTCGGCAACATCCGCCATCTGACCGCCGGTGATAAACCGGGTGGATGAGGCGTTGTCCGCCACCACGCTCACCAGGTCAAACTTGAAGTTCTCGTAACGGGAGTCGATCACCTCCACCGCGGGAATCACAAAATCCGTGGCGGCCAGAACCTGGCCGATGTGGCAGCCAGGGCCTTTCAACGGTTCCTTGGTCACAAAGGCGATCTCGGCCTCAATCTTCGGGTGGATCAGTTCTTTGGTGTTCACCACCCCACCATCCGGCACGCTGAAGTAATCGGCCAGGAATCCGTAGATCGGGGTCTCCACACCCATCTGGGCCATCTTGGCCCAGGAGGTAAGGCCCATTTTCATACCAACGACTTTGTTGCCACGGGCTTCCTTGCGACGGCGGATTTCCCACTGCACATCGTAGGCATCCTCGAAGGTCATATCCGGAAAGTCGTTGGTGACCTTGGTGATGTCATGGGCCTGCAGCTCGGCGTTTTCCACATGTTCTGCCAGGGCCAGGACCTGTTCACGGCTCAATGTCTTGCTCATGCGTTCTGCTCCTTCTGTGCCGCCAGCAGATCCAGCGCCACATCCACAATCATGTCTTCCTGGCCACCCACCATGCGGCGTTTGCCCAGTTCCACCAGAATATCCACGGTCTTCAGGCCGTATTTCTGCGCCGCCACTTCGGAGTGACGCAGGAAACTGGAATAAACACCGGCGTAGCCCAACGCCAGGGTTTCACGGTCCACCCGCACCGGGCGGTCCTGCAGCGGGCGTACGATGTCGTCGGCGGCGTCCATCAGGGCGTACACGTCGGTGCCGTGCTCCCAGCCCATCTTGTCGAAGGCGGCGATGCACACTTCCAGCGGCGCGTTACCAGCGCCCGCGCCCATGCCGGACAGGGAGGCATCGACTCGGTCGCAGCCCTCTTCTACCGCCACGATGGAGTTGGCCACACCCAGGGCCAGGTTGTGGTGAGCATGGATGCCGGTCTGGGTTTCCGGCTTCAGCACGTCTTTCAGGGCCCGGAACCGGTCCCGGATGTCGTTCATATTCATGGCGCCGCCGGAGTCGACCACGTACAGGCAGGTAGCGCCGTAGTCTTCCATCAGCTTGGCCTGCTCAGCCAGACCCTGCGGGGTCTGCATGTGGCTCATCATCAGGAAGCCGACGGTGTCCATGCCCAGTTTGCGGGCGTGCTCGATGTGCTGCTTCGAGACATCCGCCTCGGTGCAGTGAGTCGCTACACGCACAATCCGTGCGCCGGCGTTGTAAGCGTTGTCCAGGTCGTGGACGGTGCCGATGCCGGGCAGCAGCAGCGTTGCGATTTTGGAATGGGTGACCACTTCGGCCACCGCTTCGATCCACTCCAGGTCGGTGTGAGCGCCGAAGCCGTAGTTGAAGCTGGAGCCCTGCAGGCCGTCGCCGTGGGCCACTTCGATGGAGTCCACCTTGGCCTTGTCAAGCGCCCGAGCGATGTCCTGCACGTTCTTGATGGAGTACTGATGACGAATGGCGTGGCTGCCGTCTCGCAGGGTCACGTCGGAGATGTAGAGTTTCTTGCCGGGATTGAATGTCATGGGAATATCCTCCTCAGTTGACCAGCGATTCGGCGATGCGCTCGGCGGTACCGAGAGCGGCGGAGGTCATGATGTCCAGATTGCCTGCATAGGCCGGCAGGTAGTGGGCCGCGCCCTCCACTTCCAGGAAGATGGAGGTCTTCAGTCCGCTAAAGCGACCCAGGCCTGGAACGTTCATGGGCTGGTCTTCGGGGATGTCATCAAACTGCACTTTCTGCTTCAGGCGGTAGCCTGGCACATAGCTGTTTACGGCCTGGACCATTTCTTCCACCGAGGCTTCCACTTCAGCCTTGTCTGCGGCTTCGGAGAGCACGTACACGGTATCGCGCATCAGGAGGGGCGGCTCGGCCGGGTTCAGGATGATGATGGCCTTGCCCTTCTGGGCACCACCCACCACTTCGATGGCCCTGGAGGTGGTTTCGGTGAACTCGTCGATGTTGGCGCGGGTGCCGGGACCGGCGGACTTGCTGGAAATCGACGCGACGATTTCGGCGTAGTGGGCCTTGGCGACTCGTGATACCGCGGCCACCATCGGAATGGTGGCCTGGCCGCCACAGGTCACCATGTTGACGTTGCCTTCCTGGAGCTGCTGCTCAAGGTTCACCACCGGCACACAGTAGGGACCGATCGCTGCCGGGGTCATATCAATGATCTTGATGCCCTCTTTGTGGCCGCGCAGGAACACTTCGTTGTGCATATGGGCCTTGGCGGAGGTGGCATCGAATACGATGTCGATGTCGGCGAATTCCGGCATCTTCACCAGTCCGTCCACGCCTTCGTGGGTGGTGGCCACGCCCATGCGGGCAGCTCGGGCCAGACCGTCCGATTCCGGATCGATACCGACCATGGCGCCCATTTCAATGTTCTTACCATTGCGCAGAATCTTGATCATCAGATCGGTGCCGATGTTGCCCGAGCCGATGATCGCTGCCTTGATTTTCTTGCTCATAGCCTTTTCCTCATTGTTCTTTTCGGTCATGCGAAGCGCACGGATGCGCTACCGATGCCGCCGATGTCGACCCGCATGTAATCACCGGCCTTGACCGGCTCAAGGGGTACCAGCGAGCCGGACAGAATGACTTCGCCGGCCTTAAGGGAAATACCGAACTCACCCAGCGTGTTCGCCAGCCAGGTAACACAATTCACTGGCGAGCCCAGGGCCGCTGCCCCGGCGCCCGCACTGATCACGCTGCCGTTCTTCTCGACGACCATGCCGCAGGTAACCAGATCCACCTTGCGAGGCGATACCGCCTGGTCCCCGAGCACAAACAGGCCGCAGGAAGCGTTGTCGGCAATGGTGTCCTGAATGGCGATCTTCCAGTCCTGGATGCGGGAATCGACAATCTCGAAACAGGGCATCACGCATTCCGTAGCCGCCAGAACGTCGGCGTTGGTCACGCCCGGACCGGTCAGGTCTTTTTTCAGGATGAAGGCAATTTCGCCCTCTGCGCGCGGCGCGATCAGCCGGTCGCTGATGGGCATGACCTCACCGCTGTTGAACACCATGTCGTCGGTGAGATAGCCAAAATCCGGCTGATGGACGTTGAGCATGTTCTGTACGGCTTTGCTGGTAACGCCAATCTTCTTGCCAATAATCGAGGCGCCATCCGCCAGACGACGTTCCAGCATGCGCAGGGAAATGTGGTAGGCATCGTTAATTCTGATGTCTTCACCACGGCTGGTGAGCGGGGACACGGCCTCCCGCTTGATCATGGCTTCGTAGAGTTCGTCACCGAACGCCTGGATCTTTGCCTGTTCCATTACTTACCTCCGGCAGCGGCTTGATCCGCTTCGTTCAGGAAATCATCGACCAGACGGGCAAACCGGCTGGCGTGTTCAATTTGGGTCCAGTGGCCGCAGCGGCCAAACACATGCAGCTGGGCGCGATCAATCAGTTCGGCCAACTTGAGTGACGCTTCCAGAGGAATCACTTCGTCTTCGCGGCCGTGAATGATCAGGGTCTCGTTGGGCAGTTTACGAATGGCTTCTTCAGGGCTGGCCAGATTGTCCACCCAGCGCTGACGCGGGGCCGGGAACATGGCCGCAAAAGACTCCTGAAAGCCCGGTCGAATGCTGGCCCGGTAACGCATTTCTGCCAGTTCTTCGGTCAGCAGGCCTTTGTTGAAGGCAAACACATCCATCAAATTGCGCATGGCATCCAGAGAAGGCTGGTAACCCCAGACTTCGTCCAGACCCTGGGTGATCGGAAAGCTGACCCCGGCAGAGCCCATCAGTACCAAACGGCGAACCCGCTCCGGATGCTCGATGGCCAACGACAATGCCAGACCACCACCAAAGGAGTTACCGACCAGATCGACCTGTTCGAGCCCCAGCTCGTCCATAACACCGATGGCGTGCTTCACCCAGCGCTCCCGGTTATAAACCTGGTCTTCCGGGCGTTCGCTGTAGCCAAAGCCGAGCATGTCTGGCGCAACCACCCGGCGGTGTTTGGCCAGCTCGGGGATCACCAGGCGCCAGTTGGCCCAGGCGGTTACCCCTGGGCCGGAACCGTGGATCATCATCAGCGGGAAGCCACCTTCGCCGTGATCGTGTACATTGGTCCGGTAGCCGGCCGCGGTGATTTCACGCCCGATTTCAGGGCTGTCTACAGATGCGTTCATGGCTACCTCACAATTTGATGCAGATGTTTTTGGTTTCAGTGTAAAACTCCAGACCGTGTACTCCGCCCTCACGACCAAGCCCGGATTGTTTGGCGCCGCCGAAGGATGTGCGCAGATCACGCAGGAACCAGGAGTTCACCCAAGCCAGACCAACTTCCATCTGTTCCGCCACGCGGAGAGCACGGGCAGAATTTTCTGTCCAGATGGCACAGGCAAGACCGTAGTTGGTGTCATTAGCCAATTCGATGGCTTCTTCTTCGGTGTCAAACGGACGGATGTGACAGCACGGACCAAAAATCTCCTCGCGGATAACACGGGCGTCTTCAGGCAGGCCGGTCCAGATAGTCGGTTCAATCCAGGCCCCATCATTCAGTTCTGCGCCCATATCGGGAACGCCTCCGCCAATTTCGACGGTTGCACCCTCTTCGCGAGCCAGATCGTAATAGCTTTTAACTTTGTCACGATGCTCCAAGCTGACCAGCGGTCCGAAATTCGCATCGGGATCTTCTGGTCGGCCCAGTTTCAGCTTGGCCACCTCTTCTTTCATACGGGCGAGGAACTGGTCAAATATTGAGCGCTCTACATAGACCCGCTCTGTGCCCAGGCAAACCTGACCACAGTTGACAAACGCAGAGCGCATCGTGCCCTCCACGGCTTTTTCCAGGTCGCAGTCGGCGAACACAAGGCCAGGGTTTTTCCCGCCGCACTCCATGGAAACATTACGCAGACCAACTGCGGCGGCTTTCATGATGATTTCACCGGTGCGGGTTTCACCGGTGAAGGTGATCGCATCAACGAGTGGGTGATTGGTCAAAAATGCTCCGGCCGAATTTGGGCCAAAACCGTGCACCACGTTAAAGACACCCGCCGGTACGCCACATTCATTCATGACTTCGCCCAACAGCGTAGCCGTGGCCGGTGTTTCTTCTGACGGCTTCACAACGACCGTGTTGCCACAAGCCAATGCCGGACCGACTTTAAAGGTCATCAGCAGCAGTGGCAGGTTCCATGGAGAGATCACGGCAACAACGCCCTTGGGTGTCCGGTGGCCTACGTTTACTGCACCCTTGGCATCGGGCGTTTCCATGCGAAATCCCTCAGTGGGATGACTCATGGAATCCGCAAATTCCTTGAAGTTAGCTGCACCGCGGGGAATATCGATGTGGCTGGCCATTGAACGTGGCTTGCCGGTATCGAGACACTCTGCGGCCAGGAATTCGTCGAAACGCTCATTAATGCGGTCCGCGATCTTGTTTAACATGGCGGCACGCTGCTTTTGGGTCAGCTTACTCCAAGGGCCCTTAAGCGCGGCTTTAGCGGCACGAACGGCAGCATCGACTTCCGCCTCCCCGGCCTCGTGAACCTGGCCAATCAGGCTATTGTCCACCGGTGAGCGATTTTCGAATGTTTTGCCGCTGGCCGAGGCCACGTATTCGCCGTTGATAAAGTGCTTGAATTCTTTCATGGCTGCCTAGTCCTGTTAAATTGAATCCCGGTCGGCCTGTTCCTAATCAGGTCAACACGGTCAGGAAGCGTTCGTTCAGTACGCGATCGTGGTAGAAAATCGCCTTACCGAGGTCTTCTGCTTTCCAGGTAATGGGTTTGTGGTCGGGGTAGTGATAGTCACCTCCGCAGAACACTTCGTTGCGGTTGCCAGACGGGTCAAAGAAATAGATGGTCTGGCCATGGGTCAGGCCGTGACGGGTCGGGCCGATATCGATGGAGGTATCGGTCATCGAGATCAGATCCGCCGCCCGCAGTACGGCTTCCCAGGTATCCAGGAAGAAAGAGGCGTGATGGAACTTGCCTTTCTCTTCGTGGTGGATGAAGGCCACGTCGTGTTCCTTCATGGAGACAGTCAGAAACTGCGCTACACGAGTGCCTTCGGGGTCCAGTACCTGCTCGGCCAGATGGAAGCCCAGTACGTTCACGAAGATGTCGTACACGGCAGCCAATTCCGGGCCGTAGAACAAAGCGTGGTCAAAACGCACGGCTTTCATGCCCTGCAGGCCACGGGGCCAGGCTTCCGGGTTAACGCTGGATACGCCCCACTTACCGGTGTACTTCTTGTCAGCATAGAGTTCAAAGGCATGACCGGAAGGCACGGTAAAGCGAACGCGGCGACCGCAGTCTTTCAGCTCTTCTGCCGGTACCTGCTCAACCTCAACACCGTAATCAACCAGGTCTTTTTCGAGCTGGTTCAGGGCGGCTTCGTCCACCACCTTGAAGCCCATGAAATCGCAGCCCGGCTCATCGGCTTCAACCAATACCACAGAGAATTTGTCCACTTCGGTCCAGGCTTTCAGATACACGCGGCCCTGGTCGTCGCGGTCGGTTTCGATCAGCCCCATCAGGTCTGTGTAGTGTTTGACGGCTGCTTCCAGATCAAGAACTCGAATCTGAACGTGGCCGGGACGCATCACACCTTTTTTCATGACAATTACCTCTATGCTTTTGTTGTTGTCTGCTCTTCAAATGCCGCCTCAGGCTGAGGCACGCACTCTATGATCAAGTTCGTCAACGGGTAGATTCTGCAGGCCAGAACCTCGCCCTTATCGATGGCCTCGGGCGGTACGTGGGCTTTGCTCATTTTTCCGCACTCGAAATCACCCTCTACAATCCGAATCTTGCAGAAACCGCAGCCACCGCCACGGCACCCGACCGGGACACACTTCTTACCTGCAAGCTCCATTGCCTTGAGGACACTCTGGCCCTCCTGGCAGCTGAAGTGATCGCCGGTTGTCCGGTTGCTTACCTGGAATCCGGCCATGGCCCACCTCCCGGTCAGATCTTCTTGAACAGGGCTGAACGCTGAGTTTCTTCCGCACCGTCGGCCGCTGTCAGGAATTTCTCCATGAAGATGTCCCGCTCGAACAGCCGGCCTTGCATCAATGCGGTAATGGCGGCATCAATCATCGGTGGCGGGCCACACAGGTAGGCTTTGTTGCCGGCAAATCGGCCATCAAAGTGTTCCTTGGCGGCTTCGTGCACATAGCCCTGGTATCCGCTCCAGTCGGCATCATCCTCGGTCTGGCTCAGCGCCGGCACATAGGTGAAGTTGTCATGGTCACGATCGAGGGCTTCAAACAATTCCCGGTTGTAAAGCTCAGCCTGGTTACGTGCACCCTGGAACAGTACGATCTTGCGTTCGTCGTTCTGCTCCAGCAGATCCATAATCATCGATTGCGGGCTGGACAGCCCTGAGCCACCGGCGATGAATATCAGGTCGCCCGGCTGGGAGCTGCGCACGAAGAACTGGCCGTAGGGACCAGACAACTTCAGTTCATCGCCGGCTTTCAGCTGCTCGTGAATGTAAGTGGTGGCCGCGCCGCCCTCGACCAGGCGAACGTGCAGTTCCACTTCGTCGGCCTTGCTGGGCTGATTGGCCAAAGAGAAGGCCCGCGCGCCGTCGACGCCTGGCAGCTCAATGTTGATGTACTGACCGGCCTGGAAAGTCATGGGCCGGTCCAGCTTCAGGTGCAGACCCTTGATGGTCGGCGACAAGTCCACGATGTCGGTGACGGTGGCGGCGTAATCCTCGACAGGATGGCCTTCAAAATCCGGATCAACATCAATGTCGGCTTCGATGGTGACGTCGCTCTCGACCGTCGCGCAGCACGCCAGAACTTTGCCTTCATCCCGCTCGACATCCATCAGAGCAAACGGTGAGGCGTCACCGATCTCGACGTCGCCCTCAAGCACTTGCACCTTGCAGGTAGCGCAGGTGCCGTGACCGCAGGCAAACGGCAACCAGACTCCCTGGCGGAGCGCCGCCGCGAGGATGGTTTGACCTTCCTCCACTTCGATCTGCTCGCCAATGGGTTCGATAGTTACGGTGTGGCTCATAGCTCTACCCTCAGTATCCGACGCCAGCCATGCCTTTGAGGTCAGGTGTTGTGACCGTCAGCATGCTTTTGTGATCAATGCCGTTGTCGGTCAGGCTGGCCTCGGCATTCGGTGTAAAAGGCTCGTCATTCAGCAGCCATTGCGCGTTCAGAAAATCCGCCTTGGCAGAATCCGGGTGCGACGCAGTGGCGGGTTTGATGATCTCGTCCACCAAGGCGCGGAAGGTCATGTCCGGCTGCACCAGCAACGCGAAGGGTGCGCAAAACATCAGGTGGTCGGGCCAGTAGACATACAGCAGCTGCATGCCGTGGAAGTTCTCAACCTTGTCTTTGGCATCAAACTTGTAGTCGTATAAAGCGTTAACAGTCATAGTGGTCACCTTGTTGTTTTTGTGGGCCAATCGCCCGGCGCCAACGGCAGCCGGACGATTCCCGAATCAATATCAGGCTGCGTTTTTCTCCTCGTCGGCCGGTTTCAGACCCTTGATAGACAACCAGCGTTTGTGGTCCGGAGAACCCAGGTACTCGAAATTGTCCTCGCCGATGTTGATGTGGTAGTACTTCTGCACCACTGTCTCCACGTCTGCACCTTCACAGTTACCCTGGTAGATCTGGTGCACCGGCAGCCATGCCTGGATGTACTTCTCCGGCTCAAACTCGAAAATTTCACAGCAAGCTTCAGAGCAGAAGTGGTAACGCTCGCCTTCGTACTTCAACTGACGGTGACTGAGTTTGGTGGGCGCACCCATCTCGGTGAACAGAGTCGGCACCTGACACACCTGGCACAGTTGCGGCAGGGTGTTGTTGTAGAACCGGCGACCAGCAGCGGCTTCTTTCGCCAAATGCTCGTAACGCGGGCGGTAGTACTTGTCGAAAGTGTCGGGGTACTTCTCCGACATCCAGTCCATCTCTTCCTTCTCTGGGATCCAGGTATGGAAGTTGGTGGCCTGGCTGTACTGGTAGAAGGTGGTCCACAACTGGTGGCTCAGGTGGTGCTTGGCATCGTTGGCGACGTCCTGGTACTTGGGCGGACGAATACCGTAACGCTCGAGATCCTTGAACAGGGCACCCCCGTTCTGCTCGTAGTACACCTCCCAGGCCTCAGACCAGGACATGACTTTGTTCGGCAGCATGTAGTCCATCATCATGCTGACCAGGCTGAGCAGGCGGAAACCACGCCAGAACCACTTGTCGATCCAACGCTGAACGATGGGCACGTTGTCTTCGTGCTGCTCGAGGATGAACTTGATCACCTCCAGGCCCAAGGTCATGTGTCGTGCTTCGTCTGACTGGGCAGAGAAACCGAAGGTGACGGTGGCCATGTCACCGTTGTAGGCCGCACCCGACATGAACGGTACAAACAGCAGGTTAGTCAGCACATACTCAAACGAGAACGAAATGGCGGTCAGGAACTCGAACGGGCCAGCAGAACGGGCATCGTCAAAGAACGACTTGGGCACCGACAGGAACCACACCCGGTCGTGCATGTGTGCGGCATCGTGCAGGCCGTTAAAGTGCTTGTTGTAGTGGCTCATGGCGTGTTGCTGAGTCTGGGAATGACGCAACTCGTCAATCGCCTGCATCTGGCAGGCCACCCGCGCACCGGTACCACTGAATTGACGACCTGTTTTGGCATAACCCTGGAAGGCCGCATGTTCCAGCGGCGACACACCGGTGAGGAACAGTTTCAGAGCGTTGACGTAGCGAGCATCTGAAATGTTCTGGTGGCCGTTGTTCTGGGCAAACGCATCGAAAATGGCGTACAGCTTCTTCTCTTTTTCCGCCTGGTACTTCCAGTAAGAATCCATGGTCAGACGGAACGGGTCTTCCCACTGGGACCAGTCGGTGATCTTGATACCTTCAAAGTCCTCGTCCGGAAAAATGTCCTTCTTTTTCTGGTAGGTCGGTTCCCAGCCCATGTCGCGAGTCAGATACTGGTATTTGTCTTTGAGATTCAATTTCTTGTTTTGAACTGCCATGATGGTTCTCCCAATTATTTCCACTCAAGAATGAAGTGGTCATCGTCTTCATCGACATTGCCGCCAATGCTGATGACATTTATGAGCATTTCCTGAACGTCCCAATCGCGCCCGAGCTTTTCTTCCATGGTTTCCCGGTTCATCACCAGGCGCTTCTCCGCCTGGATCCGAATCATCGCCGGCTGATGCTGCAGTTCCGCATGAGGGTTATCGTCCATAACCGCTTCGGCGAGATAGCGAGAGTCGTCGTTGTCCTGAAACACAATAAATACAAGTTGGCTCATGCTGAGACTCCCCGACTCTGCAGTCCGAATTTCTTCAGGCGGGTAGAAAGCTCCGCCCGAGCTTCATCTAGGGCGTCAATACCGACGGAGGCTTCGGCCAGTGGCTTGAGGGCGCTGTAGGCCTGGGGTTCCCAGTTGTCGATCCACTGCTGGAGCAGTTCGCGGTTGGCTTCACTCTCACCCGACACGGCCTTGATCATGGCGTTGGTCCAGCGCAGTGACTCTTTGTACCAGTCCCGCATGAACTCGGTGAGCATGGACACGTCTTCCGCGCCCTGGCTCTCGAACCAGGCGTCCATCTTGTCGTAAATCAAGGTATACATGAGCCCGTCGAGCAAAATGTTCTGTACCAGAGTCAGCTCAAACCAGTCGTCAACCACCAGGGTGTCTTCCACCAGTTTGCGCATGGGCTGCCACAGCTCGTCATCCATCCAATAGCCTTTGGACTCGTCCAGTGCCTTACCGGTACTGCCGTCGATCATCAGAGCAATGCGAGACAGATACTGGCCAATACCCAGACGGTCCATCGCGGTGTAGATGTGCATCTGTGAAACGGTGGTGGCTACCGCATCACCCGCAATCTTGCTGTTGTTCATGTTGGCGCCCAGCTCAACATGGCGCAGTGGCACTAGCAGGCGCAGCAGTTGTTTCTGGGTTTCTTCCGGGAGCCGGGTCAGCAGGTTGCGCTTGTCGCAAAAACCGAAGCTGGTCTCGGCTGCTTCCTGCATTTTTGCTCGGTTACCCACGTACGCGCCGTAGTAGAACTGGCGGGGATCAGACACCGCGTACCAGTCTTCCATGCGGATGGCGGTACGGCGATCATCATTGAGCTCGTACCGGGAATCCCACTGGGGGCGGTAATGGAAGTTGGTTTTCGCCTCCAGATCGTAGCTTGCTTCCTGATAGCGCGTCGCCGGCTTGTCACCGAAACGGCGAGCAATGTGGCTGTAGGTGTGACGAATGGGCTCCACCGAAGTGGTTTTGATTTCAATACTCATATCAACCTTTCCGTTTTGTTTTTGTGGATCAGAGTGATGTGGGTTTTGCGCTGCCGTTCAGTAACGCTCTCCGCGTTCACCGAACCGCCACTTGACCATGTCTTCATCAATCTGGCGGATCATGTCGGAGTCCATATGGACCACGTTGTTGTGCTTGCAGAAAATTTCGAAAGCGTCCCTGGGAAGAACCAGTTCAACGAACAGCTCCGGGTGACCGATGGCAAAATCGAATTCCACGAACTTGTCGCCCGGCTCGCTGCGGACCCGGATATAGCGGGTCATCTCGTCAAAGGATTTGGCTTGTGTCTCGCTGGTCATGATTTGCACCACTGGGTTTGTTGTTGTCTGGGAGGGGAACAGCAACGCGTGTGCCAAACCCGTCCAAAAGTCGAACGCCAATCTCCATCCAACTGTTTTTAATAAAGTTATCAGTTATTAGAAATGAATCAGCGTGAATAGAACTTGGAGAGTGCCTGCTGCTTTCGCGGCTATCTTTTTACTAAATGATCAATTTTTGCCGCCCGAATAACCAAATGCTGAGACGCTCTGATCTCGCCCCGCTGCAAGCAGTTTTTTATCATTTGGTTGATTTGTGACATCGATCAGGTATTAACTATTTAAGCGAAATGCCAACAGGCTCTCCGAAAAGAGCAGTCCCCGCCGACAACAACAAAAGGGGTAACCACCATGGCTGTAAGCTACAAGCCACAGCTGAGTTATTCAGACTTCAGGGATCTCAAGGACCAGATCCAGTTTCAATCCACGGAGGGCAAAATCTGGTTTGGCGAACAGCGTATGCTGTTGATGAATCTCAGTTCATTGGCAGCATTCCGTCGCGAGATCGTTAATAGCATGGGCATTGAGAGAGCCAAGGGATTCTTCCTGAGGCTTGGCTATCTCTCTGGGCTCAAGGATGCTGAGCTGGCCCGCAAGCTGAGGCCTCATTGCAGTGAGCTGGATATTTTTTTGGCCGGTCCGCAACTTCACTCACTGAAGGGTATGGTAAAAGTCGTTCCCCTGGAGATCGATCTGGACCAGGAAACCGGAGATTTTTACGGACGCTTCGAATGGATCGACTCCTGGGAAGTGGAGATCTGCAAGACCGAGCTGGGTCTTATGAAAGAACCGGCCTGCTGGGTACTGCTGGGGTATGCCTGCGCCTATACCTCATCGTTCATGGGCCGGGAGATCATCTTCCGGGAAGTCAGCTGCCGGGGCTGTGGCGATGAGAAGTGCATGATTGAGGGTAAACCTGCCGAGCAATGGAAGGACGGGAAAGAGTTTTCCCGCTACTTCAAAGCCGATCCGATCATCGAAGAGCTTTACGATCTCCAGGAACAATTGAACTCCCTGCGAAGCTCCTTTCAACGGCAAGAAGGCCAGTATTACGGCATTGGCCAGTCCGCATCTTATAACAAGGTGTGCCGGATGATTGACAAGGCCGCACAGGGAAAGGTGTCGGTACTTCTACTCGGCGAGACCGGCGTCGGCAAGGAAGTAATAGCCCGCAGTGTCCATTTGCGGAGCGCAAGAGCTGATGGCCCCTTCATCGCCGTGAATTGCGCGGCCATTCCGCCTGACTTGATCGAGGCGGAACTCTTCGGCGTTGAAAAAGGCGCCTATACAGGTGCAAATCAGTCGAGAGAAGGGCGTTTCGAGCGCGCCAACGGTGGAACAATCTTTCTGGACGAGGTTGTGGAGCTCACCCCCAGAGCCCAGGCCACTCTGCTCAGAGTATTACAGGAAAGTGAACTTGAAAGGGTGGGCGACAATCGCACCCGAAAGGTCAACGTTCGAGTGATAGCCGCCACCAACGAGAGTCTTGAACAGGCAGTCGAAGACGGCCGTTTCAGAGCCGACCTGTTTTATCGCCTGAACGTTTTCCCGGTAAAAATCCCACCGTTGCGGGAACGACTTGAAGATTTGCCTTTGCTGGCTGGCCACTTCCTGGAAAAGTTCCACGCCCAGTATGAAAAACGCACTCTGGGTTTATCGGACAAAGCCCTCGCCCTCTGCATGGCCTATCAGTGGCCGGGCAATATACGGGAGCTTGAGAATGTCATCGAGCGCGGTGTCATCCTGACCGACAACAACGAATCCATCAGTCAGGATGCCCTGTTCGTCTCGCCTCCTCCATCGGAGCCGGTGTCCATAGAACGAATCGATGCAGACGGTAATGTCTGCGTCGACCAGTCTGCCTGCGAGGAGGTAAGCTGGTCTAATCATATCATCAACAGCGGAATCAGCCTGGAAGAAGTGGAAGAAACGCTGATGCGGCAGGCCATGGAACAGGCAAACCAGAATGTCTCAGGGGCTGCTCGAATTCTAGGCCTGACCCGTCCCGCTCTCGCCTATCGCCTTAAAAAGACTGGCATTCTCGCGGAAAGCTGATTCTTCAAAGAGTATCTGCGACATGGAAGTTGCACCTCCTTCACACCGACTATGACGAAATGGACAACCCCGCCCACCGCTTGATCATTTGATAAAAATCAACGCTGTGATCCCACGTCATCGAAAGTGAAAACCTGCCAAGCAAAAAGCATTTTTAATAGTATTTTCATTAGCTTAGATCGTTTAAATCCGTTCTGGCACAGCCGTTGCTGAACCACCGTCAGTCGCTTTTCCACAAAAACAAAGACGGTGACATAACATGCCATACCCCATGGAATGCCCACGCGGCAAAGTTCCAACCCCGTTGATCCTTGCCGGACTGTCCGCACTGCTGCTAACCGGTTGCGAGGCGCCGCTGAATCTTGAAGCGGTAAGGCAGCAGTCCCAGCAAGCCATTCAGCGAACCGACTTTTTCCAATCTGTAGCCCAGAACGACCAAATCGTCGCCATCGCCGGCAATAACGGAGCGCTTCTGGTGAGCGAGAACAGCGGTGCGGACTGGCAACGTGTCCCGGTGCAAACCACCGAGAGTTTTCTTTCCCTCGATACCTGCCCGGACGGCAGTTTCATCGCCCTGACTTTCAATAATCAACTCTGGCACGGGAACCCTGCCGGTACCCAGTGGACTGCCCATGAGCTTCCGAGCCAGGAGCAGATGATGACCGCCGATTGCGCGCCCGACGGCACCTGGTGGGCGGGCGGCAGTTTCACCACGCTGCAGAGCTCATCGGATCAGGGTACGACCTGGCAGGAAACTTCCCTGAATGAGGACGCCATTCTGACCAACCTCCAGTTCCTCGATCCGGAAACGGCACTTGCGACCGGAGAATATGGCCTGGTTCTGAAAACCCTGGATGGTGGCGAGACCTGGGATTACGCCGGCTATCTACCGGACGAATTCTATCCCCATGCAGCTTACTTCGAATCAGCAGACGAAGGCTGGGTTGGTGGCCTGAACGGTTTTATCTACCACACCACCGACGGCGGAGAAACCTGGGACCGCCAGCCTACCGACACCAGCATGCCGGTGTTTGGCTTCGTCAAGGCCGGCAATGCCCTGTTTGCCCTGGGTGATAACGCCACGGTTCTGGCGTTGTCCGGAGGCAGCTGGACAGGTCTTGAAACACCCAACCAGCCCCTTTACCTGCGCGACGGCGTGGTTCTCGCAGACAACCAGCTCCTGGTAGCCGGAGGCCGCGGTCTGCTCCTTCAACTCGACATTCCCGTGGCCTCAGTGGCCAGCAACAACCGAGGTAACTGATCATGGCCGGACTGCACAGATTCACGCACTTCCTGCACCAGCTGGAACTCTGGATTTTCAGGAATCCTCGGAAGGTCCTGTCGCTGATCGCCATCCTGACGCTGTTTTTCGCGCTACGGATTCCGGGGCTGAAAATCTTCACGGACTTCGCCGATCTGTTGCCCCAGCAGCATCCTTACATCGAGCTGCACAACAGCATCAAGGACGATTTTGGCGGCGCCAACGTTCTGGTGGTCGGTGTTGAATTCGCCGAAGGCGACATCTTTTCCAATGAGAACCTGGCAACCATCGACCGGGTAACACAGGCGGTCGATAACCTGCCCGGCGTGAACCACAACCTGGTTGCGAGCGTTACGCACCGCAATTCCCGGGAGATCTGGCTGACTGAAGTAGGCAGCATTAACTCCGAGCCCTACTACGACTCCACCCGAGGCGAGTATTCCGAACAGGCCCTGAGTGAAATGAAGGCTGCAGTGGCCGCAAACCCAAGAGTCTATGGGCCTCTGGTGTCTCCGGATTTCAGAATGGCTCTAGTCAAAGCACAATTGATCGAAGGCAAGCTCGACTACGAGAAGACATTCGCGCAACTGCAGCAGCTCCGCGAGCAGGAGGCCGGTGACGACGTCACCATCTACGCCACAGGCCAGCCCGTACTTGTTGGCTGGGCCTACACCTACATGGACCAGATTCTGCAGATCTTCATCTTCACCGTTCTGGCCATGCTGGCACTGCTGGTTTTCCATTTCCGCAAAGCCTATGGGGTGCTGATTCCCCTGGGCGGCGTTCTGATCTCCACGATCTGGGGCCTTGGGATCATCAGCCTGCTCGGGTACAACCTGGACCCGCTCGGGCTGGTCATCCCCTTTTTGATTGCTGCCCGGGCCATGAGCCACGGTGTTCAGCTGGTAGAACGTTATTACGCAGAAACCCGCGAGCTGGGCGAGGGCCCAAAGGCCGCCAAGGCTACCTTTGACAGCCTGTTCCGCCCCGGCTCCCTGGGCGTGGTGTCTGACGCCATCGGCCTGTCACTGATCGCCATTGGCTCGATTCCCCTGAACACCCACCTGGGGATCTATGCCTCTCTCTGGGCCATCACCGTTGTCTTCACGGTTCTGATCGGTGTTCCCCTGCTGCTTTCGATCCTGCCCACACCAAAGAATGCCGAGATGCGCGAGACCGCCCTGCGCTATATCGGCAGCAGCTGCTCACGAACCGTGACTCGCCCCGGACGGGCAAAAATTGTACTGGCAGCGGCGGCAGTCTTGATGGGTGCCGGCGTCCTTGCGGCGTCCAACGTCCAGATCGGCGACTCCGAACCCGGTTCTCCGATCCTGTACCCGGACCACGATTACAACATCTCCTCCCGCGTGGTGAATGACCGCTTCCCCGGCTCCGAGGAGCTGTATGTGATCGCCGAAACCGACGAGAAAGGCGGCCTCAAGCGGCCGGAAGTCCTCAAGGCACTGTCAGATTTCCAGGCCCACATGCTCACCGATCCCGGTGTTGGCGGATCCAAGGGTCTGCCCGACCTGGTAAAGCAGGTAAACCGGCTGATGCATAACGACGATCCACGCTGGTATCAGATTCCCCACGATCAGCGCTATGTGGGCGGCCTGATGTTCACCTACATGGCATCAAGCCCGATTCCCGGCGCCCTGGATGAGTTCAATGACACCGACGACCGTGTCGCCAATCTGGTGTTCTTCTACAAGGACCGCCAGGGCGAAACCATCCGCCGGGCCATTCACATGGCCAAGGAATGGATCGCCGAAAACGGTGACAGCGTCGAGGGACTGACCATCCGGCTGGCCGGCGGAACGCTCGGCGTTGCCGCAGCCATGAACGAATCGGCGTTCGACACCAACATGATCGTGCTGCCGCTAGTGTTCCTGCTCATTTTCGCCTTCGTGATGCTGTTTTATACCTCCTGGCACGCCGGCCTGATGATGCTGTTGGCAATGCTGTTCGCCACCACCCTGACCTATGCCTACATGGGCCTGTACGGACTCAGTATCGACATCAATACCGTGCCCGTGATTGCCGTCGGCATAGGCGTCGGCATTGATTACTCCATCTACATGATGGATCGCATACGCGAGGAGATGGCCAAGTGTGGCGAGCTGCGCGAAGCGGTACGCCGGGCCATCGCCACTACCGGCATGGCCATCAGTTTCACCGCGCTCACCCTGATGGCCGGCATCATCATGTGGGTAATTTTCTCTGACCTGCGCTTCCAGTCCGACGCCGCCATGCTGCTGTGCGTGATGATCGTGATCAACGGCATCGCCGCCATGCTGCTGGTGCCCTCCTGGGTGCTGGTGTTCAAACCCCGCTTCATTACCAACGTCTACGCAGACGAAGACGGCATTCTCCATGCCGACCGTCAACGTCCCGAACCGACTCCATCACCGGCCAGCAACCGTCAGGACGGTGAAGGATACGTAGCCGGAGCAACGTCCCGGGCCTGACCCGGGGCAAGCCTCCATAACAACCCAAACGAGGATCTGCCATGCAAACAAAAATAAAAGGCCTGAGTCTGTGGTGCGCTGTATTCTCCAGCACCACTGCACTCACCCTGGCTGCGCTGCCCGGCACTGTTGCCGCGGAGGACACCAGGATCAATGGCTTCTATGAGAACGCAACCTACGCACGTGACGGAGTGGGGCTCTCCAAATTCCGGAACACCATTCAGCTCGAGGGGGAAAAACGGATAGGGAACGTGGGCATTTTCAGCAATGTCTCCGTAAACGGCACGCTTCGCGGTACTTACGACGGTGTCTACGACCTCAATGATGACGAATACGGCAGTGAAGCCGGCGGGCCGGTTCAGCTCCAGGACATTGCCCAGGGCTCGGTTCCTCACGGAGGCGGTATTGCGCCCACACCGCTCTTCGGTTTCGACATCAATGAGAACCCCAACGACGGCATGGTAGTTCTCGGCGAGCACCTGCATGATCAGGACAACGGCGTTGCTTTTGGCGTACCCGTACGTCCCTGTGACGTCGACAGCCGCGGCTGTATCGATGACTACCTCGACAAGGACGAAGATGAGCTGCGTTTCCAGGAGTTCAATGACCGTCTGGATTTCATCCGGGAACTCTATGTTGATTTCGATCTTAACTTCGACAGTGGCAACGTACTCAGCACCCGTCTGGGTAAACAGCAGGTCATCTGGGGCCGCACCGATCTGTTCCGGGTCCTGGATGTGATCAACCCGGTGGACTATTCCCGCAACAACATCTACGACGAGCTGGAAGATATCCGGATTCCCATGTGGATCCTGAAAACGGACTACCGTATGGGCCCGACGGAAGTGTTCGAAGGCTTTGCCTTTGACGACCTGAACTTCCAGGTGGTGTGGAACTTCGACGAGTTCCGTCCCCACGACATCGGCCAGTGCGGCCAGCCCAACGTGATCCTCGACGCCGGCTGTTTCTTCCGGGGCATGAACAACCTCTGGGAAAATGGCAGCACCGTGGCCAACTTTGCAGGCGCCACACCCGATGGTGGTCTGGCCACCGACTTCGGCCCCGGCCAGATCGGTATCCGCCGCGCCAATATGCCGAGCTGGAAGCTGTCCAATACCCAGCTGGGCCTGAAACTGGAAGGTGTCTATGGCGACCTGGGTTTCTCCCTGAACGCCCTGACCTACCGTTCCCAGTTGCCCTCGCTTCGTGGCGGCATTCCAGCCCAGAACCCGTTTGACGGTACAACAGACGTTTATCCGTCCCTGATCGCCTTTGATATCCACTTCCCGCGGGTCAACCTGGTGGGTGGCTCCCTCGACTACTACTCCCAGGGCATCGACACCGTATTCCGGTTCGAGACCGCCTACACCTCGGGCGAGGAGTTTGCCAACACCCTGCGCGAGAGACTCTATTCCGAGTCTGACGTGGCACGTTACGTTATTGGCGCAGACAAGAACGTGTTCATTCCCTTCCTGAACGAAAACCAGTCGTTCCTGTTCTCCGGCCAGATCTTCGGCCAGCACATTCTTGATCACGAGCGTGAGCAGAGAACCTATGGTGAGGCCGGCATTCCGGACTGGGAGCACAACTGGATTGGCACCCTGCTGATTCAGGGCTTCTACATGAACAACCGTCTTATCCCGAAACTGATTACGGCTCACGACTTCCGCGCCCAGGCCACCACGCTAGCCCCGAGTGTTGACTGGATCGTGACGGACCGGTTCCGGGTGACCGCCGGCGCCAACGTGAAGGTGGGTGACGGTGCCCGCAAATTCGACGACTGCCGTTCCTGTAACCCCTGGGATCCGTTCACCCAGACACCGGGTGTGGTCAATCACCAACCAGGTGAGTCCGCCGGTCTGGGCGGCTATGAACCCCTCGGTCGCTTCAAGTCCGGTCCGATCGGCATGGCCCAGGAAGAAGACGAAGTTCAGCTGACCGTTCGCTACAGCTTCTGATCACGAGGTACCATCATGAGAAACAGAACAATGAACACCTTCAAACGCACACTGCTCGCGGGCTGCACCGTGAGCTTCCTAGCCACCACCGCGTTCGCGGACGAGGCGGTGATTACCGAGTCTTTTTATCCCTACAAGACCGAAACTCCAAGCTTCGAAGGTCTTGAGCCGGGCATGGTCATCAACCAGACCAATGTCGCCCAATTCAAGGACATTATCGATCCGGCCTTCTACGGCTTTATCGAACAGGGCTGGACCACCATCGTTGTAGGAGAAACCACCTCATTCGACCTGCACCCGAGCTACGTGGAGGCTACCCGGGTGGCCATGGATCAGGTAACCCTCGGTGATCAGGTGGGTGAGATCAACGGCTGGCAGGCCGGCCGGCCCTTCCCGGAAGAGCCGAGTGCCGAAGATCCTCGTGCCGGTGAGAAGCTCGCCTGGAACTACAAGTACGGCTACAACTGGGGCGACAGCGCCGCTATCTCTCCGTTCTACTGGAAGTACCGTGACATGAACTCGGGCGACGTGGAGCGGACCATCAAGTTCAACTTCCACTTCCTCAACTACAAGGGTCGGGTGAACCAGGAACCCACGCCGGAAATCACTCCGAACCCCTCCGACCTGTTCCGGGCCATCTACGTGCAGGTGCTGGACCCTGCCGATGTGCGCGATACCCAGCTGCTGATCCATCGTGCCGCAGACGACCTGAAGCGTGACAACAGCTGGCTTTATCTGGGTTTCCAGCGCCGGGTACGTCGTCTGGCCACCGGCCAGGTCACCGATGCGTTCCTGGGCTCCGACCTGATGATCGAGGACTTCGAAGGCTACAACGGCAGGATTTCCGACATGGATTGGACCTACAAGGGTACCCGTTACATGCTGATGCCGTTCTACAACCACAATGAGCTCAAGCTGGACTCTGAAACCCACAGTGACAGCGACGGCTACCAGGTGGTTGCCTTCAGCGGCCAGGGCGGATGCTTCCCGGATATCACCTGGCAGCTTCGCAAGGTCTATGAGGTCGAGTCTGTGCCGGTCGATGAGAGCCATCCGCTGTCCAAGCGCGTGCACTTTATGGACGCGCAGACCTTCACCATTCCCCGCACCGTGTCTTATGACCGTAAAGGCAGCCTCTGGAAGACCTTCACCATTGGTCAGGCCCATCCGGACTATCACCTGGCCAAGAACAAGGGCACGGGTGTTTCCATCGACGACAGCTTCAGCATGATCGACGTGCAGGCCAGCCACTGCACCACCGGCCAGTTCAAGGGCCAGGTGGATCCTGAAATGTCGCCGCCCAATATGTTCAACGTTCAGTACCTGCGCGCCACGGGCAGTTAACCGGGCATCATTGTTGCTCCTCTTTCGGGCCCGCTTCGGCGGGCCCCTTTTTTGGACTATGGGGGATATCGAACATGACCGATAATCAGTCTGCCATTGGCGAACAGGATTCAACGGCGCCCCTCACCGTAGTTGTTTCGCGGAGGGTCAGGAAGGGCCAGCAAGAAGCGTTTGAGGCGTTAAGTAGCCAGATGACCGAGCGGGCGTCCCGTTTTCCAGGTTACCTGGGCACGGCCATGTTCCGGCCAGCTTCCCCTGACGATCCCGAGTACCGGATTGTCTTCAAGTTCCGGGACCGGGAAACCCTGACCGCCTGGGAGGAATCGGAAGAACGCGCCGAGCTGCTGGAACAGATCGAAAGCCTGCTGGTGCAGCCCAGCGAACGGGAAGTCACCTCCGGCATCGTGACCTGGTTCACCCTGCCCGGCCAGAACCCGGTGCAACCACCACCCAAATGGAAGATGACTATTGTCAGTTGGCTGGCACTTTACCCCGCTGTGACCCTGGTGTTCGTCATTTTCGGAGACCTGCTGGCCCAGGTGCCACTCTTGCTGCGGACGATGATCGTCACAATCGTGGTGATGGGGTTAATGAGTTATGTGTTGATGCCCAGAATGACGAAATGGTTCGCCTTCTGGTTGTTTCCCCGACAGAAGGGACCCTCCCGTTGAGCGAACGATTCATGGATGCCTGACAAGAGCAAAGTCAGGGAGCAAGCCAGGCCGCGCTGACCCGCTCCCGACCGACTCAGAAATGAATAACCGACCGGATGCTCTTACCCTCGTGCATCAAGTCAAACGCCTTGTTAATGTCTTCCAGCGGCATGTTGTGGGTAATGAACACATCCAGCGGAATCTCGCCCTTTTCGGCTTTTTCCACGTAGCCCGGCAACTCGGTACGGCCTTTCACGCCGCCAAACGCTGAGCCTTTCCAGACCCGGCCGGTGACCAGCTGGAACGGACGGGTGCTGATTTCCTCGCCGGCGCCGGCGACGCCGATGATGACGGATTCGCCCCACCCCTTGTGGCAGCACTCCAGGGCGGCGCGCATCACCTTGACGTTACCGATACACTCGAAGGAATAGTCCACGCCGCCGTCGGTCATTTCAACGATCACTTCCTGGATCGGCTTGTCGTAGTCGTTGGGATTGACCACATCGGTCGCACCCAGCTGTTTGGCGATGTCGAACTTCCCAGGGTTGATGTCGATGGCAATGATGCGACTGGCCTTGGCCATGGTGGCACCGATGATAGCCGCCAGGCCGATACCACCCAGGCCGAAGATGGCTACCGTTGCCCCTTCTTCCACCTTGGCCGTGTTCATCACCGCACCGATGCCGGTGGTTACGCCACAACCGAGCAGGCACACCTTCTCAAGGGGCGCTTCCTTGGGGATCTTGGCCAGGGAGATCTCGGGCAACACGGTGTACTCGGAGAAGGTGGAGCAACCCATGTAGTGGTACAGCGGCTTGCCCTGGTAGGAGAAGCGGGAGGTGCCGTCCGGCATCACGCCCTTGCCCTGGGTGGCCCGAACGGCGCCGCACAGGTTGGTCTTGCCGGAGGTGCAGAACTTGCACTCGCCACACTCGGCGGTGTAAAGCGGAATCACGTGGTCACCCACTTCCAGGTTTTTCACGCCCGGGCCCACGGCCTCCACAATACCACCGCCTTCGTGGCCGAGGATGGTCGGAAACAGGCCTTCCGGGTCGGCGCCCGACAGGGTGTAGGCATCAGTATGGCAGACGCCGGTGGCAACGATGCGCACCAGCACTTCACCTTTTTGCGGCGGGGCGACATCCACTTCAACGATTTCCAGCGGCTTGTTGGCTTCAAAGGCCACCGCGGCACGGGATTTGATCACTGGCATGCTCCTCTGGTTCTGTCAGGAATCTCGGGCATTGCTGATTCCCTTTGTATGATGAATTGACAGATTGACGGTTTGACGATTACTAGACGACTGGTCTACTATAGCAAATATGACGTCAACCGACACCCGCACTCACATTATTCACACCGGCGCCGACCTGATCGGCCATAAAGGCTTTGGTGCGACAGGCATCAACGCCGTGCTGACCGCAGCTGGCGTACCCAAGGGGTCGTTCTACCACTACTTTAGCAGCAAGAATGATTTCGGCCTGGCGGTCATTGATACCTTCGCGGAGGAATACGACGCCAAACTGGATCGGATTCTCAATGACACCAGCCGCTCCTGCGTCGACCGGCTGCGCGCCTACTTCGACACCGGCTTTGAAACCATGACCAGCTGCGAGTACACCCGGGGCTGTCTGATCGGCAACCTGGGCCAGGAACTGGCGGGACAGAACGAAGCCTTCCGGCAGAGGCTGGACTCGGTCTTCGCCAGCTGGGAAAGACGCTTTGAGCATTGCATCCGTGCTGCCCAGCAGGCCGGAGACATCAGCGCCGACATCGACGCGGCAGACGCCGCCAGTTTTCTTCTGTCCGGCTGGGAAGGCGCCATCCTGCGTTCGAAGGTCCTCAAGTCCACCGAACCCATGGAGAGGTTCGTGCGAGTCTTTTTCAAACACTGCCTGAACATCGGCTGAAATTTTTTTCGATTGCCGACTAGTAGACTGGTCTAATTAATATCATTTGATCCTGAAGGAGGATGCCCGATGAGCAACCAAAACGATCCACTTTTTCAACCGCACCATCTGGGCGAACTGGCCCTGCCCAACCGGATTCTGATGTCACCACTGACACGTTCCCGCTCAAGCCAGCCCGGGGATATCCCCAACGACATGAACGCCCGCTACTATCAGCAGCGGGCCAGCGCTGGCCTGATTCTCAGTGAAGCCACCCAGGTTTCGCCGCAAGGCAAGGGCTATGCCTTTACCCCCGGCATTCATTCGCAGGAACAGATTGAAGGCTGGAAGAAGGTAACCGGGGCGGTGCACATGGCCGGCGGCCGAATTCACATGCAACTGTGGCACGTGGGCCGGATTTCCCATCCGGACCTGCAACCGAACGGTGAAAAGCCCGTTGCGCCTTCTGCCATCAAGCCCGAAGGTGCCAAGACCTTCATCAGTGCCGACTCCGGCATGGTGGATATCCCGGAGCCCCGGGCCCTGGAAACCGCGGAAATGACCGACATTGTCGAGCAGTACCGCCAGGGTGCGCTGAACGCAAAAGAAGCCGGCTTTGACGGCGTTGAAGTCCATGCGGCCAACGGCTATCTGCTGGACCAGTTCATCAAGAGCGGCAGTAACCATCGCACTGACGAATACGGTGGCTCGGTGGAAAACCGTCTGCGCCTGCCATTGATGGTCGTCGAAGCGGTTATCGACGTCTGGGGCAAGGACAAGGTCGGCGTCCGCGTCAGCCCCACGGGTAGTTTCAATGCCATGGACGACGACAACCCGGCCGAAACCTTCGGTACCTTCGCCCGGCACCTGAACGACCTGGGCATTGCCTACATCGAAGTGGTGGAAGACTCCTTCCAGGGCAATCACGCGAACGGCCGCCCGGAAGAAGTCATCGACGCGATCCGCGCCGGCTTCAAGGGCACCTACATTGCCAATGGCGCCTACACCGCCGACGAGGCCCGAAAGCGTATCGACGAAGGCCGGTGCGATCTGGTCACCTTCGGCCGCCCGTTTATCGCCAACCCGGATCTGCCGGAGCGCTTCCGCCAGAACGCGCCCCTGAACGACTGGGACGACAGCACCTTCTATGGCGGTGATGAACACGGTTACACCGACTACCCGACACTGATAGAACTCGAAAAAAGCGCCTGAACAGCGCTTTCATTCCCAAAGGAGACAAACCATGAGCAACACCAATGACCCGATCAACAGCAAAGTAGTGATTATTACCGGCGCCAGCAGTGGTCTCGGTGAAGCCACGGCCCGCCGCCTGGCAGACCGGGGCGCCAAGCTGGTACTCGCAGCACGCCGGGAGGACCGCCTGAAAGACCTGACGGAAGATCTCAAATCCCGGGGCGCCGAAGCCATCTGGCAGGTCACCGACGTGACCGACCGCAATCAGGTTGAGTCTCTGGCCGCTGCGGCAAAAGAGGCGTTTGGCAGGATCGATGTGCTGGTCAACAACGCCGGGCTGATGCCCCTGGCACCGCTGGACGCCCTCAAGGTTGATGAGTGGGAACAGATGGTAGACGTCAACATCAAGGGCGTGATGTATGGTATCGCCGCTGTACTGCCGACCATGCGGGAACAGCACAGCGGGCACATCCTCAACCTGTCGTCGGTCGCCGGGCACAAGGTCTTCCCCGGTGCCGCCGTCTACTGCGCCACCAAATATGCGGTGAAGGCGCTGTCCGAAGGCGTTCGTATGGAAGGCGGCGACGAGATCCGCAGCACCAACATCTCGCCGGGTGCCGTCGCCACCGAGCTCACCAGCACGATCACCGATCCCGACGCGAAAAAGGCGGCGGATGAGCTCTACGAAGTCGCCATTGATTCCGATGCCGTGGCCCGGGCTGTTGTCTATGCCATCGAGCAGCCGGCGGATGTCGATATCAATGAAATCATCCTGCGGCCGACGGCTCAGGAGCTGTAGAACTTCTCTCGATCCTCGAACCCTGCACCATGCTGCCCCGCAAGGGCAGCGTTGGTGCAAGAGATCCACGGCCAGTCTCATCAAAATCCTCGAAAGATCACCACCTACCTGCGAAGTTCCCACGCACATCACATATCATTGTTGCGCCCCCAAAAACTTTTCCGAATCTGGTACGTATCTGAAGGGTTGAATCAAAAGGCCAAGGAGCATCCACCTTGCATACGCTTTACTGGTTTACCCGGGATCTTCGCCTGCACGACAACGCCGCGTTGCTGGCGGCCTCGAAGTCCGACGTGCTTTTATGTGTCTACGTTGTTGATCCCCGCTGGTTCGCACCGGGGCCACTGCAAAGCAAAGCCATGGGCGATCATCGCTGGCGCTTCCTCTGGCAGAGCCTGATGGCGCTGGAGCGAACCCTGCGGACGCTTGGCCAGCGCCTGCATATTGCCTATGGCGAGCCGGAAGCCGTGGTCCCCGAGCTGGTGCATGCCCACTGTATTGCCCGGGTTGTCCGGTCGCGGTTGCCGGGCACCCGGGAAGCTGGCCAGTGGCGCGCGATCAAGGACAAACTGCCACAGACCCTGTTCCAGCAATTCGAAACCCTGAGCCTGTTTACCGAGGGCGCCCTGCCCATGACCCTGCAGGATCTGCCGGACACCTTTTCCCAGTTCCGCAAGCAGGTTGAGAAAACCGGAGAACGCTGTACCGAGCGTTTGCGTATCCGCACTCTGACAGCCCTGCCTCCGCCACCAGGGTTCCCGGAGGACAATCGCGGCGACTGCCCGCCGATACCAGAGCCGATGCATCCATTGCAGTTTATGGGGGGTGAAACAGCTGGCGTGGAGCGGCTTCGGGAATTCCTGTACGGCAACCACAGCATTGACCGCTACAAGGAGACCCGCAACGCCCTGGACTCCTGGGACGCCTCCTCAAAATTCTCGCCCTGGCTGGCCAACGGCAGTCTCTCGGTTCGCGAAGTGGCGGAAACCATCACAGAGTACGAAGCCAGTGAGACCAAAAACGAATCCACCTATTGGCTCTGGTTTGAGTTGCTTTGGCGCGAGTACTTCTTCTGGTACGCGCTGAAACACGGCGCCAACCTGTTCCGCCGTGATGGCGTCCAGCGCAAGCGTCGACACGGCACCTTCTACGGCCACCGTTTCAAGGCCTGGTGCCAGGGCAACACCGAATACCCAATCGTAAACGCGGCCATGAATCAGCTGCGTGAAACCGGTTACATGAGCAACCGGGCCCGGCAACTGGTGGCAAGCTGTTTCATCAACGAACTGGGCCTCGACTGGCGATACGGAGCGGCATGGTTTGAAGAGCAGTTGATCGACTATGATGTAGGGAGCAACTACGGCAACTGGCAGTACCTGGCTGGCGTGGGGGCGGACCCGAGAGGCCTGCGGCAATTCAATCTGGAAAAACAGACGCAGCAGTACGATCCCACCGGCACCTTCATAGACCGCTGGGGTGGACACGCGGAACAGCCCGTAGGTTTACACACAGTGGATGCGGCAGACTGGCCCTTGTAGCAATAAGGCGAACAGCCATGACGGATAGGAAGGACAACGGCAATACGGCACGTGAGACCCTGGCTCGCATCATCGATACCAGCTCTCCCTCTACCTTGCTGAGTTGCGGCAACCTCGCGACCGAAGTCTCACGGATCTGGCAGAAACATCAGAAGGGCGTTGACGTTCACACACTGGACACCATCGACCCCAATGCCCACCTGTTCCTGGACCGGGTGGCAGACCTGGCCCTCGTTACCGAAACCCTCGAACACCTGCCCCATGACGAAGGCGCCCTTCTGCTGGGACAACTCAGGAACTATGGCACCCATCAGATTGCGGTTCTTGTGGGAGAGGCTCCCGACTGGGCGTTTACGGACTTCATCGGCCTTGGCTTCCGTCGCCATGCCGAACTGGAAAATGATAACGGTGCACTGACGCTGTACACCTACAATCTGGATACTTACAACCACAAGCGGGCCTGGAACAATCCAGAGAACTGGGCCAATCCGGAAATGTGGGGCAAAGCATGGTGGTAGAAAGCGCAGAAGTGAGCAGTCCGTCTTCCCGAAAACTCAAACCCAGTACGATCCGGATCGGCACCCGCTACCGGGCCAATCGACTGAAAGGCCCTTACGACGCCATTGTAATCGGCTCCGGCATTGGCGGCCTGACAACGGCCGCTTGCCTGGCCAAAGCCGGCAAGAAGGTACTGGTCCTTGAACAGCATTACACTGCAGGAGGCTACACCCACAGCTACGCCCGCAACGGTTACGAGTGGGACGTGGGTGTTCACTATATTGGCGATATGGGCTCACCCCATACCCTGGGCCGGCGGCTGTTCGATTACATTACCGACGGCAAACTGGAATGGGCACCCATGGACGAGAATTACGACCGTTTCTTTCTGGGAGACAAGGTCGTGAATCTGCGCGCTGGGAAGGAGGGCCTGCGACTCTCCTTGCTGGATGCCTTCCCCGATGAAAAGGAGGCCATCGACCAGTATGTAAAACTGCTGGGCAAGGTGGCCGACGGCATGCAGTGGTATACGCTTTCCAAGCTTACACCCGGGCTTCTGAGCCCGCTCGTTCACAAAGGCCTGGATGTAGCCTTGCCGGATTACTTCAACAAGACCACCTGGGACGTTTTGAGCGAGCTGACCGACAACCAGGAACTGATCGGTGCCATCACCGGCCAGTGGGGAGATTGCGGCGTCACACCGAGGCAATCCAGCTTTATGGTTCATGCGCTGATCGCCAAGCACTACCTCTACGGCGGTTTCTATCCGGTAGGCGGTGCCTCGGAGATCGCAAAAACCATCATCCCCGTCATCCAGCAGCCCGGTGGTGAGGTATTCACCTACGCCGATGTGACTGACATCCTGGTCGAGAAGGGCAAGGCAACCGGCGTGCGCATGGCCGACGGTGAGGAAATCCGGGCACCAATGGTCATCAGCAACGCCGGGGTGATCAACACCTTTGAAAAATTGCTGCCGGCTGAGGCCGCAGAAAAAATCGGCTACAAGCGCAAACGCCGGCACATTATTCCCTCCATGCCCCATATCGGGCTCTACATCGGCCTGAAAGGCACTCCGGAAGCGCTCGGGCTGCCGCGCACCAATTTCTGGATCTACCCGAGCGCCGATCACGACAGCAACGTGCAACAGTTCCTGGATGATCCGGAAAACACCGAGTTTCCGGTGGTGTATATTTCCTTCCCGGCAGCCAAGGACCCGGACTACCAGAACCGCTGGCCGGGCACCTCCACCATAGAGATTGTCGCACCAACCACCTGGGAGATGTTCGAGCCCTGGCAGGACACCATCTGGGGCAAACGGGGCGAGGATTACGAGGCTCTGAAACAGAAGATCACCGACCAGCTACTGGAAGTCATGTACGAGAAACTGCCACAGCTACGGGGCAAAGTGGATTACGTGGAGACCTCCACGCCGCTGTCTACCGCCTGGTTCTGCCGCTATGGTCGGGGCGAGCTCTACGGTCTGGACCACAACCCTGAGCGCTTCGAACAGGACTGGCTGAAACCGAAAACCGACATTCCCGGGCTCTATCTCACCGGCCAGGACATCCTGACCTGCGGCGTGGTGGGCGCGATGATTGGTGGGTTGGTCAGCACCCTGGCCATCCAGGGCTGGCGCGGCGCCGGGCTGGCAAAACGTATTTTTGTGGGGTAACAGGCGTTGCCCAGGCCGATCTGTGCCGATTGCGGCATGCACCTGAATATCTGTGTCTGTGAAGCCTGTGCCCCGGTGCCGAACCGCACCCGGGTTTCAGTCCTTCAACACCCAACCGAGGTTGGTCACCCCAAGGGTACGGTGCGCATACTGGCCCAATGCCTCGCCAGAGTCGACGTGTTCCAGGGCGAGACGCCAGACGATTTTGACCAGGCCGGCTTCAATCCACACAAAGAAGCCGGACATTCCGCACTGCTGTTCCCCGGTCCCGGCAGCGACACGCTCGAATGCACAAACCTCCATGACATCCATCACTGGATCATTCTGGACGGAACCTGGCGCAAGGCCGCAAAGATCCTGCATCAGAATCCTGCCCTGGCGGCGCTGCCCCGCTTCCATTTGGCGGAACCTCCAGCGTCTGCCTACGCCATCCGAAAGGCCCCGGGCAAGCAACATCTGGCCTCAGCAGAGGCGGTTGCCTATCTGCTGAACGTGGTCGAGCCGGGCCTGGATACCCGGCCCATTTCCCGGGCCTTGCGCTCACTGGTGGACAAACAGCTCGCCCAGATTCCGGCCCGGCTGCACAAGCATTATCAATAAACCGATGCGGGTGAGACGAGCGGCCGATGCGGACGTAATCTCCGGAAACTTGATCAAAACCGAGAGCAACCCATGTCCGCGTATTTCGACTCTGCAGACCTCTCCCGCATTATCGAGATGGCCTGGGAAGATCGCACCCCCTTCGAGGCCATCGAAGCCCTCTATGGCCTTCAGGAGAAAGACGTCATCCGCCTGATGCGACGTGAGCTGAAGCCTTCAAGCTTCCGGCTCTGGCGCAAGCGGGTAACCGGACGCAGCACCAAACACCGCCAGTTGCGGCCCGAAGGGGTGAGTCGGGGCTATTGCCCGACCCAGTACAAGCATCGGTAAGCGTCGCACCATTGGCATTGCCGGCATGGCTGCGCGATCATGACCACTCAGGTAACAAGCAAGGAACCTACGCAATGGCAGTGTTCAACCAGAAAGATGCCCGGGAACAACTCGATGCCGAGGCCAGCAAGGTACACCGGTCCGACCTTGAGACTCTGCTTGAACGGCAACGCGCGATCGAAGAAAAGGTGAAGGGTAGCGGCAAGCTGGCACGCTTCAGCGGCGACATCAAGCTGATGTTTTCCATGATCCGCGACTACTGGTACGGCAATTACCGGAGCGTACCCTGGAAGACAATCGCGGCAGTGGCAGGGGCACTCCTGTACGTGCTGAATCCGCTGGATGTCATTCCCGACCTTCTGTTCGGCTTCGGATTTATCGACGATGCCGGCGTCGTGGCCCTGTGTCTGAAACTGGTAGAATCCGATCTGCTCCGCTACGCTGCGTGGAAGGAACATCAGGAAGAATCTGAAAACCGGGCCAGTGCGAATTGATTAATTTCTGAACTGACGGTATTCTCCCGCCCCTGCTGTAGGAACACCTGAATCAAATCTGGAGTTGTCGTGGATTTAGCCACTCTCATCGGTCTTGCCGGCGCTATTCTGCTGATTGCATCCGCCGTTATTCTTGGTGTTTCACCTTCTGTATTTATCAACCCTGCCTCATTGCTGATTGTCGTTGGTGGCACCATGTTCGTGGTGTTGGCCAAGTTCAGCGTCGCCCAGTTTCTTGGCGCCTTCAAAGCGGCCGCCCGGGCCTTCAAGTTCAAGCTGCCCGAAACCCAGGCCAGCATTGAAGAGTTGGTGGATATCGCCAACGTGGCCCGCAAAGAAGGCGTCCTGGGGCTGGAGGATAGAGAGATCAGCAGCCCGTTCCTGGCCCAGGGTATACAGATGCTGGTGGACGGTCAGGACGGCAAGACCATCAAGGAGCTCCTGAACAAGGAGCGCCTGATGACCCTCGACCACAACCGATCTGGCGCCAAGGTATTCACGGCCATGGCCGATGTGGCGCCGGCCATGGGCATGATCGGCACGCTGATTGGTCTGGTTCAGATGCTGTCGAACATGGAAGACCCGAAGTCCATCGGCCCTGCCATGGCGGTCGCACTGTTGACCACACTGTATGGCGCCATGATTGCCACCATGATCGCGACTCCGATTGCCGACAAGCTCTCCCTGCGGATGACCGAGGAAGCGCGCATGCAGTCGCTGTACATTGATGCCCTGGTGGCCATTCAGGAAGGCACCAATCCCCGGATCATCGAGCAGATGCTGTCGAGCTACCTGCCCCCCAAGGAACGCGAGAAAGCGGCTGCAGCTGAAGGCGCCTGACCATGGATGAATTGCCTGAAGAGGAAAAACCGGGGATTCCGGCGTGGGTAGTTACCTTCGCCGATCTCATGTCCCTGCTGATGTGCTTCTTCGTGTTGCTGCTGTCCTTCTCGGAGATTGATGCCCAGAAGTTCAAGCAGATCGCCGGTGAACTCTCCAAAGCCTTCGGCGTTCAGCGGGACGTGCCGGCCCTGGAAATACCCAAGGGTACCAGCCCCATTTTCGACAAGTTTTCTCCCGCACCGCCCGAGCCTACCGTGGTCAACGAGGTCAAACAGACCACTACAGAGGAAGCCCCCGAGCTGCAGACCCTGAAAAGCCCCACCGACATGGCCGTGGAGGCGGCCATGGAAGAGCAGTTGCAGGAAACCATGGACGAAATCCTCAAGGTGCTGGAGCCGGCGATCGCCGATGGGCGCATCAATGTAAGCCAGGATCAGCGGCGAATCGTGATCCGGGTGGAAGAAAAAGGCTCGTTTCCCTCGGGTTCGGCTCAGCTGACCTGGGAGTTTGAGGGTCTGTTGCTGGACATGGCCGAGGTCATTGAGGGCATTCCCGGCGACCTGACCATTGAGGGGCACACCGACAACGTGCCTATCCGTACCGATCGCTTCTACAGCAACTGGGATCTGTCGGCTGCCCGGGCCGCTGCGGTGGCCAACGTGCTGGTCGCCCGGGACCAGGTTGAAGCCACGCGACTTTCGGTCACCGGACTGGCGGATACCGAACCCAGAGTTCCGAACAGCTCAGCAGAAAACCGGGCCAAGAACCGGCGCGTGGAAATCATCATTGATCTCTCCGGCCCGATGCAGGAACAGGAGGTTCGCCTCCGGCAACTGATCCAGTCCGAATCGGACGATGATCAGTCAGTCCTCGGGATCGAATCCGACAGCTCGACATCAAACGAAATCAGCTGGTAAGCGCACTCTATTTTGGTGCGCCCGACACCAAAACGCACAATGCTAGTGCACTTTGCCTCTAAAACACGTCTCTCACATCTATCCAGAACCACCCAACTGCCCTTCCGCTCTTGAAATGCATTATTTTGGAACAGCTCTTGCTTTAGCTGCACCTCATCAATGCACAACTCAACGTAAAGCGGCCCGCTAGAGGCCGGACACACAACATCAGGAGCGAAAACCCGTGGACATCACGAGTGCAGTACACACCCTGACTGAAAGCGCCAACACGCTGTTCATCCTCATCGGCGCCATTATGGTGCTGGCCATGCATGCCGGCTTTGCTTTTCTGGAAGTAGGCACCGTTCGCCACAAGAACCAGGTCAACGCCCTGGTGAAGATCATGACCGACTTTGGCATCTCTGCCGTGGCCTATTTCTTCATCGGCTACTACATTGCCTACGGCAGCCATTTCATGAGCGGTGCCGCCGAGCTCACCGCCGCCAACGGCTATGATCTGGTGAAGTTTTTCTTCCTGATGACCTTCGCCGCAGCCATTCCCGCGATTGTCTCCGGTGGTATCGCTGAACGGGCAAAGTTCTATCCGATGCTGATTGCCTCTGGCCTGATTGTTGCCTTTATCTATCCCTTCTTTGAGGGGCTGATCTGGAACGGCAACTATGGCTTCCAGGGCTGGCTGGAGAACCAGTTTGGTGCGTCCTTTCACGACTTCGCCGGCTCCGTTGTAGTGCATGCAGTGGGCGGCTGGATCGCCCTGGCGGCCGTACTGGTTCTGGGCGCACGAAATGGGCGCTACCGTAACGGCAAGGTGGTGGCTTTTGCCCCCTCCAACATTCCCTTCCTGGCCCTGGGCGCCTGGATCCTGACCGTCGGCTGGTTCGGCTTCAACGTCATGTCCGCCCAGACCCTGGACGGCATCAGCGGCCTGGTGGCCGTGAACAGCCTGATGGCCATGGTCGGCGGGATCCTCGTCTCCATGCTGTTGGGCCGCAAGGACCCGGGCTTTATCCACAACGGCCCGCTGGCGGGACTGGTGGCGGTATGTGCCGGCTCTGACCTGATGCATCCGGTGGGCGCCCTGGTGACTGGCGGCGTAGCAGGCGCCATCTTCGTTTACCTGTTTGAGTGGGCACAGGCCAAGATCGAACGGCTGGACGATGTTCTGGGTGTCTGGCCTCTGCATGGTGTCTGTGGTGTCTGGGGCGCGATTGCCTGCGGCATCTTTGGTCAGGAAACGCTGGGAGGCCTTGGCGGTGTCAGCCTGATGTCGCAGATCATCGGCTCGGTGGCCGGCGTGGTTGTGGCCTTTGTGGGCGGTCTGATTGTCTATGGGGTTATCAACGCTATCTCCGGCCTGCGTCTGACTGAAGAGGAAGAGTTCAACGGTGCCGATCTGAGTATTCACCGGATTGGTGCAAACGCGGTCGAATAAGCACCGGGTGTTCAGTCGCCGTAGCCGGTCAATTCCATGTAGCCCTCGCCAGAGTGGCTGCCAGCGACGGTGACCGGGCTTTCCCAATAAGGGTAAAGCCCGTCATTCAGGTAGTTTCCAGAGGGAGCCGAAATTTCAAGGCTCACCCCGTAATCCGGAACCTCCAGACGCCAAAGGCGGGGAAAGCCTTGGGCGTCTGGATCCTCCGGGCGAATGCGAAGCTGACTGGGCTGAAGCGCTACCGGCTCGCCATCAGCCGGAATCCAGGTTCCGGAACGAAAACTGCCGTCCTCCTCGCGGAGCTGAAAAGCCATCAACTTGTCACCCGAATCCAGGTGCAGCGCAAACCAGTCCCAGCCCTGCTGGCCAGATTTGAGAAACTGGCTGCTCCACTCCCGGTCGAACCAGCCCTTGCCCGCAACCTCAAGTGTCTCATTGCCCAGCGTGACCGTACCCTCGATGTGCAGATCCACCAGACTGAAATACATCGAACCCTCGCCATCGGCGGATTTGGCACTGAAGCCGTTATCACCGTGCGCAACAGGCTTACCATTGATCGAAAGGGACAAGTCGTAGGACCAGCCATCCGCCGCCACCTGCAACCGCCATGACTCCCTTTCGGATGCCGCCTCAAGCTGCCATTCGTCCAGCCAGACGGCCAGTGGCTGCGCCTGTGCGCCCGCATGGCCGACATCACCCCGGGCCAGTTTCTCTGCAAAGTAGTGCCGGGTATCAAAGCTCACCGCGGCATGGGCCATCCAGGCCGCTTCCAGGGGCCAGTCGGCTGCCTCCGGAGGTTCAGCATCTGCCGGCCTGGGCGCAATAGCCTGGCGGAACTGGGTCCATTGCAGGCCCAACGGCTCACCTTCTTCAGTCCTCAAATTGGCGGTCAGATACCACCATTCGATCCGGTGTTGCGGGTGCGGGCCGAAATCATCGGGAAATATCAGGCGGTCGCCCGGCCCGGGCTGAAGGAAGGGCACTTCGGCGTCGTTTTCTGCGACAACCGCCAGTCCGGCGAACCCTGCTTCTTGTTGTGACTCCGAACAACCGGCCAGAACCACGATGGACAACATCAGTATCCAGCGTCTCATCGCTCACCTCCCGCCAGCGCGTTGGCGTTCGCAGGGGCAACCGTCGGTGATTTCAACTGGCGTTTCATCAGCAGGCCGATGCTGAGGCCAATCAGCAGACTCAGCACCCCAAGCTCCAGCCAGAACCGGGGATAGACCGCCATGGGCAGCGACCAGCCGAACGCGATGGGGTTGATGCGATGCACCAGAACCCACGTCAGCCAGATGCCAAGCGGCAGGGCCAGCAGGGTAATTGCAGTGGTCAACGACACTGACAGCCGGATCAGTTGGGCCGATGCTTGTCGCACGGATAGTCCCCAGACGACCAACAGCCGGAAATACCAGGCCCGGGTGGAAAAGAAGACCCAGCCCATCATCAACAGGGCAATGGCCGCCAGTATCAGGGTGAGGGTGGTCATGGCCCGGGTCAGCAGGAAGGTCTGGTCAAAGATGGCCGTGGCGAGTTCTTCAATAGCCCGGTTGTCCCGGACCGTCAGCTCATCCACCTGCCATACCCGCTTTAATCCACCGGTCACTTCCTCGATGTCGAGATTTCCGGGCGATACCGACAGGCTCTGGAAACCGGTTGCGAAGTCTTCAGGAAGCACCGAAGGATGAATCAGGATTTCGCCAGCGGGGCGACCGTAGTCCGGGTAGGTGGCCAGCACGGGAAACTCGAACGAACCGCTTCCGAGGGTTACCTCCAGGGACTGGCCGACCTGTACATTCTGCCTGCGCGCCAGCTGTTCATTCACCATCACGCCCTGGCCCTGCTGCAGTCGCTGCCAGGGCCGTGACGCTGACTCAAGCAACTGCCAATCGGTCACCAGTGGGCCTACAGGGCCGATGGCAAAGACGTCCACCTCTGTGCCTGCCTCATCCCCGTTGCCCGGCAAAGTTGCACGGCCGCGAATCACCCGGTGCCACAGGCCAGACGCTGCGAGTTCAGGTTGCTCAGCGAGCCAGTCCACCGCGAGGGTCGCATCCGCTGATTCAGGAACTTCGATGTAATAATCCGCCTCCAGTCTCTGCGCGAGCCATCGATCAAATGTACTTTCAAAGGTCGTCACCAGAGCCTGAACCGCCAGAACCATGGCCATGGCGAACTGCAGAGCGACCAATGGCAGTGCCAGACGCCGCGCCAGCACTGATACCTCCCGATGGCGCCAGCGGGCCTGCAGATTCCGGTCGTGCCCGGACCGCCAATCCGCAAGCCAGGCAATCAGTCTCGGTGCAAGGATCCCGGCAGACACAAACACGAGGGCCACGGCGATAAAAAGCCAGAGTAGATCCGTAACCCAGGCTGACAAGGCCAGGCCAGCGATAAGCACCAACACCACCAAACCGCCGGACCGGCGGCTACTTCCCGCAAACGCTCGGGCCCATGGACGGAGTAAATCGGCCAGGCAAGCCACCAGAACCACTGCCAGCATGGTTGCAAGAGGAACCAGCCAGTTGCCACCCTGGCCCGCGTACAACGGCTGATCGAACAGCCCCTCGAGGGCCCGTCCGAATCCGCTACCCAGCCCGTTCGCCAGCCAGCGACCCAGCCAGATACCAGGCACAATACACAGAAGGGCCAACAACAGAATCTCCACGACCAGAAGCCGGTTGATTCGGGCTTGAGGGACGCCAAACCGGTGCAGCAAAGCGAAGCTGTCTCTACGTTGCGCCATCCCCAGCAGATACACGCTGCGAACCAGCAAGGCGGTAATCAGCAGAACCAGCACGCCCAGCGCGTCAAGATTCAGCAGAAAGCTGTCGCCCAGCTCTCCGGTATCCGGGCCAACCCGAAACGGCGCCAATCGATACCCTTCAGGAAGTGCCCCGTTAATGTGGGGATCGGAGATTAGCAACGTCAATCCACCTTCGTTCTTCCCGGCGAGTTCAGCCGCTTCACTGATATCAACAAAGGGACGACCATCCAGTTCACCCTGCCAGGGCGCCTCTTCGCTGTCGGGACTCTCAAAACATCCGGCCGCCAACGGGTCGATACCCACCACCCGACCGCCTTGCGGCGAAGGCACTTCCCACCAGGGCATCACGCAGAGCCCTGCTCGGCGCAGCTCGACAAAATCTTCCACAGTCAGGGGTTTACCGTCCTGGCGGGCAATCTGCTGGCGTTCGGCCACCGCCGATTCGCTCTGATCAAGACTGGCCCGGGCCTGGCTGGTGAGATGGTGCACGCCCGTCCAGAGCATGGTGGCGAGCACAATCATGGCTGCCAGGGCCAGCAGCTGAAGCGGATGGCGGCGGTAATGACTGAACAGGGCGGCCAACAGGGTCATGGCGGGCTCAGGTTTGCGGCACGTGGCCAAGATCCAGATGCTGGCTGCAGCGGGCAGCCAGTTCCGGATCGTGGGTGGCGAGGATCAGTCCGCAGCCATGGCGGGCCTGCAATTCGAAAAGCTGCCCGATCACGGCCTCTGCCGTGTGCCGGTCCAGGCTGCCTGTGGGTTCGTCAGCAAGAATCAGGGCCGGCTTCATGGCAAACACCATGGCCAGTGCCGCGCGCTGGCGTTGTCCCCCGGACACCTGATCCGGGTATCGGTCGGCAAGCTCGCCGATCCCCAGGCGCTCGAGCCAGTCCTGACATCCATCCTCGGATTGGCCGGCAAGCCGGGCGCGAAAACGGACGTTGTCCAGCAAAGACAGGGCCGGCATCAGGTTGGCTTCCTGAAAGACTACCCCGATCTGCTGTCGGCGAAGCGTCCCCCAGCGACGTTCAGACTTGCTCTCGGCCTCCGTTGACCGGGCATCAAACGTCTCGCCAAGCACCTGAACCACCCCTGAATCCGGTTTCTCCAGACCACAGAGTATGTTCAGCAAGGTACTCTTGCCGGATCCGGATCGACCGGTCAGCGCCAGTGACTGACCCCGTTCCAGATCCAGAGAGAGCCCCCTGAGCACGGGCACCGGTTCATTACCGCTGCGGAATTGCTTGTTCAGGCCACGAGCCGAAAGCAGAGAGTCCACCATAGTTTCCTTGTCTGACGAGTTGAGGCGACGGCTTTGCCCGGGTCAATCAGAACCAGGTGGTCAATCCGCCGCCCCGATAGGATCAGCATAGGTTCCGTGCCGGCGCGCACGCCACTCGCGGAACTGCTCCAGCCAGGACAGCAACGCCGGTATGACCAACAGGACCAGCAAAGTCGATAGCCCGAGGCCAAAGGCAATTGAGGTGGCCATGGGGATCAGGAACTGGGCCTGCAGGGACGTTTCGAACATCAGCGGCAATAGCCCGCCGATGGTGGTCAGGGAAGTCAACATAACCGCACGAACCCGCTGTACCGCGGCCTCGTTAAGCGCATCTGTGATTCCCAGGCCCTTTTTCCGCTGCTGGTTGTAGAAAGCTACGAGGATGATGGCGTTATTGACCACAATCCCGGAAAGACCAAACAACCCGAAGAGGGAAAGAATGGTCAGTTGCAGCCCCATCAGCCAGTGCCCCAGCAACGCGCCCACGAGGGCGAACGGGATGATGGCCATAACGATCAGCGGCAGGCTCCAGGAGGCAAACACCCACGCAAGCACCACGTACATCAGCGCCAACCCGATAACCAGTCCGGTTTGCATGTCTCCCAGGGTCTCCCTCTGGTCGGCCGCACGGCCCTCGAAGCTGTAACGCACATTGTAGCGACTGGCGATATCCGGCAGTGCGTCTGCTTCAAGGCTGGTCAGAATCTGGTCGGTGGTGCTGACCCGGGTGTTCAGCCCAGAGGTGACTTCAACCGCCAACCGGCCCTCGGCGTGTCGCAGGGCCTGGAAGCCCTGACGGTGGTCCAGGTTCATGACCTGGGTCAGGGGAACAAAGCGACCGTCCGGCACCCGCACGGTGATACGGGAAAGCGTCGACAAGCGCTCCCGCTGATCCTTGGGCAGTTGCACGCGAACTTCGACTTCATCCCGGCCATCCTGGTAGATCTGGGCGATCCGGCCGTCGAAGGCAGCCCTGAGCTGGCGCCCGAGATCGGAGGTGGTCAATCCCAGTGCCTCGCCATAAGCGCTGACCTGGTAAAGCAGCTGTTCCCTGCCCCAGGGCATGTCATCCTCAACGTCCAGCACACCGGGCAGCGTCGAGAGCGCCTGCCCCAGTTCATCCGCGGCACGCTTCAGATTCTCCGCGTTGTCGCCGGTCAAACGCACATTCACATCCCGGCCCGGCGGTCCGGCCTGACGTTCGGAAATCGTCAGATTGTCCAGCCCGGCCGGTGTCTCCAGCCGGCTGCGCCACTCCGTGATGAATTCCGGGTTACGAACCGAGCGGCGGTCGGAGGGCACCAGTTCGATCATCATCGAACCCAGTTCATCGCCGCTACGGGAACTGCCCTCGGCACCCTGGGTTGCGCCCCGGGTGGTCACTGCATGCAAAATGAAATCACCGCCAAGCGCCTCTTCGGTCTCGTTGAGCGTTCGCTGCATCTGGGTCAGGAACTCCTCAACGGTGCCGCGATCCGTGCCGGCCACAAAGCTGGCATTGGCGTAGAAGACCGAAGGCTCCGGTGTTGGGAAAAAGTTGAATCCGAGCCGGCCACCAGCCAGCAGACCGACCGTTACGATCGCCAGGGCCACCGCGCTCGCCACGGTAGCGCCCCGGTGTTCCAGGCTATACCGTGAGAACCGGCGAAACCGGCCTTCCCGGAAACGGTCGAAACGCTGCTCGAAACCCCGCCGGAAGCGCTCCACGGGACCCGGTGCTTTTGGCTCGGGTTCTGTCTCTCCCGCTTTTTTCTTGCGTCTGGGCACGAAGGCATGACGCAAGTGCGCCGGCAATACGATGAAACACTCAAGCAGGGACGCGACCAGAACGCAGATCATCACCAGCGGAATATCGCCCAGGATATTGCCAATGACACCGCCCACAACGAGCAGGGGCATGAAAGCCGCAACCGTCGTGAGAGACGAGGCCAGCACCGGCCACACCATACGCTTGGCTGCCCCTTCCGAGGCATAGATGGATTCCTCGCCCATTCGGGAGTGGGCGTCGGCATCCTCGCCCACCACAATGGCATCGTCGACGATCACCCCCAACGCCATGATCAGGGCGAACAGGGAAATCATGTTGATGGAACCCCCAATCAGCCAGAGAACCGCCATGGCCGCCAGGAACGCCGTCGGAATACCCACAGCCACCCACATGGCAACCCGACCGGGGAGAAACAGGTAAAGCAGGCACACCACCAGAACCAGGCCACCCAGCCCGTTGTTCACCAGTAGGGAAATACGATCGTCCAGAAGCTGCCAGGTCTCGTCGTACACTTCCAGCTTTACCGTTGGCGGCAGCACCGGCCGGGTATCGGCCAGCCAGGTTTCCAGTACCTGGGCCGCTGCCAGCGAATTGCCGTTCTCCGATCGCTGCAACTGCAGCTCAACCGCCGGCTTGCCGTCCTTCTCGAGGGTCACCTGGCTCTCGCGGGCTTCCTGCCGGATAATCGCCACATCGCCCAGATTGAGCTGGATCCGCTCACCACTGAGCACCGGAATGTTCTCGAATTCCTGGGGGCTTCGGCGCTGTTCCACGGCCCGCAGTTCCCGGGTGGCATCCTGCTGCGCCATCATGCCGGCAGGCAGGTCCCGGGAGATGGCGGCCACGCGCTCGGCAATCTGCTCCAGTGACAGCCCCAGTGCTTCCAGCCGCTCAACCGGCACATCAATGCTTATCTGCTGCTCCGGCAAGCCGCGGATCGAAACCCGGTCAATACCACGCTGGTGCAGTTCATCTTCAAAACGGTAGGCCATCTGCCGCAGCTCACTGCGGTCCACATCGCCGTACACAAGCAACCGGGCCACTGGCTCGTAGCGTTCAATGCGGGTTACCTGGGGTTCCTCCGCCTCCGCCGGGAAATTGGTGAATTCATCCACCTGCTGGCGTACGTCATCCAGGGCCTGGATCGGATTGGTGCCTTCCTCGAATTCGAGGGTTATGGAGGAAACCCCCTGGGCCGAGGTCGAGGTCATTTTTTTCAGGCCATCGACGCTGCGCAGGCGCTGCTCCAGAGGGTTGGTAATGCCCTGCTCCACGTCTTCGGCGGACGCACCACTCCAGACAACCCGGACACTGACCACGTCCAGGGCAAAGGTGGGGAAGAACTGGATGTTCATGCGGGTCAGAGCCAGCACACCACCGAGCAGCATCACCAGCATGACCAGGTTGGCAGCAACCCGGTGATGAACGAAAAAGCCGATGACGCCCTTTTCCCGCCTCATTGCGATGCCACTCCGGAATCTGCCACATCCACCTTGAGGCCGGTGACAGCGTTGGGCAGATGCGTGGTAATCAGTTGCGCGCCAGATACCAGGGCTTCACCGGATACCAGGAGGCGGCGCTCACCATTGCTGCCCCGGGCCTCGCCAATACGTTCTATTCGGGCGCGCTGCATCCGGCCGTCTGACGACATCAGGTAAACGCTGTCGGCGCCATAAAGAGCACTGAACGGAATCGACACGGTATTGCTCCGGGCCGCCCGTTCAAGCGTGACAGGCATTAAACCACCTGGACGGATCCCACGGGGATCCCCCTGCAGTTCGAGAATGGCTTCGGTTCCGGACGGATCACTGGTTCCGGCAAAGCGGGCAAGCTGAAACCGATGCTGATCTCCGGCACTGGTGGCAATCAGTGTTTCTCCCCGCTGCAGGGCATCCAGAAGTTCGCCCCGGAACATCTCCGGCACCCTGGCCCTGAGTTCCAGACCATCAACGGGGTAGAGCGACAACAGAGGTTCATTACGGCTGACCTGGTCACCTTCGGCCACGCGGATGTCGGTCGCCATGCCGTCAAAAGGCGCCGTCATACGGGCCCGTTCGGCATCCCGTCGGGTGCTGAGCAGGTTTGCCTCTGCCTGGGCGAGTTTCGCCTGAAGGCTCTGCAGCCGCGCCGGATGCTCTTCGATTGCCCGTTGCCTGGCATTTACCGTCAGCTCTGCTCTGGCCGCGGCGTCCGTGGCCGCTTCCAGTGCCTCGCGGGAAGCCAGGTTGCGATTCACCAACGACCGGGTACGCTCCAGCTTCCGCCGGGCGTTTTCCAGAATGGCCTGTTCGCTGGCCAGCGCCGTCTGATCATTCCGGTACCGGACCTGCTCCGATCGGATCTGGGCTTCAAGGTCTTTGACCTGTGCTTCGGCCTGGGCCAGCGCAGGCTGGATATCGGCATCGTCCAGTGCCACCAGAAGCTCGCCCTCCTTGACCCGCCGCCCCTCGGTCACGGGCCGCGTACCGATTCGACCGGCCAGGGTTGCTGTCACCGTCAGTTGCTCCGGGGCCAGTACTTCGCCATACAGGGGCAGCACCGGGGTATGCGTGCCCGGCTCAATTTCCTGAACCTGGACACGCCAACTGCGCTCGGTGGCACTGACCTCTGCAGGCTCCGGGCGGGTCATTTTGAGAATCATGAAACCGGCGATACCGACGGCGAGAATCAACAGGGGAATCAGTCTTTTGGACATTACTTGCAGGCCAGCTAAGGTAAATAAAGCCCATTGGGCTGTCGGGTTCAGACTACTATACAATCAGGGCTCGTTTTCGGATCGGACAAGCCGAATTCCTGCGTCAATTTTACGCAGTGTTTTTTTCAGTCATGGCAACGGAGAGCATCATTGTTGGCAGCAGAACACCATGTCAATCTTCTCAACGCAACGCTCATTAACGGGCTGATCGTTGCCGTTGTGGTGCTGATCCATCACGAAGTGCTCCTGAATTTAAGCAGCCTTCTGTCGAGAATGCGCCAGAGCCACCGTTTCCGACTGATCGCTGCCGTCTTCGGCATTCTTGCCGCTCACACCCTCCAGGTCTGGATCTTTGCCAGTGCCTTCTATTTCATGCACCACGCCGAGGGCTGGGGCCATTTAACCGGCAATTTCAGCGGCAGCATCCTGGACTGCGCCTACTTTTCCTTCACCACCTTCACGACTCTTGGCTACGGCGATATCGAACCTTTCGGTATTCTGCGCTTTCTCACCGGCATAGAGGCGCTGGCCGGACTGGTTCTGATCACCTGGAGCGCCTCTTTCCTGTTCGTGGAAATGCAGCGCTACTGGCCGACTCGTTGAGGACCCCCTGCACCCTAGACTTTAGTCTAAGGTAGACGGCTACATTGCCGGATTTCTGATCTAATGGCCGGAGCTTGCAGCATGTGCAACCACTTTGTACACATCACTCCAGTGCACCGGATGCCCAGACCAGACCCATGGAAAGCTATACGGAATCACAGAAGCACCTTGCCCGTCCGTACCGCAAAGCGGTGTTAAAAACGCTGCTGATACTGACCGCCGTCAGTGGCCTGCTTTTCTTTATGCTCAACATGCAGAGAGGGAACTACCCCCTGGCCTTTGCCGAGATTGGCATGGCGTGCTACTCGGTTTTCATTTTCTGGGCAATCGGAAACACCAAACACCTGGAACGATGGATCCTGGCGTTTATCCTGCCCTTTTGCATCACCATGATGTTCGCGCTCACGTCTCCCCGGGCGACAACAACCGTATTCGCCTGGGTTCTGTTAATTCCCATCCTTTCTCACCTTCTGATGGGGCGGCGGCTGGGTCTTCTGGTATCAGCCGTGTTCATGGTTACGGCGGCAGTGATTTTCTTCTTCAAATTCCACGATGCGCCGGAGCTGATGCAGCCGCTTCCGATTGCCAACATGGGGCTGATGTCCCTGACCATTCTGGCCTTCTCCCATATTTACGAGATCACCCGGGAGCAATCCGAATCGCGCCTGCTGAAAATGGCCCAGACCGATGCGCTGACAGGTCTCGCCAACCGCGCACGCCTGAGCGACGTTTTCGAGCAGGAGCGCAAGCGCAGCCTCCGCAACGGAACCCCGCTGTCCATGCTGGTGCTGGACCTGGACCACTTCAAACAGGTCAATGATCAGCATGGTCACGAGGCGGGCGACCGGGCGCTCAGGCATGTTGCCGGCACACTGCGGGCATCGCTGAGAGCAACCGATCTTGCCACACGACTGGGCGGTGAAGAGTTCGCCATTCTGCTCACCAACACCACCGCAGACCAGGCTCATCGGGTGGCCGAAAAGATCCGGAATGAGATCGAGTCAAACCCCGTGTCCTATCAGGACCAGGCCATCAGGCTCACCATCAGCGGCGGCATTGCCCAGTTTGGTCCGGACGGCGCCGACCTTCGCAGCCTGATCGGCCGTGCCGACGAGTACCTCTATAACGCCAAGGACGCGGGGCGGAACCGGATCATCAGTTCCGACAGCGTCCTGGTGCCATGCCAGGCGTAAACACCCCGCGTCACACCCACTTGCAGCGCGCCAGGGTGTAATACAGCAGGGGCACCACCAGCACGGTCAGTAACGTGGACATGGCCAGACCGAACACCAGGGATATCGCCAGGCCGTTGAAAATCGGATCGTTCAGGATGAAGTAAGCCCCCACCATCGCCGAAATCGCCGTCAGGGCGATGGGCTTGATGCGCACCGCGCCGGCCAGGACCACCGCTTCGTCCAGTTCGACACCCTCCTCGATCAACTGCCGAATAAACACCACCAACAGGATGGAATTGCGCACGATGATGCCGGCCAGGGCAATCATGCCGATCATGCTGGTGGCGGTAAATTCCCGCCCCAGAAGGGCATGGCCGGGCATGATGCCGATCATCGTCAGGGGAATGGGCGCCATGATCACCAGCGGCAGAATATAGGAGCGGAACTGGGCCACCAGCAACACGAAGATCATGAACACGCCCACGCTGTAGGCGGCGCCCATATCCCGGAAGGTCTCGTAAGTAATCTGCCATTCACCGTCCCATTTCAGGGTGCCTTTTTCCGGCAACGGGGGCTGATCGATGAAATACTGCTCTGGCGCTCCCTCCTGCTGGTTCAGGCGCTCCACCATGGCAAACATGCCGTACAGCGGCGAATCGACCTCTCCTGCCATATCCGCCGTCACGTAGGTCACCGGCAGCAAATCCTTGTGGTAAATCGCGCCCATCCAGTCGGCCTCGCGAACGTCGGCAATACTCGCCAGCGGGACGAGGTTGCCATCACGACTTCGCACGTTCAGGGATAACAATACCGAGGGCTGGGCCTTGTCACCTTCGCTCAGAATCACACGAATTGGAACAGGGTACTTGGCATGGTCATCGTGCAGGAAGCTGACACTGGTACCGCCCAGGGCCGTCTGGAGGGCACCGACCACCTGGGCCTGGGACACGCCAAGCCTTGCCGCGCGGTCCCGATCCACAACCACTTCCCATTGTCGTGTGGGCGCTTCCAGCGTGGTATCGATATCCACCAGGCCATCCACCTCGGTCATGCCCTCGGCCACCTGGCGGGCCAGTTCCGCCCGGCGGGTTTCATCCACCGCGTAGATTTCCGCCACCACGGGTGACAGTACTGGCGGGCCAGGCGGAACCTCAACAATCTTGACGCTGGCACCGTACTGCTTACCGATCTCGGTCAGCGGCCCCCGCAGGGATTGGGCAATGGCGTGGGACTGCCGTTCCCGGTCCTCCTCATGAATCAGATTGACCTGGATATCGCCGTGGTAAGGGTCGCCACGCAGGTAGTATTGCCTGACCAGACCGTTGAAATTGATCGGCGACGCGGTGCCGGCGTAGGTCTGCCAGTTGGCCACCTCATCCACCGTTTCCAGATAGCTGCCCATTTCCATCAGCACCCGCTGGGTCTGCTCCATGGGCGTGCGCTCGGGCATATCCACCACCACCTGCAGCTCGGACTTGTTGTCGAACGGCAGCATTTTCAGGATCACCGCCTGGAATACCGGCAGCGACGTGGCCGCCAGGGTCAGCCCCACCACACCCAGCGCCAGCACACGACGCCGCCAGGGATGATCCCCCAGGAACGGCCCGAGCACGGTCCGGAAAATCCGCAGGGACACCGGGCTGACGCCATCGGCAGAGCTGGAAGCCTCCTCGGCTTCGGCGGCCTGCTCACCCTTCTTGTGCTTGAGCAACCGGAACGCCAGCCAGGGCGCCACCACAAAGGCAACAATCTGGGACAGCACCATACCGGCCGAGGCGTTGATCGGAATCGGGCTCATGTAGGGGCCCATCAGGCCACTGACAAAGGCCATCGGAATCAGGGCCGCCATGATGGTGAGGCTGGCCATAATGGTGGGGGTGCCCACCTCGTCCACTGCAACGGGAATAATGTCCTTCACCGCCCGCCGGGTGTTCTGGATCCGCCGGTTGATGTTCTCGGTGATCACGATGCCGTCGTCCACCAGAATGCCGATGGAGAAGATCAGCGCAAACAGGGAGACGCGGTTCAGGGTGAAGCCCCAGGCCCAGGAAAACACCAGGGTCAGCAGCAGAGTGATCAGCACCGCAATGCCGACAATCAGCGCCTGGCGCCAGCCCATGGCCGCCAGCACCAGCAACACAACGCAGAGGGTGGCGGAGATCAGATCGGTTATCAGTTTGCGGGCTTTCTGGGAGGCGGTCACACCATAGTCACGGGTCACCAGAACCTCCACAGATTCCGGCAGTGCCCGGTTGCGTAATTGCTCCAGACGCTCTTCAATGGCCGTGGTGATGTTGATGGCGTTCTCGCCCGGCTTCTTGGCAATGGCCAGGGTCACCGCGGGGTAAACCTCACCGGGCCGGCCGGCCTGGCCGTCCTTGTGGGCCGGCCCGAATCCGGTCATCACACTCTGGTCCACCACGGTGCCACCGCGGCTGACATCCGCCACATCTTCCAGGTACACCGCTGCGCCGTTGTGCATACCCACCACCAGGCGCCGGACATCCTCCACGGTTTCCAGAAGCGTTCCGGCCTGGACCGGTATCGACAGGTTATCCCGGGTAATCCGGGCCTCCTGGCTGCTGGTGTTGGCCGCCGCCAGGGCGTTACGGACATCGTCGATGGTGAGATTGAACCCCGCCAGCAACGCCGGATCGAACCGGATATCCACGCGATCCGGAATGCCACCGGTGGTATAGACATCCCGGGTACCGGGAACCCGTTTCAGGGCGACTTCCAGCATGTGCGCCAGACGGGTCAGCTCCTCACCCGTGTGGCCGTTGACCGGATCGTAGAGGGTCAGGGTCATCACCGGCACATCATCGATGCCCTTGGGCTTGATCACCGGCTGGGTCGCGCCCAGATCGGGCGGCAACCAGTCCTGGTTGGAGTACACCTGGTTGTACAGCCGCACCAGGGCTTCCTGCCGTGGAATACCCACCTCGAACTGCACCGTGATCACGGCCTGGCCCTGGCGGGATACCGAATAGACGTGTTCGACGCCTTTGATCTCACTCATCACCTGTTCGGCGGGCGTGGCAATCGCGCTTTCCACCTCCCGGGTGCTGGCGCCGGGAAAGGCCACCATGATATCGGCCATGGTGACGTCAATCTGGGGCTCTTCTTCTTTGGGCGTGACCACCACGGCCAGGATGCCCAGAATAATTGCCAGAATGGCCAGCAGCGGTGTCAGATGGTTGTTCTGGAAAACCCGGGCGATGGCACCGGATGGACCAACGGGCGGCAAATTACGGCTCACGGGTTCGACTCCTCGCCCGTTCTTTCAAGCGGATTCAGGCGCTCGCTGCCCACCAGTACAGACGGGTTTGTGACTACCCGCTCGCCCTCGCTCAGGCCCGCAAGAATCTCCAGCCGGCCATTGTCCCGCACCCCAGTGCGAACCTGCCTCAGCCTGGGCTGATCCTGATCATCGAGCACAAATACCGCCCTGAGTTCACTGCGTTGAATCAGGCTGCTGGCCGGCACCCACAGGGCCTCCCGGGTGGCAACCGGCACGCTGACTTTCACCAGCATGCCGGGAAACAGGGAACCGTTGGGCTCACTCAGGCGCATGCGCAGGCGGAAAGTATGGGTTTGCGGATTCGCATAGGGATAGAAAGTCATTTCACCGGTTTCCAGCACCCGGCCGTCGGCCAGGGTAACCTGGGCCTGACGCTCCGTACGCGCCAGTTCGGCGTATTTCTGGGGCAGATCGACGACAACCCGAAGCTGTTCCAGAGACAAGCCACTGAGCAGCGGCTGGCCGGGATTGACCGCTTCGCCAACCTCAACGTGGCGTTCGGTCAGGATGCCGCCATAGGGCGCCACCACACGGGTATAGGAAAGCTGCTCCTGCGCCTCGGAAACGGCGGCACTGGCGCGCTCTACCCGGGCCCGGGCAGCGGCCAGGTTGTTGCGGGCCTGATCGAACTCCTGCCGGGATACCAGCCCCCGTTCGTGGACTGCCTCAATCCGGTTAAACCGCTGGCGTGCGTCCACCAGTGCTGCCTCGGCCTCTTCCAGCCCGGCTTGTGCCTGGCGCAAACGGGATCGCTGCTCACTGTCCTCCAGCTGGACAATCAGGTCGCCGGCAGCCACGGAATCATCCACATCAAAGGGCAGGCTCTGAACGGTGCCGCTGGTCTGGGCTGAGACGGTGCTCTGCTGAACGGCTTCGATGATGCCATCGAGGTGCACGGTTTCGTGCAGCTCGTTGCGCTCGACGACCGTTGTCGTCGCCGGTCGGGAAGGCGACGCCTGCTGGCCGAGCGCCGTCTGGGCCAGCAGGCCCAGGGTCACGATCAATCCTGCGGCAGCCATTCGCGACATGGGGCACCTCCGGGAAATTCTGGCTATTAGGTAATAACCAGATATTATCAGGGATCGCACCCGGAAAACACGGCAGGAACAGCTAGCCGGCCGATACGCGGGTGCCCGCGGAGCCGTCAAGGATGGCCACGGCGTCCTGCAGCCGGCCAATGCCACTGACTCCGCCGGCCTCGGCAAAATCGCAGGCGGCCTGCAGTTTCGGGCCCATGGAGCCGGCGGGCATTTCCAGCGCCTGCGCCTCGGCCACGGTCAGCTCGGCAAGCGGCGTCGACTGGTCGGTACCAAAATCGCGATGAACAGCATCCACATCCGTTAACAGGAGCAATGCATCCGCTCCCAGTTGCCGGGCAAGCAACGCACTGGCAGCATCCTTGTCGATAACCGCTTCAATGCCGACCATGCTGCCGTCGTCACGACGCAGCACCGGTATTCCACCGCCGCCGGCGCAAACCACAACCACGCCCTGATCGAGCAACAGTTTCAGTACCCGCATGTCCGGTATTTCCAGCGGTTTCGGCGAGGGCACCACCCGGCGCCATTTGTCACCGTCCGGCGCAATGCTCCAGCCCGCACCGGCTGCCCGGCGCTCAGCCTCCTCGCGGTCATAGACGGGTCCGACAAACTTGGTCGGTTTTTCGAAGGCAGGGTCCTTCGGATCCACCAGGACCTGAGTCAACAAGGTCGCGACCGGCCGGTCATGGCCGAGAGCATTTTCCAGTTCCTGCTCGATCATATAGCCGATCATGCCCTCGGTTTCCGCGCCCAGGACATCCAGCGGGTAAGCCTCATCCGGTTTGTAGGAAGCGCCCTGCAAAGCCAGCAGCCCGACCTGTGGCCCATTGCCATGGGTCACCACAAGATCGTGACCGGCCCGAACGACCGCAGCCAGCGATCGGGCTGCAATCTGCACATTTTTACGCTGGACCTCTGCCGTCAGCGGTTCTCCGCGTTTCAGCAGGGCATTACCCCCCAAAGCTGCCACAACCAGCATGTCAGCCTCCCAGGGTCGCCACGAGAACGGCCTTGATGGTGTGCATGCGGTTCTCGGCCTGATCGAAAACAATCGAAGCGGGGCTTTCGAAGACTTCTTCCGTCACCTCCATGGCGTCGATGCCATAGGTCTCCTGAATCTCCTTCCCCACCACGGTTTCGGTGTTGTGAAAGGCCGGCAGACAATGCATGAATCGAACCCGGGGATTGCCGGTTTTTGCCATAAGGGCGGCATTGACCTGGTAAGGCATCAACAGTTTTATGCGTTCCGCCCATTTTTCCTTTGGCTCACCCATCGACACCCAGACATCGGTGTACACGAAATCGACCCCCGCAACGGCGGCGTCAACATCCTCCGTGATGGTGATGCGGGCTCCGGTTTCAGCCGCCAGCGCCTGGGCCTCCTCCTGAACGGCCTGGCCAGGCCAGCAGGCTTTTGGTGCGCAGAGGCGCACGTCCATGCCCATTTTGGCGCCGCCGATCAGCAGGCTGTCGCCCATGTTGTTGGCAGCATCGCCGATGAACACATACGCCACGTCACGCAGCGGCTTTTCCACATGCTCTTGCATGGTCAGGAAGTCCGCCAGTATCTGGGTGGGGTGAAATTCGTTGGTAAGCCCGTTATAGACCGGCACGCCGGCGTACTGCGCCAGTTCCTCGACAACGGATTGTCCAAAGCCCCGATACTCGATGGCATCGTAGACCCGGCCAAGTACCCGCGCCGTGTCCCTCACCGATTCCTTGTGGCCGATGTGAGTGCCGGTTGGCCCGAGGTAAGTGACCCGCGCGCCCTGATCGAAGGCGGCAACTTCAAACCCGACCCGGGTACGCGTGGAGTTTTTCTCGAAGATCAACGCGATGTCCTTACCCTCGAGCTTGGGGACCTCCGTGCCTGCATACTTGGCGGTCTTCAGATCCGCAGACAACTTCAGCAGAAAACCGATTTCCTTCGGTGTGAAATCCCGCAGCGTCAGAAAATGCCGGTTCTTAAGATTGAATGCCATAACGTTTCTCCTTGGCTATCAGACAGCATCCCGGATGGTCGGGCAACTCATACACCGACCGCCGCCCCGACCCCGGCCCAGCTCGGCACCGGGTATTGCCAGAACCTCGATGCCCGCAGCCGCCAGGGCCGCATTGGTATCGTCGTTACGATCGTAGCCGACAACCACACCGGGGCTCAGGGCCAGCACGTTGTTGCCGTCGTTCCACTGCTCCCGCTCACGCTCTTCGGGCGTGTCGCCACCCGTTGCCACGACCTCCAGAGCCGGGTAGCCCAGAATCTCCGCGACCACCTCGAACAGATGCCGGGAATCCTGATTGAAGGCCAGTGTTTTCGCTCCCTCGCCGGGGCGCAGGTCGTAGCAGATCACGGCATCTGCCACTTCCTTGAAGGCGGTGACCACGTTGCCGCCACAGAAGGTAAACACGGTATCCAGATGCATGGCCGAACGGGTTTTGGGCAACTGGCAGGCAATCACCCGATCCACCATGCCGCCATCAAACAGGGCTTTTGACAGCTGGCCGATGGCCTGAGGCGAGGTTCGCTCGCCCATGCCCACCAGCACCGTTCTGTTGCCCAGCGGCATGACATCCCCACCCTCAAGCGTGGCCAGACCGTGATCCGCCAGAGGATCGCCCCAATGCACCTTAACCTTGCCCGCGAATTTCGGGTGGAATCGGTAGATGGCAGCCATCAGCAGGGTTTCCGGCTTGCGGGCAGCCCAGTACATCGGGTTGAGAGTCACCCCACCATACACCCAGGCGCTGTTGTCCCGGGTGAACAGGAAGTTGGGCAGCGGTGGCAATACGAACCCGAAGCGCCCCAGATGGTTGCCGAACAGACCGACCGGATCAAACGGCAGATCCCCCACCTCCAGACCACCGATCAGGAATTCAGCAAGTGCCTTCTCTGGCAGTTCATCCATCCAGGCCCGCAAATCCGACACCATGCCCACGCCTATGTGGTTCCAGTTGATCCGGTGGTCGAGAATCCAGGCACGGCCTTCGGGAATGGCAAGCGTTTCCGCCAGCAACTCGTTGACGTCCAGAACCTCAACGCCCCGACCACGCATCACGCTGGCAAACACGTCATGATCTTTCTGGGCCTGTTTGACCCAAAAGACATCATCAAACAACAGGGCATCGCAGTTGGATGGGGTCAAACGTCGGTGCGCCAGCCCGGGCCGGCAGATGATGACCTGGCGCAATTTCCCGGTTTCAGAGTGCACTCCAAGTGTGTGTTCAGACATGACAAAGCTCCTTTTGCCGAATGCTCACAGCATGGCGCCCAGGCTTATGACTACCGTGATAAACACGGTCAGGATAAGCAGCAAAGGCCAGATGAAGGCGAGCCAGCGATCGTAGGACACCCGCCCGATCGCGAGCCCCCCAACCACCACCGCAAAGGTCGGGTTGATCAGGTTTACCAGGCCGTTGGCAGACTGATAGGCGGTCACCACCAGATCCCGCCCCACGTTGGCAAAATCCGCCAGTGGCGCGAGGATCGGCATGGACAGCACGGCCAGGCCTGAGGACGAGGGCACGAAGAAGCTCATGCCCACCTCGATCCAGAACATCAGGTTGATAAAGGCCAGTTCCGGCAGGCCGCCCAGGGAGGTTTCAGCGCTGTGCAGTATGGTATCGGCAATCATGCCCTGCTCCATGATCACCACGATGCCGCGTGCCAGGCCAACCACCAAAGCAACCCCGAGCAGATCCCGGGCGCCATCGACAAAGCTGCCGGTCAGTTTCTTTTCACCGAGGCGGGCAATAATGCCGATCACAATGGCCGCACCAAAGAACAGGGAACCCATCCGGGCCATCCACCAGCCCTGGGAAGACACACCCCAGATCATCACGGCGAAGGTCAGGGCAAAGATCACCAGGGCAACAATCTGGGTGGTTGTCAGGGTGGCACTGTGAATCTCCTGATCATCGCCTTGCAGAAAGAGTTTCTTGTGCGCCGGCCATTGCCTGGCGACCACCGATCGCGACGGATCGGTTTTTACCCTGTGCGCGTATCGCATCACGTAGCCGATACAGATCAACAGGCCACCAATCAGCAGAACAAATCGCAGGAAGATACCGTCAGTGAACGGAATGCCCGCGGCATTGGCTGCAATCACGGTGGCAAAGGGGTTAATGGTGGAACCCAGCACACCAATGCCGGCGCCGATCAGGATGATGGCGACCCCGGTCACGGCATCGTAGCCGGCCGCAAGTATCACGGGTATCAGAATGGCGTAAAACGCCAGGGTTTCCTCTGCCATCCCGTAGGTGGTGCCACCGATGGCGAAGAGCACCATCAGGATCGGTATCATCCAGATCTCATGGCCCTTCAGGTGCCGCATCGCGCTTCGGATGCCGGTATCGATGGCCCCGGTCGCATTCATCACACCGAGAAAACCGCCCAGAAACAAGATGAACATGGCAACATCGATGGCATTGGCGACGTAACTGTCGGGGTCGTAGAACCCGGCTGTCGGTGCCAGCATCACATCAACGAAGCCCTGCGGGTTTGGTTCGACGGTCTGGTAGGTTCCCGGCACCGCCACTTCCCGTCCGACTTCTTCATTCATGGCGCGCTCGTACTGCCCGGCGGGAATTATCCAGGTCAGCGCGGCAACAAGAATAATCAGGCCGAAAAGAATGGTGTAAGCCGTGGGGAATCGCGAGGCGAGGTCGTTCTCGAGGTTTTCTGGCAACTGTTCATCTTCAGTCACGATGCGTCTCCTTTCCTTAATCGCATAGTGCAATCGCATGATGCAGACAGGTCCCGCCCGGGAACCTCAAGAAGCCGAACACATCCTCAGCAGCCAAGCGCTACTGGTCCAGATCTGCATGAAAACAGCATAGTGCAGGATTCCATTTCCGGAATTGAGGTAGCGCAATTTTTGACCAGCCATAAAAAAGCCCCGGGTGGAGGAGTTGGATCCACCCGGGGCATCAATGTCACCCGCCAGCTATGAGAAACGGGTAACCGCCATACAAGGTCTTACCACCTGGCTGTCAGTGCGGCACGCAGGGTCCGGCCAGGCTCATTAACTCTTACGGCTTCGGGATTAAATGGATCAGTGTTGGCCCGACTGACGTGAGGTGCCCAGGTATTGTCGAACACGTTATCCACGGCCCAGGTGACACTCAGATAGTCTGCAAGAGGGTGACTGCCGGACAGGTTCAGGACGCCATACCCCGGTGACGTGCCGGGATCCTGACCGGATTCCAGATCCACGCGATCCTGGCGGCGGGCCAGCACCCACTCCAGTTCAAGGGTATGGCCCCTGTGCTGCCAGCCGAGGGTCTGAATAAACTGCACCGGCGGAATCTGCGGCAGCGGTTGGTTATCGTCGCGATTTTCACCCCGTACCGAAGCCAGGCTGCTGTTGGTGTTCCAGGTGCCATTGCTCCACCCAAGCTGTACTTCAACGCCCATGAGGCGCGCATCAATATTGCGGTAGACGCTGACCTGGTCAGCATTACGGGTACGCAGGACAAAATCATCCACCTGGTCCACCCACACGGCCGGGCGCCAGTTCCAGCCGTTACTCTGGCCGGGCATCGCCAGTTCCAGCTTGCGGTGGGTCTCAGGGTCCAGGGCAGGGTTGCCCACCCAGCGCCTGGACGGGTCCATGTTGTTCCAGCTGGCAATGTAACGCTCCGTCACGCCCGGGCTGCGGACGCTGTGGCTGGCCGTAACCACCATCGACTGGACCGGAGAGAATCGCCAATCGCTGCTGACAAAACCGCTGAAATTATCATCGGCAACATCGGTGTTCGTGGTGCCGTAGATCGACTCGTAGGCGTCGGCCGCGGACATGGCCATCATGCCACTGCCGAACACATCATCGGCTGCCGCTGCAGACATTTCCACGCGGTCGTAGCGCACGCCACCGCCAAGCTTCAATTCGGGAGTTACCCGGTAGAAGCGCTCGGCAAAGAGGCCGAAGCGGTCTCGATCCACGTCGGGCCAGAGTACGGAGGTGAGCACATCAAGATTGGCTCCCCCGAACCGTTCGGCGTACCAGTTATTGGTCTCAATATCGGCGCCAATGGCCCAGTCTGTTCGGGCATCCGGGCTCTGATCCAGGGTCAGACGCAAGCCCCGGGTTTCGGTCTCGGAATCCGTCAGCATTTTCATCATGGATTCACGGAGACTGAAGTTATCCATGATGTGGTCGACATCCGCCTGCCAGGCCAGCAGGTTCCAGTTGCCGTTCGCCACCGGAGAACCAAGCTCCAGGCGCATGATGTCGGTATCGGTTTTTGGCGCATCCATGCCGGAGCCGGCGTATTTGACATCCCGCTCTTCCTGCCGGCTCACCAGACCCTTGATGAAGAAACCATTATCCGCCTTCCACGCCGCATCCAGGCGAGCCTCGGAGTTCTTGTAGGCGCTGCGGACCTCGTTTCCGTCGCCGTCCTCGTAATCGTCCGCCTCGTCGTATCCCCCTGCGAGGCGAAGCCAGGCACTGTCGCTACCCACTGCGACACTGCCATTGACCAGCTTGCCATTGCCGTTGTCTGTACCACCCACGGTGAGATGACCCGTCGCGCCTGAACCGTCAAACACGGGCGCGACCGTGGTCGCAACCACCTGGCCGCCGGAAATAGGGCCCCAGCGCAGGGTCTGGTTACTGGTGCGCACTTCCAGCAAGGGCGCCAGCGCCGAACTCAGACGACTGGTGGGCGGGTCCATGCGATTCGGGCAGGCGCCTTCAACGCGAACGCCATCCAGAAGCACATCCACCCGCTCCTGACTCTGGCCCCGGATAACCGGCTCCAGCCCGCGTCCACCCATTCGGGAAAGAGACACTGAGGGATTGGCAGACAAACGTTCGACCGGTTCTGGAGCCAACTGGCTCGACGCCTCTTCAATGCTTTGCCCTTCGGTCACCCGGATCACGGGTAGCTCGGGTGAAATTTCCTGGGCCATCACCCCGGCGGGCAGTGAAACCAATCCCGCAGCACACAATCCGATAAAACGCGCTCCAATTACCGTCGCCATACAACCTTGTCCTGACCAGCTCAGATAGTTGGCGCCAATCATAAAGGTCAGCCGGCGCTTGCGCCTGAGACCAAATGCCGCATCCCCTCGGAGGTATTACCGCGTATCCCGGCGTAAAAAACGGCTAGAATGCCCGGTATGGAATGGCTGACCCACTCACAGACCGGATTTCAACAAACTGCCCGCTATCTGCTGGGCATGCGTTTGACTATTGTTGCGCTGCAGCTGATTTCGATCGCCGTGGCAGAAACCATGGTCACGTTGGCCCATCGTGCCGAAGCGGTTATCCTGCTAATGGCATACGGCGTTCTGGCAACCCTGGCCTGGCTCTGGTTTACCCGACGCCCGCCCCGCTCGACCCGGGTCGTCAGCCTGGTGCTCATCGTCGATCTGCTGATGATCGGAGCCTGGCTTTACCTGACGGGCGGCTACACCAATCCTCTGGTCTCCCTGCTGTTGTTGCCCATCGCCGTTGCCATTGTGCTGGTGCCAATGGGCCAGAGTATTGCCGTCACCGTTGCCGGGGTGGCGGTCTATACCTCACTGGTGATCTGGCATACGCCGGTGACCCATGAACATCACAGCGCCAACCTCGCCCAGTTGCACCTGGTAGGCATGTGGGTCACCTTCGCCACAACCGCCGCCATCCTGCTCCTGGTTGTCGGCGCTCTCGCCCGACGTTTGCGCCAGCAACAGGCCCAGCTTGCGCAGATACGGGAGACACGGCTTAGGGATGAGCAGATCATCGCCCTGGGGCTTTCCGCCGCGGCCGTCGCCCATCGCCTGGGCACACCGCTGAACACCATGACGCTGCTGGTGGAGGAAATGAAATCCTCAGTTCCGGGGGGTGCGCCAATGGCAGACGATCTTGCGCTGATGGAGAGTCAACTGGGTCTTTGCAGTGCCCACCTGCAACAACTGTCGAGAGCTGCCGTTGAGGCCAAGACCGCGCAACTGGAAACCCTCCCCGCCCGGGACTGGGTCGCACGCCTTCGGGAATCAGCCACTCTCCTCTGGCCGGGTGCCCCCATTCAATGGCGACAGCCGGTACTGGACGCCCCGGTTGCCGTGGACGCCACCCTCGATCAGGCCGTGCTCAATGTGTTGGCCAACGCGGTGACAGCCAGCCCGTCCTGGGTCGCCGTGTCCGCCCGGGAAAGTGCCGACGGCCTGATGGAACTGGTTGTCGAGGACCACGGCGACGGTCTGGAATCCACCCCGGAAGGTACGCTCGGGGAGAGGGTGGTCAGTTCAGAGAACGGGCTGGGAGTTGGCCTTTTCCTCTCCAACGCTACCATCCAGCGTCTTGGCGGTAACCTGAAAGCCCGCGGCAGCGCCGAAGGCACCACCGTCATCATTGAGCTGCCAATAGCGTCAGCGACCAACAGCCCATGGGGAGAACAGGCGTGAGCAAACAACAGGCTTGGCTACTGATTGATGACGACGACGCTTTTTTGCAAGTGCTTCAGCGTTCACTTGCCCGCCAGGGTATTGAGGCCCAGCTTGCCCACGGGCACCAGGAGGCAAAAAACGCTCTGCTGAACGGAACGTTTCACCGCTGCGTTCTGGATCTGAACCTGGCCGGTGAGAGCGGACTGCAACTGCTACCGGAATTGCTGGACCTGCATCCGGATCTCGAAATACTGGTGCTCACCGGTTACGGCAGTATCGCCACGGCGGTCGAGGCCATGCGCCGGGGCGCGGTGAACTATCTGTGCAAACCTGTAACGGTCAACCAGTTGCTGGCCGGATTCGAGCCGATCGATGCACCACCCGATCTCCGGGCGGAGCCGCCTTCAGTCGAGGAAATGGAGTGGGAGCATATCCAGCGGGTTCTCAACGAGAACGAGGGCAACGTCTCTGCCACGGCCCGGGCTCTGAACATGCACCGCCGCACCCTGCAACGCAAACTCCAGAAACACTCGCGCTGGCGCTGACCGATAGGTAATTGGCGCAAAACTGACATCTATCAACTCATCCAGACCATTTACCCATGGCTTTTCAGGTCTATTCCGGTAGCATGCCCTGACACTTACGACAGGTCTCACAGGGAGGGGAGTTCGTAAATTGACACACCGGAGCACACATTACTGACTCTCATGCCCAGATCCCCCACCACGATTGCACCGCCCGCAGACATCGACCCCAATCGCCTGGCCATGGTTGCGGCGGTTACGCCCAATTTTCTGGTGATGCTGGATGATGCCGGCCGCATTGAATGGGTTAACCCCAGCTTTGAGGAACACACGGGGTATCAGCTTGACGAGGTGCGCGGATGCCTCCCAAAGGAAGTGCTTTACGGGCCGGACACCGACCCCGAAACCATCAAGCGCATTAACCAGAAGCTGCATCGGGCCGAAATCATTGAAGAAGACATTCTTCACTACACCAAAGCGGGACAGCCCTACTGGGTGCATACCTATTGCGTTCCGATAGGTACAGAGCAGGGCGTTGACCCTGGTTATATCGCCATTCAGAACAACATCTCCGACAGGAAGAACAGCGAGCGGGGCCTGCGGATCGCGGCCAGCGTGTTCGACCGCAGCCACGAAGCCATCCTGATCACCGACCAGTCGAACCGGATCCTGGATGTGAATCCCGCGTTTTCGCGGATTACCGGCTATAGCCGGCAGGAGGTTCTGGGCCTCAACCCGGCGATTCTCAGCTCCGGCCGACATTCCGGGGAATACTACCGATCCATGTGGCGTACCATCGAGAAAACCGACCACTGGCGGGGCGAAATCTGGAACCGCCGGAAAAACGGTGAAGAGTTTGTGGAACTGCTATCCATCAGCCGCGTGCATCTGGAAGAACCCGGGCAGTATTACCATGTGGCGGCCTTCTCGGACATCACCGCACTCAAGAACCATGCGCGCGAACTCGACCGGGCGGCCAACTACGACGATCTGACCGGCCTGCCCAACCGCCAGTTGCTGGAAGAGCGACTGCGCACAGCCCGCAGCCACGCCGACCGGCAACATCGCAGCGTGTCGGTGTGCTATCTGGACCTCGACGGCTTTAAGGGTATCAATGACAAATGGGGCCATCTGGCGGGCGACCAGGCCCTCAGAACCCTTGCCGAGCGACTGACCCGTGCTCTAAGGAGCGGCGACACCGTGGCTCGCATCGGTGGCGACGAATTCGTCCTCCTTCTGCAGGGGGACGACAACCACGATGCGGTGTATCAGCGGATCCTGGCCACTGTAGGCGACCCCGTGGCCGTGGGTGATCAAACCGTCACCCTCACAGCCAGTCTTGGCATCACCCGCTACCCGGAAGACGGATCAGAGGCAGAAGGCCTTATTCGTCACGCCGACCAGGCCATGTATTCCGCCAAGGAAAAAGGCCGCAACCAGTATCACTTTTTCGATCCCGGGCTGGACGAACATCGCCGGAAGCGACGCAACCAGTTGATGGAACTCACACGTGCTCTGGAAAACGAGGAGTTCGAACTGTTTTTCCAGCCCCAGATCCGCGTGACCGATTGCCAGCTGTTCGGTTTCGAGGCGCTGATCCGCTGGAATCATCCCCAGAAAGGGCTTGTCTCACCGGGCGAGTTTCTGCCGATTGTGGAGAACAGTCATCTGGAAGTACCACTGGGACAGTGGGTATTGAAAGAAGCAATTCACCAGATGAACACCTGGAAAGAGGCTGGCGAGGATCTGGCGGTCAGCATCAACATCAGCGCTCCGCACCTGATGGACCGCTCCTTTGCCGACTATCTTGAGAGTTATCTGCACAGCCATCCCGAGATAGCGCCCGGCCAGATCACCCTGGAGGTTCTGGAATCAACCGCCCTGGAGGATACCCAACGGGCCAGCAATGTTCTGGCGCATTGCCAGAGCCTTGGCCTTCAGGTGGCGCTGGACGATTTTGGCACCGGCTTCTCATCGCTGACCTATTTGCGCACCCTGCCGGTGGACATTATCAAGATCGACCAGAGTTTTGTTCGGAACATGCTTGAGGATGCCAGCGACCATGCCATTGTGGAGAGCGTAATCTTCCTGGCCCAGCGGTTCGCCCACCCGGTTCTGGCCGAGGGCGTGGAAACCATGGAGCATGCCCGGGCACTGCGCCGGATGGGCTGCAATTTCGTTCAGGGTTACGGCATTGCCCGCCCCATGCCTTCCGGTGAAGTGCTGGACTGGACCCGTCACTGGCGGGCACAGGCAGAGTCCGGCAAGAGCGGTGACATGCTCAATCCCGTTGTGGCCCGGGGCGAGGGTCGCTAGGGCGGATCACCCTAGCGATACCGTCTCTGGTCCAGCGTGGTCAGCCGGTCGGGATGAAACACCATCAGGCCGGTTACAAAGGTGCCGTTCACAAATCCCTCAGGAATCATGAACAGTGGCAGGTAACGGATGTACTCGTGCACCAGTTCATCAAACGTGTAGACGCCGCTGGTCCATAGCATCAGACACATGACCGTGCCGGCCGCCGCTACAGAAATGCCCGCACCGAAGAACCCGCAGAAGAAGATGTAGGCGAAGAAGTTCCGAAAATCCCGACGGCGCTCCCACAGCATGATGCCGTGGCTGACAATGGCAGGCACCATCACCGTGATCAGCCCGTTGGCGGCAAACATGATCAGAGGCTCGCGACCGGTGATCACCGTGATCACCAGTGCCATAAGGCCCGCCAGCACTGCCAGGGCCCACCCCAGCATCAGCGTGATCACCGTGATACCAAAAACGTGGATGGCGAGGCCGGGTGAAATGCCGGCCCGCAACTGCCAGACAAAACCCAGCACCACGGCAGCACCGAAGAACGAGTGCTGGAGTGCGTTGTCCTTGCGAAAGGCCTGCCAGTCAATCGAGCGCAGCGCCCGGACCAGAATCACCAGAAAGAGCAGAAGCGTGATGATCCACTGGCTGGTGGATAGCAGGTTTTCAGTCATGCCCATAGTGAACTTACCGCAGCAACGGGGTCGGGAATGACATCTTAGCGGCTCGCCCCACCCCCGGTGCAAGCGAGCCCAGATTGATCAGGCGACCTGTTTTTCGAGTTTGCCGAGGTCGGTCAGGCGCTGCCAGGCTTCATAAGTACTCAGGAAAACCTCGCCACCCAGATGGGAAAGCAGTTCCGTCCCTTTCAACTTGTCCATTACCGGGCCTTTCACTTCCGCCAGATGCAATCTGACCCCTGCATCTTTCATACGCTCGTTGATGGCCTCCAGACTTTCGAGCGCAGAGGCATCCACCAGGTTCACTGCCGGACACACCAGCACCAGGTCCTTGAGCTCTGGCTCCCGGATCATCAGATCCATCACGGTTTCCTCGAGAAACCGGGCATTGGCAAAGTACAGGCTCTCATCTACACGGAGGAAGGTCACCTTCGGGCACAGTTCAACATCGTGACGAAGCACATTGCGGAAATGCTCGGTACCGGGCACACGGCCAACAACCGCACTGTGGGGCCGACTGGTTCGATACAGGAACAGCCCGATGGACAGCGCCACCCCGGCGATAATACCGGCCTCGACACTGTGCACCAGGGTCAGCACGATGGTTGCGAGCATGGCTCCAAAGTCGGTGCGGGAATAGCGCCAGGTTCGACCCAGGGCCGGAAGATCAATCAGTGTGGCTACCGCAACAATAATAGTGGCGGCGAGCGTCGCCTGTGGCAGATACGCGATGGCCGGTGTCAGAAACAGCGTCGCCATGGCAATACCGACCGCGGCGTAGGCGCCAGCGGCCGGGGTCTCGGCCCCGGCATCAAAGTTGACCACGGAACGGGAGAAACCACCGGTAACCGGCATACCCCCGGAAAAGCCGGCACCCAGGTTGGCGGTCCCCAGGCCGATCAGCTCCTGGTCAGGATCGATGCGCTGGCGCCGTTTGGCCGCCAAAGTCTGGCCCACGGACACCGACTCCACGAAACCGACAACGCTGATCAGCAAGGCGCTGACCGCCAGTTGCTGCCACAAGCCCATGTCCAGGCTCGGCATGGTGAACTCCGGGAGCCCCTGGGGTACATTCCCGACCAGTCGCACACCCTGGCCATCAAGCTGGAATTGCCAGGCCACCAGGGTGGTCACCAGAACCGCCAGAATGGGCGCGGTTTTGGTCAGAATGTCGGCCATTCTCGGTGCCAGGCCCATCGCCATAAGAAGTGGCTTCAAGCGTTTGCGGGCCAGCACCAGAAACAACAGCGCCCCGGCGCCAACAGACAGGGTGGCCAGGTTGGTATCGCCAATGGACTGGAACAGTGACTGACCGATTTCCAACAGGTTATGGCCGGAGGCCTGAATTCCGAATATATGCTTCAACTGGCTGGCCGCAATCACAATGCCAGAGGCCGTGATAAAGCCGGAAATCACAGGGTGACTCAGAAAATTGGCCAGGAACCCGAGCCGAAGCACCCCCATCAGCGTCAGCATCAGCCCCGACATAACGGCCAGCAGAACGGCACCGGCCACGTATTCCGGAGTTCCCGCCTCGGCCAGCGGTGCCAGGGCCGCCGCCGTCATCAGCGAGGCCACGGCCACAGGCCCGACGGACAAGGTCCGACTGGTGCCGAAGACGGCGTAAATCACTAGGGGCAGGATACTGGCGTACAGCCCCACCTGGGCGGGCAACCCGGCCAGCAGAGCATAGGCCAGCGACTGGGGAATGAGCATGACGGTGACGATGATCGCGGCCACCAGGTCACTGGTGGCCTGATCACGGCCGTATGTTGGCGCCCAGTCCAGAATCGGCAGATAACGTTTAAGATTCATCAGGAATCTCAGAACAGGTTAACCGGTACTTTCAGGTAAACCTGACCATTGTCTTCAGCCGGAGGCATATGGCCTGCCCGCATGTTGACCTGGACCGAAGGCAGAATCAGCCGCGGCATATCCAGAGTCGCGTCCCGTTCGGTCCGCATCTTCACGAACTCTTCCTCGGAAACACCTTCGTGGACATGGATGTTCGCTTCCCGCTGCTCGGCCACCGTGGTCATATGCTGATACTCGTCACGGCCGGGCGCCTTGTAGTCGTGACACAGGAAGATACGGGTTTCTGCCGGCAGAGACAGTACCTTCTGGATAGACTGGTACAGGGTGCGGGCATCGCCACCCGGGAAATCACAGCGGGCGGTGCCGAAATCCGGCATAAACAGAGTGTCACCCACGAAGGCGGCGTCGCCGACCACATAGGTCAGGCAGGCCGGTGTGTGGCCCGGGGTATGCAAAACACGCCCTTCAAGGCCACCGATGGCGAAGGTGTCGCCCTCTTTGAACAGCTGATCAAACTGGCTGCCGTCGCGCTGGAATTCGGTGCCGGCGTTAAACGCCTTGCCAAAGATTTCCTGTACGTCTCGAATGTGCGCACCAATGCCCGTCTTGCCGCCCAGCTTCTCATGCAGGTAGGGCGCGGCCGACAGGTGATCCGCGTGTACGTGGGTTTCCAGAATCCACTCGACCTTCAGGTCGTTACTGCGAACGTAGTCGATAATCTCATCGGCAGAGCGCACATCGGTGGTACCCGCGGCGTAATCAAAATCCAGGACCGAATCGAGAATGGCGCAGGCCTGGCTGTCCGGGTCACGCACCACATAACTGAAGGTATTGGTGGGTTCATCAAAAAAATGCTGAACGATCGGGTTGCTCATGGCAGTCACCTCTGAAGGATCCAAATTTCAATTTTAATCTAAGGATATACTATTTGGTAATATGAGGTGAAATGATCTTTTTTTATATGCGCAATGTTCCTGATACATCAACAAGGCAGTCCCGCCCCGCCTGCTTGGCCAGATAAAGCCGGTCATCCGCCCCGGCGATCAAGGCATCGGGAGTGGCTGGCTGGTCAACGAACTCTTCGATCCCGGCCACACCCGCACTGACGGTCACCGGAATGTCCTCGTCGTTGAACACAAACCTTTCCTCGTGCACAGCTTCGAGAATTCGCTGCACAAGTTGCCTCACGTCCCCGTGTTCCAGGGCGCTGAAAACCACAATGAACTCTTCGCCACCGAAACGGGCAACCACATCCATGGAGCGGGTCTGGCTAACCAGGACGTCAGCAAAGCGCTGGAGGATATAATCGCCCCCGAGATGTCCGATGGAATCATTGATCTTCTTGAAGTGATCGATGTCGAAAATCGCCAGGGCGAAACGTTCTCCCCGACGGTTACTCCGGCCCAGCATCTCATCCAGCCTGGGCATCAGGTAGCGACGATTGTGCAGGCCGGTCAGCGGATCACGAATGGACTGGTTAAGCAGCTCCTCTTCCAGCCGATTGCGCTCCAGGGTACCCGACAAGAGGCCCGAGACTATGATCAACAGATCGGCCTGATCCAGGCGCCAGGTCCGTCGGTACAGGGAGTCAACGCCAAAGAATCCCGTGACCCGTCCGCGCACCCGTATAGGCACACAGAACATGGAAGACACGCCCTGTTCCTGAAGCAGAGCCCGCTCGGGTGCGGCTTCCCGGGGGAGACGGTCGACATCTTCAATAAACACTACCCGGCTGCCACTGATCATCCCCTCGATTTGCTCCTGCCACCAGTGGAAATCCTCGATAGATACCTCCTGCTGGGAATCGATCAGGGCCCGGACGCCATCCCTGCACCACTCGTGGGTATTGGTCATCACGGAGTAGTCGTCGGTAAAGCAGTACAGGTAGGCCCGGTCTACCTGGAAAAACAGTCCGATGGATCTCAGAAGCTCATCAATGCACTGATCAATGGTGCCAAAGCCCAGATTGATGAATTCGGTGGAAAGGCGGGCAATGAGCCTCTGGAAACCAGCCTGGAAGGAAAACTCCGCCTCGCTCTCTCGGAGGCTCTGCTCCAGATTTTTGTAATGCTGGATGTTATGGAACTGACCGTACCAGAGGGTACTGCCATCGGGTTGCCGCTCCGGCTCGGAGCTCACCTCGAACCACTCGTAGTCGCCATTCTGCAGTCTGAGCCGCGCGCGATACGACCAGGTTTTCAGGGTATCCGCAGAGACACGGATACTCTCCCTGACGGACTCAACGTCGTCAGGGTGGATCATCGCAAAAATCGGATCCGCGTTGTCATTCAGATCCGACGGGGCTATGCCAAAAAGTGCCTGAACACGTTCACTGATGAAGGGGCATCGATGGGACTCCCGATCTGCACCCAGCCAATAGATGAAAAGGACGCCAGGCACCCCTGAGGCCAGTTTCTGGAAAAAACGGGCAGACAAACCGGTTTGCTGCCCGTTGCCGGACCTTGACGCCTTGGACACCCTGTCCTCCCAACGGACGAATCACCCTGCTCATAAAAGAGTGTAGCCCACGCTGACAGGAAGCAAACCGATTCCGGAGACGACGAATCAGAGCGAGTCCAGGCGGTTCCTGGCTTCTTCCCGCCGACCGGCATCAGCGACGTCGCGGCCCGCCCTGTCGGGTGCTTCGAGGACTTTCTGCAGATAGCTCCGGGCTCGTTCAGGCTCGCCCTGGTCCAGCAGAAAATCGCCAAAGAAGAAATTGGCATCCATACCATCAGGATTGATCGCCAATGCTTTCTGCAAATACTGACGGGCCTTGTCGTCATCACCGAAGCCCAGTGGCCAGCCAGGGACCTGGTAATAAAGGCTGCCAAGGGATGTGTAAGCCGAGCCATCCAGCGCATCGGGATCGATTGTCAGGGCCGCTTCCAGGGATTTCCGGGCGTCCTTGACCAGGCCCAGGGCACCCAGACCACCTTTGGCACCGGCGTAGGTGCTCAACACAATACCCTGCCAGATCAGCGGCTCTGCCCGGTCCGGATAATGGGCAACAAACTGTTCCGCCTCGCCAGCCAGGCCCTCGAAGGCTTTCTCTTTTTCGTCCTCCGGTACCTGGTACTGGATCTCGGCCCAGCGATGCTGGATGTCGGCCAGCTCGGTCTCAAGAGCAGCCGCCCAAAGCGGCTGGGCAGCCAGACACAAGACCATCAATAAAACACGTTTCATGACAACACTCCCGGATTCAGAAACCGCCGGATCACCGGCAGTTGCTTCAGCATCGCCTTATCGACAATTTTGGGCAGGATGCCGTTGATGACCACGAACAACTTCTCGGGCCAGCCCAGAAAACGCCGGCGATCGTCATTTTCCATAGCAGCCAGAATCTGCGCCGCCACCGCTTCAGGTGCGTCCATGGCGTTGCCAAGTGCCCGGTTCAGCTCGTTCACGGCCTTCGGATTCATGTCCGTGGCAGTGGCGCGGGGGGCCACATAGATCACCTGAACCGGAGTATCGGCCAGTTCCCTGCGCAGGGCTTCGCTGAAACCGCGCAGACCAAACTTGCTGGCGCAGTATGCGGTGTAGCCGGGGAAACCGATGCTGCCAAAGGTGGACCCCACGAACACCAGCGCTCCCTGTTCGGCTTTTTCAAACCTTGGTGCAAAATGCCTGGCGACAATCATCGCTGACCGGAGATTGACGGCAATCTGGGCGTCCAGTTCATTGACTGTCATATTGCCCAGGCTGGCAAAGCAGTTCTGGCCGGCACAGTGGATAACGCCATCAATATCCGGATAGGCATCGCCGAGCCGAACCAGCTGCTGGTCGAGGTCCGGCGCCGCAAGATCCAGATGTACGAGCGAGACACCCTCCCGATGTTCGAGCTTTTCCGGGTGCCGGGAAGCGATAATCACCCGAGCACCTGCCCTGACCAACGGCTCTACGAGCGCCTTTCCTATACCGCCGGTGCCACCCAGAAGCAGGAACACCCGATCATGCAGCCTCATGGCGCCGCTCCTTGCGATTCTCGGGCACGGGAATGCTGTGCAGCATGTCGCCGTAAAGCCGGTAGACCATACGGGCCGCCTCGATAATGGCCTGCTGGTCATCCGGATCGGTGATTTCGTTCATCAGGTTCCGGAAGAACTCGAAATGCTCCTGGTCCAGAGCACCATGGGAGTAGAGGTAGCTGAACGCTTCTTTGGGCAGGCCAAGCTGTTTCTGGATGGCTTCACCGAGCGGCGTCGCCAGCTCGATCGACGTTCCCTCAAGCACCTGAACCATGCCGAAAAAGGCGGCCGGGTTACCGCGGTTAATGCGGTCATAGAGGTAGGCGACCATCAGCTCGATAGAGGTATCCGGGCTGCCATGACGAATGGCTTCCTTGTCCTCTCCGCAGGCCGCAAGATCGTTGAGGATCCACTCATGGTGGCCATACTCCTCCTCGATGTATTCCACCAACGCCTTTCGCACAAATTCCAGACGCTCGGGTAAGCGGCCACCGCAGGCCATCATCAGGGGCACGGTGTGTTTCACGTGGTGATACGCCTGGGTGAGAAACCAGGTATAGCCATTCAGGTCAAACCGGCCCTCGCGGATGGCCTCAATAACAGGCGCACCGGTTACGTGGGCGCGGGCTTGTGCAGTTTCGGACTGCAGTCGATCGAAAAATGCCATGAAAGATCCTCCTGGCGGGTTTGAAAGTTCAGAATTGGATATCGAAAGATTCATGAAAATCGGAAATGCGCCGGCCAGCAGCGTTGGCAGATCCGCCTGAATCTGTTGGCGAACAGGCCGGCCGTTTGCAGTCAGGTAGCCCTCGGCCTGGCTCAATGGCTGACGGCGGATATAGACACCGGACAAACGAGCGTAGTCCGGCAAATTGTTGTTCAGAACGTCCAGCTGCGAGCGCAACGCATCGGGTGAGCGGCCATCCTGCACAACAACGAGGGCGGAAGGGCGGGGATCGCCATCACCAAACACCACCGCCTGGCGGGCACCTATCGCCTGGATGAGTTCACTCTCCAGCCATTCCGGGCTGATGTTGCGACCAAAGCTGGTAATCAGAAGGTTCTTCGCGCGACCGCTCACCGACAGGAAACCCCCGGCATCCCGGGAACCCAGGTCACCGGTATCCAGCCATTCATCCCCTGCCGGTTCATCCCCCAGGTAACCCAGGTGGGTGTTCCCGGCCACCAGAATGTGTCCGCGGTCATCCACCCGTACCCGAACATGGGAGAGCGGTTTACCCACCGCACCTTCGCGTTCGGTTCCAGGCACGTTCAATGCAACCACGGAACTGCACTCGGAAAGCCCATAACCCTCATAAAGCGGCAGGCCGACCGCGCGGCCCCTGGCAAGCAGGTCGGACGAAACCCGTCCGCCACCAACCGCCAGAAACCGGAAAGAATTACTGTCCAGCTGTTTCTGTTCGGCCGCAGACACCAGCGCCATAGCCAGTTCCGGCACCAGAATCAGGGACTGCGGCTGGTGTTCGTTGATGCCCTGCACCAGCCGGCCGATGTCCAGCCCACTGCTTCCGGTCATGCCCAGATCCTGCAAGGGTGCGACCATTACCGTACTGCCCATAAGCAATGGCAGATAAACCCCGGCAATGTTCTCCAGCAATGTGGCCAGTGGCAGGATGCACAGGTGCCGCTCAAGGTCGACGCCCTCAAGACGCTCCTGCAAGGCCAGCGTGGTGGCCGTCATCTGGGCCACCGACAGGCAGACGCCCTTCGGGTTGCCTGTACTGCCGGACGTAAAGGTTATCTTCGCGGTCTGCTCCGGCATCCAGGCGGCTGCCGCTGTTACCGGCAAATGCCTTAGCCAGACACCATGGCCAATGTGCTCACCGCCATTGCTTGCGCCCCCTGACAACAGGCAATCAAGGCCAGCTCGTTCAGTCAGGTGTTCCGTCTGAGTCCGTGAAAAAAACACCGGCACGGGGACACACACCACGCCGGCAAGCAAACAGGCCAGATCGGCAAGAATCCACGCCACGGAGTTGTCGCCACACAGGCCGGCCCGGCGCACACCAAGGCGGGTCAACTGGTCGGCGAGAGCCTCGGCCGCCTGCATCATCTGAGCATAAGTGAAGGCCGACTCCGGCCCCTGGAGCGCCGTTTGTGAGGGTTGGACGGCCGCCTGGCGTTGCAGAAGTTCAGGCAATGTGGCCATAGGAACCTCCTGCCATCGCTTCTTCCCCGGGGGCTTCAGACTCAACCGGCTGAATCAACCGGAGCAAACCGGCGGTCCGCAGTGCCGACATACCATCGGCGACACGAATGGCCATCACCACCGGATGATGGTCGTAATAACGCCCCCAGCCGGCACCGCCATCGGGCAACGTGGCGGGATCGGCAGTCGCCAGGACCTGAGTGGCAATGCCCAGGCGATGAAAACTGTTGCGTAGCTGATCCGTGCCGGTGCACACCACCCAGTCATAACCGGCCCCATCCAGCCAAACCGACAACGAGGCAAACAGAAAACGGCTGACGCCGGCTTCAACGCCCGCCAGATGGGCAATCTCAGCGATCCGATGTCGCTCGATGCCCGCAACCGGCATCACCGACTCCACCGGCACCGACAAGTAGTCTTCCAGAAACAGCTTTTCCAGCGCGGCGTTGCGAACACCGACCGCCGCCAGAAGGCTGCCTTGAGCCGTGGTCAGGGCCAGGAGCGCCGGTATGCGCAGAGAAGGCTCTGCGCCATAGGCATGCAGGAAGCGGCGGCGAATAAAACCCGCAACCGTCTCGGCCATTGCCGTGTCTGGACGGATCTCGTTAAACCAGCGACCGGCACAACGGATGACCGGAACCACCTCCTCGGAATCCGGGGGACAACATGTGGACATCATCAGCGGGTCTGTCATATGGGCTCTCCAGTTTCGCTCCCCGTGGGCGCTTTGATCACGGGTACCAGATTAGGAGTAAAGCCTTAAACCAGGCTTAAGGACGGCCGGGAGAAACCTTAAGGCCGGCTTAAGGTTTTTCAGAGGTCGCGGTTAAGGCTTGCTTAAGGATGGCCCGGTAACGTGCCGGCCATCATTCGGATTCTTCCGATAACGCCCGGGTTCTTAAGTGAGGCTGTATGAGATTCCCGTTATTGCGGCCAAATGGCTGGGGCAAATTGCCACGATTCCTGCTGGCCGGTGGCGTCGCCACCCTGCTGCATTGGCTGACCATGCTGGTCTTGATCGGTTGGGGACTGAACGCCGTTCTCGCAACCGCCACCGGTGCCACGGCTGGATTGCTGGCAAATTATGTTGGCCAGCATCGCTACGCTTTTTGTTCCAACCTGCCCCATAGAATTGCGTTCCCGCGATATCTCACGGGGGCTGCATTGGGCTGGGCCCTTAATTTAGCGGGCTTTTCGCTACTCCTGGTTACGGGTCTCAGCGTCGCCCCCTCGCAACTAATCACGACCGGCCTGGTTGCCTTTGCCAATTATCTCTTTGCACAGAGGTTTGTTTTCCATGAAGAACAGACAATCAACGTTCAGTAATCCGATGCTGAGCATCATTATCCCGGTTCACAACGAAGCCGATGTGATTCCAACCCTGTTGAAACGGCTGGATCTGGTCTGCCGCCAACTGCCGGGCCAGGTTGAGCTGTTGTTCGTGGACGATGGCAGCCGGGACGATTCTGTTGCACAGCTGCTACGGGCCAGGGACCGTTACTCCGGAATCCGTGTCGTTCAGCTCTCCCGGAACTTTGGCAAGGAAGCGGCCGTTACCGCGGGCCTTGAGAGTGCCCGTGGCGATGCCGTGGTACTGATGGACGCCGATCTCCAGGATCCCCCGGAGTTGATCCCGAGGATGGTTCAGGCATGGCAGCAGGGGGCAGACGTCGTTCTGATGAAACGGCGATCAAGGGCCGGTGAAAGCTGGCTGAAACGCACCACTGCGAGCATTTTCTATCGTCTGATCAACCACATAAGTGACGCATCGATACCGGTGGATACTGGCGACTTCCGACTGATGAGCCGGCGCACCGTAGATGCCCTCAACCGGTTACCCGAACGCAACCGCTACCTGAAAGGCATGTTCGCGTGGGTTGGCATGCCAACGGTCACTCTCGAATTTGACCGCGATCCACGTCTTGCAGGCAAAACCAAGTGGAACTATCTGAAGCTCATGCATCTGGCGATGGAAGGAATTACCTCGTTCTCCACGCGCCCACTGCGGATTGCCCTGATCCTCGGCCTCTTTGCGGCCGGCGCCGGAGGCCTTTTCGGCACCTGGGAAGTTATCCGGGCACTGGTTTTCGGCATATCCACACCGGGTTACGCCTCCATGATTGCCATGATCACGTTCCTCTCAGGGGTTCAGCTGCTATGCGTTGGCCTGTTGGGGGAGTACGTCGGTCGGATCTATATGGAGACCAAACAGCGCCCGGTGTTTATTGTTGCGGAAGACAGCGACGACATTGCCCAGCCGGTTCTCACCCAACTGCGAGTAGCCGGTAATGACCAGAAACATTAACACCCTGCTCTGGCTCCTGTTTGCCGTGCTTGCCGCACGGCTCGGACTGGCGGCGATACTGCCGCTAGCGGACACTACCGAACCGCGCTATGCCGAAATTGCCCGCATAATGGCCCACACCGGAGATTGGATAACCCCATGGTTCGACTACGGAGTGCCGTTCTGGGGCAAGCCACCACTGTCGTTCTGGGCGCAGGCACTGTCGTTCAAATTGCTGGGTGTTTCTGAATTCGCGGGCAGGCTGCCCTCCTGGCTGGCCAATGTCATTATCGTCTACCTGGTCTTCACCCTGCGTCGTTACCTGCATCCCGAACGCGACAGCGAAGCGGCAACGTCGGCCGGCCTCTGGGCCGCCCTGATTTACGCCACCACGGCCCTGGGCTTCCTGACGGCGGGCACGGTGATGACTGATTCGTTCCTTGCCCTCGGCTCAACGCTGGTACTGACCAGTCTTGTGGTTCGTCTTCAGGGCGGCCCCATGGTGTGGGGCTGGCTCTTCTTTATCGGTCTTGCCATCGGCCTGCTCGCCAAGGGCCCGCTGATTCTGGTTCTGACCGGGCTGCCGGTTTTTCTCTGGGTTGCGACGACCCGACGCTGGCTGGTCCTGTGGCAGCAACTGCCCTGGCTACGCGGTTCACTTTTGATGATGGCCATTGCAGCCCCCTGGTACGTTCTCGCCGAGCTCAAGACACCCGGTTTTCTCGATTACTTCATCGTGGGAGAACACATCAAGCGATTCCTTGTCAGTAGCTGGCAGGGTGATCTTTATGGCAACGCACACGAGTTTACCCGGGGCACCATCTGGCTGTACCTGGTTGCCGCCAGTTTCCCCTGGGGTCTGATCGCGATTGTTGCTTTTGGCGTTAGCCGCTGGCACCGTCAACCTGCACCACAACAGTGGCAGCCCGTTGAAAAAGGCGTGGGCGGGCTGGTTCTGGCATCCGCGCTGAGTCCTGCCGTCTTTTTCACCCTCTCCGGCAACATTCTCTGGACCTACGTGCTTCCCGGTTTGCCGTTTCTTGCCGTGCTGGCATCCAGCCTCTGGCCGAGGGAACTTTCCGATCGGATACCGGCCTCCAGCCTGGCTGCAGTGCTGACAATCCCCATGATGGGGATCGCCGCCGCAGGCTGGCTTACCCTGCACCCGGAGCAACTGAAAACCGAGCGGGATCTGGTCGCGCAAATCGAACAACTCCCCGGCATGAGCGCAGACAATCTGTTTTACCTAGGCAAGGCCCCGTTCTCAGCACGCTTCTACAGCCGTGGCGATGCTCATGCCATTGCCCAGGAAGACGTTATCGATCGCATTGAATCGGGCAACCTGCAGGAACCCATGGCTCTGGCTGTAGAGAAGGGCAACACCGCAATGATCAGGCGCCTTGAAGACCTCACCAGACCGATTGAGGAAAACCGTCGCTACCGGCTTTTCCTGTTGAAGCCATCCTCGGGAAATACCGCGACCAGCTTTCAGGAAAAAAGCAAAACCGGCGGTATCGATTACAATGCATCCAACGATCACCCGCTTAGCTGAAAACCAACCGGATTCCTGCTGTATGCGAATATTGCTGATTGAAGATGATCATCTTTTGGCCAACACCATGCTGGGTATGTTGCGTGACGAGCAGAACACCGTTGACTGGCTGGATGACGGCCAGCAGGCGCTCAATGCACTCCTGAACGACAACTTCGATCTGGCTATCCTGGATCTGACGCTGCCCCGCGTGGACGGGCTGGATATCGTGAAAAAGGTACGCAGCCAGGGTATCGAGACGCCGGTCATCATCCTCACCGCCCGCGGCGATCTGGACGAAAAACTTCAGGGCCTCAATGCGGGCGCTGACGACTACCTGACGAAGCCCTTCGCCATGGCGGAACTGAAAGCTCGAATTCGGGCCGTTACGCGGCGCGGAGCCGGTGTCCGGACAGGCGGTCTGCAGGTGGGCAGGCTGATTCTGGACCCCGATTCAGGCCAGCTCAAGCTGGGGACCGAAACGGCGGCTCTTCCGCGCAGCGAGTTCCAGATTCTGCACTACCTGATGCGCCACCCCGACCAGGTGGCAACCCGCCGTCGGCTGGAAGAGCAGCTGTATGGTTGGGAGCAGGGCGCAGAGAGTAATGCCCTTGAGGTGCATGTCCATCATTTGCGCCGGCGCGTTGGCAAACAGACCATTCGCACCGTCCGTGGCGTTGGCTACATGCTGGACAGCAAGGCCGCTGCGGAGGTTTCTCCCGAATGAGCCTGACCCGAAAACTGATCCTTCTGATCACCAGCACGGTGTTCTTCATCACTCTGATTGCTGCCGGCTGGGGCTTCTACGTCAGCGACCATCAACTGGAAGAGCTTTTCGACGCGGAGCTGGCCCAGAGCACCCGCATTGTCCAGGGCCTGGTTGAGCATCTCTCTTCCACACAATCAATGGAGCAGATCAGTCATACCCTGGAGAAGACGCTCCAACTGCCAGACGGCGTGTACCAGGGCGACGAGGAGGAAAATGAAATCCTGCCCGGCGGCGCGGGCCACAATTACGAACGGAAGCTGGCCTTTGAGGTCTGGTCGCCGGACCGGGAGCCGATTCTGGACACCCTGCGCGCCAACGATTCGCAGGGCCTGGAGCGTGGCTTCGGATGGCAGGAAGTAGCCGGATATCAATGGCGAACCTTCACCCTTGAAGATCCGGCGACCGGTTTCTGGATCCGCACGGCCCAGCGTGAAGATGTCCGGGATGAACTCAGCCAGGAAATCGCTCTCGGCAACGTACTGCCTTTCCTGATCGTTTTGCCCGTGCTGGCTCTGGCAGTGCTGGTGTCGATCCAGGTGGGCTTCCAGCCACTGAGAAAGCTCGAGAAGCCCGTACGCAACATGGCCCCGGAAAATATACACCCACTGGACGACCGGCAGGCGCCCAAGGAAGTCGCCGGTCTGGTGCAGGCGGTGAATGGTCTGCTCCGGCGCCTCAACCAGGCCCTGGAACGGGAGAGGCGGTTTTCTGCCGATGCCGCCCACGAACTGAGGACACCGCTTACGGCCCTGCGCCTGAATTTGGAAAAAGTCTACGAGAACGACCCGGAGCAATACGGCGATCTGATCCAGTCCGTGGACCGCATGGTGCACCTGGTTGAGCAGATGCTGCTGCTCAACCGCGTCGACTCTGGTGCCGATTTCACCCCGGAATACCACAACCTGTCTGCCATCGTGGAACAGAGCATTGCCGATGTGGCACCGCTGGCCCTGAAAAAGGACATCGACCCCGTGCTGCAGGACGATGCCGGTCAGGCCCTGGTCTCCTGCCACAGCGCCTTGATCAACACGCTCATGCGCTCCCTGCTGGCGAACGCCATCCAGTACAGCCCCGAACACACAAGCATCGAAACACACCTCACGCCTGCCGGTGAGGGATACCATATAACCGTGTGCGACCAGGGCCCCGGCATCCCAGCCGAGGCACGTGAGCGGGCTTTGAGCCGTTTTGTCCGGCTGGACCAGCGACTCGGTGGTGGCGCGGGTCTCGGGCTGGCCATCGCCAGGCGCATCGCTGAACTTCATGGTGGCCAGCTCACCCTGGGCGACCGGCCGGATGGCAACTCGGGCCTGTGCGTCAGCATCTGGCTCCCGGCCCGTGCCACCTCTCGTCTCAAGAAGGTTTAAGATTGTTTTAAGGTTTGAGGAGGATACTCCGGCCCAATTGAACAGGGCCGACAGACGGCCCGGTTGATATTCCGTTTTCGAGGATGTCTTTACATGGGTCAGGAAAGAACTCTTTCGCTGGTTATACCGGCCAAGGATGAAGAAGCCAACATCGCTACCCTGCTGACCGAGGCCTATGGGGTAATGCGTGACTATCACGGCTTTGAGGTGGTGCTGGTGGATGATGGCAGCACAGACAGCACGCTGGACACAGCCGTTCGGACAGCCCGGGCCCTCGGCGGCCGGTTGTTGACCATTCGCCACGAGCGCAGCATCGGCCAGAGCGGTGCCCTGGCATCGGGTATCCGACAGGCCCGGAGCAGGTTGATTGTTACCATGGATGGCGATGGCCAGAACGATCCGGCCGACATTCCCGCCATGCTGCAGAAAGCCAACACCATGCGGAACCCGGACTTCTGTATTGCCGGCTATCGCAAGAATCGCAAGGACACTGCGTGGAAGCGCTTCCAGTCCCGCCTGGCCAATCGCGTGCGGGATGCACTGCTTCATGATGGCGTGCCCGATACCGGTTGCGGCCTGAAGCTGTTTCCCCGGGAAACCTTCCTCAAACTCCCCTGGTTCGATCACGGACACCGATTCATCCCGGCGCTGGTACGCGGGATCGGCGGTGACATTGCCATCGTGGAGGTAAACCACCGCCCACGCACCGCCGGGATTTCCAAATACAACGCCTGGAACCGGACCTGGGCCGGCATCCTGGACCTGCTCGGTGTACTCTGGTTGCTGCACCGCACCCGGGTTCCTGTTATCAGCAGTGCCGGTCAGGCCGATCCACAGGGATCGGTGGCGGAGCGCTCCTGACATGATCAACGGTTCCCGCTGGCTGGCCTTCGCCGCCCTGGTGCTGGTTGGCTATCTGACCATCCACAACGGCTGGCTCGACTTCATTGCCGACCAGAATGAAGTGGCGAACTATCTCCACAGCCATGGTGTCGGCGGATTGGTGGTGATTACCCTCGCCGGCGCATTGTTTACCGGCCTCGGCGCTCCACGCCAGTTGCTCGCCTTCGTGCTGGGTTTTGCGCTGGGCGGGTTCAACGGGACACTGCTGTCGACCCTGGCCGCCGCCATCGGGGCCACCGGCTGTTTCCTGACCGCCCGCTGGCTGCTGCGAACGCCATTGAGCCGGCGGTTCAGCCATCGCATGCAGCAGTTTGATCGCCTGTTCCGGGAGCAGACGCTGTTGAAGGTTCTCATGGTGCGTTTGCTGCCGGTGGGCAGTAACCTGGTGACCAACCTTGTCGCAGGCTGCTCCGGGATCCGTTTCTCACCGTTCCTGTTCGGCAGCACCCTTGGCTACCTGCCCCAGATGCTGGTGTTTGCCCTGGCCGGTGCCGGTATCGGCAATGCTAATGCCTATCAGCTTGCCGTGAGCATCGGCTTTTTCATTCTCGCCTCGCTGATTGGTGCTTTTCTCTATCACAACCAGAGGGCCAGGACGCTGGCCGATTCCGTTTCCGACTCTCTCTGAGACCGAACCATGCCTGCATCACCCTTCGTCCGCCACCTGCCGGACACCGTGTTTAACCTTTCCCGCAATCAACTCCTGCTGTTACTGCTGGCCTTTGCCGCAGTCGTGATTTTTACCGGGATCGGACTACGTTCCCCCTGGCCTGCCGACGAACCGAGGTTCGCGGAAGTGGCCCGCGAAATGGTCGCCTCCGGGCAATGGCTGATCCCCATGCGGGGTGGTGAGTTCTACCCGGACAAGCCACCGGTGTTCATGTGGAGTATTGCCTTCTTTTACTGGCTGACCGGCAACCTGAAGATTGCATTCCTGCTGCCCAATGCGCTGTGTAGCCTGCTGACACTGGGACTGGTCTTTGATCTGGGCACCCGCCTGTGGAACCAGCGAACCGGTGCCATCGCGGTGATGTTGCTGATGCTCGCGCCACAGTTCGTGATCCAGGCCCAGAAAGCCCAGATCGATGCCATGGTTGCCTGCTGGATTGCCGTCGCCTGCTACGGTCTGATCCGACACTTTTTCACCGGGCCCGCCTGGGGCTGGTACTTTGTCGGCTGGGCGTTTATGGGGCTTGGAATCATCACCAAAGGGGTCGGATTTCTGCCGGCCCTGATGCTCATTCCCATTTTGGTCATGAAGCTTCGCGATCGCGCACTGTTCAGGGGTACACTAACCTGGCGCTGCGCACTGGGCCCGCTGGCCATGCTGGCAGTGGTTGCCGCCTGGCTGATTCCCATGGTGCTTTACGTTAACAATCTCGGCACCGAAGAGGCCCTGGCTTATCGGAACAATATCCTGTTCAAGCAGACCGGCGAGCGCTATGCCGACTCATGGGGCCATATCCAGCCCTGGTACTATTACCTCACCAGCGTCATCCCCTCGCTCTGGTTTCCTCTTCCGCTGTTGCTCCTGGCCTTGATCCGGCCCTTGTCTGAAACCGCCCGGTACCGGCCGATTATTCCTGTACTTCTGGGCTGGATTGCCCTGGTCATCGTGTTTTTCAGCCTCAGCCCCGGCAAGCGCGGTGTTTACCTGTTGCCAGCATTGCCCATGCTGGCCCTGATTCTCGCCCCGCTGCTCAGCAGCCAGAAACCGGCGGGGTGGTTTCCGCCGCTCCTGACAGGTGTGCAGTTCCTGCTCGGTATCGCGTTGATGGCGGTTGGCGTCCTGGCCTGGAACGACCACCCCAGGCTGGTTGAAAAAGTGGCCGACTACAGCACCGACCCGGCCAAACTGCACGAGGCGGGGACGTTCGTCTTCGTCATAGGACTGGCCTGGCTGATCACCCTGTTCGGGTTCTGGCGCTCCCGTGCGTTGGGGCGTCTGTTCCTGGCCATGATGATCACCTGGCTGCTGCTGGGCACCTGGGGCTATCGAATTCTTGAGCCGCTTCGAACTCCTCGCAACGTTCTGGCCGCCGCAGAACAGCATATCCCGCCCGGCGGGCAGCTCGGCATGATCGACTTCCGGGAACAGTTCCTGCTGTTTTCCAAACGCGACTTTACCCATTTCAGCTTCTTTACCGGTCGGGAACAGGAAAATCGCAATGCCTGGTTGTGGATGAGCGAAACCGAGGACAGCTATCTCCTCGTCGCCGATCAGATTGAGTTACCCTGCTTCACCAAAGAGGGTGCCATTCCCGTGGGCACGGCCCACCGGGACAGCTACCTATTATTGACTGATGAACAAATGAACCCCAGCTGCGCACCACCAGACAAGGTCAAACGGTTTACCACGCCTGAGCCCGGCAGTTGGCAGGATTGAGCTGGCGAGGGATTAAGAGAAGAAGAAACGATGAAAAAGCATGAAATTAAAGCCCGTCGGGAAGAAAACCGTGTTGATTCCGTGAAAATCGTACGATCCCCCTCGAATGCGCACGAATGGGTCATACTTTTTAAGGATATTGAAGGAAAGACCTTTTTCCTGATATCCGACGACGATCATGTTTGCAGCTACGCAAACCTGGATGCGACCGTCGAGGCACTCGACGCTCTGGGATTTGCCCGTGCCGAAGTGCTGTTCTGACAGGCCCTACCTGGTTTTGGGCAAAGTCACAGAAACCTGCAGGCCCTGACCTCCCGGGCCAGCATCCAGCCGGATATCGCCACCCATCCCCCGAATCAGGGTACGGGCAATAGCCAGGCCCAGGCCTGCGCCACCGGTTTCGCGGCTGCGTGAGTGTTCCAGCCGATAGAAGGGTTCAAAAACCCGTTCCCGGTCCGCCTCCAGAATACCCGGCCCCTGATCAACAATCGTGACAACCGCTTCTGTGTCTGTGGTTGCCAGTGTTACTTCCGCCTGCTCGCCATAATTAACCGCGTTCTCAATCAAATTACGCAGGGCACGTTTGACGGCTTCGGGCTGCCCCTGGAGTACACATCTCGGGCTGTCATCGCAGTGCACCGCCAAGCCCATTTCCTGGAGATCACCACACAGGCTGTCCAGCAGGGTCGCCAGATCATAGCGACGGTGCTGTTCGGTGGTGGTGCCCCGGATGAAATCGAGGGTGGCTTCGGCAAGATGCTGCATTTCCCTGAGGGAATCGAGAAGACGGTCCCTGTCCTCACCTTCCGGCAGCATTTCCACCCGCAGCCGCATGGAGGTAATGGGTGTCCTGAGGTCGTGAGCGAGAGCCGCCAGCAGCCTTGCCCGGTCTTCCTGGGCGCGGCCAACCTGATCCTGCATCTGGTTGAAGGCGCGGGTAACCTCACGAACATCCTCCGGTCCCTTTTCAGGAATCCGGACTTTCTCCCCCCGCCCGAACGCGTGGGCCGCCTGGCTCAACTCGTTTATTGGCCGCAGGATTCGACGAACCGCCAGCAACAAGGTCAGCGTGAGCAGCACTGCGGTAATGCCAACGCTGGTGAGCGTCGCCTTTAACCACAGCCAGGAGGGCGCCGGTGGCAGTGCCCGGGCATTGAACCACTGGCCGGAAGACAACGCCAGGGAAACACCCAGCACCGGCGGGCATTCCTGCCGTTCATCGTGATGGTCGTCATCATCACGGTGTTCTTCATACTCGTGGTGTTCATCATCCTCATCGTCATGCCGCTCACGGTCCCGATGATCATCGCGATCCCGCAGGCAGTCGTCTCCATCAGCCTCCATGGCCGTTCGAACCTGCGCCACGGGCAGACCCAGCTCCTCGGCCAGCCGGCGCCTCATGTCGGAGGACTGATCCTCGGTCAGATAGGGCGCGGGATCAATGGAAAGCCGCAGGGTCGGGCTGGAGAGTGCCCGGAGGATGCGCTCCTGCCGTTCCGGATCGGTAGTATCGGCCAGGGTATAGCCATCGGCCACCCGCTGGAGGACGTGTTCCAGACTGGCACTGCGCAACGCTCCCTGGCGCTCACCCGCCAGAATAACGATGGTGATAACCTGGGCCACCAGCAGCACCAGAATCAATAACAGCGCCAGCTGCCCACCGGCGCGCCGTGGCCACAGTCTCATTGTTCAGCCCCTTCGACCGCAGCAATCCACTGGTAGCCACCGCCCCAGATTGTCTTGATCAGCCTGGGGCTGCGGGCATCCGGGTCGATCTTTCGGCGCAGGCGGCTGACATGATTATCAATGCTGCGATCGAAAGCATCCGCCTCTCTGCCGAGGGTCAGGTCCATCAGCTGATCACGGGACAACACGCGGCCGGCGTGCTCAAGGAAGGCGAGCAGAAGCTTGTACTCGGCGGTACTCAACGACACCTCGACACCTTCCGGATCGATGAGTTGATGGCGGTCGACGTCCAGCGTCCAGCCCTCGAACGTCAGAGACTGCCCGGCCATGGGGCTGCGTTGCGGTGGCAGCGCTGTGGTCCGGCGCAGAACCGCTTTTATGCGGGCCAACAACTCCCGGGGGTTGAAAGGTTTGGTGAGGTAATCGTCGGCGCCCATTTCCAGGCCGACAATGCGATCGGTTTCCTCGCTCATGGCGGTCAGCAGAATCACCGGCAACTCGGTGTGCTCACGAAGATGCCGGCAGAGGGTGAGGCCATCATCGCCGGGCATCATGATGTCCAGCACAACCAGGTCAACGGAGTGCTGTCGCAACTGTCGCTTCATGGCATCGCCGCCATCTGCCAGCAGCACGCGCAGGCCATGCTCCTGCAAATAGCGGCCGACCAGATCTCGAATGTCCCGGTGGTCATCGACCACCAGGATTGTGGGAGAGTCGCTCACTCGTTACTCCGTTGAATTACCGTCTGCCCTGATTATAGGGGAGTCGACTTCCCGCTTGGGCGCGATCTTGTCAAAAACCGTCGCAAATCCCTGCCTTGCGACAAGTTGCGACAAAGTCGGTGGGTCACCGAGACAATTCTGCGACGTTTCCTTGATGGAATAACTCCCGACCAACAATGACATTCCGTCATGGGTTTAACCAACCAAGGAGTTCGACCATGAAGAAAACGACCACCATTGCTGCTCTCTCCATCGCCGCGATACTCGGCGCCACGCCACTGCTTGCGTCTGCCGATGACGACTACGGGCGAGGTGACTGTGACGATCGTTACGAGAATCGCCACCACGGCAAATCCATGGGTTCCGATCTGAAGCAATACAGCACCGACGAAATGCGCATCATGGCTTACGGCCAGGCGCTAAGACGCTTCGGCCCGGGCGTGGATGTGTCCGTTGAGGAAACGTCGGATGGCACATACCGGGTCCAACTGCGAGATGCCGAGCAGAATCTGATCCGGGAGCAGGAGTTCAACCAGTACGGTGCCCCGGTTCGCGGCGGACACCGGAGCTGATTACCAACAGCCAGCGCGGGGCCCGAGAGGTGCCCCGCCAGCCTTTGATCAAGGAGAATCGCGATGACACTGATGGACGCTGACAACCGCTATGGTGCCGTTTCCCGGGCTGTGCACTGGATAATGGCGGTTATGTTGCTGGTAATGCTTGCCAGCGAAGTCTGGTTTGAAGCCCTGGAGCACACACTCTCTGATGCGTCGCTTATGGCCTGGCACCAGACCCTGGGCCTGACCATTTTCGGGCTGGTTATCTTTCGCGGTCTCTGGCGCTGGCTTAACCGCGCACGTATAACACCACCGGCTCAATGGGCGACCATGGCCAAGCTCGGGCACATTGCGCTCTATGCCCTGATGATCCTGATGCCGCTGTCAGGGCTCGCATCCTCCCTCGGTGAAGGCGATCCTGTTACCTTTTTCGGCTGGACAGTCTTTGGCTACGGCCCGGAAATCGAGTGGCTGGAAGACAGCGGGGAAGAGGTTCATGAAGTGCTGGCCAACGTGTTGTGGCTCATGATTGGCGTACACGTAGCAGCTGCCCTGGCGCATCAGTACCTGCTGGGAGACCGGATCATGAAGCGCATGGCCTGACGGCCCAAGATACAGGAAAACCCTCGGGCTCAAGCCACCGGCAGCGAATCGTCGCTGCCCCAGTCCGCCCAGGAACCATCGTAAAGAGAGAGCTGGTCATACCCGGCCAGCTCGGCCGCCAGCAGAATGATGCAGGCGGTGATGCCGGAACCGCAGGAAAACACCAGTTGATGCCCGTCTCCGGGCTGAAGGTTCGTACCGAGATGCCTGAACTTTGCCTCCAGCTCACTGACCGGCTTAAACCGGTAACCATCCAGCACCTCGGTAAACGGAAGACTGAGTGAGTTCGGAATATGGCCGCCGCGCACTCCCGGGCGGGGTTCCGGGGCCTGAGCCAGGAACCGCGCCCGGGATCTCGCATCAATCACCGAAACTCGCTCGTCGTCCAAATGCTGTAGCACGAAGGCGGAATCCCGAACCCGTCCGCGGTCCAGACGGCCCGCCATGTTCCCGGCGGAAGCCGCACTATTAATCGGGGCCGACACCGTCTCACGCCCCTCTGCCAACCACTGTGGCAGGCCACCATCGAGCACGAAAACCTGTTCGAGGCCCATCGACCGCAGAATCCACCAGGCCCGGGGAGCGGAATAGATTCCCTGGTTGTCGTAAAGCACCACCAGTCTTTCAGGCGTTATGCCCAGCCTGCGAACTTCCTGAGTGAACTGTTCCTCGGTAGGAAACGCATGGAGCTGGGACGATTCCGTATTGCAGAGCGTTCCCTCCAGATCAATCTGGAAGCTCCCCGGTATCCACACCGGGTGATCATAAACGATCGGCTCCTTGCCAATAACCGTGGCCATACTCGCGTCGATAAGAACCAACCGTTCGTTATCGAGGTTTTCCTGCAACCAGTCGGTGGTTACGAGTGGGGACGCCATGGTGTGCTCCTGTTCCTACCAGAAATAAACGGCCGACTTCTCAGGCCGACAAATCGCCAGACCTTCCCGGCTGCCGTCAGGACGTTGCGGCAATCACCGAGATTTCCACCAGCAACTCCGGCGACGCCATCTGAGCCTGAACGCAGGCCCGGGCCGGCGCCGTACCTTCAGGCACCCAGTTGTCCCACACCTCGTTCAGGGCTTTGAAATCGGCCATGTCTGCCAGGTAAATGGTTGCCGAAAGGATTCGATCGCGGCTGGAGCCGGCGGTCTCGAGCAGCTCGTCGACTTTCTCCAGCATCCCGGTTACCTGGGTATGAATATCGGCGTTACGGTCCTTGGCAACCTGACCGCAAAGGTAAGCGGTGCCGTTGTGTTTTACGATCTTGCTCATTCGGCTGTTGGTGGAAATACGTTCAATGGTCATGGTGATGGCCTTGTTGGGGATTTGAGTGACTATATAACCAATAACGGGCTCGAGGATAAAGCCTCACACTTCAGCCCGGCACGAACACCGGGAAACCATCCAGTTCGGCAGATAGCAAACGCTGGCCAAACAGGCTCTCAAGCGCCGAGGTCACCAGCATGTCGCGGGCCGGTCCCCAGCAGGCCTGGCCGTCGGGGTACAGGAGGAGGATCTGGTCGCACCATCGCGCAGCCAGGTTGAGGTCGTGGAGACACATGAAGACAGCCCGGTCGCACGCTGCCTGCTGGCGCAGCAGTTTCACAACGGCTGTTTGATGCTGTAAATCCAGGTGATTGGTCGGCTCGTCCAAGAGCCAGATTTCCGGGCTTTGGGTCATGAGGGTGGCAATGGCTACCCGCTGGCGTTCACCGCCGGAGAGGGTGTTCACCAGACGATCTTTCAGGTGGATCACGTCCAGCTCTATTAGAGCCCTTTCCGCAATCGCGAGATCATCGCCACTCTCCATCTGCCAAGGCGATAACCAGGGGTGGCGGCCGATCAGGGCGGTTTCCAGTGCCGTTGCCGGGAATCCATCCTGCCGGTCCTGAAATACCAGGCCCATGCGTTGCGATACGGTCTTGCGGCGGATGGCGTCCAACGGCGTTCCATCAAGCAGCAGCTTTCCGCTTCTGGGCTCCCGCAATCCTGCGAGGGTATGGAGCAAGGTGGTTTTACCCACACCGTTAGGGCCCAGCACGCCCCAGACCTGTCCCGGTTCGATGGCCAGATTCAGGGGAACGCCTGAGCTGCGGCCCGGAATGTCGATAATCAGCGCTTCGGTTGCCAGGCGTGTCATCATCGGCTCCTATACAGCAGGTACAGGAAGGTAGGCACGCCGATCAGCGCGGTGATCACCCCAACCGGCAACTGCTCCGGCGCAATCACCACCCGCGCCAGGGTATCCGCCAGCACCAGCAGCGTACCGCCCGCCAGTGCGCAGGCCGGCAGAATCAGTCGCTGGTCGTTCCCCAGCACCAGCCGCAACATGTGCGGTACCACCAGGCCAACGAAACCAACCGAACCGGCCATGGTGACGGCGGCTGCGGTCAGCAGGCTGGCCATCAGGTAGATCGACCATTCCAGTGGCCGCACCGAAACGCCCAGCGCCGCCGCCTGCAGGGAGCCCCGTGCCAGCACGTTCAGGGCCCGGCCCAGAGGAAACACCATCAGGCATACGAGCACAAGAATGATCAGTCCCGGCCACGGAGTGGCGGCGTGGGAAAGATCGCCCATCAACCAATACAGCATGCCCGGCAATCGGCTGGCCGGGGTCATCGAGAGGATCAGGGTAATGATGGCGCCCCAGCCGGCGGCAACCACCACACCGGTAAGCAACAGCCGCGATGGGGTCCAGCTGCCACTGCCGTGAGCCAGACCAAACACCAGCAGGGTGGCCAGCATGGCACCTGCAAACGCGGAGCCGGATATCAGAAAACCGGCAGCGCCGGCCAGCATGGCCAATAACGCACCCACTGCCGCGCCACCAGAAAGCCCCAACACATAAGGATCGGCCAGGGGATTTCGCAACAATACCTGCATCAGTGCCCCGGCCACGGCCAGCAATCCGCCAGTTGCGAACGCGCTCAGGGTGCGAGGCAGGCGCAGCTCCAGAATCAGCGTTTGCTGCAACTCGGTGCCACTGCCGGTGATCACCCTCAGAGTGTCACCAAAACCGATGGACGTACTGCCAATGCTGACGGAGAGCAGTGCCGCCAGAAAGCCCGCCAGCAGCAGAATCAGGAGGGGCTTGGAAGGGCTAGAGATTGGCACGGGCCTGCTCCAGGGTCTGACACAGGTGCATGGCACCCTCTGCCATACGTAGCGTCGGGCGTGCCAGCAGGTCAGGTGGTTCAAGGAAGAGGTTGCCCGCGGCTACCGCTGCCAGGCCCGGAAACTCACGCCAGGCCTCCAGCCACTGCCTGTCGTCTGACGATCCGGCGGTAATAATGGCCTCGGGGTTGGCTTCCAGAACCGCCTCCCGACTGATCCGGGGCACCAGCCGTGGCAACTCGCCGAACACATTAACGCCGCCGCACAGGCTTATGGCCTTGCTGATCAGCTCTTCCCGGTTCACGGTCATCAGTGGCTGATCCCATATCTGGTAGAACACCTTAACTGGTCTGGCATCGGCATACTGAGATTCAAGCGCGGCCATATCTGCACGAAACGCTTCGGCCCGCTCATTGCCCAGATCCGGTAATCCTGTCAGCAACGCCAGATCCGATACCGCCGCGGCAATGTCGTCAAACGTCCGCGGAGCAAGCCAGAAAACGTGAATGCCAAGATCTGACAGCCGTTCCAGCTGGCTGCGGGAATTGCCATCCACCCAGGCCACCACCAGGTCCGGTGCCATCGAAACGATCGCTTCGAGGTCCAGACGATTGCTGTCACCCACCTGCGGTAGTTTCTCCGCCTCTGGCGGGTAGTCGCTCCAGGCACTTACCGCCACGACCTTTTCGCCGGCACCGGCGGAGAACAACAGCTCCGTGGCGCCCGGTGACAGAGAGACAATACGCTGCGCTGGCTCGGCCAGGCATACCTTCTGGTTCAGTGCATCGCGTGCGCAGGGTCCCTCGGCCAGCGCCAACGAGGGCGCAAGCAGGGACAGTACACACAGTGCAGCGAGCCAGAGGTGCCTCATAGAGGGCGGAAGCCTCTCATATCAATGAATTTACTGCTGGAAATCATAGCGCACCGAGGCCATGAAGGTTCGTCCGGCGGCCAGATAATCAAAGGGCGCGAAGGTCGCACTGTCATATCCGATGCTGGTGGCATAGCGACGATCCAGCACGTTATCGACCTTGAACGAGGCCGACCAGCCAGGCTGGAAATTCCAGGCCGCTCTCAGGTCTACCGTGCCATAGCCCGGCAGCAGGCTGGTATTTGCCGCATCGTTATAGCGGTCACTCTCAGCAATAAAGCTGGCGCCCACAGACCACTGGGAGAACAGGCGATCAATATCCAGACGCAGGTTCTTTTCTGCACGGCGCGGTAGGCGCTCGCCGGTATCGCGGTTCTCGGTATCCGCGTAGGTTACTGCTGCCGCCAGGTTCCAGTCAGCCGTCTCGATACCGGAAGAAACCTCAGCGCCACGGATTCTGGCCGTCTCGACGTTTTCCATGGTGCCCTCAAAGGTCACCGGGTCCGACACGTAGGTAATCAGGTCTTTCACGTCGTTCTGATAAAGCGCAATGTCCCAGTACCACTGGTCATATCGCCCGGAGAAACCGGCTTCGACCATCTGCCCCTCTTCCGCATCGAGGTCAGGATTGCCGGTGTAGAACGGCACCGTCAGGTAAAGGTCATTAAAGGTGGGTGCCCGGAACGATGTCGCATAGCTGAGGCGAAAGCGATGGGCGCGGTCCAGCTGGTGACCAAAGGCCACACCGCCAGTCTCCTCTTTACCATAGGCCTCGTTGTCATCCAGACGCAGACTGAGCATCAGATCGGTGGCATCAAAGTTCAAACGGCCCTGACCGAAAACCGCGCTGTTGGTCCGGCTGTCCTCTGTGAAGTTGCTGGTGCCATCGACTTCGTCAAGCATGACCTCCGTACCCAGAACCAGCTCATGAACACCGGCCGTCAGGGTGTTTTCCCAGCGCGCGGAGCGAGACAGGGTGTCGAACGTGCTGGGATTGGCTCCGAAGGTATCCTGTTCGTCACGGGCTTCCGAGAACTGGATACGTGTGCGCCAGTAGTCACTGGCAACCGCTTCCAGATGCAGCCCCATGGCACGGATCAGGAAATCGGTATCACCGCCTTCAAACTCGGTATTACCTTCAGACTGGAACACCGTCAGCCCGGCGCCGCCACCCTGGTCAAAACTGTGGCTCAGTTTGGCCAGGCCACCAGCGTTCCGGAATCCTTTGTCCTCGCCGCCAGCACGCAGGTTCGTGCCATCGGTATCCGAATAAACGCCACCGGCCAGGAACGACGAGTGGCCTTCCCGGCCAGCCAGTCCGGCCGTTACCTCACGGGTTTCATGGGAACCGCCTTTCAGCTCGCCCCAACCCTGGCGCCCGGCCTCCGGCTCCAGGGTGAACGCCTGGATGACACCACCCACCGCATCGGCACCGTAGAGGGAGCTCTTCGCGCCCCGCACCAGCTCAACCCGCTCCATCAATTCAGGAGGCAAAAACTGCCAGGGTGGGATACCTGCAGAGGCAGAGCGCAGGCGGATACCATCAAGAAGCAGCACGGTACCTGAGCTGCCCGCGCCACGCAGGAATACGCTGGTAGTCTTGCCGTAGCTGCCGTCCGACACCACGTTGATCCCCGGCTGGGCGCGCAGCAGGTCGCGGAATTCCGCGGGCTGTTGCCGATCAATATCCTCTTTCTCGATGACCGTCACTGAAGACAGGCTCTCGCCAACGGTCTTGGGGCCCAGTGTCGCGGTAACCACGATGGGATCCAGGGCATCGGATTCTGGAGAAGACTGGGCCGAAACAGCCAGAGGCAGGGCCGCCAGGGAAACACCGGCCAACAAAACAGGGCATTGAATTCTGAACATAAAGCTCGCTCCGCACTCCGCGCGCACCCGCACGGGAATCTGGTTTCGTTGCGGAACAGGGAGTAGGGGCAGGCGGTAGACTGGCAACAGAAAAGCGGAACCGGCATATCACCCACCCAGGTTGCCCACCGCAACATCGGGTGTTTTTCCAGGCCGGTCTCCGGGCTGGCAGGCGGAACCTGGGGTTCCCGGGCAATCACCTTCCCATGTCCTGGCGACACAGTGGCGCATAGATTGCCGTTGTCCTGCTTACCGTTGCGGGGGCAGCATCGGACTTGCACTGGCTGTGCCAGGCTCACCGATTTCCCGTTTCACCCGTCGCGCTTTGCGACGGACACCTGAAAAAAGTGTGGCAAGGCTAGCAACACCGGGGTAACCGGTCAATGAAATCCATCAAAGGTCGACATGGTCGCAGGCCTCTGCCACTGCTATATTCCTTGACTGACAATCACTATTTCTTCGCCAGAACAGGGAGTTTTATGCAGGCCGAGCTGGTCGACATCCGCAATCACATGGCTCAATACCCGCCGTTCGACGAGATGACCGAGGAACTGCTCGACCGAGTGGTTGGCGACATAGAGGTTGTTTACTTCAAGGCCGGGAGCCAGATTCTGGAATTGGGTGATCCCAGCAGCTGGCTGTTCTACGTACGCAGTGGTGCAGTAGAGATCTATCGGCGCACCGGAGAACTGTACAACCGGATCAGCGAGGGTGAAGTCTTCGGCCAGTTTGGCCTGCTGATGAACCGGAAAGTTCGCTTTCCCGCCAAAGCCCTGGAAGACGTTCTGCTCTACAAGATTCCTTACGATACGTTCCAGTATCTCTGGGAAAACGACGACAACTTTGCCGATTTCGTTGAGATTGAGGACCGAAGCCGCCTGCGATCCGCTGTATCCCGGCGGGAAAAATCCAACCAGCTCATGACCTCCAAGGTCACCCGGCTGATTTCCCGGGAGCCGGTGTCCGCCCCCCACACCGTCCGACTGCAGGAAGCAGCGCGGATTATGACCGAGCACGGCGTTTCGGCACTGCTGCTGATGGACGAGGAGGGCGACAAGCCCTTGCTCAAGGGCATCATCACCGACCGCGACCTGCGCACCCGGGCCCTAAGCGAGGCATTAGCCTCAGAAACGCCTATCAGCGAGATCATGTCGGAGGATCTGATCACCATCCGCTCGAACATGTTCATCTTCGAGGCCATGCTCACCATGCTGCACAACAATGTGCACCACCTGCCGGTAATGGATCGGGATGAGGTTCGCGGCGTCATTGCGCTGTCTGACATCGTTAAGTACGAGAGCCAGAGCAGTCTTTACCTGGTCAGCAATATTTACCACCAGCAGGATGTGAAAGGCCTGAAGAAAATCAGCCTGGATGTGCGGGACAGCTTTGTTCGCATGGTGAACGAAGATGCCAACTCCCACATGATTGGCAGTGCCATGGCCGGGATCGGGCGCAGCTTTACCCAGCGCCTGCTGGCACTGGGCGAGGAGAAACTGGGGCCGCCACCGGTGCCCTATTGTTTTATGGCGCTGGGGTCCATGGCGCGGGACGAACAACTGGTCGTTACCGACCAGGATAACGCCATGATTCTGGACGACAGCTTTGTGCCGGAAGAGCACGATGAATACTTCCTGGCGCTGGCGAAGTTTGTCAGCGATGGCCTTGCCGAGTGCGGCTACACCTACTGCACCGGCGACATCATGGCCACCAACCAGAAATGGCGGCAGCCACTGCGGGTCTGGAAGGACTACTTCACCGACTGGATTGATAACCCGAAGGCCGAAGCCCTTCTGAACAGCAACATCTTCTTTGATCTGGACGGTATCTACGGGGAAACCGACTTTGCAGAACAACTGAAAACTCTGGTGGCCGAAAAGGCCAGCAACAGCCAGCGGTTCCTGGCAATGCTGGCCCGCAATGCCCTGAACCGCACGCCCCCGATCGGCTTTTTCAGAACCTTCGTGCTGGAAGAAGATGGCAAGCACCAGAAGACCTTCAACCTGAAACGTCGGGGTACGGCGCCCCTGTCGGACCTGATCCGGGTCCACGCCCTGGCCTGCGGCTCCCGCGCTCAGAACTCGTTTGAGCGTCTGAAAGCCATCGGCAACACCAAGCTGCTGCTGGAAGACGATCTGGGTAACCTGAGGGATGCCCTGGAGTTCATCTCCATTGTCCGTATCCGCCACCAGGCCCTGGCCATCGAGGCTGGCCGGCAGCCGGACAACAACGTTCGGCCCGAAGACCTTTCACCGTTTGAGCGCAGCCATCTGAAAGACGCCTTCCAGGTGGTCAGCGGTGCCCAGAAGTTCCTGAAATTCCGGTATCACGCCACGGTGGCTCGTAATGTCTAGTGAGGAGCGGGCCGGGAATTCTGTTACACGCCTGCCATGGCCGGAGCAGTTCGAAGCCCTGGCAGAGCAAAGCAAGTCACCGATTCTGAAAGCCTTTTACGAGAGCGGCTGTGTGTCGCCGGAGACGCCCTTATCCGAGGTGCCTTTTGTCGCGCTCGATTTCGAGACGACCGGCCTGGACGCCAGTCAGCATTCGATTGTCAGTATCGGTCTGGTGCCATTTACGCTTGATGGCATCCAGCTGGGCAAGGCCCGGCACTGGATCGTGCGGCCCAAGCTCCCGTTGCACCAGACCTCGATCACGATCCACGGGATTACCCACAGCGATATCGACCAGGCACCGGATATGAAAGATATCCTGAAGGATCTGTTTGCCAGCCTGAACGGCCGCATCCCTGTGGTTCACTACCGCAACATCGAGAGATCGTTCTTCGACGTTGCCCTGCAATGGCGCTTGGGGGAAGGAATCCGGTTTCCGTTGATCGATACCATGGCCATTGAGGCTCACCTGCACCCGGACCGAAACCCGTCACGCTGGCAACAACTGCTGGGGAAGAAGCCCGTGTCGATTCGCTTGGCTGATAGCCGGCTGCGTTATGGGCTGCCTCACTATGCCGCCCACAACGCCCTGATTGATGCGGTTGCCACGGCCGAACTCCTGCAGGCCCAGGTGTTGCACCATTTCAGCCGGGACACCCGGGTGGCGGATTTGTGGTTGTAAGTCAGGCGTCGCTCTCCGGTCTGACGTCATCAACCCATTTGCCGTAACCGGCCTCTTCCATCTTCTCCAGCGGGATAAAGTCCATAGCCGCGGAGTTCATACAGTAGCGTAGTCCGGTTGGCGCAGGACCATCGTTGAAGACATGGCCAAGGTGGGAATCCGCGTGGCTGCTGCGGATTTCCGTACGGGTCATGAAGAACGAGTTGTCCTCACGTTCCACCACCGCGTCTGGTGTGATCGGCCGGGTAAAGCTGGGCCAGCCGGTACCGGATTTGTACTTGTCCCGTGAAGAAAACAGCGGCTCGCCGGAGACAATATCCACGTAGAGTCCTGGCTTCTTGTTGTCCCAGTATTTGTTGTTAAACGCCGGCTCGGTGCCGTCTTCCTGGGTCACCTCGTACTGCATATCCGTCAGGCGCTGCTTCAGGACATCCTGGGCCGGCTTTTCAAAGCTTGCCGGATCGAAGCCAACGCCCATCTGGCCGGGCTCTGTGCTGGCGCTTTCATCGTCCACCAGATCGTCACTGGCGTCCACTGTGGCATTCTCCTGGAACCGGGTGTAATCGAGCTCGTAATCTTCGCCATACACCTTCTCGATAAACTGATAGCGTCCAGAGTTGAAGGTGTAGAAGTTGTAGCGCACCGGGTTTTTGTCGTAATAATCCTGGTGGTATTCCTCCGCCGGGTAAAATTTCTCAAACGGCACGATTTCGATCACCACGGGTTTCTCGTAAACTCCGGATGCCTCCAATTCTGCAACGGCCGCCTCGGCCAGGCGCTTCTGCTCAGCGTTATGGTAGAAAATAGCAGGACGATACTGCTGGCCGCGGTCCACAAACTGACCCTGATTATCGGTCGGGTCCATCATCCGCCAGAGCGCCTGCAACAAGCCCTCGTATGTCATTTCGTTGGGGTCGTAATAGACCTGTACCGCTTCGGTATGGCCAGTCTGCCCCGAGGCAACCTGCTTGTAGGAGGGGCTTGCCTCTTTCCCACCAGAATAGCCCGAGACTACTTCCACCACGCCCGGCACCCGCTTTTCGTACCCGGCTTCGACACACCAGAAACAGCCACCAGCGAAAGTTGCCACCGCCAGGCCTGGCTGATCCGGTGCATACTTGCTCATCTGCGACTCCGACTTTTCGGCAACCGCGTTGGTGGTGAGCAACCCGGCGACAGAGACCAGCGCCAGTGCCGAAAATATACCCACAATTTTACGTTTCATCAGACTTCTCCTTCACGTGATTCCATACCTACAGCGTAGGGCGGTGGATTCACGAAAACGTTCACCAGGTATTACGAATTCATAACGCTGTGGATTTTTCGCCGCCCGGGACCGAGCTGTCGTGGGCCAGTGGCAGCCAGACGCTGAAAACGGCGCCATCGGCATTGCGCACCGAGAGTTTTCCCTGCTGCAGCGTCACCATTCGCTGGGCAATCGCGAGGCCAAGACCAGCATGCCCCGTCCTGGACGCACCTGCGGCCTGATAAAAGGGTTCGAAGACGTGCTCCAGGTCCTTATCATCGATACCGGGGCCAGCGTCGGCGACGGTAATTAGCGCACCCCCGGCCTGTTCGACAACGCCCAGTGTGATCTCCGTGTCTTTCGGCGAATGGCTGATGGCGTTGCTGATCAGGTTATCCAATACCCGCTCGGTCATGGCGATATCCGCCAGCACCTGGATCGGAGCAACGGAAACAATCGACAGGGCAACGCCTGCGCGCTCCGCCTCGGGTTGGTGCTTCTGCACCACATCATGCAGGAGTTCGGCAACCACAAACGGTTCCGTCTTCGGCTGCTTCTCCCGGGCATCCAGTGCGGCAAGTTCAAACAGTTCCTCCACCAGGCGACCAAGCCGGTGGCTTTCGGTCAGGGCCACATCCAGGAAACGTGCCCGCTCCTCGGCGGCGAGCGTGTCCTGTTTCATGCGCAAGGCTTCGATATAACCCTGGATGGATGCCAGTGGCGTTCTCAGATCGTGGGAGACCTGGGCAACCAGCTGCCGGCGCTGTGCATCCTTGTGTTTCAGAAGGTCCAGCTGGGCAACAATTCGCTGGGCCATCTGATCGAACCGGGCGGCCAGGTAATCAATGTCATCGCCTTTGCCCGCCACCGCGGCGGCGCGCTCCGGCGACATGCCGCGCTCGAAGGATTCCACCCGCTCGGTCAGCCGCGACAGCCGACGCGTCAGCAATCGGAAGAACACCAGCCCGGCCAGCAGGCCCACGAACAGGCTCACCGCCAGCGCGCCCGCGCCTAACTGGAGGAGCCGGTTACTGTGCACCATGCTCTCGGCCAGGTCGTACTCCTCGCCGCGCAGAACCACGTACAGATAACCCGTTGGATCCGCAGCCGAAGGCACCGGCGTTACCGAGAACACCTTCCGCCGGTCATGACTGCGCGGATCATCGCCGGGCAGCGGGTAAGCGCCCGGGTTTTCAAGCAGCGTGCGTACCGGTTCCAGGGATACCCGGTTGCGCTTGATCTTGTTCGGGTCGGCGGAGTAGGAAAGGATATTACCTTCGGTATCCAGCAGGTAGATTTCGATACTGGGGTTGATGGTCATGTACAGCTCGAAGAGCTGCTTCAGGGCATCGCGGTTGAGTTTGCCATCGGTTACCAGGTTGCGGTCAGACACCAGGTTACGGGCGAGGTCGCGATTCAGCTGCTGGTTGACCGCAGCCGAGTATTCCCTCACCGAAGCCAGACTCAGAAAGGTAAAGAGCCCACCCACCACAAGCAGCAGCAGGAACAGACCGATCGCCAGCCGGGCATAGAGGGTACGGAAGACAGACAAGGCCATCGCTAATCCATGAACCGATAGCCAACACCCCAGACCGTCTGGACGTATCGTGGGTCGGCGGGATCGGCTTCAATCTTGTTGCGCAGGCGGTTGATGTGGGTGTTCACGGTATGCTCGTAGCCCTCATGGTTGTAACCCCACACAGAATCGAGCAATTGCGCCCGGCTGAACACCCGGCCCCGATGGGAGGCAAAGTGCCAGAGCAGGTCGAACTCGCGGGCGGTCAGGTCCACTTCCCGATCATCCACAAACACTCGCCGGCGAACCGGATCAATCCGAAGCCCGTCCACCTCAATCTCATCAGCCTGATCGCCGGCAGGCGCTGCCTGAGAGAGTGCGTCTACACGTCGGAAAAGCGCTTTGATGCGGGCTGCCAGCTCCGCCACGCTGAACGGCTTCGTCAGGTAATCGTCCGCGCCCATCTCCAGGCCCAGGACCCGATCCAGCTCTGTGCTCTTTGCCGTCAACATCAGAACCGGCACATAGCCGGGGCAGGCACGAATCTCGCGGCACACCGCCAAACCATCCAGGCCAGGCAACATCAGATCCAGAATAACCAGGTCGGCGCCGCCCTCACGGAACCGTTCCAGGCCGGTATCCCCCCGGTCCACGAGCACGGGCTTCATTCCCAGATCTGAAACCTGCATACGGACCAGCTCACCGATGCCGGGGTTGTCTTCAATAATCAGTACCGTTCGCGTCATGGTGATGGGCTTCGCTGAATTTGCCGGTGGCTTTCGATGCTTTCATGGCAGAGTGTAGGCGGAAAAGTTCACAAAACCATCACAAGCCGCCAGAACCGCGCGCATAGCCGGCTCCGGGTTTAGCCGTTAAAATGAATCCAAATTCGGGCATGAGGTTTCAGTGGCAGACAAAACCGTAACCAGGGCAACACCGGCCGAGGCGTTCAAGCGAGCACGTCGCATGTGGCTCAAGGGTGAGCGCATTCACCTGGCGCCGCTGGCTGATGAGCTTGGAATTGGCCGCGCCACCCTGTTTCGCTGGGTCGGCAACAAGGATCTGCTGATCGGCGAGATTCTCTGGTCCCTGTACGAACCCCTCTGGCGACAGGCCATGGCCGAAACGCCCGGCAATGGCGTGGACTACATTGTCGGCGTGTACCGCCGCACCAACTCCGCGATCCTGCACTTCGAGCCGCTGCGGCGATTCATCAACCAGGATCCGGAATATGCCCTGAAGATCCTCACCTCGTCCCAGTCGATCCTGCACACTCGCACGGTCGAAACCAACACGCGGATGCTTAAAGACCAGGTTGCGGCCGGGCATATCAAGCCACCAATGAACATCTTCAGCCTGTCTTACTTCATGATTAGACTGGCAGAGTCCTGCCTTTACAGCGACATCATCGCCGGACGCGAACCCAGGGAAGCAGAATTGGAGGATGCCTGTACGGCCGTGCGGATTTTGCTTGGGGGGAAGGCCTAGGGCTTACAGGCTTTGGGGGCTGGCCCCGAGGCGAGGGTGTCTTTTCTTCTGGGAAAAACAACTCGCTTCGCTCAGACATTTTTTCCCGGCAGAAAAGACACCCCCACCCCGTGGCCGATCTAACTCTCAGGGCCACCGATCGGCAGCCCAGCCTATCGGCATTTACAGCTGCAAAGACCGGATTTCCAGAAACTCCTCCAGTCCCCACTTGCCAAATTCGCGGCCGATACCGGAATGGCCGAAGCCGCCAAACGGTGCCATCGGGTTAAACGCACCACCGTTCACGAATACCTGACCAGTGCGCAACTTGCTGGCGATTTTCTTGGCCTTGGCGTCGTCGCCGGACCAGACTGCACCGGAAAGGCCGTACTGGGTACCGTTGGCGATTTTCACCGCTTCTGCTTCGTCGTTGTACGGGATCACGCACAGCACCGGCCCGAAAATTTCCTCCTGGGCGATGCGGCTGTCCGGTTTTACGTTGCCGAAGACCGTCGCCTTGACGAAGTAACCTTTCTCGCATCCCTCGGGCGCTTCCGGCCCACCGGCGATGAGCTTGGCACCTTCCTGGATACCCAGTTTGATGTAGTCGATCACCTTGTCACGCTGCTGGGCAGACGACAGCGGGCCCAACCGTGTGGTTTCTTCCAGCGGGTTACCCGGGGTCATTTTAGCCACGGCAGCGGCGGCCAGTTCACAGGCCTCGTCGTGCTTGTCAGCCGGGACGAGCATGCGGGTGAGCGCGGTGCAGGTCTGGCCGGAGTTCAGCAGGCAGTTGTTGATGGTACCTTTAACGGCAGCAGCCAGGTCGGCGTCCGGGAGGATCACGGAGGCCGATTTGCCGCCCATCTCCAGGGCGAAGCGTTTGAAGTCATCGGCTGCGGCGTGGGCGATCAGGTTGCCGGTGCGGGTGGAGCCGGTGAAGGACACCATGCGCACATCCGGATGCTTGATCAGGGTGTCACCCACGGTATGACCATAGCCGCACACCATGTTGAACACGCCCTTGGGCAGGTCGGTGCCATCGAGGATCTCGGCAAGGATAAACGCCGTCTGGGGAGCGATCTCCGAAGGCTTGAGCACCACGGTGCAACCGGCCGCAATCGCCGGAACGATTTTCAGGATCACCTGGTGCAGCGGGTAGTTCCAGGGGGTAATGCAACCAACCACACCGACCGGCGCATATTGCACCTCGGAGTTGCCCGACTGTTCGGTGAACGGGAAGTCGGGCAGCAGCTTCAGGTAACTCTTGGTCACCGCAGCCGGCATACCAGCCTGGATCGGCGTGGCCAGTTTGATGGGCATGCCCACTTCCCGGCAGACGGTCTCGGCGATTTCCGGCGCGCGCTCTTTCAGGCCCGCGTGCAGCTGTTCCAGCACCTTGATCCGTTCTTCCAGGGTGCTTTCCGACCAGCTTTCAAACGCCGCATCGGCGGCAGCAATGGCCTGTTCCATTTCATCCGCGCCGGCGGCGGGAACGCGGGCAATCACGTCACCGGTGCCAGCTTCGTGAACGTCGATCATGTCACCGGCCCAGCTAACCCATTGGCCGTTGATGTAGTTCCTGTTCAGCTCGTTCATGCTTCCCCCTTCATTCAAATACGATAACGCCTCGAGCGTTCTTGCCTGCCACCATATCATCGAACGCCTGTGCGGCTTCTTCTATGGGGTAGGTCCGGGTAACCAGTTCATCCAGCTTGAGTTTACCAGCCTTGTAAAGACCCAGGATCCTGGGAAAATCGTGCTGCGGCCTTGCCGAACCCAGCCAGCTGCCTTTCAAGGTTCGCTCGTCCGCCGGCAGGGTGAGGGTGGTCAGCGAAGTCTTGTCCTTCGGATCTGCCACACCCACGACCACGGCGGTACCGCCACGGCCCAGACTCTTGTAGGCCTGTTCCACCACCGGCCCAGCACCGACGCATTCGAAGGCGTAGTCAACGCCGCCGGTCATTTTCTTCACAGCCTTGGCGGCGTCCTCCACCTCGTTAATATTCACGGTGTGGGTGGCACCAAACTCTTTCGCCATCGCCAGCTTGGCGGGGTTGCTGTCCACCGCCACGATCATCTCGGCGCCGGCGGTCACACAGCCCTGGATGGCGTTGAGGCCAACGCCACCGATGCCAAACACGGCGGCTCGGGAGCCGGGCTCCAGCTTTGCCGTATTGAAGACAGCGCCGACACCGGTCATCACAGCGCAACCCACCAGGGCGGCGTTCTGCATCGGCACGGTTTCATCCACTTTTACGCAGTTGTCGACGTGCATGGTGGCGAACTCGGCCATCACGCCGCAGGCGCCGAAGACGTTCAGGGGCTCGCCGTCCGCGCCTTTGGTTCTGACCGTGCCATCCGGCAGGTTGAACATGGCCTTGCGGGCGTTCTCACAGAGCACCGGGCGGCCACGAACACACTGGCTGCATTTGCCGCACATGGATATGAAGGTACTCACCACATGGTCGCCTTCCTTGAAGGCCGTGACGCCCTCACCGACTTCGACAACCACGCCGGCGGCTTCGTGCCCCAATACAAGGGGAGGCGGGTAGGGAATCTTACCCGTGGTGGCGGACAGATCGCTGTGGCAAACACCGCAGGCCGCGATCTTGATGGTGATTTCATCCCGCTTGGGGCCTTCTACCGTGATGGTTTCCACCTGAACAGGCTGCCCCCATTCCCGGCAGACGACGGCTTTTGCTTGTCTGTCCATGCATTTCCCCTTTTGGTCAACAAGGGGTCAGAAGAAAGCATTCTTCTGACCCCGATCTCATACAGGCCGGCTTCAAACTACCTCGAACAGGCCAGCGGCACCCTGGCCACCGCCGATGCACATGGTGATCACCACGTATTTCGCCCCACGGCGCTTGCCTTCAATCAGGGCGTGGCCTGTCTGGCGGGCACCGGTAACACCAAAGGGGTGGCCGATGGAAATAGAGCCGCCGTTTACGTTCAGCTTCTCCATGGGAATGCCCAGGCGGTCACGGCAGTAAATCACCTGGGACGCGAAGGCTTCGTTCAGCTCCCACAGATCAATGTCGTCCATGGTCAGACCATTGCGCTCAAGCAGGCGCGGAATCGCATACACCGGGCCGATGCCCATCTCATCCGGCTCACATCCCGCCACAGCGAAGCCACGGAAAATACCCATGGGTTCAATGTTGTGCTTTTCAGCATAAGTGCTGTTCATCACCGTGCACACGGAGGCGCCGTCCGACAGCTGGCTGGCGTTGCCCGCCGTGATGAACTGCTCCGGACCACGCACCGGCTCCAGACCCGCCAGGCCCTCAAGGGTCGTATTCGGGCGATTACACTCGTCACCTTTCAGGGTCACCTGCTTTTCACTGACCTCACCGGTTTCCTTGTCCTTGACCAGCATGGTGGCATCGAAAGGCACGATCTCATCATCAAACTTGCCCGCCTGCTGGGCCGCCGCCGTGCGCTGCTGGGAAATCAGCGAATACTCATCCTGGGCTTCACGGCTGACGTTGTAGCGCTTGGCGACAATATCCGCCGTCTCAATCATCGAAAGGTACAGCTCGGGCTTGTTCTTCATCAGCCACTCATTGGTGGCGTGGAAGCTGTTGATCTTCTCGTTCTGCACCAGGGAAATGGACTCAACGCCCCCGGCCACCATGGCGGGTACTTTCTCGGACACCACCCGCTGTGCCGCCAGGGCAATGGACTGCAACCCCGAGCTGCAGAACCGGTTGATGGAGAACCCGGCAGTGGTCACCGGAAGACCGGCGCGGATGGCCGCCAGACGGGCAATATTCCGGCCCTGGGCGCCCTCCTGGTAGGCCGCGCCCATGATCACATCCTCAACAATAGACGGATCAATACCTGCGCGCTCAACAGCATGCTTGATAACGTGACCTGCCATATCCACGCTGTGCGTGTTGTTCAAAGAGCCCCGGTAGGATTTCGCAAGGCCGGTGCGCGCGGTGGAGACGATTACTGCATCAGACATAACAATGCCCTCAATTTTTGAAACATGTAGGTCGATGAGATGGTCTCCTCCCCTCCTAATCGGCGTCGCAATGCGCCAGGATAGGGAAGGAGAATTTTCCTATCAGAAACGAGTGGGAGGAGACCATGAGTAAGGTTACAACGGTTGGCATTGA
>Ga0209128_1000010_pt1 | contig 215544 bp, 184 predicted proteins | sample ETNvirnome_6_100_FD_184072 | JGI IMG/M metagenome (GOLD analysis project Ga0209128, IMG submission 184072) | Marine viral communities from the Pacific Ocean - ETNP_6_100 (SPAdes) (version 2) | ecosystem: Environmental > Aquatic > Marine > Oceanic | place: Pacific Ocean | collected 2013-06-19
GACAGCACGAATGCGAAGAGCTTCCAGAGTTTTATGATCCAGTTTACGACCGTCAGTATGGCGCATGAGTAGGCAACTCCGATAAGGTCGGTTGAACAATGCCTACATTATAAATGATGTCCGCTTATTTTTGTACTCCTTAGTATATATGGTGTAAAACGCTTTCTTAATTTTACCCCTCTCCCACTTTTAAATATTAATTAATTACCTTTTAAATGTTTTGCCGATCGGAGAGCCTCACCAGGAGTGAGTAGAGAATTGTAATATATTTCCGTTAATTTTTTATTCCTATTCTCAAAAATTTACACGCTTCCAGAAATAATCTCGACATGTGAACCTCTCAACTAGCTCATAATTACCCTTTAGAAAATTACTAACATGGTTTAATCTTTCCTCATCAAGACACTCCACTAACATATAATCAGGCATATGCCTTTCTTCGATACCTTTTATAACATTAAGTTCAAAGCCTTCCACATCCAAGCATAGAAGGTCTAGCTTTTCAATTTGAAAATCGTCCAGTATAGAAGATAACGTGCGAGCAGCCACTTTAATAGCGTTATTCTCTGACTCAGATTTAGTGACTTTAGATAAAGCATGCATTGAAGACATCAACAAAAATCTTTCTTTACAATCAAATTCTGTCAAAGCACAATTTACCGATCGTGAGTTTGGGCGATTTGTTTGTATCCGTCTAAACATATCAGGGATTGGCTCAATTAGAATCCCACGCCATTCGAAAAATCGCTCAAGGTAATAGGTATTACTTTCAAAGAAACCATCTACTGCGCCGACTTCAACAAAAAACCCGCTAGTCGGAACATAATTTAAGAGTTTTTTCGAGATACCACCATAAGAGGGATCTGAATATTTTCGCGACCCGAATGCTTCAAACAGCTTCCTACGATAAGTTGTTAATCGCCAAAGCGGTAGTAATTTTAATATCTTCATTATAAACCTATATTAAATTATAGTTCCCGTTTAACGGATTCCACTATCCCTAGTAGCAATTTTCAGAGTAGATAAGTATTGGGCAAACTTCAATCCTTTTACTTTAAAAGTTGGGCCTATGACAGGGTCAGCTGCAGGTAAAACTGAACGAGCTGTCAAAATTCTTTACCTAACGTTTCGGATAAATATTATTTATTCTAAAACTGAGAACTGTACTAGCAATCCGGCACTTACAATGAAAAGTCTTTCCTTATCGCGCTAGAAAAATATATTCTTTTTATTATTATTTTTAAAGTTCTTTTTATATAACGTAAATCCTTTCTTGGCTTCCCATAACTGCTGATATTCTCCCCATGATCCTTGCAGTACATAACTAACCGCTTATTTGGAATATAAAAGGAAAGCTGATTTTTTCGAAAGTAATCTAACATCCTAGTATGCGGCACTTCTCCAAACAAGAACCTCTGATAGCTCAATTCCGAAAATTGAATAACGGTTGGCAAAAAGCAGTCAGCCACTATCGCGCTGGAGCCGCAATATAAGGAAAAATCATTTTCTTTGGTAAGAGCATTCGATGACTTATAATAAATAAAGCCTTTGCATAAAATGATCGCGTCGACCTTTTTTGATCGAACTATCTCTGTTACTTCAGCTACAAAATCTCGGTGAATTAAATCATCAGCATCGAGCGGGAACCAATAACTAATTTCGTTACTTATGGACCTCAAAAACATAATGCCTTTTAATATTTTCGAACAGCGATCTTTTTCGTACAATAACTGATTTAAGCAGTCATCATCGGTTTCCACAGGTGGAGATATTTCTACGAGAGATTCAAAAAAAATTTTTTTTGATCTGAAAAATATGTCAGATAAAAATTCTGGCTTTTCATGTCCTATAATGACAATTACAAAATTAGTTTCTGATTGATTCAGAATAGAAGTAAGGGTTTTACGAAGGTTATCGCAGGTTAGGTCCCAGTTCCTTGCGACTGCCTTAGATTTTAGGGGAATAAGGATTCCTAGCTTCATATCTCGTCCTGAGGGTCAATGATCTGTCTTTTGTCTACGAACAAATATCTTAATAAATGAATCTAAAAATTTATCATGAAAAAACATCGCTGTTTGTCAAGCTTAGCCTGTCAATTTGTTATGCACAACAGCGGAATTTTTAGTCCCCTTGAGCCGACCATCTGGCTCTTAAATTTACGGTAGATCGTCACAATCACGCGTGGTGTGGTGACATCACCTACGCGTGGAGCCGGCCAGCGGTGGAGCTATCTGGCAGTTGTTCTGGATTTGTATGCCCGACGCGTTGTTGGTTGGGCGATGTCATCCAGCCCCGATGCCGATTTGGTGGTCAAAGTTCCGAACCACGCCTGGAGAGCAGCACGTTCAACCAGAAAAAATCATGTTCCACTCAGATCAGAGAAGTCAGAATGCCTGCTGTAAGTTCCGTCAGAGACTCTGGCGCTATCGAATGGCACACACCATCAACCGGAACGGCAATTGCTCTGACAACGCACCGATGGCGAGGCTGTTCTGAAGCATAATCTCATTGGATACCAGTTTTGGGATATCGGAACCTGCCCGAGGCCAACAAAGATGTAGGTAGCTATCTGATGGACTATTACACCCGGCAACGACCTCTCGCATTCAACGACGGCATTTCGCCCGTTGCGGCTGAGGAAAACCTTGAAATACTGTCCGGGATGAGTTGACCAGTACAGTTTCCGAAAAATGAAAGTTGCGAGAAATTAAACCATTACTACTCTTACACTTTCCTCGATCGAGTTATGCCTAGGTTCAAAATTTCCCTTCGAAAAATTTCCACTATAATTTTTAACAAAAGCTTATAAAATTAAGCTTTGCCTTTCTAAGGACTTCCTCTCTTTGGCGAGAAATGACCTTTTTCAGCTCGTTTTTCTGACCATGGCACCGCAGCAAAATAGACTTAATATCTTCCTCTCCTTCGCCGACGATTAAATCCATATTCTCTAGTTCAAAATGCTTCAGGAGACCGGAAAATTTATCTCCATATGAATAGCAAACTGGAATTGCTGAAACACTGAGGGCAGCAATTGCCACATGCATCCGCCCAGTGACAACTATATCGCAATATTCTACCATCGATTTTATTTCATTTGCAGCTGGCAGATAAGCTGGCATAAAAAACATAGCGGAATTTGTCATAGATTTCTTAATCCGATAACAGGAATCAAAATCTTTCGGATGATGAGGGAGACATACATAGACAGGTGAAAGATTTCCCAATTTTAAGGTTGACAGCATCACGCAAAATTCTTGAAATGACCTCTGGTTCGGCAAGTCATCTTCTTTCAGACAGATACCGATTACAGACCTATTGTGTTTTAAATATCTCAATTTTTGATGGTCGCCATAAGCATTAATTAATTCAGAAGGGTTCATCAAGAATGCTGCATCCGCCGACAGCCTTGCTGGAAAAAAACGCTCTATACGTTGAAGAGAGTATAAATCACGACAATAAAATCTTACGCGACGATCTAAGCTTGATATCCCTTTCAAGGTTTCATTTGAAATATTTTTCGAAAAACTAGAACCTACAACTGTGACACAAACATTACACTTCGCAATTAAATTTATAATGTCAAAAAAAACACTCACTTCGCTTTTATTATACGTACCGTCAAGTACGTCTGCACCGATAGCGAAACAGCAATTAAAACGAGAAACGTAAATCAAAAACCCTATTAATTCTTTCAACGCATTCTCTGCTGCAAACGCAATATAGAAGCGCTTGACGAAAATGAGTTTTTCTCTATCTATTTTTAACGAGTCAACCGCCTTTTCCGGAGAGTCAGAGCCAGTTTGAATTACGTGAATTTTTTTGTAACTTTTTAGACCCTCGATAGATCCCGCAAGTAGCGCCTGATCTCCTAGATTTTGTATAGGGATATGGGAACTCAACAATATACATTCATCATTTTTTTTGGGAAGAAAGCGTAAGACCGTCGATATTGTAAGTAAAATAACTTTTCGAATTCTGTTTTTCATATATCCTTCGCTCTTGCCGCTTTGTTTTTAATTGGGCTAAACTTAACAACCGCCCGCTTTTCCCGTTCAGACGCAATTATCAAGTACCAAATAGTCAACAACAACAAAACTATCGCACCAACAATGCCACTTAGGATTGATAATTTCCAGAAACTACTCAATGTTTCGGTTAAATTAATTCTAAAAAGATACAGTATTAATATGCTGAAAAGAGCTGGAATAATCAGTACAAGAAAATTATATAACCCCCATATTCCAAAAACGCGCTTGCTAGCATAAAAATAGAACATTGTCGACAGAATACATTCCAACGAAATTCGATATAGTGAAAACTTTTCAATGCTAGTGAAAGGAATAAATATCAATAAGGATGCAACCGCACTTGCCGAAATTAACTCATATTTGAAAATGGATTTGGTATGGGATTTAACCATAAGAATTCTATTTGCTTGGGTTAATAGAATGAAAGGAAGGATCATTAGTCCAAAATAAGCAAAGACAAGGTGATATGGGACCCACTGAACCCCCAAGACGACGTGAATTATTTGTTCTGATGCTACAAACGAAAGAGCAGCAAAAGGTGCTGCAATGAAGCCCATGAGTTTTATTGTTAATGCCGATTGGAAGTGCATCTCACCGAGATTCTTCTGAACTTTGCCAAGTTCCGCATGTAAGGGGGCGACCAACGGCGTCACGACTTGCAGCATTGGTATCGCAGCAAAATATTTCATGTTGTTATAGGCTCCCAAATCCGCTGCAGGAAATCGGGTGCTAACAATAAGCGTGTCAATATGATTTCGGAAATATCCTATTATCTCTTGTGGTATGAGCCATTTTGAAAAATGCCACTGAACGGCGATGTTGGAAATGTTCAACTTTGGTCGATACTTTGAGATGTGGTAAGAGAGCATTGTACTTAGCGATGCAGAAGTAATCTGGCCGAAAACAATAGCCCAAAAGTTTTGTAGATAATAGGCTAACGGAATCGTTAGGAGGAGAGTGCTCAGTTTAATGAGAACACCAAGTTTGACAATAGAAGAGTATCGTTGCTCCCTTTTCAATAGCCAGAGACCGGGATTTTTCAACGCTGCGAGCGGCAACACACAACCGATAGCAATCACTACAGAAGTGAGTGACGAATCATTCTGATACGCTGCCAACATTGGAGCGCAGGCAACTAGCACAATAAATGAACAATTCTTTAATATTAGGTCTAGTGTCCAAGCCGAGTTGATCTCATCATCGCTCACGTACTCTTTCTGGATAATGTAAAGCTCCGTTCCTGCTTGGGTTAGTGTCTGAACAAACCATAGGAGAAGCATTGCTATCGCGATTACACCAAAATCTGTTGGGCTCAGTAAACGAGCAAGGATGAGTGTGCTAACCAAACCGATAGATCTTTCCGCTGCCTTCTGCAACACCAATAGCAGTGAACTCGCGGTCACCTTATTCATCATTATCTACATTATTGTTAATACGTGCCCTTCTTAATCGATCATAGGCGATTAAATTAATAATTAATGCAATATAAAATGGCTCATAAATAATAAGATCAAGGAACATTGAACATACAAAAAAACCAGACAAGCTTACGCTCGACGCACAGAGCGCATAAGCGTCGTTCTCTCTCGGGGATACTGCCTGCAATCTTGCATACCGCAGCCTTTGCCAAGCCGTGTAGATGAGGCTTAAGAAGAGTATGCCTGTTAAAAGGCCTGTGTTGGCGGCAAAGTTGATAAATGTGTTGTGCGCTACATGAGGAGTCTTTCCTGGAAAATGTGCCTGGGTTGCTGCCTCAAATTTTTGAACGCCCGCGCCGAGGATCGGATATTTGGGTATCAGTAATATCCCTGCTTCCCATGAAATCAATCGTGGATTGATTGGTTTATCCGTTTCCACGTTAGTTGATTCGACCGTCTCGACGGCCCGGTTTACTAGAAGTGCGCCCTGGTAGCTCATAAAAAGCACAAATGCTGCGCCAATTAATACGTTCACTTTTCTGGATCGGATTATATAGGCGAGCGGCAACATAGAAAAAATCGAGGCTAACAATGCAGCTCGAGATCCAAACAATACAAGTGCATGCCAAGCTAGTGGGACTGCGAGTAACACACCGATCTTCAAAATCCGACTTTCAACTCTGAAATAAAGAAGGATAATGAAAGGAAGACACATCACGATCAGGGTTGAAAGGACATTTCCATCTCGGTAAGGGCTCCCTTGCGGTCCCGTGAGCCGATCTTGAATAAAACGATACCATTCTTGATTCAGATAGGCCGAATTCGCCCAGTATATGTAATAGCCGCCTACAAAAATGAACACATAGCAAAGGTATTTGACTGCCTTTGCGCTACTGCAAAGAGGTAAAAGAACAAAGTACATGATCATGATACTGTCAATCGTACCAAGTACCAGCGTTGGTGAAACTGATGCTGGCGCACCTTTGAACGGGGAGAATATATGTGAGAGGTGCATTAAAATCCAGATAGACAGAATTATAAAATTTTGTCTATCCTTATAAATGCTCAGGTTCAGCTTTTTCTGCGCCAAGCCGGTGATGAGCCCAAGAATCGCCAAGCCAGCGGTTATCCGGTAGATCGGTATCCCGTCGAAAACCCAAAACCAGATGTACTGTGGCTGGAGTAGGCTGTTAACCACGTAGGCTAAACCAGTCATCCATGGCGCGAATAGCAATGAAACCGCAGTGCCTATAATGAGTAGATATAAGAGCAGTTGGGCCATATTAGTGCCCGGACTTATTGGTGTTTCTTAATACCATCATTGGAGCCCTTAAAACACTCAACAAGAACGTTTTCAGGTAACGCCAATCGGTCGGATGAGTTATCGCAACGGCTGCCATTGTCGAAAGAGATTTGCCAATACAGCCGCTTTGCCAATAGTAGTGATAGGCGATAATCCAGAATTTAATATTGGCTCTTTGGCGGCCTGCTGCTCTCAAGATCCTCTTGTCCTGTGTCAGGGTCTTAATATCAGAAAAACTCCGGCATAGCTCCTTTTGAACGGCCACCATTTTTGTTATGTCTATATTGTTTCGGTTAGTATCCGAGAAATTGCTCTCATGAACGTGGTAGATAACGCCTACTTCCGTTGTATAACCAATATTATAGCCCCTCAGAATTGCGGCCAAAAGAAAATATCGGTCTTCCCCTATCCGGTACTCGGGAATACGGATATCGAGGGCGAGCGCTGCCCTGATCACCGAGTTCTGAAAACCAGCGTGGATAGGTTGTTTTAGTTGGGCTAACGCTAGAGCCTGGTTGTCCTTGAAGACAAAGACGTTGCCCCGTCTTTGGACCGGTAGCGACTGAAAACCGAGCGGATCACCTGTTTCCTCTTCTACAAGAGTCGACTCTAGCAGCGTGGTTCCCGAACAATACTCCACCCTGCGACAGGGGCAAAAAACCCAATCAAGCTCCGAAATGGACTCAAGCTGATTAAGCGCTGTCTCAAGGTATAAAGGAAGCCAATAGTCATCGCTATCAAAAAACGCAACATATGGCTGAGTGGTAATGAAAGTCTGACCTGTTGCTCTAGCGGCCCCTGGTCCACCATTGGACCGCTTTATATAAGTGATATGCTGACGCAACTGCTTACTGAAAACCTCGATCGCTTCAATCGGCTGGTCACAACTGCCATCATCGACAATAACAAGGTTCCACTCGCTAAATGTTTGCTCCTTCAAAGACTGAAATGCCTGCTGAAGAAACTGCCTCCGGTTATAAATAGGCATAATAATCAGACATCTGGACAAAACTGACGAATTCTCGTTGAATTCTCTCGTCTCCAAGATCACATCCATTCTTCGACCTGTCGATAAAAGTCTGATAATTTCTCTTGAAAGCGCCCTTGGCTGAACTTCTCCACAACCCTTAGTCTCGCATGCCGTCCGAGCCGTCGCCGTTTCTCAGGGTTTTCGAGAAGATTTTCGAGGGCGCGGGCCATAGCTTCGGTATCCTTCGCAGGGAAGAGGAGCCCGGACTCATCATTGCGGATCGCTTCTGGAATCCCGTTAACATCGGTCGTTACTATGGGCAAGTCGAATGCCATGGCTTCGAGCATAGAGATCGGAAATGCCTCTTGGTGGGAGGCGCAAACGACGATATCCAGCTCATTGAGATAATCCCGAACATTTTTTACCTGACCATGAAACACGAACAAGTTATCAAGCCCCAACTCAGTTATGCGCTCTCTAAGCAATCTCTCACGTGAGTCACCAAACAGATCTCCACCGATTATATGTACCCGGATGTCAGGATAATTGGGGTAAATCTTTGAAATTGCCTCAATGAGATCTAGGTGGCCCTTTCTCTCTTGCAGATTAGCTACTATACCGATGTTGGTTTTATCGGGAGGCAAGATTCGTTTTTCGGACGAAAAAGGTTTAAAAAGATCCACGTCAACACCGTTATGTATGACCTGATGAGAGGAAGCCTTCAATACAGTTTCTACACGCTGTGAGACAGTTTCACGCAGTTCCTGACTGCAGTATACAAAATGGCACTGATACGGGCGCGTTTTAAAGATCCACGCCAATGCAGAGGTTCCAATTGGGAAATGAACATGGCAAACCAGTGGGATGGCCAATTTTTTAGCAGGCTGGACTAGCGTTCGGGTGACGAATAGGTCCCCTGTGTGAATAAGGTCTATTTCATGCTCACGCAGGAATTTGAGCCAGCGTCGGTAACCTTTAAGGGTTTGAATAGGCTTCTTTGCGTCCGGCTGCTGAATTTCCAGGGCGTATGCCCTTGCGCCGAGTTCCCTTGCTGCGTCGAGAAAAGGTCCTTCTTCGGGCGTCACCAGAAAGGCTTGATGTGAACTCCCTTCAAGCCCTCGGATGATGTCGAGGGTGACGCGCTCTGCGCCACCAATCTTTCCAACATTATGAACGTAAAGTAGGTTCATGCCTAAATCCCTGGCCTATTACTGAACTCTTTCCTTAATCTTTTCATAACCTTGTAGCGGAAAGGCGCTACTTTTCCCAAGGCTGTGAGCGTAACACCGTTTCGAAGGATATCCCGGTTAATATCATTCATGGTCGAGGGCCACTCTGTGAATGGCAGCGCATCGAGGTAAGGCTCCTGAAGTTGGCCAGTTTTGTAACGGCATATCCGATTGATGTATAGCTGGATATCCTCCGGCTTCCAGGGTTTCAGGCTGTCAAAACGGTAGCCAACGCCCTCCACGAATGTTACGCGGGGCTGGTAGTCGTTCTTATGGTACTCAAGGTTGTCGTTTACCAACTTGGTGATTTGGGCGTCTATCCAGCTTAAACCAATCGGCAAACGGATCTTCTGTGCCGCTAGTCGTTGAACGAACTCGTCATTCAGGCCATAAAGATTTCCAAATAAGCAGGAGTAGCGAGTAGCCAGCTCGATGTACTGACGGATATTCCGACCGGTCTGGGGTAAGCCAGTAACAGCATTTTTGTCCGGCGAGCTTATCAGCTGTTCAAATAACTGCGGAAAGGCTTGATCAGTAAAGGTCACATCGCTGTCGACAAAAAAATGAACATCGGCTTTCGGTAAGTGGTTATAAACATACTCGTTCCAGGCATTGCACTTGTCACCGAGAGACAATTCGACCACTTCACAGGGTATCGCCGCGCTTTCCATTGATATCTTCGCAACCTCAACGGTCTGATCCGTGCAGCCATTGGCGACGATTGTGAGTTTTGTCAGGCGGTCATCGCAATTAACCAGAATACTGCGAATAGTCTGTGCAATGGTTTTCTCTTCGTTATAAGCGAACGTAACCACCGAGTAGGATTCGCTCATAGGCCGCCTCCATGCTGCTGAAATGCTGCCTTAGCTTTTTCGGTATGTTTTACCCAGGTCAGATTTTCGAGAACGTGCTGCCTGCAGGCGTCTGGCAGAAAGGCTCCCTGTTCCATTTCTTTCTTTAATGAATGAACGGCTTTCGCAATAGCCTCTGGGCTGGTGCAATCCACAATCATTCCCGTCTCACCCACTTTCATCGTTTCGGCGGTACCACCAGAGTCACCGGCGATAACCGGTTTGCCCGCCGCCTGAGCTTCCACCAGTACCATGCCAAACCCCTCAATATCGTTCCCGTCTGATCGGTTCGGTAATATGAAAAGGTCGCATTGCTGGTAACAGCGGATCAGGTCTTCATCTTCGATTTCATCCAAAAACTGTACCTGCTGCTCAATGCCAAGTTTTTTTGCCTCCGCTACCAGGTTTGGGTAGTTATCGCCCTGCCCCACGATGGCGTAGAGGATGTTAGGTATTTCCTTCTTGATCTCTGGAATAGCCTCGATCATTTTGTCGTGGCCTTTACGGCGCTGGAGGCGACCCACTGTGAGGCAAACAAATCGTTCGTCCCAACCAACCTTTTTCCGGAAGGCCGAATCCGGCTCTGCAGGGCAGAAGGTTTGTTCATCCACGCCCGGATTGATCACTTCAATCTTCTTGGCCGGCACATCCCAATGCTCCATAAGGAGCGACTTGGTATTCTGGCTGTTGCAAATAAGCCGGTCGGCGCCACGTAAAACTCGATTCACTATCCAGGTAAGCTCCCGACTTGTGCGCGCCACTTCAATATCCTCACCGTGCACGTAACACAACAGCGGTTTGCGCAGCAGTCTGGCCAGAAGAAGGCCGATGAATCCTTCCGGAATAGTGCGCCCACAGTGAATCTGGGTTGAACCGGTGGGTTTCAATCGCAGAATACGCATCAGAGTCCGCGCGTAAAAGGCCAACCCCGTAACGCTCAGCAGGCCCCAGCTTGTTGATGCCATTGCTGTCCTGTGTATACGTTGGGGGAATTCCGCATCCACCCTTTGGTCACCCGGATCGGCGTTATCCTGTGTCACGATGGTTACCGTGCCGGGCTCCAGCCTGCGGTAAAGTTCGTAAAACCAGCGGCCACTGCCCCCATGGCGGGGCGGGAAAATTTCGCTGAGTAGTAATATCGACATTCAATCAATCCAGAGCGTGAGCTGTTAACAGGTGGCCAGAGCAACCGGGGTTTCCTTTTGAGGCGTTCGGGCCTCGCTCCCTGCCATGTAATTCTGCCACCAGATTTCATACATCAGCATACTCCAGAGCACTGGGGAATGATCGAACAATCCCCTCTGGTGCTGATCCCATAGCAATCTTATGTGGTCTTTGCGGAACACCTGGCTCAGGCCTTGCCCTTTCTCAAAAAAATGGGCTTCGGCAATGGACTTCAATTCCCCTCGGAACCAGGCCGCCAGAGGCGTGGAGAAGCCCATTTTTTTGCGGTTCAGAATCTCCGGCGGCAGCAGCGGCTCGAGCGCCTCGCGCAGCACAATCTTTTTGTCGCCCTTGTTGAATTTCAACTCGGACGGAAGGCGGTTGGCGAACTCGATGATGCGGTAATCCAGCAGTGGTGACCGTAGTTCGAGGGAATTGGCCATACTCATGCGGTCTGCTTTTACCAGTATGTCTCCGGGCAGGAAGGTTCGCATGTCGGAATACAGAATTTTTGCCAGATGGTCTTCGGAGTCACACTGGTTGTACACCTGCTCAGTGAGTTCACTGGGATGGTAATCCGCAAGGTCCTTTCGGAAATCCTCGTTCAGCAGAAGCTGCCAGATGTGATCATCAATGAAGGTATTGGTTACGTAAAAGGCCTTTGCCGGGTCCAGGCTGAGGCTGTGCATCAATGAACTTGCGCGGCGCAGGAATTTTCCGGGTATTTTCCGCAGAGCGGGGGCCAGATCGCCCATTACGGCCAGCACAGACGAGGGAAACTTCTTCCGCAGCTGGTTCTCTCTCCAGTCGGTGGCGTATTTTTCGTAGCCGGCAAAAATTTCGTCGCCGCCGTCCCCTGTCAATGCTACCGTTACGTCTTTCCTGGCGAGTTCAGAGACCAGAAAGGTCGGCACCAGGGATGAATCTGCAAAAGGCTCATCCAGGAACCGGCAGATATCCAGCAGGCGTTCCGCAACGCCGTCTTCCACCGTGTGTTCCCGATGATCGGTCCGGTACTGCTTGGCCACAGCCTGTGCAAATTCGGTTTCGTTAAAGTCTTTCTCTTTAAAACCGATTGAGCAGGTGGTTACGGTATGTCCGCCCTTTGCCATCATGGCGACCACACCGCTTGAATCCACTCCGCCACTCAAAAAGGCGCCCAATGGCACGTCACTGATCATGCGCTGCCGGGTGGCATCTTCCAGCAAGTCCAGCAGTTGGCCTTTCGCCTCTTCCATGCTCAGGGACTCGGGCTCGCCCATTTCCGGTGACCAGTAGCGGCGCAGCGTTGTCTTACCGGCGCTAGTGCGGTGCAAGTGGCTGCCCGGCTCCAGTTTGTAGATGTTTTTGAAGATGGTTTTCGGATCGGGTACGTACTGGTAGGCAAAGAAATCGTAAACCGCATCCGGGCGAATTTCCCTGGGTACATTAGGGCACTGGAGCAGGGCTTTCAGCTCTGAAGCAAACAGCAGCTGGCCGTCCTGTTCGGTGTAGTACAGGGGCTTTTTGCCAATGCGGTCCCGAATCAGGTCCAGGGTGCCCGCGTCATTGTCCCAGAAGGCAATGGCGAACATGCCGTTCAGTTGTTCGATGGCGCCCATGCCTTCTCTGGCCAACAACGCGAGCACTACCTCGGTGTCGGTCTGGGTGTGGAACCGCACACCCTGGCTTTCCAGTTTGTTGCGCAGGTTTTTGAAGTTGTAGATCTCGCCGTTGAACACCAGGGCATATCGGCCATCGTCGGAGACAAAGGGCTGGTTACCGGCTTCGGAGAGATCGATGATGCTCAACCGGGCATGGCCCAGCACCGCTCCTTTGAATTGCTGCACCGCCTGGGCATCCGGCCCCCGGTGGCGAATTGAACGCACCATGGCATTGGCCACATCCAGGTGGCTTTCAGACTGATACGCAGTAGTAAATCCTGCTATGCCGCACACGTTAATGGTCCCTATAAACGAATGTGCTTTCGCACAAGTGGTCCGAGCATATTAACCAGCCCCAGGGGAAGGCGGCGCCAGGCGCTCTCGAGCATGGGCCTGATTCTCCCCGGTGCACTGGTACCGCTTACGTTATGCTCCATCCAGTCCTTCCAAGACAATAGATAGGGCTGCGCGCCCCACTGCTTCTTGAACCGGAAGGTGCCCTCCCCAAATGTGGACCGGCCAAAATCGAAGGTTCGGATGCCGTTGTTAGAGCAGTGTGCCAGGAGCTCCCAATACAGCAGCATGTTGGGCGCCAGTCGGTTGTATTCAGAGAGTGACGAGGCCCAGGGTATGGCGGCATTCTTGCCGTTTTTCAGCACAATGCCCCCGGCTGCCACTTTGCCTTCAAAATAGGTGACGGCAACAACGGCCTGATCACCAAAGGCTTTAGAAATGGCATGGAACAGTTCCTTGCTATGCACGGGCGAACCAAGCGCATGCATATTGCGGCTGAATACGTGGTAGAAATCCTCAACCAGCTTCTCATTGTTGCCGAGCTCTGTAGTACAGCCGTTTTTCATGGCTTTTTTTATCTGGCTTCGCAGCTTCGGTTTGAAGGCTGCCATTTGCCTCTCACTGCCGGCTTCCAGCTCCAGGATCATACTGACTTTCTGGTTGCCAACCTCCGACGCCAGGGTGTCGAAATCAAAGCCCAGACCCTGCCCTTCTCTCTGGCGAACTTCGAGTTCGCGGGCGGCCAAGGAGTCTGCCAACTCCCTGGCTTTTTTGCTCAGTAACTCGACATGGGCCCCTGCACCCACGGCTCCGCCGAGATCACAGAAGGGTAAACTAACCAGGGCTTTTTTCCTGGTCAGGGGCTGTTCCATGAGTATCAACGGCAATACGGCAACGATCTTACCTTCTTGCTTCACACCAATCGGATAGGGTTTATGGCCGTAGGCAGTATCTATGGCTTCCATCCATTCAAATCGGTGATACGGAGTCGCGGACTCTGCGCTGGCAACAAATTCGTTCCAGTTGTCCCGTTCCTGATAATCAATCAGCGCCGCCTCAGCCATGGTCTTTGAGAGCCCCCTCTTCCCTCAGGCGAAGAGCCGCCTCAGTGATGGCCACTGGTTCCACCTCACATTGGGAACGGAGGAAGCCGACCACGCTCTCTATGCGTTTCATGAGCCGGTTCTTGTCCCTCTCGGACTGAACATAGCGAGTTGAACCCGGCAGAAGGCTGGAACTGTGCAAATACATGTGGATCACCGGGCATTCCGCCTGAAGCATTTCTTTGCACAGGGCAATCATGTCGCGGCTGGTTGAAAGTTCCGGGCTAAGGTAGATTTTCCGGTGCAGCATCAGCGCCCATAGCACGCCGATAACATGGAATCGTGCCCAGGCCGGCTGCTCTAAGGTCTTGTGCATGCGCTGTGCTTTGGTAAAGGGCCGGTGGTTGAAGCCGGTGGTTACCGGCAGTTCGATGAGTTCCGGCTTGGTCTGCAGGTGCGACATGGCGAGTGGCCAACTGTCGTATTCAACGCAACTGAACCAGTCGTTTTCATAAAACGGGTAGATGCTGGAATCCACCAGGTAGCCCTGCTCCGCCAGCGCCCTTAAGATGTCATCGTTAATACCCCAACGACCGGAGCGGAACGACGTAGGTTGGCGGCCGGTCAGTTCGGTGATGGTTCTGGTCAGGGATTTAAGCTGTTCGGAAACAATGTCTATGGGCAGATTGACAATGTGGGAGTCTGCTTCGGATTCAACTGGCACAATAGGAGGCGTTACCCAGGGATGAAGGTGCGAGCCGTATTCGATCCCGGGATTGCTCTGATACAGATCCGCCAGCAGATCCCGGGCATGGGGATTTTCCATAACCGCGTAATCCAGGAAATAGCTGGTCTTGAGGCCCAGGTCATTCAGCTGGCCCTGGAATACCGGAAGATGGTCTACGTTTTCGACAGAGATCACCTTGTTCGGAAAGGGGCCATCCCAATCCCACTCTTCTTCGGTGTCCACACTGAGCACGAAATAGACTTTACGCATTGCTGACCACCTGTTTTGCGCTCAGGTTCTTGAACAACGCAGCATACTCCTCCGCCATTGCCGCAGCTGAGAACCTGGAATAAACCCAGGACCGGCCAGCTTCAGCCAGTCTTGTCCTTTTCTCGGGGCTGTGCACAAGGTCCGCCCATGCCTTTGCAAGAGAGTCGGTGTCGCCGAAAGGAACCAGTACGCCGGTTTCATCCGGCTTCACGAGTACATCAACGCCGGGAATGTCGAAGGCGGTAACGCAAACGTTGGCAGCCATGGCTTCCATCAGGCAGCGCGGGATTCCTTCCAGGGATGAGGTGAGTGCAAAGACATCAAAGGCTGGAAGAAGTTGGAGGCGATCGTCCCGGAAGCCGAGAAAATCCACCGAATCTGACAGACCCAACTCCCTGGCCTGCTCCATCAAACGCGGCTTTTCCTCACCATCCCCAATTAACACCAGACGGGCATTCGGGTGGTCGCCATGGAACAGTGCAAAGGCCTCCAGGGTTGCCGGCAAGTTCTTGCGGCTGATCAACTGGCCGATGTAGCCAATGGTGAAGTCCGAGGCATCGAGAGTTTTCGGGTCAGCGATTGCAGACTCAACTTCCGCCAGGTCCACGCCGTTATTGATCAGGCGAACGGAACGGGAATCAACGCCGTAATCGCGCAAGACGGTTTCTTCGATATCTTCAGACAGGGGGCAAATCTGGTCAAACCAGTGAAAGGCCTTCCCACCGAGCCACATATAGGCTTTCAGGCGTTTGTCTTCGGCATTTTCAAAACCGTGGGGCGTGCATACAGACCTCACGCCCGCCAACTTGGCTGCGATAGCTCCCAGGATGTCTGATTTGTAGCCGTGGGTATGGATGATGTCTATCTGCCGCTCTTTGAGCAGCCGGGCAAGCCGGACTATGGCCAGAAGGTCGAATTTGGAGGACATTCTGAGGCGGTGCTTCTGGCCTTCCGGCAGTATTGAGCGTGTAAGCACCTCATCAGATGATTCGGGCTCGTCCGTGATCGCGATATGGTATTCAATATCATCATCTGTATTCGCCGAGACCAAGGCGTTGATCCAGCGCTCGGCGCCGTAATACCCGGTAGGACAGATGAACTGCAGAACCCTGATACTCATTCCGTGAGCTTCCTCTTCATCAAAAGCCGTGTGCCCTTTACAGTACCTGCTGCGCGGGCCAGAAAATACACTGTATAAAAAAGTAGCAGAAACGCCAGCGGCTGGTCGTTTGATGGCTTGGTATACAACCTTGCGCTGTAGAGACAGGCCGGCACAATCAGCATGATCGCGCCTGCCGCCATCAATGGCCTTGAATACATACCGGCAACAAACACAACAAATCCAAGCACCATCCAGAACGGCAGCAGAATACTCGGCCATTCTCTGAGCGGCACCGTGCGACCCGCCAGCGACAGCAGGTTGTATTCAGAGCGCCAGATTTCCTTGGTGAACGTTTGCCGCAGCGATTTGTCTTCGCCCAGGTGCACATAATGAGTGCGTGAGGTGTAATAGAGCTCGCCAAGCCGGGACAGTTGCTCGGTATAGAAATAGTCCTCACAGGTTTGCAGATGCTCGGGAAAGCCCCCTGCCTGCTCGTGGGCCGAACGTTTTACCAGAAGGTTCCGGCCAGGCAGAAACTGAACAGGCTCATCCAGGCTGACATTGCTGAGCGCAGTTCTGAGGCGCTCTACCCGGCCGGCGCTTTTTGAGTTTTTCTGCATGGCGCTGACCAACACCCGGTCACTTTTTTCGGCCAGCAGGCCGGAGCAGACTTCCAGCCAGTCTTCTGCCAGGCCTATATCGGCATCCAGAAACGCAACCAGGGGTGCACGTCCGACTGCCACGCCACGATTCCTCTGGTCCGAGATTGACGCTGCATCGGGTGCGTACAGAATGTTCAGTTTATCGTGTTCCACGAGCGGTAGCCGATGCTCGTTTTTCGTGACCACGGTTATACTTTCCACCTGCTCGATTCGGCTCTGGGCCAGAATGGTCCGAACGGTTTCCTGGAGCATTTCCGGGCGGCCCATGTGGGGGATTACAAAATCAACAGTGTCCATTTGCCCCCCTCATCGTCCGCTCAGGCGGCCCTTGAGCCACTCGATTTCGTTGGTTATCGAAAAGTCCCGCAGGATCTTCCGGATATCCCGTAAAAAACGCTGCCTGATGCCTGATTTACTCACCCTTACCTGCTCCAGCGGCATCAGCGGGTATGGCGAACTGTCGCGTTCCAGACACCACTCACGAACCCCCAGGTTCTGAGCTACGATCGCCTGGATCCTGGTGGTATGGGCTTCAGGAGACTCTCCAAGCGTTTTTACACAATAGTCCCAGAACAGGTCTGCCCGTCGCCGGAAAGCTTCTGCCCTTGCCGGATTGAAATAGGCTCCGTAATACAGCACGTTGGCCTTTCTTAAATCCTGTGCAGCCCAGGTATCCGTTGGGAACTCGAGGGCGTCCGGATTGGAGAGGTAGGTCTCTTCGTACTTCAGCACCCATTCGGCGTAGTGCAGGAATGTATGGCGGGCATAGGCGTACTGATGATCCGTCTGTTCAAGTTGCTCCTTGAGCAGGAGGTACCGGGCGAGTGATTGCAGGAATACGATGTAGAACCAGTGCTCCTCAACATTCGCCAGATCCCGGGCCGCAAGATCATCATCCGGAGACACGGTTTCGATGATGATGCCATGCATTTCATCCAGCAAACCGCCATCGCCCCCGATCAGGAAGGCATCGATGAGGGCACTGAGGTAATTGCCTGTGCCCCGGTCAAGGGGGTATTTGTACCCTTCCTCGATGTAGCCGACGTTGGTCATTTGTCCGGCTTTAAGATCGACCGTGAGCAGCCTGTGTAATCGGCCAAGCACCGTCGGTGAGCCATTATAGAAACAGCGCACCCACTGGCTCAGCCCGATGGCTGCTTGCTTGAAGGTGTCGTCGCCAGACAGAAGGTATCGTAGAGCAAGCCCCGAAGGATAGCAGTGCTGGCCGCCCGGTCCCCCACCGCCCTGATGCCCTTCATAGGCGTACTGATGGTCTCTCGAGTAGGTACGATGGGTGGCGGTAAGCGCTGGCAGATAATGATCGGTGTGCCAGAAGAGCCCGTTGTTGTATTCGGCTTTGTCCTGATCGGTTTTATAGATGTCGATATCGACCACATGCTGCGCCAGATCAGACGCCAGTTGATGCCAGCGTCGGTCCCCGGTGGCCAGGTACCTCAGGGAAAACCCCAGAATCGGGTCATACTGGTTGTTGTAGTGCGATACAAAAATTTCGTCGCTCGCTGAATTCAGGGCTTCATGGTCCGCGTAGAGCTCCCCGAAATTCCGCCAGCCGTATTCATCACAGGCTTCACGTTTTTCTTTAAACGAACCGGGCCCTGAGAGGTTGTTATCCAACAGGTCGGTAAGCTCATTGTTTTCAACGACCTTGCGCCCGAGGATCACGCCGGTGTGGTCGATATAGCCCGGGGCGTAAATGAAACTGGCACAGGGAACCGTAAACCCGATATCACATTGCCATGTTTTGGCTTCTCCAGGCTGCAGTTCGGTTTCCCTGGGAAACAGCCGCCAGGAAGTCTCTCTAGCTTTTACTTCAAGAGAGGATGGAAAATTTTCCCAGAAGTCGCCGGGGATCAGGTATCTTCGGGCGCTCGGGTTGTCGAACCGAACAAGCGGGCTGGCACGTAAACCCTGGGCCAGGAGCCCACCCTCGTTATCAAAGAGCTTGAAGCCACGCTCGGGCACGGTTGACTGGCCATTCTTGTCAACATGAACCGGCGAATCCCAGTGTTTTCCGCCACTGCCGTACTGGACCAACACGCCTTCGGGATAAGACCGCTCAAACGCCGGATGCGATGCCAGATCCCGGAGTTCCAGTCTGGTGTCGGAAGCCCTCGGGTTGGTTACTTTCACTGAGAAACTGTCGATGTATAGGCTGTCGGGATCACCCAGGTCCCAGCAACCATTTGGGTGCACACTGGCTCTGCGATTGTGCACTCTTGGCTTGAGCTCGATGTGTCCGGTTCCCGGCACATCGGTGACACGAAGGGAAACCTCCAGATCACTAATGCCCTCTACCTCAAACACCCACTGGTAGTCGGCACTTAGCCTTCTCCGCTCAACCTGGTTTTGTGCCAGCTTCAAGCGACGTTCAGCGCCCTCAACCGAAATCAACAATTCTGCCTTGATGCCATTACCGAGAGAAAACCGGCATTTCTCACCGGCAAAATCTCCTTCAATGGATGAGGCCGGATGCTGCCTCGCCGGGCCCTGCCCCAATCCTCCGGTTTGCTGAAGAAAGACGGCGCCGGACATTTCTCCGACAACATTCACCAGAACCCATTTGACGGAACCGTCGTGCCACCGGGTTATGGTGCTGAACTCTGCGTCGATTTTTTCCCCGGTTTCGGATGCCAGCTCAAGGCACTGCGCATCCTCACACACACCTTTCTCAATCGGGAGGCCAAAACGCAGCCACTGCAAAAGGTTGTGGGGGTTATTCACAGTGCCTGCAAATACGCCGGAGCCAGCCTTCATGTCGTGGCCCCCTGTGTTGATTCAGCGTATCGGCTCCGAACGACCTTACCGGGATTGCCCGCCACTATTGATCCGGGGGGAATGTCGTTGGTAACCACAGTGCCTGCACCGATAATGCAATCCCTGCCAACGTTCGCCATGATGATGGCACCATTGCCAACCCAGGTATTTTCGCCGAGAGATATTTTGGTGAATTCCCCGCCCTGCAGGCGGACCGGGGTATCCGGGTCATCAAAACGGTGCTGGTTCTTGCCGCTCAACAGGTGAACGCCGCTCCCGAGGAGGCAATTACGGTGGATTGCGGATAAGCCGATGTTGCACTGAGGGCCGATATAGATGCCGCTGTGCAATTCGGTATCCCGGTGGGAAAACAGGGTGCCAAACCCAATATAGCTGTCGCTTGCGCAATGGCTCATAGCGCAGCGATAGAAAGCGATCCTGAGGTAACTGCCCAACAACCCGGGAAACAGTGACACGGTCTGGGAAAAAGCGGCAAACAGGCTATCCTCACGACTTACAGGACGTAACAACCAGTAGAGAACAACCAACGGGCTCACAACAATGAGCGCCCCAATCCTGATTGTTTTCTTTGCGATTTCCGTAATACCCGTCACGCGCAATCCTTTACTTCTATTGCCTTGGCAAGACCCTGTAGCACACTGTCCCAGCTGTATTCCCGCTGGATGAGCTCTACACCGTTCAGCGACAACCTGTTGTATAGCGTTTCTGTTTCAAGAATCTTTTTTATGGCCTCAAAGAATTCTTGTTCAGTATCGGCTACAAGAATGTCTTCTCCCGGGGTTGCATTAATTCCTTCCAACCCGAGGCGGGTTGTTATAACCGGAAGGCCACATGCCAGAGCCTGAAGTATTTTATTCTGCACACCCCGTGCAATCCGAAACGGCGCTACGAAGATGTCGGCTTTCTGATAGAAAGGCACGATATCCTCCACTAAACCGGTAACGGTAATGCCAGGCAATTTTCCCAGCTGCTTTATTCTGGAACTCGGGTCCATGCCGGCAATAATGAACTCTGCATCCGGCCATTCTGCTCTTATTCGTTCCCAAAGCACATCGACAAACCAGAGGACGGCATCTTCGTTTGGTTTGTAATTCATGACGCCTGTGAACAAAAACGTCGGTTTACGCGCAGCATCCCCTTCGCGGACCGGGAAAAAAGAACTGATATTTATCCCGTTACCAAGCACACTTAGTTTCCGGTTTTCAGGCAGCTGCATGGAGAAGAGATCCACCTCGTTCGCCGAAATAAAGAAACATTCGTCAAACCGTTGGTAGCTTCTCAATTCTACCCGGTTGATGAGCCTCGCCTCCCGCCCATACACCAGTTTCATTGGTAAGCTGGAACTTGCCTGATACTGCCGCCATTTATCGGAGTCGAGATCCATAAAGTCCATAATCAAACGAAGCGGCGCTGGTTTGTCCCGCCCTGTTAATTCAGGATTTCGGAAAACATAAGGCGCCATGGCGGAGCCGGTGCACAGCACTGCATCGTAATCTCCGGAGCTCACCAGCCTGTCGAACGTTTTTTGCAGTCCGGCGCTGTAAAAATACGAGAGTGTCAACGCGTCGTTTGTCACCAAACCCCGCGCCAGCCTCAGCCACTTTGGGCGAAGCGGAAACATGATCGCTTTTATTCGCAGCCGCTCTTCCAGCGCTTTGCCGTAGCTGATTTCTTCGGCATGCTCATAAGGCGCAAGAACCGTTATTTCATGGCCGCAGTCAGCCAGATACTGGACCTGATGAAACGTTCGGATTTTTTCACCCTTGTTTGCGGGGAATGGTATCCGGTGGGACAGAACAACGATCTTCACATCAGTTCCCAACAATTCTTTAGGGTTCTTGCGGCTCGCTCAGCGCGGAGTTTCCAGCGATCTCTCTGTAGTCCGGCCCGAACCAGATATTGATGTCGAACACCCAGTTGGCGCTTGTATCGCTCTTCGCCGCCCATGAAGTCGTAAAAGTCGAAACCGCGATCGAGATAATCCTCTACACAGAGCGCGTGGCCGAGCATGCCAGGTTTCAGCCGGTTGTCCGTCTCCGATCGGATGCCTGCAAGGTAGAAGTAGATCCGGTTCCGGTAGAGAAAGTTGTAAAAGATTGCGATGACCTCTTCGCCTGCCTTGAGCACGACCAAATCCACTGCACCGGCGTTCCAGTTCGTCCTGATAAAGCTTTGGTGGAACCGCACGAAGTCCGGGTTGGCGAACCCGCTTTCTCCCATTTTATCACCCCACCGTGCGAGGTGGTTTGGCGCGATTGAACCCCATACAAGCTCAGCTTCTTCGTGAGTTTTCGGACGCTCCAAGGTTACGGCGCCAATTTGCTCGTAAAGCCTCAGACTGCGACGAATCTGGTGCCTACTGTTTGCAGATAACGAATCGAGATAACTTTGCCCACTGGATCTGAGCGAGGACAGATCAATACCAAAACAGGGCGCTTCCCAGCGAACATGGGAAACCAGACCTGAAGCCTCTGATATCGACTGCACGTATTCCTCATCTGCTGCGCCGATGACAAATTCATCCCAATCTGGCTCTCGCCGTTTTAGATGTTCCAGGCATGCTACCGCCACAGCGGATTCATACCCCCGGCCTGAAAGAAATCCATTGTATTCAATCCAGATCTGGTCCTCCGACTCCAAACCGGTCTGATGCAGATACAAACACCGGGAGCGAAGAACGGCATGTCTACGCTCAATCGACCGGACGACAATGCCCAAACCAACCAGTCTGTTTCCCTGTGTGACCCGCAGCACTTTGGCCTTCGGTTGAAAAACCGATAGCCACACGCCAATCCATTGCCATGAAAGGAATACGGTGTTGCTGGCCCACTGCTCGAGATCCTGCCATTCTTCAGCAAGTGCTTCTGGCTCAATGCTGGTCTCTTCGCAACGTAGTTCGGTAAGACTCGCAGCTTGCATTAGTGGCTTAACTCCATGCTTGCCGCTAACTCCCGGTGCCCATCAGAGAAAAGCCATGGGTCAGGACAAGGCGTAATGTAAACTGCTCTTGATCATTCCGTTCCAGCTTGCTTCGCAGGTAGGACTGGTTAAAGTCAACGCTGAACGATGTGTTCTCCGCCAACTGCCGGGTCCAGCGAGTGTTTAAGCTGTGGATCTGATCGATGATGGTACCCTCATCTTCGCCCGCGTCTCCCTGCCAGCTATAACCAAAACTCAGCCTTTGCAGAGACGTCAGCTGTACCCCGAGGTTAATTCCGGTCCGGTATTCATGAGTGGTAGCCCCTGTAATCTGCGACTCGAGCACGGAAGCCTCAGCCACGAGTCCCAGTGTACAAACGTCGCAAAGACGGGAGGTGCTGTGGGTTATCGAAACGGAATCGCTGACAACCAGATCCCTGATTCGAATGGAGTCCGGTAAAAAGTCCAGAAACTCCGGAATGTTGAGGGACAGGTCGGTGGTACTGTCTGACAGACGGCGGTTATATGCCACGGTGGTTTGCGATTCATCGGAAGCCCACGTGCGGTTCACGAAGCCCGTTCCCGCATCACCATCGGATTCGGAACCATCAACAAACTCGGTCTCAGAGCGACTGGTTCCCACACCGATGCTGAATGAACCGTTCTCCAGGGTACGGTTATAAATGACCTGAGCGGAATCTATTATCGTGTCGAGGCCGTCATCATCAGACCAGCTCCTGCTTCCTACCAGACTTGCTGAAGATCTCTCAGAAAGACGACGGGTAAGATCCGCTGATGCGGTAAACGACTCGCTTCCGTTCAGCTCATCTTCACCAAAGCTTTTGCCCGCCTGGCCCGCGAAACGCAGTGTGGTTAAGTCGCCTGGAAAAAATCGAAGGCCCGCGCCAGCACTCAGCGTATTACGGGTATCGTAGCTCGAAGGGTTTACAACGAAACCAGTGTCGTTTCGTACTGAGCTGACGGTGTGGCCCAGGTTGAAATCAAAGCGGCTGGCCGGATCAAAATGAGCAAACCTGGATGCCCCGGTAACCGAGCTACTGTCAGTTTGCCCTCCCCCAAAGGTATCTCGCCTGGTTTCGAGCGTTCCACCGTATTGAAGCTGAAGGGAATTAGCGCCGCTTTCAAGATTACCGCCAAGGCTTCCGGAAAGGCCGACACTCGGCTCGGTAATGGTGTCTGTGCCAGAGGCCGTATCTGTTCTGGTGTGGGTTAAGCCGGTGAAAACTGAGCCTGAGCCATATATTGCTGTTATTTTATCGCTCAGACCCTGCCCTGAAGCGTTTGCCCCCATCATGCATAGACCGATCAAAATGGGTGCCTTGAGCCGACGTGCCCTGTCCACTCTGAGCTTCATGAGTTTACTCCTGAAAAACCAGACCAGAGAATTTATCGGAATCCAGAACATCTACCGACTCCGAAATTTCCTCACCGGTCACCTCTCCGAAAGGAACGCCAAAGACGACCTGGTCAGGAAATCGCTCCAGAATCCGGGCTTCAGTGTTATCCCGGAAAGGCGGAGCGTTGATAATGATGCACCGGTCGGGATAGCGGGCTTTAAGTTCATTCATTAAATCCCGCATACGTACGGCAGCGAATAATTCGACAGCGGATGACACCTGGGTGCCTGCCGGAATAACCGATAGCCTGGCGACGCCACTGGGGTACAGGATGTCTTTGATCTTCAGTGAAGAATCAGCAACGAAGTCGGTGACACCGGATGTCATTGGGCTGGAAACCAGGTTCGCGAGTTCTGCATGATAGGGATCGCAGTCCACGAGGAGCGCGGAGGTGTGCGAATCCATGGCAAAGGACACCGCAACATTGAAGGCGGTTAAAACAGATCCGCCTTTATCGCCCAGGCTGCTAAACAGTACAGTGAAGTTTCCCTCACCCGCTTTGTTGCGGAGCTGAATGCGCAGCTCCCGGTAGGCATCCATCACTTCTTTATCCGGCATGCCGGAGTAAATGATTTTACGCTCTCGAAGCTGATCCCTGCTCCAGGGTTTTGGATTGCCAATCAGAGCCAGAGAGACGGACGAGTCATAGACAGTTGGGGCATGCTCTCCATCGTCTGTATCGATTCTTACCCAGTTAGGCTTGAGCCGGTCGGAACCGGCGAAAGGCCGTTCTTTCCGGAAATTTTCCTCCGGTTTGGCCTCACCACGTTTATGCTCGAGTTGGCGCCGCTCTTCCTGACTCTTCAGCAATGCGTTGTAAAGCTTGTTGTCGTCCATCAATTGCCCCCAAGACCAGTCAATTCCCTGATTCTCTCGACCAATTGGTCAGGCGCAATCCCCATGACGCTAAACAGCAGCACAGCCAGATAACCGACCATAAACACCGCGAGGATAAACAAGATAAACAGTACATCTTTTCTCAGAAGGCGGTCTTTCCAGGTACTACGGTAGTGAGGAATGGTCGTGATGACAGGTATGGTCTCCGGCAGTGCCAACTGCAAAGCCCGGGGAGACCGCACCCGTTGATCAAACATGACCAGCATTGTCAGCAAGCCAAGAACGGCCGCACTGCCAAGGAAAGGACCTGCAATGCCGACCTGATATAACTGCAGGCCATCCCAGGTGGTGGGGTAGGATGCCGGCTCCTGGATTTTGTAACTGACCCCCTCGCCCTGCACGTCAAGAGTCATTGACAGCCGGGCCTTTTCCCGACGTTGCAACATATCTTCGTAGACACCACGGGTAACGTCGTAATCCCGGGTAAGATCAGACAATTCCGCCTGGTTCTGTGCGACTCGCTGGGACCGCTCGAATGCTTCCTCAAGCAGACGTTGCAGTGAAGCTAGTCGATTCTTCTGTACTTCCAGACGAGTCGTGCTTTCCGAGAGCTGTATTTTCAGGTTTTCATAAACCGGATTTTCCAGAACCTCGGTGACCGCACCCTCACGGGCACCATCCCCTTCCGTTGATTTTTGCCGCTCCAGGTCTGCAATCTGATCTTTGATGCTGACCACATCGGGGTGTTTCTCATGGTATTTCAGCAGCAGGGAATCCAGCTCCTGGTACATGGTCGCAAGACGCCTTTCGATTGAGGACTTGCCTGGATCGACTGTGATTCGGCGAACGGGCTCTTCTTCCTGCAATTGAGCGCGGGTCAGGCGAACTTCCGATTCGGTCTGCTGGATTTCAAGTTTCAGGTTTTCAATGTCCCGGCGGAGCGATTCAATCCTTCCCTGGACACTGCCTTCAGTGCCGTCCTGATTGGCGGCCTTGAATTCCTTCAGCCTTTCCTCCGCCTCTTCAAGCTGACGCTGATAAGATTTGACTTGCGAATCAATGAATTCGAACGCACCCTGGCTCTCAGACCGTTTCTTACGTACCGTTCTTTCGACAAATCGATTCAGAACCGAACTCAGCACGCGGAAGGATTCATCAGGGTCGCCACTGGTGTATCTTAGTTCCAGGAAGTTCCCGTTAGTAACACGCAAACGGATCTGGTTTCTTAGCTGGGAAATAATGCCGTTGTGTTTCTGATCTGTTTCTCCTCCCATGATAAGGCCAGTATCGAGCCCAACCTGTTCCAGAAAAGAGCGGCTCTGGAGCATTTCGCGGGCTTCATTTATGCGATCGATTTGTGTAACTTCAGCCTGCCCTCTTAACAGCGGCTGCAGGATATTCGATTGATCTGCATATAACACGGCTTCCGAGGTGTACTGCTTGGGCATGACATAACCAAACGCCAGAACACCAGCGGTGACTAACATAAAAATAACGACGGCAGCCACACGTTTGCTATAAAGCTCGAGCTTCACGGCCCGCAAAATATCCAGAATGAACTGGATGTCCATCAGAGCTCACCTCGGAAAAGATCTTTTCTTGGTACGCTAATGACATCGCCTGGCTGCAGGGGATGGTTGGTGCGCATATCACCATCACTCAAGATTGCATCCAGGTCGAGCGAATAGCTCTTGTATTCGCCATCAATTTGCCGATGAAGAATCGCGCGTCCACCCGCTCCAAAATCGGTTACTCCGCCTGCCATGAGCACTATGTCTAGCACTGTCATGCCTTGCTGGAATGCAACGGACTGAGGTGAAGCAACCTGACCGGTCACCCTGATGCGATTGCGGAACTCTTTACTCGCCGGGCTGGTGACCATGATGGTGACTTCTGGCGTGCGAATATACTCGCCCAGCGCAACGCTGATTTCTGAAGCCAGCGCCTCCGGCTCTTTTCCCTCGGCTTTTACATCACCCATGAGGGGCATTGATATGAATCCGTCAGGGCGCACAACAATGGATTGTCCGAGTTCCGGATTACGCCAGACATGAATCGAAATGGTATCTCCAACGCCAATCTGATACGGCTCCGGTTCCAGCTCGGAAACCGGCGGCATTTCAGAAGACGACGGAAGGCCGGAGCATCCCCCCAGAACGAGGACAAGCCCTGCCATCATTACCTGCCGCAAGTAACTGAACGTACACATAAATGTTCTCCAAATCCCTGTTTTTATACTAGTCATCATCAGCGCACACCCTTTCCAAGGAGCACTACCTCAACGGTTTGAATCATGATCAAAAAGTCCATTACCAAACTGTGGTTCTTGGAATAGTAGAGGTCATATTCAAGTTTACCTTTGGCATCCTCCACCGATGCACCATACGGATATTTAAGCTGTGCCCAGCCCATTAATCCAGGCTTCACGTAATGCCGTGTGTCGTAAAACGGAATTTTTTCCCTCAGTTCAGAGACAAACTCTGGTCGTTCAGGCCGGGGGCCCACGATGCTCATTTCACCTTTGATCACATTGTATATCTGAGGAAGTTCGTCGAGCCTGGTATTTCTAATGAATGCGCCAACCCTCGTAACACGGTCGTCGTTAGTGGACGCCCAACGGGCCTTACCGTCTTTCTCTGCGTCTTGTCGCATGCTGCGAAACTTGTAGATACGGAATTCCTTCCCCAGCATACCTACACGTTTCTGGCTGTAGAGTATCGGCCTGCCGGTTTCCAGGAATACCGCCACAGCTGTGAGAACAATGAAAGGGAGCATAACAGTAAGCAATGTCAGGCTGATGATGAGATCCAAAAGGCGCTTGGCAAAGGCTCGGCTCTTTGATGCCTTGAACCCCTCAGAGAAAACGATCCACGAGGGATGGACCATGTCCAGTTTTGCCTTCTTTAATTCCCTTTCATAAAAATCGAGACCACTGGTGACTGCAATGCCCCGCAGCTTGCACTCCATCAATTCAGGTACTGGAAGCCAGCCTCCTTCAGCACGACGGCGTTCTTGCTGAACTACAACAATTTCGGAAACCTTGTTCTGGCGGCAGAACCCGTAAAAATCTCGCGGTGTAGGAAGAAGCTTGTCGTCCGCAACCGACCGGGAGGGAGTGTCGGCAATGCAGCCAATGATCCTGACACCCAGCGCCTTCATGTTTTTCTCATATTCCTCGAGCAGTGAGGCCGCAAAATCCCCTGCACCAAAAATAACTACACGACGCACAATCTGTTCGGAGTCCACAATCCGGAGGAATACAAGACGAACCAGGATCACTGCCATGGAGGCGAGAATGACGGCCCAGAACAGGTTGGCACTGCCCGGATCCGCAGAGGGCATCACCATGTAGAGCACGGTCAGCCCGATCCCACCTACAAAGCAGTAGGCTACCAGGGTACGAAAGAACAGGGACGAGAGACTTTCGTGGACCATGGCCAGATAGCCCCCCATCGCGAGCGTGCCACTGCTGAGAATAACGGCGAAAAGCAGCGCAGACACCAGATCGACAGACATCGGTGCGTGATCAATGCCTACGAGGGTCAGAAATAGGGTCAGTAACGAAAAAATTGCAAAAAGAAGCCCGAACTCCAGTACAGCCAGTACCAGGTAGGGTATGTGCAGGTAATGTTTGCGGAACCGTATATATGACACGCTGAACATCCTTGTCGTCTGCTCGACAATCAGCGACAGACCGACTTCGAATTCCCCGGCGACAAACCACCTTGGGTCGCCGACTCCTGATCACTCACTGTGCATTCTGCTCTCAGCTCAATGCAACCTCAACAAGATTGTATCTTTATGTAACATACTTTTACATTCTTTTATGATTCGGTTGATTTTTGACACCAACTAAAATTGTATTTGAGGGATAGCTGAGTGAAAATCGTCCTGTTGGTGTTAAATTGGGAAGGAGTACCCATGTCGAGCCCGGAAGCAAAATCGCCCTTGCACGCAATGAGTATTGATGTGGAAGACTATTTCCACGTTGCAGCGCTCTCAGGGGTTATCAGTCCCGAACAATGGGGCTCGCTGCCAAGCCGTGTTGAGCAAAACACCGAACGTCTGTTGGGGCTCTTTGACAGCCACAACGTCAAGGCAACGTTTTTCGTTCTGGGTTGGGTCGCTGATCGCTTTCCACAGCTCATCAGAAAATTGGCGGACCACGGCCACGAAATCGCTTCTCACGGGTATAGCCACCAGCTCGTTTACAACCAATCTCAAGAGACGTTTCGGGAGGAAACGCTTCGCTCCAAGAAGCTCTTGGAAGACATTATCGGCCGCGAAGTATACGGATACCGGGCGGCCAGCTATTCGATCACGAGAGACTCTCTGTGGGCACTGGATATTCTCAGCGAGGCGGGTTTTACCTGGGACTCGAGTATTTTCCCGATCCGGCATGACCGTTACGGCATCCCCGGTTCGCCTTCAGCGCCCTACTCCATCGAAACGGCAAACGGAAACATCATACGGGAGTTTCCCCTGACAACCGCTAATGTGATGGGAATTGCGATACCCGCAGCGGGTGGTGGTTATTTCCGCCAGTTTCCTTATCCGGTATTTCGATATCTGTTCCGCAATGCCTCAGGTTTTGGGGACCGCCCCCAGATGTTTTACCTGCATCCCTGGGAAATTGATCCGGACCAGCCGCGTTACAACAATGCAAGCTGGTTCTCCCGCTTCCGCCATTACACCAATCTTGACCGCTGCTATGGCCGCCTGGAACGACTGCTCCAGGATTTCCGGTTTGGTACTGTAAGCGAAAGCTATAACGCTTACGAGCCTGATAAAACCCTTTTGCGAAGCAACCAAATGATCCGCCTGGCTTAGGCGAAGGACAGGAACTAGAGATGTATCTGGAATTCTTCGGTCTGCACAGACACCCGTTTCGCATCACTCCAGAAGACGATTTCATTTACATGAGCCAGCAGCACTCACGGGCTTATGTCTACATGTCCTCTGCCATATGGAGTTCTGAAGGTTTTGTGGTGATCAGCGGGGAGATCGGCTCCGGTAAGACGACCTTGCTCAAGAAGACTATCCGCAACCTTGAGGGCGACTTAAAACTCCTTAATATTTCCTACACAAACCTCGAATCAAAAGATTTGTTTGGTCTTATCCTGCGCAAGGCCGGCATGAAGATCGAGGATGACAGCAAAGTCGCGATGCTGTTCCAGATCACAGAGTACCTTGAGGGCATGGCTGCGGCTGGCACCCCGGTTGTTCTGACCATTGATGAAGCTCAAAACCTGAGCCGGGAAAATCTCGAAGACATCCGGATGTTGACCGGCATGGAGAGCATGGGGGGGCCTTCCATGCGTGTGATCCTCCTCGGCCAGCCCGAGCTTAAAAAGGCGGTCAGCGACATCCCTCAGTTGTCACAGAGAGTAAAGCTTTTCTTCCACTTGGAAGGGCTGACCGCTGCTGAGACCGCCGAATATATCGATTACCGCCTTCTTGTCTCCGGACATGGCGGGAACAAGCTGTTTGACGACGATACCGTCCGTGAAATTCACAAGCTCAGCAAGGGCATACCGCGCCTGATCAACAAACTTTGTGACGGCATGATGATGTGCGCCTATTCAGAAGACCGGCCGTTCATCGATCCATTCGATCTGAAAGGCATTCGGCGGGATTTGTTGGGTGAAGATACATCTACAGAAGCGCCACGCAGACAGGCCACCAGACGACAATCGGGTGGCGGCGCAAAGGAAAGAAGACCACAAAACAACCCGGCGATGCCATCAAATGATGCCCTATCGCGTATTGCGACAGCACTGGAACGTATTGACTCCCGCCTGGAGCAACTGACGTCAAGGTCTACCGAAGAGTCGCGAGAACCCGCCAGACATCCGGACAATGTGAAACCACTGTCGCCAAATCGGAAATAAATTTCCGACATAAGGTCCAGCTACAAATTCTAAATCAATCCCGGCACTGACGCGGAGAGGGCATGCCTGATATATGGGGCGTGGCGGCGCGGCCCCGGGTTGTCACCCGGCACCTGATGTTTCTCAATCAGGCTGATCAATACATACAAAGCGCGCCATCGCTCGATTTGAATCAAGGCCCTCGATTAAGGGCCTTTTCATTGCCTGCTCAAATCACGAATAGCTCCATAAACTGATTTACCGGAGTTATTTCCAGTTGATTCTGATCCGTGCATAACCAGCCGATCTTATGGCATTGCTGTGCCGGAAAGCGGGTGGCAAGATTGTCACGAAACTTTTCCTCCAGCAGCGGAAGACCATCCGCCCTGCGACGACGGTGCCCAATCGGGTATTCGACCGCCACCTGTTCAGTACTGCTGCCATCCTTGAAAAATACCTGAATGGCGTTGGCGATGGACCGCTTGTCTCCTTCCAGATATTCCCGGGTGTATCTCTCATCTTCAACCACTTCCATCTTTTCGCGAAGCTGATCGATGATCGGGTTTCCCGCGTGAAAGCTGTCTTCGTAGTGCTCCGCTTTCAAATGTCCAAAAATCAGAGGAACGGCAATCATGTATTGCAGGCAATGGTCCCGGTCGGCCGCATTGGCCAGATCGCCCTTCTTTGAAATTATGCGAATAGCAGATTCGTGGGTGGTGATAACAATCCGGTCAATCTCGTCCAGCCGGTCTTTCACTTGCGGGTGCAGACTAACCGCGGCTTCGGCTGCGGTCTGGGCGTGAAACTCGGCCGGGAAGGAAATCTTGAACAGGATGTTCTCCATCACATATGAGCCAAACTCCTGTGGTAAAGAAAACTGACGCTTGTCTTCAGGCTTCAGTTTTTGGTCTTTGTTGGTTTTGCTGAACAATACGTCGTAGAAGCCCCACTGCGGCGCAGTTAAGGCGCTGGGGATGCCCATCTCGCCGCGCATGGCGATATCGGCAAGCCTCACGGCTCGCGATGTGGCATCGCCTGCGGCCCAGGATTTTCTGGAGCCTGCATTGGGCGCGTGGCGGTAGGTTCTGAGCGACTGGCCATCTACCCAGGCGTGGGACAATGCAGAGAGCATCTGCTCGCGATTGGCACCCATCAATTTTGCCGAAACCGCCGTAGACGCGACTTTTACCAGTACCACGTGATCAAGCCCTACCCGGTTGAAGGAGTTCTCGAGTGCCAAAACGCCCTGGATTTCGTGGGCCATGATCATGGCTTCCAGAACACTATGCATGGTTAGAGGCTCTTTGCCTTCGGCAACCTGTTTTTGCGAGAGGTGGTCTGCAACGGCCAGTATGGCGCCAAGGTTGTCAGATGGATGGCCCCACTCTGCCGCTAGCCAGGTGTCGTTGTAGTCCAGCCAGCGAACAATGCAACCAATATCCCAGGCGGCCTTGACTGGATCAAGCCGGAAGGAAGTTCCGGGCACACGGGCACCATGGGGAACCATCGTGCCCTCAACGATTGGGCCGAGATGTTTTGTGCATTCGGGAAAGCGCAAAGCCAGAAGACCACAACCAAGGGTGTCCATCAGGCAGAAGCGAGCGGTTTTCCAGGCTTCTTCGCTCGTTATTTCATAGGTCAGAACGTAATCCGCGATCTTTTGCAGGATTTCGTCATAGTCTGGGCGTTCGTTGAGATCGAATGTTGCTGACATAGTGGGAACCTCCTTGCCCCCACTATAGATTCCGTCAGAAGCTATCGCCAGGCCCCCTAACCCAACCTTCCATCAAAACCCGCGCACTGCGGCTCATAATGGCTTTGGTTGCGGTCCACTGACCATTCACTTCCTTCGCTTCTGCTCCAACACGCAACGTGCCGGAGGGGTGACCAAAGGTCACATGGGTGCGGTCGCCGCCCCTGCAGCCAGATTCACCAGGGTTCCGGGAACTGCCGATGCTGTGGCAATGGCCACCGCCGCCGTGCCCATCATGGCGTGGTGGAGCTTGCCCATGGACAGCGCGCGAACCAGTACATCCACGTCCCCTGCCCCAATGCTTTTGCCGCTTGACGATACGTAATCAAACGGTTTCGCCACGAAGGCCACTTTCGGGGTGTGCTGGCGATTGGCGGCTTCTTCGATGTTCTGGATCAGTCCCATTTTTACAGCGGAAATCACCGCAATAGATCGTCGATATCGACCTTAAGAGCCTTCGCAAGCGCTCCAAGTACCTGTGTAGAACCCATTTTGGCTCCGGCTTCAATTTGAGACACGTACGATTTTCCTATCCCAGCTTCGTTGCCCAGTGATTCCTGAGTGAAGCCTCGATACTCTCTCCAAATTTTAAGCGGATGCTCATCACCTGACAGGAGGCGCGTCGCGACCGATCCAGGAATCGCCTCATCCTCTCCGGTTGAAAGGGGCGCGAGAGCTGCATCGGCGTCTTGAATGTCACGCGCATCCTGAGCCATCTCCAGCAATTCCTGATACTCTGCGTAAGGAATCACCGCATATTCAGGTTTGCCTGATTTTTCAATAATCTGAACGCTCATTTGTAAACATCTCCTCTCGCACCAACTTTCAAAACCAATAAAACCAGCTGGCCATCATCAATACTGCAAATTGCCCTGTAACCGCCCTGACGGAGTCGCCAATAAGGCCTTCCCTTAAGGGGCTTCCAGTCTCCGTTGTAGCTTTCAGGATCCCGGGCGATCGATTCAAGTTCCGACATGATCTTTTGGGCTATGGGCCTCGGAATCTTTCGAAGCGCCTTAAGCGCAGATTTTTTGAATTTTATGGAATACATGGGGGGGAGTTTACTAATTAGTTTTCTGTTAGTAAACCTTAGAGGTAGGCCGCGCTATTCTTGAGGAGAGACGAACTCTGAACATCTACCCACCAAGACAAAGCCGGGAATACCCCGGCCTATACTTGGGAATCTTACACAATCATTGTTAAAACGAGTCGCCAGGCACCCTCACCCAACCTTCCATCAAAACCCGCGCACTGCGGCTCATAATGGCTTTGGTTGCAGTCCACTGACCATCCACTGCCTTCGCTTCAGCTCCCACGCGCAACGTGCCGGAGGGGTGACCAAAGGTTACATGGGTACGGTCGCGACCACCTGCAGCCAGATTCACCAGGGTTCCGGGAACGGCCGATGCCGTGGCAATAGCCACCGCCGCCGTGCCCATCATGGCGTGATGGAGCTTACCCATGGACAGAGCGCGAACCAGGACATCCACGTCCCCTGCCCGGATGTTTTTGCCGCTTGAGGATACGTAATCAGAGGGCTTTGCGACGAAGGCCACTTTCGGGGTGTGCTGGCGATTGGCGGCTTCTTCGATGTTCTGGATCAGCCCCATTTTTACCGCGCCGTGGGCCCGAATGGTTTCGAACCTTGCCAGGGCTTTGGGATCGGAGTTGATGTCGTCCTGCAGCTCGGTGCCTTTGTATCCAATGTCCTCCGCGTTCACGAAGATGGTGGGGATGCCGGCGTTGATCATGGTGGCTTTCAGGGTGCCTTCGCCAGGCACTTCCAGGTCGTCCACCAGGTTGCCGGTCGGGAACATGGAACCCTCGCCGTCGGCCGGGTCCATGAACTCCACCTGCACTTCTGCAGCCGGGAAGGTCACGCCATCGAGCTCGAAATCGCCGGTTTCCTGAACCTCGCCGTTGGTAATGGGCACGTGGGCGATGATGGTTTTCTTGATGTTGGCCTGCCAGATGCGGACGGTGCAGGTGCCGTTCTCCGGAACCCGGTCTTTGGCCACAAAGCCGCTGTTGATGGCGAAAGCACCGACGGCGGCGGTGAGGTTGCCGCAGTTACCGCTCCAGTCCACAAAGGGCTTGTCGATGGAGACCTGGCCGAACAGGTAGTCGACGTCGTGATCCGGCTGGGTGGGTTCTGCCAGGATCACAGTCTTGCTGGTGCTGGAGGTAGCGCCGCCCATACCGTCGATTTGTTTCTGGTAGGGGTCGGGGCTGCCAATGACTCGCAGCAGGAGTTTATCCCGGGCTTCGCCTGGGGTTTGGCAGGCTTCCGGCAGATCCTTCAGCCGGAAAAAGACGCCTTTTGACGTGCCGCCACGCATGTAGGTGGCGGGGATTTTTATCTGGGGAGCGTGAGTCATGTTTCTGCTCTCTTGATGAAGACGGGGTCAGAAGAAGGCTTTCTTCTGACCCCTTGTTTGCAAGCTTAGGCGGCGCCTTCGGACTGCAGGAAATCTTCCGCAAACCTCTGCAACACACCACCGGCGCTGTAGATAGACACTTCTTCAGCGGTATCCAGGCGGCAGACAACCGGAATGCGCTCGGTGCTGCCGTTCTTCCGATGGATGACCAGCGTGAGCTCCGCGCGGGGCGCCGGGGTGCCTTCCACATCGTAGGTTTCGGTGCCGTCGATGCCGAGCGTCTTGCGGGTTGTGCCTTCCTCGAACTGCAGGGGCATCACGCCCATGCCGATCAGGTTGGTGCGGTGAATCCGCTCGAAGCCTTCGGCCACGATGGCTTCTACGCCTGCCAGTGCCACGCCCTTGGCGGCCCAGTCACGGGAGGAGCCCTGGCCGTAGTCGGCACCGGCGATGATGATCAGCGGCTGCTTGCGCTCCATGTAGGTTTCGATGGCTTCCCACATGCGGACCACTTTGCCCTCCGGCTCGATGCGGGCCAGGGAGCCCTGCTTCACGTTGCCGCTTTCATCCCGGACCATTTCGTTGAACAGTTTAGGGTTGGCAAACGTAGCGCGCTGGGCTGTCAGGTGATCACCACGGTGGGTGGCGTAGGAGTTAAAGTCTTCCTCCGGCACGCCCATCTTGTGCAGGTACTCACCAGCGGCACTGTTCATCATGATCGCGTTTGAGGGCGACAGATGGTCGGTGGTGATGTTGTCCGGCAACACCGCCAGCGGGCGCATGCCCTTGAGGGTTTTCTCACCGACCATGCCACCTTCCCAGTACGGCGGGCGACGGATATAGGTGCTCTGCGGGCGCCACTCGTACAGCGGGTTGGTGTTGGCCTGGGCATCGCGGGTGATGTCGAACATCGGGATGTAGGTGCTGCGGAACTGCTCCGGCTTCACGCTGGACTTCACGATGGCATCGATTTCCGCATCGTCTGGCCAGATGTCTTTCAGGGTAACGGGGTTGCCGTCTTTGTCGTAGCCCAGGGCATCTTTCTCGATGTCAAAACGAATGGTGCCTGCGATCGCATAAGCGACCACCAGCGGCGGCGAGGCCAGGAATGCCTGCTTGGCATAGGGGTGAATCCGGCCGTCGAAGTTCCGGTTGCCCGAGAGCACGGCGGTGGAGAACAGATCGCGATCCATGATTTCCTGCGCGATCTTTGGATCCAGGGCGCCACTCATGCCGTTGCAGGTGGTGCAGGCGAAGGCCACGACACCAAAACCGAGCTGTTCCAGCTCCGGCAGGAGCTTGGCTTCTTCCAGGTACATCTTGACGGTCTTGGAACCCGGCGCCAGGGAGGTTTTCACCCAGGGCTTGCGGGTCAGCCCCAGCTTGTTGGCGTTACGGGCGATCAGGCCGGCAGCCACCATGTTGCGGGGGTTACTGGTGTTGGTACAGCTGGTGATGGCGGCGATGATGCAGGCGCCATCCGGCATCTTGCCCTCTTCCTGTTCCCACTCGCCGGCAATGCCGCGTTCTGCCAGCTCGGATGTCGGCAAATGCGCGTGGGGGTTGGAGGGGCCAGCCAGGGTACGGGTCACTTTGGACAGGTCGAACTTCAGCACGCGCTCGTATTCCGCGTTCTTCATGCTGTCGGCCCAGAGACCGGTTTCCTTGGCGTATTTCTCCACCAGGGCGACCTGGTCGTCTTCACGACCGGTCAGTTTCAGGTAGTCGATGGTTTGGCCGTCGATGTAGAACATCGCTGCGGTGGCGCCATACTCCGGAGTCATGTTGGAGATGGTGGCACGGTCGCCCACGCTAAGGCTGTCGGCGCCCTCACCATAGAACTCCAGGTATGCGCCTACCACTTTCTCCTTGCGCAGGAACTCGGTGATGGCCAGGACCATATCAGTGCTGGTGATACCCGGCTGCAGCTTGCCAGTCAGCTCTACACCAACGATATCCGGCAGGCGCATCATGGAGGCACGGCCGAGCATAACGCTCTCCGCTTCCAGGCCACCTACACCCACGGAAATAACGCCCAGGGCATCAACCATTGGCGTGTGGCTGTCAGTGCCAACACAGGTATCCGGGAAAGCTACGCGCTTTCCTTCCCCATCCGGCCGATTCTGAATCACCGGAGACATCTTCTCCAGGTTGATCTGGTGCATGATGCCGTTGCCGGGGGGAATCACGTCCACGTTCTTGAACGCAGTCTTGGTCCAGTTGATGAAGTGGAAACGGTCGTCGTTGCGGCGATCTTCGATTTGACGGTTCTTCTCGAACGCGTCTTTCTCAAAACCCGCGTGCTCAACGGCCAGGGAGTGATCCACGATCAGCTGGGTCGGAACCACCGGGTTGACCTTGGCGGGATCACCGCCCTTCTCGGCGATGGCGTCACGCAGACCCGCCAGATCCACCAGGGCAGTCTGGCCCAGGATGTCGTGGCATACCACGCGGGCCGGGTACCAGGGGAAATCCAGGTCGCGCTTGCGCTCGATCAGCTGTTTGAGGGAATCCGTCAGCACCTCGGGATCACAGCGGCGAACGAGTTGTTCCGCAAGGATCTTGGAGGTGTACGGGAGTTTGTCATACGCGCCGGCCTGGATGTCTTCCACGGCCTGGCGGGTATCGAAATAGTCCAGGTCGGTGCCTGGGAGCGGTTTACGGTATTCAGTGTTCATGAGCAGTACTCGGAATCTTGGTTTATTGGTTCCCTCTCCCCTTGTGGGAGAGGGTTAGGGAGAGGGGGAGACCGCGTGGTGTGATGTTCACGCTCCCCCTCTCCCCCAGCCCCTCTCCCGCGGGGGGGAGAGGAGAGTGAAAAATCACGGCCGCTCGTCGATCGGCACCCAATTCGAATCCGCCGGGCCGGTGTAATCGGCGCTTGGGCGGATGATGCGGTTGTTCTCACGCTGTTCTTTCACGTGGGCAGTCCAGCCGGATACCCGGGACATCACGAAGATTGGGGTGAACAGTTCGGTCGGAATGCCCATGAAGTGATAGGCCGAGGCGTGGAAGAAGTCGGCGTTACAGAACAGCTTCTTCTCGCGCCACATGACTTCCTCGCAGCGCTCGGATACCGGGTACAGCACGGTATCACCCACTTCCTCAGCCAGCTTCTTGGACCACTGCTTGATGATGGCGTTGCGCGGGTCGGACTCTTTGTAGATCGCGTGGCCGAAGCCCATGATCTTTTCCTTGCGCTCCAGCATGCCCATCAGGCCCTCTTCGGCCTCTTCCGGCGTCTTGAATTTCTGGATCAGGGCCATGGCCGCCTCGTTGGCCCCGCCGTGCAGAGGGCCGCGCAGCGAACCGATGGCACCGGTCACACAGCTGTGAATATCAGACAAAGTGGAGGCACACACGCGGGCGGTGAAGGTGGAGGCGTTGAATTCGTGCTCTGCGTACAGGATCAGCGACACGTTCATGACGCGCTCGTGCAGTTCGCTGGGTTTCTTGCCGTGCAGCAGCTCCAGAAAATGGCCGCCGATGGAGTCCACGTCGCTCTCGGTTTCGATACGAACGCCTTCGTGGGCGAAGCGGTACCAGTAGGTGATGATGGACGGGAACACCGCCAGCATGCGGTCGATCTTGTCGTCCTGCTCGCTGAAATCTTCTTCGGTTTCAAGGTTACCCAGCATCGAGCAGCCGGTACGCATTACATCCATCGGGTGCGCGTCTTTGGGTATCTGCTCAAGCACGGTCTTCAGGGCAGCCGGCAGGCCACGGAGGCTCTGGAGTTTTTTGGTGTAGGCATCCAGCTCCTGACGGTTCGGCAGTTTGCCGCGCAGCAGCAGGTAAGCGATTTCTTCGAACTGGGCTTTTTCAGCCAGATCGGCAATGTCGTAGCCGCGGTAGGTCAGGCCGGCGCCGCTTTTGCCCACTGTACACAGGGCGGTTTCGCCAGCTACCTGGCCACGGAGGCCTGCGCCACCTAGTTTTTTTGCTTCAGCCATTGTTGTCTCCCATCGTTATCTTGTTTGGGGTGTCGGATTACCCCTTGGGCCAATCCTGAATATTTGTGACTCCCCTCTCCCCGTGCGGGAGAGGGGCCGGGGGAGAGGGGAAGCTTCCGATTCTGCGGAGTGCTTCTCTACCCCCTCTCCCTGGCCCTCTCCCGCTAGGGGAGAGGGGATAAATGCTGTTAGCCTTTGCTCTGCTGGAACAGCTGGTCCAGCTTCTGCTCGAAATCGTGATAGTTCAGGAAATCGTAAAGTTCCATCCGGGTCTGCATCAGATCAACCACGTCTTTCTGGTCGCCCTTCTCCAGAATGTTCTGGTAAACAGTCAGGGCGGCCTTGTTCATGGCGCGGAAGGCGCTGAGTGGGTACAGAACCATGTCGGCGCCGGCTTCGGCCAGTTCCTTGCGGTTGTACAAGGGTGTGGCACCAAACTCGGTGATGTTGGCCAGGATGGGCACGTCCAGGGCTTCCGAGAAGGCCTTGTAGTGCTCAAGCTCCGTGACCGCTTCAGCGAAGATGCCGTCTGCGCCGGCTTCGATGCAGGCCTTGGCGCGCTCGATGGCGGCTTCGAGACCTTCTTTCTGGAAGGCGTCGGTGCGGGCCATGATGAAGAAGTCTTCGTCTTCGCGGGCATCGACGGCGGCCTTGATGCGGTCGACCATCTCCTCCTGGGACACGATTTCCTTGTTCGGGCGATGACCACAGCGCTTCTGGGCAACCTGGTCCTCAATGTGGACAGCTGCAGCACCGGCACGTTCCATCTCGCGGATGGTGCGGGCGATGTTGAAGGCACCACCCCAGCCGGTGTCAATGTCGACCAGCAGCGGTACGTCGGTAGCTGCGGTAATACGGCGAACGTCCTCGACCACGTCGTTCATGGTGGTCATGCCCAGATCCGGCAGGCCGTAGGAGGCGTTGGCGACGCCGCCACCGGACAGGTAGATGGCCTGGTGGCCGACTTTATCGGCCATCATAGCGGCATAGGCGTTGATGGTGCCGACAATCTGCAGGGGCTGGTTTTCTTTGAGCGCCTTGCGGAAACGGGCGCCGGGGCTGAGTTTGTTGGACATGGTGTTGGCCTCTTTCGTTAAATGGAGATGTCGCCTTCCTGGATCTTTTTCTCGATGTTCTGTCTTGCTGCGTTGATATGGCGTTTCATCAGAAATTCGGCGAGTTCGCCGTCGCGCTGGGCGATGGCTTCGACGATACGACGGTGTTCACCGAGAGCCCGCTGGGGGCGACCGGTGGAGGTGCTGAGACGGTAACGGTACATCCGTACCATGTAATAAAGATCACCCAACAGCATCTGGGCAAGTTTGGTGTTGCGGCTGCCGGTGGCGATTCTGTGGTGAAAGTCGTAATCCCCTTCGGCCTGGTAATAGGCCTGGCCCTGGGCTTCGTCGATCATGCGTTCGTGGGTATCGAGGGTCGCCTGAAGATCGGCAATTTCCTGATCGGTCATGCGCTCGGCTGCCTGGCGGGCGGCCAGCCCTTCCATGACTTCGCGTATGCGGTAGAGCTCCATCAGCTCGGAGGCGCTGACTGAAACCACCTTGACGCCGGCATGGGGTCGGCGCACCAGAAGGCCGCGAGACTCAAGGCGGCCCAGTGCTTCCCGAAGCGGGCCGCGGGTGAGATCGAACCGGGAACACAGCTCCAGTTCGCCGATTTTTTCGCCCGGGGCCAGTTCGCCTTTCACGATCGCCGTTTGCAGACAATCGAAAGCCTCGTCGGCGCGGGTGTAGGTAGGAGACAGTAACTCAGACATAGTTTGTCAACAAAACCCAGGTTATTTTGAGCAAAGTTACGCCTGAGCGGTCATATTGTCAACAATATTGGCTAAATTGACCCTTAGATTGTTTACAATAGATGCAGTCAATCAATAGAGCTGTCGTTTAGCAACCGGTGGCGGGGTGTACTGATAAAGCCAGGTTTCCGTGAGCGCCTCGCCGCCCAGCCGGAGGTACAGGCGGATATTGATGGGTTCAACTGAGTCATCCGGCACCAGGTCAAACATGGCCCGGTAGCCATCGATTGCAGACAATGGTCGGGCGGACGTGATTTCAACTTCTCCCCTGCTCACACTGATAACCGGTTCCACATCCGCATCCTTGCCGAGCATCTTCAGCGCGCCGCCGGCGAAATCAACGGCAAAACGCCAAGAGAAGCAGGTGCGCTTCTGACCCACGACACCGCCCAGCCCCGTCCGGGTTGCCTGTACCGTGGCCAACTCATAGGGTCGTAACGGCGCTTGCTCACCCCAGTGCAGGCGGTAGCTGTAGAGGTACTCCCGGCCTGGCAGCAGGAGTTCTTCCGGGTGCCAGAAGGCGACGATGTTGTCGAAGGTTTCATCCACGGTAGGGATTTCCACCAGATCAACACTGCCCCGCCCCCAGTCTCCCCGGGGCTCCACCCAGAGGCTGGGCCGGCGATCGTAAAACACGCCATCATCCTGGTAGTGGTCGAAATCCCTGTCCCGCTGGAGCAGGCCAAAGCCGACGGGATTGTTGTCCTGAAAAGTGTTGAACCGGAGATTGACGGGATTCACCAGCGGCCGCCACAACCACTCGCCGTTGCCGTTGCGAATTGCGAGGCCGTCAGAATCGTGTATTTCCGGACGCCAGTCGTAGCCCATGCGATCATCATTTTCGCCCACCTGGTACATGCTGGTCAGCGGTGCAATGCCCGCCCGGGTAATTTCTGTTCTCGGATAGAGTGCCGCATCCACATCCATGACCATGTTGCGCCCCGGGTCGAGCACAAACGAGTAGGCGCCGGTGGTACTGGGGGAATCCAACAGAGCCCATACCCTGAGTTGCTGGCTGCCCGGGGCCGGTTTCTCCAGCCAGAACTCGGAAAACCGGGGAAACTCTTCTTTGCGATCCATGCCGGTATCAATGGCCAGCCCTCTGGCCGAAAGGCCGTACTGCATCTCCGAGCCCACCGCCCGAAAGTAACTGGCGCCCAGGAAGGCGGCCAGGTCCAGGGCGAAATTGTTGTGGTAGTGAATCCGAAAACCGGCGTAGCCCAGGTCTTCTGGCAAATCGCCCAGGGGCTGATCGCCGTTGTACCGGAACAGATCCTGTCGATACGCCAGTTCCGTTGCCTCGCCATCAATGACTTCATGGATTTTTACGGGTTGCTGGAAATACAGCCCAAGGTGGAAGAGCTGAATCTGGAAAGCAGTGTCGTCGGCGCGCCAGAGCGCCCGGTCGGGCCTGAAGGCGATGGCCTGGTAGTCATCCCAGGAAATGGATTTCAGTGATTGGGGCAATTCGTCTTTATGGGAGACATACGCCTCAGCGGCCAATGCCCGGGCCCGACCTTTGAGCCAGGCGTAGCTGAAGGCACGGGGACGGCTTCCAGATACTGGTTGGAGGCCGGCACCCATCGCAAGGGGCGACAGTGGTAACGCACCGGCACTTACCAGTGCTCCCAGCCCCTTGATCAGCGTTCGTCTGTCCATTGGTCTCGCCCCTCCTGTACCGGGCTATAGATTGCCATAGAGAAGATCACGTGGACTATGTACGAACAATAAAAGGTAGAGAGCCTATTCGGGTAAGGAACCCACGCTGCCGAAAGCGCACCAAATGAGTGCAAGTAGGCAGGGAGGATCGCACTAAGAGACCTCTGATCAGAGAAATTTTTGGTAATGGTAAACCTGAAGAACCCTCCTCTTAGGGGCCATAGCTCTTTGCTAGAACGTACAATTTCCAAAACCGCCCTGCATTTGTCGTTACAACTTGGGTAAACTCGGCACGCTTTGTGATAGAACAATTGTTGATTAGCTTACGCAGAGGCGTTGAGCGGCCCACAGGGCGTGAAACCGACCATCAAAGGACAAACGATATGATTAAAAAATGCCTGTTTCCCGTCGCCGGCTACGGCACCCGCTTTCTTCCGGCCACCAAGGCGATGCCCAAGGAAATCCTGCCGGTGGTAAACAAACCCCTGGTTCAGTACGGAGTTGAGGAAGCCGCCGAAGCAGGTATTCACGAATTCGGCTTCGTGACCGGTCGCGGCAAGCGAGCCATCGAAGATCATTTCGACATCAGCTACGAGCTCGAACAACAGATCGCCGGCTCGGGTAAGGAAGAGCTGCTGACCTCCATCCGCGAGCTGATCGACCACAACAGTTTTGCCTTCACTCGGCAGAATGAGATGAAGGGCCTCGGCCACGCCATACTGACCGGTCGAAACCTGATGGGTGACAACCCGTTTGCGGTCGTACTGGCGGATGACTTCTGTATTGGCCCCGAGGGTGAAGATGGTGTGCTGGCGCAGATGGTGAAGCTCTACAACCAGTTCCGTTGTTCTATTGTTGCCATCGAAGAAGTGCCGGCTGATGAAACCCACAAGTACGGGGTGATCGCCGGTGAATCCATGAAAGATGGCCTCTACCGGATCACAGACATGGTAGAAAAGCCCGCTCCGGAAGATGCGCCCAGCAACCTCGCCATTATCGGCCGCTACATTCTCACGCCGGATATCTTCGAGATTATTGAAAAGACCCCGGCGGGCAAGAACGGTGAAGTCCAGATCACCGATGCCCTTCTCGAGCAGGCGAAAAACGGTTGCGTGCTGGCCTATCAGTTCAAAGGGCGCCGGTTCGATTGCGGCAGCATTGATGGCTTTGTGGAAGCCACCAACTACGTTTACGAGAATATCTACAAGAAAGGCAAGTAAGAAACCCGGGGCGGGATCAGCTCCCCAGGATTTGCAGAATCATTCGCCGGTTTTCCGCACTTGTCCTGCGGAACCGGCGAAGAAGCTCCACTTCTTCTGTGGTCAACTGGACCTTCTCGAGGACTTGTTCCAGCTCATCCAGCGACTCCAGAAGTTCGTCGCTCTTATCCAGGGCAATACCGGGCAGCTCAAGTTGCCCATGGTCCTCAGGCTTTTCTGGCTCCCAGTGCTGAATGGGTTGCGCATGCTGCATGGCCACTTACCTCGTCATCCAAGCCGGGATACTTGTCCCGATAATGCCCTGCGAAGTGAATCAATCCGGAAATGTAACGTAGATATAGCTTTGCACACAATCTGCCTATACTAAAGGAGCCTCTGAATGCCTCCGAAGCACCTCTGAAGAACCCGGAGGGCGTACTCTGAGGACTTCACATGCTGTGTTGCAGCTCTTGCTAAGGGCTACGGCCATTAGCTGCGAACTGCGCCTTGCATCTGAAGTCCTCAGAGCACGCAGAGGCGCTCCGGAGGCATTCAGAGGCTCCTAGGCAACAACCAAACAGGCTATTTATGGCGGCAAGAACTCTGGATATCGACTCGGCATGGGAGTTGGTGCTTAGCGCAGTTGACCGCAGCAATGTGACACTGCCATTGCCGGGAACCGACAAAGAAGCGGTAAAACTTAACGGCCACGGGGCCTGGCACCTGATGCAGCCGGCCACGGGTGAGGCGAAGGATCTGCTCTCGGTATTCCTACCCCTTTGTCGGCCCGTGCCAGATAACGGCAGCCCCAAAGTTATTGGTCAGTTGGGCCAGAGCCTGGACGGACGCATTGCCACGGTTACCGGTCGCTCCCGCTTCATCAACGGCGACGATGGAATTACCCATCTGCACCGGATCCGCGCAGTGTCGGATGCGGTTGTTGTCGGAGCCGGAACCGCCACTACAGACAATCCCCGTTTGACCGTTCGCCGCACCAGTGGCCGCAACCCTGTGCGCGTGGTCATTGACCGTCACCATCGCGTACCAGACAGCCATCACCTGTTCACCGATGGCGAAGCTCCCACCCTGCGGTTGGTGGCAGGTACTTACGAGAAAGCGAAGAATCCATCGATCGGTTCCGGGGTTACGGAGATTCCCTGTCTCGGGGATGCCGAATCCGAAGATGCCGTCGATCCGAGAGTGATCCTCGAGGTTCTCGCAGACCTGGGGCTGAAAAAAGTCTTTGTGGAAGGGGGTGGTGTTACCGTTTCGTGCTTCCTGAACGCTGGCTTGCTGGACCGCCTTCACGTGATGGTCGCACCCATGATCATCGGCAGCGGCAGACCAGCCTTCTCGCTTCCTGAGATCGACTTTCTGGATGATGCCTTGCGGCCGCGCGCCCAGCTTATAAACCTCGGCAGCGATATGCTGTTCGACCTCGATTTTACCCGTGATGTGTAGGTCGAAAAAAAGCAGCCCCTGGCAAACTGGACACCAAAACCAACGCCCCGTACCCAACGCTCAGTGCCACGCCCTGCTCCGCGGGCAATCCCGCCATCGGCCACAGCAAGGCTGCCGCGCCCTCGCGGATGCCCCAACCGGCAACCGTCAGCGGTACCACCATGCTGAGCAACAGGATACTGCCCAGACTGACAATAATGGCCGCCGACTCTGTGCTTTCGATGTAGCCTGCGCCCCAGGCCAGACAGAGAAACACCCCAAGATAGCTTGCCAACACCAGTAAAGATGAGCCAATCTGCACCGGCAACACCGTTCGGTTTAGCAAAGACTCATAGAGATCCCGCCTGAGCCGCTGAAGATAAGCCGCCAGCCCGGTTTTCAGGGCCAACCAGAGTGCAAGAAACACCCCAATAACGCCGGCGCCCAGCCAGAGGCCGCCGTTCAAATGATCAGCCGTCACCCGTCCGGAACCGAGCAGCCAGCTGCCCGATATGACAACCACGAGCGCCAAAACCAATTGGCCCGAAAGTCGCTCGATGGCCACCCCGTGCACAGCGGAGAGGCGCTCTCCGGCGCCGCTGCCATGTCGCCAGGCCCGGTTTACGTCGCCGAGCACACCTCCCGGCAACACCTGGTTCAGAAACGTCGCCAGATAGTACTCCCGCACCGCTACTCCATAGGCCAGGGGCAGCCCGAGCCGTTCGACGGTGTAACGCCATCGCCAGGCAGACAACGCCACCTGAAAGACCGTAAGTGCCAGTGCGGGAACCAGGACATAGGGAGAAAAGCGGGCAAGCTCCTGCCAGAGCTCACCCGAATCAATCGAGCGGATCACGAATCCGATAACCAGAACCGTGAATAACCAACGGGCCGCCAGCTTCACCTGCCTTTGACGCAGTTCGGTCAAGGCAATGCCTCGGGTGGCAGTGCCAGCAGATCCAGATGTCTCACAACAATCGTCAGATCCCCTTCGGATAACTGCTGATTGCGTGTCTCCAGCCAGCGTGACAATCGGTCCGCCTCGTGAGGTGACTGCTCAATGGCCGCGTCGATCCAGCCCTGCATCAGCATTTTGGCCAAGGCGTGATCCGCGCCATCCAGTATCCAGGGGGATTCCGCCAGTTCAACCCGGTAACCTTCGGCAACCAGCAGGTCTTGCAACACAGTGCTGGCCTCCGGCCCGAGCGCGGCACCAATTCCCTTGTCGCCGTGCTGGTGCCGATTCACCAGGGTCTTCACCAGCTCATCATCAGGATGCTCGGGAGACAGCTCAAAGTGACCGGCATAGCTCAACACAATGAGCATCGCGGACTTCCTTCCTGCGGCCGCGAGGACTAACGCATCCAGCCATGGCTTGGAAACCAGATCAATAAGTGCTGACGCTGTTATCAGGTCCGCCTCCCGGGGCAGTTGTTGCTCCATGTTTTCCGACGTCAGTTGAACCTGGCGGGTTTCAAACGGCACATCCAGGCAGTCCACACGCTGTCCGGCCTCCCGCAATAATGCAGAATCCTGATCCAGTGCCAGCCAGGTTTGAGGCACCTGCAGCGCAGGCACCAGGAAAAGCGCGTTCGAGCCACGACCTGTGCCAATGTCGACAATTTGCATCGGGTAGTGGCTCTCGGGCGACAAGCCATCATAACGATTCAACAACCAGTGATTCAGCTGATCGGTCAGCCCTTGTGAGCGAGCCCGGTGATCCGCTGCTTCCCGGGCTGCCAACCATGTGCTCTCGAATTCCGAATGCTGGTGCAGATGCGTGGAAAGGCCACTGAAGTAGTGCAGCGCTTCTAGGACATCTTTGCCGGTATCCCCCCATGAGCGGATTCGGCGGGATTCCCTTGCGGCAAGTTTACGGGCGTGCTCAAGCTGTTCCGGATGTTCCAGCCAGTTCCTGAGGCGCGCCTCAAGGGCCCTGACATCGCCCGCACGATACTGAACCACACCAGGCTTGGCGGAGGTGTTGGCAAGGGCGCCGCCATCGGAGGAAATAACGGGCAGCCCTTCCGCCAGCGCCTCATCAATCACCATGCCATAGCCCTCGTACAGGGAGGGCAGTACAAAGAGATCCGCCTTGCGGTAGAGCTCGGCCAGCCCTGCTTCTTCGACCTCCCCTGCCAGCGCAATCCTGTCTTCAAGGCCCGCTTCTGCAATCGCCCGGCGAACCTGCTGGCTATATTCCGGATCACGACTGTCAGACCCTGCCAACGTGCATTGCCACGACACGCCCTTCAGGTTTTCCAGCGCCTCCACCAATTGATGCTGGGCCTTTCGGGGTGACAGATGAGCAACGCACAAAATGTGAGGGGTACCAGTTTGCGACGACTGATCACAGCCTCTGGGGTTCGCGGCTCGGGTGACACCCGGCTCGGCAACCCTGATCCTCTCAGCCGGCACCTCGTAATCCGCCAGGCGAGCGGCGGTATATTGGCTGGTGGTGATCACCCCGTTTACAAATCTGAGCGCGCGCGTTTCTGAATCAAAAAACCACTGTCTATTGGCTTCGCTGATCCCCGTTTCATCAGCTAGGGGGTGGTGTACCAGCGCGATCAGATTGAGGCGTGGAGAATGCTTTTCAACAATGTCCGGCAGCCCCCCCATGGCAAGACCATCGAGTACCACAGAGGCGCCATCAGGCAGACTCGCGAGCTTCTTATCCATCTCATTCCGGGCAACCCTGTCCGGGCGTGGAAACTGCCCGGGCAACCCACTGACCCGGGCTCTGCAACCGGCGTCGCCCAGGGCTTCCACGAGCTTGCGGACATACCGGTAGCCGCCCGTGTTCTGTTCCGGATCACCCGGAACAATAAACTCCAGGAAGCCCGGTTTGTCAGATTCCGGCATGGTAGCTTGCCCAGGCAATGTGGGATTCCGAGAGGGTGACTTTCAGGCTGACAATTCCTTCTCCTGTCTCGCCAAGACGGCCACCGTGAATGGCTGCCGCCATACGATCGAAAACCAGTTTGGCCATGAATTCGGTGGTGGTATTCCGGCCACGCAGTTCCGGCAACTCGTCCAGGTTCTGCATATTGAATTCGGAAAGAATGCTTTTGAGAAGTTCGGAAGCCAGGCCGATGTCGACGACCAGGTCGTCCTTATCCAGTTGGTGACGCTCAAAGGTCACATCGACCACATAGGTGGCACCATGAACCTTCTGCGCAGGACCAAAGATCTCTCCGTTGAAGCTGTGGGCAATCATCATGTGGTCCCGGACCGTCAAACCGAACATAGTCTCTCCTTAGCAGGCAATTTTGGATTTTCAGTAAACAACGCGATGGCACAGAGTATCCCGGCCATCAATCAGAATTCGCGCCATGGATTTTGGTAGATCATCAAACTTGCACTCGCCGGTAATCAGCACATCCAGCGCATCGTCCTGGAGCAATTCCAATGCGAGCGCCAGGCGTTTGCGATAGTCCCACCGTGGAACTCGAGATGGCACTATCTGGCCCACCTGGCTGGATTTCAGGGTCAGACGCCGCGGATGGAATGCGGCCCCCAACGGTGCAGATACCAGCTGATCCCCGTACCAGCTCATTTCCACAATGGTCGCCTCCTGCCCTGCCAGCCCAAGAGCGGTCTCCAGGCCCGAGGGGTGGCCACTGGCATGGATAACAAGGTCGTGATCATCAGGGGCCGACTCACTGCTGAAGGTCAAACCGAGCTGTTCGGCAACGGCCTGTCTCTCTGGATTCGTATCGATCGCGGTAACACGGGCTCCCGGGATACGACTCGCCAGCCAGGCGACGAGCAGGCCAACAACACCAAGACCAACCACGGCAATGCGGTCACCGACTGCTGGCGCTCCATCCCAGAGGCCGTTTACAGCGGTTTCCATGTTGGCGGCAAGTATTGCTCGCTCGGCGGGCAGGTCTTTGGGCAGAGGCGTCAACGCCGACGCCGGCACCCGGTAGCAATTCTGATGCGGATAAAGGCAGAACACCGTTTGGCCCACTAACTCGGCAGGCCCTTCCACTACTTTGCCGACGCTGGCGTAGCCGTACTTTACCGGCCAGGGAAAATCTCCCTCCTGAAACGGCGCCCGCATGGCTGCGTATTCGCTCTTTGGTACCCGGCCATGGAAAACCAGTGATTCCGTGCCCCGACTGATACCCGAATACAGCGCCTGAACCGTGACCAATTCGTCCTTCTGCTCGTCATCAGAGGTAACCAGTGGCGTTTCCAGAATCTCGCCCTTGCCGGCGCCGGTTACCCACCAGGCCCGTGCCATCGATTCGGTTTTCGGCTCATCAGGGTCGCGATGCAAAAGGATCTCCTTTTTGGCAGTTTTTCAAACGTGCCGGTCGTCGCCCTGCCAGGGCTGAACCTTCAGGTCTGAACACGGTCTATGATCGTAAGCATGATCAGTTATACCAACTATAGTCAGTGTACAGCGCATCCGGGGTATTTGATGCCTGCAAACCTATACGCTGGAGTTCATTGATGGATTCTAACGGCCATTCAGCTTCGCAAAGGATGCCACTTGCCCTGGATCTCGTCTGGGGCTCGGGGCTTGTCGCCCTGTTCTGTGCAGTCACCGGCTGGTTAACCCAGCCACCCGTCCTTTTCTACTTGCTGTCAGCGGTGCTTTACCTGGCGCTTTGTGCCCTGATCATCCGGTTCTGGCCCGAGGCCCGGGATTTCGGGTGGGCAAACCGGGCGACGCTGCTCAGAGGCAGTCTGGTGATAGTTTTAGTGGCGCTGGCCCCCTTTGCCGACCACCTTACAGATAGTCTCTGGCTCTATGGCTGGATGGCATTGCTGGCGCTGATTCTGGATGGCGTAGATGGCAAAGTCGCCAGGGCTACCGGCTCCCAGAGCGACTTTGGCGCCCGCTTCGACATGGAACTGGATGCTCTGTTTATTCTCGGTCTCAGCGTGGCTGTCCTGGCGCTCGGCAAGGCGGGTCCCTGGGTTCTGGCCCTGGGCCTTATCCGCTATGCCTTCGTTGTTGCCAGTCATTTCCTGGACTGGCTGAATGCCCCGCTGCCGGAGAGCTTCAGACGCAAGACGGTTTGCGTTTGGCAGATCGTTACCCTGCTGGTGGCCGTGTTGCCGCCGGTCAATGCGCTATTCGCCAGTATCACGCTTGCCACTGCTCTCGCACTGCTTGTGTGGTCGTTTTTCCTGGATATTCACTGGCTTTATCAGAGGAGACATCACCATGATGTTCATTAACCGGAAAACCCTTACCCGTTCCGCCATTGCCCTCCCTGCTGCACTCGCACTGAGCCCGGCAGCCATGGCCGAGCCAACAGATTTTGTCGTCGACGACGAGCACTTTTCAATGTTCTTCGAGATCATGCACATCGGCTACGCCCCGGTCATGGGGATGTTCCGCGAAGTCGAGGGACAATTTGTTTACGACGAGGAAGCGAGGGAGCTGAAATCCGGTCAGTTGGTGTTCCAGAGCGACAGTGTGTTCACCAATCATAAGAAACGCGACGACCACGTTCGCAATGCGGATTTTCTCGATGCCGACGAGTACCCAGAGATCATCTTCACTGTTACCGATTTCGAAACCACTGGGGAAAACACGGGCAAGGTAACTGGTGATCTGGAGTTACTTGGCCAGAAACGCCCCGTGGTGCTGGATGTGACCCTCAACAAGGCAGACGTCTATCCCTTTGGCCATGAGGAATACACACTGGGCATCAGCGCCTCCACCACCCTGAAACGCAGTGAATGGGGCATGACCTACGGCCTTGATGGCGCGATGGTCGGTGATGAAGTGAAATTGCACTTTGGCTTCGAGGCCATTCGGGAATCCGGCATGTTCTGATCACCGGCTGATCGGAATGTGAACCGCCGCACAACACGGACACGTTCTGTTACACAAAGAGTCCGGATTTTTGGGGTGCGGCGGAAATCCCGTTATCTTTAGAGCTACAACAATAATCAAGGGAACCGCCTCATGCCGGGCAAGGTCGCTCTTCTTCTGACACTGGTAACTGCTGGCGTGGTTGGCACTGGGTATCTGCTCTCCGCTGACAACCACACAGATTTCAGCTGGTTTGCGAAGGTGGCCGACTCGGCCAAGACGGCGCCTGTCCAAAGCGCAGGCCTGGCAAGGCAGTCTTCTACCGATCCCTCGGCTGAGCCGGAACCACCCCCGGATAATGCCCTCGGGTTCATGCTGGCCAGCGTTGCCGATCAATACGCTGAAACTACCCGATACCCTCCGTGGTCCATACCTCTCTCCCCGGAACAGGCGAACGCCTACGGTGGCAATCACTACGAGCCGGTCAGTCTGCCCCTCGAAGGTGACGGGCAGTTCACCGTAACGCTGGAGAAATACCGGTTTACTGCAGGGGAACAAATTCTTGTTGCAGCGGCTATCCGGGGCTCTCAGGTTGTCGGTCGCCCGCTGTCTGCAACGCTGGAGAAGCCGGAAAGCCGGGATGCCATCGCCGGCACCACATTGGAGGAGGCCGGTTCCCCGGGTTACTTCGAGGGCGTTCTGTCCGCCGATGAATCCCCGGGTGAATATCGGCTGATCGTCGAGGCCCGGCTTGATGGCAAACCAGTCCGCCATGTCTCAACACTGGCCATTGAGCCTTACCTGGGCGAATTCGAGGGGCTTGGCGATGCCCGTATCCAGGGTAACAATCTGATAATTCCCGTTCGTTTCTCGCCGGAAGATTCCGGCTACTACGCGCTTTCGGCGCAGCTGTTCATTGGCCAACGCCCGGTCGCTCAATTGCAGATGGAGAAAAGACTGGACAGCACCTCGAACACGATCAACCTGAAGGCACACGGCACGGTATTGGCCAATGAGACGGTGGACGGCCAGCTACAGCTGAAAAACCTGCAGATTCGGCAGCTTCCCGCCCGGCCAGGTGACCGGACTAATTACGCTTTCGGCCCCGACGAGGGCTACGCTTTCACACCGCCGGATCTCGGCAGTCTTACCGATACACCGGCGGTGAGTCCCGAATCAGAACAACGCGCGGCTCTGCTGCGGCAGCTTGCCGACAAGTTCTGATGGCAGGGCGCAGGCTCTGCACCGGCTTACGCCGGGCTGTACCGCTACAAGTGGCGGATAAACGTCTTGTGACAACAATAAAGCAGCAAAGACGGAGCAACTATGAAAACAACAAAGATCGGAAATGCCTGTAAGGCCGCCCTGGCGGTCGCTATCACAGGCAGCTTGTTTGCCGGCACCGCCCAGGCCCAACTGGCCGGGCACAACGTGATCCTGGTTCACGGATTCCAGCAACAAGACCTGGCCAACCCTCCCGCCAATCTGCAGGAGGTGAAGAACGCCGGCGAGGACTATTGGCGTACTTTCTGGCTCTCCCGGGCCGAGGCCCGTATCGACTGGGGCAGTGACGGGCGCGTTGAGGGTGGTATTGCCCAGCAAGCCTATGAACAGATGCGTCAGATCAGTCAGCAAGGTCTGTGCAATGACTTTTGCATCGTTGTTTCTCACTCTACCGGGGATCTCGTTACCCGGTATCTGCTGGAAAACCAGGCACGCTGGCTTCGATCCGAGGGCCTTCAGCCGTTGAAAATCCTGGCAACCCTGGATTACTCCGGCGCCGGCGGTGGCACTGAACTGGCCAACCTGGCTCTCAGCCTTGCCTACAACGACAGCTGGTATAACTGGCCCCTCCGGGCAGCAGTAGAAGCCTTCACCGGCATTGAGCCGGAACCCGGCAAGCTGGGCGTGGTAAACGACCTGCAAACCAACGCAGCGCGTAACCTGGCGGTGAGCCCGAATGGAATCCCAAGGCTGCGTTTCGTGGCTGGTGGGTCGTCCTATGGCGGTATCACCAAGCCATTCATCGCCGGCACGGACGATGGCGTGGTACCCACCCATTCGGCCTGTGGTGCCACCTCCGCCGCCGGGATCGATTCCTGCTCTTCCAGCATCAGCCTGGCGGGCAAGGTAACGAGCCAGGATGGCCCGGCCGCTCTTTACTTCAACCACTATCCGGTACTGATGAATGAGGGTGTCACCCACAGCGGCGTGCTCGGCTCCGAGACGGGCAACATCTCCGTTCCGGTGGTCAACAACACCACTCTCGGCGGTTTGCAGGTGGATTTCGCCAGCCGCACCTACAACAAGCGCGCCTGGTGGCAATGGTGGGGTTCCGGTGACCGGTACATTGAAGTGCCCGGCTCAGATCAGACGGACATGTCGAATCTGGTTTACACAACCCTGAATAACTGACCGTACACGGACAAATACTGCAAAGGGCTCAGGGAAGAGCCGCTTCTCACCTCGGTAGTTCTACCCATCTTTCCTTTTTAGTTCGCAAACTATACATTGGTTCGCTTTCGCCGTTCGATTCAACCACTGCCGCCAAGCGATATCCGATGTCTGACACCCACAAATCCGATCTTCTACTGGTTGTTGTCACCCTGTTTGCAGCCATCAGCTGGATGTTTTCCAAGGAGGCTGTACTGCTGATGCCGCCCCTGATGTTCATGGCGGCCAGGTTTTTGATTGCCGGCACCGTGCTCGCCTTTTTCGCCCGTCGCTCGCTGATGAAACTGAGCGTCGATCAGCTTCGCCGAAGTGTGGGTGTCGGGCTGGTGTTTGGCACGGCCATGACCTGCTGGGTAATGGGACTGGTTCATATAACCAGTCTGGGTGAGGGCGCCTTTTTGACCAGCCTGGGTGTCGTAATAGTGCCGATTATCGCACGCCTGGTGTTCAAGGAAGCCCAACCGCCGAGCACATGGCTGGCGATTCCGATTGCCGTTGCCGGTCTCGCGCTGCTCTCCCTTGAAAACGGATTTCGCCCTGAAGCAGGCCAGATTTTCTTTGTCATGGCAGCGACAATTTTCGCCCTGTATTTCAATCTCAATACCCGGGCAGCCAACCAGAGAACCGTGATAAACCGGCTCGGCAGAACGGTGGAAAAGCACCGCGTACCCGCCCTGCCCCTGACAGCCATTGCGCTGCTGACGGTCGGCCTGCTTACCCTGGTTGAATCCATGATTATGGAGCCCTGGCGGCCTACCCTGAATAATCTCTCGCCAATGCTGGCCTGGTGGGTGGTGGCCAGTGCCGTGATTGGCACGGCCGGTCGTTTCCTGCTTCAGACGTTCGCCCAGAGCCTGTCTGCGAACAGCCATGGCGTGGTGATTCTGATACTTGAGCCGGTGTGGGTTGCTCTGTTCGCGGCAGGATGGTTTGGCGAGTCTATGACCGGCATTCAACTGGCCGGCTGTGGCCTCATCTTTGCCGCCCTGATCGTCAACCGCTGGGCCGTGCTGAGCAAAGCCATCAAGGAAAAACTCCGCAAGCGGAAAACCGCATAAAAGTGGTTGACCAGCATCGGCTGAATCAGTATATTTCGTCCCCGTTGCAGGACACAGGACCATAGCTCAGTTGGTTAGAGCGCTACCTTGACATGGTAGAGGTCCCCAGTTCGAATCTGGGTGGTCCTACCAATTCTGCAACAAAAAGAGTCACTTAGAGCGCAAGCCAAGTGGCTTTTTTTGTGTCTGCCCACATAGAACGGCTTGGGGAAAGCCTGGCAACTACCCCACCTTGCGCCAAACCAAACCACCTTTCGCAGTAAGTACCTCTCTTTAAAACCGGCTCCTGACATTCATGTCTTTAGCTTCTCCGGCGTGATCAGGCACCGACCGTCGGTTAAGACTGCTCTCCATATCATCTTCATTCGACTAATAGGTGTCACTGTTTCGTAACAACCGAAAGAAGTTTAATTATTCGGTTTTGCACACATCTTTGACTTTCTTAAGACTCAAGTTACGCTTCCTTCAGAGCCTTAGCGTACAAATGTACGCTGAATGAAAATAAGCTGTTAAGGCTCTCTGTCAGCACAACTAAAACAAGAATGAACGACGTGGAGACTCCTATGCGTGTCTGTATAGCTCGAATGCCGAGGGCTTTGCGCCTTCTGATCGTATCAATTTTCGTTATTTCTCTGCCTGCCTGTAACAACGACTCGAACGACTCGTCTGCGATTTCAACTGATCCGACGGAGGTTACAACGTCGGAAGGAGTAATCACTGGTGTGCTTGTCAGCGACGGTAACGGCACCGAGATGAAACAATGGCTAGGCGTTCCATATGGCCAATCGACCGAGGGAGCAAACCGTTTTCGTGCGCCCCAAAGCCCGGAGCCCCGGTCAGATGTCTTGCAGGCAACAGAATTTGGTGATGCGTGCCCACAAACGCCAGCGCAATCTCCATTTGCCATCCAAAGTTCGAATCCAGGGTCGAGTACCTCAGAGGATTGCCTGAACCTCAATATCTACGCGCCTGGTGAGGGTGAGAATCACCCGGTAGTTGTCTGGATTCACGGCGGCAGTCTGGATACCGGCGCCGGTTTTCAGTCCAGCGCGAAACCTGACAGGTTGGTGAAAGAAGGCATCGTTGTAGTGGCCATCAATTATCGCCTGGGTGTGCTTGGCTACCTGGCGCATCCAGCACTTACTGCCACCTCACAAACCTCTGAAAAGGGATCGGGAAATTACGGTCTGATGGATCAGATTAAAGCCCTGGAATGGCTGCAGGCTAACGTTGCTGCATTTGGGGGTAACCCGAATAACGTAACTCTGGTCGGTGAGTCTGCAGGCGGCTTCAGCATCAAGGGGTTAATGGCTGCAAATGATCGAACGGACGGTTTGTTCCAACGTGTCATCGTTCAAAGTGGTCCATCCTTCTTTCAGGAAACGCCCGCTGAAGCGGAGCAACGCGGCGCCGGCTTTATGGCCAGCCTTTGCGCGGGAGATTCGTCGCCTGAAGCTGCGGAGTGCCTGCGCAATCTGACACTTGAGCAGCTCCTTGCTTTGCAGGCCGGCGATCCTGAATTCGGTTCGGAGATTGTTCAGCGACCGGGTATTCTTGAGCAGACGGTAGCAGCCGCCTTAGCAAGTGGGCAGTTCACCGCAGAACAGGTGTTGGAGGGCTCCAACCGAGATGAATGGCGGTTGTTTGTTGCAGCTGAACAGCTTGTAAGTGGTCGCAATTCACTTGAGGATATATTTGCGGGCAACTCAACAGCCTATCGGCAAGAACTGATACGGCGATATGGTTCAGTCACTGAGACCAATGCGGACGCGGTGGTAGATCTATATCCACTGAGTAGTTATGACAATGCCGATATCGCGGTCTCTGCCATAGGCACCGACGCTATCTTTGCCTGCCCAGGCTTTGGCAACATCGCGGCTGCGGCGCAACATGTCCCGGTCTACGCTTATGAATTTGCCGACCGAAATGCACCGCTGCCTTCACCGTTATTTGCCACGGTTCAGCCCGCACTAGGTGCTGCTCACGCCACTGAAATTCCCTATGTTTTTGCCTCTCAGGCCGAGCTGGAAGCAGAGTTCTCTGAAGACTCGGCAACGCTTGCAGAAACGATGGTCCGCTACTGGGCTGCATTTGCCCGCTCAGGCAATCCAACGCCGAGCGACGGAACTCTGCCTGCATGGCTGTCCTTTGTGAATCAGGGCTATCAATCGTTGCAGGCGCCTGCCGAAAACACTGGTCCTTTTTCGATGCTGTCAGGTGGCCCAACGTTCAACGAGGCTCGAAACTGCAGTTTCTGGTTAGGTAGTTGAAACTGGTACCTTAGAGGCAAATCCTCTTGAAAAGCCTGGTGCGCTTCCGGCTCCGGGCTTTTCTTAATGAGGCCGAGTGAGAGGCATTCTATGATTCGCGCCAAGCCTTTCTGGCGCTGCTGATAAGAGGCTCCAAAAGGTAGTCTATCGGTCGTCTATTAATGGTGCGAATAACAATATCAGCAGTCATCCCTGGCTGTATTCTCCGGTCTCCCAAACGCAAAATTTCGCTATCCTCAACCTCTATTCGGGCTTTGTAATAGCTCTCTTCAGACTTGCTGTCCTCAAAAATATCCGCAGCCACGTATGTCACGACACCTTGAATTTCGGGAACTTCACGTTGGTTGAAGGCCGTGAATTTGACACCGGCGGCAAGGCCCGCGCGCACGTTGTCAATATCCTGAGGGCTGACCGCGGCCTCAATAATCAGGCGATCATGGACAGGGACAATTTCCATCAATACAGCACCGGGGGAAACCACGCCACCCACTGTATGCACGCCAGAACCGACCACCACGCCATCAACGGGAGATTTTAACTCCGTCTGGTCCAGTACATGTCTGGCAGCCAGCAAACGCTCGGTATAGTCGTGAACCTCTGCCTGCACTTCCTTGAGCTCATTAGACACCGACTCCTTGAATGATTTCATCAGCTGGAACTTTTCCAGCTCCTTCTCCCCGATATTCGAGTTCGCGGCGGCGATCTGGGAAATCAATTCACCGCGTTCCCCGGCCAGTTCAGCCCCATCCCTCTCCAGTGCAAGCACCCTGGTTTTATCAATCATTCCCCTTGCGAGCAAACCCCGCAGCCCCTCCAGCTCGCCCTCGATTGAATCAATCTGAGAGGCCTTGGCGTTCTGCTGGGCATTGAGCCCCTGTATCTGTTCGCGCAGATGCAGGATCTGCTGGTCAAGTATCTGGATCTGCCCCTTTAGTGAAGTTCGGCGAGCCTCAAATAACAGGCGCTGGGATTTCATGATCTCTAGAGCCTTCGGATCGGAGGTACGTTGAGCCAGAGGCTCCGGAAACTCTATTTCCTCAGCATCTTCCTGTTCCGCCAGGAGTCGGGCCTTGGATGCCTGGGCGGTTTCCAGCCCCTGGCGGATCAGTTCCATCGAGGTGCCTGCCCGGGTTTTGTCCAGGAGCACGAGCGGCTGTCCAGCTTCGACCATATCCCCGTCCCGCACCAGGATCTCTGCCACAACACCGCCTTCCAGGTGCTGTATCTGTTTGCGGCTTGTGTCTACCCGAACCGATCCCGCTGCCAGAACACCACTGGCCAGTACTGTCAGCAGCGACCAGAGTAGGAAACCTCCGATAAAGACCAGAATAATAACAACACCGGTATAAATGGGAGCGTTTGGGGAAGTAACGATTGGAGGCACGCTGTCTTCAACTGGAGTCATCACTGCTTTCCTTGATTCTCGTTGGCGCTGACCCTTGTGTCAGCAGCAGTCAGCTTCACACGACCGTTCTTGACAGGGATCCGTGCCTCGACATTGCTTCCGAGGATACCGGAACCGGCTGCTCCGGAGGCAGGCACAGTGGTTTTCTCCGTCGGTACCTGACGAGTGATCCCCGGAAGAACCTCATCTAAAGGACCGAACTGGCTAAGGACTCCTTTTTGAATAACCATCAGTTTATCGACTCCACCGATAACCGTCGGTTTATGGGCGATCACCACGCAGGTAATCTTCTGCTTTTTTAGCCAGCCAATCAGTGTGCGTACCGAAGATTCACCCTCTGCATCAAGATTCGAGGTGGGTTCATCCAGCACAATCAATTTGGGAAGATCGTAAAGTGCTCGGGCCAGACCGATACGCTGGCGCTGCCCGCCGGAAAGGTTGGCTCCTCCGGGTCCAATCAGCGTGTCGTATGCCTTAGGCAGATCCAAAATCATACTATGGCCACCGACCAGCTTGGCGGCAGTGACTACTTTCTCCGGGTCTGCTTCGCCGAAGCGGGCAATGTTATCCGCAACCGTACCCGGAAAGAGCTCAATATCCTGCGGCAGATACCCGATATAGCGACCCAGCTGGGCACGGTTCCACTTGAGGAATTCAGCACCGTCCAAACGGACACTTCCGGACTCAGGAAGCCAGATACCGGTCATCAGCTTGACCAGAGACGATTTACCAGCACCGCTGGGACCCGTTATACCTACCGAATCCCCTGCTTCTATGGCAAAGCTGAAGGCCTTGATGATGGGCGCCTCTGAACCGGGAGGGCGGGCATAGACATTTTCAAAGCCAATCTGCCCATTGGGTTCGGGTAATGACATTGGCGTACCGGCTTCATAATGCTCGAAGGCTTCCTGCAACCGCGCATAAGCACGCTTTGCACCCTGGAGTCCCTGCCAACTAGAGATGGAGGATTCCACCGGTGCCAGCGCACGGGACATGACGATAGAGGCCGCAATCATAGCGCCGGGACTGATAATGTCCTGGATCGCCAACCAGGCACCGGTGCCCAAGATCGCCACCTGAAGGGTAAAGCGAACGAATTTGGCGGCAGAAACAAGGGTTCCGGCACGGTCACTGGCGATCGCCTGAAACGCCAGTGCTGCACGCTGGTCTCCCAACCAGCGTTGCTGCAGATTGTCCAGCATACCCATTGCATTGATCGCTTCGGAGTTGCGCGCACTGAGTTCAGTAAAATCAGTCGCCTTGCGCTGGTGCTCACCGGCTTTTGCCAGCAAACCACAGGTGCGTCTTTCATTCCAGACAGCAAGGCCAAACAGCAATATCGCCCCGGTTAGCGCTACATGGCCAAGATAAGGATGTAGTAAATAGACAAAAGCCAAGAACAAAGGCGCCCACGGGACGTCGAAGAGCGTCACCATGGAGGAGCCGGTTAGAAAGTTTCGTACCGTTTCCAGGTCTCGTAATCCGTTCGCTGTCCTAGCTCTACCCAGAATCAAACGGAATAGTTCCGGTGTGACCGTCTGGCTGAATTTGTTGCTCAATCTCACCAGAATGCGTGAACGCACCACATCCAGCGCCGCCAGAACAAGCAATGCCGCGACCGCCAGCAGAGTAAGATAAACCAGTGTCGGTTCATTGCGTGACACCAAAACCCGGTCGTATACCTGAAGCATGTACAGCGGACCGGTCAGTATCAGCAGGTTAAGGAAGCAGCTAAACCCGAGCAGTACCGTTAGGTGCCGCTTGAGCCCTGCTACCGCATGAGTCAGAGGGCTGTCGTTGTCGGCCCCCGAAGGAACACCTGTCTTATCAGCCATGACACGCAGCGGATATCGAACGAGTGCCCCGCCTTCTTTGACGGAAAAGCAGGCCAGACAGACCGAGCAGCATTAAAACCAAAGACTCAGGTTCAGGGACGTCTATGACAGCCGGTTCGCCACTCAACACAAAGGCCAGATCGTAATACTCATCGGTCCATGTGTCCAGCGCATCAACCCGGAACCAGTTGGTCAAATCACCGGAAGCCGCGTCGGCCCAGAACCACTCATCATCCGCATCATTCATGACCGTAAGGTAAAAATCGCCGGGCCCCAGCATCAGGCTGAGAGAAACGTCGTAGCGGTAAACCTGTTGACCAAAGGCATCCGTCACGCCAGTTTCGACAGTTCGACTGACAGACAAAGAATTGCTATCAAGGATATCGGCGTTTGCTGCAGGCTGCCCATCATCATCGCTGAGCAATCGGACGGTAAATGAGTCTCCTGTGTCAACTTCATAATAGGAGCCCCACCAAGCCAGGCCGGTGATCGAATACTCCTGATCGAATGAAAAATTATCGGCAACCTGATTCCCACCTCTCAGCGAACTAAAGGTTCCGAAACTGGTGCTGTCGTCCAATAGGGATTGTGAATAAATTGGGCCCGCCTCGGCCATGGGCATTGATAGAGCCAGCACCAGACCCGTCAATAACTGCTTTGAGTTCATGAGAAACACTCCATTTTTTTGCTTTATTACCCCGCGTGTTGCCGGGCTCCTTCTTGGCTTTATTACCCGGAGCATGGCTACGCTCCGGGTAACCTGGGTCAGACGAACTGATCCGGGCCCTCGGGCTCCTGAATACCAATCAGTGGCATATCAATCTCCAGAGGATCGACATCCGTAGTGCTGCCCTCACCGCCTGCTGACTGCGCCACCGCCTGCAAGGGTTCCGGCTCTGTCGCAACAGCGCCAAAGACAAACTCAACGCTATCAAGCAAGTAGTCGCTACCCTGGCTGAGCGCTCCATTGGCAGGCGCCGCATAATCACCCTGATCATCTGCCAGCGCGCCATACACAAAACTCGAGCCATCATAAGTACCAGCAGTTAGTACCAGTTGCGTGAAGCCCTGGCTCGAGGATATTTGGACTGGCTGATCGCCGGCCAGATCATCAGCGTTGAAAAGGACTTCTGCGACTACGTTACCCTGGTCGTCCAGCGCCTGGACTCTCCCCGATTCCCAGAACGCACCTTCGGTATCGAGTCGGGAGATCTCCAGTGTCGCCTCGGTAGCAACGCCATCGAGTTCAAAGCGAAGGGCTTCGGTTCCTTCTATCTCCTGACGTGCCTGCCCGGTCTCAATGGCCTGTCCGCTGACACCGAGATCCCCGGCATAGATATCGCCTCCAGATAGCACATGGGAGCCGGCAGCAGAGAGGGAGGCATTGCTCCAGACTTCGCCGCTGTCAGTGATATCGGCTTTGTGAGTAATGGTCACGGACGCATCGGTCCAGGCATTACTCCAGGCATCCCGGTCAGACCTTGGCAGTCGGGTCGGAGCATCGCCCAGGGAGATGGTTTCAACTTCGCTTGGCAGCACATCGATGGTCACCGTGCCGGTGCTGTTGGTGGTACCGTCACTGACCGTGTAGGTCAGCTCCTCGGTACCGACAAAGCCCGGATCCGGCGTGTAGGTGAAGGAGCCATCCGTCGCTATATTGAGAGTCCCGTTGGCCGGGGCCTCGATGGACTGCACGTTAAGCGAATCGCCATCCGCATCGGTGTCGTTGGCCAACAACCCGTCCAGCGCAGCGACCGTCAGTGCCTGACCAGCGTGTACCGTATAGCTGTCGTCCCCAACCACCGGGGCCTCGTTCTGCACCTCGATGGTGACCGTCCCTGTACTGGTGGTGGTACCGTCACTGACCGTGTAGGTCAGCTCCTCGGTACCGACAAAGCCCGGATCCGGCGTGTAGGTGAAGGAGCCATCCGTCGCTATATTGAGAGTCCCGTTGGCCGGGGCCTCAATGGACTGCACGTTAAGCGAATCGCCATCCGCATCGGTGTCGTTGGCCAACAACCCGTCCAGCGCAGCGACCGTCAGTACCTGGCCGGCGTGTACCGTATAGCTGTCGTCCCCAACCACCGGGGCCTCGTTCTGCACCTCGATGGTGACCGTCCCTGTACTGGTGGTGGTACCGTCACTGACCGTGTAGGTCAGCTCCTCGGTACCGACAAAGCCCGGATCCGGCGTGTAGGTGAAGGAGCCATCCGTCGCTATATTGAGAGTCCCGTTGGCCGGGGCCTCAATGGACTGCACGTTAAGCGGATCGCCATCCGCATCGGTGTCGTTGGCCAGAAGACCGGCCGCTGCAGCAACCGTGAGCACTTCACCAGCATGAACGCTGTAGTTTTCATCCACGACATCCGGTGCCACATTGCCAGCCTGATCAGTCACCCCGTTGATGGCAATATTGACGGTTGCCGTGTCGGTTCCCCCTTCACCATCGCTGACGGTATAGCTGAAGGAATCGCTATCCGTATCGCCATTGTTCAATGACTCGAACTGACCGTTCGGGTCATAGGTGAATGTGCCGTCGGCGTTCAGTGTGACCTGTCCGCCTTTGGCCGTAGCAAAGCTGCCCGCAGTGACCGTCAGGGTGTCCCCGTCCACATCACTGTCGGCGCCGTTGCCGTTATCCACCAGAACATTGCCTGTAACCGGGCTATCCTCGTCGGTCACCACGTTATCGTCTGCCGCAACGGGCGCATCGTTGGCCCCGTTTATGGTCAGCGTCACCGTGGCCGTATCGGTTCCACCGTTGCCGTCACCAAGGGTGTAGGTGAAGCTGTCGGTGTCGCTGTCGCCCACGGCCAGTGATTCAAATACGCCACTGGGATCATAGGTGAAGGTGCCATCGGCATTCAGCGTGACCTGACCACCCTTGGCCGTGGCAAAGCTGCCCGCAGTAACCGTTAGGGTGTCCCCGTCCACATCACTGTCTGCGCCGTCGCCATTGTCGGCCAGCAAGTTACCGTTGACCGCGGTGTCCTCATCGGTGGTCGCAGCGTCGTCCTGCGCCACCGGAGCGTCATTCACCCCATCGATGGTGATGGTCGCGGTGGCCGTATCGGTGCCGCCGTTGCCGTCGCTGACGGTGTAGCTGAAGCTGTCGCTGGTGCTGTCGGCCACCGCCAGCCCTTCAAACTGGCCATTAGGGTCGTAGTCGAAACTGCCGTTGGCATTCAGCGTCAGCAGGGCGCCGCTGGCCAGGGTGATCTGAGTGCCGACATTCAGCCCGTTGCCGTTGACCTGGGTAACGGTCAGCGTATCCCCGTCGGCATCCGAATCGCTGCCATTGCCGTTGTCTACCAAGACACTGCCCGAAAGCGGCGTATCCTCGTTGGTGCTTAGATTATCGTCCTGAGCCACCGGCGGCACATTGTCGGGCACATCCGTGACCCCGTTGATGACGATGTTCACCGTGGCTGTGTCACTGCCACCATTGCCGTCGCCAAGGGTGTAGGTGAAGGCATCGGTGTCGCTGTCACCGGTGTTCAGGCCTTCAAAAGCGCCGCTCGGGTCGTAGGTGAAGGTGCCGTCGGCATTCAGTGTGACCTGTCCACCTTTGGCTGTGGCAAAGCTGCCCGCGGAAACCGTCAGGGTGTCCCCGTCCACATCGCTGTCGGCGCCGTTGCCGTTGTCGGCCAGCACGTTGCCGTTCACCGGGCTGTCTTCGTCAGTCACCAAAGCGTCATCAGCCGCCACAGGCGCGTCGTTCACCCCGTCGATGGTAATGGTCGCGGTGGCCGTATCGGTGCCGCCGTTACCGTCGCTGGCGGTATAGCTGAAGCTTTCACTGGTGCTGTCGCCCACCGCCACAGTCTCAAACTGCCCGTTGGGGTCGTAGTCGAAACTGCCGTTGGCATTCAGCGTCAGCAGCGCGCCGCTGGCCAGGGTGATCTGGGCGCCAACATTCAGCGCGTTACCGTTGACCTCGGTGACAACCAGCGCATCACCCTCTACGTCGGAATCAGATCCGGCGCCGTTGTCCGCCAACACATTGGCCGATAAGGCAGTGTCTTCATCCGTCGCAAAGGCATCGTCAACCGCATCCGGCGCATCGTTGACCCCGTTGATTGCCAGGGTCACCGTGGCGGTATCGGTGCCACCGTTGCCGTCGTCAATGGTGTAAGTAAAGCTGTCAGTATCAGACTGGCCAACACCCAATGACTCAAACTGAGCGTTCGGGTCGTAGGTGAAGGTGCCGTCGCCGTTAACGGTGAGTAAGGCCCCGCTTGCCAGCGTAATCTGAACCCCCACATTAACGGCATTACCGTTGACGGCTGAGACAACAAAGATATCGCCTTCGGCATCCGAATCCGCCGCCACGCCGTTATTGGCAAACACATTGCCGGAAAGCGGCGTATCCTCGTCCGTGCTGAGCAGGTCGTTGACAGCGTCCGGTGCGTCGTTAACACCATCGATCGCGAAGTTGACGGTGGCAGTGTCCGTTCCGCCATTGCCATCACTGAGCGTGTAGGTGAAGGAATCCGCATCATTCTCACCGGCTGCCAGTGACTCAAAAGCAGCGTTGGGGGAGTAGTTGAACGAGCCGTCGGCGTTGATGTTAATCAGGCCGCCACCGGTGGTTGCAAAGGTGCCTACTGTCGTGACGGTTAGCGTGTCACCGTCGGCGTCGGCGTCCGCTCCACTGCCGTTGTCGCTGAGCACATTACCGGCAATCGCGGTGTCTTCATCGGTGGTAAAGCTGTCATCCTGAGCAACCGGTGGGGTGTTGGTGGTACCGACACCATTGACCGTTACATTGACCGTCGCGGTGTCCTGTGCCCCACCTTCATCCTCAATGGTGTAGGTGAAGGAATCACCGCCGGTTTCCCCGGAATCCAGTGAATCAAACTGCCCATTGGGGTCGTAGCTGAAAGTGCCGTTGGCATTGAGTGTCAGCAGCGCGCCGCTAGCCAGTGTAGCCACGGCACCAACATCCACTGGTGAGCCATTGACCGCCACCACCGTCAGTCCGCCCACACCGCCGTCGATGTCCTCATCCGCGCCGTTGCCGTTATTCACCAGAACATTGCCGTTCAGCAAAACATTTTCATTGGTGCTGACGTTGTCGTCTTGCGCAATCGGATCGTCATTCAGTCCATTGATGGTCAGATTCACAGTGGCGGTGTCGGTTCCACCGTCGCCATCTGACAGGGTATAGGTGAAGCTGTCGGCTCCATTCTGTGTGCCTGACAGGCTATCGAATGCGCCGTTGGTGTCGTAGGCAAAGGTGCCATCGGCGTTCAACGTCAGCAGTGCTCCGCTGGAAAGCGTAATGGTACTGCCAATGTCCGCCGGAACACCGTTGACCGCAGAGATCGAAAGCGTGTCACCGCCGGTATCCGAGTCCGCGCCAGTGCCATTGTTGAGCAGCACATTACCGTTAACGCTGTCGTCCTCATCAACCGTAAAGAAATCGTCCCGTGCTATCGGATTGCCGTTCTCCACCGTAACCTCGAAAGTATCCGTTTCTTCGGCATTGGCCGCAGCGGAGTTGTCATTGACGGTCACCGTTACCGTGTAGGTGCCTTCCAGGGCAAAAGTGTGATTGATGTTAGGGCTCTTGTTGGCACTGTTGAACACCAAAGGCTCCGAACCATCTCCCCAGTCAACTGTGATGGTGTAGGTGTCCGGATCCGGATCGGACAGCGTCAGGTTCTGACTGAAATTCTGCCCTTCCGTACTGGTGCCATCGGCACCCGCTTCAAGCCCGGGCGCATCATTGACCGGTGCCAGTGTGATATTGGTCTGGGCAACCTCCGTCGACAACACCAGCCCATCGCTGCCCCGCCAGCCAAAGGTGTCCGGTCCGAAATAATCCGAATCACCCAGGTAGGCCAGATCGCCATTGGCGAGCTGGGCCAGCGAAATCTGATCACCGACACTGACCGGCGCACCACTGAGTAGCAGATCGCCATTGTCCGGCAGTACCGCGATCTCAATGAACGCAAGCCCCTGACCATCGGGGTCATCAAAATTATCGACAAACAGTTGATCGCTCAGCACCAGGAGCTGATCCTCGAAGCCATCCACGTCACCATCCGTGACCTGGGGAGGCGCATTACCATACAGCTGGTAAAAGACGCCATAGCCGCTGCCGTCGCCGCTGGCACCACTGGTAAAGGCACTCCAGGACACCACAAATCCGCCGCCAGGCAGGGCCGACAGGGCAGGTTCAAACTGGGTTGAGCTGAACTCCGTGTTGACCTGAAACTCGCTGTCAAGACGATTACCGGAAGCATCATACTGCTGGCCAAACACGCCGGTGCCGCTGCCATCACGGCCACTGTCGTCCCGCCAGGTCACCACAAAACCGCCGGTGTCTAGCGCCGTCACCGCAGGCGTGAGCTGGCTGGAACCACGCTCGTCATTGACGCGGAACTCGTTCTCCACAGGCAAACCGTTGTCGGCGAACTGGCGGGCATAGATTCCGTCGCCGCTGCCATCCTGACCGGACGATTCCCAGGTCACTACGAAACCGCCACCGGCCAGCCCTGCCACATCCGGGACATCCTGTGCGGCATCGATGGTGACGTTGATCTGGAACTCGCCGCTTTCTCCTACCCCTAGTACTGATCCATCCCGATCAACGGCACTGCCCACCGCGTCGTAGCGCTGGGCAAAAATACCGTTGCTGTCTCCATCGCCCGCATCGCCGCTGGTTACCGAGGTCCAGACCACCAGGAAGCCACCGTCCGACAGTGCGGTCACCTTGGGCTGGAATTGCGTAGAGCTGGTTTCAGTATTAACGACGAACTCGGCGCCGACTGTGGCGCCGGCGGCATCGAATACCTGACCAATCACCCCGACACCACTGCCGTCACCGCCAGCCGCGCCGCTAGCCGAGGACTCCCACACCACCACAAAGCCTCCACCTGGCAGAGCGACGACATCCGGTTCATCCTGAGCTGAAGAAGTACTGGTATTAATCACGAAATCAGCGGCCGAAGCGGTGGGCGTGCCATCGCCGGCAACACCGTCAAACTGACGGCCAATAACGGCATTGCTGCTACCGTCACCGGCGGAGCCACTGGAAGCGGACTGCCAGACCACCACAAAGCCGCCATCGCTGGTGGCCGTTATCTGGGGATTGTTCTGGTTAGTGGCGGTTTCCGTGTTGATCTGGAACTCCGCTCCCAACGGATTTCCAAGTGCATCGAAGTGCTGACCAAAGACGCCATCGCCATCGCCGTCACCGGCTGTCCCGGAGGACTGGGAGGTCCACACAATGACAAAGCTGCCATCAGACAGGGTAGCCACGGCAGACTCATCCTGAGTGCCATCGGTCTCAGTATTGGCCTGTCGTTCGCCAAAGATTGGCACTGCGGCATCCGGGGTCGGTGTGATGTTGACGGTGACCACCTGAGGCTGGCTGGTACCGCCGTCCCCGTCGCTGATCTGCACCCGGAACTGACGACTGGGCACCGGATCATCCGAGGTGTTGGCATAGGTCAGGTTTTCAACTACGGCCTCCACCGCCTCGGCGCTTGCATTGGCGTTTAATGTAATTTCAAGGGGGCTGCCGTTCTGCCCATTGGACACGATAGTACCGACGACCGTTCCGCCGTAAGTAACTGACGTGCCAGAGACGCCCACCTCGGCGGGCCCTACGCCCTGATTGCGGACGCCCAACTGATCCTGGGTGCCGTCGTCCGGAATATTGAACTGATCCAGCATGGCTTCTGGAATATTCAAACGGGATACCAGTATATTGCCGCCGTCGAAGTCGCTGGAATCTGCATCGCTAACTGCGACCGCCGCATTGGCATCGAGTAACTGAGGCGTCAGATTGACGGCCGATTCTGCCAGCGTAATCTCGCTATTGAACGCCTCCAGTTCCGGTGCGGCCTGGCTGGAGAAATCTCCCACATTGCCGAACAGTTGATGGCTGATACCGTAACCGCTGCCATCCCCTGCCGTGCCGCTGGTAAAGGATTGCCAGGCCACCACGAAGTTGCCATTCGGTAGCGCGGCAATGGCGGGCGAAGCCTGGGTGCTGCCCGTTTCCGTGTTCACCAGGATTTCACCATCGATGCGATTGCCGGCAGAGTCATACTGCTGGGCATAGACATCGTCTGAACCAGTGCTGTCTCGCCAGGCAATCACAAAGCCGCCAGTATCCAGCGCGGCGATCGTCGGCTCGAACTCGGAGCCTTCGGTAGTCTCATTGACCCGGAATTCGCTGCCCACCGAATTTCCTGCTGCATCATAGAGTTGGGCAAAAACGCCGCTGCTGGCGCTGTCTAGCGCGCTGTCATCACGCCAGGTGATCACAAAGCCGCCACCGGTCAGCCCGGTGGCGACGGCTTCATACTGCGAGCCCTGGGTGTTGGTATTGACCTGGAATTCGCCGCCAACCGGATTGCCAGCTGCGTTATAGCGCTGGGCGAAAGTGCCCCAGCCATCACCATCACCCGCACTGCCACTGTTGACCGAGGTCCAGGTAATAACGAATCCGCCGTCAGCAAGCGACGCCGCGCTTGGATCAAACTGGTTGGAGCTGGTCTGAGTGTTGACCTGGAATTCGGCACCGACGGTCGCGCCGGTGGCGTCGTAGCGCTGAGCAAACACGCCGTCAGCACTGCCATCGGCGTTGCCGCCGTCCCGATAGGCAATGAGAAAGCCACCGTCATTCAGGGCTGCAATGGAAGGCTCAGACTGAGAGCTGGCCGTAGTCGAGTTGACCTGGAATTGCGATCCCAGGGCCTGGCCGTCCACACCAAAACGCTGGGCAAATATTCCCCAGCCAGAACCGTCAACACCGCTGAGCTGGTCGGTCCAGGTCACTACGAAACCACCGCCAGCCAGCCCCGTGACCTGAGGATCGACCTGGCTGCCAAGAACCTGGGTATTGACCAGGAATTCAGGCCCGACAATCACGCCATCGGCGGAGTAGCGCTGACCAAAAACACCACTGCCGGTGCCGTCCTGCTCGTCTGACTCCCAGACAATCACGTATCCGCCGTTGGCCAGTCCCGCTATGGCGGGCTCGTCCTGATTGCCCTCGACAAAACTGTTGGTGGTACGCTCCTCAAATACCGCCTCAGCACCGTCCCGTTCAGGTGTAATGTTGACCGACACTACCTCCGGCTCACTGGTTCCGCCGTCACCATCACTGACCTGAATGCGGTACTGGCGTGATTCCACCGGGTTATCCGACAGGTTCTGGTAGGTCAGGTTCTCAATCAGTGCCTCCACCGCTTCGGCATCGGCGCTTGCGTTGAGACTGATTTCCAGCGGATTGCTGCCCTGCCCGTCCGATACCACGCTGCCAATCACCGTGCCTTCATAGGTGACGTTGTTACCACTCACCCCGATCTGGCCGGCGCCCGTTCCCTGATTGCGGACGCCAAGCAGATCCTGAGTACCGTCGTCGTTGTTTTCAAACTGATCCAACAGCGGCTCGGGAATAGTCAGGCGGCTGACCAGGACACTGCCACCGGCGAAATCGGTGGAGTCCACATCCGTCAGCGACACCGAGCCGTTGGCGTCCAGTAGCTGCGGCACGGCGTTCACCAGATTTTCAGCAAAGGTCACCGTGCTGTTCACTTCGGCCAACTCTGGGGAAGCCTGGCTAAAGAAATCACCGGCATCACCGAACAGCTGGTGTGAAATGCCGTAGTTGCTGCCATCGCCGGCGGAGCCACTGGTGAACGACTGCCAGGCCACCACAAAATTGCCACCAGGCAGACCTGCGATGGACGGTGACGCCTGGGTACTGGCGGTTTCGGTATTGACCCTGAATTCGCCGTCAACGCGATTACCAACCGCGTCGTACTGCTGCGCGAAAACATCGTCGGGGCTGTTGCCATCGCGCCAAGCGACCGCAAAGCCGCCATTGTCGAGAGCAGCAATCGCCGGTTCGGTCTGGGAATTGGACGTAGTCTCATTGACCCGGAATTCCCCGCCGACCGGCGCACCGCTGGCGTCGTAAAGCTGGGCAAAAACCCCATTACCACTGCCATCCAAACCACTGTCGTCACGCCACGCCACCACAAAGCCGCCCCCAGACAGGCCCACGACCACGGCTTCATACTGCGAGCCCTGGACGTTGGTGTTGACCTGGAACTCGCTGCCTACCGGGGTGCCAGCTGCGTTATAGCGCTGGGCGAAGGTACCCCAGCCATCACCATCACCGGCGCTGCCACTGTTGACTGAGGTCCAGGCAATGACAAACCCACCGTCAGCGAGCGATGCCACACTTGGATCAAACTGGTTGGAACTGGCCTCTGTGTTGACTTGAAACTCGACACCGACAGTGGCACCTGCGGCGTCGTAGCGCTGGGCAAACACGCCGTCAAAACTGCCATCGGCGTTGCCGCCATCGCGGTAGGCAATGAGGTAGCCGCCATCATTAAGCACCGCCACAGAGGGCTCATATTGAGAGCTTGATGTGGTGGTATTGACCAGAAACTGGGTACCTTGTGGCGTGCCATCGGCCTGATACTGCTGGGCAAAAACGCCCCAGCCGGAACCATCCACACTGGAATCCTGATCCGTCCAGGTCACTACAAAACCACCGCCGACAAGACCGGCGACCTGAGGGTCCACCTGGCTTCCCAGCACATTGCCATTGACCAGGAATTCCGGCCCAACGATGACACCTTCGGCGTTATAGCGCTGACCGAATACGCCATTGCCCGACCCATCCTGAGCGTCGGATTCCCAGACTATGACGTATCCACCGTCGGCCAGTGACGCCACCGCCGGATCTTCCTGCGACCCGGTGACAAAGCTGTTGGTCTGGCGTTCACCGAATACCGGCGCTGCGCCATCGACCTCAGGCTCAATGTCGATCGTGATAATGTGAGGATCGGAGCTGCCACCATCGCCATCGCTGATCTGAACGGTGTACTGGCGGGAGGGTACCGGATCACTGGAGGTGTTCTGATAGGTCAGGTTTTCAGCCAGTGCCTGTAATGCTTCAGCGGTGGCATTGCTGTTGAATTCGACAATCAGGTCACTGCCATTGCTACCATCACTCAGAACGCTACCTATAACGGTGCCACCATAAGACACACTGCCGCCGCTCACCCCGATCTCGCCGTTGGCGTTACCCTGGTTGCGGATACCCAACTGTTCCTGTGATTCGGCATCCAAACCAAACTGATCGGCCGAACCAAAACCAACCAGCCGGCTGACCACCAACTGGCCGCCCTCGAAATCGGCTGAATCCATATCGCTGACCGCGACAGCGCCGTTGGTATCAATCAGCTGAGGTGCTGCATTCAGGTCGTTTTCCAGGTAACTGACGACGCTGGGCAGGCCTTCCAGCTCAGGATCCGCCTGCACCGTGAAATCGGCGGCATCGCCGAATAAACGCTGGAACACCCCGTAACCACTGCCATCGCCAGCTGACCCGCTGGTGAAAGAACTCCAGGCGACGGCAAAGGTGTCGTTTGCAAGACCGGTAACCGTCGGCTGGTACTGGGTGCTGGTGAACTCCTGGTTGACCTGGAACTCCGCCCCCACTGGGGTGCCGGCGGCGTCGAATTCCTGCCCAAAGACGCCCCAGCCACTGCCATCCGAGCCGCTATTATCGGTCCAGGTCACCACAAAGCCGCCACCGGACAAGGCAGCAATAGAAGCGTCTTCCTGATTGGAAGCAGTCGTGGTATTCACCAACACCTCACCGGTCAACGCGGTGCCCGCAGCATCAAAAAGCCGGGCAAACACGCCATTACTGCTGCCATCTCCTGCGGAACCGCTGGTCGTAGATGTCCAGACCACCGCGAAATTGCCACCGGCCAGTTCGACAACCTCGGACTCGTCCTGCGTAGAAGCTGTTTCGACATTAACCTGGAACTCGGTGCCCAACGGCGTGCCGCTGGCATCATAACGTTGGGCGAACACGCCCAGACCGCTGCCGTCGCCGGCACTGCCCGAGGTGTTGGAGGTCCAGGTCACGATAAATCCAGTGCCCAGCGCCGACACCGCCGGATCATTCTGATTACTGGAAAACTCGGTATTCACCTGGAATTCGGAGCCGACCGGGCTGCCGGCCGCGTCATAGCGTTGACCAAAGACACCGTCGCCACTGCCGTCACCAGCCGTGCCGCTGTTAGTGGAGTCCCAGATCACTACAAAACCACCACCGCTAAGGCCAGCCACTACCGGGCTATCCTGAGTACTGCTGGTTTCGGTATTAACCTGGAATTCGCCGCCGACGGTCGCCCCTGAGGCGTCATAACGTTGCGCAAACACACCGGCGCCGCTGCCGTCCTGACCGGTATTGGCGGTCCAGGAAATGACAAACCCGCCATCATTCAAGGCACCAATTTCCGCCTGATACTGCTGCCCGATGGGCTGGGTATTGGCCTGGAATTCCGGCCCGATACGTTCGCCGGAGGCGTTGAAACGCTGTGCGAAGATGCCATCGCTGTCGCCGTCCTGACCGGCAGACGTCCATACCAGCACGTAGCTTCCATCCGTCAGGGTGGCAGAGGCTGGAGCATCCTGATCTGCGCTGGTGAACAGATTCACTGGCCGTTCATTCAGCAGATCAGACGGTGGCTCATAAGGCGCCGGCGAGGCGTCCTGGAAGCGCTGCAGGAAGACACCGGAGGAGCTGCCATCCCCCGCAGTACCACTCGTTAACGAGCTCCACAGGGCGACGAAACCACCGCCTGCCGAGTGGGTCAGCGCCGGTTCGTACTGACTGCTGCTGAATTCGGTGTTGACCTGAAACTCACCGTCAACCCGGGCGGCACTGGCATCATACTGCTGCCCAAACACACCTGCACCGCTGCCATCGCGGCCGCTGTCGTCGCGCCAACTAATCACAAAACCGCCGTTATCAATGGCGGTAATCGCCGGTTCGTACTGGTTGCTGGATGTGCTTTCATTGACCCGGAATTGCTCACCCAACGGCGTGCCATCTGCCGCAAAGTGCTGGCCAAATACGCCCCAGGACGAGGCATCCAGAGCGGCCCGATCCGTCCAGGCCACCACAAAGGTGCCGTCAGCCAAGCCCGCCACCACCGACTCCCGCTGATCACCGGACACTCCGGTGTTCACCAAAAACTCGCTACCCACAGGGTTACCAGCCGCGTCGTAGCGCTGGGCAAAAATGCCTTGGCCGCTGCCGTCACCGGCAGAACCGGAGGTAGAGGACGTCCAGGTAACAACAAAACCGCCACCAGCGAGGCTGCTCACACCCGGCTCATACTGGAATGAACCGGTTTCCGTGTTGACCTGAAACTCAGTGCCGACAGGATTACCCGCCGCGTCAAATCGTTGACCTTGAACACCGGAAGAGCTGCCGTCCGAGCCACTATCATCACGATAGACGACAACAAAACCACCATCATTGAGTTCGGCAATCGCCGGTTCATACTGACCGCTAGATGTTGTGCTGTTAACCACAAACTCGCTGCCCTGAGACACGCCCGCATTGTCAAAACGCTGGGCAGACACCGCACTGGACGAACCATCGGTGCTGCTATTTTGATCCCTCCAGGTCACGACAAAACCGCCGCCCGTCAACGCAGCCACATCCGGTTGATCCTGGGCATTCACCGCTTGTGTATTGATCTGGAACTCCGTGCCGAGCGGCGAGCCGTCAGCGGCAAAGCGCTGGCCAAAGATACCGAAGCCACTGCCATCCGCACTGCCACCGCTGCTATCGGAGCGCCAAACGACAATGTAACTGCCATCAGACAAGGTCGCTGCTGACGGCTCGGATTGTTCCGCCGCCGTTTCTGTGTTGACCTGAGTTTCTGCCCCTATGGCTTCAACACCATCAACTTCCGGAATGATATTGACGTTAACTAACGCCGGTTCGCTTGTGCCGCCATCTCCATCGCTTACCTGAATACGGAACTGGCGGGTGTCTACCGGGTCATCTGAGGGGTTGGCATAGGTCAGGTTTTCGACCAGCGCTTCAACCGCCTCTACCGTCGCATTGCTGTTCAGGTCAATCTGCAGGTTGGATCCATTACTGCCATCGGAGGCAATGGTTCCGATGACGATGCCCCCATAGGTAACCGCTGTACCGGATACTCCAATCTGTCCTGCGCCGGGACCCTCATTCCTGACGCCCAACTGATCCTGTGTGGCGTCATCCGGTACGTTGAGCTGGCCCAATAAAGGCACGGGAATAATCTGCCGGGAAACCAGCACCATGCCGCCGTCAAAATCGCTGCTGTCCAGATCACTCAAAGCGACTGCCCCGTTGGCATCCAGCAGCTGCGGCGTCGTGTTGACATCCCCCTCAAACAAATCCAATTCAGTGTTAACGCCTTCCAGCGTCGGCGAGGCTTGGCTGCCGAAGTCTGCCGGCTCCCCAAACAACTGCTGGAAGATGCCGCCGCCACTGCCATCGCCAGCGGTGCCGCTGTTCTGAGAACGCCAAACCGCCACAAAGTTGTCGCCAGAAAGTCCCGCCAGTGCCACCTGGCTCTGGGTACTGGAGAATTCGGTATTGACCTGAAACTCGCCGTCGACCCGGCTGGCTGCCGCATCATACTGCTGCGCAAAGACGCCCGTGCCACTGCCGTCGCGACCACTGTCATCCCGCCAGCTAATGACAAACCCGCCGCCGTCCAACGCAGTGATGGCCGGTTCGTACTGGTTGCTGGAAACGTTTTCGTTGACCCGGAATTGGCCGCCCAGAACACTGCCATCCGCCGCATAATGCTGGGCATAGACACCGTAGTTAGAGGTGTCCAGCCCGCTCTGATCCGTCCAGGCCACCACAAAGGTGCCATCGGCCAGACCCGCCACCACCGATTCTCTCTGCTCGCCGGTCACTTCGGTGTTGACCAGAAACTCGCCACCCAGGGGGTTACCGGCTGCATCGTAACGCTGGGCAAAGATGCCCTGCCCGCTGCCGTCACCGGCAGACCCGGACGTAGCAGACGTCCAGGTCACCACAAAACCGCCGCCACTCAAGCCACTGACGCTGGGCTCGTATTGAAAAGAGCTGAATTCGGTATTGACCTGAAATTCACCCCCAACCGGGTTACCCGCCGAATCGAACCGCTGCCCCAGCACTCCAGAGCTACTGCCGTCCGCACCCCCATTATCCTGCCAGACTGCGACAAAGCCGCCGTCATTCAATGCGGCAATGGCCGATTCCTGCTGAGAGGAGCTGGTGGTGGTATTCACCAGGAACTCGCCGCCCGCGGGCAGACCGTCTGCGCCAAAACGCTGGGCGAAGATTCCCCAACTAGACCCATCTGCATTCGACGACTGATCGGTCCAGCTTACGACAAACCCGCCACCGTTAAGGCCAGTAACCTGGGCTTCAACCTGATCACCAAAAATCTGGGAATTGACGATGAACTCCGGCCCGGTGATCACCCCCTCGGCGGTATACCGCTGACCAAAAATGCCATAGCCGGAACCGTCCTCCCCGTCTGAATCCCAAACCACCACGTAACCGCCATCGGCCAGAGAAGCAACTGACGGCTCACGCTGTTCACCTTCCACAAAGCTGTTGACCTGGCGTTCGCCAAACACGGGTGCAACACCGTCCTGTTCCGGCGTGACGTTGACCTTGACCACCACGGGTTCAGATGTACCACCATCACCATCGCTGATTTGAATCCGGAACTGCCGGAATGGCACCGGATCGTCGGAGGTATTGGCGTAGGTTAGGCGCTCGACCAGCGCTTCTACGGCGGCTGCATCGGCATTACTGTTGAAGGTGATCTCCAGTCGGCTACCGTTGCTGCCATCTGAAACGATGGTGCCGATGACTCCCCCTTCGTAGGTTACACTGCTTCCGCTGACACCGATCTGGCCGGCGCCGACGCCCTGATTCTGAACGCTCAACTGATCCTGAGTACCATCATCGGGGCTCTCAAACTGATCGAGTATTGGTTCGAGCAGGCCCAGTCGAGTGACCAGCAGACTACCGCCGTCAAAGTCAGCTGAATCACTGTCCGCCACGTAGACAGACTGATTCGCATCCAGCAGCAGTGCGCCGGCATTCAGTGCTGCTTCCGAGAATGTCACTTCGGGCGTGAACTCCGATAAGATGGGCGAGGCTTGGCTACCAAAGTCTGCCGGCTCCCCAAACAACTGCTGGAAGATGCCGCCGCCACTGCCATCGCCGGCGGTGCCGCTATTCTGAGAACGCCAAACCGCCACGAAGTTGTCGCCAGAAAGTCCGGCCAGTGCCACCTGGCTCTGGGTACTGGAGAATTCGGTATTGACCTGAAACTCGCCGTCGACCCGGCTGGCTGTCGCATCATACTGCTGCGCAAAGACGCCCGTGCCACTGCCGTCGCGGCCACTGTCATCCCGCCAACTGATCACAAACCCGCCACCGTCCAACGCGGTGATAGCCGGTTCGTACTGGTTGCTGGAAACGTTTTCATTCACCCGGAACTGGCCGCCCAAGGCACTGCCATCCGCCGCATAATGCTGGGCATAGACACCGTAGTTAGAGGTGTCCAGCCCGCTCTGATCCGTCCAGGCCACCACAAAGGTGCCATCGGCCAGACCCGCCACCACCGATTCTCTCTGATCGCCAGTCACTTCGGTGTTGACCAGGAACTCACCACCCTGGGGGTTACCGGCTGCATCGTAACGCTGGGCAAAGATGCCCTGACCGCTGCCGTCCCCGGCAGACCCGGACGTGAAGGACGTCCAGGTCACCACAAACCCGCCGCCACTCAGGCCACTGACGCTGGGCTCATACTGAAAAGAGCTGAATTCGGTATTGACCTGAAATTCACCTCCGACCGGATTACCTGCCGCGTCGAACCGTTGCCCTTGCACACCGGCAGAGCTGCCGTCCGAGCCACTATCATCCCGCCAGACCGCGACAAAACCACCGTCATTCAGTGCGGCAATCGCCGATTCATACTGAAAGGAACTGGTCGTGGTATTGACCAGAAACTCACTGCCCGCGGGCAGCCCATCCGCACCAAAGCGCTGGGCAAAAACCCCATAGCCCGAGCCATCGGCGCTGGACACCTGGTCGGTCCAGCTCACGACAAAACCACCACCATCAAGGCCGGTGACCCGCGCGTCGACCTGATCACCAAAAATTTGGGAATTGACGATGAACTCCGGCCCGGTAATCACGCCCTCCGCAGTATAACGCTGAGCAAAAATCCCATAGCCGGAGCCGTCTTCGTTATCCGATTCCCAAATCACGACATAACCGCCATCGGCCAAAGAGGCGACCGACGGCTCACGCTGCTCCCCCTCCACAAAGCTGTTGACCTGACGTTCACCAAACACCGGTCCAACGCCGTCCGTGGATGGCGTGATATTGATGGTTACTATGACCGGCTCAGAAGTACCGCCGTCACCGTCGCTGAGCTGAATGGTGATATCCCGGGAAGCCACCGGATCGTCCGACGTATTCTCATAGGTGAGATTTTCAACCAACGCTTCAACACTGGTGGGATTGGCACTGGCATTGAGCGTGACCACCAGATCACCGCCGTTGCTGCCGTCTGACGTGATGGATCCGATAACGATGCCGCCATAAGTTACGTCGGTGCCTGACACACCAATCTGGCCGGCAGCGGTGCCCTGATTGCGGATACCGAACTGTTCCTGAGACTCTGCATCCTGTCCGAACTGATCAAAGATACCGAAACCGGTGATCCGGCTGACAATCAGGGTGCCTCCATCAAAGTTGGCCGAGTCTGCATCGCTGACTGCCGACGCACCGTTGGTATCAATCAGCTGCGGAGCGCTGTTGAGGTCGTTCTCATCATAGGTGACGTTGGTGTGAATGCCGTCCACTTCCGGGCTGGCCTGAATCGAAAAAGCAGCAGGATCGCCAAAGGTCTTGCTGAAGATGCCGTAACCACTGCCGTCACCGGCAGAGCCACTGGTAAAGGAAGACCAGGCGACCACATAACCGCCATTATCCAGCGCAGTCACCGTGGGCTGGTACTGGACACTGCTGATCTCTTCGTTCACCTGGAACTCAGAACCTACTGGATTGCCGGACGCGTCAAACTCCTGACCAAAAACCCCACTGCTACTGCCGTCTGCGCCACTCTGATCGGTCCAGACAATAACGAAACCACCGCCTGCAAGGGCGGTAATGGCGGAGTCCTGCTGGTTACTGCTCGTGGTGGTATTGACCTGTATCTCGCCACTAAGCGGTGTGCCACTGGCATTGAATAAACGCGCGAACACCCCGTCACTGGAACCATCCCCGGCAGACCCACTGGTTGCAGAAGTCCAGACCACCACAAAGTTACCGCTGGCGAGTTCAGTAACCCTCGGCTCGGTCTGATTGCCCGATGTTTCCAGATTGATCTGGACCTCCCCGCCGAGCGCTGTCCCCGTATCGCTGTAGCGCTGCACAAAAATGCCGTAGCCGCTGCCGTCGCCGGCAGTGCCACTGGTAAAAGACGCCCAGGCCACCACAAAACCATCCCCGAGAGGGCTGACACTGGGTTGAAACTGGGAGCTGGAAAATTCGGTATTGACCTGGAATTCACTTCCCACGGCATTGCCGGCGGCATCGTAGCGTTGCGCAAAAACCCCGTCGCCACTGCCGTCCAGGCTGCCGCCATCACGCCAAACCACCACATATCCGCCATCGGTCAGCCCTGTCACCTGCGCCTCATACTGAGAGCTAGAGGTGGAGGTATTGACCAACGCGACGCCACCTAAAGGCTGGTCGCTGGCATCAAACTGCTGTTTGTAGATGCCGGTTCCGCTCCCATCGGCGGCTTCCCAGGTCACCACATAACCACCTCCCGACAGAGCGGCCACTGCCGCTGTGTTCTGATCCCCGATGGCGGAGTCACTGATCTGAAATTCCGCACCGAGGCGGGCGCCGGACTCGCTGAAACGCTGCGCAAAGATACCGTCGCCACTGCCATCCTGATTCTGCGACGTCCAGACCAGGATATAGCTGCCATCGGCCAACGTGCGTATGACGGGCTCATCCTGATCACCACTGGTGTAGAGGTTCACCTTGCCCTCATCAAAGGGGTTGTCATCGAGTGAGTACTCATAGGTGGCCATGGCAAAGGATGAAAGCGGGAGAGTGGAAGTCGTACCCGAATTATCCATAATCGCCCAGTTTCTGCCCGCTTCGGTATGACCCAATTTGGTTGGGGATGCAGAAACCCTAACGCCCCAATGCTGGCCCAATGCCTCCAGCAGACGCACCCCACACTCCTGAGCTGAGACGCTGCACGCGATCAGCCCTAATCTCTTCCCGCGCATCCACTTTGAAAGCCCCAGGTTCAGACTTGTTCGCACTGCCAACTGGTTCGTATCAATCTCATGTGCCCCCAACTTTAATTTTCCGGGGGCGCCGTGACACAAAATAAAGTATTGACTGAATTCGCGACCTGCCGAGTTCAGATAGCGCTCCAATTTAAACAAGGCGTCATCATCACGCTGGACTAGCAAGATGTGGTCGGCTTTCAGTTCACCGGACAGGAGTAGTTCTATGCCTTTCAGTTCGGCGTCAGCAATGAGTAGGGTTTTGGATGGGTTATTGGTCTGAGAATTGAGTACCATGTTCACGTCGAGAACCCCTTCTAGAGTTTCAATCCATGAAGAACCCGGCGGCATGACACACGAATGCGCAGCACGAAATCCGGATGCGGGTGTTATTGGCACAAGGATTTACTGATCCATAATCCTTTACAGCATGCCCTCGGGTCGAGACGGCTTAAATCCCAATAATTCACTCAGGCAGGGTAATCGACCACTTGATGTGCTTGAGCAAAAACCAAACCACAAAGTTTTTTTTGCTGCGAAACAATAATTTATTTCTTAAAGATATTTGAAAACACCCTGTTTGGCCCAGATGCACGAGGATGGTGTAAATTTTTTGGACATTTCGTCATTCACCCCACACACCCAACCGACGCCTTAAGCAGGGGATATATTCAATAGGTTAAATACTGAATTAGTTGCACGGCTGCATGTCTCGGCATGCTCACGGCATGTAAAGTTCCTGGACAGTTGGAAACCTTTGCTGCTGAGTATTCAGTATATGAGTCACCACGACTTGTTGTTCCTATTTTTCTGGCATCACGTAAAGGCATTGGTGGAGGGGCGTAAAACAGCTAGACAGTCTAATTGGATAGGGCCTTTACATAACTCAATTTGATAAACCACGACCATGTCAACTTTCAGATGTTGTATGACCCAGATCGAATCTGATTGGTCCACTGATCCTAGAGGTTCTCGTCATGCTCCACTATGATCAACTCTTCCAGATCAAATCCCTCTTCTATTACCCGCTCCCTGAACGCCTCAATCGCCTCTTCGCTGACTTCCGGCGTGCGTGAGAGAAACCAGAGATAGTCACGATCGTAACCGGTCACATAGGCATACGAATACTCTTTCTTGTCGAGCTCGAACACCACGTAAGAGGCGTAAAAGGGCCCAAAGAAAGACACCTTCAGATGGCCTGTGTTTTCGTCTTCGACAAATACGGCGCGGCCGTCAGCTTCCTCCCATTTCTCTTCTTCAGCGTTATACCCGCGGTTGATGACCTTTATGCTGCCGTCATCATTACGGCTGTATTCGGCACGAACATTGGTGAGACCGCGCTCGAAAGAATGGTCCAGGCGGGCGATTTCGTACCAGGTACCGAAGTAACGGCCACTCTCAAAACCGGAGACTGGCTCAATACCCTCTGGAAGACCGGTGCAGCCGGCCATGCCGATAAGCGCGGCTACCAGAAACCATCTTTTTAAAACTGCCATCATCGCCAATGCTCCATTGTCGAGTCCCAGATACGAGAAGGGCCAGCAGTTGCTGGCCCTCTTTTATACGTTGTAGAAGTCCCGATACCAGTCCACAAACCGCGCAATACCCTCCTCTACGGGGGTAGCTGGCTTATAGCCCACATCGTCGATCAGATCATCGACATTGGCGTAGGTGGCGGGAACATCGCCGGGCTGCAACGGAAGCAGGTTTTTCTCCGCTTTCTTGCCTACCCGTTCCTCAATAATCTCGATGAACCGGGACAGCTCAACCGGGTTGTTACTTCCGATGTTATACAACCGGTATGGCGCCTTGCTGGTGCCGGGGTCCGGAGTTGCACCGCTCCACTGATCGTTGGGCTCGGCCACATGATCCAGGGTGCGAATCACGCCTTCCACAATGTCGTCGATGTAGGTGAAATCCCGACGATGGTGGCCGTGATTGAAAACGTCGATGGGGTCACCGGCAAGTATCTTCTTGGTGAAGATAAACAACGCCATATCCGGTCGGCCCCAGGGACCATAGACAGTAAAAAACCGCAGACCAGTGGTCGGCAGGTTATAGAGATGACTGTACGTGTGGGCCATGAGCTCGTTGGCCTTCTTGGAGGCCGCATAGAGACTCAGCGGATGATCCACGTTGTCGTGTACCGAGAACGGCATGGACTCGTTGGCCCCGTAGACCGAGCTGCTGGATGCGTACACCAGGTGCTTCACCTTGTTGTGCCGGCAGCCTTCGAGGATATTCATGAATCCGACAAGGTTGGCATCCACATAGGCGTGGGGATTCTCGATGGAATACCGCACACCCGCCTGGGCCGCCAGATGCACGACCCGTTCAGGCTTGTGCTCGGCGAAAAGCGCTTCCATGGCGGCCCGGTCAGCCACATCCTCGCGGACCTCGGTAAAGCCAGCCTTGCCGGTGAGGCGCTCCAGCCGGGCTTCCTTCAGGTTCACATCGTAGTAATCGTTGACGTTATCCACGCCAATGACTTCATCGCCCCGATTGAGCAGGCGATGTGCCAGGTGTGAACCGATAAACCCGGCCGTGCCGGTTACAAGAATCTTCACGTTTTTCTCCCTGGAACAAATGCCGGCCTCAGAACGAGACGCCGGCACTCACGAACGGGCCGCCAATCTCAACATCCAGGCGGTCATTGCCGTCTTCGTAATCAATAGACATCTGACGGTAGCCCGCGCGCAACTGAATCAGCGAGATCTCATACTGGCCGTAGGCGTTGAAATCGTGCAGCGAGTCACCATCGAAGCTGATGAAGTTGCCTTCTGCGCCAACCGACACGCCGGTTAACGGCAGATCAAAACGTGCCGCCAGATAGCCCATGGGAATTACTCCGTCCACCTTGGTTTCACTCGGGCTAAAGCGGCCGTTTGTGTCCTGAACAACCAATTCGCCGGACAAATCGCGGGCGGTAATGCCGAGATCCAAATTCACCCAGTTATCCAAAACCTCGTAATAAAGGGTCAGGTCCAGCTGGTCGAGATCGAAGTCAGATTGAACCTCAACGCTGCCCGGAATTCCGACGAATTCGGAAGTACCCAGACGGCCACGACCACTTTGCTCGATTACGGTGTAGTTCAGGCGAACATTGGGCAATAAAGGCACCGGATGCTCCAGATACAGCGACGCATTGGCATCGGAGTCACTATCGAGATTCAGATCATTTTCGACGTCGACCACATCACCACTGTTGGCAGCCTGACCGGAGAGGTCAGAATCCCAGTAACTCACGCTGGCACGCAGACCAACGACGTCCGCCTGGGACAAAGGCGCCACCAGAATCAATGAACCACCTACAGCAAGCATCAGTTTACGCATGACACACCTTTCGAATTTGTTATAAATTTCAATCAGTCGAACTGGATTCCCAAACGGCGTCCGACTTCCTCGTACGTTTCGATAACCTCGCCCAGCCCCTGGCGGAAACGATCCTTATCCATTTTCTTGCGGGTTTCCTTGTCCCAGATCCGGCAACCGTCCGGACTGAACTCGTCACCCAGCACAATCTTGCCTTCACTGCGGCCGAACTCCAGCTTGTAGTCCACCAACAGCATGCCTGCCTGGTCAAACAGGGCCTTGAGTACGTCGTTCACCCGGTAGGTCAGCGCTTTCATCTGGTCCAGCTCTTCGGCTGCCGCCCAGCCGAAGCTCACGGCCAGGGATTCGTTGACCATGGGATCGTGGAGAGCGTCGTTCTTCAGGAACAGTTCGTAGGTTGGCGGATTCAGCTCCTGTCCTTCTTCCACCCCAAGACGGCGGCAGAGGCTGCCGGCAGAAACGTTGCGAACCACGCACTCGACCGGAATCATGTCCAGTTTTTTAACCAGCGACTCAGTGGAAGACAGCAACCCTTCAAAATGGGTCGGTACACCCGCCGCTTCCAGCTTCTCCATAATGAACGCATTGAACTTGTTGTTCACCATGCCCTTGCGGTTGAGCTGTTCCTTCTTCTCGCCGTCAAAGGCGGATGTGTCGTCACGGAACTCCAGCACAAAGCGATCGGGGTTGTCTGTCCGGTAGACGGATTTTGCCTTGCCGGCATATAGTTCTTCGCGTTTTTCCATTGGGGGTCTCCGAAAAGCGGCCGCCCTGGGCGGCCTCTTCCTGAATCAGTATAGGTAATCGAACAGTTGCGCGAGCAGATCCGGCGTCGTGCGGCTGCCCGTGTAACCCGGAACGTCTTCGGCAGAGATGACGATTGCATCGCTCTGCTGGCTAAGGTTAACCGTGTGAGTATGCTGGGGTGCTTCCTTGTCGCTGAACCAGCTGAACCAGCCCGGATCCCGCTCGTCTTCGGTGCGGAAGTCGACATGGAACCAGCCTTCGCTGCGGTTGAGATCAACAACAGGAATACCCGAGTCTGTCAGCGCCCGGCTCACTTCCGCCCAGGAACGCCCGTAATCAAGCTCCATGCGGATCGCGACCGCCTCATCATTTTCCGAAATCAGGCGAACAAGCGGTTCGCTGACCATTCCGGATGCGGCGCGGGAAAAGGACTTGGTTTCCTCGCGGGCCCTGAGAAAATCGCTCAGGTCAGACAACAGGCGCCTCTGCAGCTCCAGCGCCTGCTCCGAGGGATCGGTCACTTCCGCCCAGGGAATCAGTTCCTCTGGCTGCTCCGGAACTTCCAGCCTGCGCACCTGAACTTCGGTGGTCTTGCGGCGAACGCCTGGCGCCATACGCACCTGAAGAACCACTTTCTGCTCGCCGGCAGACGGATTATCGGAAAGCTCCACGAGATCCCGTGCACGCTTGCTGAAGTTGGCAAGCTCTGTCTGAAGGATACCCAGTTGGGGGCTATCGAAACCGACACCCAGACCACGCTCGGACAGATAGCTGTTCACGGCCGGCCAGATTCTTCCCGGCACGTCGTTGACCAGCAGCCAGAGCCGGCCATCCAGCTCTTCGATCACATAGTTTTCATCCAGGATGTCCGAGGTCATGTCCGGCGGACGCGGTATATCGGACGGATACATCTTGCTGGCATCGGCCGGCTGGACATCGCGGATGGGCATGGTCTGGCTGAAACGGGAATCGTCGGCAGTGGCCGGCAGTTCCAGTGGCTGCCCTTCCGTGGCATTCACATAATGCTCGGAACGGTCATCAATCAGACCGCATCCCGAAGCTGCTGCCAGAAGCAGCAGCCCGGACACAACAACAATAGGCTTCAACATCAAGGTACTACCGGTTCCTTTTAGAACCTGCATCAGGTTACTCCGGGGATGGGATGATTTAAGCAAACTCAGAGTACACCTGAGGACTTGAGGGCATCTTCCACTTCGCTATGGAACTTTTCGCTGAGCGGTGTCAGCGGCAAGCGGATGCCTTCCCCAATCATTCCCATATGATGGAGCGCCCATTTCACCGGGATAGGATTCGCTTCGAGGAACAGCTTCCGGTTAAGGGGCATGAGCAGTTCGTTCAAACGCTCGGTTTCCTCACGATTTCCGGCAACAGCGGCTTCGCACAGCTGGGACATTGCCTTCGGGGCGACGTTCGCGGTGACGGACACGTTGCCCTTGGCACCGGCAAGCATAAGTTCCGCTGCCGTTGCGTCATCACCTGAATAGACAGCCAGACGGCCATCCAACGCTTCAATCAGTTCGGCACCCCGGGGAATGTTGCCGGTGGCGTCTTTGATGCCCACGATATTCGGAATATCGGCAAGCCGGAGCACGGTCTCGTTCAGCATGTCGCACGCTGTCCTGCCGGGCACGTTGTACAGCATCTGGTTCATGCCGGGGACGGCTTCGGCAATCGCCTTGAAGTGCTGATACAGGCCTTCCTGGGTCGGCTTGTTGTAGTAGGGAACAACGAGCAGGCAGGCATCTGCGCCAAGCTTATGGGCCTCGGCCGTCAGTTCAATGGCCTCACGGGTGCTGTTGCCGCCGGTGCCCGCAATAACCGGGATGCGACCATTAACACGTTTGATGATGTGGCCAATGGTCTGGCAATGCTCTTCCGGGTCGAGCGTTGCGGATTCGCCGGTGGTGCCCACAGCAACGATGCCGTGTGTGCCGTTTTCAATATGAAAGTCTACCAGCTTGTCCAGATCCTCCCAGTGGATGTCACCGTTTGGATGCATGGGCGTGACCAGTGCGACAAGGCTACCCGTAATCATAAAAGCTCCGTCCGAATAAAACCGATATGGTAATGTTGGGCACGAACTGACACAAGGGAATTAAAGGAGATGTCATGCCATCCGTTGAGTTAAACAAACCCGTACCGGATTTTGAAGCACCCGCTACCGGAGACCAGACTGTTCGCCTGGACGATCTGAAAGGTCAGAACGTGGTGATTTATTTCTATCCGAAAGACAACACCCCTGGCTGTACTACTGAGGGACAGGACTTCCGGGACCGGATGAAGCAATTTGAGGAGCTTGATACGGTGATTCTCGGCGTATCGAGGGACGGCCTGAAAGCCCATGAGAATTTCCGGGCCAAGCATGAGTTTCCCTTTCACCTGATTTCAGACAAGGACGAGGCCCTGTGCACCCTCTTCGACGTGATCAAGCTGAAAAAGCTTTACGGGAAGGAGTACATGGGAGTTGACCGGAGCACCTTCCTGATCGACAAGGATGGCGTGCTGCGGGCTGAATGGCGCGGCGTAAAAGTGAAAGGCCACGCTGACGAGGTGCTAGAGGCTGTCAAGGCACTTTAAGTGCCTGTCAGGCGCTTCCGGGTTCCGCCGGCGGCGCCGACTCCTTCACTGGCCAGGCAGCAAACACCGCCTTGAGCATGGTCGCCAGCGGAATGGCAAAGAAAACACCCCACAAGCCCCAGATGCCCCCGAAGAACAGCACCGCGACGATAATCGCGACCGGGTGAAGGTTGTTCACCTCCGAGAAGAGGATCGGGACCAGGACGTTGCCATCCAGTGCCTGGATAACACCGTACACCACCATCACCCAGATGAACTGGCTGCCCCAGCCGAAGGCGAACAGGGCAATCACCGCAACAGGGATGGTGACGACGGCCGCGCCGATATAAGGAATCACCACACTCAGCCCCACCAACAGCGAGAGCAGCGCAGCGTAAGGCATCCCCAGCAGCTTGAAGGCAATGTAGGTGGCGCCGCCCACAATCAGGATCTCGACGGCTTTGCCGCGCACGTAGTTGGCGCATTGGAGGTTCACCTCGTGCCAGATCTGCAGCATCATCGGGCGCTGGGGTGGCAGCAGCCGGGCGATGGAGTTGAGCAGCACCTCCCTGTCCTTCAGGAAAAAGAACACCAGGATAGGCACCAGCACCATGTAGATCAGCAACGCCACGAGATCTGGAATACTGGACAGCGAGAACGACACCAGCCATTGGGTCATGTGCCCCACTTCCGTACTCACCTGGCTGTAAACGGTGCTGACAGCTTCTCCGGAGATCAGGTGGGGATACTGCTGCGGCAACAGCTCAAGATAGGATTGCAGCTCCCGGATAATGCGTGGCGCCTCGCCGGCCAGGTTGCTCAACTGCGTCCAGATCAGCGGAAGCAGGCCAAACAGGAAGCCAACAAGCACGCCGAGGAAAACCAGGAAAACCCCAATAATGGAAACCGTCTCCGGCAAGCCCAGTTTGTTGAGCTTGGTGACCAGACCCTGCAGAATAAAGGCCACAATCAGCGAGGCAATGGCCGGCGCAAGCATGGCACCGAACCAGATAACAAAAATGGTTCCTGTCACCAGTATCAGGAACAGGATGACCGCTTCTTCATCCGAGAAGTATTTGTGCGCGAGACCGCGTAATGTCCTGATCATTTACAGCTCCGAAATCTTAACCGCCGCACTTTATCACAAACCGGTACTGCCCGGCGGTTTCAGAACTGCTCATCAACTTGTGATCGGACATCTGCAGAAAGGCCGGAATATCCCTGGCGGAACCTGCGTCCGTAGCAATCACCTCGAGTTCTTCACCGGGCGCCATGCTGTTCAGTTCCAGCTTTGTCTTCAGCAGCGGCATCGGGCAGCGCAACCCTGAGGCATCAAGCGTTCGATCAACCATACTAGCGATACACCATCACAAAATAATAAGCGGATTTAACAAGCAGGCATTATGCCGACAGTGATAATGTATTGCATCACAATCCTCGTTAACCAGAGGATCAGAACTTTTTATCGCAAACCGCTGTCAAACCGGCGATTCAGACCACAGGCACCCGGCTTTACATGATTGCTATCCAACCCAGATCCCGAACGCTACCGGCAATGGCCATCACCGCCCTGCTGGCCCTGCTGCTTTTTTCAATGCCGGGCCACGCTCAGGAGAGCAGGCTGCCAAGCATTGGCGGTTCCGGTGGAGGCCTGATCGCGGGCCAGCAGGAATCGGATATTGGCCAGCAGGTAATGGTATCTATCCGCCGATCCGCGCCGAGGATCAGCGACCCCCTGGTGTATGATTACCTCAGCGCCGTTACCTATCGCCTGGTGCCCTCGGCCCCACTCCAGAATCGGGACCTGACCCTGGCATTGATCGACAGTCCTGCTATCAACGCATTTGCGGTGCCCGGTGGCATTGTAGGCGTTAATGGCGGTCTGTTTCTCAATGCTGCGACCGAGCAACAATTTGCGTCCGTTCTCGCCCACGAACTTGCTCACCTCAGCCAGCGGCATTTTGCACGGCGCATGGAGCAGCAGGAAACCAGCGCTCCGCTCACACTCGCCGGTATGATTGCCGGCATTGTTCTATCGGCGGTCACCCAGTCTGACATCGGTTTTGCCGCCATTGCCGGGACCCAGGCCCTGGCCGCCCAGAACATGCTCGCCTACAGCCGCTCCCACGAACAGGAAGCCGACCGGGTCGGTCTGGACATTCTGGCCAGCGCCGGGATGGACCCTCGCGGCATGCCGGAAATGTTTGAAATCATGATGCGCCAGAACCGCATGCAGGGAAATCGACTGCCAGAGTATCTGTCGACGCACCCGTTAACCCAGAGCCGCGTGGCCGACACCCGGAATCGTGCCGAACAGTATCCAGATGAAAACATCCGGGACGGCCAGGAATACCATCTGATGCGCAGCCGGCTGCAAGTGCATTACGCGCCCTCCCCCGACGTAGCCGTCGAAACCTTTGAAGCCTACCTCGATCGGCCGGATGCCCAGAGAAACGATGCCATCCGGTATGGCTTGTCCGTGGCCTACCTCGAGGACCGGCAATACGAGAAGGCAGTGGATATACTGAACGATCTGCTGGCCACGAATCCGGGCCGAATCACCTTCCAGGTAACCCTCGCAGAGGTCAGGCTTGCACAAGATCGTGTGGACGAGGCTCGATCCACTCTGAAAGACGCACTGGCGAGGAATCCGGGGAACTATCCAATCACCCACACCCTCGCCCTCACGGAAATAGCCGATGGTAATGGCGCCGCTGCGGCGGAGCATCTCAAACAGCTGACCCGTCAGCTACCGGGACAGGAGCATCTCTGGCTGAAACTGGCCGAGGCGGAGGGCATGGCAAGGAATATTGTGGGCGTGCATCGTGCCCGGGCAGAGTACGATGTTCTGATGGGCGATCTGGAGTCTGCCGAGCGTCAGCTAAGGCAGGCTCAGGAGAAGTTGCCGGCCGGGGCGCCACAGAGGCAGATTGTGACCGAGCGGCTGGCAGAAATCACCAGCCGCCTGCACGCCAGGGCCAACAGCTGATCAGGCGTTGCCAGCAGCCTTGAGATTCATGTTGGCGGTAAAATCCAACATGCGCTGCAGAGGCTGCAGCGCTTTCTCTCTCAGTTCCGGATCCACGAACACTTCCTGATCGCCCCGCTCCAGTACCTGTAGCAGATTCTGAAGGCCGTTCATCGCCATCCAGGGGCAATGGGCGCAGCTACGACAGGTAGCTCCATTGCCTGCGGTGGGCGCTTCAATCAGCGTTTTGTTCGGAGCCAGTTGCTGCATCTTGTAAAAAATGCCGTTGTCAGTGGCAACGATGAACTTTTCGTTAGGCATGGTCTGGACAGCATGAATCAGCTGCGAGGTTGAACCCACAACATCCGCCATCTCAACAACGGCATCGGGCGATTCCGGGTGGACCAGTACCGCCGCGTCCGGATAAAGGGCCTTCAGATCCTCCAGACCGCGGGATTTGAATTCCTCATGAACGATGCAGGAGCCGTCCCAGAGCAGCATATCAGCACCCGTCGTTTTCTGGACGTAGTGCCCCAGGTGCTTATCCGGCGCCCAGAGGATTTTTTCGCCGCGGGCATCCAGATCTTCAACAATAGCCTGGGCACAGCTTGAGGTAACCACCCAGTCCGCCCTCGCCTTCACAGCCGCAGACGTATTGGCGTAGACCACGACCGTGCGATCCGGGTGCTGGTCACAAAACTCGGCGAACTCATCGGCAGGACAGCCCACATCCAGGGAACAGGTCGCCTCAAGCGTTGGCATCAGAACGCGCTTTTCAGGATTCAGGATCTTGGCGGTTTCGCCCATGAACCTCACGCCGGCAACCACGATGGTGGAGGCCGAATGTTGGTTGCCAAAACGGGCCATCTCGAGGGAGTCCGCAACACAGCCACCGGTTTCCTCGGCAAGCCGCTGGATATCGGGATCGGTGTAATAGTGAGCCACAAGCACCGCATCCTGCTCCTTCAGAGCCGATTTTATACGAGCCTCCAGGTCGGACTTTTCGTCCGCGCTGAGCGGCTTCGGCTCGGCAGCATGCGCCAGGTGCTCTTGAATAAGGATACGATCTTCAGCGTAAGTCATTACTGCATCTCTGTATTGCGTGAACCCGGACATTATAACATTCATGCCCCAGGCTTAATGTTTCTGAAACAGTGCGATCATACACTTGTGATCGCTTTGCCTGTTCCCTGTTTACCTAGGTAGGAACGTATACGCAAAAAAAAAGAGCCCGGAGGCTCTTTTTTCACAAAAACCCGCAGGCTTCTGTTATTTGGTGGGTCGTGAAGGATTCGAACCTTCGACCAATTGGTTAAAAGCCAACTGCTCTACCAACTGAGCTAACGACCCGTAACTGGCGACCGAAGCCTTGACTTCAATCTATACCGAATGACTCAGCCCACCCGGTATTTCGTGTTTGGTGGGTCGTGAAGGATTCGAACCTTCGACCAATTGGTTAAAAGCCAACTGCTCTACCAACTGAGCTAACGACCCAAACGAGGCGCATATAGTAATGATTTTTGGCCGTTGATCAACCCCTTTTTCTCAGGTTTCTCAACATTTTTGCCGCGCCAGACAATCAGCCGTTCTGGGACTCCAGAAACTTCCGTGCGAGGTCAGCAGCACTGCTGGACGGGTAATCATCAATCACAGTTTGCATGCTGCGCCGAGCCTGTTCCTTTTCGCCCAGGCGATCATGAGTTACGCCCAGCTTATAGACCGCATCCGGAGCCTTGCGATGGTCGGCAAAACGGGTAGCGACAATCGTGAACGCCTGTTTTGCCTGTTCGAGCTGCGGCTTGACCAGATAGACCTCGCCGAGCCAGTAATAGGCGTTGACCGTCAGATCACCTTCCGGATATTCATCGATAAATTCGTATATCCGACTAATGGCCTCATCGTATTTTTTCTGATTACGAATCAGGTCCTGGATCTGCTCGTAGGCCTTTCGTTCTTCCGCATCGGGCTGGCGGTATTCCCTGGCCTCCCGGGCCTGGCCTGAGGCAGCAGAGCCACCACCTTCGCTGGCTTCGGGAGCCGGCTGTGATGCGACCTTTTCCGAGAGATCCAGAATACGCTGATCCAGATCGATATAACGGTCGCGCCCTTGCTGCTGCAGGCGGTTAATCAGGTGCCGCTGCTCCTCCACTTCGCCCTGGAGCCGTCTGACTTCACCCTGAAGCTGCTGGATCATGTAGAACAGTTCCGACGTCGCCTGACTGCTGTTGGCGTTACGCTGACTGTCCTGGGCTGATTGCGCCAGGGCCACTCCCGCCTGCCCGAGGGCAAGCGGAAGCACCACTGTCGCCATGAGGATTTTTCTCATGGTCGTTCCTGTGTGATTACTCAAATACGAGTTCTACACGACGATTCTGGGCCCAGGCGCTCTCGCTGGAACCCATCACGGCCGGCTTCTCTTCGCCATAGCTTACGGTCTCGAGCTGGCCACGTGAAGCACCGTTTACAATCAGGAAACGCTGAACGGCGTTAGCACGACGCTCGCCAAGGGCCAGGTTGTATTCCTTGGTACCGCGCTCGTCGGCGTGACCCTCAATGCGGACGTTCTGACCCGGGTTGTTGGCGAGGAAACGGGCATGTGCCACCAGGACATCGCGGGCTTCCTGCTTGATTTCAGCCGTATCGAAATCAAAGTAGAAGGTGGTGATTTCACGCAGGGCCTGTTGTTCGGCCTGCTTGCGAGCTTCCATACGCTCTTCTTCGGTCATGGCTGAAGAAGAAACACCGCCCTGGTCGTCACCTCCGTAAACAGTGGATCCACCTTCCTGGTCTACAGCAGCCACATCGGAACCATACTCGCCGCCTTCTTCGGAGGTACCACCGGTAGAGCTACAGCCCGCTACCAGACCGACGGACAACAACAGTGCGAACGCTTTTGATTGAGCTGAAAAATTCATGTTTTCTTCCTTTCAGTTGAGTGACGTTATTGCTTGAACAATGGCCAACACCGGAAAGCTCCGGGAGTCAGCGAACCAAAGGTCCCCAGGCGGGCTCACGGACATCGCCTTCGGATGCCGGCAAGCTGTACGCTGCTCCACCATCCGCGGAAATAACCGTGAGCACGTTGCTACCATTCTGCCGGGTAGCGTAGATCAGCATCCGACCATTGGGCGCAACACTGGGAGACTCATCAGACTCGGTGCGGGTTAGGATCGTTTCCTCCCCGGTTTTCAGTTCGGTACGGGCAATATGAAATGCCCGATCGCGCTGGTGAACGTAATACACATAGTTACCGTCATTGTCGGGCCTTGGCCGAGCGTTGTAACGGCTGCCGAAGGTGATACGACGAGGCTCCGCACCCGGTGTATCCATGTGGTAAATCTGCGGACCTCCGGACCGGTCCGACGTAAAGAAAATGCCCTTGCCAGTGGCGTCATAGCTCGGTTCGGTATCAATCGCCCAGTGGTTCGTAAGCTTGGTCAACTGCCGGGTATCGAGGTTCATCCGGTAGATCTCGGCATTTCCGTCTTTCGAGAGGGTCATCAGCAACGATCGGCCATCGTCGGACCAGGCCGGCGCCGAGTTGAGCCCCGGAAAGTCTGCCACTTTGGTGCGATTGCCGGTTGCAAGCTCATGAACAAAAATCACCGGTTTCCCTGTTTCGAACGACACATAGGCCAGCTTTTTTCCGTCTGGCGACCATGCCGGTGACAGGATGGGTTCCTCGCTTTCAAGCCGGATTCTAGCGCGCTTGCCGTCCACGTCACTGACCTGCAGACGGTAACGGGGTTTGCCGTTGGCGGTATCAAGCGTGATGTAGGCAAGCTTTGTTGAGAAGGCACCCGGCACGCCCGTGATGGCCTCATATACCTTGTCGCTGATATGGTGAGCGAGCGAACGCATATTGGAGGCAGGTGCCGCCGCGGTTTCACCGAGAATCCGCTCCTCGCGGTTTACATCGAACAACTCATACCGGGCCTGAACACGGTCACCACTTCGGCTGAGCGCCCCCACCAGGACATAGCGCTGGCCAAGCAGGCGCCAGTCCCGGAAATACACTTCCTCCCGCCTGGATGGCAGGCTCAGCATCTTCTCCGGAGGCAGAGTCCCGAATTCGCCCGTCATGGTCAGATCCGCTTGGACAATGCTGCTGACCTTGTCGCCAGCGGGCATCTGTCCAGACTCGGCGAAAGGCACCACTGCAACAGGAATGGCCGAATCCGCGCCTTCAGTAATCCGGATCAACAGCTCCGCCCGGGCTGCCGAAACCGCGAAAAAGATCAGGGCCGTGGCGGCAAGAAGCGTTCTGGACGGTTTGTGCCAAATCCGATGTGTCATGGTGTTATCCGCATCCTTATCTCAACCGGCGTGGGTTGAATTCAATCGTAAACTGTCGGAAATACCGTTCAAAGGTATCCCGATCATTGGGTATCGGGTAACGACTCAGGGAGCGCACCGCCCCCAGAGCAGAGTTATCGAACGCTGTATTCCCGCTGCTACTGACCAGCCGCACCCCGGCCAGCTCACCCGTCGGTAACAGCGTAATCTGGAGCCGCGCGGTCATCTCTTCAGTAGCCGAACTGGGCGGATACCACGCCTGGCTCAAGCGCTCACGGATCAGAGCCTGGTACTTCTCACTCTCCGACAGCATCTGGGCTTCTCGGGCTTTCGCAGCGGCTGCCTCTCTCTGGCGACGGGCTTTCTCTTCCCGGGCCCTCTGAGCCGCCTCCGCCTGGGCTTCAAGCTGTTGTTCCCGGAGCTTGCGCTCTGCCTCGAGGCGCTTGCGTTCAGCTTCCTGGCGAGCCTGCTCCTCCTGGCGCTTGCGTTCGGCCTCTTCCCGCTTCCGCTGCTCTTCCTGGCGCCGCTTCTCTTCCTCGGCTTTTCGTTTTGCCTCTTCCTGACGGCGTTTTTCTTCCTCAGCTTTCTGCCTGGCTCGCTCCTTGGCCTCCGCCTCCGCCTTTTGACGGGCAGCCTCCGCTTCACGGGCTTTCCGGGCCTCGCGTTCTTTCGCCTCTGCTTCCTGACGCTCCTGCTCTTTCTGCTGCTGAAGCCTCTTTTGTTCTTCCTGCCGCTTCTGCTCTGCAATGCGACGGGCTTCTTCCTCCTGCCTTTGTCGTTCAGCTTCTTCCTTGCGACGCTGCTCTTCGGCCCGGCGTTCTTCGTCCCGCTTTTGCTGATCGACCGGCTCTACCACCGGGCTCGGTTCCGGCTCCTGCTGGGTAATCAGCCGGGCCGATATGCTCCTGGGTGCCGGCTCATGATCGGTGCTGGTCCACGACCAACCCGCAAGCGCAATGCCCAGAATCAACAGGTGCAACGTGACCGAGAGCGCCACCGGTGATTTCCATGGTGGCACGCCAGTTGTGGTTACTTCACGCTGGTGATCTCTCACAACACTCCTGCCCGCACCACTATCAATTGTCGTCCCGGGGTGATTCGGTGATCAGGCCGATACTACTCGCCCCGGCACCCTGCAATTCCGCCATCAACCGAACAACCGTGCCGTACGGAACATTTTCATCGCCGCGAACCAGAATCTCACTTGAGGCCCGTTGCGAGAGGATCTTGGAAACCTGGGCCCGCAAGTCAGACAGCGTCATGGGATCACTGCCGTCGTCTCCAATCTCGACGTAGTACGCTCCGTTTGCATCAACCGAAACAATGATGGACTCAACATCCTTGTCAGACTGAATAGGATCGGAAGTGGTCTGGGGCAGATCAACCTTCACCCCCTGCGTCAGCATCGGGGCGGTGACCATGAAGATGATCAGCAACACCAGCATGACATCAATGTACGGAACCACATTGATTTCCGACATTGGCTTGCGCCGGTTTTCCGGCATCATTCCCATGCCCTTCATAAAGCAGTGCTCCCAAGCTGATCCCTGCCCATGAATTCAGCCACCATCATGCGGCACCCTTTTCGCTCTGATGCACGCGACGGTGAAGAATGCTGGAAAACTCATCCGCAAAGGTTTCGTAGTTCTTCAACAGGGCATCGGACATGGCGGAAAAACGGTTATAGGCAATAACCGCCGGTATTGCGGCGAACAGACCCATCGCGGTTGCAATGAGGGCCTCGGAGATGCCGGGCGCCACCGTGGCCAGTGTCGCCTGCTGAACCTGTGCCAGCCCCCGGAACGAGTTCATGATGCCCCAGACGGTGCCAAACAAACCCACATAAGGACTGGTGGAGCCGACCGTCGCCAGGAACGGCAGACTGGCCTCCAGCCGCTCGTGCTCCCGGGAGAAGGCCACCCGCATTGCCCGCTGGGTACCTTCCATAACCGCATCGGCGTCCCGGCTTTGCTGGCGCAACCGGGAAAACTCCTTGAAACCGGCCCGGAACAGGGATTCCATGCCGGAAAACGGTGTTGGATCGGCGTTCACCTCCCGGTACAACTGCCCCAGATCCATGCCTGACCAGAAACGCTCCTCGAACGCCAATTGCGCCCTCTTGGCCTTCCGGAACACCTGCAGGCGCTGGAAAATCAGGGCCCAGGACATGATTGACGCCAGGGCCAGCAAAAGCATGACCAGCTGAACCAAGACACCGGCATTGGCAATGAGGTACCAGACTGAAAGTTCTGAATCCACTTCTTACTCCTGGCTCGTTCTGTTTATCGTTTCGGTGGGCTGGACATTCTTGGCCAGCAATTCCTGCATATTCGTCGGTAACCGGCGGGGACGACCGGAATCAAGCGCTACGCAGGCTACCCGCACATCACTGTCACTCAGCAACTTTCGGTCTTCGGCCCGCATCACACGCTGACGGAAATCCATCCAGACTCTACCAAAAGCCACGGGTTCCGCAGTAACCAGCAGTTCGTCATCAAGCTTGGCCGGCACCGCATAATGAATGGTCAGCCGTTGCACCACATAACTGATATTGTCTGCCAGACCCGCCCTGAGGCCAACGCCGCAACTGCGCACCCATTCGGTTCGGGCCCGCTCCATGTAATGGAGATATTTGGCATGAAATACGATGCCACCAGCGTCGGTGTCCTCGATATAGACCCGAATCGGCAGTTCGAACCTTCCCTCTGGCGCCTGTTCAACCAAAAAGATCGTCCTCCCTGCCCGACTTCGGCGGAATCACGCCGAAATGCTGATAGGCGTTGGAGGTCACCATACGCCCTCTGGGAGTCCGGACCATATAACCCTGCTGGATCAGGAAGGGCTCAAGCACATCCTCAATGGTGCCGCGCTCTTCACTGATCGCGGCAGCAAGGCTCTCGACCCCGACAGGGCCACCGTCGAATTTCTCGATCATGGCCAGCAGCAGGCGCCGATCCATGTGATCGAAACCCTGGTTATCCACTTTCAGCATGTTCAGTGCCTGATCGGCGATGTCAGAGGTGATACGACCGTCTGAGCGGACTTCCGCAAAATCGCGGACACGGCGCAACAGGCGATTGGCGATACGCGGGGTACCCCGGGACCGGCGGGCAATTTCGAACGCGCCTGCCTCATCGACGGCTACCGAAGACAATCGCGCGGAGCGCAGAATGATGCTGGTAAGATCTTCGGTGTTATAGAACTCCAGCCGCTGCACGATGCCGAAGCGGTCACGCAGCGGCGAAGTCAGCAAGCCTGCCCGGGTGGTCGCCCCGACGAGGGTGAACGGCGGCAGGTCCAGCTTGATGGAGCGGGCGGCCGGGCCCTCACCGATCATGATGTCGAGCTGGTAATCTTCCATCGCCGGATACAGCACTTCTTCCACTGCCGCGCTGAGACGGTGGATCTCGTCAATGAAGAGAACGTCACCTTCTTCGAGATTAGTCAGCATGGCGGCGAGGTCGCCGGCTTTTTCAAGCACAGGACCAGACGTTGTCTTGATGGATACGCCCATCTCATTGGCGATGATATTGGCAAGAGTTGTTTTGCCCAGACCGGGCGGGCCAAAGATCAGAACGTGGTCCAGCGCTTCCTGACGACCCCGGGCCGCGGATATGAAAATATCCATCTGCTCACGGACCGTGGGCTGGCCAACATACTCGGCCAGCAGGGTCGGGCGAATGGCCCTGTCCTGTACTTCCTCATATTCACCGGCCCGGGCCGAGATCAACCGGTCGGATTCGATCATGGCATCACCCATAGTGTGGGAATCAACATCGTGCCTCACGTTTGCCCGCTATTCCAGCGCAGCCCCAATTGTACAAAGGGGTTAGCAGGTGTCACGTTACGCTCTCTACAGGTTCGCGACAGGTTCTGACGATCAGGCCGGAATCATGTTTCGCAGGGCCAGACGGATGAGCGTTTCACTACTCATCCCCTCCTCGGCCACTTTGCTGATGGCCTTGGCAGCCTCCTGGGGCTTGTAACCCAGAGCGATCAGTGCGGCTTCCGCCTCTTCAGTGGCCGCCGGCCCGCCAGCGGGGCCTTGTCCGCCCGGCTGGCCCACGCCTGTCGTCTCTGGCGACGTTGGCACAAATTGCCCTTCAAGTTGCCCTATCCGGTCCGCCATTTCAATAAGAAGCCGCTCTGCTGTTTTCTTGCCAACGCCGGGGAGCTTGACCAGTGAGGCGGAGTCACGATTCTCAACGCAGCGAATGAACTGCTGTGCGTCCAATCCGGAAAGAATGCCAACGGCCAGCTTCGGGCCAACCCCATTGACCTTGATCAGCAGGCGGAAGAGGTCCCGGTCCAGGCTGGAAGCAAAGCCGTAGAGGCTCTGGGCGTCTTCTCGGACGGCAAAATGGGTGTGCAGGGTGACTTCATCGCCGGTCTCCGGCAGATGAAAGAAGGTGGTATAGGGGATGTCGACTTCATAGCCCAGGCCCGCGCACTCAACCAGCGCCTGGCCCGGAGCCTTTTCGACCAGAATACCTCGGATACGACCAATCAAGCTGAATCTCCTGTCGCTCCTGGGAGCGGTTTATTGTTGTCGCACACGACCGCTTCGGACTTTTCCCGCGCCACTGGCCACCCGCAGGATACTCTGACTCATGTGGGCATGGCACATGGCGATGGCGAGCGCATCGGCCGCGTCGGCCTGGGGTTTGCGTGAGAGCGAGAGTAACACCTGAACCATGTGCTGAACCTGGGATTTGTCAGCGCCACCCTTGCCGACCACCGCCTGTTTGACCTGCCTCGCCGAGTATTCGTGAACCGCCAACCCGCTGTTGGCGGCACTGACGATGGCTGCGCCGCGGGCCTGGCCGAGTTTCAGTGCAGAGTCCGGGTTCCGGGCCATGAACACCTGCTCGATGGCGAATTCTTCCGGCCGATACTCACCGATCAGAGTGGCAAGGCTCTGGAAGATGGTCTGGAGGCGCTCAGCCATCAGCTTTTCCCCCACCCGGATACACCCGCTATCGATGTACTCGATATGGCGACCATCCGCCCGAATGACGCCGTAACCGGTAATCCGTGACCCCGGATCAACGCCCAGAATTATCGCCACATCAATGCCCCTGACTGGTCAAAGCGATTCCATGATCTCGCCGGAAATATCCGCGTTGTGGTAGACATTCTGAACATCGTCCAGATCTTCGAGCATATCAATGAGCTTCAGGATGGTTTCTGCGCCGTCCCGGTCCAGCTCAACCCGCGTGGACGGAACCATGGTTACTTCGGCATTGTCCGGTACCAGCCCGGCATTGACCAGCGATTCCTTGACGTCCAGAAACTGTTCGGGTGTGGTGACAATTTCCCAGGATCCGTCGTCCTGGCCTGCGAGGTCTTCGGCGCCAGCATTGAGAACGGCTTCCACCAGCCTGTCCTCTTCCCACTCCGGACCGTAGCTGATGATGCCCTGTTTGGTGAACAGGTAGGCTACCGATCCGTCGGTCCCGAGGTTGCCACCCATCTTGTTGAACGCGTGGCGTATCTCGGCAACAGACCGGTTTTTATTGTCGGTCATGACTTCCACGAATATCGCCACACCACCCGGGCCATAGCCTTCGTAGGTCAGCTCTTCGTAGTTGTCATCATCGCCACCACCGGCGCCACGTTCTACCGCGCGCTCGATGGTGTCTTTTTTCATATTGGCGGTGAGCGCCTTGTCGATGACCGCGCGCAGGCGGGGGTTATCATCAGGATTACCCCCGCCCTGGCGCGCAGCTACGGTCAGCTCACGAATGATTTTGGTGAAGATCTTGCCCCGCTTGGCATCCTGTGCCGCCTTGCGGTGCTTGATGTTGGCCCACTTACTGTGACCCGCCATACAGCTCCTCTCTTAAATCATTGACTTACTGATTGCCCTCGCCGGCTTCCGCCTTGTTGCCTTCAACCGGCTTTGACGGCTTGCGCAGACGGATATGCAACTCACGCAGCTGCTTCTCATCCACTTCGCCCGGCGCCTGGGTCATCAGACAGGTGGCACTCTGGGTTTTCGGGAATGCGATAACGTCACGGATGGACGAAGCGCCGGTCATCAGCATGACCAGGCGATCCAGGCCGAACGCCAGACCACCATGGGGCGGGCAACCAAACTTCAGGGCATCCAGCAGGAAGCCGAACTTGGCGCGGGCTTCCTCTTCACCGATACCCAGAATACGGAACACCGTTTCCTGCATTTTCTCATCGTGAATACGGATAGAACCGCCGCCCAATTCAGTGCCGTTCAACACCATATCGTAGGCGCGGGACAACGCGTTGGCGGGGTCTTGGGCCAGATCTTCCGGACTACAGGACGGCGCGGTGAACGGGTGGTGAATCGCGGTCAGGCCGCCGTCCGGCGTTTCCTCGAACATCGGGAAATCGACAACCCAGAGCGGCGCCCACTCGGAAGTCAGCATGTCGAGATCGTGACCGATCTTGATCCGCAGTGCGCCGAGGGCTTCATTGACCACGTTGGTTTTGTCCGCGCCAAAGAACACGATGTCGCCATCTTCGGCACCCACACGCTCCATGATAGCCAGAGCAACATCATCACCCAGGAACTTGATGATCGGAGACTGCAGACCTTCAACGCCCTTGGACAGGTCATTGACCTTGATATAGGCAAGACCTTTGGCACCGTAGATACCAACAAACTTGGTGTAGTCGTCAATCTGCTTGCGCGTCAGCTCGCCGCCTTTCGGCACACGCAGAGCCGCCACACGACCTTTCGGATCCTTGGCGGGACCGGCGAAGACCTTGAAGTCCACGCCTTCAACCAAATCGTTCACATCCAGCAGCTCCAGCGGGATTCGCAGATCCGGCTTGTCGCTGCCGTAACGTTGCATTGCCTCCGCATACGGCATTTGCGGGAAGGACGGCAGTTCAACCTCCAGCACGTCCTTGAACAGCGCCCGGATCATGTCCTCGTTCAGCTTCATCAGGGTCTCTTCATCAATGAAAGAGGCCTCGATGTCTACCTGGGTGAACTCCGGCTGACGATCTGCACGCAGGTCTTCATCCCGGAAACACTTGGCGATCTGGTAGTAGCGGTCAACACCAGACACCATCAGCAGCTGCTTGAACAGCTGGGGAGACTGGGGAAGCGCGAAGAAGGAGCCTTCGTGGGTACGGCTCGGCACCAGATAATCCCGCGCGCCTTCCGGCGTGGCACGGGTCAGGATAGGAGTTTCCACATCCATGAAGCCGTTGCTGTCGAGGTAGTTACGGATATAACTGGTCACCCGGGAACGGAAACGCAGGCGGTTGATCATCTCCGGACGACGCAGGTCCACAAACCGGTAGCGCAGACGCACGTCCTCGCCAACGTCGACATGCTCATCCAGCGGGAACGGCGGCGTTGCCGCAGCGTTCAGGATAGTCAGCTCCTTACCCAGAAGCTCAACCTGCCCGGTCGGCATGTTGTTGTTCTCGGTTCCGGCAGGACGACGACGCACCCGGCCGGTGACCTTGATCACGAACTCGCTACGGACTTTTTCCGCAAGCGCAAAGCTCTCAGGGGTATCAGGATCCACAACAACCTGAGACATACCATCCCGATCCCGCAGATCCAGGAAGATAACCCCACCGTGGTCACGACGGCGGTGTACCCATCCGCAAAGTGTGACTTCCTGATCGATGTGGGATTCGTTGATCCCACCGCAATAATGACTGCGCATACCGGTTCCCGTTACGTTTAATGTGTTCAAATATGGTGCGTGTTCTGGATCGCTTGAAAAATGGTGCGACCATAGCGGAAAAGCCGCCCATTATAAACACAATGGCGGTGAAAATCAGGCGTGCAGGCACGCAAATCAAGCGGTCGGATGACTGCAGGTTGGCAGCCGGCTAGAATGCTTCTTTTTTACCAGCAGATGGAGTCTGAACTTGGCCACCAGAGCGGAGCAAAAACAGAAAACCCGGCGGGCACTGATGGATGCGGCGCTCTCGCAATTGAGTGCGGACCGGGGCTTTGGCAGTCTGAGTTTACGGGAAGTTGCCCGGGAGGCGGGAATCGCCCCCACGTCTTTCTATCGGCACTTTGCCGAGCTTGATGAACTGGGCCTGGCTCTGGTGGACGAAGGCGGCGTTGCCCTGAGACAACTAATGCGTCAGGCCCGCAAGCGGATTGCCCGTGATGGTGGCAGCGCCATTTCCACTTCTGTCGAAACCTTCATGGAGTACCTGGGCAACAATGCCAACCTGTTCCGGCTGATGCTTCGGGAAAGGACCGGGGTTTCCAAGCCTTTTCGGACAGCCGTAAAGGCCGAGATTGACCACTTTGTGACCGAACTGGCCGATGACCTGCGGCGGATCGCCGACGAGCAGAACAAGCCCCTCTCAGAAGCCAGGCTGGTGGCTGAGGCCATGGTAACGCTCGTCTTCAACCAGGGGGCAGAAGCGCTGGATGCAACCGCTTCCGAACGTGATGAGCTGAAGGCCAAGCTGAAAATCGAGCTAAGAATGATCCTGGTCGGCTCACAGACTCTGGCGAAACGCAACTGACCTCACTTTCGAACTAGACACCGGCCTCAAGCTCAGTAAGAACCAGGGCCAGTCTTGAGCGAACCTGCTCCAGCTCCTCATCGGAATAAGCAACCGGCGCCTGCTTGCCCCACACAGGGCCCGGCCAGGCCGGGTCGCCTTCGAACCGCACGATATGATGAAGATGAAGCTGGGGCACCATGTTGCCAAGGGCTGCGACGTTCATCTTGTCGCCGCCGAAGACATCCATCATGGCTCCGCTGAGCGCGGAGGACTCGCGGACCAGCTGGTGCTGCTGGTCCGCCGACAACTGGTAGATCTCACGGATGCCGGTGACAGCTGGTACCAACAGCACCCAGGGCCAGGTGCTGTCATTCATCAGTCGGATTTCACAAAGCGAGGTGCTTCCAAGGCCAATCGTGTCAGCCTTCAGTCGCTCGTGTAACCGGAAAACTGCCGGTTCGCTCATACTCATCCTCCGATTATCTGGGTTTACTCGGAGTGGAACTGGGTGCGGCCACGGCCAATGGCGTAGTAAATGAGGCCGTAGCGATCCAGCATTTCCGGCTCGTAGAGATTGCGGCCATCAAAGACCACCGGTTCACGAATGGTCGCAGCAATAGATTCGAAGTCTGGGGACCGGAACTCTTTCCACTCGGTGCAGATAGCGAGAACATCTGCCCCTTTAAGCGCCTGCTCTTTCGTGCCGCACAGGGTCAGGCCTTCCTGATCACCGTAGATTCGCTGGGTTTCCTCCATGGCCTCCGGGTCGAAAGCCTGTACCCTGGCGCCGGCTTTCCAGAGATCTTCCATCAATGTGCGGGAAGAAGCTTCGCGCATATCGTCGGTATTCGGCTTGAACGCCAGCCCCCAAAGCGCAACGACCTTGCCATTGAGATCACCACCAAAATAGTGGCTGATCTTGTCGAACAACACGTGTTTCTGGGCGTAGTTGACCGATTCAACCGCATTCAGCAAGCGTGCTTCGTAACCGCAGTCGCTGGCGGTTCGGGCCAGGGCCTGAACATCTTTCGGGAAGCAGGAACCGCCGTAACCGCAACCAGGGTAGATGAAGTGATAGCCAATCCGCGGGTCGGAACCAATGCCCCGGCGCACAGCTTCAATATCGGCACCCAGCCGCTCTGCCAGGTTTGCAATCTCATTCATGAAGCTGATCTTGGTGGCCAGCATGGAGTTGGCCGCATACTTGGTGAGCTCCGCGGACCGCAGGTCCATAAAGATCATGCGGTCGTGATTGCGGTTGAACGGGTAGTAGACTTCCCGCAGCAACTCCGCCGCCCGCTCGCTGTCGGTGCCCACAATAATACGGTCCGGCTTCATAAAATCGTTGATGGCCGCGCCTTCCTTGAGGAACTCCGGGTTGGACACCACATCAAACTCCAGTTCCAGACCACGACGGTCCAGCTGGGCGCGAACCGCCGCTTTTACTTTGTCGCCGGTGCCGACCGGCACCGTGGACTTGTCAACGACTACCTTGTAGTCCTCCATGTATTCGCCGATGGAACGGGCTACCGCGGTTACATACTGGAGGTCGGCAGAACCGTCTTCGTCCGGGGGCGTGCCCACGGCGATAAATTGGAGTGTGCCGTGACGAACGGCCTCTTCGGTATCGGTTGTGAAGGACAGGCGGCCTGCCTCAACGGTGTGCTTTACGATATTGTCGAGGCCCGGCTCATAGATGGGAATCTGGCCATTCTTGAGCTTTTCAATTTTGCCCTGGTCCACATCCATACAGAGAACGTCGTGGCCAACATCCGCCAGGCAAGCACCAGTAACCAGGCCAACATAACCGGTTCCAAAAATCGTTATTTTCATCCTTTAAATCCCGATACAAATACAGAAAAGTTATTGGGTGTCGTCAGCTTTTTTCTTCTGCCAGATCGCTTCCCACGCCAGGGCGGTGCCGACAATGGTATCCAGATTGTCGTAGTCCGGCTGCCAGCCCAGGGTCTGGCGGATAAGTGTGTTGTCCGCCATCAATGCTGCCGGGTCGCCGGCGCGGCGGCCGGTTTCGGTGACCGGAAAATCAACGCCGGATTGCGCCTTGACCACATCAATCACTTCCCGGACCGTAAAGCCGCGACCATAACCGCAGTTCATGACCTTCGAATGACCACCATCTGCCATGTAGTCCAGCGCCATCACGTGGGCCTTGGCCAGGTCCTCCACGTGGATGTAGTCGCGAATGCAGGTGCCGTCCCGGGTATCGTAATCGGTGCCGAAGACACTCATGCCTTCCCGCTGTTCCGTCACGCACTCACAGGCGACCTTGATCAGATGCGTGGCTTCAGGTGTGGCCTGCCCCAGCAGCCCTTCCGGATTCGCGCCTGCCACATTGAAGTAACGGAGAATCACATAATTGAGGCTGGAGGCTGCGGCCAAATCCATGATCATCCGCTCGCTCATCATCTTGGACGCGCCGTAGGGGTTGATCGGGGCCAGCGGCAGATCCTCAGTGAGCACCGTCTGCTCGGGCATACCATAGACGGCCGCGGTGGAGGAAAACACCATGTACGGCACTTCGTGCTTTTCGACCGCTTTCAGGAGGTTCAGGGTATTGCGGGTATTGTTGCTGTAGTACTTCAGGGGGTTGGCGACAGACTCCGGCACCACAATATTGGCAGCGAAATGCAGAACCGCCTCAAATCGGTGACGGGAGAACAGATCTTCGATTGCCGCTTCATCGGCCAGATCCCCGACCACCAGTTCGCCGGCGGTGACCGCCCAGCGGTAGCCAGTGGAGAGGTTATCGAAAACAACGATATCGTGACCGGCCTGGCCCAGCTGACGGACCACGTGACTGCCAATATATCCGGCTCCGCCGGTAACGAGGACTTTCATAGGCGAAAACTACTCCTTCCCTGAATTCTGTTTGCGAAGACGCCGGATCTCTGCCCGCCGTTGACTGAAAAACTCAGTGATCACCCGGCTGCACTGATCCGACAGCACACCGCCAACGGCGGTCACGTCCCAGTTCAGATGGGGCTCTTCCAGCGTACGGCGTGCAGATTCTATCGCGCCTGCCTTGGGCTCGCGGGCACCGTACACAAGCCGACTGATGCGGCCATGAACGATGGCACCCACGCACATGGTACAGGGCTCCAGAGTAACGTAAAGCGTGGCATCAGGCAGCCGGTAATTGCCCACCCGGGCGGCGGCATCGCGCAGGGCGCGGATTTCGGCGTGGGCCGTGGGATCGCAACCGGAAATCGGCGCGTTAAAACCAGCCCCGATTTCCTTGCCATCCAGAACCACCACAGCACCAACAGGCACTTCGCCTTTGGCGGCAGCTTCACCGGCCAGCTGCAGTGCGCGGTTCATCCAGTGTTCGTCTTCCGCTGTCACCTCAGACATCGGCCCCGGTCACCTGCCGATTATTCCCACTCAATGGTTGCCGGCGGCTTGGAAGATACGTCGTAGGTTACCCGGGACACACCGGTAATCTCGTTGATGATCCGGTTGGAGACCGTTTCAAGCAGATCGTACGGCAGATGTGCCCAGCGGGCAGTCATAAAGTCGATGGTCTCAACCGCTCTCAGGGCCACCACGTACTCGTAGCGGCGGGCATCGCCAACCACGCCTACCGACTTGACCGGCAGGAACACGGCAAACGCCTGGCTGGTCTTGTGGTAGAGATCGGCACGGTGAAGCTCTTCCAGGAAGATGGCGTCTGCCCTGCGCAGGATATCGGCGTATTCCTTTTTCACTTCACCGAGAATGCGCACGCCCAGGCCCGGACCCGGGAACGGGTGACGGTAAACCATGTCGTAAGGCAGGCCCAGCTCGAGGCCAATCCGGCGTACCTCATCCTTGAACAGTTCCCGCAGCGGCTCCACCAGCTTCATTTTCATGGTTTCCGGCAGGCCACCCACGTTATGGTGAGATTTGATGACGTGGGCCTTGCCGGTCTTGGAGGCGGCTGACTCGATGACGTCCGGATAGATGGTGCCCTGGGCCAGCCAGTTGACGTCCCGGATATTGACCGCTTCCTCGTCAAACACGTCGATGAAGGTGTTACCAATGATCTTGCGCTTCTGCTCGGGATCACTGACTCCTTTGAGCTTCGACAGGAACAGGTCTTCGGCATCAACCCGAATCACCTTTACACCCATGTTGCTGGCGAACATGTCCATCACCTGGTCGCCTTCGTGAAGACGCAGGAGGCCATTGTCCACGAACACGCAGGTCAGTTGGTCACCGATCGCCCGGTGCAGCAGCGCAGCAGTCACCGAAGAGTCGACACCCCCGGACAGGCCCAGCAGCACCTTGTCGCTGCCTACCTGATCCCGGATCTGCCGAACCGCGTCGTCCACGATCTTCGCCGGCGTCCACAGCGCCTCGCAGTTACAGATATTCAGGATGAAGTGCTCGAGAATCCGCTTGCCCTGAAGGGTATGGGTGACCTCGGGGTGGAACTGAACACCGTACAGATTCCGGCTGAGATCCTGCATTGCCGAAATCGGCGCGCTCTCGGTTGAAGCCAGCAGTTCAAAGCCCTCGGGCATCGCCACCACCTTGTCACCGTGGCTCATCCACACATCCAGCAACGACTCCCCGGCAGGCGTCAGGTGGTCGGTGATATCGGCCAGCAGCGGGCCCTTGGCTCGCACTTTAACCTGGGCATAGCCGAACTCACGCTTCTCGGAGCTGGCCACGCGGCCGCCAAGCTGTTCGGCCATGGTCTGCATGCCGTAACAGATGCCAAGTATCGGAATACCGCGTTCGAACAGCCCTTCCGGGGCCCGGGGACCGCCCAGCTGAGTTACCGACTCCGGACCGCCCGCAAGAATAATCCCTTTGGGATTGAACTCATCAAGTTCTTCATCGGTGATATCGAACGCCTTGATCTCACAATAGACGCCGATCTCCCGCACGCGGCGGGCAATCAGCTGCGTGTACTGGGAACCGAAATCGAGAATCAGGATGCGGTGGTCGTGAATGTTCTGGGCCATGGAGTCCTCGGAGCTGAATAAACAACGCGGCCCGTAGTGGGCCGCGTGTGGTAAGGCAGTTATTAACCGACGCGGTAGTTCGGCGCTTCTTTGGTAATGGTCACATCGTGCACGTGACTCTCACGCATGCCAGCGTTGGTGATGCGCACAAATTCCGGTTTGGTACGCATTTCTTCCATGGTCGCGCTGCCGGTGTAACCCATCGAAGCACGCAGGCCGCCAATCAGCTGGTGCACGATGTTGCGCATCGGGCCCTTGCAGGCAACGCGGCCCTCAATACCTTCCGGAACCAGTTTCTCGATACCTTTGCTGGCGTCCTGGAAGTAACGGTCGCTGGAGCCCTGCCCCATGGCGCCAATTGAGCCCATGCCCCGATAGGCCTTGTAACTGCGGCCCTGGAACAGCTCCACTTCGCCAGGTGCCTCATCGGTACCTGCCAAAAGGCTGCCGATCATGACGCTATGGGCGCCTGCGGCAATGGCTTTGGCAATATCACCGGAGAAACGGATACCGCCATCAGCGATTACCGGGACTCCGTGCTCTTTCAGCGCTGCGGCCACGTTGGAAACCGCAGAAATCTGGGGCACACCAATACCCGCCACAATACGGGTGGTGCAGATGGAACCGGGGCCAATGCCTACCTTTACTGCATCCGCGCCGGCTTCCGCCAGGGCGAGCGCCGCATGTGACGTGGCGATGTTGCCGCCAATCACCTGCACATCGGGGAAATTCTTCTTGATGAAGCGCACGCGTTCCATCACACCACGGGAATGACCGTGGGCGGTATCCACCACGATCACGTCGACCCCGGCTTCGGCCAGTGCGGTAATGCGGGCTTCGGTGTCGCCACCGGTGCTCACGGCCGCGCCAACTCTCAAACGACCCTGATCGTCTTTACACGCCAGCGGGTAATCTTTCGCCTTCTGGATATCCTTGACCGTGATCAGGCCGCGCAGCTCGAAGTTATCGTTAACGACCAGAACCTTCTCGATCCGATGGCGATGCAGCAGCTCTTTCACTTCCTCGAGACAGGCGCCTTCCTTGACCGTAACCAGCTTTTCCTTGGGCGTCATGATATCCCGAACCAGCGTGTCCATACGGCTTTCAAAACGGATGTCGCGGCCAGTGACGATACCGATCAGGTCGTGGCCGTCCACCACCGGAAGACCGGAGATGCTGTTCGCCATGGTGATATCTACCAGTTCGCGAACCGTTGTCTCGGGCGAAACTGTAATCGGATCCTTCACCACGCCACTCTCGAACTTCTTGACCTTGCGGACGGCTGCCGCCTGTTGCTCAACGGTCATGTTCTTGTGCATGATGCCGATACCGCCTTCCTGAGCCATGGCGATGGCCAATTCTGCCTCGGTAACGGTATCCATGGCGGAAGACAGAAGAGGAATGTTGAGGGTGATACCCTTGGTCAGCTGGGTTTGCAGGCTAACCTCGTGGGGCAGCACTTCTGAATATCCGGGAACCAGCAGAACGTCATCAAATGTGAGGGCTTCTTCGGCAATTCGCAGCATTGGGATCCGCCTTTTGATCGTGCTAAGTTGGGAATTTCCGTGCCGTACCCGCGGCGGTACGACAAAGCAAAATCCTTAATCGATCTATTATAATGGGGCTCTCGAAGACAGTAAACCGGCCCTTTTTTAAGGTTCGATTGCATCTTTTTGAAATTTCGCTATTTTTACCCTCCCTCTTTTCGGCTATTGCGTATGTATAACGACGGATCAGGACCGGCGACGCCGCATCTTCAGGACACCCGGCCCCGGGCACTCAGCGTCAGCGAGCTCAACCACCAGGCCAGACATCTTCTGGAATCGAGCTTTATGCAGGTGTGGGTGGAAGGTGAACTCTCCGGATTTTCTCGCCCCTCGTCCGGCCACTGGTATTTTTCCCTGAAAGACCGGAAATGCCAGGTGCGATGCGCCATGTTCCGGGGCATGAACCAGCGCATCCGCACACCACCGAAAGAGGGCGATCAGGTCCGGATCCGCGGCAAGGTCACTCTTTACGAGAACCGCGGCGACTTCCAGATTATCGTTGAACACGTCGAACCTGCGGGGCTCGGCGCCCTCCAACAGGCCTTCGAGGAGCTCAAGCGGAAATTGCTGGCCGAAGGACTGTTTGAACAGGCCAGCAAGAAACCGCTGCCCTCACTGCCCAGGCACATCGGTGTCGTCACCTCACCCACCGGCGCCGCGATCCACGACATACTCACCGTTCTCGCCCGGCGGTGCCCCGCTATACCCGTAACGCTCTACCCCACTGCCGTTCAGGGCAAGGCGGCGACCGCTGACATCGTACGAGCCATCGAAGCCGCCCAGAACCACGGCGTTGCCGATGTCCTGATTATCGGCCGTGGCGGTGGCTCTCTGGAGGATCTCTGGTGCTTCAATGAAGAAGCGGTCGCCCGCGCGATTGCCGCTTGCCGGATCCCCACGGTCAGCGCGGTTGGTCACGAGGTGGATGTAACCATTGCCGATTTCGTGGCTGATCTTCGGGCCCCGACGCCCTCGGCGGCCGCCGAAAAGATTTCGCCGGACCAGTCAGACTGGCTTAAACAGCTAAGAGACCGGGAATTCCGCCTGTCCAACGCCATGGGCCTGGCCCTGAAGCGCCTGGGCACCCAGCTCGGACATCTGAGCGCCCGGTTGCGCGACCCAAGAAGGGAGCTTCTGGAGAAAGCCCAGCGAATGGATGAGCTCGAAATGCGCCTCCGGAAAGCTATTCGACAGCGCCTGACAACCGTTGGCGTGCGCAATGATCACCTGCGCCAGAGACTGGTCATGCAGTCGCCGCACCGCCAGCTATCGGATAGCCAGGACGCGCTGCGGCGCGTGAGCGAGCGATTGGTTTCGGTAATGCAGCAGGACCTGAAACAGCGTCGCGACAACCTGGAACATGCGGCGCAGACTCTGAATGTGGTCAGCCCCCTTGCGACCCTTGGACGGGGTTATTCCATCGTGCGCGACAACAACGGGAACATTCTTCGGGATGCCTCAAACGTCAACCCCGGCGACACCATCTCAGCCCGCGTTGCACGGGGTGAAATGACTGCGAAGGTGACTTCGGTCAAATCTGCAGAAGAAACTGGCCCCTAGACCCCCGAGACTAAGCCAATGGTCTACTAGTCCATGATTTCAAACGGCCTAAAGTTGTCAGGAAACGTATTAAAACAACAACAGGCACGATGAGGTGGAATGTATGGACTACCACTCAGAGTTCCGGCGGTCGATAGACAAACCGGACGAATTCTGGCGTGAACAGGCGGAAAAAATTGACTGGATCGAACCGCCGAAAACCATCTGGCAGCCAACCGACAATGGGCACGGGCAGTGGTTCCCCGACGGCACTCTGAACACTTGCGATGTGGCACTGGATGCCAACATCCGTGCAGGGCGTGGCGAACAGAAAGCCCTGATCTACGATTCTCCGGTTACCGATACCCAGCGCTCCTACACCTACAACGAGCTGACCGATGAAGTGGCCCGGTTCGCTGGAGCCCTCAAAGACCGTGGCATCACCAAGGGCGACCGGGTCATCATCTACATGCCGATGATTCCGGAAGCCGTCATTGCAATGCTCGGCTGCGCGCGAATTGGCGCCATTCATTCTGTGGTCTTCGGCGGCTTTGCAGCCCACGAGCTTGCGGTTCGCATCGATGACGCCAAACCGAAGGCTGTGATTACCGCTTCCTGTGGCATCGAAGTCACCCGTGTGATCGAGTACAAGCCCCTGGTCGACAAGGCCATTGATCAGGCCAGCCACAAACCGGAAACCTGCATCGTTTACCAGCGCCAACAGGCAAAGGCCGAACTTCAGGCTGGCCGTGACCATGACTGGAACGAATTGATGGAAACGGCCGAACCAGCCGACCCGGTGCCCGTCAAATCAACAGACCCGCTTTATATTCTTTACACTTCGGGTACCACCGGTAAACCCAAAGGTGTGGTGCGCGACAACGGTGGTCATGCGGTTGCGCTGAACTACAGCATGAAGCTGGTCTACGACGCCAAACCCGGCGATGTTTACTGGGCCGCTTCTGACGTTGGCTGGGTCGTCGGCCACAGCTACATCGTCTACGCGCCATTGTTTGCGGGTTGCACGACCATCATGTACGAGGGCAAGCCGGTGAAAACACCGGATGCCGGCGCCTTCTGGCGAGTGGTTCAGGATCACAAAGTGAACATGCTGTTCACTGCCCCGACCGCATTCCGGGCCGTCCGCAAAGAAGATCCGGAAGCAGACCAGCTTTCACGCTACGACATCAGTTCACTGAAAAGACTGTTCCTGGCCGGCGAGCGACTCGATCCCGCCACCTATGAGTGGCTGAAAGAGCACACTGGCCTGCCGGTTCTCGACCACTGGTGGCAGACCGAAACCGGCTGGGCTATCTGCTGCAATCCGGTGGGTATTGAAATGATGGCCACCAAGCCGGGCTCGGCGACCGTGCCCTCCCCCGGTTACAACGTTCAGGTCGTGGACATGAACGGCAGTCAGAAACCCGCCGGCGAGCAGGGTCAGATTGCTGTAAAACTGCCACTGCCACCCGGCTGTATGATGACCGTCTGGGGCGACGATGAGCGATTCCGCAAAACCTACCTGGAACCGATATCGGGATTCTACAGCTCCGGCGACGGCGGCTTCATTGACGATGACGGGTACGTGTTCGTTATGGGCCGTACCGATGACGTTATCAATGTCGCTGGCCACCGGCTCTCTACCGGTGAGATGGAGGAAGTCGTCGCCTCCCACCCGGCCATAGCAGAGTGCTGCGTCGTGGGTGCGCACGATGATATGAAAGGGCAGATCCCCATCGGGCTGGTTCTGATCAAGGACGGCGCAACCATCGACCATGACGAACTGGAAGACGAGCTGGTGGAGATGGTTCGAGACAAGATTGGCGCCATCGCCTGTTTCCGCCGCGCCCTGGTGGTTGATCGCCTGCCCAAGACCCGTTCCGGCAAGATCCTCAGACGGGTCATCCGCCAGATTGCCGATGGCGAGGAATACTCGGTGCCCAGCACCATTGATGACCCTGCCATTCTGGAAGAAATCAGCGAGCAGTTCCGCCATTGACACAGGCGGCCTGCCCCATACCCGCCCCCGGTTAACGGGGAGCGGGCATTTTTTGTTCAATCAAATCCCAAGCCGTTGTTTTTGCCGACAATAAAACCTGAACGAAAGGTGCAAAAATTTCGTTGACGCCCCCCAAAGTCGGTCTATACTGATATTGCTGTGAAAATACAGCGGTATTTGGTGAATGCGTTTCAACGTCCTGCCGAAGTGCTCTTCGTTGCCCCTTCCTCAGTACTCTCTGGATTTCTCAGCAACGATTCCATGTGGAATTTTGAAGGTCCCGTGAGGGCAAATTACAGAAAGACAGGAAAGATCAATGTCCGATACTAAAACCGGCCACGTTAAGTGGTTTAACGAGTCCAAAGGCTTTGGCTTCATTGCTCAGGACGGTGGCAGCGACGTGTTTGTACACTACAGCGCAATCAATGCAAGCGGTTTCCGCACCCTGACCGAAGGTCAGCAGGTGCAGTTCACCGTAACACAGGGCCCGAAAGGCCCGCAGGCGGAAAACGTTACCCCGGTCTAAGGGTATAACGCTCCGTCCTTTGCCCCTCACGGGCATCGGAAAACCAACAAGCCGGCATTCGTGCCGGCTTGTGTCGTCAGGACGGCAGGTTTTTCAGGCACCCGCCGTTTCAGGTTCGGCTTCCGTCTCAGGCATTTCGATACCCACTGCCTGAGCGACTGCCGAAAACAAGGCCTGCAAGGTGGCAGATGTCGTGTCTTCGGCCAGTGCCGCAGCGCTGCAATGCATACCGTTTGCGGTCAAGCGAATACAGGCCAGTGCGTTGGCATTGGTGCCCTCACCCAGCGCAAACTCGTCGTAAGCCTCGACAGCAATGGAGATACCAAAGCGCTTCTCCAGCGCCTCAGATACAGCCTCCACTGCGCCCAGCCCATGGCCATCCAGACGAACCGGCGATGCATCGCGACCCACCGACACCTCGGCATGCACACCCTCTTCGTCCCGGTGCAGGTCGTAGGAGCGCAGTGCCCAATCGGCGTGGACTTTCAGATAGCGATCCTCGAACAGGCGATGAATGGTCAGTGAGTCAATCTCGCCACCGTTGGTTTCCGCCTCTCTCTGGACCACCTTGCTGAACTCGATCTGCAACCAGCGTGGCAGGCTGATGTTGTAATCCCGCTCCAGCACATAGGCGACACCGCCCTTGCCAGACTGACTGTTGATGCGCACCACTTCCTCATACCGGCGACCGACATCAAACGGATCGATGGGCAGGTAGGCAACATTCCAGGTCTCTCCGTCCTTGCGGCGCGCCAGGCACTTGCGGATGGCGTCCTGGTGGCTGCCGGAGAAGGCCGTAAAGACCAGTTCGCCAGCGTAGGGATGGCGTGGGTGGGTGGAAATCTCGGTACAGGCCTCGACAACTTCGGTAACCTCCGCCATGCCGGACAGATCCAGTGTCGGATCAATGCCCTGAGAATAGAGGTTCATGGCCATGGTCACCAGGTCCATGTTGCCAGTGCGCTCACCATTGCCCATCAGGGTACCCTCGACCCGGTCGGCTCCGGCCATCACCGCCAGTTCGGCAGCGGCCACGGCGCAGCCACGATCGTTGTGGGTGTGCACGCTGATGCTGATGTGCTCGCGGCGCTGGATCTTGTCGCAGATCCATTCAATCTGGTCCGCGAACACATTCGGTGTCGCCATTTCTACGGTGGCAGGCAGGTTGATAATCATCGGCTGCCCCTCTTCCGGGCGCCAGACCTCGCTCACAGCATCAATCACCTCCACAGCGAAATCCAGCTCGGTGCCGGTAAAGCTTTCCGGTGAATACTGGAAGGTCCACTCGGTTTCCGGGTGGCGGGCAGCAATGTCACGAACCAGTTTCGCACCATTAACGGCTATGTCCCTGATGCCATCCCGGTCCAGGCCGAACACCTGCTCCCGCTGAACCGTGGACGTGGAATTGTAGACATGCACGATTGCTTTCCGGGCGCCGGCCAGTGCTTCGTAGGTGCGTTCAATCAGTTCAGGACGGGCCTGGGTCAGCACCTGGATCTTCACATCCTCGGGAATGCGGTTTTCTTCAATCAGCTTGCGACAGAAATCGAAATCCGGCTGGCTGGCAGCAGGAAAGCCAATCTCGATTTCCTTGAAGCCCAGCTTGACCAGCAACTCGAACATCCGCGTTTTCTGGGCAACAGACATGGGCTTCACCAGTGCCTGGTTGCCATCCCGAAGATCCACGGCACACCAGGTGGGCGCCTTCTCGATGACCTTGTCCGGCCACCGACGGTCGGTTTTGGCAACAGGTTTGAACGCAACGTATTTGCGATGATCGAAAGCCATGCGTGTAATTCCTTGCGGTTTCGGGAATGAAATTATCAATGGGTACAGGTTAACGCGATAAAGCTGGAATTTGATTGCGAACTTTGGTGGGAAAGCGTATTTTTTAATTCATAAATTGCCAAATAACGAGGTTTCGTAGAATTTTATGACCGCAAATCAGAAAACCCTCGTCAAAGTTGACAAGATGGACCGCCGGATCCTCGAACACATCCAGCAGGATGGCTCCCTGACCAACCAGGAGCTGGCTGAGAAAGTCGGGCTATCCCCTTCGCCCTGTCTCCGTCGTGTACGGGCCCTTGAGGATGCCGGTATCATCGTCAGAACCGTCACCATTCTGGACCACAAGAAACTTGGCCTTTCTCTGACGGCAATCATTCTGATTGGCATGGATCGGCATACACCCGAGCGTTTCGCGGCGTTTGAAGAGCAGGTTGCCGAGTACCCGGAGGTGCAGGAGTGCTACCTGATTACCGGCCAGGACGCCGATTACATGCTGAAGGTGGTGGTACCGGACATGGACCATTACCACCATTTCCTGCTGAACCGCATTACCCGCATTCAGGGCGTCAGCGGCGTGCACTCCAGCTTCGTGCTCCGGCGAGTGATCGACAGTACTGCCCTGCCATTGGGGTACCTTTCCTGACTCAGGCGACAAGCTCGCGCACGTAAGCCCTTGCCATGCATTTGAGCTCCTCCACCAGTTGTCGACCCTGGGCGTCGGGCAGAGTTACCGCCAGCCGGAGGACAGTGCCGGCGGACCTTGGCAGCAAAAGGCTTGCGGTCCAGCGCCGATCATCAGGAATCCGGGGACACTCCTCTTTGAGTTTCCGGTCCAGATCGCGGGCGTTGGTGTACAGCTCTCTCAGATCAAGCTCCCTCAGCTCAGGCATTGCCTCTACACCACTCCAGATCGCCGAGTAGGCGGGCTCGTGGCGATAGAACTCATAAAACTGATCGATGAGAACGTCTACCGCATCGCTGAGGTTCAGTTCCTGCAACCGTTCCCGCAGAGCCCGCTCCATCTTCTCCACGTGCTGTTCGGCAATGGCATGGACGATGGCTGCCTTGTTGGGAAAGTAGCGGTAGAGAGAAGCCAGCGACATGCCCGATTGTCGGGCAATGGCTGACATGCTCGCAGCATCGACACCGGTCTCATGAAAAATGGCGGCGGCATGGCGAAGGATGGTGTTGACGCGCTCCCGGCTGCGGGCCTGAACCGGCCGGCGCCGCGGGGCGACATCAATAGATTCGTCGGTCATCATCTGTACCTTGTGCAACAGGCTCCGTACAATAATGGCCACTTTACGACAAATAAAGGCTCCGGCGGGCCAACCGCCGCCTGTCCATTAGTCTAACACTTCAGATTTATTACAAACGGAAGACACGATGCGAGCAAGCCGCTACCTGATTGCCACCCAGAAAGAGACCCCCGCCGACGCCGAGATCATCAGTCATCAGTTGATGTTGCGTGCCGGCATGATTCGCAAACTGGCCGCCGGGCTATACACCTGGTTGCCAATGGGCCTGCGTACCCTGCGCAAGGTCGAGCGAATCGTTCGCGAAGAAATGGACAAGAGTGGCGCTCAGGAAGTGTTGATGCCTGCGGTCCAGCCGGCCGAACTCTGGGAGGAATCCGGACGCTGGACCCAGTACGGCGGCGAACTGCTGCGAATGAAAGACCGTCATGGCCGTGATTTCTGTTTCGGACCGACCCACGAAGAGGTCATTACCGACCTGATCCGGAATGAGATCAGCAGCTACAAGGAGTTGCCAGCCAACTTCTACCAGGTTCAGACCAAATTCCGGGACGAGCGTCGCCCCCGGTTTGGCGTGATGCGCGCCCGGGAATTCCTGATGAAGGACGCTTATTCCTTCCACCTGAACGCCGAGTCCCTGAACGAAACCTACGAATTGATGCACCGCACCTACTGCGCCATTTTCGACCGTTTCGGCCTGGATTACCGTGCTGTACAGGCGGACTCCGGCGCCATTGGTGGCAGCGCATCCCACGAGTTCCATGTGCTCGCATCTTCGGGTGAAGATGACATCGTGTTCAGCACCGGGAGCGATTACGCAGCCAACATCGAGAAAGCAGAGGCAGTAGCCCCGAGCGGCACCCGCCCTGCTCCGGCCGAGGAAATGAAGGAAGTCGCCACGCCGGACCAGAAAACCATCGAGGCGGTATCACAGCTGCTGGGCATTGACGCCACCCGCACGGTTAAAACCCTGCTGGTGAAGGCGGAAGCTGACGAGGACGGCAACTCCGGGCTGGTTGCACTGGTTCTGCGGGGCGATCACACCCTGAACGAGATCAAGGCCGAAAACCTGGCCGGCGTTGCCGAGCCTCTGACAATGGCCACCGATGAGGAAATCGAACAGGCTGTCGGCTGCAAGCCCGGATCTATCGGACCGGTAAACCTCAACGTGCCCGTCATTGTGGACCGCAGTGCCGCGCATCTGGCGGACTTTGTCTGCGGCGCCAACCGGGAAGGCTTCCACCTTACCGGCGTGAACTGGGAGAGAGACGCTGGGCTTGAACGAGTGGAAGACCTGCGCAACGTGGTTGAGGGCGACCCCAGCCCGGATGGCAAGGGCACTCTGGAGATCCGGCGCGGCATTGAAGTGGGCCACATCTTCAAACTTGGCAACAAGTACAGCACTGCCATGAACGCCACGGTTCTCGATGAAAACGGCAAAACCGTGATTATGGACATGGGCTGTTACGGCCTGGGTGTTTCCCGGGTTGTTGCCGCAGCCATTGAACAGAACCACGATGAAAACGGCATCATCTGGCCCGATGCCATTGCGCCTTTCCAGGTGGCCATTGTTACCCTGAACGCCCATAAGTCACCGACCGTTGCCGAGGCCGGCGAAAAGCTTTATGAACAGCTACGCCAGGCCGGTTACGATGTGCTGCTGGACGACCGCAAAGAGCGCCCGGGCGTGAAGTTTGCCGATATGGAATTGATTGGTATCCCGCACCGGTTCGTGGTTTCCGAGCGTGGTCTGGCAGCCGGAACCCTGGAGTACAAGGGCAGAAAGGATGCGGAAAAACAGGATGTCCCGGTGGCTGAAGCGCTGCCATTCCTGGTCAACGCATCGCCCCGAAAAGGGCTCTGATCGCTGTCCGCATGCGCGGACAAGCCTCTGACGGCACTTGCATAAAGCAGTGCCGTCAGGGATTTTCCCTTCCCGAACCACCCACAATCCCTGGCTCCATTTCCAGGGTGACACCGAACCGGTCAACTACTGACTGACGAACTTCTCTGGCAAGCTCCAATATGTCGGCACCTGTGCCGCCCGAGTGGTTAATCAGAACCAGCGCCTGTCGGTTATGCACGCCCACCCGGGCATTCCGGAAGCCTTTCCAGCCACTCTGATCGATCAGCCAGGCCGCTGCCAGTTTGACCCCCTGCTCCTGAGGATAAGCCACAATATCCGGGTGCCGCTCGCTGAGTGCCTCGAATGTTTCTCCGTCAACCACCGGGTTCTTGAAGAAACTTCCGGCGTTCGGAATCATATCCGGGTCCGGCAACTTTCGTCGGCGAATGGCCATTATGGCCTCTGCCACATGCAAAGGGTCGAGGGCGGTTTCCGCTGTATCACCGAGGTACTCCCGGAGATCCCGATATCCGAGCACCAGAGCACGTGAGCGGGACAGGCCCAAACGGATTTCGGTGATCACATAGCGACCCGGCGTCTGTTTGAACAGGCTGTCGCGGTAGGAAAAACGGCACTGGGCGTTATTGAGAACAACCAGCTCACCCGAATTGCGATCCAGTGCGGTGACGGATTCCAGGCAATCGCCGAGCTCAACACCATAGGCACCAATATTCTGGACGGGCGCCGCGCCGGCCGTGCCCGGGATAAGCGCCAGATTCTCGATACCGCGATAACCGGCCCGGGCAGCATACAGGACCGCCTCATGCCAGTTTTCACCCGCACCAAGCACCAGGGTCGCCCTGTGGTCCTCAATGTGCTCCCAACGGCGGCCACGAATCGCCAGACGCACCACCAGCCCCGCGAAGTCACCCGCGAACACCAGGTTACTGCCGCCACCCAGAATCAGGACTTCCTGATCCTCCGATGAGGCCCAGTCCAGAGACCTGACCAACTCATCTGAGGTGTGAACTTCGACATAAAAACGGGCTTTGGCCGGCACGTGCAGGGTATTCAGCGCCTCCAGCTCTATGTTTTCCCGAATTTCCGGCTGCTGACTCAAGCCAGGCGCCCCCGGATGTCCGCCAGCAGGCCCTCGCCGGCTTCCTGGATCAGGTCAAGCACGGTTTCAAAACCTGCGTCACCACCGTAATAGGGATCTGGCACTTCCTGATGGGCCGACTGACCGAACTCCAGAAACAGGGCTGGCCGGGTGCCGCCATTTTGATGCCATACGTCCTTGATGTCCGCCAGGTTCTGGCGATCCATCACCAGCACGTAGTCAAAGGTGTCCAGATCCTCCGGACTGAACTGGCGGGCCCGTAATCCACTGATGTCGATACCCCGGCGCCGGGCAGCCTCCTGGGCGCGGGCGTCAGGAGTCTTGCCAATGTGCCAGTCACCGGTGCCGCAGGAGTCGATGTGAACCTGATCTGCAAGGCCCGCCTGCTCCACCAGTGAGCGAAACACACCTTCAGCACTGGGCGATCGACAGATGTTGCCCAGGCACACGAAAAGAACGTTTACCGGTTCAGCCATTCTCGCGATTCCTCTTCTCCAGCCAGCCTCGGACCCTGTGCAAATCGGCGTCGGTATCAACGCCGCCCGGCGGGTTGACGGCGGCCACATCCACGTGAATACGGGCACCATTATAGAGAGCCCTCAACTGTTCCAGAGATTCGGTTACCTCGGTCGGCGCAGGCGCCCAGCTGACAAACTCGGCCAGGACGGAAGCACGGTAACCATAGATGCCGATATGCCGGAAATATCCGACATTATCCGGCAAGGCAGCGTCCAGCCCCGTCAGAGGTGTGCCCTCCTGCCACTGGTCCCGGGCCCACGGGATCGGCGCACGGCTGAAATAATGGGCGATCCCCCTGTGATCGAACACCACCTTGACCACATTGGGATTGAACACGTGCTCCGGATCGTGGATCCGCTCACACAGTGTGGCAATGGCGACTTCAGGATAAAACTCCAGATTGTCGGCCACCTGGTTGATCAGTTCGGGCGGGATCAGGGGCTCGTCACCCTGCACGTTAACGACCCGATGATCCGGCCCGAAACCCAGCACCCGTGCAACCTCCTCAAGACGGTCTGTGCCGCTGGCGTGATTGGGTGATGTCATGACCACTTCTGCACCGAAGCCTTCGCATGCGGTCCGGATCCGATCATCGTCCGTGGCGACAACGACCCTGTCTGCGCGGCTTTCCGCGGCACGCTCACAGACATGCTGGATCATCGGCTTGCCGGCAATGTCTGCCAGAGGCTTGCCCGGAAGGCGGCTGGACGCATAGCGGGCCGGAATCACAACGGTAAAAGACATGTAGTAACCACCTGGCTGACTTGGGTTTAACGCTTGTGCAGACGCTCATCAGTAGAGAGCGTCCGGGCTTCGGTAGCCAACATCACAGGAATCCCCTCGCGGATCGGGAACGCCATGGCGTCCTGGTAACAGACCAGCTCGGTTCTGTCCTCGTTGAGTTTCAGATCGCCCTTACACACCGGACAGGCCAACAGCGCCAACAGTTTTTTATCCATGTTGCTTACTCACTTGATATCAGGAAGTTAACGGCTCGGAACATTGGCGAACCCGGGCCAGAAACGCGTCCCGGAACGGTCCCGGCAATCTGGCCTCAACGGTGAGGCTCCAGGCATTATCGGGTGCAAATTCCCGGCATTTCACCGCGTCTTTTGCGGTCATGACTATCAACTCATCGGTATCACTGTTCAGATCCTCGGGACGGAAACGATGGTGATCCGGAAAGGCCGCTTCGGTAACATCGGCGCCAAGGGTTCTGAGTGTATCGAAAAACCGGGCCGGGTTTCCGATCCCGGCCACAGCCCTCACGGCCTTGCCCCTGAGATCGCCAACCGCTCTCGACTCCCCTGTTTTCAGGTGAACGAGGGTTGCAGGCTCAAGAATCATGGAAAATATCGCAGGGTGGTCAATGCCAACAAAGCTTTCCATAGCCTGCTCTGAAAGCTCTTTGCCATTTACAATAACAAAGTCTACAGAAGCCAGTCGCGAAACCGGCTCCCGAAGCGGGCCAACGGGGATCAAGGCGCCGTTACCGATGCCCCTTTGTCCATCAAATACCGACAGCTCCAGGTCTCTGGGCAACTTGTAGTGTTGAAGGCCGTCGTCACAAATCAGCACATCACCCAGGTTTTTCTCAAGAGCGTAATCGGCGCCCCGTCGGCGGCGCGGATCAACAACAACCGGGCACCCGGTGCTCAGCGCCAGCATGACAGGCTCGTCACCAGCTTCGGAAGGACTGGTCTCCGCCGCAACTTCCAGCGGGTACTGGCCAGCATCACCACCATACCCCCTGCTGAGAATAACTGGCCGCCAGCCATCGGATGCCAGTGCGGAAACCAGCCAGGCAGTGAGCGGCGATTTGCCGGTTCCACCGGCAGTGATGTTGCCAACCACAATGACCGGAACCGGGAGCGACACATCTCTCGCATCCCAGGCGGCCCGACGGCGGGCTTCCGCGATGCTCCGGTACAGCCAAGACAGCGGTGCCAGAAAAGCCAGAGGGCGCTTCCTTCCATACCAGAGACGCTCAACCAGCGAACTCATGGCAGATTGCACCGCGCTCATGACTGCTCGCTGAACTGCATCTGGTGCAATTGAGCGTAAGCGCCGCCAGCGGCAAGGAGTTCGTCGTGGCGGCCGGATTCGGCGATGCGGCCATTGTCCATCACCAGGATTCGGTCCGCTTTCTCGATGGTGGACAGGCGATGCGCAATGACCAGAGTGGTACGGCCCTGCATAACCGTTTCCAGCGCTTCCTGGATGTGACGCTCAGATTCCGTATCCAGCGCCGATGTGGCTTCATCAAGGATCAGAATCGGGGCGTTCTTGAGCAGCGCCCGGGCGATGGCGAGCCGCTGTCGCTGCCCACCGGAAAGCATGACTCCATTGTCACCGATCATGGTGTCCAGGCCTTCGGGCATACGATCAATAAATTCCAGCGCATGAGCCTTGGCGGCAGCCTCGCGGATTTCTTCGCGCGTGCAGTTCCGGAGAGAGCCATAAGCTATGTTGGCCGCGATACTATCGTTAAAAAGCACTACATTCTGGTTCACGAGTGCAATCTGGGACCGAAGCCCTTTCAGGGAAAACTCCTTTAGCGAATGCCCATCGATACGAATGTCACCGCCGGTGTATTCATAGAATCTTGGAATGAGACTCACCAGGGTGGACTTTCCGCTCCCTGAACGACCGACAAGTGCCACACTCTGACCGGCAGGAATGCTAAAGGAGATACCTTCCAGAACATTATCGAGCTGATCCCGGTACCGAAAGGCCACCTCATCAAACTCGATGTCGCCCTCAACGCGATCCGGCGAATACGTACCCGGATCCTGTTCCGGCGATTCGTCGATTGTTTCGAACACATCGTAAGCGGCTGCAACGCCCTTCTGGATCTTGGCGTGAACAGAGGTAACCTGACGGATGGGCTTGGCCATGGTCGTCGCTGCCGTAATGAATGCTACCAGCTGACCCGTGGTCATCTCACCGCGAATTTCAGGCGCCAGCATCATCCAGACCAATCCGGCAATGGCGATGGCCACCAGTACCTGAATCACCGGAACACTGATCGCCTGAGTGGATGCCATCTTCAAACTTTGCTTGAGGTTTCTATTGTTAACCTCTTGAAAACGACCACGTTCATAATCCTCACCACCAAAGGTGCGAACAACGCGATAGCCGGTAATCGATTCAGAGGCCACATGGGTTATATCGCCCATCGAGCCCTGGATCCGCTGACTGATCTTGCGGAAGCGTTTGCTGGCATAGCTTACAACCGCGGCAATGAGCGGCCCCACCGCCAGGAAAATCAGCGTGAGTTTCCAGTTGGTGTAGAACATGTAACCCAGCAGACCGACGATGGTCAGACCTTCACGGAGCGTGATGGTCACGGCGTTGGTCGTCGCCTCCGCCACCTGCTCGACGTTAAAGGTAAGCTTGGACACCAGCCGTCCCGCCGCGTTGTCATCGAAATAGCGGGAAGGCAGTGTCATCAGTCGATCAAACACATCGTTACGAAGCGCATTGATGACCTGACGCCCGACATAGCTGATGAAGTACTGGCTCAGGAAGGTGCCCAGCCCCCGGAATGCGAACACGCCAACGATAACCAGCGTCAGCATCAGACGATTCTGCTCGGTCGGATTCTCGATCGCCGCGATGACATATTCCATGGCTGCCGCCATGCCCGTCGATGCGGCGGCATAGATGATGTTACCGAGGACCGCCAGAGAGAAGGCCAGCAGGAAGGGCTTCACATAGGCGAGCAGGCGTTTGTAGGTTTCCCAGCTGCCCGCCGGCAGGCCGGCCGCAGGGTCTGGTAAAGGCTCGGGTACCTTCACTGGCTCTCAGCCTCCCGCTCAGTGGTGATACTGAGCTTGGCGAACCCCAGGCGTCCGGCAACGTCCATGGCACGAACCACAAATTCATGGGGTGTGCGAGCGTCAGCGGTAATGATGAACGGAAGCGAGTTATTGCCTTCAGCCAGTTCACGGACACCCCGCTCAAGGGTTTCCCGCCGATTATTGACCAATGTGCGGTCGTTCAGGATGTACTGCCCCTCGGCATTAATCACCACGTCGATCTGCTGCACTTCAGATGCCGGCGCAGGCTCGCCACTGGCCTCAGGCAATTCAACCTGCAGATGGCTCTCGCGGGTAAAGGTCGTGGAAACCATAAAGAAAATCAGCAGCAGAAACACCACGTCGATCAGTGGCGTCAGGTCTACCCCGACTTCCTGGCTCCTCTGGCGCTTGAACTTCACGGCGTTCAGGCTCCTTCCACGTCGATTTCGCGGTCTCCGTGCACTACCTCAACCAGCTTGATCGCTTCCTGCTCCATGCCGACGACCAGCTCATCCACTCTCCGGATAAAGTAGCGGTGGCAGATAAGTGCCGGGATGGCGACGCTCAGGCCAGCGGCCGTAGTAATAAGCGCTTCAGAGATACCACCGGCGAGGTTGCCGGCGTTGCCAACCCCGGCCAGCTGGATCTCGGCAAATACCTTGATCATGCCAATGACGGTACCAAGCAGTCCCAGCAGAGGGGTGATCGTCGCAACGGTACCCAGCGGGTTAAGGAAACGCTCCAGATCATGGATGACCTGGCTTGCCTCGTGTTCGATGCTTTCTTTCATGATTTCGCGGCCATGCTTGGCGTTAAGCAGGCCACCGGCAAGAATCCGGCCCAGGGGTGATGACCCCTGCAGGGCTTTCAGTTTCCGGCCATTGAGTTCTTTCTTCTTGATCCAGCGCCATAACTCATTGATGGTCTGGGGGGGCGCGACCCTGGAGGCGCGAAGGGTCCAGAAACGCTCCAGAATGATGGCCAGCGCCAGAATGGAGCAGGCAACAATTGGCACCATCAGAATGCCACCGGCTTTCAACAGCTCGAACACGCTTGGTCTCCCTGATTGTTTGCAAGCCGCGCTACTTTAGCATAGCTACCCGTGGAGGCCACACCTGCAATGTCACGGTATTTTACATTGGTCACGGGCAAGCCCCGAACCACCGATCCAGAACGACGAGCCATGCCGCATTTCCTTTAATACCAGCTTTTTATCGACAACGGTCATCTCGACGCTGCCTGAACATGCTGTGTTCAGCGGCACCGCTCCGACCCCCGCGTAACGTGCGGTTACCGTCGGGTGGGGATGACCGTACCGGTGGCGATAGCCAGCGGTATAGATGACCCGATCTGGTCTCAGCACGCGCACCCAGGGTTCGGAAGATGAGGTTTGGCTCCCGTGGTGGGGCGCAACGAGCACGCGAGTCGAAGGAACCTGAACATCCTCTCGGCCAGCCATATAAGCTAGATACTCTGCCTCCACGGGTTCGGTAATATCTCCCGGCAAGAGCCACTCAGTTCCGGAGTCAGGGTGGTAGATACGCAACACACAGGAAGCGTCGTTACCCTCTTGTGCGCCCTCACTCTGCCAGAACTCGAGGACCAATCCTCCCAGCCTTTCTTCAGCCTGTTTGCAGGCTTGCACAGGCAGTTCGCCAACCTGCTGTCTGACCGCCGCAGGCTCACCAGCAATGACACGGCCGACACTGACGTTCCGGGAAAGCTCCGAGATGCCACCGGCATGATCGCTGTCGGCGTGGCTGATCACGAGGGTGTCAATTCGCTTGATTCCTTCAGCCGCCAGATTGGGCAAAAGCGTGGATTCGACGGCCGAAAACACGTCGGGCACGGCAGGACCGGTATCGTAGACAAGAACCTCGCGCCCGTGTCGGACCAGAACTGAAAGGCCCTGCCCAACATCCCATACCCTTACAACTGGCACTGCCACGTACGAATTCCTTTCGGAAGAAGGAGCCGGATACACCAGCCAAAACACCGCAGAAAGGACCGCCACAAGCCGGAACATGGCGAAAGGCATACACAATACCGCGACGCTCAGCAACGCCCAGCCAAACAGCTCCGGGACACCAGCCCGGATGTCCGGCGCCTGCCACTGCGCAAGCCACATGAGCAATTGCCACAGAACACCGAGGGTTAGATCGAATATTGGCAGGAACAGCTGGGCGGCGCCTGGAACTACGGCGGCAAGCAACCCACCCGCGACAAGCACTGGCATAACTACAAGGGATACCCAGGGAATCGCGACCAGGTTGGCCAACAAACCTACCAGGGGCTGGCCCTGCCCCAGTATTTCGAGGATTGGCCATAATCCGCCAAAAACCGCGAGCTGGGCCAGGACGAGTCCTCTCAGCCACCCGGTTCCAGCCAGTCGCGACGAGAATACAGTGATCAGGGTGGCAACCGCAGCGAACGAAAGCCAGAATCCCTGGTCCAGGGGCGCGAAAGGGTCCAGCACAAGAACGGCAGCCAACGCGGCCAGGAAAACGTGCCAGACCGGGGCCTGACGACTCATCAGTACCAGCCACCCACCGGCCACAACCATCACCAGAGCCCTCTGGGTTGGAACGGTAAATCCCGCCGCCAGGGCATAAACGAGACCGCAGAGGATAACGGCCAGGAAGGCAAACCAACGCCTTGAGCTATCGCTGACTATCTGTGCCGGAAAAGTCAGCAACAGTCGCCGGCACAGAAACCCTGCCCCCAGGGCGATCAGACCCAGGTGCAGGCCCGATATGGCAACCAGGTGAATGGTGCCGGTCGCCTTGAGCACATCCCAGTGCTTCTGTTCCATGTGGCCGCGATGACCTATGAGCAACGAAGAAACCAGCGGAAAATGACGGGCACCGCCAAATTGCTCGATGGTCCATTGGTGAAGCAAACGATGCAGCTTCCGGTACTGGCAATGGACGAAACACCCGACATCCCGGTCAACCTTCACGCTACGAATGCTGCCCGTGGCCCGGTAGCCCTTGCGAAACAGCCAGTCCTCGTAGCGAAAGCCCGCGGGGTTCAGGGAGCCGTGGGGGCGCTTGAGCACAACTTCCAGCCGCAAACGTTGGCCCGGGAGCCGCTCCATTCCGTGACCGTACCAGGACAACCTGAGCAGGTCCGGCATCCTTGCTTCCTCTCGGGTCGGGATGGGAAGGTTGTGCCACTGGGTGACACAGAAACTGAAACGTAAACTGTTGAAGCTACCGGGCGAAGGAATATCACATACGTATCCCGAGACAGAGAGACGCTCGCGTTCCAGGCTTGCCGGCAGAACCGTTGAAAGCCGGTCACTGGCATGCCACGAGGCCCAGGAGAGTCCGACGATGAGGCCAAGAGCAGATACGAATGCGGAGCTGGCAAAGGTCGGGGAAACGCAGATCCGGCCGAAGGCCAGCAGTGGTATCGCGGCTATCAACCACGTGGGAGGTGGCAGTATCGACAACCAATACAGTAAGATAACGCCACAAGAGAAGGCGATAACGCCCAGCGCTGCGGAACCGGAGTCGCCCGAAGGGCCCACCGGTCTGTTGATACTTCCGGACAATCCTTGTCCTCCTGTATGTCACAAACACCGGCAACATCCGATGAGCCGGTCTACTAACTCCGTCTAAAGGCAGAACTTCCAATGCCAAAGAAGTTCATGAAACGCTATCTGCCCTCACCAGAGAAGGTGCAAGCGATGCAGTCGCTGAGCTTTCTGGGCGATATCCTTCATGAACCGAACCTGTGGCACATCAACCGTCATAGTGTTGCGCGGGCCTTTCTCGTCGGCATCTGGTTCTGCTTTATTCCCATGCCCTTCCAGATGCTCGCGGCGGCCTTTTTTGCCATCTGGTTCAATGCCAACCTGCCGCTTTCAGTAGTCCTGGTATGGATCAGCAACCCTGTAACCATGCCGCCGATGTTCTATTTCAACTACAAGATTGGCGCCTGGGCTCTGGATCGGCCTGTACTCAGTTTTGATTTTGAGCTCTCGTGGTCCTGGATCAGCGAGCGGCTGCTGGATATCGGCATTCCCCTCTATCTCGGGTCCCTGGTGGTCGCAACGGTCTCCGCTTGCGTGGCCTACCTGATTATCCAGTATCTGTGGCGCCGGAAAATTCGCTCTGACTGGCAGGTGCGACGCACCGCACGACTCAGACGCCGTCGTGAGGCTGATCAGGCTTCCTGAATCAGGCGACCCTGCTCAAGCCGCATAACACGCCCCAGGCTTCTGGCCATTTTCATGTCATGGGTGACCATGACAAAGGCAATACCCAGCTGATCCCTCAATGACTCGATCAGCGCCTGCACCCCTTCTCCAGTATGTTCATCCAGGTTGCCCGTCGGTTCGTCCATCAGAACACAGTCCGGTTCGTTGACCAGTGCCCGGGCAATGGCCACCCTCTGGCGTTCGCCACCGGACAGCTCACCGGGTTTGTGATCCAGCCGCTCGGCAAGCCCAACCCGCTGCAGCAGGCTGGCTGCCTTTTCCCTCGACCTTGATACCGCCATACCGCCCAACGCACACGGCATCATCACGTTTTCCAGAGCGGTGAACTCCGGCAACAGGTGATGGAACTGATAGACAAACCCGAGATGGGCATTCCGGAACCGGGCACGCCGTCCCTCAGAAAGCCGGTGAATGTCTTCGCCACAAATGGAAATCTGGCCGGAAGACGGCTTGTCGAGCCCGCCCAACAAGTTGAGCAACGTGGTTTTTCCGGCACCACTGCTGCCCACTATGGCAACCGTCTCCCCCTGTGCGACTTCGAGCGAGATATCCGAAAAAATGGTGAGCTTGCCGAGACCTTCGTTATAGGTCCGGGTCACCTGACGGCAGTCTATTACCAGGGCAGAGTGTGCCATTGCGGATTGTTCCTTACTCATAACGAAGCGCCTCCGCCGGATCCACCCTGGAAGCCCGCCAGGCCGGATAAATCGTTGCCAACAGACTCATGGCGAGGCCGGCGCCACTGATGATAAACACGTCCTGCCATTGCAGCTGGGAAGGCAGATAGCTGATGAAGTAAACGTCCGCGCTCAGGAACTGGTGGCCAAGCGCTCCCTCCAGCCAGGAAATAAAGGCACTGATGTTGAGCGCTCCGAAAACGCCCAACGCCGTGCCAACAATGGTTCCGAAGATACCGATGACCGCCCCCTGAACAATAAAGATCCGCATGATGCGTCCCGGTGTTGCCCCCATGGTCCTGAGGATGGCGATGTCACCGGTTTTGTCGGTAACCACCATCACCAGCGTGGACACGATATTGAATGCAGCGACAGCCACGATAAACATCAGCAGCAGGCCGATCATGGTTTTCTCCATGCGGATGGCCTGGAACAGGTTACCGTGGGTTCGGGTCCAGTCGGATACGTAATACCGGCCGCCCAGCGACTCAGCAGCCTGCTGCGACACCTTGGGAGCCGCAAAAAGGTCATCCACCAGCAGGCGAATACCCTCGGCTTTGCCCCCGGTCCGCATGAGCTTGGCGGCATCATCCATGTGAATCAGGGTGTAATTGCCATCCAGTTCTGCCCCGACACTGAAGATGCCTTTGACCGTGAACCTTTTGAGCCTGGGCAGGACCCCGGCCGGCGTAACCGAGGCTTCCGGCAGGACCACGGTTACCTTGTCACCGATCTGAAGACGCAGGCTGGCCGCCATCAACCGACCGATGATGATGCCGAATTCGCCAGAAACCAGATCGTTGAGACTGCCTTCGACCATGTGGTTTTCAATGATAGAAACCGTGCGCTCCTCTTCCGGGAGAATGCCGTTAAGCACGACCCCGCGAACATTTCCACCGCCGGTAACCATACCCTGCCCCTGTATGAAAGGCGCAGCAGCCAGCACGCGGGGGTGCTGCTGCACCTTCGCGTCGATTGATTGCCAGTCGTCAAGCGGCCCGGCGCCTTGAATGGTAGCGTGGGGCACCATCCCGAGAATTCTCTGCTTGAGCTCCCGATCGAAACCGTTCATGACCGAGAGCACGATGATCAGAACCGCAACTCCCAGCATCAGCCCGATCATGGAGGTCAGGGAAATAAAGGAAATGAAGTGATTGCGGCGTTTGGCGGCCGTGTAACGCAAGCCAATATAGAGTGATAAGGGTCTGAACATTGAGAGGTGCCTGTTGCTACCTTCCGGTCTGTCGTGGTCTGGTTTTCCCGGGTACCTTCCAGCACGACGGGAAACTGCTAAACTGTTCTGTACCAAATAAAAATTCAGCCTTCCGGAGCCGCGATGCAGTCGTCCGACATCCCCAACCAACCGGTGGACTATTCACCCGAACGGCGGGACTTTTTCCGCATTGAAGACCGGATCGGCCTGGAGATCCGCAAGCTGGCGCCTGGCACCGCAATGGAAGAAGATGCCTTCGACGGCGACCATCTTGAGAGCCTGAAAGCTGAATTCAGGCGGCTGGATCAGGACGTTAAATCCCAGCTTGCCAGCCTTGCCGAAAAAGACCGGCTGCTTACCGGACTGATCAAATCCCTGAACGGCAAGCTGGACACGCTTGCGCGCATTATGGCCTTTGAGCAAAATCCGTTGCAACCTGAGGACTGGCAGGAAGTAACCCTGAGCGAGGGTGGGCTGTCGTTCTCGAGCAGCACCCCTGCCTGGCAGCCGGGAGACCGGCTCGCCGTTCGAATGACCCTCCCACCCGAACTTTTCCAGCCCCGCGCAGTTGCCCGAGTTATCGAGGTACACCCCGATTCGTCAGGCGGAGCAAGGGTCCACACCGAATTCGCCCGGATTGAGGACAGCGATCGCCAGCAAATCGCACGACATGTGATGCGGTGGCAGATTCGACAGCGTCAAAAGGAGTAGACTGGGGAAAAACGAGTGACTTTTGCTAATCTTTTTCGGATATTACGCTTTATCCATGTCCTCCCGAGGGCATCAGTTTTCATGGAGACCCATCAATGAGAAAGCAAACTACCCTGTTCGGCGCACTGGCAGTGACTGCCACACTGGCCCTTTTCCCGATGATGTCCGCGGTAGCTGAAGAAGTCCGCGTGCCAGTTGGCACCCAGGCCGATCGCGACCAGGCCAGCTTCCCCGGCTCTGGCATGAGCCAGTCATCAGTGCGCGCCTCCTGGGGTGCACCCGTGGAAATTGAAGGTCCCGTGGGCCAGCCACCGATCACCCAGTGGCACTATCAGGGCTTTATCGTGTATTTCGAAGGCGACCGGGTTATCCATACCGTTCTCAAGCCGAATCGCTGAAGGCCCGAGGGGCCTTTCCAGGCTGGAAATTCCCTTCCCATGTCCTGACGTTCAACCAATCGTTGGTTAGAATGGCGTCTTTTATGATTCAAGGTGACGTAGTGACAACCAAACGAGTGTTGCCCGCAGAGTGGGCGCCCCAGAGTGCCGTCATGCTGACCTGGCCCCACCCGGGAACCGACTGGGCAGGCCTGATCGACGAAGTTGAACCGGTGTTCCTCGACATCGCGAAAGCCGCACTCCCACACGAACACCTTGTCATCAGTTGCGAACACGTAGTCCGCCTGCAGGTGCTAGAACGGGACCTCAATCGGTACGCCGAGGACAATGGCTTTCCGGGACGCGTGAGATCGGTTCCGGCACCGGCGAATGACACCTGGGCCCGCGACCATGGACCCATCACCATTCTCACCGATGAAGGGCCGACACTGCTGGATTTCAGGTTCAACGCCTGGGGCGGAAAGTTCCCCTGGGAAAAGGACGATGCGTTAAATAATCACCTTTTCAATGCTGGCGTCTTCGGCACAACCAGGATGCAGCAGGTCGGTTTTGTGCTGGAAGGGGGTTCATTTGAATCGGATGGTGAGGGCACCCTGCTGACCACATCCGAGTGCCTGCTGACGCCCACCCGAAACCCGGCCATGGATCGCACGGCGATTGAACAGCTGCTTTCCGAGGTGCTGGGAATCCGGCGGATTCTCTGGCTCAACCACGGCTATCTTGCCGGGGATGACACCGACAGCCACATCGATACCCTCGCCCGATTTTGCGCCCCGGATCACATCTGCTACGTGACTTGCCCAGATGTGGCGGATGAACACTACAGCGCGTTGGCAGCCATGGAGGAGGAACTTCAGGAGTTCCGCCAGGCCGACGGCGCCCCCTACAAGCTGACGCCTCTGCCCTGGCCTGATGCCATCCATGATGAGGATGGTGAGCGTCTTCCGGCCACCTATGCCAACTTCCTGATCATCAACGAGGCGGTTTTGCTTCCCGTTTACGGCGTTGATCAGGATCAGGACGCCATCGCTGTCATGAAAGAGATCTTTCCGACACGAGAAATAGTGCCGATCAATTGCCGGCCCTTGATTCGTCAGCATGGCAGCCTTCACTGTGTAACCATGCAAATGCCCGCCGGAGTAGTCAGTTGATGAGCAGTGAGTTGCGCAAAAGCCAAATCAATGTTGCCGCCATCCAGCAGGCCTGTAGCAGCGACAAGGCCGCCAGCCTCGCCACTACCGAGAAACTGGTTCGTGAGGCCGTAGCCAGTGGCGCCAACCTGGTGATCCTCCAGGAACTTCACGCCACCTTATATTTTTGCCAGACCGAGGAAACGTCTGTTTTCGAGCTGGCAGAGCCGATTCCCGGCCCTACCAGCAAGCGCCTGTCTGACCTGGCCCGGGAACTGGGTATTGTGCTGGTTGGATCCATTTTCGAACGTCGTATGAACGGTGTGTACCACAACACGGCGGTTGTATTTGAGAAAGACGGCTCCCTGGCAGGGCTGTACCGGAAAATGCACATTCCGGACGACCCGGGTTTCTATGAAAAATTCTACTTCACGCCCGGTGACGCCCAGTTCAACGATGGCCGCAGCGGTTTCACGCCTATCGATACGTCTGTCGGCAGGCTCGGCGTGCTGGTGTGCTGGGACCAGTGGTACCCCGAGGCCGCAAGGCTGATGGCTCTGGCTGGCGCCGAGATCCTGATCTACCCCACTGCGATCGGCTGGGATGTAACGGATGACCCCGATGAACAGGCGCGTCAACTGGACGCCTGGGTCACCGTGCAAAGGGGCCATGCCGTTGCCAACAACCTGCCAGTCGTGGCTCCGAACCGGGTAGGCACCGAACCCGACCCGTCCGGGCACAGCGACGGCATCCGTTTCTGGGGCAACAGTTTTATCTGTGGCCCGCAGGGTGAGTTGCTGGCCCGGGGCGATGACAGCTCCGAATGCATCCTTGCCGTCACCCTGGATCGCAACCGCAGTGAATCGGTTCGCCGTATCTGGCCGTATTTGAGAGATCGCCGAATAGACGCCTACGGCGACATCCTCAAACGCGTAAGAGACTGAGCCCCGAATGAAAAGACTGGTCGATACCGTAGTCAGTGAACTGAACCAGATACTCCTGGGCAAAGACCAACAGGTACGCCTAGCCCTCTGCGGGCTTCTGGCCCGGGGGCACCTGCTGATCGAAGATATCCCCGGCATGGGCAAAACCACTCTTTCTCATGCCCTGGCCAAGGTGATGGGGCTGACGTACCAGCGCATCCAGTTCACCAACGACCTGCTTCCGGCGGATGTGCTGGGTTACTCCATGTACGACAAACAGGCCGGCAGCCTGGTATTCCACCCCGGCCCGATCTTTGCCCAGGTGGTGTTGGCTGATGAAATCAACCGGGCATCACCGCGAACGCAGAGCGCTCTGCTCGAAGCCATGGAAGAACGGCAAGTGTCCATCGAGGGCGAGACCCGGCCACTGCCCCATCCGTTCTTCGTGATTGCCACGCAGAATCCCATTGAGCAGGGCGGCACCTATCCCCTGCCCGAGTCCCAACTGGACCGGTTCCTTATGCGTCTTCGCCTCGGCTATCCGGACCCACGGGCCGAGCGGGAGCTGCTGGAGGGCGAAGACCGTCGTGCCATGACCGAAAAGCTGCCGACCCTGCTCTCCCAGGCCGACCTGAAAACCCTGCAGGAAGGCGTCACCCGGATAACCGCCAGCCCGGCTCTTCTGGATTACGTGCAACGGTTGCTGGAACAGAGCCGGAGAATGCCCGGCCTTCTCTACGGGCTTTCGCCCCGGGCGGGATTGGGACTGGTGCGGGCCGCCAAGGCCTGGGCTCTGATGGAGGGGCGTCATCACGTGCTGCCTGACGACATCCAGGCCGTGTTCCCTGCAGTGGCGGCCCACCGTCTCGAACAGGGCGAGTCCGGCAAAAGCGCGGAAAGGGTTCGTCAGCTGTTGGCAACTGTTTCTGTGCTTGAGTAAATAGCAAGGTTTTATAAGCGGAATTGGCCAAAACGAATGGCAGACCGCGCCTTTCATGTTAGCCTTTGCTCCTTTCCCCGAAGCGTCTGGCCCTGAAACCGGGGCCCGGCAACGTACGGCTTTTTCAGTGAGAGAATTCCCAATGAGCGACACCAAACATTCCCGACTGATCATCCTCGGTTCCGGCCCCGCAGGTTACACCGCTGCCGTTTACGCAGCCCGCGCCAACCTGAACCCGACCCTGATTACCGGTATTGAAGTCGGCGGCCAGCTCACCACCACCACCGACGTCGACAACTGGCCCGGCGACAACGACGGCGTTCAGGGCCCGGAGCTCATGCAGCGCATGCTCAAGCACGCCGAACGCTTCGAAACCAGCATCGTCTACGACACCATCAACGAAGCCGACCTCCGTAACCGCCCATTCCGCCTCAAGGGCGATGGCGGCGAGTACACCTGCGACGCCCTGATCATTGCTACCGGCGCCTCCGCCATGTATCTCGGACTCGAGTCTGAAGAGAAATTCAAAGGCCAGGGCGTCTCCGCCTGCGCCACCTGCGACGGTTTCTTCTACAAGAAGCAGAAAGTTGCCGTTATTGGCGGCGGTAACACCGCGGTCGAAGAGGCTCTGTACCTCTCCAACATTGCCGACGAAGTGACCCTGGTGCACCGCCGCGACAGCCTCCGTGCCGAGAAGATCCTCCAGGACAAACTGTTTGAAAAAGCCGAAAACGGCAACGTCAAGATCGTCTGGGACCACACCCTCGACGAAGTCCTCGGCGACGGCACCGGTGTCACCGGTATGCGCATCAAAAGCACCAAAGACGACTCCACCCGGGAAATGGACCTGGCCGGCGTATTCATCGCCATCGGCCACAAACCGAACACCGACCTGTTCCAGGGCCAACTGGACATGGAGAACGGCTACATCCGCATCCGCTCCGGCCTCGAAGGCATGGCCACCCAGAGCAGCATTCCCGGCGTATTCGCCGCCGGCGACGTAGCCGACCACGTCTACCGCCAGGCCGTCACCTCCGCCGGCTTCGGTTGCATGGCCGCCCTGGATGCGGAAAAGTTTCTGGATCAGCAAGACTGATTATGCTTGAGTAAAGAAAAGGAACGCGAACTCAAAAGTTTGCGAAGGTCGGTGGGAGCCGCCTTCTGAAACTGTGCGGAGCCATGGATGGCGGAGCCAAGCGTACAAGGACGTATTCACAGCGTGTTTCAGAAGGCGGCTCCCACCGGCCGGTACTCTGTAAAATAGAACCGAAACATTGCAGTAATTGCCGGAGAAGGATGACCTCACTACCCTGGCTAGACCCGGACCAACTCTGGTTCCCCCCCGCCAACGAAGCCCTGGACGACCCGGACGGCCTTCTTGCCCTCGGCGGCGACCTTTCCACCGAGCGACTCATACTGGCCTACCGGAACGGCATCTTCCCCTGGTACAGCGACGACCAGCCCATTTTGTGGTGGTCACCGAATCCGCGGTGTGTCCTTTTTCCGAACGAAATCCACGTTTCACGGAGCCTGCGCCGGACCCTGAACCAACAACGCTTCCAGGTAACCGCAGACAGACACTTCGGACGAATCATCCGCCTTTGCGCCTCAACCCGTGCCGAAGGTACCTGGATTACCGAGGAAATGATTGCCAGCTACTCAGAGCTGCATCGCATGGGCGTCGCCCACTCCATCGAAATCTGGAACCAGCGTGGTGAATTGGCCGGTGGCATGTACGGACTGGCCATTGGCAGGTGTTTCTTCGGTGAATCCATGTTTTCTCTGGAAACCAACGCGTCCAAAGTTCTCATGGTTCACCTGGCGCACCAGTTACAGCTCTGGGGCTACCGGATCATGGATTGCCAGGTAGAGAGCCGGCACCTGCTTACCATGGGCGCACGGACTATTCCACGGGAAGAGTTTTTATCTATACTCAGGATGAGCATCGATCAGAAACCGGATCAGACCGACTGGACCTTCCGATGGCGTTGGCCCGGGCCGGAGGAGTGAATGAGCAATCTCAGAACCCTGGTGTTCTTCGCGACACCACCGCACGATTGCAGCTACCTGCCAGACCGCGAGGCCACCACCATGTTTGTGGATCCGCGGGCTCATATCGACAAAAAGCTTTACAGCCAACTCACGGCTCTCGGCTTTCGCCGCAGCGGATCCCACTACTACCGCCCTCACTGTGAGCAGTGCAATGCCTGCATACCGGTTCGGTTGAAAGTTGATGATTTCAAGCCGGACAGAAGCCAGCGGCGTGTTCTCCGGAAAAACAAGGATTTGCAGTGCACCATGGTGCCCGCCACCTTTGCGGAAAGGTATTACCAGCTCTACGCCAATTACATCGAACAAAGGCACAAGGACGGAGACATGTACCCGCCGACCAGGGAACAGTTCACCTCGTTTCTGGTAGAAGGCGCAACCGATTCCTGGTTTCTGGAAATCCACCAGGGCGAACGGCTGGTAGGGCTGGCAGCAGTCGATCTTCTGGACGATGGCCTTTCGGCCATCTATACAGTTTTCGATCCTGATCTGGAGGACCGCAGCCTCGGCACCTTCGCAATCCTCTGGCAAATTGAGGAAGCCCGCCGCAGGGGGCTTCCTCACCTGTACCTCGGTTACTGGATCAAGCAGTGCCGAAAAATGAATTACAAAACACGCTTCCGACCCATCGAAGCACTGAGAGACGGGCACTGGCGTGAACTGGACGCAGGCTAACTTTGCCAAACGCCGATAAATCAGGCAGAATTGCGCAATTTAGAATCACCAGAAGCATATTCAAACGAGGTTTCTACTGAATGCCGAAATCAGATGCCATTGAAATGGAAGGCGTTATTATCGATACCCTTCCAAACACCATGTTCCGCGTTGAGCTGAGCAACGGTCATGTTGTGACAGCCCATATCTCCGGAAAGATGCGCAAGAACTACATCCGCATCCTGACAGGTGACAAGGTCAAGGTTGAGCTGACTCCCTATGACCTGAGCAAGGGCCGGATCGTATATCGCGCCCGTTGATGCTCCCATGACATCTGAAAGCCCCTTCGGGGGCTTTTTTTCGTCAGGGCACAAAAAAACCGCTGCCGGTTACCCGGACAGCGGTTTTTCTTTAATCGAGCCTGCCTCAGACCGCCTCTGCAGGCTCGTCCTCGTACTCGAATACCAGCTCGTCATCCCGCAGGTGGATGAAGACATCCCCGCCTTTCTCTGAAAGGCGCCCGAACAGGATCTGCTCGGCCAGCGGCCGCTTGATCTTGTCCTGGATCAGGCGGGACATCGGGCGGGCGCCCATGGTGACGTCATAGCCCTTCTCGGCCAGCCAGGCCTTCGCCTCGTCATCCACATGCAGAACAACATGCTTCTCGTCCAGCTGCGCCTGCAGCTCGGTGAGGAACTTGTCCACCACGTGGGTGATGGTATCGATCTGCAGGTCGCCGAACTGGATGATACCGTCCAGGCGATTGCGGAATTCCGGCGTGAAGGTCTTGCTGATAATTTCCATGCCGTCGGTGCTGTGATCCTGCTCGCTGAAGCCAATAGAGCGACGAGCCATGCTCTCGGCACCGGCATTGGTGGTCATTACCAGAATCACGTGGCGGAAATCTGCCTTGCGGCCGTTGTTATCCGTCAGCGTGCCGTGATCCATGACCTGCAACAGGAGGTTGAACACTTCCGGATGAGCCTTCTCGATCTCGTCCAGCAGCAGGACACAGTGCGGATGCTTGTTTACCGACTCGGTCAACAGGCCGCCCTGATCGTACCCAACGTAGCCCGGAGGCGCACCGATCAGCCGTGATACGGTGTGCCGCTCCATATACTCCGACATATCAAAGCGTACCAGTTCGATACCCAGAACCTTGGCCAACTGTTTGGTAACCTCGGTTTTACCGACACCGGTCGGCCCTGCGAACAGGAAGGCACCTTCTGGCTTCTCGGGGGCCTTGAGCCCGGCGCGAGCCAGCTTGATAGCAGTGGACAGCGATTCGATGGCCGGATCCTGACCAAAGACCGTCATCTTCAGATCCCGCTCCAGATTCCGCAGCAGATCCTTGTCGCTGGTAGACACGTTCTTCGGTGGGATACGGGCAATATTTGCAACCACATCCTCGATCTCGGTGACATCAACGGTCTTCTTACGCTTGCCTTCCGGCTGAAGCCGCTGGCGCGCGCCCGCCTCGTCAATGACGTCAATCGCCTTGTCCGGCAAGTGCCGATCGGTGATGTAACGGTCGGACAACTCTGCAGCCACCCGAAGCGCCTTGTCGGTGTATTTGAGATCGTGGTGCTTTTCGAAATTCGGCTTGAGGCCCTTCAGGATCTGGTAGGTGTCCTCAACACTGGGCTCGTTCACATCGATTTTCTGGAAACGGCGCGCCAGGGCGCTGTCTTTCTCGAAAATACCCCGGAACTCCTGGAACGTCGTTGAGCCAATGCACCGGATTTCACCCGAACTGAGCATGGGCTTCAACAGATTCGACGCATCCATCACGCCGCCGGAGGCAGAGCCCGCTCCGATGATGGTGTGGATCTCGTCGATGAACAGGATCGCGTGGTTTTCTTTCTTGAGTTCGGCAAGCAGACCTTTCAGACGCTTTTCGAAATCGCCGCGGTACTTGGTTCCGGCCAGCAGGGCACCCAGATCCAGCGAGTAGACCACCGCATCGGAAATAATATCGGGGACCTGTCCGTCGACGATACGCTTGGCGAGCCCCTCTGCGATGGCGGTTTTGCCAACCCCGGCCTCGCCGACCAGAAGCGGATTGTTCTTCCGGCGGCGTACAAGGATCTGCACCACCCGCTCGACTTCGTGTTCACGGCCGATCAGCGGATCAATGCGGCCCTGACGGGCCTGCTCGTTCAGGTTGGTGGCGTAGCTTTCAAGCGGCTTGGATTGTCCGCCTTCCTCGCCAGCCTCCTCGTGGGACGCCTGATCGTGACTCTCCTGATCTTCGGCGCCCTGAACCCTGGAAATACCGTGGGAAACAAAGTTGACCACATCAATGCGGGCAATGCTCTGTTTCTTGAGCACATACACCGCCTGGCTTTCCTGTTCACTGAAGATGGCCACCAGCACATTGGCGCCGGTTACCTCTTTCTTGCCCGAGGACTGCACATGGAACACAGCCCTTTGCAGGACTCGCTGGAACCCCAGTGTTGGCTGGGTCTCGCGCTCACTGTCGGTGCTCGGAATCAAAGGTGTGGTGGAGTCCACGAATTCGACAAGCTCTTCCTGAAGCCGCTTGAGGTCTGCACCACAGGCTTTCAGGACGCCCACTGCCGATTCATTATCCAGTAGGGCCAGCAACAAATGCTCCACAGTCATGAACTCATGACGCTTGTCCCGGGCATTCTTGAAGGCCGTATTCAGCGTAATTTCTAGATCTTTGCTCAGCATGGGCCACCCCAACGTCTATCAGTCCGCACGTTCAATCTCGCAAAGGAGCGGATGTTCGCATTCCGAAGAATACTGGTTCACCTGTGCCGCCTTTGTTTCCGCGATGTCCCGGGTATATACCCCGCATACAGCTTTTCCCTGTGTATGGACGAGCAGCATCACCTGCGTCGCCTTTTCCTCATTCATTCCGAAGAACTTCATCAACACATCGACCACAAAATCCATGGGCGTGTAATCATCGTTCAGAAGCACCACCCTGTATCGCGCCGGGCGCTTGAGAGCGGGCTTCTCGGGAGCAACGCTGAGGTCATCCTGTCGCCCCGGTTGTTCGTCCTCCCCCTGATTGAATACTAGTAGAGAATTTTCGATAGTCCGCATCATTCCTTACCGGTTTATCGGTGCCCTTGTTAAATGTGGATGTCCGCCCCGGGGTTTTCAAGCGGGGCATGAGATATTTATCAATACGAACATGATACCGCTTCCAGACTGCGTTCAACCACACATTCCAGGCATAGAAACTATTGACTCACCGCAATGATTGGCCGAAAGTTAAGTTGCAATGTAAAATAATGTAAATCCATGCAAGGTTTGTGTAACAGGATTCGGACCGACTGTGCGACGGCGCCGATAGGCACACAGAGAATTAACAAGAATAGAGACAGCAAAAGAACAGGGGAGTTCATCATGCCAAGAGGCAAGGTCAAGTGGTTCAACAATGCCAAAGGGTACGGATTCATCATCGAGGATGGCTGCAGTGACGACCTGTTTGCGCACTTCTCTTCGGTGCAAATGGACGGCTACAAGACCTTAAAAGCCGGCCAGGCCGTAACCTTCGACAAAAAGCCCAGCGACAAGGGCATTCACGCAGTCAACATCGTTCCCGACGAGCTGCCTGCCAGCAAGGCGCAAACTGACGCCAGCAGCGACTCTACCGGACAATCCGGCCAGCAGGAATCAGGCAGGGACGGCTATCCGCCCCGTGCAGTCAACGCCTGACCTGTTCTGGTAACGCAAAATCACACCCACCGGTCGTCTGCTGGTGGGGGTCTCTTTTTTTGTCCTTCAAAAAACGTCGGGTGACAGGTCCCCCTGGGCGGTGGCGCCCGCCCTACTTTGCCAGCCTTCCTGTTTGCAGTACGCTGCACTGCTCAAAGACAGCGGATATCCGGGAAAGACCTGCGCATGGCCGAACTCGTGCTTTTCAATAAACCCTTTCATGTTCTGAGCCAATTCACAGACGATGGCGCTTCCGGAAGTAAACCACCTCGCGCTACCCTGGCAGATTACGTACGCATCCCGGGCATTTATCCGGCGGGACGTCTGGACTACGATTCCGAGGGCCTGCTCCTTCTTACCGCGGAAGGCTCCCTCCAACACCGCATAGCGTCACCATCACTGAAGATGCCAAAAACCTACTGGGTGCAGGTAGAAGGAAACATTTCTGAAGAAGCACTGAGACACCTGGCTACCGGCGTGCAACTCAAGGATGGTCTGACCCGGCCGGCAAAAGCCGACAGAATGCCTGCCCCGGCGGTCTGGCCGAGAGTGCCTCCGGTGCGACATCGGGATAACATTCCGACGAGCTGGGTTGAACTGACGATAACCGAGGGCAAAAACCGGCAGGTACGTCGAATGACCGCTGCCGTCGGGTTTCCGACACTTCGCCTGATCCGGTACCGGATTGGTGACTGGACCCTTGACGGCCTCGAATCGGGAGCCCATCGAACGGTCACCGTCAATCTACCCGCTTCACCAAAACCAACCCGCCGCGGCAACGCCGCTGGCGCCCGAACCAGGAGAAACCGGAAATCATGACCTGGACACCCCATGCTACCGTGGCCGTTATAGTCGAGGATGAAGCCGGCCGTTACCTGATGGTTGAAGAGATCAGCGGCGGCAAGGTTGTTTTCAACCAGCCGGCTGGCCATGTCGAAGAAGATGAAGCCATTCTGGATGCCGTCCGACGGGAAACCCTTGAAGAGACGGGCTGGAACATAGAGCCCATACACTTCCTTGGCATTTACACCTACAAGGCTCCGGCCAACGGCGTTACCTACTATCGTTTCTGCTATGCCGCGAGGGCTGGCGACCGGGTTACTGAACAGCTGGACGATGGCATCATCGCCGCCCACTGGCTCACCCTGGATGAAATCCGCGCGCTGGGGGACAAACTGCGCAGTCCGCTGGTCATCCAGTGCATAGAAGATTACCGAAACGGCCGGCGATACCCGCTGGATGTGGTGGTGGACGCGCAGACGACACCCTCGGAAAGATGATAAACTCGCGGTTTTTTAGCCGGTAACGAAGCTGTCATGACCAACGCACCCGAAGCCTCCTCTCCAAACAGTAACGCCAACACGCGTGTGATCGTCGGCATGTCCGGCGGCGTGGATTCTTCAGTGGCCGCCTGGCTTCTGAAAGACCAGGGCTACCAGGTTGAAGGCCTGTTCATGAAAAATTGGGACGAGGATGACGGCACCGAGTACTGCACAGCCATGACAGATCTGGCCGACGCCCAGGCCGTTGCCGATGCCATCGGCATCAAACTGCACACCGCCAGTTTTGCGGCCGAGTACTGGGACCGGGTTTTTGAGCACTTCCTCTCTGAATATCAGGCCGGACGAACACCCAATCCGGATATTCTTTGTAACAAAGAAGTGAAATTCCGGGCTTTTCTGGACTATGCCATCACCCTTGGTGCCGACTATATTGCAACGGGCCACTACGCCCGGCAACGGCCGATTGCTGGTTCAACGGGCAAGGCCCAACTCCTGAAGGGACTGGATCCGAACAAGGACCAGAGCTATTTCCTGCATGCCGTCTCCGGCGACCGCATTGCGCGGACCCTTTTCCCGGTCGGCGAGCTGGAAAAACCGGAAGTCCGCCGTATTGCCGAGCAGCAGGGTTTCGTTACCCATGATAAAAAAGACTCCACCGGTATCTGCTTTATCGGCGAACGCAAGTTCAAAGACTTCCTGAAGCAATACCTTCCGGCCCAGCCCGGCGACATTGAAACACCGGACGGCCAGAAAATTGGCCGGCACCAGGGCCTTATGTATCACACCATCGGCCAGAGGCAGGGCCTGGGCATTGGCGGTCTCAGTGAATTCGGGGACGAGCCCTGGTATGTGGCGGAGAAAGACCTCAGCCGCAATGTGCTTGTTGCGGTTCAGGGCAAACACCATCCGCTGCTCTTTTCCCGTGGCCTCGTATCCGGTCCGATCGACTGGGTTGCCGGAGAGGCACCTGCTGGACGTTTCCGCTGCAAGGCCAAAACCCGTTATCGCCAGCCGGATCAGGATTGCCAGGTTCTGTTGATCGACGGCGGTGTCCGAGTCGATTTTGACGACGCCCAGCGGGCTGTCACACCAGGTCAGTCCGTGGTTTTCTACGACGGCGAGGTGTGCCTTGGTGGCGGCGTTATTGAGCAGACCTGGCGTGACGACGAACCACTTCCAGACCGTCTGACCGGCACACGTTCCGAGGAACAGACCGCATGAGCCGCTCACTCAAGGATCAGACCCTGGCGTTGGCCGGGGTATTCCAGGCCGCCAACCTGGTCCAGCAGATTGCCCACAATGGCCAGTGCAACGAGGCCAGCCTGGAAACATCTATCCGTTCCCTGTTTGCCACCAACCCCGAGAACACACTGGACGTCTACGGAGGCGAGCTTCGCGATATCCGCGAAGGCCTCGTCACCCTGTCCTCGGTGCTCAGCCAGCAGTCACGGCAGCAGGACATCGAAGTTCTGCGCTACGCCCTCAACCTGATCCAGCTCGAATCCAAACTGAATCGCCGCTCTGACATGCTGGACGTGATTGGCAGTCGCATTGATCAGGCCAGGCACACCGCCAGCCACTTTGGGTACACACACCCGAACCTGATCAGCAATCTGGCTTCCGTCTACGCCGATACCATCAGCACCTTTCGCCAGCGTATCCAGGTGAGCGGTAACCCCTCTGTGCTCCAGCGCGAGGAGAATGCAGCGAAAGTGCGGGCACTGCTGCTGTCGGGTATCCGTTCCACCGTGCTCTGGCGCCAGACCGGCGGCCGACGCTGGCAACTGATCTTTGCCCGCAAGAAAGTGATCGGGCTTGCCAAAGAGCTTGCCGAAGAAGCCAATCGCTCCCTCTACCACTGACGGCGCTGATTCAGAGCCGGCGGTGGTGTATGATATGCACCCCTATTTTCTTTTGATCCGATTCTTTGATGACTTGAGAGGTTTTCGATGGAACTCACCGCCCTGACCGCCATTTCCCCGGTCGATGGACGCTATGGCAACAAGGTCAGCGTCTTCCGTGAAATTTTCAGTGAGTATGGCCTGATCCGGAATCGGGTGACCGTCGAGATCCGCTGGCTACAGAAACTGGCCGCTCACCCTGGCGTGGCCGAGGTTCCTCCGTTTTCCGCCGACGCCAACGGCTTCCTGGACCGTCTGGTGAGCGAATTCAGCCTGGAAGACGCAGAGCGTATCAAGGACATCGAACGCACCACCAATCACGATGTGAAAGCGGTGGAGTACTTCATCAAGGAAAAGATCGCCAGCGTTCCTGAGCTGCACGCTGTCACGGAATTTGTTCACTTCGCCTGCACTTCTGAAGACATCAATAACCTCTCCCATGCGCTGATGCTGCGGGAAGGCCTGGACCACGGCCTGCTACCGGCCATGGACCGTGTTGTCGACAAGTTGGCGCAGCTTTCTCATGATCACGCCGAACAGCCGATGCTGTCGCGCACTCACGGCCAGACCGCCTCGCCCACGACCGTGGGCAAAGAGCTGGCAAACGTCGTTCACCGTCTGCGTCGCCAGGTAAAACAGATCCGGGAAACCGAGCTGTTGGGCAAGATCAACGGTGCCGTGGGTAATTACAACGCCCACCTCTCCGCCTATCCGGAAATCGACTGGGCCCAGAACGCACGGGCGTTCATCGAGAGCCTCGGGCTCGACTGGAACCCTTACACAACCCAGATCGAACCGCACGATTACATTGCCGAGCTGTATGACTCCGTCGCTCGCTTCAACACCATCCTGATCGACCTGGACCGTGACGTCTGGGGCTATATTTCCCTAGGCTACTTCAAGCAGAAAACAGTGGAAGGCGAAGTGGGCTCCTCGACCATGCCCCACAAGGTCAACCCCATCGATTTCGAGAACTCCGAGGGCAACCTTGGCATCGCCAATGCGCTGTTCAGCCACCTATCTGCCAAACTGCCCATATCACGCTGGCAGCGGGATCTGACCGACTCCACCGTACTGCGTAACCTGGGTGTTGGCTTTGCGCACAGCTTGATTGCCTACGAAGCCACCCTAAAAGGCCTGGGCAAACTGCAAATCAATCCGGCCCGACTGGATGAAGACCTGGACCATGCCTGGGAAGTGCTTGCCGAGCCGATCCAGACGGTGATGCGCCGGTACAATATCGAAAAGCCCTATGAAAAACTCAAGGCATTGACCCGTGGCAAGGCAATGACGCCGGAAGTGATCAAGAATTTCGTTGAGAGCCTCGACATTCCAGATCAGGCCAAGGCCGAACTGATGGCTTTGACGCCGGGCCGTTACATCGGTAACGCAGTCGATCAGGCACAAAACATCTGAAACCGGGAGTAACACCCATGGACATGCTTGGCGGACTCACACCCTCTGAATTTCTGCGGGACTATTGGCAGAAAAAGCCGCTGGTTATCCGTCAGGCGTTTCCCGATTTCCAGTGCCCGGTCAGCGCTGATGAACTGGCCGGCCTGGCCTGTGAGGAGGGCGTCGAGTCCCGGATTGTGATCGAAAATGACGATGGCAAGCCCTGGCAGCTCCACAACGGCCCCTTTTCGCCGGACCGGTTCAGCAGCCTGCCCGAACAGGACTGGACGCTCCTGGTGCAGGGGCTGGACCACTGGGTGCCCGATATTGCAGATTTGCTGGAACACTTCCGCTTCATCCCCAATTGGCGCCTGGATGACATTATGGCCAGTTTTGCCCCGAAAGGCGGCAGCGTTGGCCCCCATTACGACCAGTATGATGTATTCCTCCTCCAGGCCCAGGGCCACCGCCGGTGGACGTTTGGAGGCCATTGCGATCATACCTCTCCCCGCGTGGAGGGCACTCCGCTGCGCATTCTGAGCAGCTGGGATGGCGAAGAAACCGTTACTCTGGCACCCGGTGACATGCTGTATCTGCCGCCGGGTATTGGCCACCATGGAGTGGCCGAGGATGACTGTATCACGCTGTCGGTTGGCTTCCGTGCACCCACCGTGGATGACATTCTGACCGGATTTACCGATTTCCTCTGCAGCCAGTCTGACGCCTCAGATCACCTGAACGATCCGGATCTGAAAATACAGGACAATCCGGGCACGATTCAGCCGGATGTGGTTGACCGCCTCGAGACCGTTATTCGGGAAAAACTTGAGGACCGCCGGCAACTGGCCCTCTGGTTTGGCCAGTTCTCAACGGCGCCCAAGAGCATGGATATTGTCGTGCCCGCGGAGGAGCCTGCGTCCACCGGAGACGTCGCCGAAGCAATACACGCGGGCGAGCAGCTGCGGTGGAACGAAGGCTCACGTTTCGCGTACTACGAGTTTGCCAGCGAAACCGCCCTGTTTGTGGACGGCGAGCAGTTCCTGCTCAAGGGCGATGCCCAACCGTTTGCTCCGCTTCTCTGCTCGGGGGCCCGCGTCGATATGCCGACCCTCGCCCGGCTCTCCGAAGACGAAGCATTGCTTGGGCTTCTGACCACCCTCTACAATCAAGGCTCGATTTACTTCGAATAAGCTTTATGAGCATCCGGTTTCGCAAATACAGCTGGCAACTGGCCCCGGCATCCATCCGGGATATCCGCCAGCAGGTGTTTATTGAGGAACAGAAAGTCCCGCCGGAGCTGGAGTGGGATGAAACCGACGAAATTGCCGATCACTATCTGGCAGTGCTGCCAGACAATACCCCGGCAGGCGTGGCACGACTGTTTTCAACCCTTGAAGAGACCGGCCACATCGGTCGCATGGCGATCCTGCCCCAATACCGCGGACAGGGTATCGGGGAAGCATTGCTCCGGCACCTGATCGCAGAATCGGCTGACCGTTTTGCCGAGCTCAGGTTGTCTGCCCAGGAGCACGCCATTCCTTTTTATCAACGGTCAGGCTTCCACGTCTGTTCGGGCGTTTACGACGACGCCGGCATTCCCCACTTTGACATGCGTAGCCTGGCACCGGGACTCGCGGCCGAGGGCCTTGGCTCCCGGGACCGGCCGATGATTCTGGGCAGCGACACAGACTCCTGGCTGTTTGATACCGAGGCCAGGCTACTGGGGCTAATGGATTCGGTGGTTGGCCAGGCCGGCCAGCGCATCTGGCTGTATGACCGCCTGCTCGAACACGATCTGTATGATCGGCATCGTTTCCGGGAGCTGATCTCCGCCCTGGCCCGTCGGCACCGGCTCAGCGAAGTCAGGTTGCTGATCCATGACGACAAGCCGCTGGTGAAACGTCGACACACACTGGTCGAACTGATGCGCCGGCTGCCGAGCCGCATGGAACTTCGACTGGTCAACGAGGACTACCCGGTTGAGGACCAGCCCTTCATTATTGCGGACCGTGAAGGCGTGGTGTACCGACATGATTTCTACAAGCCAGAGGGTTTCGCCAAGTTCTCGGACGGCGGCCGCGTAAAGCTCTTGTCGGAAAACTTCCAGCGCATGTGGGATGCAGCCCGCCCTTCCCTGGAGCTTCGGGAACTACCGCTCTGAGTGATGGGCCTGGGGCGCGTCCGGCGCTTCGAACCTGGCCCCGAACGGAGCAAACTCGGTATCCACCTCCGTAGCCACCTCAGCAATCAGTTTGCGCAGCCATTGATGATCCGCGTTGTGCTGCAACAGAGGGCTCCAGGCCATTTTCAGCTCGAACGGTGGAATCTCGAACGGAGGCACCTTGACCACAAGATTCGGGTTGTCTTTCTGCAGCCAGGCTGCCCGGGATGGCAGCGTGGCAATCAGGTCATGCTGCTCGGCCAGCAGCATCGCAACCTGATAGTGACGGGTGAAAACGGAAATCTGTCGCTTGCGCCCCATTCTCGACAGCGCCTCATCAACCCAGCCCAGTCGCTGGACATCCTTTGGGTTTACACCAACACCAACACCAAACCCGGTCTTGCTGACCCAGATATGGCTGGCGTCCAGATAGGTGTCCAGGGTGAAGGGCTCCTTCAATACCGGGTTACGGGCGTTCATCAGGCAGGCAAAATACTCGGTCCAGAGGGTCTTCTGATGGAAAGACTGGGGGATCTTGTCGAACCGGTTGATCGCCATATCCAACCGCCCCTGCTCGACATCCAGGAAGCTGACGTCACTGGGCGTGAGCACATCCAGGGTGACGTGCGGGGCTTCCTGACGGATCCGCCTCAGAACCCGGGGCATCAGGCAGGATTCGGCATAATCACTGGCCATAATCCGGAACACGCGCTGGCTTTCAAGAGCCGAAAACGGTGTCTTATCTTGCACGGCCTGCTCAATATCCGACAGGATTCCACGCACCAGCGGTTGTAATTCACGCGCGCGCTCCGTGGCCGTCATACCCTCACTGGTTCGCACCAGGAGCGGATCACTGAACAGATCCCGTAACCGCTTCAAACCATTGCTCATGGCAGGCTGGGTAATACCCAGGTGGTTCGCTGCCTTGGTCACATTCCGCTCGCGCAGCAACACATCCAGGTACACGAGCAGGTTCAGATCAACACGGGAAATATCCACAAAAACTCCGGAACACCAGAACAACAGGAAAAGCGAGGCTCATTCACGAGAGCAATATACATGATAGCGAGGATTCACGTAATCAATCAGCAACACGAACTTTCACATTTGAAAACGGATCTGGAGCGGTATTTCTGCTAGTCTTTCGGATACTTGCTGAATAATATCGGTGTTTTGAGGCCGGTTTGTACACCCGCCATCATTTGATCCTGAAGCCGGAGTCGTTACTGACAAAATGGATACCACTACGATCGTCCTTCTGCTGGCGGCCATCGTTACCGTCTCGATTGTCATTATTGTGCTCAGCCAGATGCGGGAACGCGCCCGCATTGAACGGGCGCGCAAGATTACCGCTCAGGAAGACGCCTATAACAGGGCCAATCGCCTGCTGACCGAAATTCCAGGCCAATACCTGACAGCGGATCTGAAACTGCTTCTGATTAAACGCATGGAAGAAGCTTGCGCGGAGCTGGCCGGCCTGAAGTCGAACCTGCCGGTCAAGGAATGGCAGAAGTCCGCTGCAGAACTGAAAACACAGATCGTTGAAAAGCGCGACACCACCACGCCAGTCAAGATTGATTCCGCGGAAAAGTCGAATTACGTCAAGGAATTGCTTCAGAATCTGTTCAAGATGATTGAAGGCATGCACAAGAGCGGGCGGATTGACTCAGCCACCGCAAAGAAAAACCTCAAGTATGTGCTCTTCCTGGTCCACAAGACCCACGCGGATCTGCATGTGTTTCAGGCCCGGGACTATGTTCGCCAGAACGAGATCCGGAAGGCCATTCATGCCTATCACCTGGCCAGCACCGAAATGGGGAAATCCCGCGACAACCCACTTGCCATGAAAGCAGTGAAGAGCTTCCGGACGCGCATTCAGGAACTTGAGGCCATGAGTGCAGAGGGTAAGGAGAGCCCGCAGGGAGAGTCCAAACTGGACCGTGAGTGGGATACCTTCCTCCACGATGACGAGTGGAAGAAAAAGGCCGATTACGACGACTGAAGGCACAGAACGGGTCGCCATTGCAGGCCCGCCAACAGGGACAGTGCAAACCCGTGAGCAAGGGCTTCAAACAACGACTTTCCTATCGACTGACCCGGGACACGGTACTGGTTGCCATGGTCCTCGGGCTGGTGCTGAATGTTGTCCAGATTACCCTGGACTACTTCAGCGCAAAGGAATCGATGGAGAATGAGATCCACGCGCTGATCGATATCAGCAACAGCCCCGCGTCCCAGATTGCCTACAATATTGATGTGCGGCTGGCGGAGGAATTACTCGATGGCCTGCTTCGCCATCCCGCCACCATCGATGCACGGATCACAGACAACGACGACGAGACCATGGCTGCGTCGAGCAAAAGCAGCCCGGAGTCGCCCTATCGCTGGGTCAGTGACCTGCTATTTGGCTCTGACCGGGTATTCCGACAGGAGTTGCAGGTTCCACAACTTGAGGATCTGTCACTCGGCCACCTGATCGTCACCATCGACACTTATCACTATGGCGCGCTGTTTCTCCAGCGGGCCGGCTACACGCTCATCAGCGGGCTTCTCAAGAGCCTCATCCTGTCCGCAGCCTTGCTGGCCATCTTCTATTTCGTGCTTACCCGCCCCATGCTCAACGTCATCAGCGCACTGAGCCAGGTGCGGGCCAGCTCTCCCGAAAAAGTCAGGCTGCCGATCCCGGCAAACCACCGGGAAGACGAGATCGGGACCATGGTGGGGATCATCAACCAGCATCTCGAAACCATCGACTCCAGCCTTGCCCAGCTCCGGCACGCAGAAAGTGCCATGAAGAACTACTCCACCCAGCTTGAGCAGGAAGTGGAGGACCGTACCCGGGAAATCTCCGAGAAGAACGAAGCCCTGCAACGGGGTAACCGCGCCCTGGTGAAAGCCAAGGAAGATGCGGTTCGCCGGGCAAGGGCAAGGGCCAATTTCCTGGCCAGCATGAGCCACGAGATCCGCACGCCCCTCAATGGCGTTCTGGGCATGCTGGGCCTGGCGCTTGAGGGCGAACTGGACCCTGCACAACGCAACCGGATGGAAATCGCCCTGAACGCCGGCGAGAATCTGCTGGGGCTGCTGAATGACATCCTGGATATTTCAAAGGTAGAGGCAGGTAAACTCAGCCTGGAAAACATCCCGTTCAGCGTCCGGCACCTGATTGAGGAATGCGCCACACTCCACGCCCAGCAGGCCCGCCGGAAACACATTTACCTGGTTACCGAAATTGATCCTGACCTGCCGGAGAACTTCCTGGGTGACCCGACACGGCTCCGCCAGGTGCTCAACAATCTTTTGAGCAACGCCATCAAGTTTACCGACGAAGGCGGCGTAAAGATCCGGGCGGCCTATTCCGGCGGCAGCATGAGAATCGACGTGGTGGACACCGGGATCGGCATGTCCAGTGAAGGCCTGCACCGTATCTTCTCGCCCTTTTCCCAGGCTGACGCGGAAACTACCCGCCTGTATGGTGGCACCGGTCTGGGCCTGACACTTTGCCGCCAGCTTGTGGAACGCATGCATGGCCAGATTCTGGTGGATTCCCGGCAAGGCAACGGCACTCACTTCACCGTAACCCTGCCTCTGCCGGTCCATGAGGCCGGCGAAGACCAGGATCTTCCCCGGGTGGACGCCCGAGTCAGGGACATCGGCATTGCCATGGCCATCCCCCCGGAAAACCCGCACCGTTCAGCCATTGAGGCTGAGCTTCGGAAGCGGGGCATTCCTGTCCGGGGTGCAAGCCGGCATCCGGAGGGCATTCTGCTGGCGCTGGCCAGCGCCGACGATGAGGAAACCCTGGCCTTCGCGGCCGACTGGCAAGGCGCCGGCGTGATCCTTGCTGACGCTACCGGCACCCTGCCTCCGGCCAGGGGACGTTACCAGCTTCTGTCGCTGCCATTGCGGCGGAATGAGCTTTTCCGTTGCCTTGCTTGGGCCGCGGGCGTGATGGCCAGTGACGATCGCGCCACTCCTGACGCCGCCCCGGAAGAACAAACCGGCACCGAACAGTCCCTGGCGGTCCTTCTGGTGGAGGACAATCAGGTGAATCAACTGGTGGCGAGCAACCTGCTGAAAAAACTGGGGCATCGCGCAGACCACGCAGAGAACGGCCTGAAGGCCATACAGGCGCTGGAACAGAGCCATTACGACCTGGTGCTGATGGACTGCCAGATGCCGGTCATGGACGGTTATGAGGCAACACAGAGGATTCGGCAGAACCCGCAATGGAAAGACCTGCCCATCATTGCCGTTACCGCCAATGTCATGCAGGGAGACCGCGAGGACTGCCTCGCCTCAGGCATGAACGACTACATTACCAAGCCCTACAAGCGTGACGAGCTCCGGGAGGTCATCAACCGTTGGCGCCCTTCTCCATCCTCAGAGAGTTCAGGCCGGTAACAGTTTTTCGATATCGGCCCGGATATCTTCCGGTTTTGCGGTGGGCGGGTAACGACGAACAACCTTGCCATCTGGCGCGACCAGAAATTTGGTAAAATTCCACTTCACTTTTTCAGATCCCATCAGGCCCTTGGCTTCGCGCTTGAGAAAGCGAAACAGGGGGTGGGCGCCATCGCCATTCACTTCAATCTTGGAAAACATGGGAAAATCGACACCATAGTTCAGACTGCAGAACTGACTGATCGCATCCTCGTCACCCGGGTCCTGATTCAGGAACTGGTTGCACGGAAAGCCCAGAACCTCAAAGCCCTTGTCACCCAACTCGTTGTGAAGGGACTGCAAGCCCTCGAACTGGGGCGTAAAACCGCATTTGCTGGCGGTGTTCACGATCAGGAGAACTTTGCCCTGGTACTCCGCCATGCTTTTCTCGTTACCCTTGATATCCCGTACCGTGAAATCGTAGACCGTTTCGCCTGCCATAAAATTCTCCCTGTGATGTTTTGCGTTCTGCTTGAACCATTGTTCACAACACAGACCAAAAAACCATGGCAATGCAGACGCTACGGGGACCATTTTCAAAAACCGGTTCAGGTTTGTGAGCTAAATCTGCCTTAACACGACACAATTCATCATAATTCCCCTGTTGCCGCCGGCCCTCGCTCCGCTAGAATAAAGGACTGTCGTGTTGGCAGGTGCCATTTTTCGATCTCAAAAGAAGGACGTCCGGGTCTTATGCAGAACTACTACAAATCCGCCAAGCTGGATAACGTGTGTTATGAAATCCGTGGCGTAGTTCTGCGGGAAGCGCGTCGACTCGAAGAAGAGGGGCATCGGGTACTCAAGCTCAACATCGGCAACCCTGCCGCCTTCGAACTGGATGTCCCTGAGGAAATCCAGCAAGACGTCATCTACAACATGCACCTTGCCCAGGGCTATGTGGAATCGAAGGGGCTGTTCTCTGCCCGTAAGGCGGTCATGCACTACTGCCAGCAACGGGGCATCGACAAAGTCGATATCGACGATATTTTCCTGGGTAATGGCGTCAGCGAGCTGATCGTCATGACCATGCAGGCCATGTTGAACACCGGTGACGAAGTGCTGATCCCGGCCCCGGACTACCCCCTGTGGACCGCTGCCGTTACGCTTTCCAGCGGCAAGCCCGTGCACTACCGATGCGACGAACAGCAGGACTGGTTTCCGGATATTGACGATATCCGCAAGAAAATCACCCGGCGAACCCGCGCCATTGTTCTGATCAACCCGAACAACCCGACCGGCGCTGTGTACTCGAAAGAGCTTCTCGAACAGGTCATCGAACTGGCCCGGAAGCACAACCTGATCATCCTGTCCGATGAGATCTACGACAAGATTCTCTATGACGGTACCCAGCATATTTCCACCGCCTCACTGGCCGACGATGTGCTTTTCTTCACCTATAACGGCCTGTCCAAGAACTACCGGGCAGCGGGTTACCGTTCGGGCTGGATGATTGTCAGTGGTGCCAAGCACCGGGCGAAGGATCTGATTGAGGGCATCGACATGCTCTCCAACATGCGGCTCTGTGCCAATGTTCCGGCCCAGTTGGCCATTCAGACTGCCCTGGGGGGCTACCAGTCCATTAACGATCTGGTGGCGCCAGACGGGCGGCTGTATGAGCAGCGGGAAACCGCCTGGCGGATGCTCAACGACATTCCGGGGGTAAGCTGTGTCAAGCCTCAGGGCGCGTTGTATCTGTTCCCGAAACTGGATCCGAAGCACTTCCCCATCGTCAATGATGAGAAGCTGGTTCTGGACCTGCTTATTCAGGAAAAAATTCTTCTGGTACAGGGGTCTGCGTTCAATATTGATGACAAACAACACCTGAGAGTGGTGTTCCTGCCACGGGAAGACACCCTGGAGGATGCCATGGGCCGACTCGGAAATTTCCTTGGTCAATACCAGCAATAACGGGGAAAACCATGGCGGATATTCACGTCGAGGAATTCTACAAGGATGCGGCCATTGCCCTGGTGCAGTTGTATGGCGCCTTCCCGCGGCGTATAAACCTGTTTGTCGAGGACATCGCTGGCCCGGATGAGCCGGACGAGTTTGGTCTCCACAGCAAACGGCACATGGCCTGTTTTGGCGCCCTCCTCTGGCTTTCGGAGGAAGGCCTGCTCAGGTACATAGACACCATTCGCCAGGAAGCACTGGATCAGGCTGTACTGACCCGAGACGCCTTTATTCGCCTGAGTGCCCCGGCGCCGCAGGCTCTGGCCAGGGACTTCGGAGCCCCCGAAGAAGGCCCGGCCAGCGCCCTGCCTCCTTCAGTCAAAGAAGATCTCTCCACTCACATTCATCTGATCAGAACGGCGCTGCGCAGCGGCAATTCCGGCCGAATCAGCCAGATCATGCAGACAACCTTCTTCGCGGACCGCGGCATTTATTAAATCACCGTAAGCTCGTTGATTGATTGAACCGCGACCGCATATAACGGTCTGAATGACGGCTTTATTTTCTGTGACGAACTGATCAGGGAACCCACATGCGTATTCTGCTGTTTCTGGCAACCAACCTTGCTGTAATCCTTGTCGCCAGTTTCACACTGCGACTGCTGGGCGTGGACAGCTACCTCGCCCAGAATGGTATTCAGTATGGCTCTTTGCTGGCTTTCGCTGCGGTCTTCGGATTCGCCGGCGCCATCGTGTCGCTGCTGATCTCCAAGCGAATGGCCAAGTGGAGCACCAAGGCCCGGGTCATTGATTCCCCGCGCACTCCTGCCGAACGCTGGCTCGTGGATACTGTGGCGCAGCTGGCCAAAAACGCCGGTATCGGCATGCCGGAAGTCGCGATTTTTCCTGCGTCCCAGTCCAATGCCTTTGCAACGGGCTGGAACAAGAACGACGCACTAGTCGCGGTCAGTGAAGGGCTTTTGCACCGCTTTAACAAGGATGAGATTCGGGCGGTCCTGGGCCACGAAATCGGCCATGTTGCCAATGGTGACATGGTGACACTGGCGTTGATTCAGGGTGTGGTGAATACCTTCGTCATCTTCGCGTCCCGGGTGATCGGCTCCTTTGTCGACCGGGTGATTTTCAAGAATGAAAGCGGACATGGCCTCGGCTTTTTCGCGGTCAGCATCGTTGCCGAGATCGTCCTGGGTATACTTGCCAGTACGATCGTGTTCTGGTTCTCCCGTCGCCGGGAATTCCGGGCGGATATCGCCGGTGCCCAGCTGGCAGGCCGCTCAGCCATGATCAGCGCGCTGGCGAGGCTGAAGCAGGAAAGCGAGGTGCCGGACCAGATGCCCGACAGCCTCCAGGCATTTGGCATTAACCGCGGGGCCCGGGGCGGCCTGAGTGCCCTGTTCATGACCCATCCGCCACTGGAAGACCGCATACAGGCGTTGCAGAGCGCCAGGCTGTAAACAAAAAAGCCGGGGCCCCATGGACTCCGGCTTTCTTTATCAGGAACTGGCTAAGATCAGATTTTCAGTTTGAATCCGATAGCCCGGAAACTGTCCTGCAGGGACTTGCTGGTGCCCTTGAGCTGAATCTTGAGGCTTGAGCACTCCCGACGAACCGGATAGTCCCGGCGCAGTCTGTCAAACGCCGCTCCCCGCTCTTCTGGAGACCCTGCCATGGTGTTACGAAGTTTCGCATCGTCCCGGCGAGGGTCGTAACAGGCCCTCAGTGCAATTCGAATTGCATCCTCCTCCTCGGCAGAGCTGGTAAAGGAAATCTTGCTGAGTGCTGGCTCCGGCAGAAACTGGCCCGCTTTTTTGCGAACCGGCAGGCCCAGGAACTGGCTCAGAGCCTGATAGATCATTTCCGTTCCCTGAACCTTGCCTTCCAGACTGTACCCGGCAATATGCGGTGTTGCCAGCCAGACCCGGTCAACCAGCTCAGGATGAATCCTCGGCTCCTGCTCCCAAACGTCCAGCACGACGACGGGCGCATTGCCCTGTTCAAGGCGGGCCAGCAACGCTGACGAGTCGATGACCTCGCCCCGACCAGCATTGATCAGGAGTTGGTTCGCACCCAGGGTCTCAAGTTCGGCGTTGCCGATCATATGCAAAGTGGGGTGATCTCCCTCGCGGGTCAGGGGTGTATGCAGGGACACCACATTACACTTCATGGCCTCTTCCAGCGCTACAAACTCCTCATTGTCCTCTTCCCGGTCCGCTCTTGGCGGATCGCAAAGACGCACATCGAATCCGAGGCGGTCAAGCTTGCGGGCCAGCTCACCGCCAACATTGCCGACACCCACGATGCCAACGCTGAGCTGGGACCAGTCTGAAAGCCCGCGCCTTTCAGCATGCAGTGACAGCACAGATAGCACGTATTCGGCCACACTGTTGGCGTTGCAGCCCGGCGCCGCAGAGAAGCGAATCCCCGCCTGTTCGAGCCAGTCGAGATCGACGTGATCGGTACCGATGGTAGTTGTTCCCACGAACCTGACCCGACTGCCCTCCAGAAGCTCACGGTTTACCCTGGTGACCGAACGAGCCAGCAGTATGTCGGCGTCCCGGACATCCTCGCCCGACATGGAACGGCCGGAAACCCTGCGAATCTCCCCCATGTCACCAAAAAAGGAGTCCAATAGGGGAATGTTTTCATCTGCTACGATCAACATAATGATGTCCGGCCCTGTCAGTTCCTGCGCTGACGCTGATTACGTCCGCCCTGGCCACGGCCGCCGGAACCCTGTGGGCGTCGGCCGCGCTTGCGGGTAATCGGCGGGTTGTCCATTGCGGTCATGAGTGCCTCATCAGGCACCGCGGTTTTCAGTTTCTGGCTGATATAGGTCTCGATGGCCGGCAGCGCGAACGAATCGTCCTCACCGGCAAAACTGATGGAAACGCCATGCTTGCCAGCCCTGCCAGTACGCCCGATACGGTGCACATAATCTTCGGCATTATCCGGTAGATTGTAGTTGAACACATGGGTCACGCCGTTCACGTGAATGCCACGGCCGGCCACATCGGTGGCAACCAGCACCTGGATGCTGCCCTTTTTGAACTGGTCCAGGGTTTTGAGGCGTTTGTTCTGGGCGATCTCACCGGACATCAGGGCCACCTTGACTCCCTGGTTCCGCAGATCCTCTTCCAGGTCACGGCACTGATCCCGGCGGTTGGCAAACACCAGCGCCTTTTCCACTTCCGGACGCTTGAGAAAATTGACCAGCACCGGAAGTTTTTCATCGTCGCCCACCAGGTACACCGTCTGCTCAACCCGTTCCGCCGTTTTCTGTTCCGGTTCTATCTCCACGAACTCTGCATTACTCGTCCACATGGAGGCAAGATTCAGCACGTCCTGGTTGAAGGTGGCGCTGAACAGGAGTGTCTGGCGCTCATCCTTGGGTGTGCACTTGCGGATAATGCGCTTCACGTCCGGAATGAAGCCCATGTCCAGCATACGATCAGCTTCATCAAGAATCAGGATGTCGAGCTGGTCCAGAAATACGTCCTGGGAGCCGAGAAAATCGATCAGGCGCCCCGGAGTCGCCACGAGAATATCGACGATCTCGTTCTGCAGCTGGTCCCGCTGCTTGTCATAGTTCATGCCGCCCACAACCGTCACCACATTATGGCCGGTGTGCTGGCACAACTGCTCTGCGTCCTTGGCGATCTGCATGGCCAACTCACGTGTCGGTGCCAGGGCCAGCACCCGCGGCTCTGACGCAAACCGGTCTGTTTCGGGAATCGGCGTCTCCAGAAGGCTTTGAATCGCCGTAATCAGAAACGCTGCGGTTTTTCCGGTGCCGGTCTGGGCCTGGCCAATCAGATCCTCACAGGCCAGCGTCCAGGGCAGTGTTTCCGCCTGGATGGGTGTGCAATATTCAAAACCGATAGCCGTGATGGCATCCAGCAAGCGCTTGTCGAGGTTCAGATCGCTGAATCTCAGGTCGCCGGTGTGTTTTGGGTCAGATGTCATAGAGTCTCAGTTTTCCTGGAATGTCCTGATTCAGAATATAACGGAGCGATGCGCCGGGCATCTTCTTGCCAGCGCTCTTCAAGGATTTCTCCGGTACCGTAAAATGTTGCCAGCGTATCGAAAAACGCCTGTGCCCGGGGCGGCAACCCCCGGTCCAGATACTCGCCCGCCTGGATCCGCACATTGTGACGGAACCGCTCTTCATTGGCGGCGCCAGCTCCCGAGAGGTTATCCACGCTGATGTGAAAACGGAAACCTGCAGCCACCGCAAACAACCATTCAATGGCCTGGGGCTTGACCTCAACCTGCTCGAAAGCCTGTTGCTGCTGCAGTGTACGGCCATCCGGACAGTACCAGTAAGCATAGTCGTGAAGTGTGCGCCGGTACTCACCAGCAATACACCAGTGGCTTATTTCATGCAAAGCGCTGGCATAATAACCATGAGCAAAGACGACCTGTGCGAGACCTTCCGGATCGCTCGCAGGCAAGTATTCAGGTTCATCGCTGCCTTTGACCAGAACTGTCCGGTATGCTTCCCGGAACTGGTCATTAAACAGCATGATAAGATCATTTGGACTGTGATTCATTGGGTGGCTATTGTGCGACTTTACCGCCCCCAATACCAGAGGGAACTTTGCCCATCCCCTCGTGTCCACTGCTGGCGTGAACCGGCGGCTGTAATGCTGTAACAATCCGACTTTTAGAGACTCTGATCAAACAGACACTAACCGGGAAATCTTACAATCAATGATGGCTTTCGCTGCAGTAAAGAAGATGAAATGCCAATGGGTGAATCCGTTGAACCTGTTCCTGGCACTCGCCCTGATGCTTTTGGCCTCCCCTTCTGCCTGGGCCCTCGGCGGCAACGGGAGTTCCCTGTTTGGCGGCCAGGGTAATGATTTCCTCCCGGTCGACGAAGCTCTGCCCTTCAGTTTCACCACCGACGCAGACACGGTGGTTCTCACCTGGGATATCACACCCGGGCACTATCTTTATCGCGAACGTGTCAGCATTACCGCCACCAATCCCGATGTCGGACTTGGGGAACCCGCGTTTTCGGCGCCGGGAACGGTGACCGAAGACGAATTCTTCGGCAAGACCACGGTCTTTTTTGATCCGATTGAAGCCCGTGTTCCGATCTCGCTTCCAGCCGGCGTCCGGGAGGCAGAACTGCAGGTAACCTATCAGGGCTGCGCAAAGGCGGGGCTGTGCTACCCGCCCCAGACCCGGGATGTACTTTTCTATCAGGGTAGTGGTGGCTCCGGCTCGCCAACAGCTTCAGCAGCGGGTTTTTCGGGGGGCGGCAGCGCACCCGTGGACACTGAAACCGCCACCGGACTTGCAGGCTTTCTTGCACAGCAATCGACGCTCGTCATTGCAGGCGTGTTTCTGCTGCTGGGGCTGGGGTTAACCTTCACCCCCTGCGTACTGCCGATGGTGCCGATTATTTCATCGCTGGTTTCTGGCAGAAACACCCGGACAACCAGCCATGCCCTGCTCCTGTCGGGCAGCTATGTTCTGGGCATGGCACTGACCTATGCAGCGGCCGGCGTGCTGACGGGTCTGCTCGGAGCCAGCTTTAATCTGCAGGCACAACTGCAATCTCCCTGGGTTTTGAGCGTCTTTGCCCTGCTGTTCGTCGTCTTTGCCCTGTCCATGTTCGATCTCTTCGAGATCCAGCTGCCACGCTTCATTCGTGAGCCCCTCAATGATGCCAGTCACCGGCTCACCGGCAGCCGGGTATTCAGCATATTCGGCATCGGCGCCCTATCGGCCCTGATCGTCTCGCCCTGTGTCTCGGCGCCCCTGGCTGGCAGCCTGCTGTATATCTCCACAACCCAGGACGCCGTGATCGGCGGAGTGGCCCTGTTTGCGCTCGGCCTTGGCATGGGCATTCCGCTGATTCTTGTGGCGGTCGGGGGGCGAAAATTGCTGCCGACTACCGGCCACTGGATGACCGCAGTGAAGCACTTCTATGGTGTGATGCTGCTGGCCGTGGCGATCTGGCTGGTGGAGCGACTGGTACCTGGCTGGCTGGCACTGACGCTCTGGGGCCTTCTTATCGCCATAACCGGCGTGCAGCTTGGCGCCTTTGATGCTGCCAGGGCCGGCTGGGAACGGACCCGGAAGGGGCTGGGGCTGGTTCTTTTCGCCTATGGCCTGGCTCTGCTTGCCGGTGCTGTGGCCGGGGCCAATGACCCGCTGAAACCTCTAGCGCCCTTTACGGTCGCCTCCGCGTCATTCGGCGGGGCCGGCAATGCCGGTGTCCAGCACGCGGATTTTGTGCGCGTGAAACAGCCCGGTGAAATCGAGGCGATGCTCCAACAGGCCCGCGAACAGGGACGGCCCGTTCTGCTGGACTTCTACGCCGACTGGTGCATCTCCTGCAAGGTTATGGAACGCAATGTTTTCAGCAAGCCGGATGTAATCCAGGCGCTTAGCCCCTACACCCTGCTGCAGATCGATATGACCGACAACACCCCTGAACAGCAGGCAATGCTGGACGAACTCGGCCTCTTCGGCCCCCCGGCTATTCTGTTCTATCGCGGTAACGGCCAGGAACTGCCCCAGCACAGGGTGCTCGGAGAAATGGATCGGGAGGAATTCCTCGGCCACCTCCAGAAACTGGACTCGGAGGTATAGCAGAGGGGCTACTCCCCCCTGCGTATCAGGTAGATGAACAGATCGTCGGATTCGGCCTGATGGACGAGTTCGTGGCCGAGAAACTGGCAGAAACGCGGGATATCCCGGGTGGTAGAGGGGTCGGTGGCCACAACCCGCAACACGCCACCGGGTTGAACATCGTTAATACGGTTATGCAGCATCATGACTGGTTCCGGGCAGAACAGGCCCCGGGCATCCAGCTCTGCATCGTATTCGATTGCACTCACACTACATCTCCTGTCATTGAACCTGATTTTTCGTAAAAACCTGCTAAATTATTGTTTATAACAGTTAAAACACTTGGAGGTTTGTCATGATCCGGGTTCTGATTGAACGTCATATTGCTGAAACCCTGGAAGCAGCTTACGAAGAACGTTCCCGTAAGGTTCTGCAGCAGGCTGTGAGTGCGCCCGGCTTTATTTCCGGAGAAACCCTGGCAGACAGCCATGACCCCAATCACCGGTTTACCCTGGCCAATTGGCGATCCGAAGCGGATTGGGACCGCTGGTTTCACTCCGATGAACGCCGCGAGCTCATGCTGGAGCTCATCCCCATGATGGACGAAGAAGAACACATCACCGTGCTCGAGCAAAGCGCCTTCTAGCCAGTGCGCTCAATGAAGCAGGTAATCTCCTCTCTGTCATGATACAAGTGGCGGGCCTTAAGACGAAAGCCGATGCCCGCCGCACTCAGGCCATTTACGAGGATATCCCGACAGATCAACCACTCGTCGTACCGCTTCTTCATCGGCAACTTGAGATTGAAGACCGTGTAACGACAAAGCCCCTCACCCAGCCAGGTTACAGCCAGCTTCGCCGTTTTCCGGGGCTGATCCACAATATCGCAGACCATCCAGTCGATACCCCTTTTGGGGCGCCAGCCGTAGCCATCCGCTTCCACATGCTCCACCTGCCCCGACGCCATCAGCTCAGGGTTCATGGGGCCGTTGTCGACAGCGGTTACCATCATGCCCTGGTGCACCAGCTGCCAGGTCCAGCCTCCGGGGGCGGCTCCCAGATCAGCGGCTTTTTTGCCGCCACCAAGGTAGTCCAGTTCCTGATCAGGTGGCAGAAAGACCTTCCAGGCTTCCTCAAGTTTCAGGGCGGACCGGCTGGGCGCTGAAGCTGGCAACCGAAGTCGCGGTATACCACCGACATACCGGGCGCGGTTATCCGCCAGACTGAAACCGACAACCACCGAGGCGAAATCCGGCAGGAACACCTCGAGGCGGGCCGGGGCCGAAGCATTCTGGTCGGCCTTGAGCAGGCCAGCTCCTCGCAAGCCACGGGAGAGAGGCGATACCCACTTTCGGGCAAAGTTACCAAGATCACCATCCGCGTTATTTTCCGGCAACCGGACTTCCAGCCGCGCGCAACCGGGGTAACCGCGCCCGAGGCCCCTGAGCCCTTCTATTACGGCACCAACACGGTCCGCTTCCGGGAGACTGAATTCCCCCAGCACCACCATCCAGTCACGGACGAAAACCAGATCATCGAGGGCGACGCGCGCCATCAGATCATCCGGAGTTTCAGGCGCAGCCGGGTAGAAACGCACCAGCCCCTGATCTTTAACAGGCTCGAAATAGCCGAAGATACCCCGTTCCGCGGCGGAGTCGGTTATTTCACGGCCGGCTTCGGTTTCAAAGCCGGGCCGACAAAACACGAGAATCTGTTCCATGCACTATCCGAAATAAGGTCTGGAGACCAACCCGTAAAAGTTGAATCTGTTTAACAGCGTAGATTGTCTTCTCTGGCTACACTTCCCGCTCTGATAACCGCGGGAAGTCTTGAATGTCGTCCGTTTTGCGCTTGATTGCCATTATCAGCCTATCGCTGATCCCGGCCCTGGCACTGCCAGATACCGGATCCGTCCTGGCGGGATGCCCGACCCTGGAGGCAACCGATAGTGCAGCCCGCGCATCCCTTATGCAATACGTCTGTTATTACAGCGCCCCTCCCGGCGCACCCGGCCATGACGCAACGGCGCCGGACCAGCTACCCGTCGATATTGAATGGAAACCGGCACACGGGCGGGACCTGGTTTTCAGTCACACCAGCTCCGTGTACTGGGTCCATCTGGACGTCAGGAATTCCGGGACCGAGCGCGCTGTCTGGTATCTGAAGCTCAATTACCCCCTGCTTGACGAGGTCACTTTCTGGCAAACGGCGAATGATACTACAGAGACGATTGCTACCGGAGATCAACGACCTTTTGCATCACGGGCGGTGGATTACCGGTATTTCCTGCTTCCCGTCACGCTGGACGGCGGTGAGACCCGCTCTTTAACCCTCCGTGTTCACAGCAATGGCGCCCTGAACGTGCCACTCAGTTTCGAGACGGCTGCCGAAGTCATTTCAGGCAGCAATCACCTGACCCTTACCCACGGACTCTTCTACGGGGCGCTTCTGGTCTTTGCCGTCTTCAACCTGCTGCTCTTCTTCAGCTCCGGAACCGGCTATTACTTCTACAACGCCTTTTACCTGGCAGCGCTCGGGCTTTTCCTGTTCGCCATGGGCGGCTTCGCCAACCAGTATTTCTGGCCGGACAACGCCAGCTTTGCCAATACCTCCATCCCCCTGTCGTTGTCACTTTGCGCCCTGGCCATGATACTTTTTGGCCGCTCGTTCCTGGAAATTGATAAAGGAACAATCCCTGAGACCGTCCTCAAGGGTCAGGCCTGGTTTTGCATCGGATTTCTGGCCCTGGCCCTGATCCTGCCTTACAACAAGACGATTCTGCTTAACACCGTCCTGGCGCTGACTGTCATTTCAAGCCTGTTCATGATTGCAGCAATTCGATGGCAGCAAGGGTATCAGCCTGCCATGTGGTATTTGCTGGCCTGGTTGATCATGCTGGTTGGTGGCCTGATATACGCCCTGGCGGCCTTCGGCTATCTGACCGACTTCCTGGCGCGGGAAGCCCTGATGCAATCGGCGGTGGGTGGACAGGTCATTCTGCTGAACTATGCCATGGTGCAGCGGTGGCGCCTGCTCAGCCAGAAGCTGCTGGACGTGGAGCACAGTGCAAGGACGGAGCTGGAATTCAAGGTGCACGAGCGCACTGCCCAGTTGCGAAACACCATGCGAGAACTGGAGAAGGCAAATCGAAAACTGTCAACCATGAGCCTCAACGACGCACTCACCGGCTTGCATAACCGGAGGCATCTGGACAACATTTTCCCGGAGCTGTGCGCGGAAGCCCGCCGCACGGGACACCCACTGACACTGGCCCTGGTAGACGCTGACCATTTCAAGAACATTAACGACACCTGGGGCCATGGCTTTGGGGACAGCTGCCTTCAGTTCATCGCCGAAATGCTGACCCGGCACGTGAAACGTCCCCGGGATGTTGCCATCCGATTCGGTGGTGAGGAGTTTGCGTTACTGCTGCCCGGAACCGATGCAAATGGAGCTTTGAATGTCTGTTCTGCATTGCTGCAAGACATCGCCAGGACGCCACTGCTCTCCCCAGACGGCAATAAAGTGAAAATAACCCTCAGCGCAGGTATCGCGTCACTCGTCTCCGGAGAGACCCAGAACCAACTGTTCGAACGGGCCGATGAGGCCCTGTACCGTGCAAAAAGCAGGGGCCGCAACCGCGCTGAGCTCTCTGAGGCTGTCGGGGTGCAGTAGAGATGAGGCTCAAAGCCGCTCGTCCACAAAGATCCGGGTTTCCCGGGCAGCCGCCACGATCAGCTCCGCTTGGGTCTGTGGTTGGCTTTTCAGCGGCTGGAAATCATGATTACCCCCTTCCAGCCAGTGCAAACGGATTCCCTCCAACTCCTGCTCATGGCCAGCCATCTCGGACGGTTTCCCGAATGGATCCCTTGTCCCCTGAAGCACCAGCATAGGGCAGCTCACATTCTGGAAGTGCGCGGTACGCCAGCGGTCGGGCTTACCGGGCGGATGGAAGGGATAACCAAAGCAGGCGACACCATCAATACCCTCGCGACGGCTCGCCAGGATGCTTGCCATGCGTCCACCCATGGATTTGCCACCCACCAGTACCCTGCTGCCAGTTCCGCAATCTGATCGCACCTGATCAACCACCCGGGTAAAGCAGTCCAGCAACACGTGCTCTCTGTCGGGCGGTCGCTTCTTTCCATCCAGACGCCTTTTCTGCATATACGGGAACTCAAAACGTACTGTCTCAATGCCCTCTTGCTCCAGCGCTGCCGAAAGCTCCTCCATGAAGGTCGAATCGGCCGGCGCACCCGCGCCGTGGGCCAAAATCAGTACAACTTTCGGCTCATTCCCATAGCCTTTGGTCTTAATCAACTCCACAGAATTCACCTCATCCAGTTAAGCGACTATCATTGCACTCAGGCAACACACATTCCCTTCGCTGAAACAACTCCAATAACGGCACTGAAAAGGAAGCCATGTTGCTGATTTCGGCGCATTTGACGGATGTCAGGACTTGACCTGAGTCATTGCAAACAGCTAATCGTTTCTCCATACTTGCGCCCGCATATTTCCCCACTTTAAACCCATTGGTAAGGCTATGAGCACAGTAAATGCAAACCTGACATACAACTACAAGGTGGTAAGGCAGTTCACCATCATGACAGTGGTATGGGGTATTGTAGGTATGTCCCTGGGTGTGCTGATCGCAGCGCAGCTGGTCTGGCCATCCCTCAACCTCGACCTGCCCTTCACCCACTTCGGCCGTCTCCGGCCGCTGCATACCAACGCCGTCATATTCGGCTTTGGTGGAAGTGCCCTCTTCGCTACCTCCTACTATGTCGTGCAACGCACCTGTCAGGCCCGTCTGATCTCAGATGGACTGGCGTCGTTCACTTTCTGGGGTTGGCAAGCGATCATTGTCTCGGCAGCCATTACCCTGCCGCTCGGCCTTACCTCTTCCAAGGAATATGCCGAACTCGAATGGCCGATCGATATCGCCATAGCCATTGTCTGGGTAACCTACGCACTCGTGTTCTTCGGAACCGTAATGAAGCGCAGCACCCCACACATCTACGTGGCCAACTGGTTCTACGGTGCCTTCATTATTACGGTTGCGGCACTCCATATCGGCAATAACCTGGCCCTGCCAGCAAGCGCCTTCAAGTCCTACTCTGCGTACGCAGGTGTCACCGACGCCATGATGCAGTGGTGGTATGGCCACAACGCCGTTGGCTTTTTCCTGACCGCCGGCTTCCTCGGGATGATGTACTACTTCGTTCCCAAGCAGGCCAACCGCCCGGTTTACTCCTACCGCCTGTCAATCGTCCACTTCTGGGCGCTGATCGCAACCTACGTATGGGCTGGTGGTCACCACCTGCACTACTCTGCGCTGCCAGACTGGGCACAGACTGCAGGCATGGTAATGTCTCTGATTCTGCTGGCACCTTCCTGGGGCGGCATGATCAACGGCATGATGACTCTGTCAGGCGCATGGCACAAACTGCGCACTGACCCGATTCTGCGCTTCCTGGTGGTTTCCCTGTCGTTCTACGGCATGTCCACCTTCGAAGGTCCGATGATGTCCATCAAGACCGTGAACGCACTCTCCCACAACACTGACTGGACCATCGGCCACGTTCACTCCGGTGCTCTGGGCTGGGTAGCCATGATCAGTATCGGCGCGGTTTATCACCTGGTACCGAAGCTTTGGGGACTCCAGGGCATGTACAGCACAGCGATGATCAACGTGCACTTCTGGCTCGCCACTGTGGGCACCGTACTGTACATCGTTGCAATGTGGGTTAACGGCATCATGCAGGGCCTGATGTGGCGTGCGGTTAACGAAGACGGCACGCTGACCTACAGCTTCGTTGAATCTCTTGAGGCATCCTACGCTGGCTACTTCGTCCGGTTCCTCGGCGGCGTCATCTTCCTGTCAGGCATGCTGATCATGGCTTACAACGTGTACATGACCGTGCGTCAGAAAGATGCGGTTGCGCAAGATAACGCGGCAACTCAGCCGGCGTAACGGGAGAGAGATCAGATGAAACACGAAATTGTCGAAAAAAATATTGGTCTGATGATCGTACTGATCATCCTGACCATCAGTGGCGGCTTTCTGGCCGAAGTAGTGCCTCTGTTTTTCCAGAAAGAAGTTAACGAGCCGGTAGAGGGGCTTGAGCCCCTGTCAGCGCTCGAACTGGAAGGCCGGGACATCTACATCCGCGAAGGCTGCCATGTGTGCCATACCCAACAGATCCGCCCGTTCCGGGCGGAAACCGAGCGGTATGGCCACTACTCCGTTGCGGGCGAGTTTGTTTATGACCGCCCGTTCCTGTGGGGCTCCAAGCGCACCGGTCCGGATCTGGCCCGTGTTGGCGGACGCTACTCCGATGCCTGGCAGCGCCAGCATCTGTACGACCCGCGCAGCGTAGTGCCTGAATCCAACATGCCGGCATTCCCCTGGCTGTTTGAAGACAAGGTCGACCACAGCAAGACCGCTGCCAAGCTGGAGACACTTCAGACTCTGGGCGTGCCCTACACCGACGAGCAGATTGCCGAAGCAGCCGCTCAGGTGGAAGGTAAATTCGAAATCGAAGCGCTGGTCGCGTACCTGCAACAGCTGGGTACTGTGATTTCAGACAGACGGTGAACCATGGATATTAATGAGTTACGCGGCATTCACACACTTCTGGTAATGGCGGTTTTCCTGGGAATCGTCTGGTGGGCCTACAGCGCCCACCGCAGGAAGGCCAACGACGAGGCAGCTCACCTGCCCTTCGACGATGACGACGTGGAAAAGCGTACGCTCGAACAGGAAAAAACGGAGAAAAAAGAATGAGTACCTTTTGGAGCATCTGGATCAGTGTGATCGTGCTCGGTACCGTGTTCGGCTGCTGGTGGCTGCTTTGGGCAACCCGCAAGAGCCAGACAACCGATACCGAAACCGACCGCACCATGGGCCATTCCTTTGATGGCATTGAGGAATACGATAACCCACTGCCAAAGTGGTGGTTTTACCTGTTCCTGGCCACTTGTGTTTTCGCCCTCGGTTACCTGGCCCTCTACCCGGGACTGGGCAACTATAAGGGTCTGCTTGGCTGGACTTCCACTAATCAGTGGGAAGCAGAGGTCGCCGAGGCCGAGGAAAAATACGGCCCGATATACGCCCAGTACGGTGAGACTCCGGTTCCCGAACTGGCCGAGAACAGCGATGCCATGAAAATAGGCCAGCGTCTGTTCGCCAACAACTGTGCGGTTTGCCACGGCTCTGCCGCTCGTGGCCAGGTTGGCTTCCCCAACCTGACCGACGACGATTGGCTGTGGGGCGGAACACCGGAAGCAATCCTGGAAACCTTGCACAATGGCCGTATGGGTAATATGCCGGCCAAGGGCACCATGCCCGGCATGACCAACGAGCAGGTGGATCAGGTTGTGAACTATGTTCTGAGCTTCAGCGGTCGGGAAAAAGACGCCGAAGCTGCCAAAGCAGGCGAACAAGTTTTCGCTCAGGCCTGTGTGGCCTGTCATGGCCCCGAGGGCAAAGGCATGGAGGCCATGGGCGCCCCCAACCTGACGGACAACACCTGGCTGTACGGATCCAACTACGAGTGGATCAAGGAAACCGTGATGAATGGCCGTCAGAATCAGATGCCCGCTCAGCAGGGTCGCCTCTCAGAGGATCAGATTCAGATTCTGGCAGCTTACGTATACAGCCTGTCTAACTGAGTCACCCGGCCGGGGGTTGCCCCGGACCGGTCTTTTCAACCCTGTGTCTGCCCTGCGGGCACAGGCTTGAAAAGATCAGCAGTCCCAGGGCCTGTTGTCCCGCATTACAGTTTTTCTGGAGGTAACGATGAGCAGTGAGATCCCGGTCAAACAGGTTGACCCATCCTCTGATCCCTCCGGCGACAACAATAAATCCGGAACCGTCGAACTCTACGCCAGCCGCAAGAAAATTTACGTAAAGGAAGTTAAAGGCTCCTTTCAGCGAATCCGGAATGTCAGCCTGACCATGTTGATGGGCATGTATTTCCTGTTTGTCTGGATTACGCTTGACGGGCAACCACTGATTTATTTCAATCTGCCAGCCCGCGAATTTCACCTCTTCGGCGTTACCTTCTTTCCCAAGGACTTTATTCTGCTTTCGGGCACGCTGATTATCGCCGCCTTCGGTCTGTTCTTCGTCACAACTCTGTTCGGCCGGGTCTGGTGCGGCTATACCTGCCCGCAAACCGTCTGGACCTTTATCTTCATGTGGGTCGAGGAACGGATCGAGGGCAGCCGTAACAAGCGCATGAAGCTGGACAAATCTCCCCGATCAGCCGGGAAACTGGTCAAAAAGTCCGCCAAACACGCCGTCTGGCTGTTGATTGCCCTTGCCACCGGCCTGACCTTTGTTGGCTACTTCTACCCTATTCGCGAGCTGCTGGGCGACCTTTTCACATTACAGGCAAATGGCTGGGCCTACTTCTGGGTTGGTTTTTTCACCGTTGCCACTTACCTGAATGCGGGCTGGATGCGGGAGCAGGTCTGCCTCTACATGTGCCCATATGCCCGCTTCCAGTCGGTGATGTTTGACCCCGACACCCGTGTCGTTTCATATGATCCGAACCGGGGCGAGCCAAGGGGTGGCCGCAAGAAGGGCGTTGATCCTGCAGAAGTCGGCCTGGGTGATTGCATTGACTGCGGTCAGTGCGTGCAGGTCTGCCCCACAGGTATTGATATCAGGGACGGGCTGCAATACGAATGCATCGGCTGCGCATTGTGTATTGATGCCTGCGACGAAATCATGGACAAGATGAATTACCCGAGGGGACTGATTCGCTATACCACAGAGAACCAACTGGAAGGCAAGGCGTCAAAGCTCATGAGGCCTCGTACCTTTGGTTATGGCGCGGTGCTGTCATTGATGATCGCGGCGATTATGTTCACCATTGCAACCCGGGTTCCGGCCCAACTGGATGTACTGCGTGACCGCGGCGCCCTCTACAGCTTTAACGGCGAAGGCCGGATTGAAAACTCCTACACGCTGAAAATTGCGAACATGTCCGAGGTGCCCCAGACCTTCTCCCTGTCCGTGACCGGCATGGAAGACATCCGGATTCTTACCGAAACCAAAGTCACGGTGGAAAGCGGGGAAAACCGGTCAATGCCTACGGTTGTTGACGTGCCGCCGGAATCCATCGTGGAATCGAATAGCGAAATCCTGTTCAGGGCCCAATCGGAAACAGATACTTCTCTGAACCTTGAAACTGAAAGCCGGTTTGTTGGTCCAACGCGCTGACCCTTCATTTCGCGGCGATTCCAATTTTTAAAACGGGACATTGATTTATGACTACTGAAACACAAACAGGCCCCTGGTATCGTCAACCCTGGCTCTGGTTCCTGCTTATGTTCCCCGCAGCGTCAATCGTTTATTGCGCCATCGCGATTACGGTTTCCCTGAATATGGATAATTCGTTGGTGACGGACGACTGGTCCAAGCAAGGCCGCGGTATCAATATGTCCATTGCACGGGACGAGAAAGCTGCCAACCTGAGTATGGAAGCCCAGATTGATTTCAACAAACGGAACGTCACCATCAACCTGAATACCGCTGATGGCCCTGCGGATTTTCCGTATCTCGTCCTTAACCTGTTTCATCCCACTCTGTCGGGCCAGGACCGTATCGTCCAGTTCAAACAGATTGCCCCGGGCAAGTTCGTCGGCCAGCTTCATGAAGACATTAAAGGCCGCTGGTACTACGACCTTCGGGGGCCAGCCAATGAATGGCGCCTGAAGGGCGAAACCCGGCTACCCTCGAAAAGCGGAATCACGGTCAAAGCTGCGGAGTATGCCCAAGGTTGACCACCCTGGATTGCTTTCATTGCGGCGAGCCAGCCGACGGTGAGCCGCCCATCACCCTCGAGCTCGAAGGTTCTACCCGTCACTTCTGCTGCCAGGGCTGCAAAGCGGTGTGCCAGACCATTCGCAGCGAGGGTCTCGCCGGGTTCTATGATTTCCGGACCAAACCGGCCGTTACCCCAAAGCAGCTGACCCCGGCGGAACTGAACCGAATCAGAGAGCTTGATCACCCTCTGGTTCAGGAGTCGTTTGTTGCACCGGTAAAAGGCGCACAGGAAGCGCAACTGCTGATTGGTGGCATCACCTGTGCCGCCTGTATCTGGCTGCTTGAAAACCATATGAAGCAGCAGCCCGGTGTCGACTCCTTCTCGGTAAACCATACCACCCAACGTGCGCGCCTGGTGTGGTCCCCGGATCAGGTTCGGCTGAGTGACCTGCTGATCGCGATCCACGAGCTCGGCTACACCGCCCGCCCCTACCAGGCAGACGAGGCGGAACAGGCGCTCAAGGCCGAGCATCGGTCCATGCTCATCCGCCTCGCCATTGCCGGAATCGGTTCGTTCCAGAGCATGATGCTGGCGTTTCCCCTTTATTTCGAACTGGTCAGCGAGCTGTCGCCCGAGTTCGTCAGCTTCTTTCGCTGGTTCAGCCTTCTGGTCGCTACCCCCGTGGTGCTCTTCAGCGCTGCACCTTTTTTCCGCAATGCCCAACGGGATATCCGCAGCCGGCATCTGACCATGGATGTGCCGGTTGCCATTGCCATCGGACTCGCCTACCTCGCCAGCGCGTGGGTAACCGTCTTTGGCGGCGAGGAAGTGTACTTTGAGTCCGTTTGCATGTTCACCTTTTTCCTCCTGCTCGGGCGCTACATTGAAGTTCAGGCCCGCTACCGGGCAGGCCTGACAGGCAATGCGCTTGCAGGGTTTCAGCCGACCGTCGCCACACTGGTCCAGGGCGATACTACCGACATTATCCCTGCCCATAAGATCCGGCCAGGCGATATCGTTCGTGTGCGCCCCGGCGAAACCCTGCCCGTCGATGGCGAGATTGTGCGGGGAGAATCAACCCTGAACGAAGCAGCCTTAACCGGGGAATACCTCCCTGAAACCCGCCATCCCGGGGATACTGTCCACGCCGGGAGCGTAAACGGGGAAAATCCGCTCGATGTCAGGGTGGTCAAGGCCGGCACCCAGACACGGCTCTCAGGCATTCTGCGAGTGCTGGACCGCGTGCAGTCGGAAAAACCGCGCGTTGCAATGATGGCCGACAGGATGGCCGGAAAATTCGTCGGGCGGGTTCTGATTCTGGCACCAGTTGTCTGGATAGGCTGGTGGCTGGCCGGTGCCGACAACGCCTTCGACATCACACTTTCTGTTCTGGTGGTGACGTGTCCCTGCGCGCTCTCCCTGGCGACACCGACTGCCATTACCTCGGCAACAGTCAGGCTCCGGCGGCTTGGTTTTCTCCCGACTCGGGGGCATACCCTTGAATCAATGAACACGATTGACACCGTGGTCTTCGATAAAACCGGGACACTCACACGGGGCGAGCTCAGCCTGGCCGGCACCACAATCGTTGGCAGCATGGATGAGCAGACTTGCCTCAAGCTTGCCGCGGGCCTGGAGAAATACTCCGAGCACCCCATAGCCAAAGTATTTCACCGTCGAACCACTGCTGCGGTCGAACATGTGGAAAATCACATTGGCGGTGGGCTTTCAGGCCGGCTGGGAGACCTGCAGCTGTTCATCGGCCACAGGGGGTTTGTCGAACAACATACCACCGCGCCAGCGCCACAAAAGGATCCGCATCAGGGTATGGAAATCTGGCTGGCCTCTGACCACGAGTGGCTGGCCTGTTTCAGGCTCGACGACCAGCCCCGTGACGATGCCCGGGCAGCCATCAAAGCTCTTCAGGATTCCGGCATTCGCACCCTGCTCCTCAGTGGCGACCGTTCCGGGCATGTAAACCAGGTGGCAGACATACTGGGCATTGACGAGGCTATCGGACAAGCCTCCCCAGAAGATAAACTGGCTGTGCTGGAGAAGCTGCAAGCCGAGGGCCGGCAAATTATGATGGTGGGCGACGGTCTGAACGATCTGCCCTCTATGGCTGGCGCCGGAATTTCGGTGGCCATGGGCACGGCTGCCGACCTGACCCAACTGAAAGCTGATGCAGTACTGCTGAATGGTCAATTGCTGCAATTGGTCGAAGCCCTTAAAACCAGTCGCCAGACCCAGCGCATCATCCGCCAGAATCTATGGTGGGCTCTCATATACAATGTGCTGGCGCTTCCCCTGGCCGCGGCCGGAATGGTCCCACCCTGGCTGGCAGCAATTGGCATGTCTCTCAGCTCTCTGGTGGTCGTTCTGAATGCGCTGCGGCTTGGCAAGGCACCGAGTCGGAAGAGTCAGGACAATCTCGCGGTTGGCGCCCAGGCGTTGTCCTGATACCGTGAACTTCTAATCTTTTCTGCGAGGTTGCACCGTGCAAATCGTCATGTTTCTGGTCCCGGTGATGCTCATACTGGTGGCGGTAGGCGTCGCCCTGTTCACATGGTCGGTCAAGAACGGTCAGTACGATGATCTCGAAGGCCCGGCGCATCGGATACTTTACGATGACGACAAGGATATGATCCCGGACGACGCTCGCACCGACAAACCGGCTGCCGGGGAGCCAACCCCGGAGCAAACAGCTGAAGTCAGCGATACCGCTGATACGGGTGAGGATAAGTCCCAAAAAGGATGAATCCGGAACTCTACCTCAGTTACCCGAGCGCCTTCCTGATCGGATTGCTAGGCAGCACGCACTGCCTCGGCATGTGCGGCGGCATCAGCGCTTCCCTCTCCATGGCCCTGCCTGTGGGCCGGGGGTTCCGGTTCCGGCAAACGGTAATGCTTCTGGCCTTCAACTTCGGGCGCATCGGCAGCTATGTCCTGATCGCAACACTGGTTGCGCTGGCCAGTACCTCGGCCGCCAGCCAGTGGGCCTCTGCCGGCCTGGTGCTTCGGACCCTGGCAGGGCTGCTGTTGATCTTCATGGGTTTGTCCATGGGCCAGTGGTGGCAGGGAATTCGCTACGTTGAGCGGGTGGGTGCTCCAATCTGGGCGCGCCTCTCCCCGCTGACCCGCCGCTTCCTGCCCGTGAATCACGGCGGACAGGCACTTGCTCTTGGAGCGCTCTGGGGCTGGCTGCCCTGCGGACTGGTATACAGCACGCTCGGTTGGGCAGCATTGCAACCGACAGTGGGCTCGGCCGCGCTGACCATGCTGTTTTTCGGGCTCGGCACGCTTCCCTCCATGTTGGCCACGGGTTTCGCGGCCAACTGGATCCGGGGTTTACAGAGCCATCAACTGTTCCGGAAGGTGACCGGCGGCCTGCTTATCCTGTTCGGACTCTGGACACTGCCTTTCCTGCATCTGGCCGGACACTAGCCGGCTAGATATTCAGGACATCCAGGCGACCGAAGTCAGTTGCGGTCTCGGGTTCAGCCGTCTGTACGGCCTGGCGCTTGCCACCGAGGCGCTTGCCTTCCTTGAAATCGTAGAGATTGGTATCCGCCAGGTGCGAGGGTTCCACATTGCACATGGCCCGGAACATGGTTTCCAACCGTCCGGGATGCTGCTTGTCCCAGCTCTGGAACATATCCTTGATCACCTGGCGCTGGAGATTCTCCTGAGAACCACACAGGTTGCAGGGGATGATGGGGAATTCGCGGAGACCCGCGTAGCGGGCGATATCTTTTTCCCGGCTGTAGGCCAGCGGCCGGATAACCGTGTTGCGGCCATCGTCACTGTGCAGCACCGGAGGCATGGACTTCAGCTTGCCGCCGTAGAACATGTTCAGGAACAGGGTTTCCAACAGGTCGTCCCGGTGGTGGCCCAGGGCAATCTTGGTAACCCCATGCTCTTCCGCGAAATTATAGAGAATTCCCCGTCGTAGACGGCTACACAGGCCGCAGGTCGTCTTCCCTTCCGGCACTTTTTCCTTAACAATGCTGTAGGTGTCCTTCTCGATGATGTGATACTCGATACCCATGGAGGACAGATATTCGGGCAACACCTCTTCCGGAAAGCCGGGCTGTTTCTGATCAAGGTTGACGGCAATCAGCTCAAACGAGACAGGCGCGCTCTTCTGCAGGTTAAGCAGGATATCGAGCATGGCGTAAGAGTCTTTTCCGCCGCTGAGGCAGCACATGACTTTGTCACCGGCCTCAATCATCGAAAAATCGGCAATCGCCTGCCCGACTTCGCGGCGCAGACGTTTCTGCAGCTTGTTCAACTCCAGCTTCTGGCGGCGCTCCCGCTCTGAGTTGAGGGATTGTTCGGCACTGGCGATCATTGCTTCGGACATACCAACTACGTTCACAGGTTAAATGGACGTGGGATTATACGCGTCACATGGATTCAGGGACAGGATACCAACATGGATACGTTGCAATCGAGTGAAGAAGCCGCTGGTAAACGGGAACAGAACCGCATCCGGAACCGGAGGGCTATCCTGCTCGCGGCGAGGGAATGTTTTCGCGAGCGGGGATATGAAAAATCGACCATCCGCGACATCGTCCGCCGCACCGGTCTTGCCGCCGGTACCTTCTACAATTATTTCTCCAGCAAGCAGGACATCTTCGCCGCCCTGCTCACTGACTTCCTGACCAACCTGAATAACAACCTCACGCGCCATCGGCGCGCTGCGGACACCACAGAAGATTTTATCCACTACGCCTACGTGGCTTTATTCACTGCGACCGCCCGGGATCCGCTGGTTTACGAGCTCGCGCACCGAAATGATCGAGCGCTACGGGAGCTGTTTGGTTCGGATATTCTCGGTCTGACCATGCTGTCCCTGGAAGACGATGTTCGCGAGGCGATGGCGCGGGGACTGCTTCCGCAGATCGATCATGAATACCTGTGTGCCGCTTTTTTCGGCGTCGCCTATGAGACCAGCCTGACGCTTGCCAGGCGGGCCCACAGGAACCCGGATTCAGCGGAAGCTGAAGCGTTGACCGCAACCCGATTCTCGACCGCCCTGTTCATGGGCGGGCTTCCGCGGCTGGCTGCACTTCCCTGATGGCCGGGAGTACCCTACCATGGACTCCATGACCGAAAGCCAAGCCCCGATCAAAATGTCCTACCCTGGAGCGGTGAACGAAGATGACTGCCTGGAGCAGCAGATTCAACACCTGCTGGTGGCTGTTGAGCATGAAATCCGGTCAACACCGGCGGGCATGAATGAGCTGTCGCTGATCAAGGCGATCCAGGGGCAACCGTGGGAGTTGCTTGGAGACGTTGTTTTCAGCGAACCCGAAAAACTCTACCCGGTTCATTTTCTGCTGTTCCACGTACTCTACCGTCTTCGGGACCAGTTGTCCGAGGCCGGCGAAAGCCTCCAGATATCGCCTCTCAATATACGCATCGAAAAGCAGAGTGTGGTCAGTGGCGAGGGCGTTCCGGACAGTGTCGACACGCTTCGTCAATTCTATCTGGATCTCTCCCAATACCGTCTGCCGGAGGAAGCGATCCAACGGATGATGAATGATTTCTGGGCCGGTGCGCCCGGGCAGGCACCGGCCCAGGCCGAAACACGGGAAGCAGCGGAAATACTGGGCTTCCAGGCTGTCCCTTCTGATTTCCCGACCGTCAAGAAGCGTTTCCGTCGGGCGGTTATGAACGCCCACCCGGATCGCGGAGGCAAGACCGAAACCATTCAGGATCTGAATCAGGCCTTTGCCGTACTCAAAGCACACTTCCGTCACAACATCTGACCGGCCGGTTTGATCGCGTCGGAGCGAAGAAACACAGGAGACGATATGCCGCTCAAAGCATTCCTGAAAATTACCCTGGCTGTCGCGGTTATGTCGACCGCAACCTCGGCCCGGGCAGACCTCGTTGTTCTGCAGTATCATCATGTCAGTGATTCAACGCCGCCCGCCACCAGCACGTCTGTATCCCTGTTCGAGGGCCAGTTGGACATGATCTCGGATCTGGAGCTGGACGTTGTGGATCTACAGCAAGGCACCGAAACAACGCTGGCCGGTACCGATGGGCAAGGTAATCACATCGCCATTACCTTCGATGACGCCTACGACTCCGTCTACCATACGGCGGCGCCGCTGCTGGCCGACAAGGCCTATCCCTACACGATTTTTGTAAATACAGAAGCCGTTGGCCGAAACGGCTACATGACCTGGGATCAGATTCGGGAGTTGGCCGAACGTTCGGGCGTAACGATTGCCAACCACAGCGCTGACCATGGGCATCTCGCCCGGAAACCGAACGAAAGTCAGAGTGACTGGCAAGCCAGGGTTACCAGCAGTCTCGACTCAGCCCAGGGGACCCTCTCCAGGGAATTGAAGGCGCCTGCACCCATGTTTGCGTACCCTTACGGCGAGTTTGACGAAGCACTGGAGCGCAAAGTGGCCGAGCGGGGCTGGTACGGTTTTGGCCAGCAATCCGGCGCCATCGGCCAACAAACCGAGAAAACCCGATTGCCGCGTTTTCCGATGGCAAACGCCTACGGACAGTTGGGGAGCCTTGAGAACAAACTTCGCAGCAAAGCCTTCCCTGTTGATACCGGCGAGCTGCCGGACGGGGTGATCTCGGAGAATCCGCCCACCCTGGTTTTCCCGCTGGTTGAACCCATTGATGCCAACCGGTTGACCTGCTTTGCCTCCGGTCAGGGACGTATCGACTTTGACGTGACTGATGGCAATGTGGAAGTAAAGGCCCCTGAGGCCTTCAATAGCCGGCGATTCCGCTACAACTGCACCCACCCTGCGGGCGATGGCAGTTACTACTGGCTATCCCAGCAGTGGCTGGACCTGAGCAAACCTGAAGACTGAACCCTCACTCCTCCACCTGCATCAGGCCAATTTCACCGTGCCTGATGTGGGAAATTTTCTCGGGGCCGGCACGGGTCTCTATAACGGTCTGGCCCTCCAGGTCCTGCTCTCGGGTAAACAGGACAAGCCAACGCTCTCCCTGGCCCGGAAAAGCAGGAACCCATGCTTCCAGATAGCCGCGCCGGTGCCAGTTCTCGGGGGTAAAATCCATAACCAGGTCTGTTACCAGCCTTAACGGCGCCATCTTCTCATCGAGAAACACCAGGGAGGGCACCACCACCCCGTCTTTGGCATAGGAGCGCAGGCGTATGACAAGACTGCCGTGCTTATCCGCGTCCGGAAGTGCAATCAGTTGATAGGGGCTGGTTCCGGTAAGAAACGGATATGTAGCTGAACGATCCGAGAGGGTAACGCCAAACTCCCGTCCCGATTGCCACCCTTGTCGACTGGCGGCATCCATGGAATCGCAACAGGTCGCTGAAAACCGGGCAAAGAAATCGTCTGTTGAAGCCTCAATGCCCAGGATGGCAAAGGCGTCCGGATCATAGCCCTCTACCGGAGCGTGGCCTGCGCCATCGGGACCTGCACGGTAAACGCTGGCTTCGGTGATCTGAACGGGTGGCTCCACCAGCCCTTTCTCAAGATCAGAGCGGATGTCCGGCCGGTAATAGCTGACCCGGACATTGCCCTCGGCGTCTCGCCAGGTGAAATAGGGTTGCCGCTCCCCCGGCCGAACGTAGCCATCTTTTTCAAGCTCGCCGGCATCCGGGTAGTTTTCGAGTGTGTACTCGGTGTTTTCCTGCGGTCCTGACTCCGGGCTCGCCCCACTATCTGACTGCACCGGGTGTTTCTCGGATTCCGGATCGCGCTGCTCTTCAGCTACCTCTTCAACTACCTCTTCAACTACCTCTGCAGACTCACGATTCAAGTCTTTCTGCTCGGCTCCGGTTATCGGTGAGTATCGAACCCTGCCCTGCTCGTCTACCCACGTGAAATAACCTTCCCGTTCCGACACCGTAGACCCGCCAATCTGGCAGCCTCCGAGAACTGCTGCCAGAGAAAGGCACAAGGCTGATTTCCGTAAAGAGCCGTTAATCACTGCGAATGACTACCCTCTGGTCAATGGCACCACTCAGAACTTGGTCCGGAAACTGAGGCCCGCCATCACAACCCGTAGCGAGGTTTTGACATCCAGGCCTGCATAGGGGTTGTAGATAATGTTGGTGATGTTGTCGCAGTTCAGATTACAGCTGGTGTCCGCGGGAATCGACTCCACCGAATGAAGATAACTGAGATTCATGTCGATTTCGGTGTCCTTATCCCACTGGTACCCCATACCGATGCTGTAGAGGTTTGCCCCACCGAATGGCGCCATAACCTGTCGCTGATCATCCGGGATAACCGAATCCCGTATTTCCACGCCAGCACGCAGGTCCAGACGGGAAGACGCATGAAACTCCATGCCAAACGCCCAGTTCCACTGGCTCTTGAAACCCAGGGGCAACCTCAGGGTATTCGGCGTGGCATTGTCCGGCGACAGGATCCGGGCCGCATTGAGAAACTCCAGATTACGATCAAACCGGAAAACAAAGGCGTCCCACTGTTTGTAATCGGTCCAGCCAATGTCGGCGTTGAGGGTCAGTTTCGGATGCACGTCAACACTGATACCAGTCTGGAAGTGCTGGGGATACACCAGATCCATACTGACGTTGCCGGATTCCTTGGGCGCACCGGACGGAAGACTCAGGATCGCCGAGGTAATCGCACCCAGCACCGATCCGTTAACTCTCTGCCAGAAGCCGGACCAGTCATCGGTGTACTGGATTTCGAAGGTGCCCTTCATGTTCATTTCAGCTTCAGAGGTATAGCTCGCCCCCCAGCTGAACCAATCAGTTGGCTCCCACATCACCCCTAGTGCATAGGTGGGTGACAGGGTTTCCTGAACGTTGATACTCAGAGCACCGATATCGTCCCAGGGACCGACATTACCGCCACAAAGCGCTAGCCAGGGCTGCAGGGGCTCGTCACCACTCTCGCAGTTGAATGCGTCCTGCAGAACTTCAGCCACCCCCAGCAGCAGGTTGGGCGCCCGCATGTACTGGTCTGCCGCGATTCCCATATGGGACAGGTGGATACCGGCACCCACGGACCAGTCGTCATTGATTTCATAACCGACCGTGGGTGAGAGATAAGTCGTGCGCTGCAGCGCCGTGGCCTGGGGCTGGTAACGGCCAGGGTCATCCTTATCACGGTAGAAACCGGCTGCCAACGGCAGGTAAAAGGCATTCCCGAAGGTCAGTTTGGAGCCCGGCGGGTTGATACTGATACCTGCTGACGGCGCCAGGGCCGGTCCCGGGGGCGCGCGGAGAATACCGTAACCCGGCAGATACAGGGCCACGTTGTTGGTATGGCTGCGGGTATTGGCAACCGGGTCCCGCTGCTTTCCGGTCAGTGGATCCGTTTCAAGGCCGTCGATACCGAAAATCTCATAGCCTTCCGGTGCCGTGAAATCCGCGTCAATGTCCAGATAGACGCTCATCAGATTCACTTCCAGCTGACGCCCGTCCAGTTTGGTCAGGCCAGCAGGATTGTAGTGAATCGCCATGATCCCGGGCGGATCGGCGGTCACGGCGTTGCCAAGTGCCAGTGCCTTGGGATGAATGGTCAGGTTCTGCGCCAGCTGGGCCTGGGCACCGCAAGAAAGGGTCGTGGCAACCAGTGCCGCGAGAATCTGACGGTTGTGGTTTCTCTGTCCCATGAAATCCTTCCCTTCCCGTAGATCGTCAACGACACCAATCACTCTTTGAGACCGGAGAAGTTAATGGGCAGGGAGACCCCCAGGGAGAAGTCCGGGGCATCCTCGGTAAGACCGATACCCAAACTCGTGTTTACAATGGTGGTATCACTGATACGGGTCCCCAGAGACATGCTCATAAACCCCGTCATCTGGTCCTGGGCGACGGCCTGGTCGCCATTCGTGAAGGTCAGGACGGTTTCGTCGCTGTAGCTGAGCTGGGCCGAGATGCTGAGAGAAATGTCGTAGGACAGGGAGTAGGCGAAACCGGCGGACCCGGAGAGCCCGAAGCCAGGGTCCACCTCTTCCAGAAGACGTGCACCACGCACCTGCTGCAGATCTTCAGCCGGCAAGTTATAGGTGGCGCTCACTGAGCCGAACACCACCACCGGATCCAGGACCTTGGACAGGCTCGCTCCACCCCCGATGGAATAGTAGCCACTGCCGGTGGACAGCTGCTCGTTGATGTCTATCTCGTAGGGGCTGACGCCGGTCTTTGTGGAGAGGGTTCCGAACAAGGTGGTCGACATCTTGCCTGGAACGTAGGCAAATGGCTGCCAGCGCCCGGTAAAAGAAATATCGCCAAAATCATAGATATTCAGCTCGTCCTGAGTGTCGTATTTGACGACCAGCGGAATACGGGTACCCACCGTCAGGTTGTCCAACAGGCCGTAATCGTAGGAAAAGGAATTGGTGAAGCTGTGGGTTGCCGACGGCACCACGTCCAGGTTTCTCACTGATCCATTGGTGATGGCCAGATCCAGCCGCTGGTCTGCCGTGTAGGAATAGTCGAACGAATAATTCAATGAATGGGAACCCTTCTTCTGCAGCGAATAGTTCTTCTCTGCAGCCTGGAACACCTCTTCAAGCTGTTGTGAAGCGTCCTCGTCTCCTTCCTGCTTGGCCAGCGCTTCCCGCGCCTGGTCCACACTCCCTTCCTGCGCCAGGGCCATGCCCGGAAGCAGACCTGCCGTGGAAACAAGGATAAAACCTCGCACAAACCAACGATTCATCCTGACTCCCTTATTTTATTTGTAGTGTTCCTGCCCCGGGGATTACCCGGCGAATTAGTTACGACGGTAGTGCAACTGCTTTCGGGTGTTTTCTACACTGCCGTCGGGATTGTTTTTCTGGCGTTCCAGCAGATTCTGGATCCGCCGCTGGGTGGATTCGTGAAACGCCGGTATCCGTTCCAGCGCCAGAAGGGTCATTGTCTGGTCATCCACGAAGCGAAGGTCTTCCTCCTTCAGCTCGAGGTTATCCAGGGGCTTGTCACTGCCCGGAAAGACGATGAAAAGCACGTTGTCGTCCCACTTCTCCTCGAACTGGGCCAGAGTAAAGGAGATATTGCCGACTGAAGGATCTGCCAGGTAGGCGCGCCCGTCGCGGATCGTCCGTAACACCACGAAATGCTTGAAGCCCGCGTGGTGGATGGGCACGATCGCCGGGTGATCGAGGTCCCTGAGGTCATCGATGGTGGCCCGGAAGCCGCCTGACGGGTAACCGAGTGCCGTCACCAGCCGCTTCATATCGAGCATGGAGAACGCGCGCCGCTCAACGATGCGCTCACTTTCGCCGTAGTGGAGCAGCCCCTCCATGACCTGTCGTTCTGACAAGGTCCGTCCGAGATAGAAGTTCAGCACCGTGGTCAGCGCCGCGCTTCCACAGCTGTAGTCATAGGCCTGACGCACGATATTCCGGAACTTCTGTTCAACCAGAGGCTCCACCCTGACGTCGGAGCGCAATTCAACAGGACTGGAATCCACATCCTGCTCAATGACGATCTGGCCCTTCTCAAAAGGCTCCACCACGGTCGCTTCCTGCACCATGGTGAATGTAAGAATGGATCCAGCGAGCACCAGCAGCATGTCAGACGAAGTCCCTGTTTTTATTGGCCACGTTATTAAGCGGGTTACATGTTGTTACGGTAAGATACCGAAAAGCCTGCGCCCTTAAAGATAACTGTGCCTCAAATCTGTCGCTGCAGGAGGGGCCTTAGGAAGGGGATTTGAGAACTGTTTCATGACATGGATGGGAATCGGGAAGCAGGCCCGGTTGCCGGGCCTGCCGTTCAAAAGGTAAAGACCACGCCGAGTAACAGGTAGCTCAGGGCAGTTACCACGACAATGCCCATCAGATTGAGAGCAAACCCGGCTCTGATCATGTCGCTGATCTGCATGTGACCACTGGAGAACACGATGGCATTGGGTGGCGTGGCCACCGGCATCATGAAGGCACAGCTGGCCGCGATGGCGGCAGGCACAGTGAGTAGTAACGGTGACACGCCCTGACTCAGGGCCAGCGCCCCAGCAACGGCAGAAACGCCGCCGCGGTTGCGGTATTGCTGGTAACTTCGGTCAGAAAGATGATGATACCCGCCACCAGAACAATCATGACAAGGGTTGGCAGGGCGCCGGCCATGCCCAGCCCGAAGTCGCGCCGGGTCAGCCACCACCAGGCCAGGGCCAGCATGACAACCGTCACTGGAACCCCCAGCAACATCCATTGGGCAAAGCCCACAGAAATACCCTGGTTTTCGCTCAGGTAGGCCGCCAGCAAGGCATTTGGCGGTGTGCCGATAAGTGTGGCAATACCACCGATACTGGCGGAATAGGCGATAGCCAAAAGGAGGGCCGTGGCGTAACGCCGAATGCCCTCGGGATTGTCATTGCTGTTCATCATCGCCACCACCGACAGACCAATCGGCAGCATCATGATGGCTGTTGCAGTATTGCTGACCCACATGCTCAAAAACGCGGTTGCCAACATGAACCCGGCAATCTGCCGCCGGGGTTTACTGCCAACGGCCTTCAGCGTCATCAGGGCGATCCGGCGATGCAGGTTCCATCGCTGCATCGCAAGCCCGAGTGTGAAGCCCCCCCCCAGGAACAGGAAAATGATCGGATTGGCATAGGGCTCGGTGGCTTCACCAACCGTCCCGAGCCCGAGCGCGGGAACCAGCACGATTGGCAGCAAGGCAGTGGCGGGAATCGGAATGGCTTCGGTAGACCACCAGGTAGCCATCAGCAGCATCAACCCCAGCGCCGCCCAGGCTTCCGCGGCCATGGTTTCCGGAGGTGGGAGTATGATGGTTGCCAGCAGAAAGGCAGCCCCGAGGATCAGTCCAATGACCTGGCTGCGGGGCAGCCCCTCGGCCTGTTTGTCAGCGTTGAGCTCTTCGGACATACAGTTCTATTCCATCATTCAGACATTCAACATCAGCAGGCGGGCGAAACGTCAGAGCGCCTGAAGCTGGCGATCATGAAAACGCCCGAGCAGGATAAGAGCCAGAATGGCGCCGGACAAGGCCCAGGCCATATCCGACTGGGTATCCCAGACGTAGCCCTGTGTGCCCAGAAAGGCCTCGGCCGCTTCGTCACTGAGCAAGGCCACCCACCATTCAATCAGCTCGTAAAAGGCGCTTAGCGCCAGACAGAAACAGACGATGAAAAACGCCGCCCAGCGGCGACTGGAGAACACGTCGAAGCGAATGACCACTTCCCTGGCAATGATTGCCGGTATAAACCCCTGTGCCAGGTGGCCAAGCTTGTCGTAGTTATTGCGCTCCCAGTCAAACCAGTCCCGAAACCAGTCGAACAAAGGTACTTCCGCGTAGGTATAGTGCCCTCCAACCATCAGGATGACGGCGTGGACCAGAATCAGGAAATAGACAAGAGGCGTCAGGGGATAACGGAAGAAACACCAGACAACCAGCACAAAACCAATGACAGCGGGCAGGACTTCCAGCGCCCAGGTGGCCCGATCCCTGGGTCCGATGGCAGACCAGACAAAGACTGCAAGAAAGACCACCACCCAGACGGCGGGCGCAAATCGCAGGTTCATAGGTTTCCTTTTGTACGTGGTTATCCAGACGCACCGGCGCGCAGGAAGTGGCCATAGCCAGGCTCCCGGCCCAGGGCAGCTTCAACCTCACCATCCGTTACCGCGGGTCGGCCGTTGATCAGCACCTCTCTGATACAACCAGGCACCCGGTTGACCATTCTCTCCAGTCCGAAGTTTTCCATCTCGGCCCACTCAACCTGTTCCAGATCCTGATCAAGGCCACGGGGGTCCAGTACCGTTATATCGGCCCGATCACCTTCCCTGATATGACCCGCATCAACTCCAAGCCAATCTGCCTGTTCGCCGGTCAGTCGATGTACGGCACGTTCCAGCGACATGACCGGCTCACTCTCCACATGGCTTTCGTAAACCAGCTTGAGAAACCGCAGAGGCAGATTGTAGAACGCCATATTACGGATGTGGGCGCCGGCATCGGAAAAGGTGATCAGGGCACCGGGATTGGTGACCATTTTCCGGAGCCGATCCTTTCTGTGGTTGCCTACCGTGGTGAACCAGCGCAGTGAACGGCCATGGGCAACCACCATGTCGAGAAAGAAATCGACCACATGGATGCCACGGTCGGCCGCCAGCTCAGCAAAGTTGCGGCCAACCACGCTTTTATCCGGGCAGTCGAGAATAACGGCATCGCCGAAATCCCTCTGCCATACCCGGGGCGAGAGCTTTTCCTTATAGAACTTCCGGAATTTCCGGCGGTACTGTTCGTCCTTGAGGAGATCGTTGCGCTCAAGCTGATCCCGAATATCCAGGGCCATTTCACCGGCACCGAATTCTTCGAACAGCACGATATCCATGCCATCGGCATAGACCGTGAACGGTGTCGGGAGCAGCTGCCAGCGAAAATTACCTCCAAAGCTGTTGGCCAGCCATCCGACCAGACTCGCCATTGGTTTGACCGTGGGGTTACCCTTGAGGTCGATCATCGCAATGAGGGTTGTTTTCAGCGGCTTTCTCAACCAGCCCAGGGTCTCTTTCAGGTACTGGGTCACCTGCAACGGATTGGCCGCATTCGGTGCGCCCTGGTGCACCCGCCCGTACCGGCGCAAAAGTGCATTCAGACGGCTGACCTCCCGCCAGCGGGCGTAAGTGCTTGGCAGGCTCTTGGACCACTCCCGATCACCGTCCACCTTGTCCCATTTCAGGCACATGGTGGAAAGACCGAGGAATCCTTCCTGCAGCGCCTCCTCCAGCAGAGCCTCCATTTTTTGCTGTTCTTCGGGAGTCGGCGTCACGTTCCTGTCGGTGGCGCGATGAAGACCCATCACGGCGGTTCTCAGATCACTGTGGCCAAGAAAGCTGATGACATTGGGCCCCAGTGGATGCTGGTCCATGAACGCCACCCACTCTTTTGGTGTCTGCCAGGACTTGTGCTGCTTCAGAATGGGCAGCACTTTTTCCCTCGGGACCGTTTCCACCCGGGTAAAAATATCCGAGGCGTCCTCCGGATCGGAACAGACCATGCTCAGGGAACAACTGCCGATCAGCACCGTGGTGACACCGTGACGCACGGATTCAGACAGGGACGGCGCTACCAGAAGCTCGGCATCGTAATGGGTATGGGTGTCAAGAAACCCCGGTGTCACCCAGCACCCGCTGGCGTCAATCGTGCGTTTCGCCAGGCTGGTGTCGGGCTGCGCATCAAATACCCTGGCAACCCGCCCATCTTTGACGCCAACATGGGCTATGCGTGAAGGTCCGCCGGTACCGTCAAAGTAACGACCACCAATAATGAGAGTGTCGAACTTGTTCACAGTGCCAGGCTCCTTTTTGTTGTTTTATGCCGTCAGTCTAGCCAGCAAAACGTGATATGTCCTCTCATTTCAGCGGACAAGGCCGGCAATACGGGCCATTAACGAACCCTGATCTGGCTGCCGTCTTCCAACTGGCGATCCGGGTGCCGGACCACACTGTCTGCCTCACCAAGACCATCCTGAATCACCGTATGGAATCCGTTTGTACGTCCCACCGACACGTTTGTAAGCACCGCTCTGTCGTCAACAACGCGGAATACCTGATGCTGACCCTCACTGACAAAGATGGCAGATTCCGGCACCTGAAGAACATTGTCTGATCGCCAGAGCAGAAACTCGGCGTCCACACGGTACCCGTCTCCGAGGCTCTGCCACGCGTCCGTAGGGCTGGTAATGTCCGCAACGACCTGTACCCGCCTCTCTTCAACACCCAGGGCCGACATGTCCTCGAATCCGACCGGCTCAACCCGACGGACGACAGCATCAAGAGTGCCGCCACCCCATCCAGTGAGGCGCGTCGCTATACCGGGTTGAAGGTTCACAGCGTCAAAACTCAACACATCGACAACCACCTCAAGCGCCCCGGGGTCTCCCAGCTCCAGAATGGCTTCACCGGCCTGGATGACGCCCTCACTTTTCCGGACTATTCCGAGGACCGAACCATTCACCGGAGATCTGACCGGCACACGTTCAACCGCTCCATTACCGTTTGCCCGTGCAGCAGATACTTCAAGGCGGGTTCTGGCCGCTGCCAGTTCATGGGCCATTACTTCCTCGTCAAAGCGGGCGGAACGCAGAATGGCCTTTGCCCTATCCGCAGCGGCCTTCGCCTGCTGCAAACGCTCGTCGGAAACAAAATGGTCATCACTCAGAGCCTGCAGGCGGGCCAGTTCCCGAACGGCCAGATCTGCTTCCGCCTCAGCGGCTGCGACTTTTTGACGAGTGGAATTGAGCGCCGAGCGGGCCGACTGCACCTTGGCCTCCGCTTCGGCCCGACTTCGGGCATCAAGGGTGCTGGCAGGCATGGGGTCAACCTCCGTCAGCAGCTCTCCCGGAATCACCGGATCCCCCACTTCCAGCAATACCCTGTGCAGATAGCCGGCAACCGGTGATGAAACCACGTATCGGTCACGCACCCGCGTTTTGCCCTCCTCCTTGATAGTGATTTCCATGGGGCCACGGGTTACCGGCGCCAGATCCACCCAGACCGGATCGGGTCGGATCGTGACCACAACTGCAACACTGGCGAGCATTACGAACACCCCCCAGAACAACCATTTTCCGGCAAACCCTTTTTTCGCCATAACCTCAGTTCACTCCCCGGTTGCTTTCGCACCTATTCCCGTGTTTTCAACACCGCTACAAGATCCAGCCGTTTCAGGCGCCACCAGGCAATAACCCCGGAAGCGATCGCCGATACCACCACGACCAACGCGGACATGCCAAGTGTCTGGCTGGTGATCGTCAAGGGCACCCGATACAGTTCGGTTTGCATGGCAGTAACGATCATGAGCGCCAGACCCTGGCCAATCAGCCAACCGAGGGGAATACCCAGAAACAGCAAGAGCGCAACCTCTCCCAACAATATATGCGCAACTTCATTCTGGGTGTATCCCAGCACTCTCAGGCTCGCCAACTCCCGACCTTTTTCCGCCAGTGAAATCCGGATCATGTTGTAGACCACTCCAAAAGCGATGATTCCGCCCATCAGGCTGTTGAAAAAGGTGAACGTCAGGAAGGTTCTCGCCAGGGTGTCGTAGAAGCTGTCGAGCATGGCCTGCCGGATGCTCAGGCCAAGCACTCCCGGGGTTTCGCGAAGACTGTTATAAACTTCCGAAGCCTTGTCCGGCTCCAGGTTTATCATGGCCTGATTGATCAGGGGCCCATCACCCAGCGCCCGGTTAAGGGCATCCAGGTCCATGGAGGCACCGACCCCAAGAAACTCGCTGGTGATACCGGCGACTGGAACCATTACCGTTCGCCGGTCACCTTCGAGGAGCTCCAGCTGCAAAACATCCCCTGGGCCGACACCCAGCTCATCCGCCAGATAATCGGTCAACAACAGCCCTTCCCTGGGGAGCGTTACCGGTTTCAGATCGCTGTCGATGACAAATTGCAGTCTCGCATCGGAAGGTATTCCGGTGACCGCACTTCGCCACTCCCGATGACCGGCAACCAGACGGGCCGGCACTGAGCGTCGCCCCTCCACGTAACGTATCCCGGCTTGCCGCTGCAAGCCGAACAACGCCGCGCTGTTCACCGGATCAATAAAGGTCGCGGACAGATCCTGTTGCTGAACCCGTGCAAACTGCGTGTGGACCATCAGTGACACCGAGTCGAACTGGAAGTTGCCCACCATCACGATGGCAGTGGCCATAGCGACCCCAGTCATGGATAACAGGGTCCGAACCGGACGACGGGAGAGCTGGCGCACGATCATTCGGGAGGGCTGGGCGAAACGGATTCCCGAAAGCAGCTTTTCCACTATGGTCACACGGTACCTGGCGGGCCCCTCAGGCCTCATGGCTTCCGCGGGCGGCAGTGCCGCTGCCTGCCTGATGGCTCGCCAGGCACCGAGCCAGGCGACCACAATTGTCATCAACCCCAGCAGCACAACCCATGCGGGGTCAATGCGAAACAACAGCCCCGGAAAGCGGTAATAATCCATGTACAGTTCGCCGAGAGAGCGTCCAAGCCATAGGCCAAGGCCAAGCCCCGCCAGCAAACCGATGACGGCGATCACGATGACCAGTTTGCTGTAATGCCAGGCGATCTGACGGTTGCTATAGCCGAAGGCCTTGAGTACTGCGACGATATCCCGTTGGGTGCTGATCAGACGGCCAATCACCACATTCAACAAAAACATGGCGACACTCATGAAAATGAGGGGGAAAACCGTCGCCATGGTTTTCAGCTGATTTAGCTCGTCACTCAGAAAACGGTGGGAAAACTGGTCGTCCCGGCCAAAAGCCCCCGTTGCCCCATACCGGGCCAGCAATCGATCCAGAGCATCAATGACGGAGGCAGCAGAATGGCCAGGCTTGAGCGTCACCACCAGGCTGTTGAAAGCGCCCCGCATATCCATGGCGGATTCCAGGGACTCTCTGTTCATCCAGAGAACACCATACCGCTGATAGTCCGGCAGCATACCGCCCGGAGGAATGACGTAGATGAATTCCGGTGACTCAACAATGCCGGTTATCGTAAGAGCCTGCCGGCGGCCGTTGATAATGGCTTCAAACTGATCTCCCAGAACCAACTCATGCGCTTCGGCAAAGCTTCCGATAACTGCGATCTCCTGGCTTCGACCAGCAGCCGGGAGCCGTCCCTGGCGAATAAAAAGGCGGTTGACGTCAGGCTGACCTTCCGGCGGAACAGACACCAGGCGAGCCGACACCGGATCCGGGAACCCGGGTATTTCCAGTTTCGCAGCGCCTTCGACCCTCCCCTCGTACCTGGCGATACCAGACAGCGCAGCGATGTCCTTGAGGGTATGGCGTGGAGCCCGTTTGACCGGCGCAAAGACCTCGGCAAATTCGTGTTGTTCGTAATACTGGGCTCTGGTTGCCAACAGCGATGAATAGTTCACGAGAGACATCACGCACACGCCCACGCCTCCGGCAATAACCAGTGCGATGGCCATTACCTGACCGCGCATCTGCCAGAGTTCCCGGCGTAACTTTACGTTCAGAACCGTGTTCAATCCCTTCGGGGACATCGCTGTTACTCTTCAGTGCCAATACCAGGACAAAGTGCGGGGGTCCTGGCGACGTTCATTAAGACGCTCACCGCTGATGTTGCCGTCCGAGAGCGTTATCACGCGATCCGCCATGCCGGCGATGGAAGCATTGTGGGTAATGATGACGGTAGTCGTGCCGGTCTCCCGGTTGGCTTTGTCCAGTGCCTCGAGCACCAGAACGCCGGTGGCGGAATCGAGAGCGCCGGTTGGCTCGTCGCACAGGAGTACATCCGGTCGTTTGGCAATGGCCCGGGCAATGGCAACGCGCTGCTGTTCACCACCGGAAAGCTGGGCCGGAAAATGGTCAATGCGGCGCTTGAGCCCAACCAGTTCAAGTGCCTCTTCCGGCGTCATTGGATTGGTCGCTATCTCGGTCACTGCCGCCACATTTTCCCTGGCGGTGAGGCTGGGAATGAGATTATAGAACTGGAACACGAAACCCACGTGTTCACGGCGATAACGGGTGAGTTCGCGGTCGCCGGCAGTACTGAGATCAAAATCCCGATACCGGACTTCGCCGGTCGAGGGCACATCCAGCCCGCCAAGAATGTTAAGGAGTGTGGATTTGCCAGAACCGGAAGCGCCCAGCATGACGACCAGTTCGCCGCCATAGAGATCCAGATCCACCCCACGGAGCGCATGAACCTGAACCTCTCCCTGATCATAGGTTTTCGTGAGGCCCCGGGTCTGGAATACCGCAGAGCCGGCCCCGGCTTCCGTTCCTGGCTCCATGGTGTCAGTCAGTCTTCGGCACAGTCCACGCAAACCGTGGTGTAAGGCAGCACCTGCAAACGGCGGGGGTCGATGGCCTCGCCGCAGGATTCGCATTCGTCGCCCACACCATTGTCAATGCGTGCCAGGGCGTGTTCGATCTGAGCGAGTTCGGAGCGGGTTTCCGTTTCCAGCGAGTCGACCACCTCGTCATTCTGGGTCTGGGTAGCCTGCTCCTCGAAATCCTTGTCCAGCGCGCCATCCTCCCGGTGCTGGTGCGCTTCATACCGGGAAAGTCTGGCCGTCAGGTCTGCCCTCAATGTTTCCAGTTCGGATTTCCGGTTAGTCATTTGGCGCCTCCTGGCTTGCCGGGAAATACATATTCATACAGTAAAGCATAAGCTGAACCCGGGATTGATGCTTGTCAAAATTGCGTCATGGAGGGTGAGGCAGAATAGAGATCCATCAAACCTGTATGCAAAGGAGTTGTGACTATGAACACTGAGCTTTTCGAGAAAGCGACGCGCCTGAACGAAACCCTGTTTGAGCAGGTGGGCAAGGCCGCGGAAATGCAGATGAACGCCTTCCGCCGTTATGCCGATGTCACCATGGAGCAGGCCAAAAAAGTGTCAGAAGTCCGTGATTTGGAGGGCCTGAAAAGCCTGACCGGTGATCAGGCAGAAACCCTGAAATCCCTGAGCGAGCAGTTCACGGCAGACTGGAAAGCCTGGCAGGATTATTTCAACGAAAGCCGGGAGCAGATTCAGAAGGTGTTCGAGAAAACCCCGGAAGAAACCACCAAAGCCAGCCCGAAAGCTGCCAAATAAGGGATAGCCATGTTCGGTCTGGATACGCTCGGAAAAGCTGCAAGTCAGCTCGTCAACGGCTTCGAAACCAATGTCCGTCAGGGGCAGCAGCAACTGGAGAAATTGCTTGGGGGTGCTGGCGTCCTGGATGATGCAACCCTCTCCACGATGACAGAAATGTCCGATGCCTACCGTACGATGGCAGAGGACCTGCTACTCCATCCGCTCCGGTTCGCCGGTGCGGAGCTGGATCTGGCTCGCAAGCATGCTGCGCTGGGGTATTACACCCTCGCCCGGCTGGTGGGCAAGGACAAACAGCCTGTTGTCGAACCGGAGCCCGACGACCGGCGTTTCCAGGCCGAGGACTGGCACAAGCATCTGACTTTTGATGTTCTCCACCAGGCCTATCTGATCAACTCACGAGCCTTTCTGAACTGGGCAGCCGGCATGGAAGGAATTCCACCGGCAGGCCGGGACCAGATGCTGTTCTACGCCCGGCACCTCACCAGCGCACTGTCACCCTCGAATTTTCCGGCCACGAATCCGGAAGTGCTCAGGATTACCTGGGAACGTAAAGGGATGAACCTGGTCGACGGTGGTCGGCAGCTGATCGAAGATCTGCGCCAGAATCCGTCCCTGTTCAATGTTGGAATGACCGATCGCTCCGCCTTCGAGGTAGGACGTAACCTGGCCACTACTCCGGGCAAGGTGGTGTTCCAGAACGAACTGATGCAGTTGATCCAGTACTCGCCGACAACGGAAACCGTCAACAAGCGCCCCTTGCTGATTGTTCCGCCCTGGATCAACAAGTATTACATCCTGGACCTGACCGCCAGAAACTCCTTTATCCAGTGGCTGGTGGACCAGGGGCAGACCGTATTCATTATTTCCTGGCGCAATCCTGGCCCTTCCATGCGTGACAAAGGCTGGGAAGACTACATGGAGCTCGGACCACTGGCGGCCATGGATGCCGTTACCGAGGCCACCGGCGAAGAACAGATGAATGTGATCGGTTATTGCATCGGTGGCACTCTGCTGGGTTCAACGCTGGCCTGGCTGAAGAAAAAAGGCCGTAATCCGGTGACCAGCGCCACGTATCTGACCACCCTGCTGGATTTCTCGGACCCAGGCGGAATCGGGGTATTTATCAACGATCATTCCATCCGGGGCATCGAGAGAATGCTTGAGCGCAAGGGCTATCTGGACGGCCGCGCCATGGCGTTCACATTCAACCTGCTGCGGGAAAACGAGCTGTTCTGGTCGTTCTGGACCAATAACTACCTGAAAGGCCAGAAGCCGGCGGCTTTTGACCTGCTGTACTGGAACACCGATGGCACCAACCTGCCGGCCCGGATGCACAGCTTTTACTTGCACCAGATGTACCTGAATAACCGGCTGGTGCAGCCCGACTCCCTGAGCCTGCTCGGTGAGTCCATCAATCTGTCCGAGATCGAGGTGCCCTCTTTTTTCCTGTCCGCCCGACAGGATCATATCGCCAAATGGAAAACCACTTATAAAGGCGCCCTGGCCCACGGCGGTGATGTCCGCTTTGTGCTCTCCGGCTCGGGTCACATCGCCGGCGTAATCAACCCGCCCTACAAGGAAAAGTACGGCTACTGGACCAACGACACACTGGGGCCGGATGCAGAGGCCTGGTTCGAAACATCCGAACACCACCCGGGATCCTGGTGGCCCCACTGGCTTGAGTGGATTGCACGCTTTTCCGATGGTGACGTACCGGCTCGTGTACCCGGCGAAGGGAAATTACCCGCGATTGAAAATGCTCCGGGTAGCTATGTGAAGGTCAAGGCAGCCGATGCTGCTAAAGATTAAACCAGGCGCTACACGTCTGGCGCAAAAACAAGACGCCCAACCAAAAACAAGACAAAAACCAGGAGAGTCCATGGGGCGGCCGCTACCGATATCCCGCATCATGCACGGCGGTCTTCTGCTGCGTTGTCCGCCGCAGACGTCAATCGCGGATGCGGCTGCGCGGATGGCTGAAAATTCGGTCAGTTCGATTCTGATCTCAGAGAATGACATGGTGATCGGAATCTGGACCGAGCGGGATGCCCTGACGGTCGATTTTTCCAAACCGGAAAGCTTTGAGCGGCCGGTCAGTTCGGTGATGAGTTCTCCGGTGCTGACCCTTCCCTGGGACATGGATGCCGGTGAAGCAGCGCTGCGTTTCCGGGAAACCGGAAAACGCCACTTTCTGATTGTCGATGATCGCGGCACGCCAACTGGCATCCTTTCCCAGACTGACCTTGCCCTGAACCAGGGGCTGGAACCCTACCTGCGCCTGCGGGAAGTGAGCACCGCGATCCCCCACCCGCCGCTGGTCACCGATGGCAAGCTGCCACTCTCTGAAGTGGCTGCAATCATGCACCGTCATCAGGCAGATGCTGTCGTCGTGGATTGCCAAGATGAGGGTCTCGGGATCCTCACCGAACGGGATATCGTGCGCCTGATTGCACGCAACACTGGCAACGCATTGGCTTCCGACCTCGCCACCCGGCCTCTTTTAACGGTCAGCGAGTCGGACCCGTTGATTCATGCCAGGGACCTGCTCATCAATCATCGGATTCGCCATCTGGCAGTTATCAATAGCCAGGATGAGGTTACCGGCCTGATTGGCTACAACGATATGCTCGCTGGCGCCGAACAGATGTATCTGGACGATTTGCGTGAAGCCCTTGAGCAGAGAGATCGGGCCCTTGCCCAATCCCGCAAGACTCTCCAGTTGGCAGAGCGCGTGATCGAGTCCTCTTTCGAGGGCATCATGGTAACGGACAAGAACGTGAACATTGAGTTCGTTAACCCGGCATTCACGCACCTGACCGGCTACAGCCAGGACGAGGTTATCGGCAAAACGCCGCAGATTCTCTCTTCCGGGCGGCACGACAGCGAGTTCTACCAACGGATGTGGAACTCCCTGGCTACCCACGGCTATTGGCGGGGGGAGATCTGGAACCGTCGCAAGACCGGAGAGCTCTACCTCGAGCTTCTGACCATCACCGCCATTACTGACAACGAGGGTAACACCACCCACTACGCCGGCCTGTTCACCGACATCACCCAGAACCGGAAAAACGAAGAGCAGATCCGGCAACTTGCTTACTACGACGCCCTCACCGGCATTCCGAACCGCCGTCTGCTGGAGGATCGCCTGGAGCACGCGATCCGCCATGCCCACCGGCGATCCTCTCTTCTGGCCGTCATGTTCATGGACCTGGATCACTTCAAAGACGTGAACGACCGGCTCGGGCACGCTGCAGGCGATGAATTACTGCTCCAGTTCACAAGTCGTGTCCAGAGCTGTCTGCGTGAAGACGATACCCTGGCCCGGCTGGGCGGGGACGAATTCATTGTTCTGCTGCCCGACCTGGAGCAGGTTGAAGATGCCTATCGGGTTGCGGAACGCCTGATAGCCGGAAACCAGGAACCCTACCGCATTGATGGCGAAGACCTGACGGTGGGCTCAAGCATTGGCATCAGCCTTTACCCCCAGGATGGCACCACTGCATCTGAGCTTCTGCAAGGGGCCGATATCGCCATGTACCGGGCCAAGCAGGACGGCCGGAACCTGTTCCGGTTGTTCAGTCCGGCCGTTGCTGAAGGCGCCTGATCTCGCCCCTGAATCGCCGTTGTGGCACTATGACCCGCTGGATGACCGGCGGAGAACCACTCGATGTTTTTTACCACCTTAGCGGCGATTGCAGTCGCCATGATCCTGTTCGCCTGGCTGGGGCTCAGGGCACGTCTCGCAGACGGTGGCCTGGATGATTACGTAACGGCCCGAAACAGCCAGGGCGCGAGAGCCCTGGGACTCTCTTTCCTCGCCTCCGGCATGGGCGGCTGGATCCTGTTTGCCCCGCCCGAGGTAGGCGCGCTGGTCGGCCCGCTGGCACTGGCAGGCTATGCCCTCGGCGCTGCTCTGCCGTTCATCGTGTTTGCCTTCTGTGGCCCCGCCATCCGCCGTTTCCTGCCCCAGGGACGCAGCATCGGCGAGTTCGCCAACGCCTGTTATGGCAATGGCGTGCGCCGCTATGTCTCGATGATCTCGGTGCTCTACATGCTCTGCTTCCTGACCGCCGAGCTCACCGCCATCGGCGCCATTACCTCGCTGCTTTCCGGTATTGACGGTGGCGTCGTGGTCATTGGCGTGGCGGTTACCACACTGGTATACACGGCTGTCGGTGGCCTCCGGGCCAGCATCGTTACCGATCAATGGCAGGCCTTATTGCTGATCGGCCTGCTGGCGATTGTCAGTTTTGTCGCGCTTGGCAAACTCCCGGACGCAGCTCCCGCAGCCTTGCCCGACATCCCAACCTCTGCGGCCCTCAGCGTGGCGCTGACTCTGGTGATCGCCGTAACCGCCGCCAACCTGTTCCACCAGGGATACTGGCAGCGGTTGTGGTCAGCCCGCGACACCGATGCCCTCAGCCGTGGAGCACTGCTCGGCGGCGTCGTCACCATCGGCGTTGTCGCAGTAGTGGGCGGGCTTGGAATCCTGGCGGCGCTCAGTGGCGCCGACCTTGGCAATCCTCCGATTCCATTCTTTGCCTTGCTGGCCGATGCCCCGGCCTGGCTGGCTTTGCCGGCCCTTATTCTGGCCATCACGCTGGTCGCTTCGTCAGTGGATACCCTGCAGAATGCGCTCGCATCCCTGGCGGTTACCGAAAAACAGGGTCTTTCCATTGTCAGTGCCCGATGGTTCACCGTGCTGCTGATGATTCCGGTGGTGCTGGTAGCGCTTCAGGGCATTTCCGTGCTCCGGCTGTTTCTGATCGCCGACCTGCTGTGTGCCACGGCGGTTCTGCCGGTGCTGATGGGACTCTGGGGGAAAATGACCACGCGGGCGGCCATTCTGGGGTGCCTGGCCGGGCTTTTCGGCGCGATTCTGCCCGGCTGGATATCCGGAGGCAGCTTGATGGCCGGCCTGGAAGCTGCGAGTTTCCCCGGCAGCATTCCAACCCTGATGCCATTCGTGGGTGCCCTTGCAGGCTCTGGCTTGGTCAGTCTCGCAATCGCAGTTGCGACCCCGAAACGCTAGGAAGACGCGTTGCTGTCCAGTTGGTTAACTGGACAGCAATTCGATCGGATATCTGATTTTGGTCTGGTCGACCCCCGGCCGGGCCCCGAAATCCACCAGCCTCAGACGATTGCAGATCTTGTTCTCCAGTGCCGGCTCATTGAGGGTGGACTCCACGACTGAACAACTGGATACCGCACCGTTGGGCTCAATGACCAGCTCCGGCGTGAGGCTCCCCTGAAGCGAAGGCTTCCGTCGCAGCTCCCGATTGTAGATGCTGTAGATCGCGGACTTGTTGGCGTCCATGGTCCGGCGCAACTCCTCCTTGCTCCGGGTTCTGGCAGCGGTTTCCTGTTGCTTCTTGCGGGCCGCCTCTTTGACTGCAGCCACCCGTTCGGCTTCCGCAACTTCCGCGCGCTGGCGCTCAGCCAGGGCGACCTGACCGGCCTCCCGATTGAGCACCTCCTCGTTCACGCCACTGCTCTTGGCACTCGCGGTAGCGCGGGAGGCCAGCGTATCACCGGTTTTGCGAGCAATAGGCTCAGCTGTATTGGCAACCGGGCCATCCAGCTTGACCGACTCCGCCAGCGAGCTGAGCTTTTTAAGTTCGTTCCCCATTGCCAGAATACCGGTATTCTTTGCCTTTTCCCGCGCCTTGGCGACTTCCTCGGGCTTGGGTTCCGGCTTTGGCGCTGGTTTTTCCGCTACTTCTGGTTCAGGTTCAGGTTCAGGCTCCGGTTCCGCAACCACCGGTTCGGGGACCGGCTCCGGTTCGGGTTCCGGCTTCGCCTGCTCCACCGGCTTTTCCTCAGGCTTTGGAGGCTCGGGCTCAGGTTCAGGCAGTACCGGTTTTGGCGGTTCTTTCTTCTCAATGATCAGTTTTGCCAGCTGGGGCGGCAAAGCCTCCTGTTCCTGCCTGTCCCGCTCAGGCAGTTCTATCCAGCTGACATAGCCTGCGAACGCGAGGAACAGCGGTACCACCACAACGGCCGCAGCCAGCAGCCGCTTCCGCTCGCCGCGCTCCTGATTCCAGGGCAATCCGTACCGGTCATCCATAACAGTCAGGCTCCCTGTTCCGTACGCTGGTTAACCGCCAGGGAAATGCTGGCGTAACCGGCGTCCACACAGGTGGACATGATTTTCTTGAGCAGCTCGTAAGGCAGTTCCCGGTCCGCAAGAATGGTAATTGGGCGGCCCGCATCCGGTGCAGGCGCCGAAGAACGGCTGGCCTGATAGTCCAGTTCCTGTTTCAGCGAGGGTTCGATCTGCCCGTCAAAGGTCTGAAAAGCGTCGCGTTTAACCACCAGTCGACCGTTAACCAGGATGTCCCTGTCCGTCACGGTCAGCGCCAGCACATCACCCGGGGGTTGCTGGGCAGTGGAATCCGGCAATTTAATGGTGCTGTTCTGGTTCAGTACCTGTACGTCGGACGAGGAGTTCACCATCAGGAAGAACACGAGGATGGTGAAGATATCCATCAACGACACCAGGTTCATCTTTCCCTGGCTCTTGTTACGCCGGTAGTGGCGCTTCAGACGACGGGCTTTGGCGGATTCTTTCATGAACTCACCTCCGCGGATCCCGAGGCCTGAGCAGGAGCATCACCGAGCGAGATTTCCGGGAACAGCTCTGCCTCTACAACACTGCCAGCCACAACGGCTTCGTAGGAGCGCACCGTGTCCATCACGGAAACCAGGGACTGATAGGACGTCTGCCGGGACGGCATGATGATCACATCCTTCTTGTCCGGCACACGGCTCTTGATTTCCTTCATGACATTCTTGAGCAGCGCGAAATCATACTCGCCCTCACGCTGAGGGATATTCTTGATAACCCCGCCCTGGTTATCCGCAACGACCAGGCGATCCTCATAGATCACCACCTGGATCTGCAGTTCTTCGGCCTGCTCCGCGGACAGGCTTTCACCGGTCGGGAAGTTCAGTTCCAGAACGCTGGTGTGGGCAAACACCATATTCAGCAGCAGTACCGGCACCAGCACAATCATGAGATTCATGAAGGGCGTGATGTCGAGATCGGCCTCACTTTGTAGGCGACGATGTTTCCGTCTCATGGCCTGACATCCTTCTGGCTGATTATCAGGCCGGGCTACCGGCCGGAGTCGCTACCTGTGCCGGTGCAGCGGCGTTCTGGGCCTGTGGTTGGGCGACCGGTTTGTTACCAGAACCGTCGCTGAGAATGTTCAGGACCTTGATGCCCGCCATCTCGAAGCTATCTACGATCTCATTGGTTTTGGTCTGCAGCAGCGAGTGGATCAACAGCATAGGAATGGCCGACATAAGGCCGAAGGCGGTGGTGTTCATGGCGACCGAGATACTCTGAGACAACAGGCTCGCCTTCTGGGCCGGATCCGCTGCGGCTACTGCGGTAAACGCGGCAATCAGACCGATAATGGTACCGAGCAGACCCAGCAGCGTGGCGATGTTAGCCAGCGTTGCCAGGTACTGTGTGCGCTTTTCCAGCCGGGGCATCACATCCAGCAGCCCCTCTTCCATGGCGTATTCGATCTCTTCGCGACCCTGGCGGCGGGCCAGACGCTGAAGGCCAAAGCCGATCATGGTCGACATAGCACTACCGGATTCCTGGGTGTAATTCAGGGCGCCTTTCAGATCGCGCTTGGCAATCATCTGGTGCAGGCGGTTGAAGTCCCGACGGTTGGTCAGTTTCTGGGCGGAAAGGTAGACGTAACGTTCAATGGCAACAATGAGTCCGATGATCAGCACAACGGCGATCGGAAACATAAAAAAGCCACCTTCCTGGAAGAAGCGAACGGCGGTATCGATCATTTTCTGGGCACTCCATGGTCCGGTTTTCAGATCAGTCTATGCGCGGCCTGACCTTGTGCGGGTAAGTTCGCGAAAGTCTGTGTGAGGGTTTGTTTAATCTTGCGCAGCGACACACTCAGGATGCGACAGGCATCACACTCTAGTCCTCGGCTGCTGCCTGGGTCTGCCTGATGAACGCTTCGTGGTACCTGATAAACCGCTGGAACTCGTAGCGCTCCAGGGGCCGAAGGCCCTGATCAACCATCAGGCGTTCTTCTGGCGCACGCAACTCGTCCACTTCCGGTGGCTGCCAGGGCACCAGATACATCACCGTGGGCACTTCCTGATCGCCACGGATTCGTGTGCCTTCAATGGTTACCACCCCCGGGGCATCCTGGGCGTAAAGCGTGGGCGCCGTGGGCAACAGCGCACAAACTGCGAGAGCGATCAGCGCGGAATGTTTCATATCATTTTTTCCACATCAGATTCTGTTTTTCGCATCGAAGATCCAGTCTTCCAATCTCGGGTGCGGCTCACTGGCAGCCGATTGATAACGCTCATAGAGGTCAACCGCATCCGCAGGATTACCCAGATAGATATCAAGCAGGAAGGCCAGATTAAGGATTGCTGGTGCGTAATTCGGATCCACGGCCAGGGCAGCCCGGTAATAGCGCTCTGCTTCATCAAATTCCCCGGCGTTCCGGGCAATCACGCCCAGATGATTCAACGCCTGGACATGTTCGGGATTCACCGCCAGCGCGCTCTCAAACCATTGTTTCGCGGTATCGGTATCCCCTTCCTGGAAAGCAATGATGCCGAGGTTGGCCATGGGGCCGGCCTTGTCCGGATAGTCGCGGGCCAATTGCTCAAAACGGGTCCGGGCTTCGGCAAGGTCGCCCTGCTCCATGGCCTGGACCGCTTCGCTGAATGAGGCTTCAAGGACAGCCTGCTCGGCTTGCACATCAGACTCTTGCGGCGTCGGGGCCGTCGCGCATCCAGACAGAGCGACTATCACCGAAAGACAGAGTCCACAGGCCTTAATCGATTTCATAGACAACCCCCGAGGTCACTTCTTCTTTCCGGTAGCGCCCCGGCAAAAGTACTTTCAAGGCCTCATAGCTGCGCTTGACCCACTCATCAAAAATGCCCTCCCGGGCCCGCCGGATGTTCTGCTCGTGGATATCGATGGCGTTGTCCTCAAACGGGTAGGCCTGTTCTTCCAGAAGAAGTTCGTACTGGGCCAGTTCAAGCTCGCTCAGTCCGGTGGGCCGCTCAGAGTCCATCAGGTCGGCACCGAGGCGTCCATAAATATGGGCGATCTGGTAACCGGCCTCGGTGGCGAACGACGAGAGACCGTAGCTGGCGGTTTTCTTGTAGGCATTGACTGCCCTTTCGAGAGCATCGGTCTTTGCTGTCATGCTCTGGTTCAGCGGCAGAGTCAGGCGAATGCTGTCATACCGGGCAAGGGCATCGCGGGCGAGAATTGCAGAGGCTGACGCCGCAAGGTAGCGCATGCGATCATCCGCCTCGTCCGGGTTTCGATCCACCGTTTCCATCTGCTTGCGCAGCCAGTAATCCCGTTTTTCGGTATCCCCCGCTTCCTGGTAGAGCTCGGACAGCCGATTGGCCGCCTCCATGTAGACATCCGCCGGCTCGGGGTGGCTGTTGGCGTAACTGCGCCAGGTGTCGATCGCCTTTTCCCGGTTGCCGGCCTGATCGTACAACTCGGCTGCAATCAACAGATTTTCCCTTCGCTCTTCCGGCGTCGTCGCCAGAGCCACCATTTGCTGAAGTTCGTCGGCTGCTCGCTCCCACTGCTCCGTTTCACGGTAGGCCAACGCAAGTTTTGCCGGGACCGTATCAATCAGTTCGTGGGTCGGGAAAGCCCTCCGGAATCCGTTCAGCACACTGATAGCCTGATCCCAAAGACTGGCGGTGATAAGAAGTGAGGCCGCATCGTATTCCGCATTTGCCCGCAGAACGGATTCGGGAACGGCTTTGCCGACTCGCAGGAATTCGCTGACGGCCGCCTCCACATTGCCGGCGTCAGCTAACTGCTCTGCCTGCCGATAGACCGCTGCGGCCAGATTTTCACGAACGCCGCTTCTGCGTTCATCGTCTTCAGCCATTGTCGCCAGGGCATCACGGTAGGCCAGTTCCGCCTCCCCGTGTCGACCCAGTTCGGACAGGCTGTGGCCAGACAACAGCAGGGCTTCCGTCGTTAATTCGGCCAGAGGCACCGGTTGCCAGGTAACAAGACGAGCCGCCATGTTGACCGACTCTTCCCAGTTGTTCTGGTCAAACTCCCGCTGCAGTGCAATGTAATACACCGCCGGTGCACGGGAATCACCTGGAAAGGCATTTGCAAACCTGAGTCGGTTCAACTGCTGTAGCTCCTGATACGCCATCTGCTCCGATACGGGATCGTCGCCCCACGTCTTTGCGTACTCCCGGAAGGCCAGTACCGAGGCATAGCCTGCCTCCGCTGCTCGCTCGGGTACCCGGTCGCCGGGATAGTCATAGGCCACCCGCTCAAAAGCAACAATGGCCTCCGGCCAGTCTTCCAGTTCCAGATAGGTCTCACCCAGGAGGAAGAGACGCTCGGGTGTGCGGGGATGGTCCGGGAAAGTAGCCGCAAATTCGGCATAATAACTGGCGGCCTTGCGGTAGTGATCGTCCGCCTGCTGATTATCCGGGGCCTCCCCTGCCAACAGGTACTGACGGTCTGCCAGTTCCGGCAACAGCTGTTCCAGCTGCTGTTCGATAAAGCTGATCGCCGAAGGGCCCGCTGACTGCCAGTAATCGCTGTAGAGTCCGTAAAGGCTGACAAAGCCGGCCTTTCGTTCAGGGATGGTACGGGTGAAACCGGCCAGCTCCAGGGTATCAATGATCCGGATGTGGTAGCGCGGCGCCCAGGGGCTGGATGGATGGTCTTCTATATAGGCTTCAAAGACATCGATGGCGTCACTGTATTGTTCCCTCTCGAGCAAGAGCTCGCTGTAGCGGTCGTAGACCAGGATTTCATAGGGACGCCCACCAGTCTGGCGGAACAGCGCCTGGAGGGTCTCCGCGCCGTCAAGGTAAGACAGTGAAAGCCCCACTACCCTGAACAGATCCTCGATCAGGGTCTGGCTCCGCTGATCCACATCCGCCACCGGCTTGCCCTCAGGCATCACCAGATCGAGCACCTCTACGTAGCTGAACAGGGCCTCCTGGTATTGCGCCTGCTTGAACAGGCTCCAGCCTTTCATGTAATGCGCGTTCACCAGAAACGAGGCGTCGGCCATGCGTTCCTGGCTGGCCAGGGTCACCTCGTCGAACGCCTGCTCGGCTTCCGGGTACCGGCCATCGATGAACAGCAGATCTCCCCGACGGAACTGGGCTTCAATCCAGTATTCTGAATCGGGGTAACGTTGGACCAGGGTAGTCAGGGCCTCCAGCTGTTGAGGTGTCGCCCCCCGAAGCTCCCAGGCCCTGGCAAGCTGATAGTAGATCTGGTCATTGCCTTCGCGTTCTGGATATTCCGACAGCAGGCGCTGGTAGGCTTCAATAGCACCGGAGAGCTCATCGACGGCGGTATCGGCCATTTTCCGCTCCGCCCGCTGGAACTCCAGATCGGCCAGCCGATGCCGGATGGTGACCTGCTTCCGGGGATCGTCCACGAGTGGCAAAAGTGCCTTGTAGCTGTCCATTACCGTCTCGATTGAAACATCGCCCGCCGGGTCGCTGCCAGCTTCTAAACTTCCACTGGCTTGCCGGGTTTCGTTTGCCGGAAGCGCTGCCAGGGTGCCCTCACGGACCCGGGGCATTTCCTCGTCGCCGGCGGGCATCATCGACTGCAACATCTGGCAGCCACTGACCATGACAAGGGCTACGGCGATGACAAGTCCCTTCACGGTCTTTCCAAGCATCCGGTTACTCATCCCCGGCACCTGCATTTTGTGATGCACGGAACAGCTGGTCCGCCAGCCTCGCCTGGGCATGACGGGAAGCCAACAGATACCCGTTCAGCTCCTCCTGCTGGGCTACAAGCATGCTGTCTACCTGGCTCAAGAGGGCTTGCCGGGCATTGCCCAATGCATCGGCAATCTCTTCCCCAAGGGTCGCGAGTTCCCGTTCACTGGCAGCGATGCGTCGAGCCAGTTCAGCATGGCGGGCGTCGTCGGCCATCAGGGTTTCAACCCGCTGCCGCTGGGCCTGAAAGCGATCCATTTCGCGATTCAGCTCCCGCAACTGTTTTTGCGCCGCCCAGCGATTCACGCCATAGTCATCCGCAATCCACCAGTCGAAGTAGGCACGCATCCTCTGATAGGTCGCACGCTGGCTGGCCGTGGTCGCGTCGTCAGGCAAGCTTGCCAGAGTTTCCTCAACCTCATCGAGCTTGTCTCTCAGTGCCTTCTGTTCGGAGGTCATGAAGAACCCGGCATCTTCCTCCGTCAGTGCCTCAGAAATCTTCTCGCTGAATTCCTGGTGCAACTGCTGCCACTGGTCCGCCTGCTGGTTTTCCAGCGCCCGACGGGTTTGGGCGATACGAACCTGACGCTGCTGTTCGCGGGTTTCCAGCATGACCCGGAAGGACTCGAACCGTGACTGCCGCTCGGCGACGAAGGACTGCATCCGGTAAAGTTCGTTCAGTTCCGCAAGGGCCTGCTGGAAGGTTTCCGAAGCCAGCACTTCGGCCAAGCCGAAATCGACCGGCTGAACCCGCAGTCGTCCGTAGGAATCTGTGAGAATCCCGTCGCTATCTCGGCTGAAATCGAGCTGGGCCATCAGAGTCTCTTCAGTGAGCCGATTCCGGATGTCATCGAGCTCCTCGATTCGGGCCTGGTAATGGTCGGCTGCCTGTTTGAACGCGGGTAAGGCTTGCTGCGCTCTGTTCATCTGCTCAAGTACATAGGCCCGGGCAAACGGAACCTGCTGCCGCCACGGCAAAAACAGATCCCGGTTCGAGAGGGTATCGAGGGCATCGAGTGCCCGCTCCGGCCTGCCCTGCCCGGCCGCGGCTACGGCGTAGTCGAACAGGGCCTGATCGGCGAACAGCCCAGTCAGGGGCATGTTCCCAAGAACCTCCAGGGCCCCATCGAACTGGTTATCCCTGAGGTACAGCCGGGCAAGTGACAGGCGGGCCCTGCCCAACAGTCCCTGGCGTTCGGCCTCTGGTTCGGCGGAGTCGGTAGACTGTTCAATGATGGCGATGAGTGCCTGCAGTTCCGCCTCGGCCGTGACGGCGTCTCCTGCAGCCAGGGCGGAAACGGCCGAATTGTACCGCAGGTAAAGGGACCAGATATCCGTGTCTTCCAGTTGCGCCTGGAGCGACGCCAGTTCCGATTCGTCTCCAGTCCTCGAAGACATCATGGCCAGTCGGGCTCCCAGATAAATCCACTCTCGGAACAGGTCATGGTTGGCCTCAGCCAGTGTGTCGCCATCCACGCGCTCCAGATTCTCGCTGGCCAGCCCATGGTCACCCTGGAGGTAAAACACCTTGCCCAGATAGAACCAGGCCTGATTGCGGACATCGGGCGAAAGAGTGCTGCCCGCACCGTCAGCACCGAGCAGTTCCGTGAATAATCTGCTGGCCTCACGGGTCATACCCCAGGACAGCATGAGCCCGCCCTCTACCACAGCCGGGTGATCACCATGACCATCAATGCCACCTTGTTCCCGGGCAACCGCCAGCTGGGTCAAAGCCTCAAAGGCGTTGCCCTGGTGGTATTCATAGAGTACCCAACCGTACCTGAGGTCCTGCGCACGCTCCGGTTGGGGCTCATCGGCCTGGGCCGGCGCAATCATCGTCAGCCATAGCAAAGCACCGGTGAACAGTACCGGGCGCGCTCGAAACGGCTTGATCACTGTCAATCCCACGACGCGGCTTACTCCCACTCCACGATGGACACGGAGGGCTGATAATCGGAAGAGCGATCCTCAACACGGATCTCCAGAGCGGCTGTGCCAGTACCCTTTTCAAATTCCAGGGACGCGGCCTGCTTGTAGGGCCGCTGATCCGGACCGATGCCTTCAACGAACGCTGTCATCTGGTGAACTCCGGTTTTCAGGTTGCCCACATACAGCCGCTGCATGCCGCCCCGTTCGAGTGCTTTTACCTGACGCTCCGTGTAGAGGTAAGAGGCGACGATCTCATCGTCGACCTTCAGCTTCACCGCATCCAGCTTCAGGAACTTTCCGGCATCCACGCTGAGAAACACCGCAACCTGGGTATTGGCCGGGAACAGCAGATCCTCTTCAAGGATAAACAGGTCCCGGTTCAGTCGGATCACCTTCTTCTTCAGGGCCTCCACCTGTTCGGCGACAGCTGTGTCATCCTTCTCAGCCCCGGTGTTGGTCTGGGCGAATGCGGGGGCCGTCAGGGCGAGAGTCAGTGCCGCCAAAAGCGCCGGGATTTGATGGTTCAAGCAAGTGGCCATGGTCTTTCTTCCTGCAAGCTCAGTATTCAAGAATCAACGACGCCCGGGTTACGTAGGCATCGAAGGAATAAAGGGGTTCTTCGCCGGGGAGAAAATCTCCGGCTGCGGTGACATCCCGGAAGTTGTCATAATCAAAATTCAGCCAGTCCACCAGCAGGCTGAACTGCAGGCGATCAATGCCCGGAAGAGACGTCTGCTTCCATTCGTACACCGCGCCTACCGCCAGGGTTGTTCCTGAAAGCGAGCTGAGCTCCTTGTCACGGGCAAGGTGTGTCTGGGAGTTCTCGAACGGGAAAAGATCACTGTAAAAATCCGCCTCGTTCTGGCTGTAGTAGCGAACGGAACCCTCAAGGGTCCAATGCTGGTTCAATCCGTGTACGTACCCCAGTTCGATGGTATGGGCATTGATTCCCCAGGTATCGGAAAAATAGCGGTATTCACCCCGAATCGAGGCCCGATAAGGTAGATAGTAGAGAGCTCGCAAGGCCACGGAGGTACTGGTTCGGGTTTCCGGATACCGTTCCGGTTGATACAGGAACGCTGTGGAATCGTTGGGGTCGATGTAGCGGTTCTGACGATACGGGTTCTGCAGGAAGCCCTCATCCGTGACGACCTCAAGATCCAGGCCCACCAGACTGTTGCGGGTGACAACCTGGCTCAAACCCAGCTGGTAGTTGCGGCGATCGGCTTCCTCACTGAAAGAATCGTTACCAACCCGGCCGACTTCGTCCCAGCCATTGGCGTAGCCCATGGTGACTGTCGACATCCCGCCAAAAAATTCCTGACTGAGCGAAAAATAGACGGTATTGGCTTCGTAATCGTTTTCCGTGCTGTTGGTAAAGCCAAGGCTCAGAATGGATTTATCGTGCAGGTAATCGACGCCAAAGGTGTACTCGTTGCGCTCCTCCTCGTACGGACTGGCCGTGGCCAGAACATCCACCGAGGCGGCCGACACGGAATCGACATAGTACTGCCCGGACAAGGAAACCTGGGAGCCGATACCCTTGCGTACCAATACTGACGGGCCGTCGATGACCATGCCACCACCATCATAGCGATGATACAGAACATCCACGTTGTCGACCGGCAGGGTTGCCGCCGTCGCCTGATGCCCGGACAGCACCAGTGCGACCAGAAGAAAAGCGGGCCGCACTAACCGTCTTCTGTCAGTTGCAACCACAACCACCCCCCGAACCGCCTTCCGCTCCCCGTGCAGACTCCCGGGCCTGATAGACGTGGTGCATGTAGGAATCCGCTTTGCCATGACGACTGAGACTCATGACCGGATCCGCCAGATTATCCCGCTCGTAAGGTTTCACCCACGGCTTGACTGAACTGCATCCAGAAACCGCGAACGAGGCGGCCAGAAGCGCGGAGAGAGTGAAGATCGACAAACTACGCATAAACGTCCCGTCCGAAAATTACTCGCGTACCAATTCGCGAATCTGCTGTTCGTAATCGTCTTCGTAGCCCGGCTGGTATCCGTAGTGGAGATAACGGGCATTGCCATTGCGATCAATCATCACGGTGGTTGGCATGGCCTGCACTTCATACAGTTCACTCACCGAGCTCTCCGGATCGTAGAGGATCGGGTAATTCACGGGCACCTTGTCCAGGAAACGGTGCGCCTCCTCCCGGTTCTCATCCACATTGACCGCCAGAATCGTGAAACCGAGATCCTTGTATTGGCTGTACAACTCATCCATCAAGGGCATTTCCTGGCGGCAGGGCCCGCACCAGGAGGCCCAGAAGTTCAGCATCACCACTTCACCACGATGATCCTCCAGCCTCAGGTTCTCCCCGGAACGGCTTTCCAGGGTAAAATCCGGAGCCGGGACATTGATTGCTTCTGCGCCTGCCAGTGGGCTCAGGCAGGCCAAGACGCCCGCTGCGGCAAGTGACTTTATGGATGCTTTCATAACCATTGCTCCTGTACTCAGAAAAAGACCGACAGGCCAGTGCTGACCTCGGTGTTCATGGAGGTTTTCTCGGCTCCCAGAACATCGATTCGGTAGTAGTGCTGCCGCACCCCAATGTGAACTGCAACACTGTCCGTCAACAGCACCTGATAGCCCGCTCCCGCATTCAGGGTAAACCGGGTATCACCGGCAAAATCGGTGGCTCCCGCGCCTGCGATCAGGTAGAAATTGGTGTTGAACGCATAGTTCTCGGTGAGGAAGGCCTCGCCCGGCAGCACGTTGTAACCCAGGTTAATGTTGTAATAGCTGTAATCTCGCTCGCTGTCGGTGAGTACCTCCACGTTACCGGCCAGCTTCTCGAAACTGGTTTCTCCACCCTCCGCGAAGCCGACTCCGGCCTCGAAAAAGAAGGACTCACTGAGGTGGTAGGTGAGCTTGCCGCCATAAAGCAGCGACGACTCGAAGTCCTCGATATTGAGCACGCCCACAAACGCGCCGATTTCAAAGTTCTCGGTGTCAATCAGCGCCTCGGTAACCGGCACCGGGGTCACATCCGGCTCGATCAGCGGCCGATCATCCTGGGCCTGGGCGGCTGCGGCTACGCATAGCCCTGCCCCGAGACACAGCGGTTTCAGAAAAAGATGCTTAGTCCGATTTTCCATTCTGTCGCTTCTTCGTTGGTGGACCGGGTCGTGAACACTTTGTAGTCCTTCACCTCGGCACGGATGAAATATCGATCGGTGATGTAGGCGCGGATGCCAAGCCCTGCATGGCCAATACTGTTATCCCGCTCTTCGGGCTGAGCCAGCGTGGCTTTGGGATCAACCCAGATATGCCCGACCCCGAGCGTAAAAAAGGGTGATACCCGCCAGTGCGGGAATGGCTGATGCACCAGATTTGCATTGACCATTCGAATCTCAGACGCGCTGCCCAGAATCTGCGAGGCCCAGAGCTCGGCCGACAGATTCCTCGTCATCCAGAAACCGCCATAGCCAGCCGTGACAGCGGCACCATCAAACTCACCCATCATCAACCCGGCTTCGACTCGCCGGTTACTGAATGAATCAAAATCCGGTACCTCAAGAGCCACTCGATTACCGGTGGCATCCACGGTCTGGGCGATATCGGCAACGGCGACCCAGCCTTCCCGGCCCCGGGCGTCCGTTACTTTGATCCAGCTGGTCTTGCGTTGAAGAATGGTCAGCCATTCCCCTTTTTCGCTGGTATGGAAAACCGGGTAGCCAGTCGCCGGGCCGGTTCTCCAGCCAACGTAAGGCTCTGTTACCTGCACTTGCGCCGGCTCTTCTTCAGCCTGGCCCCACAGCCAGCCAGCCCAGCTCTGGGCCGGCAGAAACAGTAGAAACATGAGAAGGGCAATGGGCATGGCGCGAGTTTCAGTCCTTGGATCAGTCTTCCGGGGCATCGAACGGATTGTTGAAATACTGGCCGCCAATATCCAGCCATTCTGCGATCAGTCTCAGTTCCGCGGGTGTCAGGAAATCTCTGTGAGTTCCCCCCTCGGCGAATACATCGAAGAAATCACTAGCACGGGCGCCGTTGACAGACATTGAAGCCTGAACCGGAACCGTCACCATGATCGGCTGCACATTTCCCTCGGCATCCAGGATCGGGTTACCTTCCTCGTCCTCCAGCACTTCCCCGGAGTCCACCAGTACATCCACCAGCGCACCGTTCACCAGTTCCTGTTCGTTGTCCGGGAACAGCAGTTCCCGGTAGGCATTGAAGTGCAGCGGTTCATCCGGAGACGGCCCATCGCCCAGGTCCAGTTGCCCAGCCGGCACCTGCTGCGCGTCTGCAGCATCGGTGTTGGTGTGACAGCTGGTACAGGTGTAGTCATCAACCACCGCCATGGTGTCGGGGTCCAGGATCTCCCGGTTCACACTCCAGAGCGGATGAATGTGCTGCTCGTAATTGATCACAATCCGGCAATTCGGCGCCCAGTCGGTGGCACAAACGCCGGATATTGGCGGCGGTGTCTGCAGATCGGCATAGGCGTAGGCAAAGCTGTCAGGCTTGGGATCCACGGCATCACCGGACCACTCATCGGCATAGATCACATCCGGCATAGGCCGGCGAATCTCGTTGATGCGGGCAAACACCTGGGCCATGGTTTCACCCATATCGGCAAACAGAGCCGGGTCGGTATTAGGGAACGGAAGGCTGGTGGTTGCGGCCCCACCCCACACGGACTCTGGACCGGCATCCGGTCTGCCGTGCGGTGTCGGACTGTTCGGGTTATGACAGCCTGAGCACTCGAGGGTCTCACCGGGGCGCACCGTCAGCCAGTTCTGATGCCTGGCACCGATTCGCTGGCCTTGCTCATCCAGTACACTGATGGCGAATGCGACATTAGCCGGCACCGCCACCTTCACTGAGCCGTCCGGCTCGATCGGCACATAACCCAGGATTTCCCGCATCAATTGAGCTCGGCTGCGGCCAAAAGCGCTGTTGTCGAAATCCCGGACATTCTCATCGGGGATGGCCACGGGTTTTTCCAGTCGCAGGAATCTGGCCGGGCGATCCTCCGGCGGCGTTTGCAAAGGATCGGCCATTGCAGCAATGCCAGCCGGTGTGGTGTCCACTCCGTCAATATCGTAGACACTGCGAATGTGCAGGACGCCGTAACCGGCATCCCCGAGGGCGCCCTCATCACCAGTAAACTGGGACTCAGGAATAAATCCTTCCAGGGACCGCTCCTTCATCAGCACCGCTTCATCGAACTGGATACCTTCAACAGGTGGGACGACCGGGCGCTGGGTTTCACTGGTGATATCAAGAAGCCAGAGACCGTAGACGGGCTCTGCGGGCTGATATTCTTCGGATTGGAGGCGGTCTTCCGTGCAGTTAACGATCCGGTCGGTTGCTGTTTCACGCAACCGGCAGGGTGTCCAACTGACCAGGTAGCGGTTGGTACCATCCAGCAGTGATGAAACCGATGCATAGCTGCCTTTCAGAGACAGCTGTCCGTCCAGGCCCACGCCGGCTACAAGCGAGCGCTGGCCTGAAGCTTCTGTCCCATCGATGCGCAGGTTGGCCTCGACAAACTGGTGAATATCGACCTCCGCCAGAACCGACGCGTAATCATCACTCTCAAAAGGCCTTAGCTGAACCAGCACATTGCCACTGTCTGACTTGCGGGGCTGCAAATACTGAATATCGTTGGCCTCCGGCACCGAATCATGAGAATGACGGCCGAAGAGATAGCTCAGACCGGTACCGTCAGGGTTCACGCGATAGAGGTTTACACCGTTGTTGCGGGTCTGGCCGGCATTGTCCCATCGGCTGAACACAATGGTGCCATCATCGGCCACCATGGGGTCGAGGTCGTGGCTCTGGTTGAAGGTAATCTGCTCAATGTTCTGGCCATCATCGTCCATCACATGCAAAACAAAGGCGGGGCTGTCTCCCTCCTCGTCCAGACCGGAGTACTGGGGCTTGCCTTCATCAAGCAATACCGCTTTCGAGATCCGTTGACGGGTGGAGGAGAAAACGATTCGTCCATCGGGCAGATAGGCAGGCGCAACGTCCTGGCCGGCCCGAGCGGTAACGTCTGAATCGATGATACGGCGCAAAGCGTCGGTGCTGACGTCGTATTCCCAGATATTCCAGGTTGGCTGGTCCTCGTCATCGGCGTCTTCGATTTCCGGGGCGCGCATGGCGAACAACAATCTCGAGCCATCGTGGGACACGTGGAGGTCTTTCACGTCGTAGCGCAGTTGGCCATTGTCATCGAGGAATTGCGGCCCGGCGAAGGCCCTGGAGGCTATATCCTGTGTTTCGGCATCGGCAGTGGCGCTGGCCTTCAGAAGCAGTCGGGCTCCGGGACGGAAAGCCGAAGGGTCCGCCAGATTGTCCTCCACGAGGGCGCCGGTGTTTTCGTCAAACAGTAAGGCCCGCTCCACATAAGCCACCGGGTTCTCCACAACGACCGGATCCGCCTGCTGGCTGTCGCTGCTCGAAAGACAGCCGGACAGCAACGCAAGCGAGCCAAGCGCGAGAGCCAGACGAGCACTATGAGAGTTCGGTAGACCGGGTGACTTAATTTCCAACGTGACAAACCCTGTTTTGGATGACATTCCATGACATAAATTAAGTCGGTTCGGAGGGAAGGCTCCAAGGCTTTTACGTAACCTAATGTAATAACGTGGCCTACAACTCAAAACGGAGGATATAGCAAGCCGTAAACTTTTAACAAATGTCAAAAGGCATTAATGTGCGATTGCTAACGATCACCGAGGGAAAGGACATGACCGGCCGGAACAGGATCAGAAGCCTGATCAACAAGGCTTGCAGTACCGCAGTTCTCGTTGCGCTGGTGTCTGGGCAGGCAAGCATTGCTCAGGCCGGCCCCAGAGAACAGGCCAAACGAATTCACGACCGGATTGCCGGCGTGCCTCCTGCCGCCGACGTCCTTGACGACATGGAAAGCGATATCGTCTCGGGCAACACCATTAACGCCGCCTTCACAGCCATGCAGGACAGCGCCTTCTACGACGTCACCCTGAAGAATTTCGCCGCCCCCTGGACCAATGAGGCGATGTCAAAATTCGTGCCTCTCAATGATTACATAGCCACGGTGATCGGCCTGGTGCGGGACGGAGAAGATTTCCGCAAAGTCCTGTATGACGATGTGCTGTATATCGGAGATCCTTCCCTTAACCTGCCGAACTACTCCACCAGCAACAACAATCACTACGAATCCCTGGAGAACAGCGGAGCCAGCCTCAAGGACAACCTGGAGCGTGTAAACCAGTCAACCTACACCGGGCTCCCACCCTCTGCCACCGCGGGCGTGATTACATCAAGGGCTTCGGCCCGGGCGTTCTTCAGTGCCGGCACCAACCGGGCCATGTTCCGTTTCACGCTGATCAATCACATGTGCAACGACCTGGAGCAGGTTGCAGATGTGACTCTGCCACCAGACCGCATTCGCCAGGATGTCTCCCGCAGCCCGGGCGGTGACAGCCGGGTGTTTCTGAACAATTGCGTGGGCTGCCACAGCGGCATGGACCCCATGGCTCAGGCGTTTGCCTACTACGACTACGAATACGACGCCAACGCTGACCCAGACGGCGAGCTGGGCAGGCTGGTCTACAACGCCATGGGCGAAACGGATCCGGAAACCGGCTCCAGAGTTCAGGCCAAGTATCACATTAATGCTGCAACCTTTGAGCAGGGCTATGTGACACCCGACGACAGCTGGGATAACTACTGGCGCCAGGGCGCCAATCGTCGTCTGGGATGGGATCCGTCACTGACGGGTTCCGGCAGCGGTGCCAAGAGCCTGGGTATGGAGTTCGCCCATTCCGATGCCTTCGCCGAGTGCCAGGTCAAAAAGGTGTTCGAGAATGTTTGTCTGCGACCTCCCTCGAACAGCTCCGACCGCTCTCAGGTAAGCAGCATGGTTACCAGCTTCGCCAGTCAGGGTTACGACCTGAAGCAGGTATTCGCAGAATCCGCTGTGTATTGCATGGGGGAGTGAGGACGCTATGAAAACATTTAAAGGAATTTCCATGAGCTCCCTCAAATCGGCCCTCGCTGTTACCATCCTGGCTTTCCTGCTGTCGGCATGCGGCGGCGAGTCCACGGAACAACTGCCGAATACCTCGCAGAATTCAGGCACGGTCACCTACAACGGGCCTGCTCCTGCAACCGATGATGTTGCCAATTTCAAACGCACCGTCTGGGACAACCTGGTCACCCAGGACAAATGCGGCGCGTGCCACGGCTCCAACGGCCAGGCACCGACTTTCGTCAATGAGCAGGACGTGAACCTTGCTTATGCCCAGGCGAACTCCATCGTTAACCTGTCTGATCCATCCCAGTCCGCGATGGTGACCAAGGTCGCCGGTGGCCACAATTGCTGGCTTACAAGCAACTCCGCCTGTGTCGATATTCTCACTACCTATATTTCGAACTGGGCCGGCGGCTCCGAGGGTTCGGCTAAAACCGTTGAACTACGTGCTCCCACAATCAAAGACCCCGGCGCAACGCTGGCCTTTCCCACAGACAGCACCGATTTCTCGGCAACCGTTTATCCAATCCTGACGACCTATTGTAGTGATTGTCATGCAGGCTCGGGGCCGGCACCCTACCCATTCGCTAGCCCGGACGTAGCCACCGCCTATAGCGAATCAAAAAGCCGGATCAATCTGGGAACGCCCTCGGCCTCAAGATTTGTTGAAAAGCTCCGAGCGGAGCTGCACGGCTGCTGGGATGACGACTGCGCCATGTCAGCTGACATGATGCAAATGGCAATCTCTGACTTTGCCGGTCTTCAGGATAGCCAACCGGTTGATCCAACCATGGTTGCCAGCAAGGCTCTGACCCTTACTGGAGACGGACTTCTGGCCAATTCAGGTGGTCGTTTTGAAGACAACGTCATCGCACTTTATGAATTCAAATCAGGTGAAGGCCAGGCGGCCTTTGATACCAGCGGCGTATCGCCAGCGCTGGATCTGACCCTGAGCGGAAACGTTGACTGGGTTGGCGGCTGGGGCATCTACCTTGGCCCGGCGGGCGAAAACGAGCAGGGCTTCATGATCCCCGCGGGCAAGGCCCAGGGCAGCACCACCGCCAGCCGGAAGCTGCACACCCTGCTGACCGCCTCCGGCGAATACAGCATCGAGGCCTGGGTCGCCCCGGGCAACATTACCCAGGAAGACGCCCGGATCGTGACCTACTCCGGCTCATCCACCACCCGCAACGTCACCCTGAGCCAGTCGCTCCAGCGTTACGAGGTACTGCATCGCAGCACCACCAGTGACGAAAACACGCCTTTCGCAACCCAGGACGCCGACATGCTCCTGCAGGCAACGCTCCAGCACGTAGTGGTTAACTACACCCCGGCGACCGGTCGCCAGATCTTTGTGAATGGCGTTCCAACCGGCGATGTTGATCCGGACGACGGCGGACTACTGACCGAATGGGACGACAGTTTTGCACTGGTCCTGGGCAACGAGACCGATGGCAACTCGCCCTGGCAGGGCGCGATCCGGATGGTCGCCATCCACAATCGGGCGCTGACACCGGAACAGGTCCAGGCCAACTTTGAGGTGGGCGTTGGCCAGAAGTTCTACCTCCTGTTCGGGGTCTCTCACCTGATCGACCTGCCCGAGAGCTTCATCGTGTTCGAAGTCAGCCAGTTCGACAGCTACGCCTACAGATTCACCAGTCCCTTCTTTATCAGCCTTGATGACTCCGTCGAGCCATCAAATATTCCGCTGCGTGGCATGCGACTGGGTATTAACGGCAAGGAGGCAACTGTTGGACAGGCCTGGGCCAATCTGGACGTTGTCCTGGACAGCGGCAGCTATGAACCTGGCACCGGACAACCGCTCTCCTCTCTGGGCACCATCATTGCGCTGGAAAACGGGCCAGGGAACGACGAGTTTTTCCTGACGTTCGACCAGCTGGGCGGTAACAACTTTGCCCGCTCCGAGCCGTCGCTGCCGCCTCAACCGGAGCCAGCAGACCTGGAGCCGTCATCGGAGATCGGCTTGAAAACTTTTGACGAGATCAACGAGTCCATGTCGCGGATGACCGGCGTTGCCACAACCAATCAGGCGGTATTCAACACGTACACCACTGTGAAGCAGCAATTGCCCACGGTAGAGACGATCCAGGGTTTCCTGTCCTCTCATCAGATGGCGGTTACCCAGATGGCCATCCAGTATTGCGATGCCCTGGTGTCAAATGCACAACTTCGGGACCAGATGTTCCCAGGGTTCGATTTCTCCGCCCCGGCCAGCACCGCATTTGATCACGGCGGCAAGAGCCTGGTTACCGGGCCATTGCTGTCCCGGTTCGTGGGCAACAACCTGGCATCACAGCCCGGTGATAGCGCAATCGAAACGGAGCTCAGCGAGTTAATGGATAGACTGACCAGCTGTGGTGCAGGTTGTGAGCCTGACCGCACCGAAACGGTCGTTAAGGCAAGCTGCGCGGCTGTGCTCGGCAGCGCCACCACCCTGGTTCAGTAGAGGAAGCCGATCATGTTTATACGCAAATCTCGTAAAAAGCCCCTGGCCAACGGCAGCCCACTGCTCCATGACGATCACGGCAAACCACGGACCCGCCGCGAATTTATCGCCCAGGGGCTGATGGCTGGCTCTGCGACGGTGTTCGGTGCCTCGCTGTTCAGCCTGTTTGGAAACCCACGAATGGCGGCAGCAGCGCTTTCAGACGATCTAAACACTTTGAAGGAAAGTTGTGGCATAGCGGTTCAGGGTGCCGGCAAGATTCCGTTTATCTGTTTTGACCTGGCAGGCGGTGCCAACATTGCCGGCTCCAATGTGCTGATGGGCAAGTCGGGCGGGCAAATGGACTTCCTGAGTACTGCGGGCTACAACAAACTCGGGCTACCGGGTGACATGCTGCCCAACGACCCTGCGTTCGTGAACACCGAGCTGGGCCTGGCGTTCCATTCCGACAGTGGTTTCCTGCGCGGCATCCTGCAGAGCACCAGTGCCGGCACCCGGGCGGCAATCGACGGCGCCATTATTGCGGCTCGCTCGGAAAACGACACCGGCAATAATCCCCATAACCCGATGTATGGCATTCATCGCGCCGGTGCCGACGGTTCCCTGCTCTCTCTTGTCGGTTCCCAGAGTTCGGAATCCGGTGGTAACTCGCTGGCACCGATGAACCTGATTAACCCGGAGGTTCGCCCCACCAAGATTGACCGGCCGTCGGACGTCACTGGTCTGGTGGACGTGGGTGATCTGATCGGTATTCTGGATCAATCCGACGCGGTCGCCGTCATGGAATCCATCCAGCGCATCAGCGACGCCAAGATGAACCAGGTCAATACGGGCATCTCTACGGATGAAGTCGTCAAGGACCTTGTCCGATGCGGCTATGTAAAGAGCGCCGATCTCGCCGACCGATTCGGCAACCCGGCGGATCTGGATCCGGAGCTGGATCTTGAGATCGTTGGCCCTACCGGCATCTTTACTCGCGATGAGTTCAACAACAACCGCGAATTCCGTAAAACCGCGTCCGTTATGAAGCTGGTTCTGAGCGGCTACGCCGGCGCCGGCACGATCACCATGGGCGGCTACGACTACCATACGGGTGAGCGCGGAACCGGCGAACGTCGTGACGAACAGGCCGGCCGGTGTATGGGCGCCTGCCTGGAATACGCAGCCCGGATCGGCATGCCGCTGATGCTCTATGTATTCAGTGACGGCTCGGTGTCGAGCAACGGCCGGATTGACGATTCCATGGACGGTCGCGGCAAGGGCGAATGGACCGGCGACAACCAGCAGACGGCCGCCTCCTTCTTCCTGGTTTATAACCCCGCGGGTCGCCCTACTCCGATGCGCCGGCAGATCGGCTTCATGCGCTCTGATGCGTCCGTGGAAACGGCCTCCAGCCCGGCGGCCAATAACGTAAACCAGCTGGTTCAGACGGTATTGCTTAACTATATGGCATTACACGGTGAACAAAACCAGTTCGGCACCCGCTTCAACGGCCATGGGCTGGGCAACGGTACCTCCCAGGACAGCCTGATTGCGTTTTCCAATCTGGTAAACGGTACTATCACCGGCTGATCAATCTCGTTCCGTCCCTATTCTGATTCGGGCGGAACGAGCCCTTCTGACACGTGCATCATGCGCTGATCGTCGATAACCACAACATCAATACCCGGCAAACGCTCGATCATCGCCAGTCCTTTCTCAGGTCCGAGAACAAACACCGCCGTGGAAAGGCCGTCCGTTGTTAATGCGTCCTCGCCAATGATTGTCACGCTCTGGACACCCTGAACCGATTTGCCGGTTTCGGGAGACAGAATGTGATGGACCCGGTCGCCCGCCTCATCCACGAAAAACCGCTCGTAATCCCCGGAGGTAGACACCGCCACGTTTTCCAGCGGCAGAACCACCGCGTTGCGGCCTTCTGAACGGGGATCCCGGATGCCCACATACCACGGGCGTCCCCGCTTGTCCCCCAGGAGCCGCATGTCGCCTCCTGCACTGAGCCGGGCATGGCGTATGCCAAGACTGACAAGGCGCTCGATTCCCAGGTCAACGGCATAGCCCTTGGCAATGCCGCCCAGATCCACCCGTATCCCTGCCTGGCCGTATTCGACGGTTTGCGCATCCTGGTCAAGAATCACATCCCGGAAATTCACCCGGGGCAGGCCGGATCGAAGTTCCTCCTCCGACGGTTTTTTGCCGGCCCTGAAATCGTACAGGTAGCCCACAGAGCCAAAGGTGATGTCGAAAGCGCCATCACTGAGATTCGATACCTCACGCGCCTTTTCAAGCACCTCGAACAGACCGTCACTGACGGCGACGGGGCCGCTGGCCGCGTTCTGGTTGAGCCGGGAAACCTCCGAGTCTTCCCGGTAACGGCTCATCTGCTCATCGACCTGATGGAAAACCGCCATTACCTCTGCCCCGGCCTGATCCGCCAGCGCTTTATCCTCTGCCCAGAACTCCAGCTCAACAGGCGTCGTCATGGCGGTATCGGAGAACCGGTACCAGTCGGCGCTGGCCGACAGTGAAAAGATGGCAAGCCCCACTGTCGCCGCGAGAGACGGGAGAGTCGATCCTAGTTCGAATTTCCAACGCTTAATATTTACCAAGACCTCAAAGACTCCATTGGCTTAGGCGATGTCCAGATTGGGCGATTCCAGGAAGTACTAATCAGAAACAAAGTAAGCGAACATCACCCGGCGATATACGCCAGGTCCGGATGACCGAAAAAAGACTTCAATAACCGGGGTAGTTTCTGTAACCGCCGAAGTTGTCGAT